>Ga0208693_1000009_pt1 | contig 224083 bp, 218 predicted proteins | sample AD_UKC071_MetaG_FD_184438 | JGI IMG/M metagenome (GOLD analysis project Ga0208693, IMG submission 184438) | Active sludge microbial communities of municipal wastewater-treating anaerobic digesters from USA - AD_UKC071_MetaG (SPAdes) (version 2) | ecosystem: Engineered > Bioreactor > Anaerobic... | reverse complement strand
ATATGAGGACTGGTTTTAAAGAATAAATTCTTATAACCTTAAGTTTGTAGTGCTATTTTTTGTTTTGTGCAGGAGGTTCAATACTTAAAGATAATATTATTTTGGGATTATTATTTAAAAATGAAGCGAATGGATATTATTTTGGATGATTTTTGATTTTAGTAGTGAAAAACAGAATTTAATATGATATTATGAAAAAAGCAAATACCTATCTATTTGTTACCAATCTAAATCCCCAAAATATCTTTGATTCCTTCTGCTGTAACACGAAGAACAACATATGCCGCACGGTTTACTATTCTACCTTCATCTCGCACCTTGTAGTGAATTGCATTCATAAAAACAAACGTGTATATAGGTTCCAGCGGTCTTTGTTGCCATTCCTTGATTTCCAGAGCTATTCTGTCTGTAATCTTACTAACCATTGCGGTCGACAAACTAAAGCTGTAAAGCTATTCAATTTGCTCACTAATATCTCGGGTGGACATTCCTCTGGCATACAGAGAAATAACTTTTCCTAATTTAGCTTCAAGTTTTGCTTCAAGAAGTTCTTGAATAGTGTCTTTAAAGATATCTCTTAGGTATGCACTTACATCGGCAACACTTTGGAAATTATTGTATTTAATTATTTCTTTCACTTGATCTTTTGATAATGTTGACATAAAAAACTCCTCCTTGGATATTATTTTGTAATTCTTGCCAAGAAGGAGTCTTTTCTTTCTCTTATACACAAAATTTTCAACATTCTCTAAAGCCCTTGGATGGGCAAATTTTAATGATAATATTTTACTGCACATCCAAGGGTACTTGGCAGAAAATTAACCGCGTGCGGTTTATTTGCCAAACATTTTAAGCAACTCCTGTGAAACAACACCGCTTTTCTCTATTTCCACAATTGTTCCCAAATCGGTTTCATATATGTATATTCCTCTTTCACTTCCATTATAAAGGCCAAAGTAATACTCGGCAGTTATTCTTTTGGAAAGATCGGTACGTTCTTCAGCATTATAGGGAAAACGCTGCACTTCATAAGGTTCCTTCACTTCGAAATTTAAATTATTCTGAATAAATGCCTCTACATCTGTAATACCGGAGATAGCCACCGAAAAAGGCCAATCCCTGGGCAAGCCCAATCTGCATTGAAGGATTTGGGAATTTTCCGGCAGTGCAAATCCGAATTCTTCCTCAATGGCGTCAACTTGGGCTGAATTAATTTCGGTGACTACTTTTACTTCCGCTTTTGAACTTGAACATGCAGTAAGCACGACCGGCAAAACTGAAAGCCCAATAATAAATGAAACAAGCTTTTGGATAAATTTCATTTAGCGGCGCACCTCCTCAACTTTTGGTTTATTAGTGCTTGTATTAAAACGCTGGCCTTTAGTCCATGTAACTTTTACTTTATAACTGCCTTCCACTGGGAATTGTTTTGCCAGACCCACCTCATGCAATCTGTACATTAAAAACAATAATAGTACTTTTAATCCATTTTTTATCTTTAGGTAAATATAGTCCAAGCCAGTTAAAAAAACCACCCTCTTTTCTTCGCGAAATAAAGTAAAAAATCAAAGCTAAAACTAGAGCTAAAGTAAGTTGTAATATGGCTGATATAAGTGCACCTATCATACAAATCCCTCCAATTTTTTTATAGTCTCATATAGGCATGAGTTACATTTGCCGTCTTTCCTCCATCATTATAATCTGCCATATGCAGAAAGTCAAATTAACGCATCTAAAGTCCATCTTCCTCTAATATTTCTCTTTCTAAAGCTTCTTCCATTTTTTCTCCTAACTCTATGTGACCTCCTGGAATCACATATTCATCATTCCATTTATGAGACTTGCATAAAAGAATTTTATTATCTGGATTTATAATAACAGCTCCTACAACTGGTACAGGATATTTCATTATATTAACCCCTTCCAATAAACCCCTTTACCTTCTCTGTTTATCCTCTTTCTTATCAATATGGTAAGCCTAAGAATAAAAATCTAATAACCATGACTACACCGTGAGCTATCATTGCAGAACTTATATCACGCTTTTTCTGTAACAGAGCAAATGGAAGGCCAAATAATAGTGACAACAAAATTATGCTGAATAATCCAGAAACCAGGTCGTAATGTACAAACTGATCTGGTGTATGAATCATGGCATGAGGGACAATCATCATCCAATAGCAAGCAAATCCTTCACTCTTTGTATTTATTTCACCATTTAGTAAATATAAACAGAAAGCATAAACAAAAGCCCTTAAAGCAATTTCTTCATATATAGCTGGGCTCAATGCAATTAAGAAGGCAGAAAAATTAAATTTAAAAACTAGAGTTTCCTGTGCCAGGAATAAATTAATTACACCCAATATCAAACCGGAAAGAAGACCGATAATGATACTACCTGAAATTGATCTTAAGTTTGTGGATCTTAAAAATTTCAAGGATTGTTGATTATACTTCTCAAATATACTAAAACTGGCCACTGAGCAGAAAAAGGTAACCAGAAATGTCTCAACTGACGAAAAGGATACCCCTTGATATGCCAGAAACATAAGGATCCCAAATACAAAAGAAATTATAACTTGCTTTTTCCCTGGCAAGCCAATTTTCACCAGAGTAAAGATAGATAGGATTAATACAAATACACTAAATATCCTCCACATCATTTGTGTATAACCTAAGTTTGTCTTAATTGTAAAGTTTATTATAAAGAATAAGAAGAAAACAGCAAATAATAACCAAATCTTTTTAATATCACGTTTATTATAATTACTATCTGTTATTGAAATCTTCATGTTATTTGTTAAGCCCATGCACTAATCACTCTCTCCTAACTATATATAAATCAGTTGGCAATTTCTTACCTATCCATTATCCTCACTCATTGCCATTTTGAAGGTATACTTAAAACCACATCCTTATATCTTTTAAATCCCATTTTTTCATAATACCCGGCTATATTTTCAGTGGTTTGAACTAACCATTCTGTATAAGGGTAATGCCGGATACATCTCTTAACCAATTCTTTTCCAATTCCTTGTCCCTGATATTCCGGATCAACAACTAAATCATATATTACCGACCTTATTATTTTATCACTAAGAACCCTTACAGCTCCAACCAGTCGTTCATTGTCCCAGGCAGATACAACCAGAGTTGAATTGATAAATGGCACATTGAAATTTTTTAACATCTCGTCCGTTTCAGAGCCTTCTGTCCAGCCTGCTAATTTAAATAAATTATATAGTTGATCACAAGGAAGATACTTTGTTTTATCATCATACCATATAACTCGGTTCTTGCTCACTGACATAATCAATACCTCTTTCTTATAAAATAAACATTAATAAGTCTGTATAACATCTAGTAAAATTTTATAAAATTTATTTTTTGCTTTTCTTTCTATCCAGGGTTTATGACCACATTCTTTAATCAAATAGAACTGAAAATCCCTTAGCGTATTTGATAAAGGTTTCTCCACACCTTCTGCCGGATGTGGATCATAGTCCCCATGAATCGCTATTACCGGACATTTAATATGCTTTGAAAAACTTATAAGTTCATCCTTTTTTCTTAATTCAAGAACCTCATTTAAGACACTACTAAAATCATAATCCTTTCCTTTTTCAATTTGTGGTTTTTCATATTCATCTTTCAAGGGATCAAAGGAATCCGTCTTTAGTGCTAATTCTCCGAGTCTTATAAATAATCGATTTCTATCCTTAAAGTCAGAATCAGATAATTTTTCGATAATTAACCGGTATTCATGTTGTTCTTCCAGACTTAAGTGACTTAACCTCGTTTGTTCAATTTTATGAACATATTCTTGTTTGAAGGGTCCACTGCCAACAAGTATTAGTTTCTTAACTAAAGTTGGAAAACTGGCAGTAAAAATATAACTTAACCATGCACCCCATGAGAAACCAATCAAAATGATTGCTTCTTCTATATTTTCTTCTAAAATATTCTTTAATTCAATTAGTTGTTTTTCAAGAGTACCTTCAGTTTGAAATGGTTCTATAATACCGTAATTTGTGGCAAGAAAGTTTGCAACGGGTTGCATCTCCCCAAATGCACCTGGTCCGCCATGAATAACTGCAATTTTATAAGGTTTCTTTCCATGTTTTCTTAAATAATTCACTTTTTCTCTTTCCTCCAAATGGTTATCCATTATTTTATTTACTAACTATTTCCAAATTCATTACCTTTTAATAATCAAATACCTCTTTCTTATAAAACGGAAAGCAAATAACCCAATGGATAAATCACCCTTGGTGAATATGTGAGCCAAACCCCAGATTAAGGAAACTAAAATACCACCCCAGGGGATATTGCTTTTTTTAAACCATATTCAGTATCTTCCTTGCCAGATCTTAAATATACAGGGGTTATTCATTATCATCAATATAGTTTTCTAGATCTTCAATGCGTTCAACAATATCATCTAGACGTTCTTCTGTATCATCTATACGGTTTTCTATATCGTCTAAACGATCTTCTGCATCATCTAAGAGGGATTCAATTTCATCCAATATATCCTCTGTATCCTCAAAATTACCATTAATAACAGAACCAGCAGCACAATTATGAAAACTAGCTTCACTATTATCACCAAAAGCCACTGTGCCAAAGGAACTTGATGTAAAGGTAATTGTATTATTGTCTCCGAATGTAATATTGTTTAATTTATCCTCCAATTGCTTAATTTTTGCTTCTAATTCAATAATTTTCTTTTCTAAATCCATAATCTTTTCCCCCCTTTGTTTTTATAAGATAATCTTTACTTCACTTTTTCTTCTAGTTTCTGAATTCTGTCTTCTAATGATTTAATTTTCTCCATCATTTCCTTGTTTGTAATATCTCCCCTAAGTTTTCTACCAATCCAGTCAGGCAGGTTTAATAATTCTAACAAAACGAGGATAAGGATAACACTACCAATAGTTTTTAAAAGTTCTACCATACTGTCACCTCCTGTAAAATCTTTATATAGCCTCTTCTAAAATAATTCATATGCCGATTACCCACTTCTCGCTCATTTGAATATCTATTCTAGTACTAATTCCAGTTCTATTTCATCTCTTATAGGTATTCCGTCAAACCCTTCAAAGGGAATCTCTGGTTTTAGTTTTCTTGATTCTTCTATAGCATTTTTATATAAGGCAGCCAACACAAGACCCCTCTTTTGATAAAATCTGATAGCATGCGTGTTGTCATTAGTTGTTATTAACCAAATCCTTTTACATCCTTGCGATTTGGCAATTCCTTTAACTTTATTAATTAAAGTAGCTCCGATCCCTATCTTTTCAACAAAACTGGCCAAGAGAGTTATTTCACATTCTTTATTTTTAATATTATACAAAATAATACCAGCAGGTTTCTTGTTTTGTTCTGCAATAAAGCCTGGAAGTTCAGTTGCCTCATATAAGGTATTCCTGGTCAAAATTTTCTCTGAACCCCAATTTTCTCTCATATATGGTACAATCCATTTATTATCTTCAGAGATTTTCTCCCTTACTTGAAATTGCACTCAATTCCACCCTCCCAACCATCATTTTTCAATACATCACTATATTTCTATTTTTCTGCAGCAATCTCAAATCTTTAATTTCTTCTCACTGATTAAAAGTAGAAGGTTTTAGAGATATTTTCCTCTTCTTTCTAATTCTTTATTGGTATTTAAACTCCTTCTATATATAAAACTTAATTCATAAAAATAATCCACCTATATATCCTTATTATTATATATAGGTGGATTTAATAATTAAATTATAGTAAAATTTCTCCTCACTTCTTTGGTGTTCTATGAACTGGTTGGCCAGCATGCTTATTCAGCCAGGACAAAACATCAACCCAGACCTGTTCGGTGATCTCCCATCCGTGGCCGGCTCCCGGTACGACAATCCTGGTCTTATCTGCACACCGCCAGACAGCAAACATCTCTTCAGTCGCACTTGCATGCTCGATTACCTCATCTTCTTCACCATATACCAGAAGCAGGGGCCAATCAGCAAGATAGGCATTGGTGACACAGGACTCCATGACCCTGAGTGCTGCCAACCCATACCGGGTACTCATTTTATCAAGTGTTAACGGGTCATTTTTCCATTGCTCAATTTCCTTCTGATCACCTTCATGCTCAATACCCTCGGGTATCAGTGATATGATCGGCTCTGAACGACGGAAAATATAATTAAAGAACCAGTATATTTTTTCACGGAAAGAACTTTCGGGCTGTATTAATTTGGTACCTGGATTTACCAGAATAAGGCCGGCAATCCCCGGTGTTTCCTCAGCAGCCAGCCGGACTCCGATACTCCCTCCCAGACTGTGTCCGCAAATAAACACTGGGATTTCCGGATATTCTTTATTTACCAGGGCAATCAATTCTTTATAATCTTCCACCACTGGATCAAAACTCTCCATATCTCCCCTTTTCCCTTCGGAATATCCGGTTCCTCGTTGGTGAACTATAATTGTACCATAGCCATTGGCCACCATGGCATCACTGAAAAAACTCCTCGCACCGCCGCCACCGATACCCTGGAAAAAGAGGACTATCCCCTTTACCTCTTGAAGGGGCCAGACTTCCTGATAATATATTTTTAGCCCATCCCTTGTAGTAAAATAGGATGTCCTGGCATAAGCAAAATCACCCGCAGGCTCAATTGGTTCTTTAGCTGCCTTTAGCGGAAAACCGATAAAAAGCAAGCTAAGTAAAAGAAAGATACCTAATACAAAATGAGTATTCACAGTTTTAACCCCCTTTTAAATTATTTTTCATACCTTTATTTAATTGCCTTTATAAGTACTTGATTTTAATCGTTCATTGGTATAGGGAAAGATAGGGTCCGATTCAACATCTCTAATCAGGATCACCTATTACTATATCTATATGCAAATTGCTATAACCAAGTTCTTCCATTAGTTTTACAAAGCTTTTAGTTAAATATTCAATATCTTCCTTTATACCCCGTTCCTTTAAAAATTATTTATTACCTTCTACTCAAAATATAAAGTCCCTCTATAAGTTTCATCTTGACAAGTAAATTCCGGTGCAATATAATGGTTCTAAACACTGTTATTTTTCTGAACACTGTTATGTTGTATTGAGGAGGGAAACCAGTGGTAAAAAATACACAAGAGAAACGTAGTGAAAAGCTGAAACAGCAGATTCTGGACACTGCTTTGGAAATCGGTCTCCAGGAAGGTTTTGAAGCACTTTCAATTAGGAAAATCACAAAAAAAATGCAATATTCAACTGGCATAATCTATCACCATTTCAAGAATAAACAGGAAATCATAGATGCTATCGTGGCAGTGGAAAGCCAGTCTTTTTCTAACCAGATCCTTAAGTTACTGGATGACAAAAAAGATGTCATCACTAATATGGAAACCATCTTCCACTACATCTCGATATTAGCCTTTAAGGAACCGGAAAAGTACAATCTAGTTGTTACCCGGAAATATAGCAGTCCCAAAACAGAGCGTCCCATATGGATCCACCAATTAAGTGAATTTCTGAAAAAAGGGATCCAGGATGGCCTGATTCGCAAAATAGATCCGGATAAAGCCGCTTTCTCCATTTGGAGCTCTTTCCTCGGCTTTAATCTTATGATTTCCAGGACTTCCGATTTAACTTTAACTGAAGTGGAGGCGATGTTTAGGGTTCAATTTGATCTTATTACAAAAGGAATTCTCTATAATAGATAATCGCTTTTTTGTATAGGCCAACATAACAAATACTTAGGGGGATTTATTAAATGAAAAAGTTTGTGTTTCTGATTTTGGTTATCGTTCTCCTGGCCTCTTATATGTGGATTAGCAATCTTATTCAAAGAGAAATTGCCTCGGTAGTCTACGCTGACATTAATATGGATTTAGTAGCAAACGGTACCTATATTGGAGAAACCAAAGTGGGACCGGTTTTTGTCAAGCTTGAGGTAACAGTACAGGACAAGGTGATTAATAATATTGAAATTATCGAACACCAGAAGGGTTTAGGTGGTAAAGCCGAATCCATTATTGAAGAAATAATAGCCAAAAATAGTTATGATGTGGAGGCAATAAGTGGTGCCACCGTTTCAAGTGAGGCAATTAAAAGTGCAGTAAATAAGGCCTTGAAAAGAGCACGTCAGTAGACAAGAGAGTCACAACCTTAAATTAATTATAAAGGGGATGTTAATATGAATAGTAAGAAAATAATTGTATTATACAAATCTAAAACAGGTTTTTCTAAAAAATATGCCCACTGGATTGCGGAAACCTTGAATTGTGATATTGCTTCTTTAGATAAATTCGATATTTTAGATATAGGAAACTATGATCTTGTGATATTTGGTGGAGGCATATATGCGGAGAGAATCAATGGAATAAGTTTCATAAAAAAGAATTGGCCCTTATTAGAGAAGAAAAAGATTATTGTATTTGCAACTGGAGCAACTCCCCCTATGCCAAAGGAAATAAAAAGGGTTAAAAAAGATAATATCCCTCAAGATATGGATATAGAATTCTTCTATTTTCAAAGTGGATTGAATTATGCTAAAATGAGTATCGCAAATAAACTGTTGATAAGAGTTTTTAGAAGCGCCTTAAAAGCAAAAAAGGACAAAACAGCCGTAGAACAGGCTATCCTGGATGCAATTGAAAACTCTTATGATTATTCGGACATCAGTCAAATTGAGCCTTTAATTAGTTATATATATAGGATTTGATTCCGGTATTTATTATCTTCAGAAGTTTTCACCCTTATTTGAAATTGCATTTAATATACTTTTACAGTTTGAATACCTTATAATAAAACTACAACTTCAAATAAAGATGTTTCTTTATATGATGGAAAGAAATAAAACCATAAAATTTGCTTTTATTATGGAGCGGATATAAATATTTAAATACACTTGCCTGATTATTTCCAATACTAAAAAAGCAAAGAATCCACCTAAAACCGTAGTTTCTACTAAAATATACTTTTCTTCATCTTCATATTTATATTTTTTAAAATATAATATAAAACATATAAACCCAATAATTAGTGAAATAATATAAATTAATATAGGTGATATAACAAAATAAGAATGACCAGTAACTATATCAAAATCATCTGTATTAAACATCAGCTGATACAGGGAAAGCAATACTCTCATTTGAGAACTTACACCCAAAACCCATATCCACAATTTCATTTTTTTATTATATATAAATAATACAAAATATCCAATTGCCAGGTTAAAAAAAGAGATTAAGAGCATACAATATGTGATATGTTTTGCTTTGTTTTTTGTACTTATTTCGAAATTAGAAAAAAAGTTTAAGACCTTATCCAGCTTTTCCTCACTAAATTTATCTGTTTTAAGGCCTGCTTTTATTAGTTTTACTACAGTTTCATAGGCCCATTGATTTTTATCTGGCATCACTTCAAAACTTGTTAAAAACGTTGTTGGAATATTTGCCCTTTCATATATAGCTAAGCTGGTAAATATATTAATAGTAAAAAGCAATATAGTAAACGCAAATGTTAGAAAGAATATTTTTAAATATTTTTTATTTAATCGGTTCATTGGCAACTCCTTCCTTTTCAATTTTAAAACCCAGAGTAAATATATTTAAAATTACCAACTGCCATATAGGTTGAAGATTGGAAAATTTTTTTCTTTATTCTTATAATCCTCAATTAAAAATACTTTAACATATATTTCTTCATTTGTTTCCATTTACCTTTAATTTTTTATATTTATCCTATTCTTCAATTTATCTTTAAAATATGTAAATAAATAACCCACCAACACTAACAAGAATATCGGTGGGTTCAATTGTTACTTATATTAATATTTTCTTAAAATAATTCCTCTATGGCATTTATCAACTTATCAATATCCTCTTTCTCAACTATCAGTGGTGGCAGAAAACGCAGGGTATGTTCCTGGACGGCATTGACCAGGAAGCCTTTTTTAAATAATTCCATGGTAATTTCACTGGCAGAAATCTTATCTGAAAACTCCAGGGCCAGCATCAGGCCAAGCCCCCTCACCTCTATGACATCCTCATTTTTTTCTACCAGTTTCTGGAGCTCCCTTTTAAAGTACTCTCCCTTTTCTTTAACTCCAGCCAGGAAACCATCTTCCAGGATTATATCCAGCACAGTTACTGCTGCCCGGCAGGCCAGGGGGTTACCCCCAAAGGTTGTGCCATGATCACCTGGCTCAAAGGCATCTGCAACCTCTGCCCTTGCCAGAAAGGCACCAATTGGCACTCCACCACCCAGGCCCTTGGCCAGGGTAAGGATATCCGGCTCTACCCCATACTCCTGATAGGCAAAGAGACTACCGGACCTGCCGATTCCTGTCTGCACTTCATCAAAAATTAATAGGATTCCATGTTCATCACATAGTTTCCGTATTCCTTCCAGATATTCCTGACTTGCCGGATAAACACCGCCTTCCCCCTGGACCGGTTCCAGCATGATAGCAGCAGTTTTATCAGTGATAGCCTCCTCCATGGCCGCCAGGTCATTGAAAGGGACTGTTTTGAAACCAGGTGGTAACGGAGAAAAGGGTTTTTTATACTTCTCCTGTCCTGTGGCAGTGACAGTAATCATGGTCCGTCCGTGAAAAGAACGGTCTGCTGTGATTATCTCATAACGGTCTTTCCCTTTAGCCTTGAAATATTTTCTGGCCAGTTTTATGGCCCCTTCATTGGCTTCTGCCCCACTATTGGCAAAAAAGCTTTTATCACAGGAAGAGTTTTCGGCCAGCTTTTTCTCCAGTTCTGCCTGTACTTCAGTATAATAAAAATTGGAACAATGGATTACTTTCTCTACCTGTTCTTTCAGTGCTTTTATATAAACAGGATGGCCATAACCCAGGGCATTGACACCAATCCCGGCCAGAAAGTCATAGTATTCCCGCCCATCTTTATCATAAAGCTTTATCCCTTTACCATAATCTACAAGCAAGGGATACCTTCCGCTGTAGACAGGCATAAAATGTTTTTTATCAATTTCCATAATCTCATGAATATCCATACTGAACTACTCCCTTCCAAGAGTTAATGCCGATAATCAAATTAAATTAGTCCCTTAACAAATTCATTTTTTGTTTTATTATTTTTATTAATCATTAACGATCATGGTACCAATACCCTGGTCAGTAAAGATCTCCAGCAATAAGGGATGTGGTAGCAGGCCACTTAGAATATGGGTTCTGACTACTCCCTGGCTGACTGCCTCTATACAGCTTTCAACCTTGGGTAACATGCCCCCCTGAATCTTCCCCTTTTCAATCAAGTCTTTAATCTCTGAAAAAGACAGGACTGAGGCCCGGCTATTCTCATCTTCCGGGTTGAGCCTGATGCCATCAACATCTGTCAAATAGATTAATTTCTCTGCCTTTAAAGCAATGGCCAATTTTCCCGCCACAGTATCAGCATTAATATTATAAGTATTTCCTTCATCATCACAACCAATAGGGGCAATAACCGGTATATAATCATTGGCAATCAGATTTTCAACAATAGTAGGATCTATACTCACAACTTCTCCGACAAAACCCAGATCAATATCATTATCAGGAAATCTTTTTTTAGTAGCTTTTATCAAACCACCATCTTTTCCACAGATTCCTACTGCCTTCCCCCGTAGTTGATTAATCATGGCCACGATCTCCTTATTGATACTGGCCCCCAGGACCATCTCTACTACTTCCATGGTTTCCTGGTCAGTAACCCTTAGTCCATTAACAAACTTGCTCTTTACCTGTAGTTTTTTCAGCATCTCATTAATAGCTGGTCCGCCGCCATGGACGATTACCGGATTAATCCCAACCAGTTTTAAAAGGCTTATATCTTCAAATAGATTCTTTTTTAGTTTCTCATCTGTCATTATACTGCCACCATATTTAATAACAAAGGTCTTGCCATTAAACTGATTAAAATAGGGCAAGGCCTCTATTAAAACATAGGCCTTTTCGATATATTCCTTCACCGGACCACTCCCCCTCAAGTATGATACTCAGCATTTATCTTAACATAATCATAGGTCAAATCAGATGTCCAGAACTCCAGCTCTTCTCTACCCTTATTCAGATTGATTTCAATATCGATATACTTACCCTCCATGAGCCTGGCAAGCTCTCCTTTATCCCTGTAAACAGGCTCTTCTTTACTGAACAATAATTTATCATTAATGGAGACCTCTATATCTTCTTTTTCCAGATTCAGATTACAGGAACCAAGGGCAACCACAATCCTCCCCCAGTTGGGGTCCCCGCCAAAACAGGCTGTCTTTACCAGATTGGAATTGGCGATCCTCCTGGCTATCTGTAATCCCTCTTCCTGACTGCCAGCCCCCTTTATCCTGATTGTTATGAAACGGGTAGCACCTTCACCATCCATGACGATGGATTGAGCCAGATATAAGGCGACTTTCTCCAGGACCTGGAGGAAGGCCAGATAGTCCCCATTTTCCTCTGTAATCAGCCTGTTACCGGCCTTTCCATTGGCCAGCAGGAAGACAGAATCATTGGTACTGCAATCCCCGTCCACACTGATCCTGTTAAATGACTTATCTGCCACTATCTTCAGGGCCTTCTGCAGGAGGGCTTTCTCAATGGCCAGGTCTGTGGTGATATAGGCCAGCATTGTAGCCAGATTCGGCTCAATCATCCCTGAACCCTTGGCCATCCCCCCCACTTTTACTACTGTCCCGTCAGAAGGAAGCCTGAAGCTATAGGCTATCTCCTTCCTCCTGGTATCAGTCGTCATTATGGCCTCTGCCGCATCACCACTTCCATCCCTGCTTATTTTACCTGTCAGATCATCGATACCTTTCTTTATCTTATCAACTGGCAGCAGTTCACCGATGACACCGGTAGATGACATGTGGACTTCGTCTTCAGCTATTCCCATCTTTTCCGCCAGATAGGCAGTAAGCTCTCTGGCATCAGCCAGGCCCTGTTCTCCAGTACAGGAGTTGGCATTACCACTATTTACCAGGATAGCTCTGATTCCGTTATCCCTGATCTTCTCCATGGATAACAAAAGAGGAGCAGCTTTAAAGAGATTTCTAGTAAATACAGCAGCCCCTGTGGCTGTATTCTCACTATAGATCAGGGCCAGATCCTTTTTCCCGCTTTTTTTAATCCCACAGGCTACACCGGTTGCCTGATAACCCTCCGGTGCAGTTATACCACCACTTATCTCTATTATATCTATTAACCCCTCATTCATCGCTGTCACCACCATTTAATAATTTTTATATTTCTAGCCTTTCTTACTTCCGTCTTTTATCTTCTAAAAAGATTTTTTAGCTTATCATTTCCCAGATAGCTTATTATTTTTTATAAATCTTGTTATTGGTTATATATTTTTTTATTCTGCTTTGTTTTAAATACATATCAGGGGTAAAAGGCTGTCTGAGTCAGGCCAGTATCTTCTTTTAAGCCAAAGAGGAGGTTCATATTTTGAATTGCCTGGCCAGCAGCACCCTTGACTAAATTATCAATAACTGAAATAATAATCAGTTTGCCTGTCCTCTTATCATATTTTAACCCTATCTGACAGTTGTTGGTCCCCACCACATATTTTAATTCCGGTAATTTATCACCCAGAATCTGGACAAAGGCTTCTCCGGCATAATATTCCCTGTATAGATCAATGATTCCATCTTCATCTAAGCCAGTGCTTAGATCTGTATAAATAGTAGCCAGGATTCCCCGTTTTAATGGCAACAAATGGGGAGTAAATATAAGGTTGATTTCCTGCCTGGCCACTTCTTCCAGGACATACTCTATCTCAGAAGTGTGGCGGTGCCCTGCAACACTATAGGCTTTAAAGTTTTCATTTACCTCATTATATATAAAGGCTTCCTTCAAGCTCTTCCCTGCTCCGCTGACACCTGACTTGGCATCAATTATTATATTATCCAGATTGATAAGCCCTTTTTCCACCACCGGCAACAGAGCCAATAATGATGCTGTTACATAACAACCTGGATTGGCCACCAGGCTGGCCTTCTTGATTTTTTCTCTATTTAATTCCACCAGTCCATAAACAGCCTCCCTGGCCAATTCAGGAAATTCATGCTTAATCTGGTACCAGTTTTCATATACTTCTATATCCCCATACCGGTAATCCCCGCTCATATCTATAACCTTTATTCCCTGCTTATAGATTTTTGCCACCTCTCTCTGGGATATACCATGGGGTAAGGCAGTAAAGACCAGATCAGAATCAGTCAGGTCAGCTTCTTCATAGGCCTCCAGTCTCAGATCTGCTAGAGAAGAACCGGCAAACTGGGGATATAAATCAGCAATCCTCTCACCGGCCTGGCTCCTGGAAAGCAGGTGCTTGACCTCTACTTCCGGATGAATCTGTAATAATCTTAACAATTCCAGGCCAACATAACCGGTTACTCCAACTATACTTACCTTAATCATCCCATTCATCTCCATTCATATTCTTTGTATTATTATACATTATACTGTATATATATTCAAGTGCTTTTTAATTATTCTCTGAAATATTTTATCCATTTTTATTTTCTTTTCCCTTTTATCAGTTTTTGCCACATAACAATAAAAGCCCTGGTCTCCCCACACTGAGAAATTAAAGAGCTTTATATCACTTATTCTACTACTCAATTCTACATTTCTTAAGGCAAAAAAAAAATGGCCTTAAGGCCATTATTAGATTCCTGCCAGGGCCTGATCCAGGTCTGCTATTATATCAGCAACATCTTCCAGGCCAACAGAAATCCGTAACAATTTACTACTGAGTCCCAGTTTCCTTAAATCCTCTTCTGTATAATCCCGGTGGGTCATGAAAAAGGGATACTCAATTAATGTCTCTGTATCACCCAGGCTTACCGCCAGCTTAATCATTTTCAGTCTATCAACAAATAATCTGGCCTCTTCCAGTCCGGCTTTTAATTCAAAACTCAGCATAGCTCCAGGCCCTTTCATCTGACTCCTGGCAAGCTCATGGTATTTATTAGAGAAGAGCCCTGGATAATAGACCTGCTGGACCTTTTCATGTTTAGCCAGATATTCTGCCACCCTGGCGGCATTTTCCTGGTGTTTATCCATCCTGATACCCAGGGTTTTCAAGCCCCGCAATAAAAGCCAGGCATTAAAAGGACTCAAAACTCCGCCAAACTCCGTCATATATTCAAACTTGAGGCTCTGTATATAATCCTCTTCTTTAGCTACAGCCACTCCTCCCAGTACATCCCCATGGCCACTTAGATATTTGGTAGCACTGTGAACTACCACATCTGCCCCTAAATCCAGCGGCCTCTGCAAATAAGGTGTGGCAAAGGTATTATCAACAACGATTTTTATATCCCTATTCTTGACAAGATCAGCAATTGCTTTGATATCAATTATCTCCAGGCTGGGATTGGCTGGAGTTTCAAAATAAATAACCTTCAGGTCCTCACTTAAATGGTTTTCCAGGTCAGCTATTGCCGTTAAATCCAGGAATTCACTCCTGATACCATAGGCTGGCAAAAGCTTTTTAACCACATTATAACTGGAACCATATAGAACCTGGTGGGCTATTATTTTATCACCAGGTTTTAACAGAGAAAAAAAAACAGAGCTGATGGCAGCCATTCCTGTAGCAAAGGCAACACTATCTACTCCTCCCTCCAGAATAGCCATCTTTCTTTCCAGTTCCCGGAGATTAGGATTATTCCCTCTGGTATATACATAATCATCACATTCAAAGGAAAAGGTCTTTTCCGCATGTTCCAGATTATCAAAGGTAAAGGTAGAAGTCATAAAGATAGGCGAATTTAAAGCATTGGCCGGCTTTTTTCCCTCTCCCTCACCATGGATAGCCATTGTATTAAAGCCCTTTTTCTGTATTTTTCCTTTTTCCATCCATTACCCCTTCTTTCTTCAGGAAAGGAAGTACTTACATCTTGTTTTCCATATATTTTAAAGCACTATCTATTAAAACAACCCTGGTACCAATATGCTTAATACCATTCCAGGGAATTAAGAATTTATTGTTTTTACTACCCAGAATTATGGATTCCACCTGGCCAGTACTGGCCTCCAGTATTATATCCGCCTTTTTGATTTTACCCAGTTTTCTTCCCTGTAAATCAATTACTTCCTTGCCAATAATCTCTTTCAGCAGCAAATTGATCACTCCTTAGACCCCGGTGTGACCAAATCCACCCTTTCCTCTTTCACTGTCTGAAAGTTCTTCTACTTCTTCCCACTCAATTTGAATGGTCCTATGTATAATCAATTGGGCGATCCGGTCACCCTTATTCACTTTAAAATCTTCTTTACCATGATTAATCAATACTACCCCTAATTCTCCCCGGTAACCCGGGTCTATGACGCCAACACAATTTAAAACCGTTATACCATGCTTTAAAGCCAGTCCACTTCTGGGATAAACAAACCCCCCATATCCCGGGGGAATAGCAAGTTTTATACCAGTTTTTATTAACTGAAATTCCCCTCTTTTTATTATTACCTCTTCCGCTGCCCTTAAATCCAGGCCAACATCTTCCCCGATATGCTGATATGCAGGTAAAGGCAAACTCTTATCCAGTCGTACAATCTCAATCTTCATCCTATCCACCTCTTCTTATTCTGTATAAACTATTTTATCACAGAATAGGGGATTTAAAAAGATCTTTCACTCCTGGATTAATTCAGAGACAGTCACAAATTTATAACCCCGTTTGGTCAAGATATCAATTATATTTTCAAGGGCAGCCCGACTTGGCTCTGTAGGATGCATCAAAATTATACCACCATCATCAATCTTGTTTACAGCCCGCTGAACGATAATCTCTGCTGGAGGCCGCTGCCAGTCAATGGTATCAGCAGACCACATTATAGTTTTATAGCCAATACTGCTGGCAATACTGGCAATCCTCTCATCAACCTCACCATAGGGAGGGGCAAATAATCTGGTCCTCTCTTTTGTTATCTGGTAAATTACCTCTTCATTTTTCTTGATTAACTCTATAAGCCCATCTTTGGAAAGCTGGAATGGGTGCTGGTGGCTATAGCCATGATTCCCGATCTCATGCCCTTTTTCAGCCATTGTTTTTAATAGGTCTTTATTTTTCATGGCCCACTGGCCAGTTACAAAAAAGGTTGCCTTAACCCCCCTTTCTTCCATAATTTTTAACATACCGGGCAGATACTCCTCCCCCCAATCCACATTGATGGTTAAGGCAATCTGATTCCTGCCCCTTATTCCATGATAATAGGGCTTCTCTGGTGAAGTGCTTACTGGAACAACAAGTTCATTACTGATAATTCCCAATAATATTCCCAGGAAAAAAGCCAGGGGAATAAAATACTTTTTCAACATTAACCTTCACCTCTATGACCATGGCTTACCTGTCTGCCGGAATGGGATTCAATATAATAATTATCCTTATAAACCAATTCTGATAAGGGTACTATCTCATAGCCTCTTTCTTTAAAAATCGGTATAATCCGCCTTAAGGCTGCCGATGTCTCCGGGGCATTATTATGCATCAGGATTATATCACCACTCTCTGCCTGGAGAACCCTTTCAACTATCTTATCAACCCCCGGCTCCATCCAGTCCAGGGAATCTATACTCCACTGGATTACCTGGTAACCCAGTTCAGTAACTGTTTTGATTACATTATTATTATATTCACCAAAGGGAGGGCGGAAATATACAGGTCTTTTGCCAATTAATTTTTCGATCAGATCTGATGTTGATTCCAGTTCTTCTTTGATCTTTTCCTTTGAGAGCTGATTGAAATGAGGGTGGGTATAAGAATGGTTACCTATTTCATGACCTTCAGCAGCAATTTTTTTGAGTATATCCGGATATTTCTCCAACCAGTAACCGGCAAAGAAAAAGGTTATCTTTACATCATTTTCCCGTAATATCTGAAGGATCTCTTCTGTATAATCTGCTCCCCAGGTACCATCAAGGGTTATAGCAATACGTTTATCATCCCTGGCTACCTTATAGATGGGTACCAGGCGCTGATTTAAGACCGGTATTGCTTCACCATATTTGTTACCCATTATAAAACCAAATGCAAAAACCACCAGTAGTATAGTCAGAATAAAAAAGAAAATAAATTTCTTACCTGGGCTAAGAATTATTTTCATAACTATCCCTCACCTTCTTTTAATCATTGACAGGCTTACAAGATGCTAAAAACACCACTGCTTAAATCTATGCAAAAACATTTTTATTTATTCTATATTCTCTTCCCTACTGCATACTTAAGACAAACTGGCCATATATATTTATAGAATAAGCTATCCAAGAGGTGTATAAAAAATATGTTCTTAACCATTATCCTGAAACCGCAAAAAATTATCCTTGCCTTAGTATTACTTTGTTTTTTTGCTTTATTAATCTTAAATTATCACAGGAGTACTTCTATACCCTCCCATACCACTGATATGGAGTTTATTGTAGTAGTGGATCCAGGCCATGGTAGTATTGATACCGGAACAAGTTATGGTGATATTCTGGAGAAGGATATTAATCTGGCTATTGCCAAATATCTTTATGAAGAGCTTAGAAAAGTAAATATCATACCCATTATGACCAGGATAGAAGACAAACTCTATGAAAATGACCGCAATAAAGACCTGCGGCAGAGGCCAATAATTGCCAACAATGCCAGGGCAGACCTCTTTATCAGTATCCATGCCAATAACTTTCCTTCCAGCAAACCGGCCGGTAGCCAGATTTTTTATAAAATGAAATCAGAAAAAAGTGAAGAACTGGCAGCCTTTATCCAGGAAGAACTGATAAAATTACGGGAAGAAAACAGGCGGGTCTTGAAAAAAGGGGATTATTATGTGCTAAATGCCATAAAATGCCCTGGAGTCCTTATTGAAGTAGGCTTTTTATCAAACCCGGAAGACAGGGTCTTGCTCACTGATCCCGCCTACCAGCAGCAAATTGCCGTTGCCATTAAAGACGGAATTATAAACTATTTTCAGGAAAACTTCGGCAAGCCAAAAGAAGAAAAGGAAGAAATAAGCCAGCCTGTAAATAGTACACTTGCCAGTACTGATGCCAATAGATTATATTATCTTTATTATAATGGCCAGACCCCTGGCCTGATAAAAAACAAAATGTCCTTTCCTGTGGCCAATTTCTTTAAAAATGAATACTCTTTATTAAATTTCCAGGAAATCATGGCCCTTTCCGCCCTGGAGCAGTTAATGAAGCCTCCCGTTGGCCTTTATTCACCATTACCCTCTGGAAGCACAATTAACTTCCTGAAGGTGGAAAACAGGCAGGCTACAATAGACCTCTCCTTCCCGGCTGCCTATAATTTTAAGGGTGGTGCAGAGGGCGAATTATATGCAATTGAGGCTATCAGCAGAACAATACTATCCATCAAGGGTATCGAAAAACTTGAAATCCTGATCGATGGCAAAAAGGGGCAAAGCCCCGGGGGACATATCTTGCTTGATAGTATCATAGAATAAGTATTATAAAATAAGTATTATAAAATAGGTATTATAATATAGGTATTATAATATAGGTATTATAATATAGGTATTATAAAATAAATACTATAGAACAAGTACTATAGAATAGCATTATAGATATCAAATAAACATGATAAAATTATTTTTATTCTATTAATTAGGATTAATCAGACTTATTTGGGATAGATTGTTGAAAATAAAAAAGAGGCCTTTGGCCTCTTTTTATATTTATATCTACTCTTACTATAAGTTTACAGGGTAAAGACATGATTGCCTATAGTGACCATTCTCCGCCTTGTTTCAAACCACCATTGGTAATTTGCAGTCCGTGGGTTATAGAAATACAGGGAACCCATGGTTGGGTCTGTACCATTTAAGGCCTCCCTGGCAGCCCTATAGGATGTACTATTAGGTTTCAGGTTAATCTGCCCATCATTAACACAGGAAAACTGGTTCTTCTGGTAAATAACTTCCCTGATGGTATTGGGGAAAAAGGGATCCAGTACCCGGTTAATCACCACAGCCCCAACAGCAACCTGGCCAATGAAGGGCTCACCCCTGGCCTCACCATGAATTACCCGGGCCAATAACTCCAGGTCTTCATCAGTAATTGTTTTGGCCAGAACCTGCCTCGGTGTGAGATTATGGATGGGTAATTTCAGACTGTCCCCAACCCGGATGATACTATTTGACTTATTATTTAAAGCCATTATTACCCCTATAGATGTATTAAAACTCCGGGCCAGATCATAGAGGGTATCACCTACACCAACATGATAGGTAATGATTTTGTCCTTTGGTATATGGCTGACATCTGGTAGCTTTTGGTCAGGATTAACCCTTACTGAGTAAACCTCTCCCACATCCAGTTTAAAATCACCATTATTTATCTTTTGCTCCATTAAGCGATAATTCCACTCTGGACCCTTTACTTTTTTCTCCTTCTTTGGTATCAATAATTCCTGCCCCACCCGTATCATGGAGTTCCAGTTAAGGTTATTCAGGGCCAGGAGTTCTCTGGTAGGGATGCCATAGTCAGCTGCTATCTCGCTTAAGGTATCCCCTTCCTGAATAACATAGATAAGACCGAATTCAGGACCGGCATAAATTGTTATGGAAAATGATAATAAGATAAGTATCAGGATATAATATATCAACCTCATTCTATATGTCCTCCTTAATAATCGTCTTTATACTCTTTTGTTCAACTGGACACCCAGCTGGTAGTGAGTTCAGGAATATCTTGCCATAATGCTTGGTAATTAAGCGATTATCAAATGAAATTATAATTCCTTTGTCCTGTTTGGATCTGATCAAACGCCCAAAACCCTGTTTGAATTTAATCACCGCCCAAGGTAAACTATACTCCATAAAAGGATTTTTTCCTGCTTTTTTAAGCAATTCCATCCGGGCAGCTGTTACTGGTTCTGTGGGGACAGCAAAAGGAAGCCGCATTATAATTAGATATTGCAGTTTTTCTCCTTTTATATCAACTCCCTCCCAGAAACTATCTGTGCCAAAAATAATCTGCTTATCATTTTCTTTAAATCTTTCCAGTATATAATTACGGGGAAAATTCCCCTGCGCCAATAGATTAATTCCTTTTTCCTGGAGGGAATTACTCAATTTATTGACACAATAATTTAACATATTATATGATGTGAACAAAACCAGGGTTCTTCCCCCAATTTTCAGCAATAATTCCTCCAGATAATCAATCATATTTTCCATAAATCCGGGGGAATTGGCCTCCGGTATATCATCAGGTATAAATAAGCGGGCCTGGCTGGCATAATCAAAAGGTGATTCCACAAGCAGAGTATCACTCTTCTCCAGTCCCAGGGTTTCCTGAAAAAAGGAGAAGTCTTTGTTAATAGAAAGGGTTGCTGATGTTAAAACAAGGGTATCCAGGCTGTCCCACAATAAATCAGGCAAAAGCTCAGCAATTTCCAGGGGAGCATTTTCCTGATTATAAACCCCCTCCTGTTTTTTCTCAATCCAGAAAACATGTTGGGAATCTGCAGCCTGAAGGTTAAAGTCCAGGTTATTGGCAAAAAGCTGGATCCTTACTATAAAGGATTCCAATTCCATCAGGACTTCTTCCAGCTCATATAAGGTGGATGGATCTAATTTCAGGATCTCTTCATAGAGTTCATGGAGATAAAGCCCCAGTTTCTGCATCTCTATATGAAAATTCCCCCCATACTCCTCTAACTCCTGCCAGGCTTCACTCTCTTTTACTGCTGCAGTAACCCTTATTATCCTTTCATCATCAGTAAAAATATTTTTAAAATTATTAAAATAGCCGGCCTGTAAATCATTGATCTTCAGAATCTGGGGAATAATTTTGCTGTCAATTTTTTTCAGGAAATCCCCTTTATCCTTATAGGAAGTCAGCTTACTCCGTAGCCTGGGGATCAGGGAAAACTTGTTCTGGTATAATCTCTGGAAATACTTATTTAAGCCACTTACATAAAAGGGTTTTCCCAGGTGTGCTGTTGCAGTATCCACCAGGTTATGGGCCTCATCGATTATCAAGCTTTTATATTTGGGCAATATACCTGTATCAGTTCCTCCCCCTTCATATTTTAAGACAGCATCTGATAATAAAAGATGGTGGTTTACTATTAATAGATCAGCACTGAAAACCTCTTTCCTGGCCTCCATAAAAAAACAGCTGTCAAAATAAGGGCAATTGGTCCGTAAGCAGAGATCACTTTCTGAAGCCAGTTCTTCCCAGATCTCTGAACTGATGACAAAATTAATCTCTGATCTACTACCAACACCGGTCTCATCTAACCAGTTCAATACCTTCATTAATTCAATCTGTTTATCTGCCTGATCCAGATAAAGGTCAGCCAGCCTCTCTTCCAGGTTCCTTTGTTTTCTTTTGCAGACATAATTCCCCCGGCCTTTGACCAGGACAGCTTTAAAGGAAAAAGGAAGGACCTTTTTCAGTAAGACCAGGTCTTTCTCCATCAACTGCTCCTGCAGGTTGATAGTATTTGTAGAAACTACCACTGGCTGCTCATTAAGCCTGGCCCAGTAAAGAGCAGGTATAAGATAGGCAAAAGATTTGCCAGTACCAGTCCCGGCTTCAATAAAAATACTCCTGTGTTCATTAAAAGCATTAATCAATTCTTTTACTACCTTAAGCTGCTGTTCCCTGTATTCATAATCCTTTAATTTCTTATCCAGCTCACCACCAGGCTCAAAAAAGGAGAGAATCTCCCCCGCCTCCAGCTCCACTTCTTCAAGGGGTATTTTGGGCTCTACCACTATATAGATATCATCCAGGTCGTTATTTATGATGGCAAAGCCAATCCCGTTATTTCCCGCCCTGGAGGCAACCCGGATATCAGCAGCAGATGGTTCCAGCACCCCGGAAGGATGATTATGAATAATAACTGTTCCAGGTTTCAGGTCATTAATGATGGCTGGTACCATCTCTTTATTTCCCCTGGCCAGCAGGTTATATTCACTAACCTTGCCTGACTCCCGGTCAATAAAACCCAGGATAAAAACCTCCTGGCCTTTGCTTTCAGCTATATCCTCTTTTATATTCTCAATTACCTTATCAGTAAAAAACTCACTTACTTTCACAATCTCTTACTCCTATTCAGCTCATAATTTGTAAAGGGTCTTCCACAATAATTAAAACTACCCTTGCAAATATCAAAACATAAGAGAAGCTTAAGTTTTATTATAACATGAATCTCCTTAAAATTCGACCCTCTCTCCCGGCTGTATTTCTAAAAAACTATCCCTGAAAATCAAAAAACATAAACTAGAAACTAGTTTATGTTTTGCTAAAATTCTGCTCTTACTATGGTCTTTTTATTGTTCTTTCAGGACTTCTTTTCTGGAAAGGTTAATCCTGCCCTGTCTATCGATTTCGGTCACCTTTACTGTTATTCTATCACCTATGCTGACAACATCTTCTACCTTATTGACATGGTGATCTGCCAGCTGAGAAATGTGGACAAGGCCTTCTTTGCCTGGTAAAAATTCCACAAAAGCACCAAAATTCATGATTCTTTTTACTACACCTTCATAGATTTCTCCTACTACCACATCCCTGGTCAGGTCATAGATCATCTTCTGGGCCTTTTCTCCAGCTTCACGGGAATCAGCCATGATAAATACTGTACCATCATCATCAATATCGATGGTAACCCCTGTCTGGTCAATAATGCCATTAATGGTCTTACCACCAGGTCCAATTACAAACCTGATCTTATCTGGATCAATCTTCATGGTTGACATCAGGGGTGCATTTGGTGATAATTCAGGTCTCGGTTTATCAATTACCTTCAGCATCTGCTCCAGGATATAAAGCCGGCCTACTCTGGCCTGTTCCAGGGCTCTGGTCAAGATATCTTTTGAAATTCCACCGATTTTAATATCCATCTGGATTGCTGTTATACCTTTTTCTGTCCCGGCAACCTTAAAGTCCATATCACCATAAAAGTCTTCCAGTCCCTGAATATCTGATAAGATACTAACCTTATCCTCTTCCTTGATTAAGCCCATGGCGATACCGGCTACCGGTGCCTTAATTTGTACACCAGCATCCATCAAAGCCAGGGTGCTGCCACAGATACTGGCCTGAGAACTGGAACCATTGGACTCCAGGACCTCTGATACTACCCTGATAGTATAGGGGAATTCTTCCTGAGACGGAATCATCGGTAAAAGGGCTCTCTCTCCCAGGGCACCATGGCCAATCTCTCTTCTGCCTGGTGAACGCAGTGGGCCTGTTTCTCCTACACAGAAGGGGGGGAAATTATAGTGATGCATATAACGTTTGGTCTCATCTTCCCCAAGGCCAAATAAGATCTGTTCATCGGAAATTGCTCCCAGGGTAACTATACTCATTACCTGGGTCTGGCCTCTGGTAAAGACCCCTGAGCCATGAACTCTTGGTATTACCCCTACTTCACACCAGATTGGCCTGATTTCTTCTGGGGTTCTGCCATCAGGACGAACACCTTCTTCTGTAATCATCTTCCGGACCAGTTCTTTTGTAATATCATCCAGAATCCGGCCCACCTGTTTGACTTTTTCATCCTTATCTTCATCTTCATTATATTTCTCTGCAAAATATTCCCTGGTTTCATCTTTAACAGCATCTACCTTAGTATTTCTGCTTACTTTTTCAAAGGTACGCAGGGCCTCGTCCAGTTTAGCTGTAGCATATTCCCTGACCTCTGCTTCTAGCTCTGCATCTGTTTCCAGAAGCTCATATTCTGCTTTTTCTTTTCCGGCTTCTGCTGCAATTTCTTCCTGAAAGGCTACCAGTTTCTTAATCTCTTCATGGGCAAATTCAATGGCTTCAATCATAGTTTCTTCCGGTACCTCATTAGCACCTGCTTCAACCATCAGGACCGCATCTTTGCTGCCAGCCACTACCAGATCCATTAAGCTTTTCTCCCGGTCTTCTTCACCAGGGTTAAGAATTAATTCACCATCGACCAGGCCTACTTTTACAGCAGCTACAGGGCCAGCAAAAGGTATATCAGAAAGCATTAAGGCTGCAGAAGCACCATTCATGGCCAGAACATCAGGTTCACAATCACTATCTACTGAAAGAACAGTACAGATAATCTGGACATCGTTCCTGAAACCTTCCGGAAACAAAGGCCGTAAAGGGCGGTCAATCAAGCGGGCAGCCAGAGTAGCTACATCTCTTGGCTTTCCTTCTCTTCTGGTAATACTACCCGGAATCTTGCCAATGGCATATTCTCTTTCTTCATAATTAACCATCAATGGGAAAAAATCGATACCTTCCCGGGGATCTGACATGGCTGCTGTTACCAGGACAGTAGTATCCCCGTATCTCATTACAACAGCAGCATTGGTCTGTTTGGCCAATTTCCCTGTTTCAACCTTAAAAGGTCTACCGGCTACTTCTATTTCCCAGGATTTAAACATAAAAAAAACCTCCTTTATTACTTTATTATTATGTCCTTATGTAATAAAACTAATATATTATATCGTGGATAATTGCCAGGATAAATATCTTAAGTTTAGGTAGCAATTATAATTAAAGAGCGGTATAAACCGCTCTTTAACCCTCAATGCTAACCGCATTTAACCGCGAATTCCTAAGCGAGAGATTAGATCGCGGTAACGATTAATATCTTTATTCATTAGATATTTCAATAAGCGTTTTCTCTGTCCAACCATTTTTAATAACCCTCTACGGGAATGATAATCCTTCTTATGTTCCTTTAAGTGCTCAGTAAGCTGAGTAATCCGGGCAGTTAAAAGGGCAATCTGAACCTCAGGTGATCCTGTATCTCCTTCTTTGGTTTGATATTGCTTGATGATTTCTTCTTTAGTTTCTTTAGTTAGCATCCCCTTCACCTCCTTATCTTTTTTAAACACCAGAAGCCAAGAAATGCGTTGGAGGAACGCAAAAACCTAGCCAATGGTTTTTTCCATACAATCTAATTTTAACACAAAAGATTTTCTGTGTAAAGAATATCTTTTTTAATCTGTTCCACCAATTCATCAGAACTCTTAAAAGTCATCTCTCCTCTAATCCGCTGAACCAAATCAAGAGAAAGATGTTCACAATAAATCTCCTTATCAAAACCAATAATATGTACCTCAATAGTAAAATCTGAACCTGGGAAGGTGGGATTATTACCGAAATTCACAACTCCCTGATATTCTTTCCCATCATATAAGACATAAGCACTATAGACCCCTTCCGGTGGCAGGACATAGTCCTCATCCAGTTTTATATTGGCAGTGGGAACTCCCAGGGTTTTCCCCCGCCCTTTGCCCCGGACTACTTTCCCTTCCAGGCGGTAATACCTGCCCAGATATTGAGGAACCTCTTCCAGTTTGCCCTGTTCCACCAGCTTTCTGATCAAGGTACTGGAAACCCTTTCCTTCCCTATTTTAATATTCTCCAGACAGGTTATTTCAAAACCACTACTATCTGCCAGTTTTTTTAGATTTGCCAGATTACCTTCACCTTTGCTGCCCAGAGTAAAATCTTCGCCAACTACCAGGTGTACTATTTTAAACTTATCTAACAAATAATCCTGTACAAATTCAGCATAATCCAGGCTGGCAAAATCCATAGTAAATTTTTGTTCCAGATAATAATCCAGATTATAACTGGATAAGAGTTCTATCTTCTGTCGTGGAGATAGGATAGCCTTGGGAGCAAAGGCCGGTTTCAGTACCTTCAAAGGGTTTGGATTAAAAGTATAAATACCAACGGGAACCTGTTTTTCTTTTCCTATTTCTTTGGCCTTATTGATTATAGCCTGATGTCCCAGATGCAAGCCATCAAATACACCAATAGTAAGGACCATAGGCCCAGTATTTATATTATTAAAATTACTACTTTTTATTACTTCCATAAAACATCACCTGTCTTTTTAGCATTGCTACAATCAGATACTATTTTGCTCCCTTTCTACATCCTTTTATACAAAAACCCTTACTGGTTTACATTCAAAGCTATTATTATCTTTAAAATAAATTTTATTGATAGAAAGCAAAAGGTCCTTATAATAGATTGAAACCAGCTTATCTTTCTTTAAAGATTCCTTAAGATTATAGGGTAACTCCTGGAAATTATGTTTATACAGGACAACACCATTTCTGGCAAAATTAAGGGCTTCAGCTTTGATACACAGCCTTGGATATGTCAAAGGATAATCAAGGGGCAAGATACTTTTGGGGCCTGATTTTTCCAAGTCTTCAAGGGTAATAGCATCTTCTATTTTAAAAGGCCCGGATTTGCTCCGCAGTAATTTAGATAAATGTGCCCCAACTCCTAATTCTTCCCCTATATCTGCAGCCAGGCTGCGGATATAGGTGCCACTGGAGCATAAAACCCGGATCCTTATATAGGGTAATTCTATTCCCAGTAATTCAATTTCCTTAATATGTACCTGGCGGGCCTTTCTCTCTACCTCTTTCCCTTCCCTGGCCAGTTGATAAAGCCTTTTGCCCTCATGATGAACTGCTGAATACATGGGGGGAATCTGTTCAATCAGGCCGGTAAATTTATGTAGGGTTTTCTCGATATCTGTTTGCTGCAAGTCTTTCCAACCTTGATTTTCTTCCAGGATTCTCCCTTCCCCATCCAGGGTATCAGTAGTCTGGCCCAGGGTAATTGTGGCCAGATACTCCTTCTCTTCTTCAGGTATAAAAGGAATTATCTTTGTAGCCTTTCCCAGACAGACAGGCAAAACACCCCTTGCTGCCGGATCAAGGGTGCCGGTATGTCCTGCTTTTTTACAGGACAATATTCTCCTTACTGCAGAAACAACCTGATAGGAAGAAATCCCTGCAGCCTTATTGATAATAACTATACCATTAAGATCAGACATATTCTTTCACCTTTTGCAGGACCAGCTCTTCTACCTGATTAATATCTTTCTCAATAGTACAGCCAGCAGCCCGGGGATGACCACCTCCACCAAAAAATGCTGCAATTTCGTGAACCGGACAGTCAGTATTGGACCGAAAGCTAACTTTTACTATATTTTCTTCTAGCTCGGTAAAAGATATACCTACCTCTACTCCTTTAAGGTCCCTGGCATAATTCACCAGGCCCGAACTATCATCCAGTGCTGCTCCTGTCTCTTTTAAGGCCTTTTGGTCTATGCGCAGGTAGGCAATTTTCCCTTCAGCAGCTAATTTTATAGAAGATAGGGCTCTTCCCCATAACTTAATAGTACTAAAGTGATAGTTAGAAAAAACTGCCCGGTTTACTTCATAAAGATCAATTCCTGCTTCCATCAAATTAGACATGGTTTTAAAGATCCCGGCACTGGTATTCTGATAGCGAAATCCTCCGGTATCTGAGATAATGGCAGTTGCAATAGCTGTAGCAATTCTTTTATTTAATAAAGAGGTCCCATCCTCTTTTATGAGATCATAGATTATTTCTCCAACTGCTGCCTTATTAGGATTTACATAATTTAATTGTCCATATCCCGGATTATCAATATGGTGGTCAATATTAATCAGGAACATTTTCTCGGCCAATTCCTTGCCTTCACCTAATCTTTCGATATTTCCTGCATCCAGGGCAATACAACAGGTCCCTTCCATAGCAGTCAATTGGTAATCAGCAAATAGCTGGTAATCACTTTTCTCGATGCCAAAAAACCCGTATTTTTCATCTGGTCTTTCGGCCAGTAAAACCAAGGAAGATTTATTGCAGGAATCCAGATACCATTTCAGGGCAAAAAGAGAGCCAATACAGTCTCCATCTGGATCTACATGTCCCAGTAAGATAAAGTTATCCCACTTCTGTATTTCCTTTACAATCAGCTCTAATGACCCCATCTTTATTGTTCTCCTTTATCATCCTCTTCTTTTACTTTCTCCAGTAATTTGTTAATATGGGCTCCATATTCCAGGGAATGGTCATAGTGAAAGGCCAGTTCTGGAGTATGATAAACGGTAATCCGCTCTCCCAATAATTTTCGAATAAATCCTTTGGCCTTTTCCAGGCCTTCCAGGCTAGCCTTACGCTCTTCCTCTGTACCATAAACACTGACATAAATATTGGCATTCCGCAAATCCCCGCTTACCTCTACATCTGTTACAGAGACAAAACCAATCCTTGGGTCCTTAACTTCCCTGAAGATGATAGCACTGATTTCTTCTTTTATCAATTCAGCTAATCTTTCTGCACGTAATTTAGCCATCTAAACCACCTACCCCGGTTTATAGTAATCTTTCTATAGAGATCGTTTTATCTTTTTGATGATATAGATTTCTAATTCATCACCAATCTTAATATCATTATAGCCTTCTATGCCAAGACCACATTCAAAGCCTTCTTTAACTTCCCTGACATCATTTTCAAATCTCTTCAGGGAAGCAATATTGCCTTCATAAATAACAACTCCATCCCGCAGTAACCTGACCTGGGAATTGCGGTTTATGATTCCTTCTGTAACATATAAGCCTGCAACTACCCCAACACCAGGTATCCTGAAGGTATCCCTGACCTCTGCCCTGCCTGTGACCTCTTCTTTCAATTCTGGTGCCAGAAGTCCAGACATGGCATCCTTTAATTCTTCGATAGCCTGATAGATAACCCGGTAGGTTCTAATATCCACATTTTCCTCTTCTGCAATTCTCCTGGCATTGGCATCTGGCCTGACATTAAAGCCGATAATTACTGCATTGGAAGCATTGGCCAGGTTAACATCAGTCTCATTAATAGCCCCTACACCAGTGTGGATTATTTTCACTGATACCTCTTCATTACCCAGTTTTTGGAAGGAATCTCTTAAGGCTTCTATGGAACCATGGACATCAGCCTTGATAATAACATTCAATTCTTTAACTTCACCCTGTTGAATCTGCTGATAAAGATCTTCCAGAGAAACCCTGCTATCAACATTGAGGGTCTTTTCCTGGATATATTGTCTCCTTCTTTCAGCAATCTGACGGGCTTCTTTTTCATCTTCCAGAACCTGTACAAAGTCACCGGCATTAGGAACATCAGAGAAACCCAGGACCTCTACAGGCATGGAAGGAGTTGCCTTCTTGACCTGCTTGCCCTTATCATCAAACATGGCCCTGACCCTGCCACAAACTGGACCTGCCAGGATAGGATCCCCGACATTCATAGAACCATTCTTTATCAAGACAGTAGCAACCGGGCCCCTGCCTTTATCCAGTTTCGATTCAATGATTACACCTTCTGCTGGACGATTGGGATTGGCCTTGAGTTCTTCCAGCTCAGCCACCAGCAGAACCATTTCCAGCAAGTCATCAATATTTTCTCCCTTCAAGGCAGAGATGGGAACACAGATAGTATCTCCACCCCAGTCTTCAGTTAATAATCCATGTTCAGCTAATTGCTGTTTAACCATATCTGGTTGGGCAGCAGGACGGTCTATCTTATTAATAGCCACAATAATAGGTATATTTGCTGCCTTAGCATGGTTAATAGCCTCTACTGTCTGGGGCATAACACCATCATCTGCAGCAACAACTAAAATAGCAATATCTGTTACCTGGGCACCTCTGGCCCGCATGGCGGTAAAAGCCTCATGACCTGGAGTATCAATAAAGGTAATCTTTTTATCATTAATAGTTGTCTGATATGCACCAATATGCTGAGTAATACCACCGGCTTCCCTTTCTACAACCCGGACTTTCCTAATATAATCAAGTAAGGATGTTTTCCCATGATCAACATGGCCCATTACTGTGACTATTGGTGGCCTTAACTCCAGATCTTCTTCACTATCTACAATCTCCGGGCCAACAGGACCATAAAGGAGTTCTTCTATTTCATTATTTCCCTCCTGAGCCCTGTCTTTTATTTCAACCTCAAGACCTAATTCATCACTTAACATAATAAGTGTATCTTCATCAAGGGAATAGTTTAGATTAGCCATTAAACCTAAGCCCATTAAGGTTTTAATAATCTCATTCCCTGATTTCTTGACAAGGTCTGCATACTCTTTGACTGTAAGGGGGGCCTCTATTTCCAGAGCCTTAGCATCTTTTTTGGACCCCTCATCCCTTTTGGCTCTGCCAGCTTTGGCTTTGGCTTTGGCTTTTTCTTTTTTACCTTCTTTCTTACTCTCTTTTTTCGGTTCTTTCTTTCTTTCCTTTTCCTTATCCTTTTCTTTTGCTACTTGTTCTTCTTTTTTCCCGCTCTTTACAGCCTTCTCTTTTTTTACTTCAGTATCCTCCTCTTTACTATCAGCAAACATACCTTTTACCAATTCAGCAGTCTCTGCATTTATACTACTCATATGGCTGCTTACATCTACATCAAGATCATGTAAGATATCCAGTAATTCACTGCTGCTAATATCCATTTCCTTAGCCAGTTGATATACACGAACTTTTGCCATAAATACCACCTCCGTAAAATATTAATCCTCCATCATATCAATCTCCTTTATTAAATTATCATAGATTTCTTCTGAAATTGATATTTTTAAAGATCTGGCAATCTTATTGGACTTTCTGGCTTTTTTCAGGCACTCTACATCTGGACAGATATAGGCACCCCTTCCCGGCGCCTTGCCTCTTCTGTCAATACTAATTGAATCATCATCTTTATTATATACAATCCTGATCAGGTCATATTTAGACTTTCTTTCATCACAGCCAACACATTTTCTAATTGGAACCTTTTTTACCATTGACTCTCCCTCCCAATCAGGTTATGGCCTATTCTTCTACCTGATCCTCCTGGCCAGTTTCTTCATTAACTGCCTCTCCCTTTTCTTCCAGGTAGCTGGATTCCTTTTTAATATCTACCTTCCAACCAGTTAATTTGGCAGCCAGTCGGGCATTTTGCCCCTCTTTTCCGATGGCCAGAGATAACTGGAAATCAGGTACAACAACCTCGGCAATCTTTTCTTCCTCGTTTATATTTACCCTGCTAACCTCTGCAGGATTCAGGGCATTGGCAACAAGAACTGCCGGATCCTCACTCCATTGAATTATATCTATTTTTTCTCCATTTAATTGATCTACTACTGCCTGGACCCGCATACCCTTAGGACCAACACAGGCACCAACTGGATCTACATTCTCATCATGAGAATAGACAGAGATCTTAGATCTGCTGCCAGCCTCCCGGGCAATATTCTTAATCTCTACAATACCGTCAAAAATCTCCGGTACTTCTACTTCAAAAAGCCTTTTTAATAAATCTGGATGAGTTCTGGAAACCAGAATCTTGGGCCCTTTGGAGTCAGCACTTACTTCCACCACAAAAAGCTTAATCCGATCCCCAATCTTATATTCCTCGCCTGGAATCTGTTCAGAAGGGGGCAGCAAGGCCTCACTTTTACCCAAATCAATATATATATTATTATTATAAATTCTATTGACCATTCCAGTTATTAATTCTTTTTCTTTTTCCTTTAATTCCTCATAAATAACATCCCGTTCAGCTTCCCGGATTCTCTGCAATACAACCTGTTTTGCATTCTGGGCAGCAATACGGCCAAAATCATCTGGAGTAATTTCTATTTCAATAATATCCCCTGGTTCATAAGTAGCCTTGATTTTTCTGGCTTCTTCCAGGGATATCTCCAGAGCTTCATTTTTTACCTCTTCTACTACTTCCTTTCTGGCAAAAATCTGTACCTTCCCACTTTCTTCCTGCATACTGATCCTGACATTTTCTTTAGAACCATAATCCCTCTTATAAGCAGAAATTAAAGCTGATTCAATAGCATCCAATAAAACCTCTTTAGAAATACCCTTTTCCTTTACAATGTCATCCAGTGCATTTAATAATTCCAGATTCACTCTTCCACTCCTCCTTATTACTACAATAAATACCTTTTAAAAAAGAACAATTAAAATTCAACTGCCAGGCGGGCTTTCGCTATGCCTGAATAAGGTATCTCTATGATTGTATCACTGTCTTTTAATAGCAGTTGTATCTTCTCGTCCTCCCTACCCTGAATGATACCAGTAAACTCCTTCAGGCCATCAATGGCAACAAAAGTTTTGACATAAGCCAATCTTCCTTGAAAACGATCGAAATCCTCCAGTTTTTTCAAGGGCCTCTCTATGCCAGGGGAAGAAACCTCAAGAATATAACTTCCTGGAATAGGATCAACTTCGTCCAGTTTTTCACTTAAACGATTGCTTACAATTTCACATTCTTCCAATCCCACACCAGTATCTTTCCTGTCAATAAAGACTCGCAAATAGTAGTCTGCACCTTCCTTGACATATTCTACATCAACTAATTCCAGACCTTCCTCTTCCACTATAGGTTCGGCTAGTTTTGTAACTGTAGCAACAGTTTTACTCATCAAAATACCCCTTTCTTATTCTATGGAAGATAATTATATGTAAGATATTTATAGTATTTACCGGATTATCAATTCCTTGCATTTCTTGACTATAAAACAAAAAGACAATCCAGATATTACAATTAAGGAGCGGGTTTTATCCCACTCCTTCTCACGCTCTATACTATAACTTCTATTCTAATTCTACCATACTCTCTCAATACTTGCAAGTCTTTATATTTCTTTAGAAAAGGGAGAGCTGGTTCTTTTCCGGTAAACCTTTTAATACACCATGTTCTTTCATCACTTCGATAACTATTTTGCTGATTCTGGCCTTATTGGCCAGGTCCTCAATAGAGGTAAATTCATATTCCTCTCTGGTGGCTGCAATATTTTGGGCTGCACTTTCTCCCAGGCCTACCAGGCTGATTAAAGGAGGCAATAAACCTTCTTCTGTTATCTGGAATTTCCTGATATCAGAACGATAGAGATCTACCCGGATAAATTTAATCCCCCTCACCATAGCCTCCAGGACCACTTCCAGTACAGTCAGGGTATTTCTTTCCTTGGCAGTTATATCATTACCCTTAGCCTCTATTCTTTGCTTTTCTGCCAGGACAAAATCATAGCCCTGACAGACAATCTGGGCATCAAAATCATCTGCTTTGACAGTAAAATAGGTGGCATAAAAGGCCTCTGGGTAGTGGACCTTGAAATAAGCAATCCGGAAGGCCATCATTACATAAGCAGCAGCATGGGCTTTGGGGAACATATATTTTATCTTTTTACAGGACTCTATATACCATTGTGGTATCTTCTTCTCCAACATATATTTTTCATCATCTTCACTCAAACCCCTGCCCTTCCGGACATTTTCCATAATTTTAAAGGCCCTAGCTGGCTCCAATCCTTTCAGGATCAAATAATTCATTATGTCATCCCGGACAGAGATAACCTCCGAGAGCCGGGCAACTCCTTTTCTGATTAATTCCTGGGCATTATTGAGCCAGACATCAGTACCATGGGAAAGGCCACTGATTCTCACCAGCTCACTGAAGGTAGTCGGCCTGGTATCCACTAACATCTGTCTTACAAAACTGGTACCAAACTCTGGAATCCCCAGAGTCCCAACAGTTGTTCCCAATTCCTCCGGACTAAGCCCCAGACTTTCGGTACCGGAGAAGATAGCCATAGTTGCTGGATCATCAAGAGGAATATCAAAGGGTGAAACTCCGGTTAAATCCTGTAACATTCTGATAATCGTCGGGTCATCATGGCCTAATACATCCAGTTTTAAAAGGTTTTCATGGATAGAGTTAAAATCAAAATGGGTTGTTAAGACCTCTGAATTCATATCATTGGCTGGTCTCTGTATAGGAGTAAAATCATAGATCTCCATATCGGCCGGGACTACAATCTGTCCCCCCGGGTGTTGCCCGGTAGTCCTCTTGACCCCGCTACAACCCTTAACCAGTCTTTTTATTTCAGCATTATTGGCCACCAGGCCCCTTTCATCCAGGTAGCCCCTTACAAAACCATAGGCTGTCCTTTCAGCAATTGAAGAAATAGTACCTGCCCTAAAAACATGATCTTCACCAAAGAGTTGTTCTGTATATTTATGAATAATAGACTGGTATTCTCCAGAGAAATTCAGGTCAATATCCGGGACCTTATCTCCTTCGAAACCCATGAAGACCTCAAAAGGTATATCAAAGCCATCTTTGGTTAATTTTTCTCCACATTCAGGGCAATCCCGGTCAGGTAAATCAGGCCCAACACCAACAGAACCATCAGTAATAAAGTCTGTATATTTACAATTACTACACCGATAATGAGGGGGTAAGGGGTTTACCTCGGTAATCCCCGTCATGGTTGCTACAAAAGAAGAACCTACTGAACCCCTGGAACCAACCAGATAACCATCTTCCAGGGATTTTTGCACCAGTTTCTGGGCTGTCAGATATATAACCGCATATCCATTACCGATAATTGAATTTAATTCCCGGTTCAGGCGTTTCTCCACCAGGTCCGGTAAAGGATCCCCGTACAGTTCTCTGGCTTTCTTTAAAGACATTTCCTTGATTTCTTCCTCTGCTCCCTCAATAGAAGGGGTAAAAAGCTTATCCGGTATAATCTGGATTTCCTCACATAGATCAGCTATTTTCCGTGGATTCTCAATTACCAGCTCTCTGGCGATCTCTTCACCAAAATAGGAGAACTCCTCCAGCATCTCCCCTGTTGTCCGGAAATACAGGGGGGCCTGGGTCTGTTCCTCATAACCCTGGCCAGCCTGCAATATCTCCCTGTAGATACTGTCTTCTGGATCGAGAAAATGCACATCACCAGTTGCTACAACAGGCTTCTTGAGTTTTTTGCCTAATTGATAAATCCGCTTATTAATCTTCTTTAATTCCTCTAAAGATTCTACTTTCTCTCCCAGAAGGAATTCATTATTGCCCAAAGGCTGTATTTCCAGAAAATCATAGAACCTGGCAATTTTATTAATCTCCTGTTCATCCATGTTTTCTAAAATAGCCCGGAATAATTGGCCGGCTTCACAGGCAGAACCAATTAATAAGTTATCCCGGACATGGACCAGTTCACTTTTCAAGATTCTGGGCACTCGATAAAAGTGCTTAATATGAGAACTGGATACTAATTTATATAAATCACGCAAACCTTCTTTATTCCTGGCAAAGATAATTAAATGATAGGTACGAAGATCCCGCCAGTCTATATTTTTACTTAATTTATTTATTTCCTCAAGCTTGCTTATCTTCTCTTCAGTTATTTTAGCCAGCATTTTCAGCAATATCCCGGCAGTGGCAGTGGCATCATCTACAGCCCGGTGATGGTTATCCAGACTTACTCCCAATTCTTCAGCAAGGGTATTTAATTTATGGTTTTTAAGGCGGGGGTAGAGGGCCCTGCTCAAAGCCAGGGTATCCAGGACTGAATTATCCGGATAAGAAAAGCCGGTTTTTTTCAGGGCATTTTTCAGAAAACCATAATCAAAACTGGCATTATGAGCCACAAGGACAGCATCACCTATAAATTCCATAAATTCAGGAATAATATCTTCTATTGCTGGTGCCCCTTTAAGCATTTCCTGGCTAATACCTGTAATTCTGGTTATATAATCAGGAACAGGCTTCCGGGGTAAGACAAAGGAAGAAAAAGTATCTACAATCTGGCCTTTTTCCAGTTTAACACCACCAATTTCAATAATCTCATCATTTCTACTATTCAGGCCAGTTGTTTCAAAATCAAAGACTACATAGGTATAATCCTTGATTTTCCCCTTCCCGGGCTTATATATAATATCCTCACCATCATCCACCAGGTAGGCCTCAAGGCCATAGAGGATCTTGATCCCATGTTTCTTGCCAGCCCAATAAGCATCAGGATAGGCCTGTACTACCCCATGATCAGTAATGGCAATAGCAGGATGGCCCCAGGCAGCTGCTCTGGCTATAGCCTGGCCTACATCCACAACAGAATCCATGGCACTCATTCTGGTATGAAGATGGAGCTCTATCCGCTTTTCCTCAGCCTGGTCCTGGCGTTTCTCTACCAGGTCATCTATATTATTGATACTTTCTGCAACCAGGGTTAATTCCCTGGAATACTGATCCCTCTCTACATAACCTTCCACCCTGATCCATTGGCCGGTTTTTAAACCCTCTCCGGGGTCTTGCCCCTTTCTGGGAAATAATTTTACTGTAATAGAATTACTCTTATCAGTTATATCCATTAAGAAAAAGGAATTACCCCTCCTGCTTTTGATCTCTTCCAGGTCAAAAAGCAAGCCCTCTACAATGACATGATCTATTTCCCCCTGAATCTCATTCAGGTTATGGCTTTTCTCCCTACTGATTTTTTTACCATATATAATAGCTGAATTTTTTGCTTTAGGAGTTGAAGGTTTGGGGCTCTTTTTCTCAATTACTTTCCTTTCATATTCCTCCAAATCTATCTCCATGGAAATATCCTTCAATAAATCTCCATTTTCTATCTCCAGGACAAGCTCTTCCTGTAGCAGGCCTCCCAGTTCTTTGGCAATAAAATCCCTGATCTTCTCTTCATTTAGATACTTATAGGCCATTTCTGTCTCAACTTCTATCAAGACCCGGTTAGCCTTCACTTGCAGCCGGGCCCTTTCCAGAAAACCATTAATATATGGATATTTTTCCTGGATAATTTCTGCCAGATGTGGCCAGAGGAGCTTTATTTCATTTTCCAGGGATAATTCTTCGAGAACAACCAGCTCATAGCTGTCATCCAGGAGCTCCTTTAAATAAGCCAGGAATTCTTCCATACTGGCAGAAGGATTATTGCTGTCTCTCTTGCTATTTTTAATTACAATACACTTCTTTTTTTCCTCGTCCAGGACAAGATACTTGATAATCCGGGAATAATTATTATCTATTTTAATCGCTTTAACCATTTATATCCCTCATAATTTTATCTTTTCTTCAGATTTTCTAAACTGGTTTTGATCAGGTCAGCATACATATTGAGCCGGTCCCGGGTTCCCCTTACAAAACCCCTTTTCTCCTCTTTCATAACATGGGTCAATTGTGGTAATTCAATATATTCAATCCGGCCCCTTTTTCTCACATATTCATTTATAGCCAATTCCACTCCATAACCACAGTCTGCAAGGTTTTTAATCCCCTTAATAAGACTGGTCCTTACTGCCCGCTGACCGGAAAGATGGGGAGCCAGCAACTGAGCCAGATCTGTACCCCCCCTACCATGACTAAATACACCAATAGTCATATCACATTGTTTATTTAAAACAGGATTAAGCAATAAATTGATATGCCTGTCGGTAAGTCCCAGAAGGTCTCCATCCAGCATCAGGATAATCTCGCTATCTATGTGTTCAATACCACATTCCAGGGCAGCACCCTTTCCCTGGTTTTTTTCCAGGCTGATAACCTGGACCCCCATACTTCTGGCCAGGGCAGCACTATTATCCGTTGAGCCATCGTCAATAACCAGTATTTCATCAACCAGGGGATCTTCCTTTAAGACCTGGAGAACCCCTGTAATGGTTTTCTCTTCATTATATACCGGAATTAGGGCAGTAACCTTCATCTCCCATCCCCTACTCTATTCTTTCCAGAATTTCAATAATCCCCTCTATGGCATCATCCAGTTTAACCTGTATTTCTTCTCCACTTCTTCTGACTCTTGTTTCAATTTGATTGTTCTGCAGGGAACGGGCACCAACAGTAATCCTTAAGGGAATACCAATCAGATCTGCATCATTAAATTTGACCCCAGGCCTTTCCTTCCGGTCATCCAGCAAGGTTTCTACACCTCTTGCAGTCAGTTCACTATACAATTCTTCAGAAACCCTTATGGTTTCCTCATCATTACCCAGGGCCAGAATAATAACCTGATAAGGAGCAATGGCCTTAGGCCAGATAATACCCTTGTCATCATTATTTTGTTCTATGGCAGCAGCCACCAACCTACTTATACCAATACCATAACAACCCATTACTATGAATTGTTCCTTGCCATTTTCATCAAGATAGGTAGCACCCATACTTTCACTATACTTGGTACCTAGCTTGAAAATATGGCCGACCTCTATCCCGGATTTGATCTCCAGTTTACCGGAACACTTTGGACAGAGATCTCCATTTTTTACTATCCGTAAATCAAGATATTCATCAGCAGTAAAATCCCTGCCTGGATTTACATTTTTCAAATGATAATCTATTTTATTGGCTCCTGTAACAGCATTAACCATATCCTTTACCCGCAGGTCAGCCAGGATCCTGACACCCTCCAGGCCAACAGGGCCTATGAAACCAGGGCTGGACTGGAAGTATTTCTCAAAATCCTCATCCTCAATTGCTGTCACTTCTTTTGCTGCCAGATAATTGGCCAATTTTACTTCATTTAATTGATCATCACCGGCAATTAAAACCAGGAGAGGCTCACCATCAGCCAGTAAAGCCAGGGCTTTTATGGTTTTAGCCGGATCCACCATTAAAAACTCTGATACCTCTTCGATGGTCTTCTGCCCGGGGGTATGGACTTCTTCCACTGGCAGTGGTTCCTCATCCTGCCTTATTTTCTTTTCACCGGCCAGAGCCTTTTCCACATTGGCAGCATAGGAACAGCTATTACAAAAAGCAATCCGGTCTTCCCCGGCATCTGCCAGGACCATAAATTCATGGGATTCACTTCCCCCCATGGCACCGGTATCAGCCTCTACTGCCCTGACATCCAGTCCACAGCCTGTAAAAGCCTTCATATAGGCATCATACATGATCCGATAACTTTTATCTAAGCCTTCATAATCAACATCAAAGGAATAAGCGTCTTTCATGATAAACTCCCTGCCCCGCATTACTCCAAAACGGGGTCTAATCTCATCCCTTACCTTGGTCTGAATCTGGTAAAGGTTCAGGGGTAAATCCTTATAGGATCTAATTTCATTTCTAACCAGGGCAGTGACAACCTCTTCATGGGTCGGCCCCAGACAATAGTCCCGGCCTTTCCGGTCCTGGAATTTAATCATTAAGGGGCCAAATTCCTCCCACCTTCCAGATTCCTTCCACAAATCAGCAGTATGGATAATGGGCATTAATAATTCCTGGGCACCACTTTCATCCATTGCCTTCCTGACAATATCTTCAACTTTTCGTATAACCCGCCAGCCCAATGGTAGATATGTATAGACTCCGGCAGTCAGGGTTCTCATCATACCAGCCCGCAACATCAATTGATGACTGGCAACCTCAGCCTCAGCCGGTGTCTCCTTCAAGGTTGGTAAATATAAGTTTGACATTCTCATAAAAGACCACTCCCTACAATAAATTAATCTCTTTCTCCAGTTCTTCCAGCAATTTATCTTCTGGCACTTTTTTAATTATCTCACCTTTCCTGAAAATCAGGCCTACTCCCCGGCCGCCTGCAATGCCAATATCTGCCTCCCTGGCCTCTCCAGGGCCATTAACTACACAACCCATTACAGCCACAGTAATTTCCTTATCATACTTGTCCAGTAAATCCTCTACCTGTTTTGCCAGGGAAATCAAGTCTATCTCGTTACGGCCACAGGTAGGGCAGGAAATAATCTCAGCACCTCTCTTCCGCAGGCGCAAGGCCTTCAAGATCTGCCAGCCTACCTTAACCTCTTCCAGGGGATCTCCAGTTAAAGAAACCCTGACAGTATCACCTATACCCCGGGAAAGCAAAGCCCCGACACCAACTGCTGATTTAATGGTTCCTGCCCAGATAGTGCCGGCTTCAGTAATCCCGATATGAAAAGGGTAATCAACCCTTTCTGCCATTAATTCATAAGCCCTGATAGTCATCATGACATCAGTTGCCTTAAGAGATATAACTATATCCTGGAAATCATTATCCTCCAAGATCCTGATATGTCCCAAAGCACTCTCGACCATACCTTCTGCAGTCGGCCCACCGTATTTCTCCAGGATGCCTTTTTCAATAGAGCCAGAATTAACCCCTATCCGGATGGGGATCCTGGCTGCCCTGGCTTTAGTAGCAATTTCCTTTACCCTTTCAGCCTGTCCAATATTACCCGGATTTAATCTTAAACCCTCTACCCCCTGTTCTATAGCTTCCAGGGCCAGGCGGTAATCAAAATGGATATCTGCAATCAGAGGGATATCAATCTGCTCTCTAATCTTACCCAATTGTTTTGCTGAATCCAGGTCTGGTACAGCTACCCGGATAATCTCACACCCTGCGGCACTTAAGTCCTGAATCTGTTTGACTGTAGCCTCTACATCGGCCGTTTTTGTAGTAGTCATGGACTGTACAGTGATAGGAGCATCTCCTCCCAGGGGAACATTACCATAATATATTTTTCTAGTCTTCCGCCGCATAAAACTCCTCCATTATTATAAAAATCTGGCGATATCCCTTATAAAGACAAAGACCATTAAAATCATCAAAATTACAAGTCCAATTACATGTACCAGGCTCTCTTTCTCCTGATCAACAGGCTTACCCCTGATCATTTCATAGATAATAAAGATTAATCTGCCACCATCAAGAGCCGGGAAAGGCAGGAGGTTAAAAAAGCCCAGGTTTAAGCTTAGCACAGCTGTCAAATTCAGGAGACTGGCCCAGCCCAGGCCAGTAGCCTGGTTTACCATAGTGGCAATCATAATAGGGCCACCAACATTAACAGTCAGCTTGCCTGTAATCATTTTAACAATGGCAGTAATGGTAAACCACAAGAGGTTAACAGTTTGCAAAAAACCCAGGCGGAGTGACTGGAAAAAACCTGTTTTTTCCCGTATGGTCTCAGGAGCAATACCTATCATAGCATAACCATAAGCTGGTTCATAGCGGGGGACAACAGTGGTAGTATATTCCTGATTATTCCGTATAAATTTAACCTCCAGAGGCTGGCCTTCCGCATTACTAATAATGCCAGAAATATCACCCCATTTCTCAATGGCCTGGCCTTCTATTGCAATAATCTTATCCCCTATTTTCAAACCAGCTTCAGCTGCCGGTGTTCCCAGAGCCACATCCCCAATAATATTGCTATCCACACTCTCCACAGCAATACCATATATAGCAAAGATCAGGGCAAAGATAAGAATAGCAAGGAGAAAATTCATCATGGCACCATTGAGGATTACTGCAAAACGCTGTAGAGGACTCTTCTGGGGAAAGGTCCGGCCTTCCTTGCGTGCCTCCTCATAACTCAGCCTTTCTTCCTCACTCATCTTATCATCTGGAGGATTCTCGCCAGTCATCTGACAGAAGCCACCAAAAGGGATTATACGGAGGGAATACATGGTCTCCCCATATTTCTTTCCAAAAAGCTTAGGTCCAAAACCCAGGGCAAATTCTTCAACTCTGATTCCAACAATTTTTGCAGTTATATAATGGCCAAATTCATGGACAAAAACCAGAATACCCAGTACCAAAATAAAACTAATAAAGGATACCATTATCTATAACCTCCCGGGCGATATTTCTTGACCATTCATCAACCAGATAAATATCTTCTAAAGATGGTCTCTTTATATTATCATGTTTATGCATCACTTTTTCTATCAATCCTGGGATCATTGTAAAAGGTATTTCCCTATCCAGGAAAGCAGCAACAGCAATTTCATTGGCAGCATTTAAAACAACCGGCATTGTTCCACCAGCCCTACCTGCCTCATAGGCCAATCTAAGGGCAGGGAATTTTTCATAATCCGGTTCCTGGAAATTCAACTGGCCCAATTGGACAAAATCCAGTCTCTTATGTTTTCCGGGCCGGCGGTGGGGATAAGTCATGACATATTGAATCGGCAGCCTCATATCAGGTAAACTCATCTCCGCCATAATTGAACCATCAACAAACTCTACCATGGAATGGATAATGCTTTCTGGATGGATTATAACTTTAATTTTATCATAGGATTGCTGAAATAACCAGTGGGCTTCAATTACCTCCAGTCCCTTATTCATTAAAGTAGCAGAATCAATGGTAATCTTGCCCCCCATATCCCAATTGGGGTGTTTTAAGGCTTCTTCCACAGTAACATGGTCTAATTCTTCCCTGGTATGGTTACGGAAAGGGCCCCCTGAAGCAGTCAAAATAATATTTTCAACCCCCCTGGCCTCCTCGCCCTCCAGGATCTGAAAAATAGCATTATGCTCACTATCAATAGGTAAAATAACTCCTTCAGGATAATCCCTGGCTATTATCTCCCCTCCAATAACCAGGCTCTCTTTATTGGCCAGCCCTAATCTGCGGCCGGCTTTAAGGGCAGCTATGGTTGGTTTAAGGCCAGCCGCTCCAACAATAGAATTTATAACCAGATCTGCTTCCAGTTCACCGGCAATAAACTCTAAACCCTCAGCACCAGATAAAACCTTGATATTTAAATCATCTAAACGATATTCTAATTCCTCTTGCAGCTTATTATTCCCTATTACCAGATAAAGGGGCCTATATTTTCTGGCCTGTTTTTCCAGCAAATCTATATTGCTATTGGCAGATAAAGCAAGGACCTCCCACTCCTCTGGAAAACTATCTATAACATCAAGGCTCTGGGTGCCTATGGAGCCTGTAGAACCTAATAGGACTAACTTTTTCATCTCCTTCACCCCCGGAAACTTAGTATTATATTTTGTATCATTCTTTAAAACCAAACTGTTGGGGAAAAAGACCTGAATTCCAGACTGCTTTCCACAAAACCAGGGTACCTGGACCAATAATAAAACCCATTGGTCCCAATAACCTATAGCCTATATAAAAGGCAATCATAGTCAAAAGGGGATGCAAACCCAGATGCAGGCCCATAATCTTCCCTTCTAATCCCTGCCGGATTGCCGTAACCAGGGTATAGATAATTAATAAGCCCAAAGCCAGGTACAACCTGCCCCTAAACATATTATACAAAATCCAGGGTATGAACAACAAACCTGGACCAAAAACAGGTATTATATCCAGTAAAGCTGCAGTCAGGGCACTTAGGAGGACAAAATCAGTTCCCAGAATAAGCAGGCCCAGGTAGCTGGTAATACCAGTACTGGCCATTAATAAAAATTCGGCCTGGATAAACTTAAGACCAGAATTGATGATCTCTTTTTCCAACAAATGGATCCTGGCCCGAAAGCGAGCTGGAAATAAAGCCATGATCTGCTCATTAATTTTGTCTGCATCACAGGTGAGAAAATATGTAGCTATCAAAGTCAAAACTACAATAGTCAATAACAAAGGCAATTTGGCCAGGATATTTAAGATATTATTGGCCAGATACAGGAGTCCCTCTTTCAGGGTATTATAAAACAATTCCAGATTATCCTCCATTATCCTTTCCAGAGGTGCTGACAATACTCGCACTTTACTCAGAAACAGCCCACTAAGCTCCTGGAAAACAGAGGCATAATCAGGCAGCTTAACCAGTAATCTATCCAGTTCCAGGTAAATCTGAAAAAGTCCAATAAAGATAAAAAATAAGATTAAGGCAGTAAAGAGAAAGAGGACCAGAAATGTAGCCAGGGACCTCTCCAGGCCAGTCCTTTTTTCCAGATAGTTTACCAGTGGATTAAGTAAGCTGGCCAGTAATACCGCCATTATAAAAGGTGTTAAATATAGTAAGGAAAAATTCAGGATCAGAAAAATAAAAAGGAGAAGCATAATAGCTATAAATATATTTTTCAGCCATGCTTCCATCTTATTACCCCTTTATTTTATGCTAAAGAGGTCATTTGCCATATATATTACAAATCAAGGAATTAAATATAACAGATAGAAATAGGTAAATGGTGCAGTAAAGAAAAGACTATCCAGGCGGTCAAGGATACCACCATGGCCAGGAATAATATTCCCGGAATCCTTTACTCCTGTAGCCCTTTTTAAGCTTGACTCAAAAAGATCCCCCAGAACAGACACTAGAGCAGTAAAGAAAGCATAGAAAACCCAGCGGAAGGAAAAAATACCCAGAACACTGGTATAGATACTGGCTACAATGATAGCCAGGACTATACCACCAAATACACCTTCCAGGGATTTATTGGGGCTTTTTTTAATAAACTTGGTCTTCCCAAAACGCATTCCTATAAAATAAGCACCAGTATCTGCCGCCCAGGTTGTCAGTAAAACCAACCAGAGGGCTTTTGTTTCTCTAAATGGTGCCAAATTATAATCCCGTAATAAAAGAAGGAAAACCACCCCTGCTGTTATGTAAACAAGACCAAGTAAATTATAGGCTAATCTGTCCAGAAAATTCTTATTGTCTGTCATAAAGATATGGTAAATAAAAAGGGCATATATGGCGGTAGTTAAAACAAATGCCGGTTTTATGCTCAAAAGACCTCTACTATTTAGATATGTAGCAATGATAATAAATATACTAATAGAGATCAACAAAAGCCAATTGTTTTTGTAGGAAGTCTTGAGCATGGCATTATATTCATAAAAGGCCAGACAATTTACCAGAAGGAGCAAAATAGCAAAGGGTAAAGAACCTGACCAAATAAAAAACAAAACCAATATAATACCAATAATTGCACTTATTACTCTTTTCAGCAGCATTATCCCCCACCCTCTTCATTTAAACCGCCAAATCTCCGGTTTCTTTTTTTAAAATCCTCAATGGCTTTTTCCAGTTCATCGCCATCAAAATCTGGCCAGTACTTATCAGTGAAATACAGTTCTGCATAAGCTGACTGCCAGAGAAGAAAATTACTCAATCTTTTCTCTCCACTGGTTCTGATCAATAATTCTACTTCTGGATATTCAGGACTATACAAATAATTTGCAATTGTTTTTTCATCATTCAGGTCAATCTTTTTCCCCTCCTGAATATCCCTGACAATACTGGAAACCAGGTCTATTATTTCTGCCCTGCCCCCATAATTAAAGGCTATATTGAGCTGAAAGGCTTTATTGTTCCTGGTCTTTTCTTCTATTTTTTTTATTGTCTCTATTAAATTAGAGGGCAAACCCTCCCGCCGGCCAATTACCTTAACCTTAACATTATTCTTAAATAATTCATCTGCCCTATTCAATAAAGTCTCCTCAAATAATTGCAGGAGAAACTTAACTTCCATTCCCGGCCTTTTCCAGTTTTCTGTAGAAAATGCATAAACAGTGAGACAGGGAATACCCAGTAGCTCCGCTCTCCTTAAGACACTTTCCAGGGCATTTATCCCGGCCAGGTGCCCTTCCCTCCTGGGCAAACCTCTCTCCTTTGCCCACCGGCCATTGCCATCCATAATTATACCTACATGAGACGGTATTAACATAGTATCACCTATAGCAAAAGTAATGACCCCCTCCAGAGAGGGGGGATTTCTATACCTCCATTATCTCATCCTCTTTTTCTTTCAATAATTCATCTACTTTTTCTATATAATTATTTGTTAGGTCCTGAATGGCATCCAGGCCGCGATGATATGTATCCTCGGAGATTTCTCCATCTCCTTCCAGTTTCTTCAATTCACTATTAGCATCCTGGCGAATACTTCTGATAGCAATTTTGCCTTTTTCAGCCTTATCCCTGACGACTTTAACCAGTTCTTTTCTCCGCTCTTCGGTTAATTGTGGGATACTGATTCTAATTATAGTTCCATCATTATTTGGCACTAGGCCGAGATTGGCTTTTAAAATCGCTCTTTCAATATCCCCCAACATAGACTTGTCCCAGGGCTCAATAACCAGAAGCCTTGGTTCTGGAGCTGAAACTTTAGCCATTTGATTTACAGGAGTTAAAGCACCATAATAATCCACCATAACATTATTAAGCAGGGAAGGACGGGCCCTTCCTGTCCTGATAGTGCCAAAATCCTCCTTGGTTGCCTCAATGGTTTTTTTCATTTTCTCCTCTGCCTTCTTCTTAACCTGTTCTATCAATATTATCCCCCCATTTTTATATAAAATATAATATTCACATAATACCAGGCTAATCTACTAAAAATATAAATATTAGTCCATTGGCTACTTATATATATAAACTTATAAAAATATTACTAAACTATACAACTTGGTTACATTTTCAACCAACTTGTTTTCCTTTAATCCTTAATGTTTTATTAACTTGTCTAAAAAACTTAATTTCTTAGCTTTAGTACTTAACTTGATTTATAAACTTTATCAATGTATATAAATATTTAACTCTATTGTTTATTTAACTGTTGTCCCGATCTTTTCTCCTGTTACGGCTTTCAGGATATTGCCATGTTCTTTTACAGCAAAAACGACTAAAGGAATATTATTATCCATACAAAGGGATACGGCAGTAGAATCCATAACCTTCAGGGATTTTTTTAGAACATCAAAATAAGTTAATTCCTGATACATTCTGGCATCGGGATTTATAGCCGGGTCACTATCATATACACCATCAACATTTTTGGCCATTAATATGGCATCAGCTGATATTTCAGCCGCCCTTAATGCCGCTGCTGTATCTGTAGAGAAAAAGGGATTACCAGTACCAGCTGCAAAAATTACTACCCGCCCCTTTTCCAGATGGCGAATTGCCCTTCTTCTAATATATAATTCCGCTACTTGTCTCATTTCTATGGCTGACTGGACCCTGGACTCCAGACCAAGTTTCTCAATAGCATCCTGTAAGGCCATGGCATTAATAACTGTAGCCAACATCCCCATATAGTCTGCTGTACCACGGTCCATTCCTTCAGCACTACCGGCTATTCCCCGGAATATATTGCCTCCACCAACAACTATGGCCATTTCTACCTTTGTTTTTGTAACTACCTCATAGATCTCTCTGGCAATCTGCTGTATAACTGCAGGATCAATACCAAACCCCTTATCTCCAGCCAGAGCTTCTCCACTTATCTTCAATAAAACACGGGAATAAACTGGTCTATATTCCATTAGCTTTTACCTCCATATAATTATTCGTTATAAATTTATTAATCCCTTTTTTAAAAAAGAGAACACACAATTGTGCTCTCTTTTTTAAAGGAAATTATTTATTTTTTGCCTAATTCTTTCATTACCTCTTCAGCAAAGTTTTCTTCTTTTTTCTCTACACCTTCTCCTAGCTCAAAACGGGTAAAAGCATTAACCTTAAGACCATTTTCTTCCAGTACCTGGTCTACTGTTTTATCAGTATCCTTCACGAAAGCCTGTTCCAGAAGGCAGATTTCACTGTAAAACTTATCGATCTTGCCTTCTACGATTTTATCAATAACATGTTCCGGTTTGCCTTCATTTAACATTTGCTCTTTATAGATGTTTTTCTCTTTTTCTACGGTTTCTGCTGGTACCTGGCTTCTTTCAATATATTCAGGTGCACTGGCAGCTATATGCATAGCTATATCTTTGGCAACCAGCTGGTTTTCTTCGGTATTTCCGGCATCAATATCAACAATTACGCCGATTTTACCTCCCATATGGATATAACCATAAAGGAAACCATCAGTACGATAGGTTTGGAATCTCCTTAAGTTGAGATTTTCTCCAATATTGGCAATGGCTTCTTTCATAATGGTATTAACATCTTTACTATCATCTAGGAACCATTTTTCTGCCAGAACCTCCTCCAGAGTATTGGCTTTACTCTGTAAGAGATGTTGAGAAACATTATTCAGGAGATCATTAAAATTATCTGTTTTAGCAACAAAATCAGTTTCACTGTTAATCTCTACAATAACACCATTTTTACGTTCATCATCGATTAAGACATTTACTTTACCTTCAGCAGCGATTCTACCTGCTTTTTTAGCAGCAGAAGCAATACCTTTTTCCCGCAAATACTCTATAGCAGCTTCTATATCACCATTGGTTTCCTGTAAAGCCTTTTTACAATCCATTACACCGGCACCGGTTCTTTCTCTTAATTCCTTGATATCCTTCATACTGGCCATCTCTATAACCTCCTTTTATCTATGCCATATGTAGTTAAAATAATCTCAAAAAAAGGCGCAGCAAGATATTAACCCTCTTACAACGCCTCTTATAGTTTATATACTAAGCTTCCAGGTCATCTACCACTGTCTCTTCTGCATCTGCTACTTCAGGTTCAGATGCTTCTTCCATCTGTTCACCCTGTTTGCCAGCAAGAACTGCATCAGCTATTACACTGGTTATCAATTTAATAGCACGGATGGCATCATCATTACCCGGTATTACATAATCAATCAAGTCTGGATCACAGTTTGTATCCACGATTGACACGATGGGTATATCCAACTTTTTGGCTTCAGAAACAGCAATAGCCTCTTTCCGTGGATCAGCTATAAAGAGAATATCTGGAATATTCTGCATATCTCTGATTCCACCCAGGAAACGTAAGAGTTTTTCCTGTTCTTTCTTTAGCTGAATTACTTCTTTTTTAGGTAAAACATCATAAAGGCCATCTGCTTCCATTTTCTCTAATTCATTCAAGCGGCTAACACGTTGTTTAATGGTCTTGAAGTTGGTCAACATACCACCTAACCATCTCTGGTTAACATAAGGCATGCCACAACGGATAGCTTCTTCCTTAATTGTTTCCTGTGCCTGTTTTTTTGTTCCTACAAAAAGAACAGTTTTACCATTAGCAACTTCTGCTCTTACAAATTCGTAGGCCTTATTAATTAGATTTACTGTTTTCTGCAAATCTATAATATAAATGCCATTTCTTTCAGTAAAAATGTATTCAGCCATTTTAGGGTTCCATCTTCTGGTTTGATGACCAAAATGAACCCCTGCTTCCAGCAATTGTTTCATATTCACTACAGACATAGCTTCCACCTCCTTTCCTGGTTCGCCTCCGCCTGATTCATCCCTGTATATCCACTGTTTTACAACAGCACCAGATATTCAGGTCCTGCAGCGTGTGTAATTTTCAACCATAGGTTAGTATACCATATTATAAAATAATTATCAATTATTTTTTTATAAAAACTTGTCCCCTGCTCTATAAGACCTGATTTTGACCCGACCATCTTCTGTATAAAACTCCATGGTCCGGCCATAATCTTTTCCCAGGTCTTCACCAACTATAGGAATATTATTCTCTTCCAGGATCTGATAAACTGCCTCTATATTCCTTTTCCCAATCTGTATAACCATATCAGGAGAACTGGAAAACATATGTGCTCCCCCGGCAATCTTGGCAATAATGTTTTCCCTATTGGCACCGGCTTCCACCATCTTCTCAATCAGCAAAGGAATACCGGTATCTGCATATTTGGCTGGTTTTAAATTGTTCTCATCATTATTATGGGGTAACATAATATGGATCAGGCCGCCTATTTTGCTAATCTCATCATAAAGGGCAATTCCCACACAGGAGCCTAATCCTATGGTAACCAGAATATCTGGCGAAGCACCGACATGGTATTCCGCCATTTTTACCCGCACTGTTTCACTCATTGAGTATCAAACCCCAATGATTTCAGTATTTTTTCCAGAGAGCCGGGATCTGGAATATAAAAGAAGAAACCCTCAATCTCTTCATCACCATTGATGAATTTGGTTTCTATCAGTAAGGCATAATCATTTTCTGCAAGACTAAGCATAGAAGAACTTAAAATAGCACCAGCCATATCAAAAGCAAAAGCGGGTATAGATTGAAAAAGGTTAAAACCAGTCATTTGATTAATTGCATTAAGATAAGAACCTGATAAAATGTTGCCAATTTCCTTTATGGCAGACACTTCAACTTCACCAAGTTGATAAATATCAAATTCATCAATAATCATCTTCAGCAAATTTTCAGTACTCTGAACTGAAAAAACCAGCAAAATACTACCTGGTGATTCTCCCATAACCTTTAGCAAAACACTTACAACCTCTGTTTCTATTCCACCAGTTAATTCTGGCACATCTTCTATAGGAACAATAGTAACTGACGGTACAGTCATATGGATTCTGGTATTTAGAAATTGGGCAAAGGCAGTGGCTGCATTACCTGCCCCGATATTTCCAATCTCCTTTAGTACATCCTTTTGAACACTGGTCAAATGGTTTATCAGATCTGACATAATAGCCACCTCACAGAAGATTATTTAGAACTCTATATTCCCCAGCTCTATTAATTCCTCAGATGTTAATACTTTGTTCAGGTTCAGGAGTATCAATAATTGGTTGTTTACTTTCGCCACTCCCTGTATATAATCACTATGGACTGCCTTTACTAAATCCGGAGCATCAGAAATTTCATCAGCATCAATCCTGATCATCTCTGTTACATTATCCACTAACATGCCCACATTTTGAATGTCTTTTAATTCTACAATAATAATTCTTTTCTTTTCTTCATCTACTTCTACTCTCTGCAAGGATAATTTTCCGGCTAAGTCTATAATAGGAATAATGTCTCCTCTTAAATTTATTACACCTTTAACAAAGGCAGGAGAGTTGGGAATATATGTGGTTTCCATTACAGGAATAACCTGTTTAATCTGATTAACATCAACACCAAACTTTTCCTTGCCAACAGAGAAAACAACAAATTGTTGTTCTTCCTGCTGTACATTTGTCTTCTTTTTATTCTTAAAATTAGATAGCATTAAATACCCCCCTCGTTATGAGAGATATGACCTATTATCACGCAGAAACTGGCCTATTCTCAAATAATAATTTTTCTAGATCAATTAAGACTATTAAGCGTTTTCCTTTTTTAACTACTCCTTTTATGTAATCCTGCCGGATACTACTATCAATATCTGGGGCTGATTCCAGTTCTTTTTCTACGTCATACCACAATACTTCTTTAATCTCATCTACGAGAATACCAATGAGAATATCATCAAACTCAATGGTAATAATCCTTTCCTTCTCTACAGTACCTGTGATGCCAAAACGTTTTCGCAGATCTATCACCGGTACAATCTGCCCTCTCAAATTAATCACACCTCTGACATAATCAGGGGTATTTGGCACCGGTGTTATTTTAGAAACCTTAATGATCTGTTTTGATTGACTAATATCAACTGCATATTCTTCATCAGCCAGTTGAAATACCACTATCTGTTTTCTCTCATAATCCTCCAGCATTAGATCATCTCTAAGGGTATAATCCATAAAAACACTCCTCCCTTAAGCAATATTCCGCACATCAAGTATTAGGGCTACATCCCCGTCTCCTACAATAGTTGCTCCACTAATGTTTTTAATATTAACCAGGAACTTACCAAGTGACTTGATAACTATCTCCTGTTGGTTCAACATCTGATCCACAATTAAACCTATTTGTCTTTCACCAGAATTAATAATAACAACAGGTATCTCTTCCAATTGTCTGTATTTACCATACTCAATATCAAGATTTAACTGTCGGGCAGCTTCCACCAGTGGAATTGTACTCTCCCTGAGCAATATTACATCCTGCCCCCTTACCTGAATGATTTCTTCAGGAGCAACCAGGAGTGTTTCACTAATACTACCTAAAGGAATAGCATAAACTTCATTATTAATAACTACCATTAAGGCCTGGGTAATAGCTAAGGTCAATGGTAAGGAAATTGTAAAGCGGGTTCCAACACCTAATTCTGATTCTACAAAAACCTGGCCATCAAGGGTTTCTACAACATTCCTGACAACATCCATACCTACTCCCCGGCCGGAAATATCTGTTACCTCCTCTGAAGTACTGAATCCAGGATGGAAGATAAGATTAAGCTTGTCCCTTTCCTCCATCTGACTGGCTTCATCTGGAGTAATTATACCTTTCTCAATTGCTTTTTCTATAACTTTTTCTGTATTTATTCCTGCTCCATCATCTTCTACTTCTATAATAATCTCACTACCTTTCTGGTAGGCCTGTAAAAGAATGTTACCAGTAGCAGGTTTGCCTTTCCTTTCCCTTTCTGCTGGTTTTTCTATACCATGGTCAATGGAGTTTCTGATAATATGCATCAGCGGATCGCCCAATTCATCAATAAGAGAACGGTCCAGCTCTGTATCTGCACCTTCGATAATTAAATCAATCTTTTTATCCAATTCCTTGGAAAGATCCCTGACCATCCGGGGAAATCTATTAAATATACCACCAATAGGAACCATCCTGATCTGCATTACTGTATGATGTAAATCCTGGGTGACCCGGTCCAGTTGTTGAATAATATCCTGATAAACATCACTATCAATATTCAAGCCTTCTAATCTGGTCTTATTAATCAGCAGTTCCCCGACCATATTCATCAATGTATCCAGTTTTTTAATGTCTACCCTAACAGTAGGTGAAACCTGGATATTGGCCAATCCATCTTTCTGTTTTTTTATACTATCAACCTGGCTCTTTGCTTCCTGTTGTTCAACCACTGCCTTTTCTTCTACTTTATAATCCTCAACATGAATAATAACCTGCTCTACATCAATGATGTCGGCAAGTTCCTCCTGAATTTGTTTTTCTTTTAAAGCAGATATTAATTTAATATAAATGGAATCCCCGAAATCTTCATCTTCTATCTCTCTCTGATCTGGATTCGACTTGGCCAGATAACCAAGTTCCTGGGCCTTTTTCAGAATCATATATCCACGAACATTCTTGAGCAAACAATCTTCAGCTAAAATTACCCTAATATTATAAATTCTGTCATTACTGGTCATTTTGTTGTAGATTTCTTCTTTTTCTTCCTCAGTTAAGGCAATCATTCCAGTAAAATCCTGCAGGTTCAAATCTGTTTTTTCCGGTTTCACCAGCACTTCCTGGATTGAAATGTCATTATTTAAAATCTTTTCCAATTTTGATAAATAATCACTAATATCAGTCCGCTCTTCTCCATTATTTCTAATATCATCCAGTAATAATTTAATGTAATCTAATCCGGAAAAAAGTGTATCAATAATAAACTCGTTAATGGTCATTTCCTTATTCCTGACTTTGGCCAGGATACTTTCCATTCTATGGGTCAAATCTGTCAAGCGCTCATAACCCATTGTAGCAGACATACCCTTTACGGAATGAGCAGCCCGGAATACAGCATTTATAATCTCTTCATCTTCTGGGTGTTCTTCCAGGAGTAGGACATTCTCATTCAATTGCTGCAGGTACTCAGCTGATTCGTCAAAAAACATCTGTAGGTATTGATCCTTAGTATCCATAGAGTCAACCTCCTTTAACTCTCAAACCTCTCCATTAACAGGGGATTTCTTATTCATTAAATAATTTATTCACAGCAGCAAGTACTCGATCTGGCTTAAAAGGTTTGACGACAAAATCTTTGGCCCCAGCCTGGATGGCATCGATTACCATAGCCTGTTGTCCCATGGCACTACACATGATAATTTTGGCATCTTTATCTATTTCCAGTATTTCCTTAACAGCATCGATGCCGTCCATTTCAGGCATAGTAATATCCATAGTCACCAGATCAGGTTTTAATTCTTTATACAATTCTATGGCATCTCTTCCTGTTCCGGCTTCGCCGACAATCTCAAACCCGCCATCAATCAAAATATTCTTAATCATCATTCTCATAAAAGCAGCATCATCTACTACTAATACTCTTTTGCTCATCTATATTGACCCCCTTGGTTATATATGGATTATTTTATCTTTCTTTATATATTCGACAATTATTTAATAGTTCCTGCATATATTAAAAAAATGTCCCCGAAAGAGGACATATAGGTTTTATTAAAATACCTGTAAGAGATTTATGCTTTAAGTTTGTTTAATTCTTCCAATAGATAGTCATTGAGTACTTTAATATAGGTCCCTTTCATTCCAAGAGATCTGGATTCAATTACACCAGCACTTTCAAATTTTCTTAAAGCATTTACAATAACAGATCTGGTTATACCTACCCGATCAGCTATTTTGCTGGCTACAAGCAATCCTTCTTTACCATCAAGTTCTTCAAAGATATGCTCGATGGCTTCTAATTCAGAATAGGACAGGGTGTCGATGGCAATCTGTACAGCAGCTTTTTTACGGGCTTCTTTTTCTATTTTCTCTGTTCTGGAACGCAATATTTCCATACCAACCACTGAGGCACCATACTCACCCAGTACCAGGTCATGGGCAGAAAACTCCTCACCATATCTGGCCAAAACCAGGGTGCCCAGCCTGTCACCACCACCCAGGATAGGTATAATAGTAGTCAATTTATCATTGAACAAGCAGTCATCATCAGAAAATATACAAATTCCGTCTTTTTTCTCAAGATTAGCTCTTGTTTCTCTTATTTTCAACAATTCTTTGTTATAATCTCCTGGCAGTTCTCCTTCATTGACTACCTTTTCTTCCATCACATTACATTCAAAATCATCCTGTAAGCTGTAGCCAAATATCTTTCCTTCTCTACTGGCAATGTAAACATTACATTCAATAGCATCTCTCAATACTGTTGCCATCTCGGCAAAATCAACAGGCCTTCCACCTGTTCTTTGCAATAACCTGTTAATCATACGACTTTTTTCTAATAATTTATCCATAATTATATACCTCCATTTGCTTATACACTTTTTATAGGATATATTTACTTAAATCTTTATTCAATACAACATCAGCCAGTTGTTTTCTAACATAATCTACATCAATGACAATCTTCTCCCCCTTTAATTCAGGAGCAGAAAAAGACAATTCTTCCAGCAATCTTTCCATGATTGTATGCAACCTTCTGGCACCAATATTCTCCGTCTGCTCATTTACCTGGTAAGCAAATTCTGCTATTTCCTCAATTGCTCCATCTGTAAACTCAATCTCCAGACCTTCAGTAGACAGTAAAGCTATATACTGTTTTATTAAGGCATTTTTGGGTTTAGTTAAGATCTGTATAAAATTATCCTTGCTCAGGCTTCTTAATTCTACTCTTATGGGAAAACGACCCTGTAGCTCTGGTATCAAATCAGAAGGTTTTGCTACATGGAAGGCACCAGCTGCAATAAATAAAATATGGTCGGTTTTAACTGGGCCATATTTGGTCATTACTGTAGAGCCCTCAACAATAGGGAGAATGTCCCTTTGTACTCCTTCCCTGGAGACATCGGGCCCATGACCGGATTCCCGTCCAGCTATCTTATCAAATTCATCCAGAAAAACAATGCCATCATTCTCAACCTTCTCAATAGCTTCTCTGCTTACCTCATCCATATCGATTAGCTTTTGAGCTTCTTCCTGTTGGAGAATATTCCTGGCCTCTGCAACTGTAACTTTCCTCTTCTTTTTTGGTGAAGGGAATATGTTGCCAAAAACATCCTGAAAATTTATGCCTATCTCTTCAACACCCGCTCCGGAAAACATCTCCAGCATATGTGGTGTTTGTACTTCTACATTTATCTCAATAATTTGATCATCTAATTCGCCATCTTCCAGTTTTTTCTTTAATCTTTCCCTCCTTTCTAAAATCCTATTTTGTGTTTCCTGATCCATTTCATCACTTTTATCATTATCCATCAAAAAACTAAAGGGATCTCTTCTTTTTCTCCTGGGCAGGGGCAGTAAAATATCCAGTATCCTCTCTTTAGCCAACTCTTCCGCCCTTGCTTCTACTTCTTTGAATTTTTCCTTTTTGATAATCTGGATAGAGTTCTCCAGTAAATCACGGATTATAGAATCTACATCACGTCCGACATAGCCTACTTCAGTAAACTTGGTTACCTCTATTTTGATAAAAGGTGAGCTGGTTATTTTAGCCAATCTTCTGGCAATTTCAGTCTTTCCTACACCAGTAGGACCAATCATAAGTATATTTTTAGGCATTATTTCTTCCTGTAACTCATTCTTTATTTTCCTTCTCCTATATCTATTTCTCAAAGCAATAGCTACTGCCCGCTTTGCTTCTTCCTGGCCTATAATATACTTATCAAGCCTTTCCACTATCTCTCTAGGGGTTAACTCTTTGATGGTCCTTCACCTCCTGCTATCTCCTCTACTATAATGTTATCATTAGTATAGATACATATGCCTGCTGCTATCTTTACTGCTTCATAAGCTATTTCCTTTGCCCTCATCTGATCAGCGAATTTTACCATAGCTAAAGCAGCTGCCTGTGCATATGGACCACCTGAACCGATTGCTATAACATCATTGTCTGGCTCTATTACATCACCATTTCCTGAAATCAAGAGGATCTTCTCTTTATTGGCTACCAGCAATAATGCTTCCAGTTTTCTCAAAACTTTATCGGTCCGCCATTCTTTTGCCAGTTCAACAGCTGCTCTCTCCAGATTACCATGAAATTCTTCCAGTTTAATCTCAAACTTCTCCAGCAGGGTAAAGCCATCAGCAGAAGTCCCGGCAAAGCCTACCAGAACTTCTCCTTTGTATAAAAACCTCACCTTCCTTGCCCCTGCCTTCATAACAGTATTACCCAGGGTGACCTGGCCATCACTGGCCATGGCTACTTCCCCTTTATGTTTAACAGCTACTACAGTAGTAGCTTTAGGATTCCACTCCACAAACTCAACCTCCCTAAAAATCTATATTAAATTTTCGAATGATTCAAAATAATATAGAGGCAATTATATTTGAGTAATTACCTACACTATATTATCATACTATAAGAATCACTGTCAAGCAAATCCTCTGGGTCTCATGGCTTATTTCTTTTCTGCACTTTCTTCATGGCCACATTCCTCATTAATACAGCTATAATAAAGGCCTTTTTCCTTATTACTTTTCTCTACCATTAAGCCCATACACTTAGGACAACTCTTCTCTACCGGTTTATTCCAGCTGGTAAAATCACATTCTGGGTAATTGGTACAACCATAAAAAATTCTACCCCTCTTGGTCTTGCGCTGGATCAGGTCTCCATCTTTACAGGAAGGACATTTCACCCCTGTTTTGATCAAAAATGGTTTTGTATTCCTACACTCCGGATAACCAGAACAGGCCAAAAACTTACCATAGCGGCCAAACTTGATTACCATGGGCCTGCCGCATTTATCACAGGTTTCATCAGTTACCTCACTGGCCAGCTCTACTCTTTCCATCTTTTCTCTGGCTTCCTCAAGCCTATCTGCAAAAGGATAATAAAAATCAGCCAGGACCTTTTTCCAGTCAACCTCAGCCTCTTCGATACTATCCAGCCTTTTTTCCAGTTGGGCTGTAAATTCAACATCAGTAACATCTGGAAAATACTCACTTAATAAATCCACTACAATAAAACCCAATTCAGTAGGTACTAATTGTTTGCCATCTCTTTCCACATAACCCCTGGAAATAATGGTGGAAATAATCGGTGCATAGGTACTGGGCCTGCCTATTCCTTCCTCTTCCAGTGTCTTGACCAGGCTGGCTTCTGTAAAACGGGGAGGGGCCTGGGTGAAATGTTGTTCTGGCTTATAATCCTTTACAGGCAGACTATCTCCCTCAACCAGTTCCGGCAATAATACATCTTCTCTTTCATTTCCATTATATATCTGCAAAAAGCCTGGAAAAACTATCTGTGATCCTATAGCCCGGAACAGATATTTCTCCCCTGCCTCAATATTAATAGTAAGGACTCTATAGATAGCTGGACTCATCTGACTGGCTACAAATCTACGCCAGATTAAATCATATAACTTATATTGATCAGCACTTAAGTATTTCTTGATCTTTTCAGGATGGCGGTCCACTGATGTAGGCCTGATTGCTTCATGGGCATCCTGTGAACCTCGGGACCTGGAATAATTCCTTGCTTTTTCCGGCACATATTTATCCCCAAACTCATTCCTGATATAATTCCTGGCATTATTTACCGCCTCTTCTGAAACCCTGGTACTATCTGTTCGCATATAACTGATTAAACCAACCGTACCTTCTGCCCCAATATCAATACCTTCATATAATTGTTGTGCAATCATCATGGTTTTATTAGCAGGAAAATTCAGGGTATTGGCTGCCCGTTGTTGCAAGGTACTGGTAGTAAAAGGTGGGAGGGGATTTCTCCTCCGGTCTCTTTCCTTTACTTTCCTTACAACAAAACTGGCGTTTTTTAATTCTTCAACTATTTTTAAGGCATCTTTTTCATTACTGATCTTAACTTTTTTACCATTAATCCTTAATAAAGCAGCAGTAAATCTCTCACCATTTTTCTCAAACTCTACAGTAATGGTCCAGTATTCTTCAGGGACAAAGCTTTTAATCTCTCTCTCCCGCTCACAGATAATTTTTACAGCCACTGTCTGCACCCTGCCGGCACTCAAGCCCTTTCTTACTTTGGTCCAAAGCAAGGGGCTCAATTTATAACCCACCAGCCTGTCAAGAAGCCTTCTGGCCTGCTGGGCATCTACCAGATTTTTATTTATAGGCCTTGCTTCTTTTAAGGCCTTCTGTACTGCTGTTTTGGTTATTTCGTTAAATTCAATCCGGACATTTTCCTTATCCAGTTTCAGTGCCCGGTATAGGTGCCAGGAGATAGCTTCCCCTTCTCTATCAGGGTCAGTAGCAAGTAAAACCTCATCACTATTCTTGAGCTCACTTTTCAACTTATTTAAGATCTTGCCTTTACCCCTTATGGTAATATATTGTGGTTCAAAATTATTGTCAATATCAATGCCAATCTTACTTTTTGGCAAATCTATAACATGCCCCATAGAAGCTTCGACTTTATAACCTTTTCCCAGAAACTTAGAAATAGTTCTTGCTTTAGCTGGAGATTCAACTATGACTAGTGTATTCTTGCTTTTCTTTGTTGCCACAATAACACCTCCGACGATAGATTAGTTTAAATAACGGTTAGCATCCGGGATTATATCCTGAAATTCATTAATTTCATTTAATAATAGGTATAGTTTATACTGATCTTCAACAACATCTTCAATTATATCCCATAAGCTTTGTTCAGAAATAAGTTCATGATAACTGCTCTGGATGAGCCTTTTTATTATTTCTTCATATTCATCAACAGAGAGAATTCTGCTAAAGACTATTTTAATCAATAAACCCTGTATATTCAAAGGAAGATACATTTTTTCTGCATTACTAAATACCCTATTATAAAAACCTAATTCTCTGGATTGCTTAGGCTGGGGATTTTCTGCCTCTATTATTTCCGTACCATTATAAATTAATTCAAAGGCCTGGTCTATATCCTTTATCTCATATCCTAATTCCAGAAGTTCCATTACTATTTCTTCTTCCATAAAGACTTCACCATCAACCAATAATCTCTGTATAAGTAAAGTAACTATTTCAATTATATTACTTTTCATATCTGTTCCCTCCAGGAAATACAAACTTAATTACATAACTATTAATTTATTATATTGGTTTTAATATGCTTTGTAAACCCATAAAGGAATATTTTTTTCCAGGACCACGGGAAAGAAGACCCTTTAACTCCAATTGCAAGAGGATTGTATTGACTGTAGCAGGACTTTTCTCAGTCAGCCTGATAATCTCATCTACTGTTAGTTCTAGTTCCTTTTCAAATAGCTTGAGTACTTCCTTTTCCTCTGGACTCAATACTGGATAGGTTATCTCCTTGTTTTTCCCATTACTGATATCTAGATCTCCCCTGTATAGGAACAGTTCTTCCAGGACATCTTCTACTTTTGTAACAAGTTTTGCCCCCTCCTTTATTAATTTATTACAACCCCTGCTCTGGGGCCGGTCAATATTTCCCGGAATGGCAAATAATTTCCGTCCCTGTTCCCTGGCAATGGCAGCTGTTATCAGGGAGCCGCTTCTATCTGCTGCCTCAACAACCAATATTCCCTGGCTCAACCCACTGATAATCCTGTTCCTCTGAGGGAAATGACCAGATAAAGGTTCTACACCTGGTGGATATTCACTAAGTAAACTTCCCTCATGCTGAATCTCCATATATAACTTTTTATTTTCTGGCGGATAAACTATATCCAGTCCACAGGCAATTACAGCTATAGTCTTTCCTTTAGCCCGGAGGGCACCGATATGGGCATAGGTATCAATTCCTCTGGCCAGACCACTGATTACTACTACACCCCTTTCTGCCAGTTGACAGGCAAAATTCTCTGCTACTTTCTTTCCATAATTGCTGCATCCCCTGGCACCCACTATGGCCACAGCAGGAAAAGAGAAGTTTAGCTCTCCTTTATAATATAATACAGGCGGTGGATCGGAAATATTCTTCAAAGGCCCGGGATAATCTTCGTCAAATACGGTTAAAAACCCAATCTTATTTTTATCTAAAACCTCCAGTAAATGATCCAGGTCTATTTTTTCCCGTTCTGCGACTATTTTACTGGCCAGGGCCTGGCTGCCTATTATATTTTCTAACTCCTTACGGCTTGCCTGCCAGATTGAAACAGGATTCCCAAAATATTGGAGCAAATTTTTCATCCTTTTCGCCCCTAACCCCCTGATAGTACTCAGAGCCAGCCAGTAATATCTGGCATTGTCCATATCCATCCCTCCGGCTTTACAATGTCCAGTATTATACTTCTATAATTTGTAATGATTTCCTTTTTATCCTACAAAATTTATTTCAAAGATAGGATATTTATTAAGAATTAAGTTAAAAAAAAGAGGCGTTAACCTCTTTTTGCCGGAAACAATCAATCTGTCAGGAAATCAAATATATTGCTCAATGTACTGCTGTCACTTCTTTTATAAAACTCCGTGTAAGAACATTTGGTACAGGTGATAGTATAAAACCTTTTATTCTGTACATCGAAGATTTTGGATAGCCTGCTGCCAGTTGTCCTGACCTCATCACGTTCATAAGACTCGTTACCGCATTTTGGGCATTTATATCCCTTCGCCACTATGAATACCTCCCCATTTAATTAAGTTTAATTTGAAATTTAATTCATACTTAAAACAGATTTATCTTTACGTCTTAATAATTTCGTTTCCACTGATAAAGCGGTAATTAGAGTAGGATCCGTCATATTTAAGAGTATAACTTGCTTCTTTACTATTACCCTCAGTATATATATCCAGTAATACCTCCAGCGGTTCATCATTCTCTGACCGTTTACGGATAGAATAATTAAGTTTAAATTCTGGAAAAGGTAATTGCCCGCTATCCTCCTCCAGCAAGGTATAATAAATCCTTCTGGCCATATCCTGGGTAAAATAAGCTGTGTAATCCACTTTCATCCCCCGTTTTTATCTTATTCTTTAATTTAATATATACGGGTTCTGCTAGTTTAATTCATCCAGGGGGAATTTATTCACTTAAAAGCATATCTCCCTCTTTAATATAGCCCTTTTTACGCATATATTCAGCTATGAAATAGGTAATTACAGCCGGAAGCAGGAAATGCAAAAGAATTATAGGGAAGATGGCCTTAGTACCCATAACCTCAATAGTAGCAATCTGGCCAACCAGGCCGCTGGTACCCATACCTGCCCCTATGGGATTATTCCTCATTTTAAATACAACAGTAGAAATGGGGCCCAAAATAGCTGAAGCTATTGTAGGAGGAAGCCAGATTAATGGATTTTTTACTATATTAGGGATTTGCAACATGGATGTTCCAATACCCTGGGCAATTAACCCCCCCATTTTATTTTCCCTATAACTGGCTACAGCAAAACCAATCATCTGGGCTGAGCAACCAACTGTTGCTGCCCCTGCTGCCAGGCCTTCCAGGCCTAAGGATATTGCCAGGGCTGCACTGCTAATCGGCGCAGTCAGGGCCAGTCCCATTAAGGTAGAAACGAGGATTCCCATGGGGAAAGGATGCAATTCTGTAGCTCTATTAATCAGATTACCAAACCAGGTCATAAATAAGACTACAACAGGACCAATCCAGGTTCCCACAAGGCCGCCAAGGAGGATTGTCCCGGCAGGTACCAGGACTATATCTACCTTTGTCTTTCCCTGAATCAATCTGGAAAATTCAGCTCCTGCCAGGGAAGCCACCAGGGCCCCAACCGGTTCACCAACCTGCATGGTCAGAGTACCTATTGGTAAAATGGTTATTGTACCTGCCCCTATAGCCCCGGTAATTAGTGAAGCAAAAATACCTAAAGGGGAAACCCCTATACTATAGGCTACACCAGCACCAATAGCCGGCCCCATCAAGTTTTGAGCTATAGTCCCCATTTTAATCAGGGCATCAAGATTAAATAAAATACCTAATTGTTTCAATATAAGGCCAATGATTAAAGAAGAAAATAAACCTAAGGCCATACCGTTGAAAACCTTGACTATGTAATTTGTAATTCTACTGGCTACTTTCATAATACCACTCCTCATACAAATAATATTATCAATTATTATAGCATATTAATGGATTAAAACCAACCCAAAGCATAGACCTGCCTGGTTAAAAAGGTTTTTATTAAGATTTTTGTTTGTAGATAATCTTCTGGCCCCTTTTCCTGATAACGGCCACTTCTGTTTCTATACTTTTAATTCTTTCTGCAAATTTCTCTGTAATATCATAATTATCTGCAAAATGAATTGGCACAAACAAAACAGGTTTAACCTTTTCAATAAAATAATCCCCGGCCAGATAATAATTTTCCTCCAGTCTTGGATCAACGGGTATAAAGGCAATATCTATCTTCTCTCCTATTAGCTTATCGAACTCATCTTTAAATCCCCTTTCCTCTTCCTGGAGCTGTTCGGCAGAAAAACTATTCCAGTGCCACCAGTTTAAATCACCGGCATGAAATATTCTCAGATCATCATGTTCAAGTAAAAATGACACCCCCAAATCTGTTGTACCATAAACAGAAGCCTTTAACTTATCCAGTAACAGGTAATCCCCCTTCTTCACCTGGCTTAGCTTATCTTTTTGATCAACTTTAATATCATCACTGAGGATATAATATATATTTGGATTATATTCCTGCCATTTAAATATTACTGGATTATAATGGTCCCGATGCTGATGGCTGACAAATACATAAATCTTATTATACTTCTGCAAGCATTTATCCCTGATAATCCCGGAGGCTAAACCAGTTTTTATCTCCTCACTATAATCATTAAAATAATCAAAGACAATTAAATCCCCATTATACTCCAGTGCTACTCCGCTATGGTACAAATGATAAATTACCAACATAATATCTCCTACTCTTCTAATTTAAATTTTAATTACATTTATTTTATATTAATTTTCAAACTAAATTCTTCAATAATATATAAACAGTTTATCTAAGTAGTTTATCTAAATCATTAAATCTTACTTCTTCTTCTATGATTTCCTTAACAACTTCCCCATCCTTCTTATACAATTTATAGGCATGTACCCCTTCACTACAAGTTATAATCCTGTATTTATCATCAACTACAACAAGAGCACTGTTATTATCCAGGGCAAGGCCATTAATATCCTGATAGGCTCCCAACATCTCTATGAAATCCTCTTCTCGCAGGTCTTCATTAAAATGAGGACAATGAAAGGCATCAATAAAACCTAGCCCATCTACTTTGATGTAAGACCAGTTATCCTTATTGGCAAAATACTCTGAATCACTATGCCCATATTTAAACCAGCAAATTGAACCCGCACTTAAGCCTGCCAGGACAATATTTTTTTCCCAGGCTTCTTTTAAAAATATGTCTACCTTATTCTCCTGCCAGATCTCCATCATTTTTGAGGTATTACCACCACCGACATAAATCAAATCAGCACCCAGGATCTTTTCTCTAATCTCCTCTTCAGCAGGCCTTTCTTTGATCAGATATAAAACATCAGTCTTACAGCCTAATCTATCACCATAAACTTTAGAAAAAACATCATAATAGTTTTCTGCATCACCACTGGCAGTGGGAATAAAGAGGGCTTTAGGTTCTTTTTTGCCACATAAACCTACAATTATTTTATCTATTTCAAAAGTCTCCAGATCTTTTATCTCTCCACCACCAATAGCTACAATAATACCCATAATAACACCCCTTTAAGTCCAATTAATAATCCCTTACATTATCTTCCATTACTATTCTGTAAAAGATTCTTTTCTACTTCATTTCTTGTATAAATTCTTCCCTTAAAATACCATAACAGCATAGATCTTCATATTCACCCCATTTTTTAATATGTTGCCTTAATAAACCCTCATATTTCATGCCGGTTTTTTGCATTACTCTTCCCGAGGCCGGGTTTTTGCTCAAATGAAAAGCATAAATCCGGTTTAAATTTAATTCCTCAAATCCAAATCTCATTAATCCCAGGGCCGCTTCTGTACAATAACCATTATTCCAATATTTCTTTCCAACCCAATAACCCAGTTCAGCCCGATCAAATTCATGAATGGACAAGGTGATAGAACCAATTAAATAATTTTCTTCCTTATGGGCAATAGCTAATGTGTAGATATGATTTTCATTTAATGTTTTAACATGTGTTTTTATCCATCTTTCGGCAATGCCATCCTCATAGGGATGGGGTATATTTAAAGTCATCTCCGCTATACTTCTGTCCCCGGCTAATTCCTGTACTGCTTTTGCATCAGCTAAATTAAAGGGACGTAAAACAACTCTCTCTAATTCTATTGTAGGTAATTGTTTCATCATTTTCTTTTCCAATCCTCCCTGCTTAATTCTCAATTATATAAATAAATATACATAAAAATGAGATAATCTTTAATACTATTCTATTCAAAAAAATAAATTCCTTTTTTATAATTTTATAATTATAAAAAATAGGATAGTCAGATAATTGACTACCCTTATAAGAACAGCATTTCTCTCATAATCGCATTAGACTAATATTATTCTCATTGGATGGTTTTGGGGCTTATTACCTTGACTTCACCAGTAAATATGCTAGGTAATTCACTCAATATTTGGATACAACTCTAACTTAATTGAATTATAGCAGCTATATCACCATCCTTCTATCAAAACTCCTATATTGTATCGCCTCTGCTATATGATCAGACTTAATCATCTCACTCTTATCCAGGTCAGCAATGGTCCTTGCTAACTTAAGAATCCTGTCATAAGCCCGGGCACTTAAACCTAGCCGTTCTATGGCATTCTTTAACAGGAATAAGCCATTATCATCTACCGGACAGTATTTTTCCAGGGCTTTGCCGCTTAAGTCAGAGTTATAATTAAACTTCTCATTTTTATAACGGTCCAGTTGTATCTCCTGTGCTGCTACAACCTCTTTTCGCATATCTGCTGAACTTTCTCCACTCCTGGCTTTTCCCGTCAGTTCATCTATGGTCAGGGCTGGTACCTCAATGTGAATATCGATCCGGTCCAGGAGAGGCCCAGAGACCTTGGCCCGATATTTATTTATCTGAGGCCCGGTACAGGTACATTCATGGCGGTCATCCCCATAATAGCCACAGGGGCAGGGGTTCATGGCTGCGATCAGCATGAAGTCAGCTGGAAAGGTAACACTCATGCTTGCTCTTACTATATTGACAATCCCTTCTTCCATGGGCTGGCGGAGCATCTCCAGGACATTTCTCTGAAATTCCGGCAATTCATCGAGAAAAAGGGTACCATGATGGGCCAGGCTTATTTCACCTGGCTCCGGTATCCGCCCTCCACCGATCAGGCCAGAGGTAGAAATACTGTGATGAGGAGCCCGGAAAGGTCTTTCCTTTAGCAAGGCCTGTCCTGGTGGTAATAAGCCCATTATGCTATAAATCCTGCTTAACTCCAGGGCCTCTTCTTCTGTTAAGGGCGGTAATATAGTCCGCAGTCTCCTGGCCAACATGGTCTTGCCTGCTCCAGGAGGGCCGATCATAATCAGGTTATGTTTGCCGGCAGCAGCTATTTTCATGGCCCTTTTGGCCTCTTCCTGGCCCTTTACATCAGCAAAATCCAGTGCATAATTCTCCTCCCTCTTCTTATTTGAAAACACCTCATTTTCTCGGCTTAAGTCTAATTTACCACCACTATAAAAACTAATTAGATCCTGTAATCTCCTTACCGGAACTACCTCCAGGCCCTCCACATAGAGTGCTTCCTGATAGTTTTCTTCTGGCAGAATAATGCCCTGTAAACCCTGCTTCCTGGCTTCCAGGGCCATAGGCAGGACACCCTTAATCCCCCTTAGACTCCCTGTCAGGGACAATTCCCCTACATAGAGATAATTCCCCACTCCAGCAGGCAACTGGCCTGAGGCATCCAGAATTCCTATAGCAATAGCCAGGTCAAAATGAGACCCTATTTTCTTAATATCTCCAGGAGCAAGATTAATGGTAATCCGCTGAATGGGAAATTCATAACCAGAATTCAAAATTGCTGCCCTGACCCTTTCCCTGGATTCCCTTACTGCTGTATCAGGTAAACCAACTATATCAAAGGAGGGCAGACCCCGGGATAGATCTACTTCTACCTCAATAATGATCCCATCTATACCATAGATAGTAGCACTCTTTACCCTTGATAACATCTAACTCCCCCTTATTCTATTAAACGATAAAAATCTATTGATTCTCCTATTTTAAGAGATTTTGTAACATAAATTTGATTTGATAATATACTGTATTAAAAAGATGAGTCACTATATCAGTTAAACTATTTGACCCCAAATCTATTGTAAGGAGGTGAATAGTTTGCAAGGAAAAAGATTTCTTAGTCCTTTTTGTATTGCAGTTGCAATTTTTGCAGTAGTACTGATTGGTCTTGGTGCTTACCTGATAACAATTGGTTTCCCAACATTTATTAATGTCGGCCTGATTGTTGCCGGGGTTTTATTATTGGTTCTCTGCTGCAGCAGATTTGTTCCCAGAATAGTTTGCTGTATACTATTGGTACTAGTTACGTTGTTCCTGGTAGTTGTGGGTATTATAGGAATTTTAATTAGCTTAGTAATAGGAATAATTATACTAGTACTTGCAGTTATAGCATTAATTCTTGCTGCAATATGTTTTGCTATTTCAGCAGCCAGACGTTTTGATATTGATATTCATGATGTAAATTATCAGGCTTAATATATAAAGGTAGGCCTCTCAGCCGGGGCCTGCCTTAATTTTTTTCTACCCTTAAAAGGCATTAATAAAATGCTCTAATTTGCTTTTTCCGGATTCTACAAGTATACTTATCACATCAAATCTTATTAATTCAGTATTAAGGCCATTTTTCAATAAAAAGTACTGGGCAAGCTGCCTGATCTTCTCCTGTTTCCTATAGTCTACCGCTGTCTGGGGATAACCATAGGCCAGACTTTTTCGCAATTTAACCTCAATAAAAACAATATATTGCTGATCCCTGGCAATTATATCAATTTCACCCCGGCCAGTCCTGTAATTCCTGGCAATGATTTCGTAACCCTTTTTTTCTAAGTATTCTATAGCCTTTTCCTCACCATATTTACCTAATTCTCTCTTATTCATCAAGATCAACCCTGCTTTTTTGCTTATCTGACATATTTTCTTATTTTTTACCTGTTATATTATTCTTGATTTTTCCATATTATCCTTTTTTTCTTGTGTTTTTCTTTTTTTGCAAAAGAAAAGCCCCCAGTATATATTACAAGAATATACTGGGGGATTTATAAATCTTTATGTTAAAAAACTAGTGTTTAAAGTGTCTTACTCCTGTAAAGACCATGGCTATCCCATACTTATCTGCCATCTCTATTACTTCAGCATCCCTGATAGAACCACCAGGTTGGATAATGGCTTTAATACCCTTCCTGGCCGCCTCTTCTATTGCATCAGGGAAGGGGAAAAAGGCATCTGAGGCCACTACCCCGCCTTCCTGTCTGCCGGCAGACTTTTCACCGGCAATAATCATGGAATCCACCCGGCTCATCTGTCCTGCTCCAACACCGGTTATCATGCCATCTTTAGCCATAACAATAGCATTGGATTTAACATGTTTTACCACCTTCCAGGCAAAAAGCAGGTCCTTCAGCTGTTCTTCTGTTGGCTTAACCCTGGTAACAGTCTGCAGATCCTCCTTCTTTAAGACATATAAGTCTCTCTCCTGGACCAGTAAACCTCCAACTACCTTTTTCATATCATAACCTGGCTTATCCCGGTTTATAAACAAAGCTCCTGTTTCCAGGATTCTGATATTTTTCCAGCGGTTTTTCAGAATCTCCAGGGCTTCTTCCGAATAAGCTGGAGCAATAATGACTTCAAAAAACCTGTTTTCTCCGGCAATCTCTCTGGCTACTTCTTCTGTAACCGGTTCATTTAAAGCAATGATACCTCCATAGGCAGAGAGGGGATCCCCCTCATAGGCTTTCCTGTATGCCTCCAGCAGGCTGCTTCCTGTTGCCATACCACAGGGATTGGCATGTTTTATTATAGCTACTGCTGGAATATCGGTAAATTCCTTCACCAATTCCAGGGCACCATTACTGTCATTTATATTGTTAAAGGACAGCTCTTTCCCATAAAGCTGTCTGGCACTTGTGACAGAGGGTTCACTTTCCTCCAGTTCCTGATAGAATACTGCTTTCTGGTGTGGATTCTCTCCATAGCGGAGGTCAAATTTTTTCTGGTATTTATCCAGTAATATTTCAGGGAAGTCTCCTTCCTCTGTCTTATGGACAAGTTTATTCAAATAATCCTGGATCAAGTAATCATATTCTGCTGTATGCCGGAAAGCCTTATAAGCCAGTTTCAGAGTTAACTCCTCACTGAGGGTTGAGTCATTATCCTTTAATTCTTTGATAATATCAGCATAATCAGCCGGGCTTACAACTACTGCAACATCCTTAAAGTTTTTGGCAGCAGCCCGGATCATGGTAGGGCCGCCAATATCTATATTCTCAACGGCTTCTGCCAGGGTCACACCTTCTCTGGCAATGGTCTCAGCAAAGGGATAGAGATTACAGACCACCAGATCAATAGTTTCTATACCCTGTTCTCTCAACTCTGCCAGATGTTCTCCCTTATCCCTTAGAGCCAGTATACCGGCATGGATCCTGGGATGCAGTGTCTTGACCCGTCCATCCATCATCTCCGGAAAACCGGTCACCTCATTTATGGGAATAACCCTTACTCCAGCCTCTGCCAATAATCTATAGGTACCCCCTGTTGAAATTATCTCAATACCCAGGTTTTCCAGCTCCCGGGCAAAATCAACAATTCCTTCTTTATTGGAAACACTGAGCAAGGCCCTTTTTATCCTGGCCATTGTTTCTCTCTCCTTTCTCAATTAAACATTTACACCAAAATATTATTCCTCTCCGCAAAGAGTATAGTAAAGTAAGAAATCTATAATATCCTGCTCTTTATAAAATCCTGACCTTCCTGCCTTCAATCTTTAACCTGCCTTCACTATAGAGTCTAATAGCCTCTGGATAGAGCTCATGTTCTTTCTCTAAAATCCGGCCACTTAGACTTTCTTCTGTATCATCATCCAGTACAGGGACCACTCCCTGTAGAATAATTGGTCCTGTATCCATGCCTTCATCGGCAAAGTGCACTGTACAACCACTTACCTTTACCCCATGTTCCAGGGCCTGCAGCTGTGGCCGTAAACCAGGAAAAGCAGGAAGGAGGGAAGGGTGGATATTCATAATCCGCTGCCTGTACTCTCCTATAAAATATGGGCCAAGAATCCGCATAAAGCCTGCCATAACCACCAGGTCTACTTCTTTTTCCCTGAAAAGCTGTACCAATTTTTCCTCATATTCTCTTTTGCTATTAAAACTTCCCGGCTCTATGTACCTGTTTTCTATCCCGTGTCTGGCAGCCCTCTTTAAAGCAAAGGCCTCTTCCCGGTCACTGATAACAATACTTATCTCAGCCTGGATTTCTCCGGCTTCTATTTTATCAATAATAGCCTGGAGATTACTCCCATTACCGGAGACCAGTACTCCAATTTTTAACATCCTTCCAACACCTCTATCTGTAGATAAGTAATCTTCCCCAGCCAGCAAATCAATGCAATAACTACTCGATAATAATCCCTGCATCTCCCTGGCTTATCTCTCCAATAAGATAAGCCTCTTCTCCCAGTCCGCGGGCTGCTTCCAGGAAGTCTGCAGCCTCTTCTTCCTTCACGATTACTACCATTCCAATACCCATATTAAAAGTCCGGTACATCTCCTGGTCTGCTATCCCGCCCAGGTTCTGCAATTCCCTGAACACCTTATCTACCGGCCAGCTATCCTTTTCTATCCTGGCAGTCAAACCTTTCGCAAAAATCCGGGGAACATTCTCCAGGAGCCCTCCCCCGGTAATATGGGCCAGACCCTTAATATCAAAATCCTCAATCAGTTTTAAAATTGTCTGGACATAAATCCTGGTAGGCCGTAAAAGAATTTCACCAAGGGATTCTCCTCCTTCTCCCAGAGGCTCATCCAACTTCAGGCCTGCCTTTTCCAGGAATACCTTCCGGACCAGGGAATAGCCATTGCTATGGAAGCCGCTGGATGCCAGGCCAATTATCTTATCCCCGGCTTTTATCCTTTCCCCGGTAATCATCTTCTCCCTGTCCACAATACCTACGGCAAAACCAGCCAGATCATACTCCCCAGACTGGTATAAACCAGGCATTTCTGCAGTCTCGCCTCCAATCAGAGAGCAGCCAGCTTCCTTACAGGCCCTGGCAATTCCGGAAACAATAGCTGAAGCCTTTTCTACATCCAGTTTCTCAGTAGCCAGGTAATCCAGGAAAAAGAGCGGCCTGGCCCCGGCTGTCAGGATATCATTAACACACATGGCAACCAGGTCTATACCTATAGTATCATGTTTATCCATCTGAAAGGCAATCTTCAGTTTTGTCCCGACACCATCAGTACCGGAAACAAAAACCGGCTCCTTATAAGCAGCCAGGTCTGGTGCATATAAGGCACCAAAGCCACCAATTCCCGTTAAAACTGCCGGACTAAAGGTTTCCTCTACATCCTTTTTAATCTTTTTTACAAATTGATTTCCGGCATCTATATTTACCCCGGCATCACTATAATTTAAGCCCATACCCCTTCCCCCCTTAATTATTCTTTACTTCTATAGGATATTCTCCGGTAAAACAGGCTGTACAAAGGCCTGTTTTTTCTGTATTAATAGATTTCAAAAGGCCTTCATGGCTAAGATAGGTTAAAGAATCAGCCCCAATATATCTGGCTATCTCTTCCGGACCCATCTCTCTGGCAATCAGGTCTTTACGTTTGGAAGTATCCAATCCATAGAAACAGGGCTCTTTAACTGGTGGTGAAGATATGGCCAGGTGTACCTCTGTGGCGCCAGCATCCCTGACACTGCTGATAATCTGTTTACTGGTAGTCCCCCGGACAATGGAATCATCTACCAGGATAACCCTCTTCCCCTCTATAATCTCTTTTACGGGACTTAATTTAATCTTAACTTTCAAATCCCGGATCTCCTGCATTGGCTGGATAAAGGTCCTGCCTATATACCTGTTGCGCATTATACCCATGGAAAAATCAATTCCCGATTCCTCAGCAAAGCCAAGGGCAGCTGCATTACCGGAATCAGGTATCGGTACTACCAGGTCAGCCTCGATATTCATCTCAGCAGCCAGTTCCCTGCCCATGGCCTTTCTGACCAGATGGACATTCTGCCCGAGAAAATGACTATCAGGGCGGGCAAAGTAAATAAATTCAAAAACACAGAACCGGCCCGGCCTTTCACTGGCATACTTAATGCTTTTGATACCTTCTTTATTGATTATCAATAGTTCACCTGGCTCTACTTCCCGGATAAACTCCGCCCCAATTAGATCAAAAGCACAGGTCTCAGAAGCAACTACATAACCATTACCCAATTTTCCCAGGGCCAGGGGCCGGAAACCATAAGGATCCCGGCAAGCCAGGAGGCTGTCTTTTGTCAAGGCCACCAGGCTGTAAGCACCTTTTAATTGATACAGGCTCTGCTGTAAGGCACCTATAATATTATCCTCAAAAGAACGCGCCACCAGATGGGCAATAACCTCTGTATCCAGGGTAGAATGAAAGATAGAACCATGGGATTCCAGGCTTAGCCTTAATTCCTTGCCGTTAATCAGGTTTCCATTATGGGCCAGGGCCAGATCTCCCTTGATACAGCTGATTAATAAGGGTTGGGTATTGGCCGCCAGAGTTGAGCCACTGGTAGAATAGCGGACATGGGCAATGGCCATTTCTCCCTTCAACTCTGCCAACTTATCCTGATTAAAGACATTCTCCACCAGGCCCATGCTCTTATGGATTTTAAAACTGCCTCCCTGATTAGTACAGATACCGGCACTTTCCTGGCCTCTGTGCTGTAAAGCCAGGAGCCCCAGATAGGCCAGTATAGAGATATCCTCGGCTTTATCTGGATAATAAATACCCAGGATACCACATTCCTCTTTCATCTTATCCTCTGCAAGATTATAGAATTCTGCCATTCAATAACAGCTCCCTTATTCTGAATTATACCTTGCATTCGCTTATAAAAGCCTTGCAAAAACAATCAAGTCCCTTTAATTTAACCCCTCTAAAGCAAGAATAAAAACTTTTTGCCTTAAGCCTGGAGCCTGGCCAGTATCTCCCGGTAGGCATCCTCTATTTTACCCATATCTTTCCGGAACCGATCCTTATCCAGTACTTCCTTAGTTTCGCTATCCCAGAAGCGGCAGGTATCTGGAGAAATCTCATCTGCCAGGTAGATCCTGCCCTCCTTATCCCGGCCAAATTCCAGTTTAAAATCCACCAGATCTATACCCTTTTCTTTAAGATAGGCCAGGAGGACCTCATTAATGTCAAAAGCCATTTTCTTGATTATCTTCAATTCCTCTGCTGTGGCCAGTTTCTTGCCAAAAATATGATATTCATTCATCAAGGGATCACCTAAAGCATCATCCTTGTAGTAAAACTCCAAAATCGGCTTTTCCATTACTTCCCCCTCCGGAAAACCCAGTCTCCGCACCAGGCTGCCGGCTGCAATATTCCTGACTACTACTTCAATTGGAATTATCTCTACCTTTCTGGCCAGCATTTCATCAGCAGCAATAAGTTCTAGATAATGAGTGGGGATCCCCTTCTCTTCCAGGAGCTCAAAGAATATAGCTGAAATAGCTGTATTCAATAAGCCCTTTTCCTTAATCTCCCCTTTTTTCTTGCCATCAAAGGCTGTTGCCACATCCTTAAATTTTACTATAACCTTATCTTCATCAGCAGTTTTGTAGACAATCTTTGCCTTACCCTCATACATTAACTCTTTTTTCTCCATAGCTGATTCCCCCTTATATTCTTAACTCTTTTTTCCAGTAATCCACAACCAGCTCTGTCTTCCGGGCAGCAATCCCGGTATATTGTTCAGGATTTAACAATAAGTCCCTTTGTTTTTCCGTAAAATTCTCCCAATACCCCCTTAATTCCTCATGATCCTTGAGGACTTCCCGCAAGGCCAAACCTTGTTTTTCTGCCTCCAGAGTCAATCTCCGTACTGCTTCATGGGCATCGGGATGGCCATAAGAAGCCAGGAGGATATATAGTGGTTCTGCCACTATCATCTCCTTATTCTGCTCAAAATTCTTCTTCAGATTCTCTTTATCTACACTCATCTTGGCCAGGACCCTCTGCAGCCTTTTAACTGCCATCAAGAGGCCCACTACTATCTCTGGCAGGAACCGGCCGGAAGCAGAATCCGTCAAATCCCTCTGGTGTTCAGAAATCTGGTCCATATAGACTGTCATCATACCAGGCATGAACTTTTTCCAGAGGCTCTTAACATTTTCATAATTTATGGGATTCCGCTTATGGGGCATAGTAGAAGAACCTACCTGGTCAGCAGCAAAATATTCCCCCACCTCACCGATTTCCGAACGCTGTAAATGACGCATATCATCACTGAGATTAGCCAGGACCCCAAAACAGGAAACCAGGGAATGGATATAATCGGCCAAAGGTTCTGGCTCAACTATCTGGGTAGAATGAGTGGCAGGCTCCAGGCCCAGTTCTGCCAGAACCTCTTTTTCAAATTCCAGTGGGTCAGCAAAGAAAAGATAACTGGCATTATAGGCCCCAACAGCACCGGCAATCTTCCCTACCAGCCTCTGGCTCTTCTCCCGGATCTCCCTGATCCTGTTACCCAGCCTGCTCACATATTCAGCCATGGCAAAACCAAAGCTGATGGGTACAGCATGCTGGCCATGGGTTCTCCCGATCTGCAGGGTCTCCTTTTCCCGCAGGGCAATCTCCATTAATATTTTCTCCAACTCATATAATTCCGGCAGAAGCAGTTTTTCACTTACTTCCTTGAAGCGGAGGGAATTAGCTGTATCTACAATGTCAAAAGAAGTTGTCGTAAAATGCACATAAGGCCTGGCTGCCGGACTGACCCTTCTCTGAATGCAATTTACCAGGGCCCGGATATCGTGTCTGGTTTTTCCCTCTTCCTCATAAACCTCTTCTGGACTGATCTCCTCTATGGCCTCCAGGATCTCCCGGGCAATCTCCTCTGAACAGATGCCCCTTCTGGCCAGTACTTTTACCAGGGCCCCTTCTACCTGGGCCTGATAACCGATCCTGGCTTTTTCCGATAAATAGCGGGAGTATTGCTCAAAATCCTCCCCGGGCAGGGAATAACGGTGATCCAGGGGGCTAATATTCTCAAAAATATTCCGTTCATACATGATTAATTTCCCCTTTTCTGCAGGTACTCCTGATAACCCAGTCTTTCCACTTCTGCAGCAATCTTATCTACCTTCTCGGTCATGGCTGCTTTATAGGCTGCCAATTTTTCCTGTAAAGCTTTATCAGCCAGGGCCAGCATCTGGACAGCCAGAAGGCCGGCATTTTTTGCCCCATTAATCCCCACAGTAGCAACCGGTACACCACCAGGCATCTGGACAATGGATAATAAGGAATCTAGCCCGCTCAAGCTAGAGCCTTTAATGGGAACACCTATCACAGGTAAGACTGTATTGGCAGCAATTACACCAGCTAAGTGGGCAGCTCCTCCTGCTCCGGCGATTATTACTTTCAGCCTTCTCTCTCCGGCACTTTTGGCATATTGAAATACCTTCTCCGGATTACGGTGGGCAGAGATAACAGTTAATTCATAAGGAAGCTGAAATTCTTCCAGGACCTGGGCAGCATCCTTCATAACCGGCAGGTCAGAATCACTACCCATGAGAATACCTACAAGTGCTGACATCTTATCATACCTCCCGTAAGCTCTTTTGCTTATATTTTTCTCTATCTTTAAATATTTTTCCTCCTATATCCCGCCGAAAATGAGCATCAGGAAATTTTATTTTCTCCACTCCTGCATAGGCTTTTTCTATAACCTCTCTAAAAGAAGCCCCCCAGGCAGTCACTGCCAGGACCCTGCCTCCTGCAGTCAAGAGTTTACCATCCTCTAATTTAGTCCCGGCCTGGAAAACCTGGATATCTTCCCGGGCACTGAGTTCCTCCAGACCAGTGATTTCCTTCCCGGTAACATATTCTCCCGGATAACCACCAGAGGCCATTACTACACAGAGGGCCTTCTGGTCATACCATTCTATTTCTAATTCCTCTAAACGGCCTTCTATTACAGCCTCTGCTATCTCCACCAGGTCAGTCTTCAACAGGGGTAAAATCACCTGGGCTTCCGGGTCACCAAATCTCACATTATATTCCAGGACTTTGGGTACCCCGTCTTTAATCATTAAGCCACAATATAATACCCCTTTAAAATCAATACCTTCCTCCTGCAAACCCTTTAAAGTAGGTTGGAGGATTTCCTGAAAAACCCTTTTCATCAAGGCTTCATCAACAATAGGTGCCGGAGCATAAGCCCCCATGCCACCTGTATTAGGACCCTGGTCATTGTCAAAAACCTGTTTATGATCCTGGGAGGCCAGCATGGGTACAATGGTTTTGCCATCAGTAAAGGCCAGTATAGTAGCCTCCTCCCCGGCTAAAAACTCTTCCACTACAATCCTGGCCCCAGCTGAACCATAGACCTTATCCACCAGGATCGAATTAATCCCTTCCAGGGCCTCTTCCATAGTCCAGGCAACAATTACCCCTTTTCCGGCAGCCAGGCCTTCGGCTTTAATGACAATTGGAAAGTCCTTTTCTTTTATATAGGCTATAGCCTCTTCAGGATCAGTAAATACCTCATATTCTGCTGTAGGGATCTGGTACTTTTTCATAAACCCTTTGGAAAAAACCTTGCTGCCTTCCAGCTGGGCTGCCTTTTTATCAGGGCCAAAAATTCTTAAACCCTTTTCCTGAAAATAATCTACTATACCTCTGGCCAGGGGTTCCTCGGGACCAACTATTGCCAGATCAACCCCCTTTTCCCTGGCAAATTTCGCTAAAGCAGAAAAATCCAGTGCCTCGATGGGTATATTTTCTCCCCAATCTCCAGTTCCTGGATTTCCCGGTGCTATATATATTTTTTTTACCTTCTGGGAGCAGGCCAATTTCCAGACAAGGGCATGCTCCCTGCCACCACTACCTATGACCAGTACTTTCATCTATAAGCCCCCCTTTCGTTATAAATAAGCCTGGTCAGAAAAAAGTATCTCCTCAAAATAAAAAAACCAGGCGGGAAAATCTACTTATTTAGCCATGAGTAGAACCTCCCCGCCTGGGCTTTTATCCCTTCGGTGTAATATATATATAAGATATATCTGTACCGCTTGGACCAGCCACCTGTACAAAAAATACAGATGCGGAACCCTAAGTACACTTCCCTCATAGTCAGATAGTTTACGGCTATCTGGTAGAAACTTGTGGGCCATATCCCCACGATTATATGAGGTAATATTCAGTTTTCCCGATTACATGTATATAATAACAGAAGGAAAGAATTAAGTCAAATATTTCAGCCATAGAATTCAGTAAAAAAGCCCATTTTTTCTGCTTATCTGGAGGAAACGACTATCTCCTTAGCATGGAGGAAGGGCATTAAAGAATAACCAAAATTGATCCTGTCTTTACTGATCCCCATAATATTCTGGAAAAGACTAAAAAGGTTACCACTGATCATGGTTTCCTTGATAGGATACTTTATCTCTCCATCCTCAACATAATAACTGTTTTTGGCTACACCGGAAAAGTCCCCATTACTGGCCGGTTGGCCACCAGAAAACCTGGCCAGAATAATTCCCCTCTCTACAGACTCAACCATTTCAGCAATACTTTTATCCCCTGCCTCAACCACCAGATTGCTGCCCAGGGAAGGACCTCTTTGTAAACCGGTTTTTCTGGACCCATAAAAATCCAAGAGGTAATTCTTTAAAACACCCTCTGCAAAGATATAATCATTACGGTTTACTACTCCATCACCACTATAATAATCCTTAATTGCTAAAAGGTCTGAAACCGGTTCTGTTTTCAAAGTAAATTTCCCGTCCAGGACTTTTTTGTCCAGACTGTCTTTAAAATATGAAGTGCCGGCAATTAGCATATCATTTCCTAAATGGGAGAGCAAGGAATAGAGAATGCTCCGCAGGCAATCTGGTGTAATAATAAGGTCACCAGTAAACTTTTTATTATCAATAATCCTGGCATCCAGATGTTCAACAGATTCCCGCAGCAAGTAGGGCAGGGAGGCCAGTTCATATAGCTCCTCATCCAGGTTTTCAAGTGCAATACCGGTATAATTCATGGAAGAGGTTTCCCTGTTCCTCCTGCCAAAAAAACTTGTACTAAAAAAATAATTATCATGATTGGATGACAGGTTAACACCCTTTGAATTCCGGTAATAATTGTATCTCTTCTGGTACTCCAGGACTGCCCCTTCCAGGACCAGATCCGGATATGCAGCTGTAACCTCTTTATTAAAATTCTCCAATCTTTTATACATTAGCTCTGGATCATAATTATCTTTGCAATTATTAAAATCCCTTTCCTGAACCTGGTCACTAACCCCATTGGCTTCATCTATCTGGGAATTTTCAGCATTGTGTATCAGTTCGCTGACAGCCTCTGCAATGGCTTCTTCATCAATTTTATTGATCTGGATACTGGCCCTTTTTTTCTCAATGATTGCATTCAGGTTAAGATAATACTCATCCCTGGATCTTAAGAGATCTATATTGCCATTCTTTAATTCCATCTCTTCATTTTGTACATGAGTAAGGGAAACCTCTCCTTCATCAGCACCTTTTTCTTTCAACAGAGCAAGACATTTATCCAGTAATTCCATCTTACTTACCTCCTATATTGACTTTGCATTTTATAGCAGGGCCGCCAAATCCCACCGGAATCATCTGCTTTTTGCCACACATGCCCCCACTGGACCAATACATCTCATTTGAGATCATGCTAACTGTTTTTAAAACATCAAAGGCTACTCCAGAAATGGTAGTATCCTTAATAGCCCTACCTAATTTGCCATTTTTGATCTCATAACCAAAAGTAACCCCGAACATAAACTCACTGGTAGCGTCTGCCTGGCCATTATTTGTATCAATGAAATAATAACCATCTTCAATAGAGGCAATCATCTCCTCCAGGCTGTTTTCACCGGGTAAAATGGCTGTATTCCTCATTCTTACCAGTGGCTCATCAGAGAAAGTATAGGCCCTGGCATTACCAGTTGGTGAAGTATTAAACTCTAAGGCCAGTTCCTTATTATTCATGTAGTTCTTGAGAATCCCATCCTGGATAATAACCACATCTTCCGCCCTGGTCCCTTCATCATCGATATAGACCGGGACAGGACAGGGCTTATTATCATATTCAGCAGCAAAATCAACCAGATTGACAATCTCAGTAGCCACCCTCTCATTCAGATAATCCCTGGCTATAGAACCGCTTTTTACAAAATCTGCTTCAGTGGTATGGCCGATGGCTTCATGGGCCAGGATACCGGATATTCTGGAATCCAGTATAACCTCCTTATAACCAGCCTCCGGGTAAATCCCCTCTGCCTTCTCCCGCAGCCTTTTATACATGGTATCGATCTGGCCATAGAAATTCTCCGGATCAGTAAAAAGATCCTCATATTGTCCCAGGCCACCTATTACATCATAATAATCATAAATAACCCCATCTTTTTCTATTGTCATGACTATTACCAGGATGGTTCTGGGAACCATAGTATAGGCATATGTATCAAAAGAGGTCACCAGGTTTTTCTCCATATCCAGGCTATTCAGCACAAAGTTACTGGCCTTGAGGTCACTATATTTACTCCTGGTATAATTATCTAATTCCCTCAAAAAGTCGATCATCTCTTTCCGGGAAACCCTGGCTTTTACTGTACTAAAATCCTTAATAAGCTCATGGCCCTCTTGTGCTAATTTCCCTATATCTTTCCTGCCCAGGCCTGCCAGGAGAGAGGCATTCTCTCCAGCTTTTCTGACAATCTCTTTAATTTTATCTGCATCACTTAAGGGACTGGAGGCAAAACCAAAAAAGCCATCCTTATAGACCCTGGCAGATACACCTCCCACCGTTCTTTTACCATTTTCTATCAGAGTACCATTCAGCAATTTTAGAAAAACATTGGTGTTTTCCTGCCACCGTAATTCCGTATAATCAGCAAATAAATCCTTGAAACTCTTTAAATAATCCAGTTTCAATCCAATACCCCCCTTAGTATAAAACGACTTTAGATGATTTTTATCTATAACTAATATAAGTATATCATATTTTTCCCAGTTTTACAGATTTTAATGAGAACCTTATATATTTTCCCAGCAAAAACCCCTCTTTACTGGCCGCTTAAGAGGGGTTTTCTTTATAACAAGGCTTTTATACCTGTATTATATTGTATTGTAACACCTGCTATTTTATTCCTATTCTCTGCCAATATACTCAAAGAAATCAAAATCTGCAGCCTTCCTCCGGCCAGTTAAGTCCTGACAGCAAATGCCCACAAAGGCCCCGGTAAAACCAAATTTTTTATCATAAGTAGCATATTCATCTGATAAAATACTGGCATCCAGTACAGGCCCGACTTTCTTCCATTCCTCCCCATCAGTGGAATAGTAGAACTGGAGATTTTCATAATCTACCTTGACCCGCAGATAAATCCTTTCCCTTCCTTCCAGGGAAATCTCTTCAGCCAGAGGTTCATCAAAATCATTACGGTTACAGCTAAGGATCCCCAGGGACTTGCCCTTATCTTCATTCCAGGAGACCTTCAGGTAATACCAAATCTCTGTATTATAATAAGCTACCAGGCCGGCCATCTGCTGGAAGCTTTCTGGCTCAAACTCCAGGCAGGTAGTGGCTGTATAACAATGATGTTCCTGCCTTCTGGCCACAAGGCTCTGCCTGTGTTTTGAACTTAAGGTTTCAGCACCCTTTAATCTTAGATAACCAGGTCTTTCTTTTAAAGACAAAAGATCTTCTCCCAGGGGTATCCGTAAGGTCTGGAAATCAAGAGCCAGGTCTTCTCCATCAAAATCATCCCTGGCAGGCCTTTCCTCCCATTTCTGTTCAGGAAGTGCTGGTGCAGGAACCTTTACAGCAGGTTTATTGCCACCTTCCACCAGGTAAGGCCAGCCCTCCCTCCACTCTATCTTCTGAATGGCTGTCTCCCTGCCCAGGATTGAACGCTGCCTTCCTGCCAGGGGACGGCTGCATAAATGCACCATATACCATTCACCATCCTGAGTCTCTACCAGGTCAGCATGGCCTGCCCTCTGCAGGGCCAGGGAAGGGTCTCCTTTTGATGTCAGCAGGGGATTGTCTGGATGAACCTCATAAGGACCATCTATATTCCTGGAACGGGCAATGGTCACAGCATGGTCATACCAGGTACCACCTTCAGCAGTCAGGAGATAATAATAACCGTCTTTTTTGTAAAGATGCGGTCCTTCTGTAAAACCCAGTTCTGTACCCCGGAAAATATTCTTAATAGGTCCAACCAATCTTTTCTCTTCCGGGGAATACTCCTGCAGGAGAATACCGCCAAAGGTATTCTTCCCTTTCCGGTGGTCATAAACCAGGTTCACCAGCCATTTCCGCCCATCCTCATCATGAAAAAGTGAAGGGTCAAAACCGCTGCTATTCAGATAAATGGGATCAGACCAGTCTCCATAGATATCATCTGTCATTACCAGATAATTAGGCGTATCTTTCCAGATACCCCCACTATGCTTTACATCAGTATAGACCAGATAAAATATACCTTCATGATAGGTCAAACAGGGAGCCCAGATTCCACCAGAATCAAGGTTTCCCTTCATATTTAACTGGGATAGCCGTTTCAGGGGCCTGTTTACCAGGCGCCAGTTTATCAAATCCCGGGAATGATGAATCTGGACACCTGGAAACCATTCAAAGGTAGATGTTGCAATAAAGTAATCATCACCCACTCTAATAATTGATGGATCAGGATTAAAGCCTCTCAATATGGGGTTAATAATCTCTGCCATATCCACTTGCTCCTTTCCTGTTTTGTTATTATCTTCTTTACTTCATCCCCTATTTTAATTCCACTGGATATAAAACTTATAAAACCCTTATCATAAAATAGATTTTGAATTAATTATTCTGAATTATTATGATGAAGTTATTATTTATGAAATAATTATTATAAAATTATCACCATAATATAATTATAAACCAATAATAAAACAATAATAATTAATCCTTTGTAAATAAATCATACTTGTTTATGATTCTAACTAAAAGAAAGCCGATAATATAAACAGAAATAAATTGGCCTACTCCAACCTGTAAAACAGAGAGCCAGTAGGGCAATTCCAGGGTATAATATAATATAAAGGCCACACCAAAGGCATTTATGGCAACCGGGTAAATACCGGCAATATACATATTACGGGCCCTGGCTGTAAGAAGTCCAGCGATCAGGGTTAAGGCTGAACCCAGGACTATATCAATAATCCCCAGGCCACCGACATAATTGGCCAGCATACAACCTATCCATAAAGCTATGGCTGCCGGTGCTCCCAGAAAAAAAGGCAATAAAGTCAGGGCTTCACTGATCCGGACCTGGAGGCCGCCAAAGGATATAGGGGCCAAAGCCAGGGTTATTACAACATAGATGGCCGCAATCAGGGCCAGTTTGGTAATTTCCTTCACATTTAATTTCATAATAAATCATCTCCCTAGTTTTGATAAGGCAGGATTTCGCGAACTGCCATTATTTTTCCTGATAAACTTATGTCTCTAAAAACTTATTTCTCTGAAACCTTATAATATCTTTCCTGATAAAGCCTTCTTAAAATATTCAAATTCTCTTCTGAAAAAAAGCTGAATTCAGCTATCCTGTAGCCAATCTCCCTTAACTCCTCTTTATTTCTGGCCAACTGTAGGGCATCCTGTACCTTCTGAAAATAGTATTTATTAACAATGGTAAAGGTATAACGATGAATGGGAGTAGGCCCATGAAGCCTTAGAGCCTGGATGTGCTCACTGGTCCCATAACCCTTATTTCTGGCAAAACCATATTCAGGATATACTTGATCATACTCCAACAGGATCCTGTCCCTGGTTACCTTGGCAATAATGGAAGCTGCAGCTATACAATTAACCTTGAGATCACCATTTATTACAGCCTCCTGGGGCAGGTCCAGGCCAGGTACCTCCATATTTCCATCCACCAGCAAATAATCAGGAACCAGAGGGAGTTTTTTAACTGCCTCATTCATGGCCTGAAAGGTAGCCTGGAGGATATTCACCTGGTCAATTACTTCATTACTGACTATCCCTACAGCTACAGCCAGGGCCTTGTCCATAATTATCTCATATAGCTCTTCCCGTTTTTTCTCTGTCAGTTTCTTGGAGTCATCCAGGCCATAAATGGGCTCTTCCGGGTCCAGAATAACCGCTGCTGCCACCACCGGGCCAGCCAGCGGCCCCCTGCCGGCTTCATCTACCCCGACAATATGGCGATAACCCCTGGCATATATTTTCCTGGAAAATTCATTCATCTTCTCCCATCTCATTCTCCGGGCTTTTTCTTCATAGACCATAGTCCGGTACCTGGCCAGTAATTTCTGGACACCAGACCGTTCATCATTATCCAGGGCTTCCAGCATGGCCTCATCTATTTCAGTTCCACTGCTGGCAAATAACAAATCCTCTAGCTCTTTTATAGTACATTTCCGCCAATCCATTAGCTATCATCTCCTGGTACTTCCAGTGATATACTGCCTAACTTCCCTTTCCGGAAGTCATTAATCAACCTGCTGGCAGCCCTGCTGCGGTCAACCCGGCCGCCACTCATCAGGCAACCACTTTTCCGTCCTATATTGGCCAATATATCATAGGCTATCTCTATTTCTTCATCAATTTCTATATTATAGGCCTTTTCCAGGATTCCCTTATCAATCTGGATTATGTATTCAATCAGCTTACAGGCTGCCTCTTCCTCATCAAAAACCTCATCCCGGATAGCCCCTGTCAAGGCCAGGCGGAAACCCACATCTTCATCATCAAATTTAGGCCATAAAATCCCCGGTGTGTCCAGTAACTGGATATCCTCCCGGACAACAATCCACTGCCTGCCCCTGGTAACCCCCGGTTTATTGCCAGTCTTTGAAGTCTTTGTTCCAGCCAACATATTGATTAAAGCAGATTTACCCACATTAGGAATCCCTGCTACCATAATCCTGACAGCCCTTTTATTACGCCCCTTTTCCTGGAGAAGCTTATTTATCTCCCTGCCCTCTCCTTCTATAATAGCCAGTAAATCCTTCATCCCCTGTCCTGTCAAAGAATTTAGCAAAACAACCGGATAATCCCTGGCAAAATAATTTTTCCATTGGGCAGAGATAAGGGTATTGGCCAAATCCATCTTATTTAAAACAATAATCCTCTTTTTCTTCCCCAGGAGTTCAGTCAGGTCAGGATTTTGACTGCTTAAAGGAATCCTGGCATCTAGTACCTCTACTACCAGATCCACCAATTTCAAATCCTCTTCCAGAATCCTTTTTGTTTTAGCCATGTGTCCTGGGTACCATTGAATCATATTTACACAACCCCTTATTATTTTCTATAGTTAATATCTAAAAAGGGACAGGTAATTCCCGCCCCCATCTTAGATATCTCTTAGTTTCTTGGTTCCCTTTTGGTTTTAACTCTGGCAGCTTTACCCCTTCTTTCACGGAGATAATAAAGCTTGGCCCTTCTTACATCACCACGGGATAAAACTTTATATTCAGCAATTTTGGGAGAATGTACAGGAAAAATCCTTTCTACTCCAACACCATGGGAAACCTTCCTGATGGTAAATGTTTCGCGAACGCCAGTACCCTGACGGCTAATAACAACTCCTTCAAAAGCCTGAAGACGCTCTTTACCACCTTCTACAATTCTAACCATAATACGTAAGGTATCTCCTGCCTTAAACTCAGGCACATCGTCTCTTAACTGGCTTTTTTCAATATCTTTAATAATCTCGCTCATCCTTAATAAACCTCCTTCCATTAACAGATTATACAGAAGAATAAACTATTATTCATTCCACCACTCTTTAGCAAGTAATCTATCCAGGATAATTGCTGCTGCACTGCGCACTGAAAGATGATTGAAATCCCCCCGGCCCCAGACAGGTTCCAGGACATAATCACAGGCTTTCACCATCTCTTCTGTCAAACCCCAACCTGTACCATAGATCAGATAAATGGGCCGATCTGACTTATACATAATCTCCCGCATCTCTCTATAAGTAACATTATTGGGAAAGGGATTAGCATCAGTAGCCACCAAATAAGGTTCCTGGCCACAGATATCCTTAATCATAGCAATGGATTCTTCCAGGCTGCTGGCAATCTCCAGGATAGAAAAGGCCTCACTCCGGTTAGGGATATATTTAGCCCCATATTCACTGGTCCAGTATTTTTTCATCCTCCGGACCAGGGCTTGCTGAGATTTGATAGGATTGATAACAAAGTATTTATTTATATTATAGGTTTTACCAACTCTGGCGATATCATGAAGATCCAGATTAGTAACAGTTGTAGTAATTATCTCCCCTGCTTTATTCCGGATGGGATAATGGATAAGACCCAGAAATACCTCTACATCCAACCTAGCCATTCTTTCCACCTTCAATTTCCTGCTTTATTTCTTCCAATAAGTTAAGTTCCTCTTTAGATAGTATCTTTTTTTGTAATAAATCAGGCCTTCTAAGATAGGTCCTTTTCAGGGCCTCCTTCCGCCGCCATCTTTCAATGGCTCCATGGTTACCACTTAATAAAACCTCTGGCACCTCCAGACCCATAAACTCTCTGGGCCGGGTATAATCAGGGTAATCCAGTAAGCCATTATAGAAAGAGTCTTCAATCATGGACTCTTGGTCACCCAGTACCCCAGGTATCATCCTGGCTACTGCATCAACTACCACCATGGCAGCCAGCTCTCCTCCGGTAAGCACATAATCACCTATGGAGATCTCATCTGTTACAATCAAATCTTTGACCCTTTCATCGATCCCTTCATAATGCCCACAGAGCAGTATCAAGCCTTGCTCCTGGCTCAAGTCTTTGACCAATTCCTGGTCTAAAGGCCTGCCCTGGGGACTTAACATGATTACAGGAACCTCTCCTCTTTTTTTGTGGAGATCCTGCCAGGCCCGATAAATAGGCTCTACCTTCATGACCATACCGGCGCCTCCACCATAAGGAGTATCATCAGCTGTATTGTGTTTATCAGTGGTATAATCCCTTATATTTATTAAATTTATCTCTATAATTCCCTTTTCCCTGGCCCGCTTAATGATACTTTCATCAAAGGGACCAGTAAACATCTCTGGAAACAAGGTTAAGATATCAAAAAACATGTTACTACCTCCTGCTCAATTACTAAAGTTCCAATAAACCTGGAATGGGATCCACCAGCATCTTCTTTTCCAGTTCATTGACTTCAGTAATGAGTTCAAAGGCAGCCGGGATTAGATAATCCTTTTCCTCACCTTTAACCACAAATACATCTGTTCCGCCAGTAACAATAACCTCTGAGATTTCACCCAGAAATTCCCCTTCCTGAGTATAAACAGTAAAACCAATTAAATCATCAATATAATACTCATTATCTGCCAGTGGTAATAAGTCTTCCTCAAGGATACAGACCTCATAGTCCCTTAATTCCTGGGCAGCATTAATATCATTAATGCCTTCTAACTTCAGGATAACGAAATTTTTGTGAAATCTATAGGCCTCTATCCTCTTTTTCTCCACATGATTACCTTTAAGTAAATAAACCTCTTCCAGGAACTCAAATCTTTCCGGTGTATCTGTCAGTGGATAAACCCTGATTTCACCTCTATTACCCTGGTGTTTGGTAATCTTTCCTATCCTTATCAGCTCTTGGTCCTTCATTGTTATACCCCGGGACTAATTATCCTGAATATCTACAATTACTTTTTTACCTTCTCTGGTAGCTGCAGCTTTTACAACAGTACGGATAGCCCGGGCAATCCTCCCCTGCTTACCAATAATTTTACCCATGTCTTCTTCAGCTACACTTACTTCCAGAATAACAGATTTCTCTCCCAGAACTTCATTTACAACAACCTCTTCAGGTTTATCAACTATTGCTTTTGCAATTGTCTCTACTAATTCTTTCATCGGAGTAATCCCCCTTTACTTCTGCTCATGATATTTAGCCATAATACCTTCTTTTCTAAATAAACTCTTAACAGTATCAGATGGCAAGGCCCCTTTATTTAACCATTCCAGGGCTTTTTCCTCATTAATCTTGATGGTTGCAGGTTCGGTAGTCGGGTTATAATAACCTAACTCTTCAATAAAACGACCATCACGTGGTTTTCTTGCATCTGCTACAACTACACGATAGAAGGCATTTCTCTTGCTACCCATTCTTTTTAAACGGATCTTTACTGCCATACCTTCACCTCCTTCCAGAAAATCATTCAAAATTTATCTTTAAGAGCCTGATTATAGCTCTTTTCTGGCAAATTAAGGCTTCAAGCTAGTGGAAAAAGGGCATTCTTCCTTTAAATTTACCCTTGCCAGCCATACCACTTAACTGGCGCATCATCTTTTTGGTCTGCTTAAACTGCTTTAATAAACGGTTTACATCCTGGATACTGGTTCCACTACCAGCTGATATCCTGCGCCGGCGGCTACCATTGATAATATCTGGATTTCTCCTCTCTTCAACAGTCATGGAACTAATTATGGCCTGGATCCGGTCCAGTTGTTTTTCATCAATCTGGAGATTTTTCAACTGGCCTGCTCCCCCCAAACCGGGAATCATACCCAGGATTTGCTCCAGAGGACCCATGTTTCTAACCTGTTCCATTTGTTCCATAAAATCATCCAGGGTAAATTCATTTTTCCGGAGTTTTTCTTCCAGTTCCATGGCTTTCTGGGCATTTATATTAGCCTCTGCCTTTTCAATCAGGGTTAAAACATCCCCCATGCCCAGGATCCGGGAGGCCATCCGGTCTGGATGAAAGGGCTCCAGAGCATCCAGTTTTTCACCCATACCGACAAATTTAATTGGCTTACCGGTAACAGCCTTAATGGACAGGGCTGCACCACCACGGGCGTCACCATCAAGTTTGGTTAGAACCACCCCATCAATACCCAGGGCTTCATCAAAACTACTGGCAACATTTACTGCATCCTGCCCGGTCATGGCATCAACAACCAGCAATATTTCATGGGGTTTGATATTTTCCTTAATCGCCTTTAACTCAGCCATCATGGTCTCATCTATATGCAACCTACCAGCAGTATCTATAATTACTACATCATTTCCTTCAGAATTAGCATGGCTAAGACCAGCTCTGGCAATATCCACCGTGCTCTGCCCATCCCCCATGCTGAAAACAGGTACCCCCAGCCTCTCTCCGAGAACCTGTAATTGTTTTATCGCTGCCGGACGGTAGATATCTCCAGCCACCAATAAGGGCTTTTTCCCCTTTTCCTTTAATAAGCGGGCTAATTTACCACACTGGGTCGTTTTTCCTGCCCCCTGTAATCCTACCATCATAAGGACAGTAGGTGGTTTGGCGGCAAAAACAAGATCGCTTTTCTGGCCTCCCATCAGGTTAGTCAATTCTTCGTTAACAATCTTGATAACCTGTTGGGCAGGAGTCAAACTCTCCATAACCTCATGGCCAACAGCCCTTTCTTCTATTTTCTTTACAAAATCCTTCACCACTTTATAATTAACATCTGCTTCCAGGAGGGCCAGTCTGACTTCTTTTAAAGCAGCCTTAACATCTTTCTCATTCAGCTTGCCTTTTCCCCGCAATTTCTTGAAGGTATTTTGTAACTTTTCCGCCAACCCTTCAAATGCCATCTATATTTTCCTCCCTATAGGTGTTTTTTAATCTTCTCAACCCTCTGAATCAAATTATTCTTAACCTTATTTTCAATCTTATAATCATTAATGGCTTTTTCCAGATCTTCTAATTCTTTTTTCAATAGATTATAACGCTGGATTAAGCCCAGTTTTACCTCATAATCCCTTAAGGCTTCTTCTCCCCGATGTAGATGATCATAGACACCCTGTCTGCTTATCTCCAGTCTTTCTGCTATTTCACTCAAGGATAGATCCTGATAATAATAAAGCTGGATGGCCTCCTGTTGTTTTTCTGTCAAAAGGCTGCCATAAAAATCAAACAATATGCCAATTTCAATAACCTTATCTAACATCTAGACCACCTACGCTATCCTTAAAGTATACCTGGATTTTCATTAGAGGGTGAAGCCAGGATTTCCTCTGTTAAGTATTTATACTTAACAAGTAATAGTTTACTACAAACTCAATATCTTGTCAAGCATTTCTACTTAACAGGAATTAGTTTACTACAGACCTGGATTTCTGTCAAGTAATAAAAGCAATTCTGCCAACAAAAAACCTCTCCTAAATAAATTCATCAGGAGAGGTAGAAAAGCATGCAAGTCTTATTTAATTTCCATTATTTGTGGAGGCTGATTCTTCTCCAGGATCCAGGATAATATGTCTTTCGGCCATGCCATTATATAATTGTTCTGGCCGGAATATTTTGTTCCTTACCTCCATATGCTCAATCCAGTGAGAAACCCAACCGAGAATCCTGCCCAGGGCAAAGATAGTTGTAAAATACTCGGGTTCTATACCAATGGCTTTCAGGATTAAGCCAGACCAGAAATCCACATTAGGATAGAGCTTTCTTCCTGATAATTTTTCCAGGACCACCAGCTCAATCTTTTTGGCAATCTCATAAAGATTGACCATCTCATCATCAACCTGGATAATACTGTCTTCACCAAAAACCATGGGCAAAATCTTGTTTTTCATGTATAGGGAACGGGGGTCATAGGTTTTATAAATCCGGTGACCAATCCCCATTATTCTTTGCTTCCGGGCCAGTTTCTCTTCAACATAGGCTTCCACATTGTCAGGAGAACCGATTTCCTCGAACATCTTGATTGCCCTCTCATTAGCCCCGCCATGCAAAGGACCAGAGAGGGAATTTATAGCTGAGGCAATTGAGGCATAAATACTGGCCATAGAAGAGGCAACAGCCCTGACTGAAAAAGTACTATTATTCATGGTATGGTCAGCATGTAAGATTAAAATCTTTTCAAAAACATTTACCCAGTTTTTATCTAAAGCCAATTCCGGGTTAAAGACATATAAACAATAATGGGCAAATGAGTCAAACTCTTTTCCGGCAGCAAATTCCGGGTCTTTGTTACGGAATACACCCAATATACTGGGTAGCTTTGCTATTAAATTCAATCCCCGCAGATAATTATGCTGATAATCATTTACAGTGGCACATTCCTGATCTTCCGCCTGTAGTAATAAAACACTGGAACTCAACATATACATAGGATGTAATTCTTCATCCATTTCTACAATAACTTTGCTGACACTGGCTGGTAAGTCCTTTTTAGCCAAAAGCTCATTCCGTAATTGTATTCTTTCCTGGAGTAATGGCAAGTCACCATGGATAAGTAAATAATATATGTCCTCATATGTGCAATATTCCGCTAATTCCTGGACAGGATAACCTCTATAAGTAAGTACTCCATTTTCCCCATCAATATGACTGATGCCGGATTTAATTACTGGCACCCCTTCAAGACCAGGAAAGTAACCCTTTTCCAGTAATGTCAGGATAAGTTGTCTATATTTTTCCTTTAAATCTGGCTCCTTGACCTCGCTTAACAATTCATCAACACGGTTTTTCATTAAGCTACTCACTCCTTCACTGCCTTAATTTAGTCGTCCTTCTGTTACTTCTCCTTCCTTCTCCAATACAAATAGTAACAGAAAAATAAAAAGACCTTAACACCAGTCTACATAATTTAATAAATATATATTTGCTTTTTTAAGATAATATCACAATAATTATTCTAATACAAGAATTATTTTAGAAAAATATCACAGAAAAAAACAAGATTTAAGCAAGAATAGCAAAATATTTCTCAATTAATTCCTTGTCTCCCTTTTCCCCTGACAAATATAAACTAACCTGACCAGGAAGCAAATCAAGAGGCCTGGCCCCTTCCCCGGCCAGGGGAACCTGCAGGGTTTTAGCCAGGTGCCTGATGGTACCCTCATTACCATCAATAATCTCTATCCCGGCAGGTAAAATCTCCCGGAATATTTTCTTGAAATAAAGAAAATGGGTACAACCCAGGACTATAGTGCCATACTTATCCAGGTCAAATACAGCTAATTCCTTCCGGAGATATGCTTCTACTGCTGGATTATGAAACTCATAGTTTTCCGCAAACTCCACCAACCCGGGCAAGGGTAAAGAATCCACAATATGATTCTGATCCACCCGGGAAACCAGGTCTTCATACTTATCTTCTTTCAGGGTCAAAGGGGTGGCCAGGACCAGTACCCTTTTTTCTTTAGTATTTCTTATGGCCGGTTTTACTGCTGGTTCCATCCCGATAATAGGTATTTGGTATTTGCTCCGCAATTCCCTGACAGCTATACTGGTGGCTGTATTACAGGCCAGCAAGAGGGCATCTACCCCCTGCTTGATGATAAAATCCACAGCAGTAAAAATATACTCCTTAACCAGCTCTTTGCTTTTGGTCCCATAAGGAACATTCTCTATATCGGCATAATATAGGTATTCTAGTTCTGGCAGCAAACGTAGGGAATCATATAGTACTGTCAGTCCACCAATACCGGAATCAAAAAAACCCACCTGCATAATTTCATCTCCATTAATCTGAAAATAAAGCCTTCACAAATTCTTCTGCCTGAAAATCCTGTAAATCTTCTGCTGCCTCCCCTACACCAATCAATTTAATGGGGAGTCCCAGTTCATTCTTTATGGCAACAACAATCCCGCCTTTAGCAGTACCATCCAGTTTGGTCAAGGCAATAGCATCAACATTAATGGCCTCATGGAATAATCTGGCCTGATTGATGGCGTTCTGGCCAGTGGTAGCATCCAGGATCAGGAGAACCTGGATATTGCAGCCCTCTCCTTCTCTTTCTATAACCCTTTTTACCTTTTTTAATTCTTCCATAAGATTTTTCTGGGTATGGAGACGGCCGGCAGTATCGACAATTAACAAGTCCACTTCCCTGGCCTTAGCGGCCTGGACTGCATCATAAGCAACTGCTGCTGCATCTGAACCCTCCTGTTGAGCAATAAGACCCACCCCAATCCGTTCACTCCAGACCCGTAACTGGTCAATAGCAGCAGCCCGGAAGGTATCCCCGGCAGCCAGCAGGACATTTTTACCCTCATTTTTAAATCTCTGGGCCAGCTTGGCAATGGTAGTGGTTTTGCCAACACCATTTACCCCTACCACCATGAATATATTTAACCCTTCAGCCAGGTCCAGCTGTCCATCTTCTGTCTGTAAAAGGGCAGTCAATTGTTCTCTAAAAAGATGGTTTAATTCTTCCGGATCCTTAATTCCTTCTTCATCGACCCTTTCTTCCAGTTCTTCCACCAATTGCATGGTGGTCTGCACACCTACATCAGCCTGGATTAAAATCTCTTCCAGTTCCTCAAAAAGCTCCTCATCTATCCTGGTATAGGAACTGAATAAACTGCTCACCTGATTTATAAAACCATCCCTGGTTTTGGTCAGGCCGGATTTTAAACGGCTAAAAAGACTCTGTTTTTTCTTCTTCTCATTGGCTGGAGCCTCTACAGTCTGCTCTATATTCTTATTTTCCACTACTTCCTCAAGCTTTTCTGTCTTTTTATCCTTATCTCTTTTAAAGAAATTCAACATAAGCAGTGCTCCTTTTTTATATAATTTATTGGCCTATATATTATTATAATCAGTTTCAGGATTATAATCAGTATCAGGCAATTTCTTCATCCAATCTCAATGAAACGATCTTGGAAACCCCCTTCTCCTCCATGGTCACACCATAAATTACATCTACCTCTGACATCATAAGCTTATTATGGGTAATCAGGATAAACTGGACATCATGGGAATAATGTTTCAGGTAATTAATAAATCTCCTGACATTGGCATCATCCAGTGGGGCATCAATCTCATCCAGTATATAAACAGGACTGGGATTAACCTGCAAAAAGGCAAAAACCAGTGCAATGGCAGTCAGGGCTCTTTCTCCACCTGACATCAGGGTTAAGTTTTTCAGCTGTTTGCCTGGGGGCTGGGCTTCTATTTCAATACCCGTTTCCATCAGATTCTCTGGCCTGGTCAGGCGCAGTTCAGCCTTACCGCCATTAAATAAATCCTGAAAGGTTTTTTCAAACTCCTCCTTTACAGCAACAAAGGTCTGGTAAAAGAGGGAGCTCATGCTCCTTTCCAGTTCTTCAATAACCTTTTCCACAGATTCCCTGGTCTGTAAAAGGTCATCCTGTTGTAATTTCAGGTAAGCCAGCCGCTCTTTCAGTTCTTCATATTCTTCAACAGCTGCCAGGTTTACCGGCCCAAGAATTTTAATAGCCTCCTTCAATTCCCGCAAGCGCTGGCTGGCCCGGGAACGATTCTCGATCCGGATCCTGTTCTGATAACCCCTGGCCGGGTCAAGTTCATATTCTTCCTGCAAACGTTCTTCTATCTGGATTTTCTTATCCTCCAGCCGGCTGATCTTATATGTATTTTTGTGATACTCTTCCTTCAGGTGGTTTAAAGCCAGCAGATCCTTGTTATAGGTCTCCTGGAGGACCAGCAGCTTCTTTTCATTGGCCTCTAATATTTCCCGTTTACTATGGTAATCAGCTTCCACTTCCTTAATCCCGGCAGAAATACTCTCCTCCAGCTCAGCTAATTCTCTTCTACGGTCAGCAATATTCCTTATTTTTTCCTCAATCTCCAGCAAAAGCCCCTGGACTTCCTCTTTCCGCTTATTATAATTGGCAAAATCACTTTCCAGGCCTTCTTTTTCCCTCTTAATGCTATCTTTCTGTTGGAAGACCCTGGCCAGTTCTATTTTTATCCCGGTCAGTTCCCTGTTTTTCTCTTCTTCTTTCTCTTCCAGGACCTTAATTTCCTCCTCCTGGGTATTGAGCTCTTCTCTCTCCCGGTACTGCTCGTTGTTGATAATACTTAACTCCTTCTCCAGGCGCTGTACTATATTATCATTTTTCCCCAATTGAACATGGTAGTCTTCAAACTCTTTATCTATTGCGGCCAGTTCCTTCTCCAGCCTCTTGCCTTCCTTTTCCAGATTTATTATATCCTTATTTAAATCATTTTTAGCAAATTCCAGGTTTTTAATCTCTTCTTCCTTTTCCCTCTCCAGCCTCAGGAGCTCTTCTTTTTCTTTCTGCAGTTCTGCACCCCTGGCCTCTTCCCTTTCCAGGGTTTCTTCCAGTTCCCTCATATTCTCTTTCAGCTCATTTATCTCCCGGCTCCGTCCCAGCAGCCCTGGCTTATTACTGGCCTGGCTGCCGCCAGTTATAGCTCCACTGGAGCTGACAAAATCCCCCTCTAGACTTACAATCTGAAAACTGCTTTTAATTTTCTTGCCTATCTCTACAGCAGTATCCAGATCTTCTGTAACAAGGGTTCTGCCCAATAAACTCTGGATTATCCCCTCCAGATCCTGGGGATAAGTAACCAGGTCAGAAGCTATACCAATATAGCCAGGATACTGATCCAGGCCCATTTTTTCCACATTAGCCTTGCTTCCCCTGACCATATTTATGGGTAAAAAGGTTGCTTTACCACCCTTATTTGTTTTCAAAAACTCTACTGCCTTTCTGGCAGCAAGATCATCTTCAGTAACTATATTCTGGAGCCTGCCCCCTAAGGCTGTTTCTATGGCCAGCTCATAAGACTTCTCTACCTGGATCAAATCAGCAATAATCCCCCTGATGCCAGGCAGCTCTTTCTGATTTTGCAGGATACTTTTCACTCCCCGGAAATAGCCCTCATAGTCCGCCTCCATCTCCTGCAATAACTTTAAGTGGGCTTGTTTATGATTATAGCTGTTTTTGCTCTTCTGGATTTTTTCTTCCTGCCTGGCTATCTCTCCTGTTAATTCCTCTATATTATTTTTATAAAGGGAAAGTTCTTCCTTGCAGCGCAGGAGTTCAGCCTCCAGTTTTTCCCTCCGCTCCAGCAATTCCTTTGCTGCCAGCAGGTTATCATCAAATTCTTCCGAAACACCCCTTCTCTTACTGGCCAGTTTTTCAATTTCCCTTTCCAGGTAACGGCCCTTTTCCCTTCTCTGCTCCAATTCTGACTGGAGCTCATTGAGTTCCAGATTCTCACTGAGGATATTATCACGCCTATTATCTAACTCCTCTTTCCTGGCATTTATAAGATTTTTAATCTTCTTTACTTCTTCCTCCAGGGCCAGCATCCTTTTATTTATATCATCTTCATCCAGAGCTAATTCCTCCAGCTCTTTTTCTAACTCCTGGCTTTTTTGCCGGTTTTTTGCCAGATCAGCCTGGATATTTTCCAGCTGTCTCTGGTAGTTTTCACTTTCTCTCTTCAGGCCACTTTCCCGTTCCTGCAAGACCTGTAGCTGGTTTCCTGCCTGTTCCTTCCTGCTCCGCATGAGAAAGAGGTTGTTTTTTAGTTCTTCTACTATCTCCTCTTCCTGGCGCAGGTCTCCTGTCTTTTCCTGCAGGAGTTTAGCTGTTTCTTCTACCTTTTGTTCCAGGGCAAAAAGTTTCTCCTGCAGGGCTTCCTCTTCTTTTTTACCCTCCAGCAGGATTTTTTCATTATCTTCCCATTGGTCCAGTAAGAGGTTTACCTCCAGTTGTTCCAATTCATCCCTGTATCTCCTGTATTTCTGTAATTTCTCGGCAGATCTTTGCAAGGGTTTAAGCTGTTTTTCCAGTTCCCAGACCAGATCCTTAATCCGCTGTAAATCATGCCTGGTCTCTTCCAGCCTTTTTTCTGCCTCTTCCTTTCTGCTTTTATGTTTAACAATTCCGGCAGCCTCTTCAAATAAACCCCTTAGTTTTTCCGGTTTACAGCTCAGGATAGCATCAATCTTGCCCTGTTCCACAATAGAATAGGACTCATTGCCCAGGCCGGTATCCATTATTAATTCCCTAATGTCTTTTAAACGGCAGGCCTGGCCATTAATATAATAATCACTCTGGCCCTCCCTGTTAACAGACCGCCTGATCCGGATCTGTTTTTCTGCAGTAGGCAGGATCCCCTTTGTATTATCAAAATAAAGGGTCACACTGGCCTTGTCCAAGGCCTTATAATCTGCACTACCTGAAAAAATAATATCAGACATCTTGCCACCACGCAGGCTTCTGGCACTTTGTTCACCAAGAGCCCATCTGATAGCATCAAGAACATTACTTTTTCCACTGCCATTTGGGCCAACTATGGCTGTCAAAGGGGCTGGAAAATCTATTACCACAGGATTGGCAAAGGATTTAAATCCATCAATTTTTATTTTTTTCAGGAACATTGAATTTCACCCCAGTCTACAAGATAAAAACCTATCCTTTCTGGATAGGTCAAGCTTTACTATCATTTATATATTCTGTATAAAAAATAAAATTCCTGCATTCTTTTCAGCCAAGTCCCTGCAAGAATTTTATTTCCTTTTCCGTCAGATATCGATACTGGCCTTCAGGTAAACCACCTAATTCCAGGTAGGCAAACCTAATCCTTTTTAAGCTTTTGACCGGATACCCAAGGGCTGCACACATCCTTCTAACCTGGCGGTTGCGGCCTTCATGGATAGTCAAATGAAAGAAAGTCCTGTTACCCTTAGTCCTGACCCTTTCTACACGGGCTGGGGCTGTAAGCCCATCTTCCAGAATTATTCCCTTTTCCAGTCTCTCCAGTTCCCTGCCGGGCTTCCCCTCCACCTCAACCAGATAAGTCTTGGGCACCTCAAAGGAAGGATGAGTCAATTTATAGGTCAATTCCCCATCATTGGTCAGGAGCAAGAGGCCGCTGGTATCATAATCCAGCCTGCCCACCGGATAAACCCGCCCACCTACATCAGCCAGGAGATCCAGAACAATTCTCCGGCCCCGGGGATCATCCACAGTGCTTAAATAGCCTACAGGTTTGTTTAAAAGGATATAAATCTTTTTTTCCTCCCTGATGGGCTTACCATCTACCTCAATATAATCTCCGGCTCCCACTTTTTTTCCTAATTCCCGGACAATTTCCCCATTTACCTTTACTCTGCCGGCCAGGATTAATTCCTCAGACTTCCTTCTGGAAGTAATACCAGCATGGGCCAATACTTTCTGCAATCTCTCCATGAACCAACACCTCAGCCCTTTTTCTTAATCTATATTGTTTATTTCTGTTATAATGAATAAAATCCTTCCCTGTTTCTGCTTTTTTCTCTAAGCCAGTGCCAGAAGCGGAGAAAGAGGGAATTATAATTCAGGTTCTCTGCTGCCAGCAGCTCTGTTTCTACCAGGACCTTATCTTCATCCCGGAAACACAAGAGCCCTAAAGGCTGGCCTTCCCTGATGGGCAATTTCAAATCCTCTTTTAAATAAAGCTCTTTTTTTAACCTTACCTCACCTACTTCTGGAATCAAGACTTCCAGAGCCTTTGCAGCCAGTAAATCCAGCTTCCCCTTATCTGAATTCTCCCAGGCTAAACTGTAAATCGGCTCACCTTCTGCAACAAGCCGGACCTTTTTAAAGGCTTCCAGGCCATAATCCAGTAATCTCCGGACATCCAGCCAGTCATCAGGAGCATTCAAAACAACTGCCACTACTTCCCGCCCCTCCCTTTTGGCGGAAGCTACCAGACACCTGCCAGCAGCCCTGGTATAGCCGGTCTTCCCCCCTGTTATATCATCATATTGCCAGAGGAGTTTATTATGGTTCCTCAAGCCCCTTCCCCAATCATTATCAGCCCAGGGAATAGTCTTATTCCTGGTAGCGGTTATCTCCCGAAAGATACCATTCTTTAGGGCATACCGCATAATCATAGCCAGGTCATAGGCTGTTGAATAATGGTCTGGATCCGGCAAACCGCTGGGATTAATAAAGTTACTATTCAAAGCCCCCATTTCCCTGGCCTTTGCATTCATCATAACAGCAAAATCCTCAATAGAGCCTGCAATATGCTCGGCAACAGCTACCGCTGCATCATTACCTGAAGCCAGCATAACCCCATAGAGGAGGTCAAGGAGTTTTATCTTTTCCCCTTCCTGCAGGTATATAGAAGAACCTTCCTGATAGGCGGCCCTCCGGCTGACTTTTACCAATTCCTGCGGATTCCCCTCTTCCAGGGCTATGATAGTAGTCAAAACCTTTGTTAAACTGGCGGGAAAACTCTTAAGATGCATGTGTTTATTATATAAGACCTGGCCTGTTTCCACATCAATTAATACAGCAGACCTGGCCGACAACTGGGGAAGGCCCCTGGCCAGGACAGGAGAATTAAAAATGTGGAGAGTAAGGACAAGGAATAAAAAAATACTTAAAAAGCACAACTTCCTTTTCAAGATTATCCCACCTATTTTAGAAGTTATTACTCTTTAAGTATATGAATAAGGGGCAGTAATTATTATGACTTGCATTGCTTTTCTTTATATTTTTCCAGTATCTTCTCAATTTGTTGCATAATCTCTGGAGCAACATTAATCAGCCTCTCCACCACTGCATTATTATTTACCGGTAATAAACGGACCTGCTGGCTGCTAACAACGAGAAAGGCCATGGGATTAATGCTGACACCAGCTCCACTACCACCGGCAAAGGGTTTTTTGTCTTCACCGTTATCCTTCCCTTTGTTGGCTTTATTGATCTCTCCCCCACCAGCAGCAAAACCAAAAGAAACCCTGGATATGGGGATAATCACCGTACCATCAACGGTCTCTACCGGGTCTCCCACAATGGTATTAACATCTACCATGCTTTTAATATTACTCATTGCTGTATCCATTAATTTTTCAATTGGGTGTTCGCCCATAATCCTGTATCTCCCCCATCTAAAACTCTAAATAGTATCACTTTAAAAGTTCTTTCTGCTTTTCTCTATCCTGAAGCTCCTGATAGGCTGCTTACTATAATCTCCTTTAGGCTAATAATAAATTGGAATAATTGCCCTAATAAAAAGAATAATAACTAGATCACCTGGTTTACATTGTGGAATCTCTTTTTTATGGAAGAACGGATTCTATGCAGAAAAAGCCTGCTGATTGTAAGTATAATATTACCCAAAGGAAGAAAAAATATTCCACAGAAGGAAGTTGAAAAATTGAAGTCATGGAAATCTGGCTCCACATCCAGAAGAAGTTCATCTTCAAAATAAACCAGGTCATCTAATAAGTGTATCAACATACCCTTCAGGGTCCAGATTAAACCATTGAAGACAGCTGTATAGGCTGGATCACCCAGGCCATATTCAGTCCGCCAGAATAAATAAGGACACCTTATCTTCAGTGTCCTGGACAAAATATGGAGTAGTTCCCTGTCCAGGAAAAAGGTGAGATAATCCTTCAACCTCCTTAAGGCCTTTTGACCGGCCCCAATACCTTTTTCTATATCCCCTTTCTTATCTGCTGACCAGATCTTCCGGAAAAAGTTATCAATCTCCTTAAAAAAATTCCTGAAAAAGATGAGGAGGGGGTTCCGCAATAAGGATACCTTGAGGGATAAGCCGGCAAAAACAAACCAGGTTTCCACCTTTGTGATAGAAAAAAAGCCTGGACCCTCCAGCCTATACTGGATCTGAACCTTAAGGGCAGTCAATAGAAAAAAAAGCACCAATAGAAAAAGGGATATTAAGAAGATTAGCATCATATCACTCCTGACTAATCTTATTAATACCCCATTAATAGAAATTTATTACCTTTACTCCGCCTGGTCTTGGTTTTCTTCCCCGTCCCCTTCCTTCTCCTCAGCGGTTACTAGCTCCAGGTCTTCAGGCAGGACCTCTGGCAGGCAGGACAGGTCTTCCAGGTCAAAATGCTGGAGGAATTTTTCTGTAGTACCATAGACAATCGGGTTACCTATACTTTCCTTTCTACCCATCTCTTCAATTAAGCCATATTTACTTAAGGTCAATAAGGTTTTTTCAGCTTTTACACCCCTGATTTCCTCTATTTCTGCCCTGGTTATTGGCTGTTTATAGGCTATGATGGCCAGGGTCTCCAGGGCAGCCGGGGTTAAACGGGTAATCCTTTTTCTGTGCATTTCTTTAATTACACTTGCATACTCTGGTTTTGTTACAAAAATATAACGGCCATTATATTCCTTGAGACAAATACCATGTTTTTTATCCTGGTAAGCTGTACACAGCTGATCCAGGGCTTCCCTGGCAGCTATAAATTTTACCCCCAGGGCTCTGCTGATTTCTTCTAAAGAAACCGGCTCATCAGAGGCAAAGATTAAGGCTTCTATTGACGCAAGCAAATCTTCCATTTTTATCACCTGACTTTTCTAAAGCTTTATTTTATGCTTATAGTAGAAAAAACCTCTTCCTGCTTGATGCTGACTTTGGCTAAACGGGCTAACTCCAGAACCCCCAATAAAGTAACAACAATCTCCAGCCGATTACTCTTATCAAGCAAGAGGTCACTGAATTTTAAAACAGCAGAAGACCTGCTTATTTTTTCGATAATAAAGGAAATTTTATCTTCAATCCGGATATCCTCAAATTTGATTTCCTGCCATTCCCGGTCAACTGTTTCTTCCTCTCCCATACTCCTGTTACTATATGCAGCCATGGCCTGTTTATAGGCTTCCTGTAAATCACTTAAGTCCATCTCCAGGTTTATTTCCAGCTCTTCATCGATGAAATATTCTAATTCAAGGGCCCGCTGAAAATAACTGCTACCCCGTTCTTCATATCCCATTAATACTTCAGAAACCTTTTTAAAATAGTGGTATTCCTGTAACCTCTCCACCAGGTTGCGGCCTTCCTCTTCTTCTACTTCTTCCTTGTCTTCCCTGGGCAGGAGAGTCCGGAGCTTAAGCTGCATCAATTCTGTAGCAATAAGCATAAACTCACTGGCCAGCTCCAGGTTAAACTCCTTCAACCTTTGCATATAGTCAATATACTGTTCCGCAATACTGGCCAGAGAAAGCTCACTAATCTCAATCCTATTTTTCTTTACTAACTGATAGAGGACCTCCAGGGGGCCCTGGAAAGAGTCCAGTTGAAGTTCATATGCCATAATACTCCTACCTTTATACCAAAATATTCAGGAAGAAACTAGCAAGGGGGTAAATTATTTTGCCGATAATATCAAAAGTAAATAAGACCAGAATAATTATCAGGCCAAGGGGCCCTTCCAATTTATAAAAATAACGGCTGAACCTGGCCGGTAAAATCCCCATCAGGATCTTTGAGCCATCCAGGGGCGGCAAAGGAAGCAGGTTAAAAAGAGCCAGAGTAATGTTTAAACTAACCCCCATATAAAGCATGTTGCTAATCAGGTAGATAATAGTGGAATTCCCGCCGGTAAGATAATAAAAACCAAAGAAATTAGTCATCAGAGAAAGGCGCAAGAGGGCAGCGAAAACAAGAGCCAGAAAAAAATTAGAGGCCGGTCCTGCCAGGGCTACATACATTAAGCCCTTTCTGGGATTTTCATAATATCTGGGATTAACAGGCACTGGTCTGGCCCAGCCAATCCGGAAAAGTATTAAGGCCAGAGCTCCCACTGGATCCAGGTGAGCCAGGGGATTTAGAGTCAACCTCCCCATTATAGCCGGAGTAGGGTCACCCAGCATATTAGAAACCTTACCATGCATATATTCATGAAAAGAAATAGATAACAGACCAATCGGCAAGAGCAATATATAATAAACAATATTATTCAAGATTCAAAAACACTCCCATCCTCTTATTCTTTCTTCCCCTTTACTTCCCTGACCAGGCTCCTGGCATAGGCTAACTGTTCTGTCCGGCTGCTAAGCTTCCCCTTTAAGCGCTGCCGGTAAACCCTGGCCAGGATTTCCCCTATTACTGGGCCAGGCTCCAGGCCGTTAGCCAGCAGGTCCTTCCCAGTTATCTCCAAACCAATATTTTTCAGTTTTCTTAGATATCTTAAGATATTCTCTTCTACCTCTTTATTTCTGCTTCTGGCCAGTAATATTAACAACTCTTCATCCTGCAACGGCTTTAATTTCTCAACCAGTTCATCTGCAGCCAGGGGTTGAGCCAGTTCAGGCAAGAGGGACTGATAGGACTCATAGGCCAGAAAAATCTCCTTATAATCTGTCCTGACCTGCCATTTTTTCAATTCTTCTCCTGCATCACCTATAAAAAGGGCCAGGCGCAGGACCCATTCCTCTCTATTATAATTCTTTTCCCGGAATTCAGCAAGATAAGACTCCAGTTTTTCCAGTTCCTCCTCTAATCCCTCCCGTATCCCCACTTCCAGGTTCAGCAAGTTAAAAAGGGGATATTGCTGCAGTAAACTAAAAAGATTAGAATTAACCGGACTGGCAAAGAGGAATTCAAATTCCTTTAAAATCCTCTCCAGGGAAAGATGGGAGAAATCGCCTCCTGTCAAGGCTTCCTGTAAGAGGACAGAAGTCTCCCTGGCAAAAGAAAAGGCTGTTTTGGCCGCCAGCCTGATCCCCCGGACAATCCTGGTTGGGTCATCCAGGAAGCTGAAAGAATGTAAAACCCTTAAACTGGCCTCCTGTAAATCCTCCAGGCCTTGAAAATAATCCAGCAAACAGCCCCATTCAACCCTATTCAGTACCAGGGCCAGACTATTGATAGTATAATCCCGGCGAAATAGATCCTCAATAATCCCGGCAGCTTCTACCTCCGGTAAGGCACCACTATATTGATAAAACTCCCTCCTGGCCTCAGCCAGGTCAACATTCAAGCCTGCCGGTAAGAGGAGATTGCCAGTTCTGAACTTACTATTATAGCTATATTCTGCCTGAAAGACATCAGCCAGTTCCCGGAGATAGTTTTCCAGTATATCCCCCTTTTCCTTTCTCTTTTCCAGTTCAGGATTACTAACCTGGCCCCTGTTTCCCAGGCCAGGAGGATGAGCCTCTTTTCTCCTTTCAAGATCAGGATTAAGTTCCGGGGCTTCAGGGCCTGGTGCAAGGACAATATCCAAATCCCTGTTCTCCAGACCCAGGAAAAGATCCCTGACCATACCGCCAATTAAATAGGCTTTCACCTCCTGCTTATCTGCCAGCTCCCCTGCTATCTCCAAAAAATTTAAAACATCCCCAGGGAGCCGGGCCAATAAAGAGGAGATATCTTCCTCCCTCTTTTTTATCTCCACCAGGCTGTATTGGTAACGGTATTTACTCTGGTCCTCTGGAGTGGCAGCATAATAGGCAGCCAACAATTCCTTCCGGCTACTATTTTCCACCGGTAATATCCTCCTCCCTTTTCAGGAGAAATCCAGGCCTGTAAGCCTGTTGAGCCAGGCCCGGGCAATAAGGCCATGACCGGCCGGGCTAGGATGGACCCCATCACCAGCCCAGTAAGCAGGCTCTGCTTTACTGGCAGTCTCGGCAAAGAGCCCATCCAGGCCTATGTAAAGGGCATCAAATTCCCTGGCCAGCTTTCTGACCACCTGAATCTTGGGATCCAGGTCTTCCCGCCAATTTTCCCGATCAGCTGGATATGGCAAAACAAAGGGTTCCAGGAGGATGATTTTAGCCCCCAACTCATCCCGGGTTTTCTCCAGGATATAACGGTAATCCCTTTCAAAATCACTGCTACTGGTCGGATCATTATTATCATAACGGCGCCAGCAGTCATTAATCCCGATCAGGATAGAAACATAATCTGGCTTTAAAGCCAGGCAGTCTTCTTCCCACCGTTCCCTGAGATTCCGGACCCGGTTGCCACTGATCCCTCTATTGAGAAAACTGACCTTCTTCTCTGGATAGAGGGCATTAAAGATAGATGCCACCAGTAAGGGATAACCTTTCCCCAGGTCTCCTGGATTCTCCCTATCCCTGTCACAATCAGTAATACTATCACCCTGAAATAAGACCAGGCTATTATTTTTTATCAACATTATAAGCAGCTCCTTTCCTGCAATGATCCAGTATAGATAAAATATCAGTAGATTTTTCTTTCCATTATTAATATTCTAACATAAATTAGAATATTAGAAAAGAGCCGCCCTCTTAAACTGCCTCCCAGCGGGTACAGTGGTAACCCCAACGGGCAATGAGTTTTCCGTTCTCATAGATATTAGCTATTTCACAATGATTGGGACAGCCATCACATTCAAAACTGCTGGTCTTAAAATCAAAATCACTGATTTTAAAACCCTTGAAATTGGTTTTTTTGTTTTTATCCAGGATATACTCCCTGGCCAGGATTCCGGCACCAATAGCCCCCATGACATCATAATATTCCGGCACATGGACCGGACAACCCAGTTCCTTTTCAAAGGCTGCCTTAATACCCACATTGGCAGCTACTCCACCCTGAAAAACTACCGGTGGCTCTATTTCCTTGCCCTTACCTACATTATTTAAATAATTACGCACCATGGCTTCACAGAGGCCGGCAATGATTTCCGGCAGTTCATAACCCAACTGCTGCTTGTGGATCATATCCGATTCGGCAAAAACAGAACAACGGCCGGCAATTCTGACCGGGTTTTTGGCCTTGAGAGCATAATCCCCAAATTCCTCAATGGGGATCTCCAGGCGGGCAGCCTGCTGGTCCAGGAAAGAACCGGTTCCAGCAGCACAGACAGAATTCATGGCAAAATCCACCGGAATCCCCTCCCGGATAATAATTATTTTGGAATCCTGGCCCCCAATCTCCAGTACTGTCCTGACATCCGGTATAATCTTGCTGGCAGCTACAGCATGGGTGCTGATCTCATTTTTTATAACATCAGCCCCAAGGACTACCCCGGCCAGGTTTCTCCCACTGCCAGTGGTTCCTACTCCATTAATCTCTATTCCCGGATATTTGTCCTCCAGTATCTTTAAACCCTCCTGAATCACCTCTACCGGTTTGCCTCTGGTCCGCAAGTAAACCTTTTCCAGCAGGTTACCAAAACTGTCCAGCAAGGCCAGATCAGTACTTACTGATCCTACATCTACACCCAGATAAAACCCATCACTGGCCATAAACTATCTCCCCCTTATACCCTGTCCCTTTCCTGGCCTAGACTTTTTTCCTTTCCAGCAAATCCACAAAAGCCTCCAGCCGGGTCCGTATACCTGCATCAGCACTATGTTCATCAAAAAAAAATGTTAAAACCGGAATCCCCTCACCTTTGCTGACGGCAGGTAATATAGAGCTGGCAATAATCTCCGGCATACAGGTAAAGGGTCCCAGCTGGATAACCCCATCAAAACCCTTTCTGGCATAGCGGACAGTATTGCCAATAGTATCAATACCATGGCCACCAACAAAAGAGTCCAAATATTTGCTGGCCGCTCTTTTAATAAGCTTTCCATCATTCCTCAGGTGCAGGAAGTTCAATAACCAGTTAGTCATATACAGGTCCCTCTCCACTTCAACACCCAATTCCCCTAATTTCTTCTCGATCTCCAAATTCACAAAGGGCTCCAGGACCAGGTAAATCTCCCCTACCAGGCCAACTTTCAGGGGGATTCCCCTTTTATAAGCTCCTGTCATATCTTCCAGGATCTCTCTATACTCTCTCTTGATCCTCTTCACCCTATCTACTGACATGGTCTCATCAATTTTCCTTAAAAAGTCTGCATATAATTTATTGACCTGGCCTTCCTTAGCCTCCCTGGCCCTTTTGAGCAAAACAAGGCGGTAGATTTCATCAATGGCCAGAGCCTTATTCCAGGCCAGCCTTACTGCGGAAAGGACTTTTCTGGCAGAGACCGGGCCAAAACTTTCTCTAATTTTCCGCAAATTGCTGAAAATACCAGGTTCTATGACATACATGGAAAAATCATACCCCATCTCCCGCAGGATCTCCTCCTGGACCTCGGCATAATAACCAAAACGGCAGGGGCCACAACCACCACCCATGATAATCATATCTGCCCCCCTATCCAGGGCTTCCATAAAATTACCCAGATTGATCTTAAAAGGCAGGCAGGCAAATTCCGGGCTATACTTAACCCCCAGGTTCAGGGTTTTCCTGCTGATTGGCGGAGGGGGAACAACAGTAAAGCCCAGTTCCTGAAAAAGGGCCTTCACTGCTACCACCATATCTCCCATATGGGGAAAGGTTATCTGCATTTTCTTCTCCTTCTTTCAATAAGATCTACAAAAGCCTCCAGTCTTGTTAAGATACCTGCTTCACCACTGTGTTCATCAAGATTTATATTCAGTATAGGCATACCGATCCTTTTGCCCCTGATATCAATTAACTCCCTTACCAGGGAGTCCGGCCCACAGCCAAAGGCAGTCACCTGCACAAGGCCATCTATCTCCTTCTCCTGAAAGAGATGATAGGCTGCCCCCATGATCTGCCGGTTAAAATACCAGAAAGCCGGCTTACCCTGTCTCCGGGCAGCTTTTTCCAGGACTTCCTCTGCCAACATCTCTACCGTAAAAACCCTGGCCTCCATTTTCCTCAAACGCTCCACTATCCTCATGCTCAGATAGGCATCATTCAGGAGATAGGAATGGCCCACCAGCCCTAGCTTAATACCCCTGGCCTTATCTCCAGCTCTGCCTTTATGGCTGTCAGAGCCACTTTCCCTGCCAGCAGCAAATTCCCTATCCCCTACAGGGATTTTTCCCCTCCTGCTGGTCAGGAGCATTGCCTCCTCTGTCTCATATCCCTCTCTCTGCAGTTGGAGAAAATGCCTGTAACTATCCCGGGCCCTTCTATAGGCCTTCTCTATCTCCCAGATATTCTTGCTAAACTTCCGGCCTATTTTGTAGGCAACCTGCCTCCAGGGAAAAATACCCCTTCTTAAATCAATTACCGGATCAATTAATTCCGGTAATCCTTCAATATTGGCCCGCAACATATCCGGCAAACCCATAAACTTGGGACAGATAAAATTATATTTCCCCAGACTGATAAAACGGGGTACAAAGAGATAATCCACCTTATCCCGCAAACTGAGAACATGGCCGTAATATACTTTAAAGGGTAAACAGATATCATCAACTGCCGCCTTCACACCCTGGTCCAGAATCCCCTTATTGGTCACCGGTGAAAGGAGTACAGTCAGGCCTAATTCCCGGAAAAACGCCTGCCAGGCCGGATAATAATAATGATACATTAAAGCCCTGGGAATACCGATTTTCATAAATTGGCATGACTCCTTTCTCAATAATCCTTACCTTCAGCACCCTTATGACACCTTTAATTCACCTTTATCTCACTCTGATTTATCTTTTCTTTATCATTTTTTCATGCTTCCTTTATCTATATCCTGTTAATCCTGCTCCCTCTCATCCTCTTTCACCATCCGGTCTTTATCCCTGGTCCCATAGGCAGCAGGACGCATATGGGAAAGATTCAGTACTGTCTGATTAAAGAGGGAAGACTTTAAGGCCTGATAATTAAAGGGGATTATTGGCCATAAATAACCTACCCCAAAGGATTTAGTACTGGCCAGCCAGACCAGGATAAGGAAGACTGCCAGGAGAAAACCCCAGAAATTGGCGAAGATTGCTGCCACCAGGAGAATAAATCTGAACATCTTTAAGACCATGACCATCTCATAACCGGGTATGGAAAAAGTACTCAAGGCTGCTACAGCCATATAGAGTATTACCTCTGGCGAAAAAAGGCCTACCTGGACAGCAAAATCTCCCAGGAGGAGGGCACTGACCAGGCTGAGGGAGGTAGCCAGGGTATCCGGTGTCTGGATAGAGGCCATCCTGATCAGATCAATACCCAGGCTGGCCAGGATAAACTGCAAACCCAGTCCCACAGTTCCCTCCTGCTTGACCCCAATAAAATGCAGGTATTCCGGTAAAAACTCCTTATTATTGGCCAGGAGCAGCCAGACAGCTGGAAGGAAAACCGAGATTAAAATGGCAAATAGCCGCAGGATGGAAAGATAAGCCCCCAGGACAGGGCCTTTGCGGAAAATCTCCAGGGTCTGGATATGGGAGATAAAGGGGGCAGGGAGAACCAGGGCTGTGGGGGAATTATCCACAATAATGGCCAGATTCCCTTCCAGGATATGGGCAGCCACATTATCGGGCCTTTCTGTATATCTAACCAGGGGTAGGGGGTTTATAGTACCACCGGTAATAATGTCTTCTACTGTTTTATCAGCCAGGGGAAGCCCATCTATATCAACACTCTCCAGCTTGCTTTTTATATCCTGCAAAAGATCAGGGTTAATTATGTCTTTCATATAAACCAGGGCTACATCATTTTTGGAACGCTTGCCTACCTGTAATACCTCAGCCCGGAAATTCACATCCCGGATCCTCCGCCGGACAGCATTAACATTAAAAAGCATGGTCTCTACAAAGCCATCTGCCGGCCCCCTGGTAGCCTTCTCCAGTTCCGGTTCCTCTGGTGATCTGCTTAACCAGGTACGGCCATCGATGATTATCCCCTCATCTACCCCATCTATCAACAAGAGCTGGGGTCCAGCCAGAATCTCCTGCACAGCCTTGTCCAGATCCTGTACTGTATTCATCTCATAATAGGGGAGCCGCTTATTGCAAATCTTTTTAATGGTATCTACAGAAAGCTCTCCCCTTTCTGTCTCCATCAATTTCAGGATAGGCAGGATCAGATCATCTTTTATAAAACCATCAATAAAAAGAAGGGCAGCCTTTTTATCTCCTATTTCAAAAATTCTAAGAATAATATCAAAGCTCTCCCCGATACCCAGTACCTCTTTCAGAATCTCCAGGTTTTCATCCAATTTCTTCCTGATTGGATTGTTCAATTATTTCACCTCAGCAAATCTATACTCAGGCCACTTCTCTCCAGCAGCACTTCTGGACCCTAATATCCATTTAGCTCTTTTGAGTTCAGTTAAACCCATTTCACTCTTTTGGGTTCAACCATATCCAGCTCATCCTTTTGATTGCAGGTATATCCATTTCACTTTTTGCATTCATGTATATACATTCCAATCATCTTGGTTCAAGTATTCCCACCTAACTTTTTAGGATTCAGGTATAACCTCTCACTCTTTAGGATTAAAGATTAGGGCCATAAAAAAGGCTATAATGACCGAGGCACTGATTCCTGCACTGGCTATATCCAGGACACCCTTAAATAGTCCCAGCAAACCATCTTTTTCTGCTGCCTCCTGGACTCCCTTAGTCAGGATATAACCAAAATTGGAAACCGGGATAGTTACTCCAGCCCCGGCAAATTCCTTCAGGGGGTCATACCAGCCCAGGCCGGTAAAGACAGAGCCGATGATTACCAGGCTTACCATGATATGGGCCGGGGTATAATCAGTATTATCCAGTATCAGCTGGCAGATACCACAGATTAAGCCGCCAATTAAAAAAGCCTTCAAAAAAATTCCCACCATTATCAACCTCCCGGAATCCTTTCTGCAACAATGGCATGGGCAATTGCAGGAATAGATTCTTTCTGTTTAACTGTCAGTGCACTTAATAGGGCACCTGTACCAATAAGCAGGACCCGCCTGTATTCACCGGCCTTCATTTTGGGAATAATGACAGAGCCAAAAAAGGTAGCAGAGGCACCAACACCACTACCTCCGGAACCATACTCTTCCTTATAACCAAATATCTCTGCACCACAATCCATGAGTTTATCCTCAGGAATAACATTTTCTTCTTCCAGTAAAGCAGTCAGGACCTTTTTGCCGGTAATACCCAGATCTCCTGTCAAAATAAGGTCATAATCATTAATACTCCTATTCAGGTCCTTGAAATTTTGTAAGATAATCTCTGCCGCCGCTGGAGCCATGGCGGAGCCCAGATCATTGGGATCAGTAACTCCCAGATCAATAACCTTGCCCAGGGTAGCATGGCTTATCCAGACATCCCCCCCTAGCCAGCCGAGAACATAGGAACCGGCTCCAGTAACAGTATACTGCTTATAGGGTGGGTACTGGACACCATATTCCAGGGGTGTGCGAAATTGCCGCTCTGCTGTCTGATAATGACTGGAAGCAAAGGCTACTACACAATCAGCAAAACCTCCATCCATCAAGGCTGCCCCCAGGGTCAAGCCCTCTACCAGAGTGGCACAGGCACTATAGATACCCAAAAAAGGGGTATCCAGGTCCCTGGCCACAAAATCAGCAGTAATCAGTTGGTTTAAAAGATCACCACCAAGCATCAAATCCACATCTGCCGGAGTGACCGAAGCCTTATCAAGGGAGAGGTTTACTGCATTGGCTGCCATCCTTTCCTCACCTTTCTCCCAGCTATCCTTGCCATATTTGGCATCTTCCAGGTGGAGGTCAAAATATTCACTATAGGGGCCTTTACTTTCCTCCGGCCCAACAATGGAGGCATGGGCAACTATATGGGGCGGGTTCCTGAAGATAAGCGTCTGTCCCTTGGTTTTTTCAGCCATAATATCACCCTCAGAATAAGGTTTTGATTAAACCTACCAGGAAAGCTGAAACCATCCCATAGGCCAGTACCGGACCGGCAATGGAAAAGAGATTTGCCCCGATACCGATAATAAAGCCTTCCTGCTTATACTCCAGGGCCGGTGCCACCATGGAATTGGCGAAACCAGTCACCGGTACCAATGAACCAGCCCCGGCAAATTGGCCAATTTCATCATAGACATCCAGGCCTGTCAAAAGACCCCCAAGAAAAATCATGGTAATGGTCACCATGGTTTCGGCATCCTGTTGGCTATAGTCAAATAAAGTCATGTAAAGTTCCCAGAAGATCTGGCCAATTAGACAGATGGTTCCCCCTACCAGGTAGGCCTTTAAAAAATTACTGACCTTATTAACAGCCGGCTGTTCTTTTTTGACTATTTTATTAAATTCATCTGTTGTTTTATTGATGTTTTTCACCAGTCTCCCCCTGTTCAAATCTGAAATGCATCTGCCGGAACATTATTGCTCAGTCCCGGAAAGAAGAGAAAAAAGACTAGCAAGATTAAAACCAGCAATACTATTAGAAAAACAGCCCTGACCCTGATCTTCCTCATTCCCACCACCTCTTCTGGCCTTTAGTATACAGGGCCTTTATTTAATCTAAATCTAGTATTATTAAATCCACCTTTTTATATACAAAAAAAATGGAAATCCAGGATTTCCATTAGCACAAAAAAACCAGGCCTAACCTGGTAATAAAAGAAGAAGTCTTTTTCTTCTATATAGATTTTCGTATTTCCTCCAGGATCTTTTTCTCCAATCTTGAGATCTGAACCTGAGAAACTCCTATTTCCTCTGCAACCTCCTGCTGGGTCTTATCCTCAAAATACCTCATGAATATAATCTTTTTATCCCGGGGTTCCAGATTACGGATCAGTTCCACCAATTCCAGCCGTTCAAAAGTGCTCAATTCTGCCTCCCCTTCTTCTGTACCAATACTATCCAGCAAATACAATTCACTATCACCACTATCATTTGTGATGGTCTGGTAAATGGAAGCCGGGCTTCTATTGGCCTCAAGGGCACTGATGATCTCTTCTTTGGGGACCTCCAAGGCTGCTGAAAGCTCACTGATGGTAGGAGAACGGTTTAAATCCTTTTTCAATTCCTCCTCTTTTTCCCGGATCTGTCTGGCCAGTTTTTTCAGGGAACGGCTCACCTTGATGATACCATCATCCCGCAGGTATAACCTGATCTCACCAATAATTCTGGAGACAGCATAGGTAGAAAATTTAAAACCCTTCTCCAGGTCATAGGCTTTTACAGCCTTAATCAGGCCGATTACCCCAATCTGAAACAAATCCTGGAGCTCATAACCGGAATTTTTAAAACGATAAGTAAGTTTCAGGACTAGCCTTAAGTTATGTTCCACAAGCTTTTCCAGGGCTTTCTCATCATCCTGCTGGGCCAGCTCTATATAATGCCTAGTTTCTTCCTCACTCAGGAGCTCAAGATCAGGAAGATTGATTATATTATAATCCATTTCTCCACCTACTCTAATTTAAAACATTACCCTCTTGTCTTTTTTTAAGTTTTTCCGGAGTCTTATACATTTTCACTATGGTTCCTTTTCCAGGCTCTGAATTAAGCTCAAACCTATCCATAAAGGAATCTATAAAAGCCAGCCCAAGGCCCATATGTTCTTCTTTACTGGAATAATTAGGCTGCAAAACTGCCTCCAGATCATTAATGCCAACACCCTTATCCTCCACCACAATAATCAGTTGGTCTTCAGCTATCTCCAGATCTATCTCAATAACTCCTTCCTCCAGGGGATAAGCATGGATGATACAGTTTGTTACTGCTTCTGAAACAGCCACTTTTATCTCTTCCAGTTCATTTAAGGTAAAATCCAGTTCTGAAGCAAAGGTAGCTGCTGCCAGTCGGGCCAGTCCAACATTATTACTCCTGCTTAACATGCTAATATGGGCATGATTTTTCATCAGGCTATCCTCCCTTCAGCAATATCATTTAAAGCCTTCTTCTCACTACTATATTCAGGCATGATCTCCAGTATTCCGGACATCTTCATGATCCTTTTTACCGGAGCCTTCAAACCAACCAGAACAAGTTTACCACCTTTCTTTTCCAGGAACCTATACCTGCCCAGGATAGCTCCTATCCCAGTACTATCTATGAAGGAAACCTTACTTAGGTTTAACAAAAGTACCTCCACTTCCGCCTCTTCACTCTCAGGAATAACCTTTTCCCTGAAAGCAGAAACTGTGGCAATATCCAGATCCCCGGAGAGTCTGACAATCAAAGTATTTCCTGCCAATTCTGTGGTAATATCCATATATGTCCTCCTTTTTCCGTCCTTCTTCCTATTTCAGTATAATAATTCTTGATTAGAAAAAAAAATCCTGCCTCATAATTTGTAAGATTTGGCAGGTTTTGACACTATTATTGTCTATTCTTAAAAACTTCTGTCTTAAGAGGATAAAACTCCTTTCTTAAGAGGTAAAAACTGACTTTCCAGGTCAGGATATTAAAGCCGTTAAACTGTTAATCTGGTATCGGATTATTCTCCTGAAGATCTGGAAAAAGGAAGCCTTTTCTACATCCTGGTCAATAACAAGATCTGCTGTTTTCAAGAGGAGATTACCCCGATAAACCTTTACTGTACCAATCTTATCACCCTTTTTCAGGGGAGCACTGATCCTTTTCTCTATTTCAATTACCCTCCTGATCTCCTCTTCCCTGTCCCTTCTTACCGGGACAATGATTTCCTCTTCCACTATTCCTTTAGCCTGTTCCTCTTTGCCATTGGGGATATTGATTATTTCCAGGACCTCCTTCTCTTCTGCTACTACAAAAGGCTGGAAGAGGGTAAAACCATAGTCTAAGAGTTTCCTGGATTCCTCAAACCTGGTCACTGAATCCTCTACCCCCATAACCACAGCAATAAAACGGAGGCCATCCCTCTCTGCAGTTGAAGTCAGGCAATATTGGGCTTCCTGGGTATATCCTGTCTTGATTCCATCAGCCCCAGGGTAAAAACGGACCAGGCGGTTGGTATTATTGAGAACCGATTTACCATTCCGTAGGTAATCAATCCAGGTCGAGGTCCATTCCAGAACCTTTTTGTGCTTGATCAGTTCCCGGGCTAAAATTGACAGGTCCCGGGCTGAAGTATAAGTGCCCTGTACATCTGGATTATCAGGAGGCAGGCCATTGGTATTATAAAAATAGCTGTTCTTTAAGCCCAATTCCCTGGCTCGCTCATTCATTCTCCTGACAAAGGCCTCTTCTGTCCCATAGAGATACTCAGCCACTACTACCGAGGCATCATTGGCTGATACGATGGCAATGGCCTTCATCAAATCTTCCAGGCTCATTTCTTCACCAGGTTCCAGCCAGATCTGGGACCCTCCCATGCTGGCAGCAAATTCGCTGCAGACCAGTTTATCCTCCAGTTTTACCCTGCCTTCCTCCAGGGCCTCCATCAGCAAAAGCATGGTCATTATCTTGGTCATACTGGCTGGCGGCAATTCCTCTTCTGCATTTTTTTGATAAAGGACCTCTCCTGTCTCATATTCTATCAGGATAGCGGACTTTGCCTTTACATCAAAATCCGCCTCCTGGGCAAGTAAAGGCTGAAAAGATAATATTAATATAAGGCTAAGGAAAAAAACTGACTTAAAAATATTCCTGACCATACCCCTCTCCCCCTCCAGAGCTTCAGTTAAAGAAAATGTCTACTAAAATATTTATTAATCATAGGGGGGGATTATGACTAATTTATTATCTTATGGATCAAGGGGGTTAAGACAGGTTTTTCAGCTGTAATCAGGAAGGCCTTCCTGGCCCTTTCCTTAATTCCTTCAAGATCCCCATTATTGGCATGGATAACCAGGAGGGTATCTCCCGGCTGAACCCGGTCACCAACCTTTTTCTCCAGAACAAAACCTACTGCCGGATCAATGGCATCCTCCTTCCTGGCCCGGCCGGCACCAATCTCCACTGACAATAAACCTAATTCTTTAGTCTTTATGGCTGCTAGATAGCCCTCTTCTCCCGCCAGGACCGGAACATTGTATCTGGCCTGGGGCAGTCTTCTTTCATCTTCAATAACAGCGGCCTCCCCTCCCTGGGCCTGGATTAACCTGCCCAACTGTTCCAGGGCAGCCCCGCTTTGCAGGAGTCCTTCCAGTAAGTTATAACCTTCCTGGAAATCTCCTACCCTACCGGCAATAAGCAACATATTTGCTCCCAGCTGCAGGGAAAGTTCGGTCAGATCTGCCGGCCCATTTCCCTGCAAGGTCTGGATAGCCTCCCTGACCTCCAGGGCATTACCGATGGCATAACCCAGAGGCTGGCTCATATCTGTTATCAGGGCGATAGTTTTCCGTTCTAATCTCTTACCGATTTCCACCATGGTCCTGGCCAGCTTTTCTGCCTCTTCCAGTTCTTCCATGAAAGCCCCATCCCCTGTTTTTACATCCAGCACAATCCCATCTGCTCCACCGGCAATTTTCTTGCTCATAATACTGGAAGCAATTAAGGGAATGGAATCAACTGTAGCAGTAACATCCCGGAGACTATAGAGTTTCTTATCAGCAGGGGTCAAGTCAGCAGTCTGGCCGGCTACTGCTACCCCGACCTCATTGACATTTTCTATAAATTCATTCAGGGCCAAATCTGTCCTGAAACCAGGTATGGCTTCCAGTTTATCAATAGTACCCCCAGTATGGCCCAGGCCTCTGCCGGACAATTTAGCCACCGGCACACCGGCAGCCGACACCAATGGAGCCAGGACCAGGGTTGTTGTATCTCCCACACCACCGGAACTATGCTTGTCTACCTTGACTCCTTTGATAGGCGAGAGATCCAGCATATCCCCTGACTCCACCATGGCCATTGTCAAATCAGCAATTTCCTCCTCATTCATACCCTGAAAAAATACTGCCATGGCCCAGGCTGAGAGCTGATAATCCGGAATATCCCCTGCTGTATAGCCATCAATCAAAAATTTAATCTCTTCCCTGGTCAGGGCTTCCCCCTGCCTTTTTTTGTAGATGAGATCATAAACCCGCATTATTGCCAACCTCCCCTTTTTTTTATTTCTGAAAGAAACTTCCTCCCTTAGCCTGACTCCCTCCACCGGCCTTCCCCTTCCTTACCCTTTAAGTATTTCTCCAGCAAAACTCTGGCCGAAGAGGACAGGTTCCACCTCCAGTAATTCTGTAATGGTGGCTGCCAGGTCAGCAAAGGTTTCCCGGATACCCAGATTATGGTCTTCTTTTACCCTGTCACCATAGATTAAGAGGGGTACATATTCCCTGGTATGGTCTGTTCCCTTATAGGTAGGGTCACAGCCATGGTCTGCTGTAATCACCAGGAGGTCATCCCTCCCAAGGCTGGCCAGGATTTCCGGAATTCGCCCGTCAAAATCCTCCAGGGCCCTGGCATAACCCTCCACATTCCTCCTGTGGCCATGGACCATATCAAATTCAACCAGGTTAACAAAAAGCAAACCCTCTTCCAGTTCCTCCAGGGCCTCCAGGGCAGCATCAACTGTCTCCATATTATCCACTGTATGCCAGCTCCTGCTGATACCCTTGTCGGCAAAAATAGCACTGATTTTCCCAACAGCATAAACAGACTGGCCCCCTGCTATTATCCTGTCCAGCATGGTAATCCCGGTAGGCTCCAGGGAAAAATCTGCCCTATTTTCTGTCCTCTTGAAATTACCTGGGCTGCCTATAAAGGGCCGGGCAATTACCCGTCCAACAGCATGTTCTCCCTGGAGCAGCTCCCGGGCCTTCTGGCAAATATCATAAAGCTCCCCTACAGGAATTATTTCTTCATGGACAGCTATCTGGAAAACACTATCTGCAGAAGTATAAACAATGGGTTTTCCTGTAGCCATATGTTCTCCTCCCAGTTCATCAATAATGGCTGTTCCGGAAGCCGGCTTATTCCCCAGGATATCCCGGCCAATTGCCTTCTTAAATTCTTCAATAACTTCTGCCGGAAAACCCTCAGGGTAGGTGGGAAAAGGCCTGTCCAGTATTATTCCTGCCAACTCCCAATGGCCGGTGGTAGTATCTTTTCCCGGCGAGGCTTCAGCCATCTTGCCATAGCTGCCCCTTGCCGCCAGCCCACCATCTATCCCTGGGATTTCCTCAATCTTCCCCAGGCCCAGTTCTTCCATGTTAGGTAGCTTTAATCCTCCTATGGCCTCCCCTATATGGACCAGGGTATTGGCACCACTATCCCCATATTTCCCGGCATCAGGCAGGGCCCCGATACCTACACTATCCAGGACTATTAAAATAACCCTATTAATCTTCTTCACTATATTTCTGGCCTCCTCCCTCAAAGACAAATTTCTTTCTCAAAATTATTACTTTCTTCATGAAAAATAAATACTTATAAATATCTTCTTAAAAAATAACTACCCGGAAACGAGTAGTTAGTCAATAGCGTCCTATAGATATTATTAATCACCAAGGGAAATCCCCAGTGCTCTGGCTGTTTTAACCAGTTCACCTTCTGGATCTACCTGTTTAAGCTTACCAATAACCTCTTCTAAGGGTACAGATGAAATATTATTACCCTTTAGGGTAACCATATGGCCAAACTTGCCTTCCATGGCCAGTTCTACAGCTGCATTACCATATCTGGTAGAAATAACCCGGTCATAGGCTGTAGGGCTGCCTCCCCGCTGTAGGTGGCCTAATATAACTGCTCTGGATTCCAGGCCCACTAATTTTTCCAGGTCTGCAGAAACCTGTTCAGCAATACCACCCAGCCGGATTGGATCAGGGCTGTCCTCTACAACACTCTTGACAACCATTTCACCGGATACTGGTTTGGCCCCTTCAGCCACAACTACTATGCTGAAATCCTTACCGGCTTCCCTTCTCTTCTTGATCTTTTCTGCCACCTTATTGATATCAAAAGGAATCTCGGGAATTAAGATAGCATCTGCTCCACCAGCCAGGCCAGCCTGGATGGCAATCCAACCTACATAACGGCCCATTACTTCCAGGCACATAACCCTATGGTGGGACTCGGCAGTAGTATGTAACCTATCCAGGGCTTCTGTAGCAACAGTAACAGCTGTATCAAAACCAAAGGTTACATCTGTACAGGTCAGGTCATTATCAATGGTTTTGGGAACACCGATTACCTTAACCCCTTTACGGTGGAAGTCCCTGGCACTGGTCAAGGTACCGTCTCCACCGATAATAATCAGAACATCGATTCCTTCTTTTTTCAGGTTTTCCACTCCAACATCTGATAAATCCTTATATACTGTCTCCCCATTCTCTGTAAAAGGCATCCTGAATAGATTGGTTTTATTTGAACTGTATAAAATTGTCCCGCCTTTATGTAAAATACCGGAAATAGAATCCAGATCCAATTTGATAGTATTACCTCTATAAAGACCATCATAACCATTAACAAAACCTACTACCTCAAGACCATGTTCAAGTATTGCTGTTCTGGTTATTGCCCGGATCACTGCATTTAAGCCGGGGCAATCCCCCCCTCCGGTTAATACTCCTATCTTTTTTATTTCTGCCATATTAAACCTCCTGTAAAATTATATTTCCTGATTCATTTATATACTCAAAAAGAGTTATTTTTTGTAAAAATAATACTTTTTTTATAGGACTTTTTCAATCATTATTATAATACCCTTTTTTTCATTCAATTTCAAGGTTTTTCTGGGTATATTTATAATCATCTTTATTATTTTCCTTTTTCCTGAAAGATTATTATCAAATAAGCTTTTTCAGCTAAAAGAACAATTTTCCTGGTCCTGTCATAATATTACAAAGTAATGTCTTTTTTTAACATCTACCAGCACTGGCTCATAGTATAATAACAAAAAGTAAGATCTGCTCTTTAGATTAAATAGATTTTTTATTATCAGGTAGAAAGAAGGGGTTATAATTTTATGCTCATATCATATTATCGATAATCTTGCCCTGGTACAACTGAATAATGATAATACAGGAGGGCTCTTTGCCCGGATAAAAAAAGAAAAGATACAGCTGATTAACCTTAATATTGCCTCCTGTATTTTAAATATCTATCTTGCTGAAAAAGAACTGGCTAAACTAATAAAAATCCTCCAGGAAGAAGGCCTTGCCTACAGAGTAACAAAAAAGCTAAGCTATATAAAAATACGCTTCGATCAACCTGATAAGATCCTGGTAGATATTGTTGATACAGTAAATATCTTAAGAGAAAACCAGATAAAGATACTGGAACTGGGACTGACCCTCAACAGAGTCTATCTTTTAATATATGAAAAAGATAAGGCTGATTTTATAAGACTCTTTGCAAAATATGAGTACAGGATAGAATAATTCAGAAGAAAACCAGGGTTTTAGACCCTGGTCTTGCTCTATAGAGATTAAAATTGTCCCTTCCTAAATCAAAAACTCACCATTTTCGTAAATCTTCTTACCATCAGCATAAATTAAGCCGCCCTTTTTCATATCACAGAGCATATCCCAGTGGATAGTGGATTTATTCTTACCACCGGTCTCCGGATAACTGGACCCAATGGCCAGGTGGATGGTCCCGCCGATTTTCTCATCATAAAGCATGTTCCGGGTAAATCTGGTAATTCCATAATTACAGCCAATAGCCACTTCGCCCACATAGCAGGCTCCCTCATCTGTTTTTAAGAGGGCGTGAAGGAGTTCTTCACCTTTGGCAGCACTGGCTTTAACTACCTTGCCCTTTTCAAAAGTCAGCCTGATATCCTCAATTTCTTTGCCCTGGAAAATACCCGGAAAGGAAAAACGAATCTCTCCTTCTACAGAATCTTCAATGGGGGCGGTAAAGACCTCACCACCAGGGTAATTTTCCTTGCCCCGGTCAGCTACCCAGATCCGGTCCTTAACCCTGCAGCGGAGATCTGTATCTTCTGATAAGAAATGCAGTTCTTCCACATTATTGAGATAATCTGCTATCTTTTTCAGTTTTTCACCAAATTCCTGCCAGTACTTAACAGGGTCATCCTTGTCCAGATGACAGGCCTGGAAGACGAAGTCTTCATATTCCTCCAGGGACATACTGGCCTCCTGGGCATCAGCTAAAGTTGGAAACTGGCAGATATTCCAGCGTAATTCACCTGCAGCCGCCCTTTGATAAAAGATTTCCCTCAGCTCTGTTGCCGCCAGATTCCTCTTCATGATCTTTTCCGGGTCAACACTGGTCATTGTTTTGGTATTATAGCTGCCCAGTATATTCAAAAGGGCATCGGCTTTTTCATAAAGATAACGGGTAAAAGGTGATTCATAATTCAATTGTTCCTCTGAAGCATGCTTATAGAAGATGGTATCCTGGCCCTCAAATTTTGTTATGACAATAGGATGGGCTCCAGCAATAATGGCCTCCTTGTAAACAGCCTTAATTAAAGGTTCACTGAGCATGGCTCCCTGGATTAGAAAGGTATCCCCTTTCTTAAGTCCCAGTGAATAGTTTACCAGGACCCTGGCATATTTCTCCAACATCGGATGTATCAATCTTCCCACCTCCTTTCTCTACTCCTATATTCTATAATTATCTTTTCCGGCTTATTTATCAACTTAATTATAATTTCCTCACGCAGAATTACCAGCTTATCTAACTATTTTTTAGCCGATAATCTCTTCAATCCGGTCCAGTATCTCACTGCTTAAATCTATCTCAACTGCCTTGACATTTTCTTCAACCTGTTCCGGCTTGCTGGCACCAATCAGGGCACTGGTTATACCTGGCTGATGCAGGATCCAGGCCAGAGCCAGCTGGGGTAGGCTAACCCCCACTTCTTCTGCTATCTTCATCAATTGCTCTACCTTTTCCAGGTTTTCCTCTGTTAAATTATCTTTTAAATAGATATTAGACCTGGGATCTGCAGCCCGGCTGTCTTCCGGTATAGCCTGTCCCTTTCTATACTTGCCTGTTAAGAGGCCCTGAGCCAGTGGTGAAAAGACTACCAGCCCCATTCCATTTTCCAGAACTGTAGGCACTACACTATCTTCAATATACCTGTTAAACATATTATATATAGGCTGGTTAACCACCAGGCGGTCCAGTAGATACCGGTCCTGGACCCTCAAGCCCTCTACAATCTGATAGGCAGTCCATTCACTGACCCCGGCATAAAGGATTTTACCCTGCCTGATCAAATCATCAATGGCCCGCAGTGTCTCTTCCAGAGGGGTTTCCGGGTCATAGCGGTGACAATAAAAAATATCTACATAATCATGTTTCAGCCTCTTCAGGCTCTGGTTTACCTGTTCAATGATATGCTTCCTGGACAGGCCCCGGTCATTGGGTCCCTCTCCCATAGGCCAGAAGGCCTTGGTAGCCAGAACATAGGACTCCCGGGGGTATTTATTCAAGGCTTCACCAACAATCTTCTCTGCCTCTCCATGGGCATAAACATTGGCTGTATCAAAGGAATTTATCCCCAGTTCATAAGCCTTATCAATGGTCCTGATAGCCTGCTTTTTTTCCACAGAATTACCATATGTAAGCCAGCTTCCCAGACTAATCTCACTGATTTTCAAACCAGAATTACCCAGCCGTCTATATCTCATTAGTAAACCCCCTTAACGATATTTGTTACTATTAGTATAACAGTAGTAATAGATAATTACAAGACAAAGGCAATTAGTAAACGAAGTAATAAGGGGCTCAGATAGGTCTCCACCAGGGAAGCCAGTAATAATATTCCAGCCAGGATAGCCATCTCCACTGTATAGATGGCCAGATCCTCAAGTTTAATGGCTGACTTTCCCCGGTAATACTTAAATATCTCTATACTCAGATAAATAGCCATAACACTGGAAAGTATATAGATGGGGATAATAATCAGGTTCTGGGGAAAAACAGCTGCCAGGGCCATTAAAATCCCCTTAAAACTAAACTCACTGACCAGAAAACCGACAGTAAAGCCCAGTAAAAAACCCTTGAAGAAAACCAGGACTATGATTAATGGCATCAGTATCATGGATAAACCAAAGGACCAGATGACAAAGATATTTAAAAGATTAAATTTCATACTATCTGCCAGCAAGGATTTCTCCTCATACTCTATCTCCTGAAAACCCTCTAAAAAGCTATTAAAATAAAAGAATATATCCTGGCGCAGCTCATATTCCACTGTCTTGACTGCAATGGCCCCAAAACAGATGCCCAGGACAAAGATAATAGAAATAAAGGTAAAGACAGGTAATCTGGCATGGATATACCTATTCATCCTACTCCCCCTGCAAGAAATGATTTTTGCAAAAAACTATTTTCCTTCCCTTAAAATAACTATGCAGGTGGAGGACAAGATATACCCCCTATTCCATATTTAAAAATCCCTGGTTGATAATTAACTGGCAGATATACTGGGCAGCCTGAATATCTTCCATGGAATTGGAGCTGGCTGCAACTACACTAATACCACATTTCAATCTACTGGCACTTTCTATGGCCCTTCTGGCTGCATCCTCTGCTGTTAAGTTCCCATTCCTTTCATTGGTCCTGGCAACGGTCCCGGTAATAATCTCCGGTGCCCCATAATTATAGGCAGCATCATAGGCGGTGCCTCCCGAAGGACTGACAATAACCAGAACCTTGCCTGCAAAATCCGTAAGCTGGACCACCTCCCGGCCAATATTGGGCACAATCTCCAGTACTTCTGCCCCGGCCCGGTCAACACCCCGCAGAACCTGTTGTATCTCACTGAGCCTTTCATCCTCATCATTAATTAGACGGGGTTCAGTAGCAATTATTACACCGGTATCATGCTTGATAGCCTTTTTCCCGGCATAATAACCGATCTTCTCCGGGTTAACAGTAACCGGCACCAGCTGATGATCAGGGCTGGCTCCCAATACACTGATGGCCCCGGCCTCCAGGGCTGCCTCAGCCGTAGTAGACATATCAATCACATCAACAATCATGACTACATCACCCTGCCGGGCAGCTGCTGCTGCACCTGATGCATTATAAGTAGTACTGAGTGTCTTAAGCCATAACTTTACCATAATGGCCACCTCCACCATCTTCAATCTCCAGGTCTCCAGTCCGGGCCTTAATAATCCTCTCCACAAGTTTATAATTCAGCACCTCTAACAACTCCTCCTCACTGGCCTGGTGAATTATATCCATTTCTGTCCCGAAGGAGTCCAGCAATCTCCGGAAGGTTTTCTCCCCGATACCAGGAATATCCCTTAAGGGAATCTGATGGATATAGGGACCCCGGTGGGCTGGTGAACTGGATTCTTTTCCAGGACTAATCTCCATGATCCGGTCTTTCACTCCAACAACTATATCCTCTCTTCCACAGACTGGACACTTTAGTACAGGATATTCCAGAGGAAATCTTTTATTACAGTTTTCACAGTAAGAACGGTGATATTTACCCAGGGCCGGATCCAGGCCAAAGTTTTTCAGAACCTTTCTCCCTTCTTTTCTCCATAAAGCCAATTCCAGTTCTTTAAAATTCAATTCTTTTACCCGGAGCAGATTGTACTCTCTGGCAATCTTCTCCAGGGAATGGGCATCAGAATTACTGATAAAGGTCTTATCTGCCAGCTCAGGAATACAATCAGCCATGTATGTATCAGAACTCAAACCCAGTTCAATGGCCGGTATCCTGGCCCACTCCTCCGGGCTAAAGAGGTCACGGTAGGTCTCAAAACAACGGCCGTAAAAACTCTTATGGGGGGTAAAGACATGGGCAGGAACAAAGATTCCACCATGGGCCTCCACCAGTTGAAAGATCTCTTTACCTGTCAGGCCAGTGGATTGGGAACTCAAATTAATATTGCTTATGTACTCTGCCATTACCTGGCTGAATTCCCGCAGATTACGCATATAAGGAAAATAGCCCAGGTAATGAGCCTGGCCCCCATTTTCCTCCCTGCTCTCCACTTCCACCCCAGGGATGATTACCAGGTCTCCATAGGCAATCCCACCAGCAGGCAACTCCTCCATCTTCCCTTTTTCCAGTAAACGATCCATATCGGCCAGTACCACCGGTGAGGCACAATCAATAATCCCGATTATCCCTAAACCCTTGTTATAAAGGGATTCCTGTAGGATGTTTTCAAAATTCAGCTTCCTGGAAGCTGTAATCTTCACCGGGTCACCCTTGCTGCCGGCACCTATATGGATATGTAAGTCAGCAAAAACCTCCTTAAACATGGCTGCTTACCACGCTCATCTCATCCACTTCCATTGCAATTTTCCTCCTCATTTTCTTCCTCTAATTTATACACAGCCAGGCCGGCTGTTATAAAAAAAAGCGGATCTTCTGCCAGGCCCCTTCCCATACTGTGAAAGGGAAAGGCTGAAGCCTGCAGAATTTCCTTAACTTCCTCTATAGGATAAAAAGCCAGGTCATGCTTTTCTGCCAGTTTACTCCTGGCCACTATCTCCCTTATAAGAGCCTCTTCCGGGAAAACCACTTCCACTGGTTCTGTAATCAGGTCTCCAAGGAGGGTAAGGGTATGGTGGCTGATGCCATAATGGCGGCTCCTCTTCTCGGCAAAGCTGATCCTGGGAATCAGGATACTTCTCCCTTCCAGGATCCTGACAGCTTTGGCGATAAAGGCATTCTCCACCCCGCTGAAACCATATTTAGTGCCAGTACCCACTATACCTGGACCCATCCCCACTACTATCAGATCAGCAGCCAGAACCTTTCTGGCAGTAGCCAGGGCAGTAAAGATATTCACTGTTTCATAATCACCGCCAAAAGCATTCCCATAGGTAATGGTAGCATCCAGGAAACCATCTGCCTGGAGTTTCCGGACCAGGTTGCTGAAGTCCAGGGCCAGGCAGGCACCATCAGTCATGATATAGACTGCTTTTTTATCCGGGTAAAAGGCCTTATAGGCTATGAGTAATGGAGCCAGCAAACTATGTAAAGGTAATATAACTACTGGACTGGCCTCCAGGCTCTCAAAATCCTTAATCAATTCATGGTAAGGGCTCTCCTCTTCTTCCACAGCCAGGGTACTGGACTGCAAAGGGGTATACCTTAATTTCATAATATGGCCAGCTGATCCAAGGGGCTTGTCCAGGGCTGAATCCCCCTGTCCTGGTGGGAAAAACCCCATCTCCCCTCCAGCCAGGCCTGTCAGATTAAAATATACAAAATGATAGCCACCAGTGCCCAAACCCAGCCTGACAGCTGTTGTATTGAGGATGACCTCATCACCCTCTTTTACCATACCAGTGAACTGATTATAATTAACAGCCCGGGTGGGCTCTTCCCCTGGAATCTCTACTTTGATAAAAGTGATATCCGGGTACTCCTGGTAAACCTCAATTACCTTACCCCTTGCCAGAGCCAGTTCATACATTTTAATTATCCTTTATGGTTAAAATATTTAAAATCAGGAGCAGCAATAGCTCCAGATTGGCTATTTTGACCCTTTCTTCTGTGGAGTGAACCTTCTCCATACCTACCCCCAGATTCAGGGTAACTAGTCCCCTCTGGTTAAAGATATTGGCATCACTGCCCCCACCACCGGTCACTAAGGAGGTGGCCACACCGATCTCTTTATTTACCTGGTCAATGAAATTTATTATATCATTTTCAGGGGAAATTGCAAACCCATCATAGAGATGCTCAATTGCACAATCTATAGAACCCTTATATTTCCTGCTAACCCTTTCGATCAGCTCTTCCATCTCTTCCTGATAATCTTTAATTTTCTCCAGGGAATGGCTGCGGACCTCTCCTTCCAGTTCCACCAGGTCTGGTACAATATTGGTAGCCATACCCCCCTTTATAACTCCGATATTGGCTGTTGTCTCTTCATCCAGGCGGCCAGTTCTCAAATTGGAAATAAGGGCACTGGCCATCTTGATGGCATTAATCCCCCGCTCCGGTTCCATCCCGGCGTGGGCCGCCTTACCCCTCACCTTTAGATTGTATTTTATCTGGGTCGGGGCCCGGTGGATAATTGACCCTATTTCCCCATCACTATCAAAAACAAAACCATATTTTAGGCCAGCCAGTTCCTCCAGGGCCAGGTTTTTTGCCCCCTGTAAACCTACCTCTTCTGCCACGGAAAAAACCACCTTAAAAGGCCGGTGTTCCAGGCCTTTTTCCTGCAAAATCCGGCAGGCTTCCATAATGGCAGCAACACCAATCAGGTCATCACCACCCAGGACAGTATCCCCGCTGCTTTCTATATATTCTCCCTTAAGGACCGGCTTTATACCCCGGCCTGGCTCCACCCGGTCCAGGTGGGCAGAAAGTAAAACCCCGGCCTGGCTGCTATTGCCGGGCAGGCCAAAAATCAGATTGCCGGCATTTCCGCCAATCTTGCTGCCAGTATCATCTTCCTTAATATCTATGGCCAGGTCCCTGGCCCAGCTGATAATCCTGTCAGCCAGTTTTCTCTCTTCCCTGGAAACACTATCAATCTGGACCAGTTCCAGAAATAAACCCACTAACCTGTCTCTACTGATATATTCCTTAAAATCTATTTTCTGCAATATTAATCCCACCATTTCTCAGCTGCTTTCTTTAGATATTATCTTCAAGAAATTTTTAATAATTCCTGCTTGAAGCAAATAGTCTTTTCCTACAATATTCCTGCCAGAAAAACAATAACCAGGCAATTGCTCCAATTACCTGGTTATTATTACAGAATACTCCTCTTTTCTTTATTTAAATCCTGGCACCCAGCTCCAGGGCTCTATAATTCAAGGCCAGGAGTTTTTCTCCCTTTTCTCCAATTAATTCCCGGAGGCTTGCTTTGAAAGTTTCCAGCTTTAATAAACTGGTCCTGGCCTGATAGGCCCCCAGCATCACCATATTGGCCACCCTGTCTTCCCCCAACTCTCTTGCCAGCTTATTTGCCGGAAGGGGAATTATCTCCCGCTGGCCAGGCTTTTCAAAAGCCTTCTTGACCAGGCAGGAATTCACGAAAATCCGGCCCCCCTTTTTGACAGCAGGGGCAAATCTCTCCAGGGAAGGTTGGTTCATAATGATAACTGTATCCGGATGGGCAGCAACAGGTGAACCGATTTTTTCATCAGCTATGGTAACTATACAATTGGCGGTACCGCCCCGCATCTCCGGCCCATAGGAGGGAATCATGGAAACCAGGTATCCCTCCTGCATGGCAGTATAGGCAAGCAATTTACCCAGGAGCATTATCCCCTGGCCACCAAAACCGGCAATGAGTATACTTTCTTTCATTTCTCCAGCCTCCTGTAAACCCCTTTCGGATATACCTTGAGCATCTCATCCCTGACAAATTCCAGAGCTTTCAGTGGAGTCATCCCCCAATTGGTGGGGCAGGCCGCCAGAATCTCCACCAGGGAGAAACCCCTCCCGGCCAGCTGGTATTCAAAGGCAGTCTTAATCGCCCGTTTTCCTTCCACAATATGTGCCGGATCATGAAGGGAAACCCTGGCCAAATAGGCAACCCCCTCCACAGTACTCAATAACTCCGCTATCTTAAGGGGAAAACCGGTCTCTGAACTGCTGCGTCCCGCCGGACTGGTACTGGTCCTCTGCCCGGGAAGGGTGGTCGGGGCCATCTGCCCTCCGGTCATACCATAGATAGCATTATTGATAAAGATAACCGTAATTTTTTCCCCCCTATTGGCAGCATGGATTAACTCCGCCAGGCCAATGGAAGCCAGGTCCCCATCCCCCTGATAGGTGAAAACCACCTTATCGGGATGGACCCTCTTGATCCCCGTGGCCACTGCCGGAGCCCGCCCATGGGCTGCCTGCTGCATGTCACAATTGAAATATTCATAGGCCAGGACTGAACAGCCTACAGAGGCAACCCCTATGGCCTCCTCCCTTATCTCCAGCTCGTCCAGGACTTCCGCTACCAGCCGGTGGGCCAGTCCATGGGTACAACCGGGGCAATAATGAAATTCTTTCTCTGTCAGGCTAGCTGGATATCCCTTAATCAGGCGCATCCTTTATTCCTCCCTGCCATTAATTCGATTTTCTCCAGGATTTCCTCTGCTGTCGGCACAACTCCGCCGGTCCTGCCGTAAAAATATACCGGCCGTTCACCATTGACCACCAGTTTCAGATCCTCCACCATCTGGCCCATGCTCATCTCCACTGCCAGGTAGGCAGAAGCCTGCCTGATGGTAGACCTGATAATTCTCTCCGGAAAGGGAAAGAGACTGATGGGCCTGACAAGGCCTGCCTTCAAACCTTTCTCCCTGGCCATATCCACTGCCGTCATGGCAATACGGGCTGTCGTCCCATAGGCAACCAGCACTAATTCTGCATCCTCCATCCTGTATAATTCCGCCCTTTGCTCGCTTTCCTTCATCTCTTCATATTTCCTGAACAACTTCCGGTTATGTTCCTCCAGTTCCTCCGGATCCAGGTAGAGGGAATTGATGATATTGGGCTCCCTCCCCCTGGCCCCGGTAGTAGCCCATGGCTTATCAATACTACTACCAGGCCTTATATCCTCAAAACTCACCGGCTCCATCATCTGGCCGATAATCCCATCTGCCAGTATCAGCACCGGATTCCGGTAATAATCGGCAAGAACAAAGGCCTCTGCAGTCAACCCGGCTGCCTCCTGTACAGAGGCAGGGGCCAGGACGAGTAAACGGTAATCCCCATGGCCACCTCCCTTGACAGCCTGAAAATAGTCCGACTGGGAGGGCTGGATACCGCCCAGGCCAGGCCCGCCCCTCATCACATTCACAATCACACAGGGCAGTTCAGCAGCTGCGATATAAGAAATACCCTCCATCTTCAGGCTGATTCCGGGACTGGAGGAAGAGGTCATCACCCTGGCTCCGGCACCAGCTGCACCATAGACCATATTGATGGCGGCTATCTCACTTTCTGCCTGCAGGAAGACTCCGCCGTGTTCCGGTAAATGCAGGGCCATGTATTCAGGAATCTCATTCTGCGGAGTAATGGGATAGGCAAAGAAATAACGGCAACCTGCCCTGATGGCCGCCTCAGCAATGGCTTCATTACCTGTCATCAATCTCTTCATGGTCACACACCCCTTTTATTAATGACATAAACCTACCTATAGACACTTATAACCAGATCAGGACAGACCAATGCACACAATGAACAGGAGTTACACTTCTCCTCATCATTAATGCTCACTATTCGATATCCCTTGCTATTGATTTCCTCAGACAAGTCCAGTAAAGCTGCAGGGCAGTACTCTATACAGATTCCACAACTCTTACACCTCTCTCCGTCAATGACAAGTTTCTTCATCACCGGCCTCCCTCTATCTTTCCTAAATATTTCTTGCCACTTGCTATTATGAACAACTCATAACATCTGATATTATTACCAGGTACTAATATTATTATTCTATATTTATCAGAAAAATCCTCTAAAAATTTTCATAAAATAAAAACAGGCCCGTTAAAAACTGGCCTGTTAATATGTCAACCTGCTCTATTTTATCGTCAGCATTCTGGTCTTTCCATTAAATAAAATTACCGTTGACTTTTATTTTTCATTGCTATTCTTGTCAAATTTTTGTTCTCATACTCACGGATAATAGTTCCGTAACTTTTTCTAAAGTTAATGCCGGCTTATAGCCGGCATTTTAAAAATGTTTTATTTAGGAATCACATAAGTTATATCATCAACCCAAAATGTTCCAGTTCCATCTCTTTCTCCACTGCCACCAATTTGAAAACCAATTTTAAATATCTGTGCATCTTCTGGTATTCCTGTCATGTCAATTTCTAATGTTTTCCATGCATTTATATTATTTAAATATGGTACATTATCTTTAGGATATAAAGGATAAGTATCACCCTCTTCATCTTTTTCAACAACTTGTATATATGGTCTAAAATAACCAAAGTCAGCGTCACTTGGTACAAAAACTCTTAAGTAATAGATTGCATGAGGTAAATTATAACTATTGTCAAAATAACATGTAACTACCTGTCCTTTTTCCAGTGAATAATCTACTCGTAATGAGGCAGTTGAATCGATTTCTGGATCAGCTTTTTCGGTATCATGGGAGAATGTTACATCGCCTTGATTCATATCCTCATCAATTATCCAGCCCTCAATACCTTCTTCAAAATCAATAAGTGTTTTAACTTCAAGCTCTCCAGGCTCACCTGGTTCTCCAGGCTCACCTGGTTCTCCAGGTTCACCTGGTTCTTCTGTTATCTCTACAAAGACTGCTTTTATTGATTTATTTCCGTCCATTTTAATCTTATATTCGCCTTTTTCTGCATCAACAATAGCTACTTTATCGCCTTCCCATTTGGTAAATTCATATCCATCATCAGCAACAACCTTTAAATCCACAAGTGTATTTTCTGGATGCTTATATGTTCCTGGCTTAGGAGTAACTGTACCTCCTTCAGTTGCATCAATTTTCAAGGTAAATTCCTTAGCAGTATCACAAGCTGCCAAAACTAACACCAAACCAAGAATCAACAAAACAGAAATAATATAATTTACGCTTACTCATTTTCTTCCCCCTTTAATTTTTTATATATACAGGCAGTACCTGTCTGTATAATTCCTCCCCCCTTCCCGGCACTCCTGTGTTAGCTTGGCCCAGCTATGTACAAAAATATTTGTCTGTTTTTGTTTTACCAAAAGATTATCTATAGTCTTTATAGTCTGAATCTTTTGAGTGCTTGATTAGCCTGTACTTTTCAGTACAGGCTATATATGCAATTACCCATAAATCCGGTACTTACCACTTAGAGCCAATAAGGCAAAGAAGTAAAGACAGTTATCATAATAACGCCTTTTATCCTTTCTTAAAGGTGTGTTCCAGAATCTTTCCACACTGGCTCTTGCTGCTGGTCCATCTGCTGCTAATGAGGCAGCGGCATTGGTAGCAATAAGGCCAACATCATGTACATATTCTGGTTTCTCCAGTGGCTTACCATCTATGGTATATTTGGTAAAGTCCTCTCTATCTATATCAATAAAGAAGTTCTGGATTCTATTGGCGATATCCTTCTGCCCTTCATCAGCCCTGAACCACTCATAGTCCATACCGATATTTAAAGCAACCCGGTAGGAATCACTAAAGAAGTCCCCATGGCCCCGGCTGGTCTCTGGTGTACCATCATAATGGGCATATTCTGGAGCCAGTCCTGTCACTGGATGGCAGGCTTTATGGAGATATTCCCTGCTGGCTTTAGCTGCTTCTGCCCAGAACTCACTGTCTTCCGGGTTACCCCAGCGGGAGAACAGTTCATAAAAATGAGGCAGATGATAGGAAGGATCAGAGAATTCACATTCCGGGATAAACTTGATTAATTTATTCTCACTATTCCACATAGGATGGCCCGGATTTCCCTCCTCGCCCTTATGGATAACCTCATAAAGGATATCCTTGGCCTGTTCACTATAATTAAAAGGCTCTTCCCTATCTCCCCAGCGCTTTGAGGCAAAAAGCAGGGCCATGGCAAAAAACTCTTCCCCATCAGGGGCTGGGCCCTGAAAATTCCTTGTTCCATCCAGCTGACAGGACCAGGCAAAATAACCCTTGTAATGGCCGCTATCATGCCACATATAGGTCTTGGTCCACTTCCAGAGACGATCAAAGATCTCTTGATTATCCATCTGAACAGCCATCATCATACCATAGGACATGCCTTCAGTCCGGACATCATTATTGCCGGTATCTGTTATGTATCCCATATCATCCCCTACTGGATGATAGATACGCAGTTCTTCATCAAAAAACAATTCTTCCCAGGTATCCTGGACCTTTTTTTCAATCTCTGCCTCGGAATAACCATATTCCTTGAATAGGTTTCTGTATTCTCCTGTATAAAAGGCACCTTTATTTTCCATTTCTATCCCTCTTTCTTTGTAGTATTTTTTAGTTTAAAGATTGCCATATCATTAATTCGATATAAAATCATTATTTCCTTCTAAAATAAGATTCTGGTGGTCCCAGATAACTGGGTTTTACTCCTCCTGTATCTATAACAATCTTCTGGAAGACAATCCCTGGATCTACCATTTGAATTCTCAAGCTATGGTAACCCTTTTCTTTAACAAGGTGTCTGGTCCGGGATTTATGAACATTCTCCAGTACAGCCTGCATCCAGGGTGGACAGCTATAATCAGCATCATAATCCACCGGGAATAGATCAGCAATTACCGGTTCTCCACCATCAAGAGAAATGGCATATCTTAAGCCATGCCTCCGGTCAAAGTTCAAGGTAGGGGCAGTGTAAAGAGTAATTTCCACTTCACCAGGTGTAAAGAAGTATAGCCTGTATTCCAGATAAGGGCCTGTCTCTGGCGGCAAAAAGCTTTTATCCCCTACTGGTAGAGCCAGCATGGAAGAAAGGGTGCGTCCATAATCAGCTAACCTCTCCCAGCTTATCCCTTCTACAGCTACCTTCCGGCTATAATGCTCTGCCTCAATGGAGATATAACCCTTACTTTCTACAAAGGTCATTTCTTCCAGCTCCGCAAAATCCGGGCTGGCCGGGTTAAAGACCTGGATCCTTACCTCATAATCCTTACCTGTACCGGATATAATCAGCTTACCTTCTATATCCTCTCCCAAAGGTACCTGGTCCCAATCAATACTGACCATAATTCTTTCTTCTTTTTCTACCCTGCCTGCTGCTTTACTGACCTTTATCCAGGCTTCCTCTACTTCTATAGTATAAGCAAAGGAGTCAGCTTTTTTGTTGAAGATCTCCAGGTAGTATTCATCTCCAGTATATTTGCTGAAAACTGGCAGGCTTCCTTTTCTCTCCTCTGGATCTATTGCTTCAAGGGCCCCTTCCAGATAAACCCCCATGTCTGAACCAGGCAAAATCTCTATTTCCTTCACTCCAGGCATGGTGTTCTTTTCCGGACCCCGCCAGTTGGCCTTGCCAATATGGGGTTGTAACATCATCCCATACCATTTGCCTCCAGCCAGTTCTTTGTTGTAATAATCGGTATCGGCAGCCTCCTCCTTGAAGGTTTTTTCAGTCAATTCTGCATAATCATTGGTACTGCTTCTGCCCTGACTGGCATAAAAATGGTTCTTTCCTGCATAGAGATGCATCTTCATGACATTCCTGCTGGCCCTGGCTGGATAGAGGACCAGTTGGAAAAAGGCATCCTTTTTCTCTGACTCCAGGGAATTATAGATCTTTTCTGCCAGGCCAACTATTTCTTCAAATTCTGCCAGGACCCTTTCTCCCTCCCGGTAATTTACCAGGCTAAAGGTATCCTCTTCCACTATCTCAGGTTTCCTTCTCCCATTATATTTAGTATATCTCTGGAGTATCTCTGCTATCTCCCGGGCATACTTACTGCCAAACTGTTCTTCTGCCCACTGGAGATGATATTCACCAATACTATCATGGCCCCAGCGGTTAATATCCCAGGCCATTGCCAGGAAGAAATCTATGGGTAATTCCATAGGTTTTAAATCACCCACATTGACTATCCAGATCCGGTCTACACCATGCTGGTAGGTTAAGTTCATCTGGTCCCAGATCTTCTGTAAGGGCACTGTATTAATCCACTGATAGGAACGGGGCCCGCCTACATAGTCAAAGTGATAATACATACCATAGCCGCCAGGACGGTTTCTCTCTTCCTTAGCTGGCAGCATACGGACATTACCAAAGTTATCATCAGTCAGTATAAGGGTGATATCTTCTGGTATAGCAAGGCCAGCTTCATAATAGGTCTGGACCTCTTTGTAGAGGGCCAGGGCCTGGGGTACTTGAGCAGGATCTTTACCCGTTACTTTATTGATAATTTCCCGCTGGTCCTGGATAATCTTCTCCAACAGCCTCCTGCTATCTTCCCCATCCTGGGCCATGGCTTCATCTCCATCCCCCCGCATACCTACAGTAACAATGGATTCAAAATCCTTGACCCTTTCCAGGCCTTTATACCAGAAATCATAGATATTGGCCTGATTTGTCCTATAATTCCATTCTCCCTGGCCAATTTTACCCCACTCCTCCCAGCTCCGCATCATTGGTTCATGGTGGGAGGTACCCATCACTATACCATATTTATCAGCCATAACAGGGTTTAAGGGGTCTTCTTCATTGAAGACCCTTGGTTTCCACATGGCTGGCCAGAGGAAGTTAGCCTTCAGGCGCAGGAGTAACTCAAAGACCTTTTCATAAAAGTGGTGGTTAAAAGATCCATATTTATTCTCTACCCAGGTCACAAGGCTGGGAGCCTCATCATTTAAAAAGATACCCCGGTATTTCACAGCAGGCTCACCCTGATTATAGATGCCGGCTTTTACATAAATAGCTTCTCTTTTTTGTACCGGGACATCTGCCCACCAATACCAGGGGGAAACCCCTATCTGGCGGGACAGCTCATAAATACCAAAAATAGTTCCCCGCTTATCACTGCCAATGATAAACAATCCTTTCTCTATCCCTGGCAAGGGTTTGGGGAGAATCTGGATGCTAAAGGATTCCCATTTGCCTTTAATCTCCTCTAGCTCCAGTTTACCCTCCCTGGCCAATCTGTCTATCAACTGGCTTTTGCCGATAGTACCGACAAAAATACCATTTCCTTTTAAACTGCCTTCTTCCTTTATTATCTCCGGCTTCTTTCCAGTAACAGCCTTAATATCCTTCTGCAGGTCCTCGGCAGCTCTTATTACACCCCAGTAATCTTCCCTGTCTACATACAGGTCTGCTATAAATTCCTCTTCTACCAGTATAAAGTCATCATGATTAATTCCTGCTTTTTTAAATTCGATCATTGCTTCAGCTCCTTTTTCCTTTTTCAGACCAGCTTAAACAGTAAATTTGTTGATTAATGAGCGGAGATTATCAGCCATAGCAGATAGTTTTGTGGCTGCTGCAGAGATTTCATCAATAATCCGGGCCTGTTCTTCATTGGATTTGGCTGCATAATTGGCACCTTCAACATTGATCCGGGCAATTCTATGGACATTGTCAACAACTTCAGCAATCTGCTGGCTGCTCTGTCTTTGTTCATCAATATAGACATTAATCATCTCGGCATCTTTCTTAATCTGTTCAACTGAGGCCAGGATCTCTTCAAAGGTCTTCTGGGCAATAACTACCTCTTCTTCACCTTTTCTGGCCAATTGAGTACTTTCATTCATGGATTCTTCAACTTTTCTCATGGCTTCATTAATCTTCTTGAAGATATTATTAATCTCCTGGACTGACTCATTGGACTGGTCAGAAAGTTTCCTGATCTCTTCGGCAACTACAGCAAAGCCTCGTCCAGATTCTCCAGCCCTGGCCGCTTCAATAGCTGCATTCAGGGATAAGAGAGAGGTCTCCTCATTGATGTAGTTTATGGCTTCTACAATATCATTAATACTATCAATCTGCTCTCTTAACTGATTAACTTCCTTGCCAGTATTATCAACCTCATCCAGTATATGGAGGATATTCTGGCTGACCCGGTTGATTACTTCTATACCCTGGTTGGATTTTATACTGGCTTCATCAATAGCACGGGCTACCTGATTAGAACCTTCCATTACATTATTAGCTTTTGCTTCAACTTCTTGCAGAATCTCTCTGGTCTTTTGAGCCTGTCTTAATTGCTCTTCAGTACCACTGGCAATCTCTTCACTGGTGGCTGCCACTTCCTGGGAGGCTGCACTGGCTTCCTCAGAGTTTGCAGATAGTTCCTGGGACATGGTAGAAACATTTTCTGATGCTCCAGTAATTTCGCTGACCAGATCCCTTAGACTACCCACCATGTGGTTAAAGTTATTGGCCACATCAGCTATCTGATCCCTGGTATTGGTTTCAACAGAAATCTGCAGATTACCATCTGCGATTTTACGGGTAGCCTCTATAACATTACCCAGTGGCCTGGTTATACTCCTGGTGATAATGGAAACAATAACTAAGGATACAGCTATAAAGATTAAGGCATTAATCAAATAATCCTTTTGGGTACTGGCTATAAAGTTATTCATATTTTCCAGTGATCTAATCATGGTAACATAGCCTATAGGCTCTTTATAGAAGTTCCTGATGGGAATATATCCAACCAGATAATCATTGACTACAGGAACAATCTCTGTTTCAAATTCGTCTATCTGGACACGGGTTTGTGTCTCAATCTCTCTTTCAACTATGTATAAATCCAGCTCTTTATTTTCTGTAAAGATTTTTACGATTTCCTCATCTACCAGATCAGTATTACTGAGGGTTCTATTGGAAAGTGTCTCCGGAATATTGTTGATCAGGGCTTCAGCATCACCCATATATATATTACTATCAAATAGTTTATCACCGGCATAGATTTGAACAATATTATTAAACCTTTTTGGCAGTATCTGGAAAAACAGATTTCTCTGATCATATTTCTTGCCACCGATAACTACCCCGGAACGCCTGCTGAAACCACCCGGTGTGATCTTGGCAATTGTTGTCACCCTTAAAAAATGGTCATTAGGGTTCAATTGATCTCTATATTCCTGGTAGGTCATTTCCGCCAATTCCAGTTCTTCCTCTGTTATCTGCAGGTCAACATTATTGTCATAAATAGAAAAGAAGGTAAATCTCATTGCTGTAGGGAATGAAGCTACCTGTTCATAGAGATCCTGGATCCTTGTATCCTGGCTATAAACAGGCCGCAGGGAATCACCATATTCAGCAATAATATTGAACTGATTATCCCTGATTTCTGCTCCAAAGAGGCCTTCCTGGAGCTTTTCATTAAAGATCAGTTCACTCTCTTCAATTAACTCTTCATCAATAAGTGAAGTCCTGGTCAAATTAATTATTTCATCCATAGAGGAAATATTATTAAAATATCTATCATTATTATTGAGAAGAAGATCAAGGCTTTTCTTCATCCGGTCCAGCTCAACCCTTAGTATTTCTTTTTCATTTTCCAGGGCATAAGATGAAAAATTGCCAGTAGACTGATAGGTAATAATGCCAACAACAGAAATAATCAGCAGTAAGATAAAAAACATTAACCTCTTACCTATTTTTAATCTTGCCACAAGAGCAATAGCCAGGTTGTCTAGAAAAGAGAAGAATTTAATTATCATTTTAAACAAAAATACAAAAGGCCAGGTAATAATTTTAAAAAACTTTTTGCTTTTCCCCATTCTTTATCCTCCTTTTAAGATATGTTTATGAATTTTCAGCCAAGAGCCTTACTGTAATTACTGAATGTGGAGGTAATGAAACGGCTCTTTCATCATTAATAGAACCTTCATATTCAAATTTTTTCCCTTCCTTTACAAAGACTGATTTATAAAGCTCAGAATCTGTAAAATTAAAGCCAGGAACATGCAATTTTATTCTCTGTTCTACAACCTGGGTGTTAATTCCTACAATTACCAGTTCTTTTCGGTTTGGTGAAATATAGGCGGAAACCTTAATCCGATTATGGCCTTCGTCAACATCTACCCGGGTAAAACCTGCCTTTATATACCTGGAAAAATGTTTGAAGGCATAATATTCATCTGTTCTATAAAAGCCTTTTTCTGTCCTCCATTGATATTTAAAATAAGGGCTTTCTAAAAAGATCAGGCCTCCATTGTCCCAGATCAGGTCCCAGTAAAAATAGGCATTAGCATTTTCCTCTACAAAAGTGGTATGCATTAACCAGGCAGTCTTTAGTCCATCATCACCTCTTTCAAACTCTGTCTGGAATCTCGGTATATCTTTATAATCTTCTGCTAACTTATTCATGCCATGTTTAAAGGTTGCTGGATTGGCATAATCACCACCATTATATAGATGATGGCCAATAGCATAAATATAGTCTAAATTCATGTATTCCAGGTATTTATAAAAATCTGTATATCCTATTCCAATTGTCTCTGGTCCGATTAATAAGGGCGGGTTCTCCATCTCCTGGTGCAGTTTCTCATAAACAGCTGCCAGGGCTTTATCATAGCCGGCCAGCTCTTCTGTCTCTGTCGGGGCAAAGAGGCAGCTATTCCAGGTAGCATTATAATCAGGCTCATTCTGGATACTGATAAATTCTGGTACTATACCTTCCTCTGCATAAGCCAGGAGAGACTGATACCAGTAATCAGCAAACTTATCATAGGCATATGCCCCATTTTCCTTGATTAGAGTACCACCATGTAAATGGTTATTGCTCTTTAAATCTTGTGGTGGAGTCCAGGAAGTAATCAAAACCTTGATAGGCCTGCCTAAAGACTTCTCTGCTTCCCTGACAATCTCTGCTTCATGTTGTGCAACCCTATCCCTTTTCCCATACCAGTTCTGCAATCGTAAAAAGTCCAGATCCAGTTCTTTAAACATTACATCATATAGCTCAGCCTTATTGGGATGGGCTGTTACATAATTTTCATACCAGGCTATAGAGGCACCGAAACCCTCTATTTCCTGATAGCTTTTATTGATATCTATGGTGTATTCATATCCTGCCCCAGGGGCAATATATGTAAAAGATAAAAAGATAAATAATAAGATAAATAATAAAATAAATAATTTACAAATATGATTCCTCATTATGAATTCCACCTTTTATTAACAGTTACGTCGGAAATAAAAACTTAATAAATCAACACAAAGTTTTATTAGACAGGAAGGCCGTTCATATTCAGCCTTCCTGTCTTGAATTTAATTATTCAACTTCTTTTACCAGGAAGTCATCAATATAGAAGTTAACACTCTTTTCTGCTTCAATATAAACAGATAATTCTTTGATTTCTCTTTCATATTCTACGAGATAAGCTTCATTCTCAAGTTTTGTCCATACTCCACTTTCAACTTCATCACTTTGAGCTATTTGTCCATAATCATCACCATTAGCATCTGATCTCTTTCTAGACATTTTTATAGTCTGTGTAGAGCCAGTTTCCTGATACACCCAAATCTCGAAAGAATATTTTTTTCCATTTTCCAATTTATCCTTTAGATCTATAGCTGGGCCTGCAAAGTCTTCTGAACGATTACTAGCATAAAGGCTCCTTTCACTTTCGTGGCCTTTTGCTTCTATTGTGATATCAAGACTACCAAATTGTACCCAACTTCCTTTATCTCCATCCTCAAAATCGTAGTATACTATGTAATCTTCTTCTGTCGCTTTCTTTTCACCAAAGACAGCATGGATTTCCATATCTCCTACTATTTTAATCTTATAATTATCACCGGCTTTTACTACCTTATCCCCATCTGGTCCTGCCCAGGTCACTTCATATCCTTCATCTACTTCTACCAGAATTTCTACTTCATTGCCATATTCATAAATAAAGAGTCCTTCTCCAGGTCTAGTAACCTTTCCTCCTTCGCCTTCTACAACTATATTAAGTGTATAATAACCTTTATCCAGGGTATCACAGGCAGAGTTAAAGCCAGTATTACCAGAGCAATGCTCAACAAGGTAATAAATAGCTTTCTACTCTTCATTTTCTTTCCTCCTTAAAAGAGTATATGGAAAAACCAATTAATCACAGGTTTTTGCTAATTAAAACTCAACAGTCTTTTTAATACTAATATAGGTCTTGTCCTTATCTGCAGTATCTTCTATTTCGTCAAAACCTAAAGAGACGACATCATCAGCTGCATATCTTACTCCTATTTCTATATCTCCAGGAGTTGTGTAATTTATGCCGATATATGGTTTAAACTCATCCTCACTATCCTGCAGATTCTTTTGAACACCTACATAAGCTACTAAGCCTTTAAACAAGCCATCATTTAACTTGGCTTCCAGGTTTCCATCAAGAACCAGGGACTCTTCTGCATCGGAGAATTTAGCCAGTACACGGCCATTAACATTATATAAATCTTCCCGGGCAACTGGGCTTAGAAGCCTACCAAAGAATTGGATATCATTATAGTCATGATATTTATGATAAGATTTACCATCTGTTACACTTTTTACAGCTACTTTAGCAGCTATTTCATTATTCATATATTTTTTATCTGCTCTTACCCAGGTCTCATTATAGAAGATACCAGAAATATTGTCATTTGCTTTATTATATAGATCTGTACCTACTGTAAGGTCTACTACATCTACTAAACTATCACTGACTGTTACTTTAGCCTTAACACCGCTACCAACTCTATCCAGATAATCTTCTACTTCGCTTTCACGCTTGAAGAATCTTGGGGCAAAATCCTTACCCATGTTATATGCTTCAAAGAAGACTTCTCCTATTTTGTCATTATAATAGTCTAATTGAATGCGGTTTAACAGAGCAGATATTTCTTCTTCAGAATCCATTCTGGCCCAATATACGGTATTGAAATCCATGAAAACATCATCAGTTAGCGGACCAGAAACCATTAATTCCAGACCATTTTCCCAATCCTCAGACTCACCATATTCACCACTTACTACAGGACGATTGTTATATCTCATGGCAGCAAGGGTTGTACCAAAATCATTTATCATTGTATCTGCATAGATACCATAGAATACCTGTTTCTCACTGAACCAGGAATGGAAGGCACCCAGGGTAATTGGATCCATGTTTTCTGCTCCTGTATCTAACTTCAGGTTTTCTATAGCAATACCCCTGGTATGGTTTTTTCCATCGTTTATGTCCTGGGTTTCCCAATGATTGCCGCTTAATGTACCTATCCACTGTGAATAATCAATACCAAGATCCCCCATGACAACACGGGCATTGCTCTTGTCGGAATTAAATAATGGTGCATCAACAGTAACAGTAACTTCGTTTACATTGAAAGTAAATTCTTGTTTGTCATGGGTATGGAAATAAACAAAACCATCTCCATCACCAAAGTCATTAGTCCAGGTAATTTCCAGATTGACCTTGGCTTGATCTGTCTCCAGAACTGACCAGAAGCTTATGCCAGTTCCACCTTGCCAGAGGTTTTCTGGAGTATATCTGACTTCAGTAAAAAGAGAGCCTCCAATGCTTATTGGTACTGTAGCCATAACAGGCAATGCCATTAGTACCAATAACAAAATGCTGATAAGTGTAGACTTAAAGAATGCTTTTTCATTTTAAAAAATACCCCCCTAGTTTTTTATATATAGACTCTCAGGTTTAATATAACTTTTTTTGCTTACTTCACCTCCTCCTTAATGTATTCGTTATATTAAACCTTTTGATTATTGCTTGCTGGCTTCAATAACTGCCCAGAAGGCCTCTTTAGGTTGATGATTTACATCAAAAAGTAAGGGCCAGTCTTTTCTTCCCTGAACAGGATGATTGTCTTTCCAGGTACTATCATCAGCTACACCCCACAAGGTAACAGAGGTTATCTGGCCTTGATATCTCTTGAAGAGATTAAAGAGATTTTTGTAACGGGTAGCCTGTTTTTCTAACATCTCTGGTGTAGGTTCTGATAACTTCCGGTGATCATCCCAGGCAAAGACTGATAAATCCAGTTCGGTAATATGAATCTCCAGTCCTAAAGAAGCATATTTTTCTATTGCCCGCATGATCTGTAACATATCAGGATGTTCTATGCTCCAGTGGCCCTGTATGCCCACTCCATGAATGGGTACACCTTCCTCAAGGAGTTCTTTTAAGAGATTATAAATCTTGTACATCTTGGCTGGCTCTGTGGCATTGTAGTCATTATAAAACAACTTGGCATCCGGGTCAGCAGCATGTGCCGCTCTAAAGGCTTCTGCTATATACTCTTTACCAATAATCTCAAACCAGGGGCTGTCTTCCCTATGAATACCTGCCCCATCAGAAATGGCCTCATTAACCACATCCCAGGCATAAATTTTGCCTTTATAACGGCCTACTACCTTTTCAATATGGTTCCTCATTCTTTCTAGCAAGAGTTCCTTGGACACTGGTTCTCCGGCCATCCTGAATACCCATCCAGGAGTTTGGGAATGCCAGACCAGGACATGGCCCCTAATTTTCATATTATTTTCCATGGCGAAGTTTACCATCTGGTCTGCCATGTAAAAATTAAAGATACCTTGATTGGGTTGTAAAGCATCAAACTTCATCTCATTTTCTGCAGTTATACTATTAAAATGCTTTACAATAAGATCCCTATGTGTATTCATGGTCCTGCCATTAATGGCAGTCCCAATGGGAAAGTAGTCACTATAAACCTCATATAGTGAGGGTATCTCCTCGGCGAAAATACCCAGATTAAAGACCAACAATAAAGACAATAACAGTCCTATCCATAAAAATTTTCTCTTCCTCATTACTTAACCCCTCCTATATTATATTATTTTTAATTATTACATTTACTGGTATATAGATACACTAATATCTTAATCTAAGTTTCAATAATAAGCCCTTTATTCTCCCAGTGCTTCAAGAATAGCCCAGAAAGCATGTTTGGGGTTTTTATTCCGGTCAAAAATCAAGGGTTCTTGAGGAATCCAGGAATTATCATCTGTTACACCCCAGAAAGTTACCCCACTTATCTTATCTCTGTGCTTTATAAAGATTTCAAAAACCTCTTTATACTTTTCTGCCTGTTTTTTCTTATCAGCTTTTGACAGAGTTACATCTTTAAACATTTCTCCAGTATGCTTTCTAATATCCAGTTCTGTAATCTGTACATCTAGACCAAGATTACTATAGTCAATAATGGAGTCTTCTATATCCTTTTTTGATGGCCAGCCATCAAAAGCCCAGTGGCCCTGAATACCCATACCATCAATTGGAACCCCTCTTGCAATAAGCTCCTCTAACATGCTTATGATTTTAGCCCTTTTTTTCGGAGAAACAGCACTATAGTCATTATAAAATAATTTTGCCTCTGGGTCTGCTTCTTTGGCAGCTCTGAAAGCAGCTTCAATATAATCTATTTCCCGTCCTTTAAATATCTGATTCCAGCGGCTATTTGTTCTATAAGTTTCCTCATCTGAATCATCAGAGATTACCTCATTAACCACATCCCAGGCATAAATCTGTCCTTTGTAACGGCCTACAACAGCTTTTATGTATTCTTCCATTCTTTCCAATAAAGCTTCAGGGCTGAGTTCCTCCCCCTTCTCATCTTTAAAAAACCATTCAGGTGTCTGTTCATGCCAGACCAGAACATGGCCCCTCACTATTTTATCATTTTCCCTGGCATATTTAATCATCCTGTCACCTTGAGTAAAATTAAGCCTATCCAAATAATCACTGGTATAATATCCAGGCAAGATTGTTTGTGGCTTCATCTCATTTTCAGCAGTAATGCTAAGAAAATGCTTTTCTATCAAATCACTATGAGTATTTATAGTTGTTGCATTTACTGCTACACCGATGGGAAAATGCTCCTTATATTCTTTTCATAATGATGGAATAGCTTCAATAGTTTCATAATCAGGTTTCTGAATAAAGTCACAGGCAGACAATGAAAGCAGTAAAAACACAAACAATAAAAAATACTTAATTCTTTTCCAGGACAAGTTCTTACACCCTTTCTTCTGCTGGCAATAAGCAGTGTTAATTTTTAAAGTTTTCTCTAATTTTATTATAGTCATAATATTCCATGAATAATATTCGCCGGATTTAAATAAAGTCCTTCCTTTTCAAAAAAAATAATAGTAAAAAAGTAGGATATATATTTATATAATGGTTGGAAAATATAATTATAAACCTTATATTTTCCAACCATCTCTCTGCATCATCTGTCTGCTACAAATATATATCCCTTGCTCTTTTTACCTCTATTGTTTTATGTTTTTATGATTTTACCAGCTACTATTGCTAGAAGTCTATAACTCTCCAGTAGGCTTCTTTAGGCTGATGATTTTCATCAAATAACATTGGCCAGTTCTTTCTTCTAACCCGGAAAAAGTCTAACCAGGAATAATCATCAGCAACTCCCCAGAAGGTTACACTTTTAACCACTTCTTTATATTCCCTGAAAATAGCAAAGATATCACCATAGAATTCTGCCTGTTTTTCCAGTAATTCAGCTGTAGGTGCCTCTAAAATCGTTTCCCGGTCTTCTCTACCGTATATAGAAACATCTAATTCTGTAACATGGATTTCCAAGCCCAGGGAAGCATATTTGTCAAGGGCAGCCTTGATATCATCCAGTTTAAAATCATGGATATTCCAGTGTCCCTGTATACCTATTCCATCAATAGGTACACCCCTGTCTAACATCCCCTTGACAAGTGTATAGATTTTGTCCCTCTTATGGGGAAGTACAGCATCATAATCATTGTAAAAGAGTTTAATATCTGGGTCCAGTTCCCTGGCTATCCGGAAGGCCACATCCAGGAAGTTTTCTCCCATAATGTCCAGCCATCTGCTCTTCCGTAATAACCAGTCACCCTTATCTTCTACTGCTTCATTAACTACATCCCAGCAACATAAATCAGCATTAAAGTGGTCAAAGACTGTCCTTATATATTCCCTTAAACGTTCTTCCAGGACCTCTTTGTCTACAAAAGAACCATCTTCATTAAGAAAAAGATGATCGGGAGTTTGATTATGCCAGACAAGGGTATGGCCCCTCATTACCATATTGTTTTCTTTAGCAAAATTAACTAATCCATCTGCCAGTTCAAAATTGAATTTACCCTTTTCCCTGTTTAAGGAGATTGGTTTCATTTCATTTTCTGCAGTAATACTGTTAAAATGCTTTTTAATCAGGTCTCTGCTGGTATTTAAAACATGAGGATTTATTGCTACACCAATCTTGAAATAATCCTGATACTTTTCTGCCAGTGATATTACTTCTTTCATTATCTTTTCCTCCTCTATTTATGATATATTTGCCTTCCACCTTAAGCTGCCTTTCTTGCCTAATGGAGAGACTTATAAAAGAGGGGAAAACATCTTTACTTGGTTAGTCCTATTTTGCCTGCTTATGTTTTCCCCTTTAGGAACATACTATCTATTAATCTATACCTGATGTACTCATGGTTTCTACTATCTGGGACTGGTTGAAAACAAAGAGAATAATCGGTACCAGCATCATGATTAAGGCTACTACTGCTGCAACCCCCTGTCTGGCAAGGCCGCCGGCTGCCATCTGTGACAGGGCATAGGGCAGTGGTTTTAATACTTCCTTATAGATAAAGCGTCCTCCCTGGTCCCTCCAGAGTTGCTGGAAAGAGAGGATCATCAGTGTTAACCAGGCTGGTTTTACACTGGGCATTACTATAGTCCAGAAGATACGAAACTCACTGGCTCCGTCAATTTTGGCTGCTTCCAGTAAGGTATCCGGTATCTGGGTCATAAACCTACTCATCAGGTAGAAACCTAAGCTGTATCCCCAGGCCGGTACTATCATGGAAGTCAGGGTATTAATCCAACCTAACTTGCTCATGATGAGGAAATTAGGTATAGCAGTAACTTCAGCAGCAAACATCAGGGATAAGATTACCATCTCTGAAAAAAACCTCTTACCAGGGAAGGTATGTTTGGAAACAACATAGGCTCCCATGGAAGAAATAATCACATGACCTCCGGTTCCCAATATAACAATCAGAATTGAGTTCATAAAATACCTGGTGATGGGAATCCAGGTCTCGCCCATCAGGATAAATAAATCTTTGAAGTTATCCAGGGTCGGGTTCCGTACAAAGATCCTGGGCGGGTAGAGAAAGATCTCATTCATGGGCTTAAAGGCACCGGTTACTGTATAGACCAATGGAATGGCCATGAAAAGACCAGTTACTATCAAGATGAATAGTAAAAGGGCGTCTCCACCGGCTGAACGGCTAATTTTCATTCTTCTGATACTAAAATCAATCTTCATCATTATTCACCCACCTTGCTAAGAAGCCTTTGTACTACTTTTTGCATTATAATCATTGCCAGGAATAATACTGTAGCAATAGCACAGGCATAACCCATTTCAAAACGAATGCTACCATAGTCCAGAAGGTGACTAACAACAGTTCTGGCTGCATAATCTACACTGGGGAAACCAGCCAGAGGAATTATCTGGGCACTGGCGGCAAAAGATGAGGTAATTGACATTATGGCACCAAACATTAATTGGGGTTTCATGCTTGGCAGTGTAATATACCATAACTCCTGCCACCTGTTCCGTACACCATCAATGGCTCCTGCTTCATATAATTTAGGATCGATATTCTGCAAACCAGCAATAAACACCAGGAAACTGGTTCCCAGACTCATCCATAAGGTTACCAGGATACAGATTGGTAAAATAAACCTGGGATCCAGTAACCAGAGAACAGGGTCATCAATAATACCTAAGCTCATCAATAAACCATTTAGATATCCATACTGGTCTGCGTCAAAGATAATCTGCCAGACCAGGAAGGCATTACCAGAGATAGATGGTGCATAAAAGAGCAGGGTAAAGAAGGCCCTGATCTTTGGTTTAAATTCATTCACCATCCAGGCAAAAAACAGACAGGCCAGATAACCTACAGGACCGGTTATTGCTGCAAAAACAAAGGTGTTTTTTACTGCAATTAGAAAGACATCATCTGCCAGGAAAAGCTTCAGATAGTTCTGCCAACCGATCCAGCTTGGGCTTTCCAGCATATTATAATGGGTAAAGCTCAAGAACATTGAGATCAGAACCGGTAAAACAGTAAAGGTTATAAATATTAACGCATAGGGTGCCAGAAATAGGTAGGAAGTCTTGTGCTTGGCTATATCTCTTCCCAGGTTCACTAATCTATTTTTCAGGCTATACTTTATCCCCTGGTTTTCAATACTTAATTGTGTGTCCATAATTATCCCTCCATTCCCTTTTTATTCCCACCAGATATATAGTTCCGGATTCTCTTTTGCCTTTTCCAATATCACATCTACATCTATTTCCAGACCGAACTCGTCCCGTTTTATTTCTAACTCTTCATCAATCTTTCTGACATAATCAAGTAAGGTTTCCCGGGCATCTTCCTGTTCATTGTATACCTTTCTGAAAGCATTATCCAGGTGACGGCCGGTCATGTATCCACCAGGGACTTCAGGTATGCCTTTAACATATTTCCATTGTTCCTGAATAGCATTGATCTCATCAAATGTCCAGGGCAGGAGTTTATTGGCCTCCATGTTAGCAGTTGGATGACGGGCAGCTTCTCCCATGGCGCTTTCAAGTTCCCGGCCATATCTGCTCTGTATTTCTGCACTGGTCCACCACTTGAGAAACTCCCAGGCCTCTTCTTTCTTGTTGGAAGCAGCCATAATCATATCAGCAGATCCAACCCCTTGGGCCATAGCTCCTGCAGGAATAGTGCGGTCAATTGTACCATCTTCTCTTCGAGTTCCCGGAACCAGGGTAAAGCCCCATTTGCCCCTGATTTCTGGAGCAAATACCTGTAAGAGGTTATAGAAGGGGTAATTATCAATAACAATTGGTGTTTCACCAGTCCGGAAACGGTTCTGGGGATTATATTGTAATGGTATCTTATATAATTCATAAAGGTCTGTCCACTGTCTAAAGGCTTCCACAGCCAGCTCAGAATCCAGAGCTGTCTTTACTCCATCTGGCAGATAGAGGCTTCCACCCCGCTGATAAATAAAGGTCAGGAAGGGCATAACTCCGGGGAAGGCTGATAAGCTACCCTGTGGTGTGGACATACCAATTCCAGGAGCAACTGCTCTTCTGGCATTTAAGTCATTTACCGGTAAACCTAAGTTCATGTTGTTTTTCTGCAACTCAGGTATAAGTTCAAAAACCTCGTCCCAGGTATCTGGTATACCCAGTCCCAGATCATGTAGGATGTCTTTCCGGTAGAACATCATGGCAAAAACCTGTTGTTGCGGTAAGGCAAAGACCTGATCCCGGAAAGTAAAGGGAATTAAGGCACTTTCATGGAAGCGCTCTTTGACTTCCTCAAAATCAGGGAACTGTGCCAGGTCAACTACAGCATTACGGATTGCAAAGTTTATGGGATCAAATGACTGCATACCCAGGGCAACATCAGGACCTATTCCAGCCAGAGTAGCTGGTAAAAGGTTACCCAATTGAACCAGTTCCAGGTTGACATAAATGCCTGTCTTGGGAGTAAAATCATCCTCAATCATTCTCTTTAAAAGCTGAGCCTGGTCAAAACCTTGTGCAATCCAGACCTTTAAAGGCTCATGTTCTGTATCATCATATACATCGCCAATCATGTCATAATTAACAAAATAGGAAGCAATAAATTTCTTTATTTCATGTTTGGCAGTTTCAAAGAAATTCGGCTTAACCCGTGGCATTTCCATATCTGGTGAAGCCACTACCAGGTAGTCCAGGGTTAGGGGCTGTTTCTTAACATCCATCAGCCAGTTACCCAGATTACCCAGATAATCCCTGAATTGTTGGATTCTCTTGTGGATAGTCCTGGGGTGTTCTGCCATATCCAGTAACTGTCTGGAAATAGCATTCATCTGGGCTACCTGTCCACCTAATTCCCCTGTATTGAGGGCCAATTCATCAGCAATTCCCTTCAATTCCAGGGCCCGGATACCTAATTCTTCAATTACATGTGGTATTCTTTCCTGTAGACGGTAGTCCCTGAGTTTATCGGGAGTAGCTGAAGTAATCATTATAACCTGTCTAAAGATATTATTGAGCTGGTAGAGATTATCTTCGGTTCTTCTAATAATATCAGCCATCCTGCCCATAACTACTTCCATACGGATGGTATGTTTGCCTTTACTCAAATAGAAGTAATATGGTTCACCATTTTCATTAGCAGGTACAACCATCTCATAATCATTACTGAATTTAAATTCTATGGTTTCAGCTTCCCGGAAAGGTACTTCTCCGTCAACATATAGGCGCCTGCTACTGTAAATACCTCTTACCAGGTTTTGCTTGGCCTTAAAACCAAATACATATAGGCCATCTTCCGGCACTTCTATTTCCCATTCGGCCCAATCTCCAGGTTCCTGCCAGCGGACTCCGCCAATTACATTTAACCTGATCTCGGCATGGTGGTAGGGCTCCAGCAAGGGATCTGATAAGTCATAAACAGGATAAATGGTAGAGCTGGATTTAAGTTTTAAATCTTCAGCCTGGACCTTAACCATTATTCCCTCAGTTTTTCTGTAACCCTTTTCTTCATATTCACGTAATTTTTCGGCATAAAGGGGGCTTTCTTTTACCTGATGTATTTTTATTTTACCAATTGCCATAGGTTCTTTCTGGGCTTCAAAGGCAATGGTATTCATTCCTTCTTCAAAGAAGAAAAGATAGGGTTCATTATAATAGCCTAAGCTATCTGCCAGACTAGCCTCTACCCATTGAGGAGCTTCTATCTGGTGTGGGGCAATCTCATTGCCTCTATTATCTTTTCTAATCTCTCCGGCATCCTTCCAGATACGGTGAAATTCAATATACCTGGCATCACCAAAGGGGATTTCCCCATTAATATAAATGCTCCGGTTTATTTTGGAACCCATGCCTTCCAGTGGATAATACTCCAGGGCAACATTATAAAGACCGGCTTCTTCTACATAAAACTCCCACTCAACCAGACCGGTATTAGGAGTTATAAGAACCTTTCCATCATAAGTAGCAAAACCATCAAGAATCTCTATTTCTGCATCAGTCCTACTATAATTAACAGCTGGAATAACTATTTCCCTGGCTGGACGTGTAAAATCTTTATATTGATCCAGGTATGTTTGATAGTCAACATACATTTCATATTCCAGGGAGCTGATATCATCAAGGGCTGCATAGACCTGGATATTTAAGCAGAGAAAGAATATAAAAATGAGCAGATAGATTGCTTTATTCCAGCTAATCCTGTTTACATTAATCTTATTCATCCATCATTTCAACTCCTTGCCTTTTTATTTTTTAGAATGAAGCAGATCAATTAACCTACAATACCACTTCTGGAAACACTTTCAATAAAGTATTTCTGCATGAAGGTATAGAGTATTAACAATGGTGCTATGACCAGTAGCATTCCTGTATTGTTAATCAGAGAGGTAAATTGGTCTCCCTCTAGTTTGGTTGCAGCAGTATCTGTTCCACCAACAATCTCTTGAATTACATTGTTGGCCAGCAATTCCAGGACCTGTGGTAAAAACATTCCACTACCACCCATAAAGAGGGTAATGAAAATATAGTCATTCCATTGCCAGACGAAAGCAAATAGAAAGACGATAACCAGTGCTGGAACTGCTCCAGGTAACATTACATATAGGAAAGTACGTAATAAACCAGCACCATCAATATAGGCTGCTTCTTCCAACTCTAAAGGCATTCCTCTAAAAAACTGTCTCATAATATAGATAAAGAGACCATTTTTTAAGCCATTACCGGTTATGGAAGTTAAAATAAAGGGCCAGTAAGTACCAATCAGATTCAAACCTCCATTTGGTAAAAGACCAAACAGGTCAAAAAAGCGAAAATTCAAATACATGGGAGTCAGGATCATCTGTGGTGGTACTACCAGGGTCAGGATTATTAAAGCGAAAATAATATTTTTCCCTTTAAAATTAAACCTGGCCAGGCCATAACCAATAACTGTACAGGAAGCCAGTTGTAAGACACTGACTGTTAATGTAAGTAAAAATGTATTTTTAAAAGTTACTGGATACTTCATGTTTCTCCAGACCATATCATAATGTTCCAGGGTAAAGTTTCTGGGTATCCACTTCACAGTCTGATCATAGAGATCCCTAACAGACATAAAGGATCCGGAAATTTTCGATAGTAAAGGCAATAGGATTATATAGGATATACCTAAAAGAAGTATTGCCCTAAATATACTGTATACAGTGCTTCTATTGAAGATTTTTTTCCAAAAATCTACAAACTTGCTATTCTCCTTCTTGGCAGCAATTTCCATTTTAAACCTCCTTCATATAGACATTCACCACATAGCTTTTTATCTGCTTAATCAGTATAAACGATATATTTGGAAATCAACTTAAATACTATGCCCAGTATTATTGCTATTACAAGAAAATATATAGTAGACATCGCTGTACTTGCCCCATATCCCCTGCTGGAAATAGTTGCATTCTTGATCATGTCAACCAGTGGATTAGTGGCTGAAGTCAGGGAATCCACTATTGTATAAACTGTATTGGTTATGATCAGTGGACTGATCATGGGGAAGGTCACCAGCCAGAATGATTCCCAACCTGTTGCACCTTCCACCTTGGCTGCCTCATATACTTCCGGTGAAATAGACTGCAAACCAGCCAGGAAAACCAGGATCTGAATTCCTGATGAACGGATTACAGTCGGTATATTTTCAACAGCATCCATAACATAGTTTACCATCCAATCCGGGACAACCCTGACACTGGACAAAAGACTGCGCAAGGCATCCCCACTGAACATAAAGAGATTGTCACTATGTCTCATTAACTGGGTTACATAGTCATTTTGCTCCATTTTAAGCACAACACCGGCTCCGTAGATAACAGGCAGGAAAAAGATAACCCTGGCCAGTGTTCTGCCCTTGAATTTCTGATTTAAGATAACTGCAGCAAATAAACTAAAGCCTAATATAACCGGCAATTCTGCAAACATATTGAGAAGGGTTTCAGTCAAAGTTTCAACAAAGTCTGTATTCTCCATCAGGGCATAAATATAGTTACTCAGCCCGACAAATTCCAATGTATATCCATTTGAATCCAGGACTAATCTGTTGAAACTGAATACCACTGATTGCATAAAAGGATAGACAAATAGAAAGACAAAGCCCAGAACAAAGGGAAGGGTAAAAAGATAGCCGCCTATTTTTTTTCTGTTCTCTACAGTTATTCTGAATTTATTACTCAATTTCATCTCATCTCTCCCCTTCAATTAATCTATAATCTTCCCCAGGGATTATATGACCATCAATCTCAACCTGATCCCGATTATAATTAACTATAATCCTGTCTCCATTTTCGTAAACAGTCTCATAGACTCTGAAAGCCAATTGATTATGCTCAATTATTCTCTGGGATTGCAGGCTGCTCATTATTGAACTATATCTCTGGTAGAATTCCAGAGCCTCATCCAGAGTATCTTTATAATGGAGGGAATATAGGTCATCAAATTCACTCTTCTTAACTGTTGAGGAAGGACCATAGCTCCAGCGATAATAAGGGATAGCACCAGTTTCAATTAATTTCAGGTATTGTAATTCTGACATATCAGCCAGGTTAATTGGTTCTCCTGTATAGTGAATGTAGCCATGTAAAACCATCTGGAAGAAAGGTACTCCTCTATCCAATAAGATATTCCCATCACTATAGAGAGGCATGTTGGTAATATAGCTGACATATGGTAAGGAATAAGCATTGCCTCCATTTACCAATAATTCATAATCAGCTGATAATCTCTCTAATTGAGTCACAATATGGTTCTTGGCCTGTTCTCTATCAATTACCTCATCTACACCTACACGGAAATCTGCATTAACCTGATTTGCCATATAGCGTAGTGAAAGCCCTCCTGTATCCAGCTTGTTGTAATCGGACAGGAAATTACTTACTAGCTTGTCTAAACTACCGGCAGATAAGATATTTTTCCTCCTATCTCCAGGCTGATGGCTGGAAGGATTAAATTCTTCATAGATAAAAGCCCTTCTGCGGCTTAGAAACCTGGAATTATCCCGATAGCCTATAAAACCATCAAATACTTTATCTCTATAGACATTGAGGAAGGCTATATCAGGAAATAGTTTCAGATCATTTTCTTCTACCGTTTTAAGCAAGCTATTAAAATCTTTCCTATTACCCAGTTTCTTCTCCAGTTTTACATTATCAGGATAATTGTGCCTGATTCCACCTTTAGACCAGCCGGTATATTTGATAACTAAATTATCCAAGCCTTCATTTAGCAATTCTTCAATAATGATATTGGCTTCTTCATAGGTAGTTAAAGGTACAGTTACATTACGGGGTACCCCCATTACTGGCAAATCTTTATCAATAGCACCAATTAACTCCACCAGGAAAGGTGGATTACCTGTATCTTCAATCTTTGATAAATTATATTTATTTACCAGGTATTCCTGATAAATCCGGGCCATACCAGAGTAATCTGTTTCTTCTCCCTTCAACAATTTGAAGCGGACCTTGATATCACCCTGGTAATTCCTGCTTTGGTACATGTTGATAGCCAACCTGTGCAGTGTAGTAGTATCCCGCAGGTTCTCTGTTGCAGCCAGATCTACCATGGTTCTGGGTATAATTTCATAACTTGTATAAACTTTGTTGTAGGAATCTCTCATACCGGCAACTTCAGCATTTATATTGCCAATTGATTCTCCCTCTTCCACTATAGCCAGAAAACCCTTGTCATCCTTTTTCAGGCCATAAACTGGAAGGTAAATCTTTTCATTCAAAAAGGGTTGTAATTCCCTGATTGGCTGGGTTGAAAAATCAATACCATAGATCTGCTTTTTGTAAGGAACCAGATTGGTCTTGTTATTGTTTAGGTTGATAAGGGCACCACTGCCATCAGGCACAAAGATATATCCTTCTTTTTCTACATTAGCTGCCTCAAAATAGGGTAAAACTTCAACTGTTGTTAAAGGCAAAGTAACTGTATTTCCAGTAGTATGGTCTATTACATTAACTGGATACACAATGCTATCACCTGGTACCCTGACCAGTAAATCTTCACCATCAAGGTAGTATTCGATAGCAAGTTCAAAATTCCTCACATTTTCATAAGGAAGGGGATAATTAAACCTGGCATGGTCTTCCTGCACCTTTAAGGGGTGATAACCAGCCTCTTTAAAAGCTTTATTAATATCTTCTTTATCCCATGGAATTATATCATGTTTCTGTACATAAACAGGACTATGGATAAGAGGAACAAGGTCTTCATGTTTTATACCATTAATACTGTAATAACCTCTTCCCTCAACTATCTCTTTTAAAATATTCTGGATTGTAATCCGCTGATCCCGTTCTGATAATTTCCTACTGAGGAATTCTATCTTGTAATTCCGGAAAACCTCCTCAGTATTTATACCATATATGCTTAATAATTCCTCTCCTTCTTCTAACTCAACCATATTAATTAAATGGTATTGGTCAAGTATAAAATCCCGATCAAAGGGAGAGAGATTGGCCAGTACTTCCTCTTCAAACTTTTCCTTTGCAATTATCCGTGGAACAAAGTCATCATCATTCCACTCTTTTCCGAAAACATAATCTACACGGACCCCATTTTCCAGAGCTGTAATCTTATATTGCTCATTTAAGACTGCATCTCTATATGAATTCATTTCATACATTTTATCGCCCATGTCAAAGAAAACAATTTTCAGCTGGGAAACCATCACATCTCTTGCTGCACCTCTGGCTCTTGTCTCCATCTTATCCCGATCAGGAGGATTTGAATACCATATTTCGCCTGAGGCTTTCTCTTCTACTGCTATTTCTGTTGTTTTGTTATTTATATATAAGATTAAATATTCATTTTCAGCTATTTTGTCAAATCCACTGATTTGAGCCAGGGCTGCCCAGCTGCAGAAAATAACAATTAAGAGGACTAATATATTTCTGGAAAATCTGCTGGAGAGCAATGTGGACACCATCCTTTCTTTAGTTAAGTATATATGCTTATAGACGATAAACAATTTCCAGATATATCTCATTAACAAAGGTATAGAACTGTTCTGCCAGATTAAAGAACAAGATACCTATAAAGACAACAAAAAGCATTCCTGCTATAGTCAGTACAATTGTCAGGAAGTTCTTGCCTCCTTCAAAACGGTGGGTAACCATGATGCCAAAATAGACCAGAAAGGCTGCCCATATTGCTGCTAAAGATAAGAAGAAATAAAAGAAAGCACCTTCTTCAGCAATCATGAAATTACTGACAATAGTCAGGGGTATATATAAAATAATAATCGGAGTCAAAGCATAGGCAGTTGCAATAAAGATATCCTTAAAGGTACCTTTTCCTTCTACCAGGGTAGTCAGTGACCAGTTTACCAGGCACCAGAGGAGGAATGGTACCAGAACACTCAAGAATTCTGCAACAATATTTAACTCAGTTAAATCATTAGCATTGAAAATAAAGCCAGTATATTGGCGGGTGAAAACATAGGTTAAGCAAACCAGGATAAGTATTACTATGGCACCTGGCAGGCTGCCTCTATTTTCATGTTTTAAATCCCAGAATCCATCAAAAGGATGGAAAATAAGGTGTCTGGAGTATTTAATACTATCATATACAGATTTGATTTTAACCAGTATGGGTTTTTCCTGCCACCTGGTTCTTTCAATAATCCTGGCAAAGACTCCTTTTTTCCTTAGTCTCTTCAGGACCATTATCAGGATAACTATTAATACAATAATACTTACGATCTTATTAAAGTTATCACCGATTACTTCTTTCCTGTAATAGCTTAAAGCATCAGAATAATCATCCCGGTTATTACCCAACTTGAAATATTCCATGGCAGTAGCAAAATCATCAAGTCTCATAGCCGCCCTGCCCAGGCCAGTATAGGCCAGATCGTTGTTTGTATTGTACCGTAGTACCTTTTCCCACATCTCTGTGGATTTGTCATAATCACCCTTATAGTGATATTCAAAGGCTGCTAAAATACTATGGGCATAATCTGTAGGCCTGTAAACAACAATAATATTATGTCTATTGTCCAGTATAAGAATATGGTCACCAAGAGTATCTAAAGCTACAGGGCTTACCATGGCACCATATTTTTCTAATCTATAACCAAAGGTATAGAGCAAATAACCATTGTTATCATATGTAAATACCCTGCCCCGATTACGATCCAGAACATTATAAATATCATAATCCTGAACAGCAATATCCACAAAAGTAGATGGACCGGTTATATTGGCATCTTCCCAAATAGTAGGATAATCAATATCTCCTACCGGCCTATGGAAACCATTTCTTCTCAATACGTCTCCACCACTGGGATTCAGTTTTCTTACTGCATCATCTTCCACCCGGTCACCACTGGGAATGGTGGCATAAATAAAGCCCCGTTCGTCTATATCAATATTGCTGTATTCTGTAGGCAAGAAATAAGCACGTCTGGACTTTTGTTCTTCTGTAGCAAACCATTTCCAGAAACGATCCCATAAACTGGGCTTAACCATTGGAGCACCAATAAAGCCTTGAAATTGGCCTACTCTATCAAATTGTAAAATACCTTCATAAGTATCTTCAGACAAAACATAAAGCCGGCCAGATATATCAGCCGCTACTTTAACAGGTTTATAATCAAAATTTTCAGGTAGAATTCCCTCTACTTCCGGTTCTGGATAACCAATTATTTTAATCAGTTCTCCATCCGGCCTTAAATGTACAACCCTCTTATTTCCGGTATCAGCTACATAGATATTACCCTCATGATCAACAAAAATACCGTTTGGTGAAGATAGTTTGTCTACTTCTCCCTCATTTTCAAAGGATTCTATTACATTCAGGAGATTCCACTCCTGGTCAAAAGCAACGATTTTCCCACTACTACCATCAACCACATAAATTCTATTGTCTTTGCTGACATAAAGATCTCTGGGACTGCTGAATCCATCTATCCCCAATGCGGAAAATTGAATTATTTTATCTGGCAAATAAGGTTGTGGGGCAGGCATTGGTTCATCCCAGAAATCAAAGGTATAACTCTTATAGGGAACTTTAAAGTTTGTTGTGTCAATCTCTGCAAAAAGTGGCAAAGTAAATAAGATTATGAGCAAAGAAATAAAAAAAATTAATCTTGGCCCCATTTTAACTTTATGCAAGATTCATTACCTCCTTACTATAAAATCCAGCTTAGATCTGTATGTCCAGAAAATAAGAAAACACTATTTAAACTAATAAAACTTATAAAATAAATAAGTACAATAGATTATCTAAATTATATACTGTAAACATAAAAAAAGTGCCAGCCCTATGAAGTATTAAGGGGTTCAGAGAAAAGAAGTAAATATATCCTTTGTTTCTGAACCCCTGTTACATACATTAAGCTTATGCTATACAGTAATTACAATATTTACAATTAATAGCCTAATGCATCATTAAGCATAGCCTGTGCTGTTGGCTTAATTTCAGCCATAGCTGCAGCTGGAGTTTTCTCTCCACTCATAATTGCGTTATATGCTTCACCATAGATGCTCTGATAGTATGTTCCAATAACCCAGGCAAAGTATGTTGCCTCACCGGTCCAGTTCCTTACACCTTTTTGCAGTATGGAGTAAGCAACTCTGTCTGGAGCCTGGTTCAAGAAGCCTTCTGCCTGGCCTTGTTCAAATTCTTCAACACGCCAGAGGAAGTTATCCAGGGCGATCAAGGCTTTTGGATCAGCTGCGTTAGCTGGAATATAAAGGCTGTCTACGTTGTCAGATGGGAAGTGATAGTCTTTTGCATCAGGTCCCATTGGTAATGGTACAATACCATACTCATCTTCCATACCTTCTCTTAGCTGACCAATTTGCCAGGTTGGCAGGTTAGCAAAAGCAATTTGACCATTAAAGAATTCACGTTTTTCCCAGGTACCGCCCATAACATTTAATTCGTACTCCCACATTCTCATTTGTCTTAAAGCATTTACAACAGCTGGATCGTCACCAGTAAATGTTGCTTTACCATCAACACTTCTTACCAGGGCGCCACCATTGGCATGGATCCAGTCATCACCATTAGGTACAGTCATACCCCACTGGTCAATTTGGCCGTCACCATCAGTATCTCTGGTAGCCCTAATAGCTATTTCTGTCATGGTATCCCAGTTCCACTGATTGTTTTCGTATAATTCATATGGATCGGGTAATCCGTCACGCTCTAATAAGGTTTTGTTAAAGGCTAAGAAAACAGTGTTGTTATTAATACCATTAAATACACTGAAGGTATATTTCTTGCCATCTACACCAAGAATTTCAGCCATTTTTTGATGCTGATATGGCAGATTGGCATAATAATCATCAGTAATAACATTACTTACAGGATAGATGGCTCCAGCAGCCCACATTGGGAAGTAAGTAACATGAGGTAACATCCAGAGGTCATATTTAGAGTCACCAGCCAGGAAACGGCTCATGTAAATATCCTGGCCTTCAGGACCCCATGGTACCTGCAGGAATTTAATATCGCCAATATTAAATAATTTCTTGGCTTCTTCTATACGGCCTGCATAATTTCCACCTTCATAGAATTGCTTAAGAGGATCCCACCAACCTACAACTGTAACTGTAGCTCCACCAAAATCTACATGGCCAAAATCATAACGATCAGATCTATAAGCCAAAACTGGTGTAGCAACTAAAGCCAACAATAGAACCAACAATAAGACTTTACTGAATTTTCTCATTTCCTTCCTCCTTTAAAGTTTTGTATAAAAATAATTTTTTTTATAATTTAAAATAAATTTATAATATCACCCCTTTGCAAAAGGATCTTTATGATATGGAAACCTCCTACAGGTTTCTAACGGGTTAGATAAAAACTTTTTTATAAGCAAGAGTTTTTAATTTATTTTAAAAAGACTATAGAAAAATAATTTTCTGATTTATTTTACGACTTTTCACTATATAATCTATTAGATATTTTACTATATTATTAATATATTGAATTAGAAAAAAGTGTATGTATATTTTATTTACTTGTAATTATATCCTAGCTTGGCTTACTTGTCAATGTATTGATTATAAAATCCAGGAAAAGAATAGTGAATAAAATGAGAGTAAAAGGGGTATAAAGCCCTTTATTAACTTATATACCCCTTTTCACTTAAATATTTTTAATATTCCATTTCTACACTTGTACCGGTATACTTGATTTCTGTAGATAAGACTTCCTGGCCTGTTAATTCCTTGCTTCTCTCATCAGGCTGTTGTCCGCCAACATAGATTCTAAATACTCCTGGTTCCAGGAGGCATTTGCCTTCTTCATCAATCAGGGCAAATTGTCTCTTTGTAAGGGTAAATTCTACCCTTGCTTTTTCACCAGGCTGTAAATGAATCCGCTGGACACCATTTAACTGCCAGTGGGGAACCCGGACTGAAGCTTCCAGATCTTTTATATAAAGTTGTACAACTTCGTCACCGGCAAGTTTTCCGGTATTTTCTACTTCTACAGATACAAGAAGATCATCATTATCCTCTGTGGAAAGTTCCTCCCGGCTTACCTTTAAATTAGAGTATTCAAAGCTGGTATAACTTAAGCCATATCCAAAGGGATAAAGGGGAGCACTTTCCATATAACGATAGGTTCTATTTTCCATGCTATAATCCCGGAAGGGGGGTAACTGGTCTATGGACTTAACAAAAGTTATTGGCAACCTTCCGGCAGGATTATATTTACCAAAGATAACATCAGCAACTGCTGTTCCACCTTCTTCACCTGGATACCAGGCCTCTACAATAGCCTCTACATTGTCATGAGGCCAGTTTAATTCAACAGGACTACCATTTAAAAGGACCAGGACAATTGGTTTGCCTAACTGGCTAATAGCCTGTAATAGTTCCAGCTGTAAACCAGGCAATTTCAGGTCTACCTTATCTCCTCCACCATCAGATTCAGCAACTGCACCTTCTTCTCCTTCAAAATCAGGTGAAAGGCCCAGGCACATGATTACTACATCAGATTTTTCTGCAACAGTCAATGCTTCTGCAAATCCTGTGGTAGGTGGATTGCCCCAGAAAGATTCTGGTGTTTCTCCCAGAGCACAGCCTTCAGCATAAAATACTCTGGTATCTTCGTTTACTGCCTGCTGGATACCTTCTAGTACAGTTACATATTTTGATGGCAGTCCAAAGTAATTGCCCAAAAGAACATCTTTCCGGTCAGCATTGGGGCCGATAACAGCAATTGTCTTAATTTCATCCTTGTTCAGGGGTAAGAAAGAATCCTTGTTTTTCAATAAAACAATTGATTCCCTTGCTGTTTCCAGGGCCAGTTGACGGTGTTCATCAGAATCATTTACTTCATATGGGATCTTATTAAAGGGTACCCTGTCTTCAGGATCAAACATACCTAATTTAAACCTTGTCCTGAATAATCTCTTCACAGATACATCTATGGTTTCTTCACTAACCAGGCCCTGTTTTACTGCTTCCGCCAGGTGCTCATAAATCCAGCCACAGTTGAGATCACAGCCCATATTAACAGCAAGGGCTGCTGATTCTACGGGACCACTGGTAATTTTGTGGTGTTCATGAAAATCCAGAATAGCTCCACAGTCTGATACATAATGGCCTTCAAAACCCCACTCATCTCTTAAAATGTCCTGCATCAGGGTTTTGCTGGCACAGCAGGGTTCACCATTGGTTCTATTATAGGCACCCATGACTGCCTCAACTTTTGCCTCTTTAACTGCATCACGGAAAGCAGGCAGATAGGTCTCCCGCATATCCTTTGGTGAGGCTATGGCATCAAACTCATGTCTTTCTGATTCAGGTCCACTATGTACAGCAAAATGCTTGGCACAGGCAGCAGCTTTCATGTATTGGGGGTCATCTCCCTGGAGACCTTTAATAAAACTAACCCCCAAACGGCTTGTCAAATAAGGGTCTTCTCCATAGGTTTCCTGGCCCCTGCCCCAGCGGGGATCCCTGAAGATATTTATATTGGGAGTCCAGAAAGTCAGGCCCTTATAAATACCCCGGTCTTCATGTCTCCGGGCAGCATTGTATTTGGCCCTGGCTTCATCTGCAATTGCTGCAGCAACTTTAAATAATCTCTCTGGACTAAAGGTGGCTGCCATCCCAATAGCCTGGGGAAAGACTGTTGCTGTCCCTGCCCTGGCTACACCATGGAGGCACTCATTCCACCAATTATACTCATGCACATCCAGCCTGCCAATAGCAGAAGAGCTGTAAAGCATCTGGCTGATCTTTTCTTCCAGTGTCATCCTGCTGACCAGATCATCAACTCTCTCATCAATGGTCAGTTCTGGATTTTTGTAAGCTGGTATTTCATTTGTTTTACTCACTTAAACCCCTCCCTAAGTTATTCTTTTTGTAAATCTTTGCTTTTTATTAATAAATACTTGCTTATTATTAATAAGTTTATTTTAGTAAATCTTTCTATTTAATTCATCAGGGATGCCTGATTTTCTATAGAAATAGGAATTAATGACATCCCGCCATTCTTTGGCATGTTCCAACTGAATATTGAATCTTTCTTCAACATGACGGTAGGTCTCATCATCTATTTTATCCTTTATACCCTGCCAGTCTTTAATCATCTCTTCTACCTGTTCAACCCCCTCAAAATGGGTATCATAGATATGTTGGATCAAGGTTTTTCCTGATTTCAGGCGATAGGTATAAGGAACCCGGTGGAAGAAGAGCAATAACTCTTCCGGGCACTTTTCCATAGATTCATATTTCTCTGCATTCTCGGGATAATATTGGCCAACATAGCCGGTACCATATTTAACGGTCCTGTCTACACCAATACCGAAATGATCTGCCCGATGATAGGTACCCCAGAGAGAGTATTCATAACCATCTACATCTGGCCCATAATGATGATTGGGTTTTACCATCCAGCCAATTCCCAGGGGAGAAGTATAGTTTTCATAGGTTTCCCAGGAATTCAACAAGATCTTACCTATGGTCTTGAGTAAGTCCGGATCATTACCAAAGGTCAGGCGGATCCATTCCTCTGTAATCTCTTCTGCCGGGAGTTCCGGATCCCAGGCAAGACGCCCATAGCCATAGAAATTAGCCTGGGCCAGGGTATGGCCGGTCCAGTTTTCATCATTCCCTATATTGGAAACAGCAGCAAAACCATAATGTTTCTGTGGAATCACAGCCCCAGTTACTATCTTGCTGATAGTTGAGCCTTTGCCTTCGGCATAGGTGTCAAATTCCAGAATTTCCTTCCACTGGGGGACCAGATAACAGAGGTGTCTCTGCTGGCCTGTGTACTCCTGAGTAATCTGCAATTCCAGAATCTGATTGGTTTTTTTCAGGCCGCCAAAGAGGGGTGATACTGGTTCCCGTACCTGGAAGTCCATGGGGCCATTTTTAATCTGTATAATAACATTATCCTTGAATTTACCATCAAGGGGCATGAAAGTATCATAGGCAGCCTTGGCCCGGTCTGTTTCCAGATCCCGCCAATCCTGGCGGCAATTGTAGACAAAAGCTCGCCAGATAAGAATACCACCAAAGGGCTCCAGGGCCTCTGCCAGCATATTGGCACCATCAGCATGGTCCCTATTGTAGGTAAAGGGCCCAGGCCTGTATTCAGAGTCTGCCTTAACGAGAAAACCACCAAAGTCAGGTATCTCTGCATATATCTCAGCTGCTTTGTCTTTCCACCATCTTTTCACATCTTCAGCAAGGGGATCTGCAGTGTCCAGATCTCCCAATTCAACAGGGCTGGCAAAATTTATACTTAAAAAAGTAACAATACCATAGTTACGGAAAATATCAGCAATAGTTTTTACCATTGGCAATCTATCAGTAATTAATTTAGTTTCTTCCTGATGGACATTTACATTATTGATTACTACACTGTTTAAACCAAGGGAAGCCACCAGTCTGGCATAGTCCTTCACTCTCTCCAGATTAGCTGTCAACTCATTCCCTTCATAGAAAATGGAATTACCAGCATAACCCCTTTCAATACTACCATCCAGGTTGTCCCAATGATTAATCATTCTTAAAGGACTGCCTGGATTGCTTAGATAATCAAGGCTGGAGAATTCTTTCCCCATCTGTAATTGCCGTAAGAGGTGAAATGTGCCATATAATAATCCCCGTTCACTTCTTCCTGTTACAATGAGGACCTCTTTATCCTGTAATACTGCTGTCTTGAGTAAAAACCCTTCTTCTGTAAGCTTATTTATTTCTTCAGCACTGACCACTTTATTGACAGGTTCCTGATCTGTTTTCATGATATAAACAGTAGCTTCTGCAGGGGCTTCTGTCCCGATTACTGCTTCTATACCGAGAATTCCCTCTAAGCCGGCTTGCAGCTCTTCCCGGATTGAAATCATTACAGGGCTCTTGCCTGCTACAAGTATCTTCTTGAATTTTCCCTGATATTCTTGCAGTAAAGCCTCATCTTCCAGCCGCCTATAAGTCAGCCAACATTTGTATGCATTGCCAGGACTTCTTTCTATCATCTCTTCACCCTCCAGTATTATTTTATTTTCTGCTTCCAGTATTCATTTCTTTTTGAACGTATCGTTATATTCTTCTATATTTAAATCTTATAATTTAATTCTTATATTTAATTCTACTTCGACAATTTATCAATAGCCTCCCATAGGCCATTTAAATAGGCAACTCCCAATGCCCGATCATAGAGGCCATAGCCTGGCCGGGCTTCCTCATCCCAGATCATTCTTCCATGGTCAGGCCGGATATAGCCTTCAAAACCTACATCATAATAGGCTTTCATAATCTCAAAAACATCCAGTGAACCATCCCTGGACAGGTGAGAAACCTCATGGAATTGGCCAGGAGACAAAATCTTTATATTGCGGATATGGCCAAAATGTATCCGGCCCATGCCACCAAAGTACCTGATCAATTCCGGCACATCATTTTCCGGATTTACCCCCAGGGAACCACTACAGAGGGTTAAACCATTATAGGGGCTATCAACCAATTTAACCATCCGTTCCAGATTTTCCTTATTGCTAATAATCCTGGGCAAACCAAATATGGTCCAGGGTGGATCATCAGGATGGATGGCCATCTTGACATCATACTCTTCACAGACTGGAATAATTTTTTCCAGAAAATACTTTAGATTTTCAAAGAGCTTCTCTTCATCAACATCTTTATAAAGTTCCATAACCTCTTTTAATTCTGCCAACCTTTCCGGTTCCCAACCAGGTAAGGTAAAGCCTTTTGAACCACTTTGGTACTCTTCCACCAGGGAAACTGGATCAGTTCCCTTTATCAATTCTTCATTATAATATAAGGCATTAGAACCATCTTCCAGTTCATAAGCCAGGTCAGACCGGAGCCAGTCAAATACCGGCATAAAATTATAGCAGATAACCTTAACACCTGCTTTACTTAAGTTTTTTATGGTTTCCTTGTAATTTTCTATGTAACCATCCCTTGATGGTAAACCTAATTTTATATCTTCATGGACATTAACACTTTCAATTACTTCTAATTCCAGGCCAGCATCATTTACTTCTTTTTTCAATTCTAATATTCTATCTAGAGGCCAGACCTCTCCAACAGGAATATCCTGTAAGGCACTTACTACTCCTGTCATTCCTGGTATCTGGCGAATTTGTTTCAGGCTAACACTATCATCATTGCTGCCAAACCAGCGAAAGACCATTTTCATCTTTTTTACCCCCTCACATTTTTGCTAATCATAGCCATAATAATTATAATATTAAAATCAACTTTGGTCAAATAATATTGTTTTAAGGAGCCTCCTGGCAGGCCCCTTAATGAATTCTATATTATTGTACCAATAAACTATATTTCTTATCCCTTTACACCCGTAGTAGCAATGCCTTCTACAAAGAAACGCTGGGCCAGGAAGAATATTGTTACTATTGGGATCAGGCTTAGTATAGACATGGCAAATAAGGAACCCCAGCTAACAGCTGCTGCATTATCCAGGAAAAGCCTTAAACCCAGAGAGATGGTATATTTGCCTACATCATTGATATAGAGGAGTTGATTCAGGAAATCATCCCAGGACCACATAAAGGCAAATAAGGCAACACTGAAAATAGCCGGTTTACAGTTTGGCATAATAATATTCCAGAAGATCCTGAATTGGCTACAGCCATCCACTACAGCTGCTTCATCCAGTTCCCGGGGTATCCCTCTGATAAATTGTACCAGGAGGTAAATGAAAAAAGCACCGGAAAACTGAGCAGCAAAGGCTGGTACAGTCAAGGCTTTGTAAGAATTAACCCAGCCTAATTTGGAATAAAGAACATATCTCAGTACTAGCAATACCTGTTGTGGCAACATCAATGTAGCCATTAGCACAGTAAAGAGAAAATTCTTTAATGGAAATTCCAGTCTGGCAAAGGCATAGGCAGCCAGGCTTGTACTGAAAACAGAACCTATGACAATCAGGAATGATATTTTGAAGGAATTAATAAAGAAATTGCCAAAGCTATAACCAGGCAAGGCATTCCAACCCTTGCTATAATTGCTCCACATCCATTGTGAAGGCAGAATCTTACCAGGAGCAAAAATCTCATGATTTGCTTTTACACTGCCAAGAAATAACCAGAATACGGGATAGAGCATTAGCAGTGTAAAGATAATAAGAAAAACATATTTAAATATTCTCTTCTGCTTGGTTTTCATTTTTATCCCCTTCCTCTTTAACTCTCATAATAAACCCAGTACCTGGAAGTCCAGTAAATTAAACCAGTTACGATCAGGATTACAAATAATAACACCCAGGATAGTGCACTGGCATAACCCATTTCCGAGGCAGTAAAGGCTTTATTGTAGATATAAAGAACCATAAATAGAGTTTCGTTGATTGGTCCTCCCTTAGTGATAATATAAGCCTGAGTAAAGGTCTGGAAAGAACCAATGGTCTGTAAGATTAAATTAAATAGTATAATCGGGGAAAGCATCGGTAAGGTTACATATAAGAAACTTTGAATCTTATTAGCCCCATCTATTTCCGCTGCTTCATAAAGAGAGACAGGAATGTTTTTCAGACCAGAGAGAAAAATAACCATTGAAGAACCAAACTGCCAGACTACCAGTACCACCAGAACATAGAGGGCAGTTTTGGGGTTAGCTATCCAGCTCTTTCCCTGGATTCCGAATATAGCTAAAAAATCATTGATCAGACCCCTGGGGCCAAATAATTGAGTCCACATAGCTGCTACTGCAACACTGGTACCAATTAATGAAGGCAGATACAAGGCACTTCTGAAAAAATTAACCCCTTTTATTTTGTCTTTCAATAACATGGCAATAAAAAGAGCAAAGGATAATTTTAGGGGAACAGAGATAGCCACAAACTTTATTGTTACCTTTAAAGATTTTATAAATCTCCGGTCGGACAATAAAGCCCTGTAATTATCAAGGCCAACAAATTTGGTAGAAAACAGATTGGTTTCCTGTAAAGACATAATAAAGGAAGTAATAAACGGCCAGAGGGTAAAAACAAAGATTCCTATTAACCATGGTGCAAGGAATAAATAGGCTGTTAAATGCTTCTTTTGATTATTAAACAGAGAGCCTCTTTTATTTGTAATAGCTTTCATTTCACCCACCCTTTATTTTGAAGTTAAAATATACAATACTTTTAGTTCGAGAGATTAAAAACCAGGTTGATTTATATTAATATAAAGGAAGAATCCCTATATTATTTTTCAGCTCTTATTTTTACTTTTTTAGCTATTATTTTTATTAAATAATTTTTACATACCCTTAAATAATTTTAAATTCCCTTACAAGGTTTTCCCAGGGTCCACTAATAACACAATAACCCTCTTAAAATTTTTTTCAATTTATTTCTGTAAAATTAAGAAACTTTAAAGTAAATATGAACTTGCATTTTCATGCAAGTTCATATTTTTTATCTTAGCAAAAGCAAATTATTCATTCTTGCTCCATACTAATCTTTACTTGATTTCTCTCATAATTTCTTCTGCCCCTTCTTCAGGTGTCATTAAGCCAAAACCAATCATCTGGCTTATTTCAGGCAGAATAATTGAGGAGATTTCTGAGTGTCCGGCAGGACCTACATAGGCTAACTTAAATTCTCTTTTCAGGATCTCGTCCATAACCTGCATAACTTTTTTGTCTACTTCACTGATCTCGGAACCAGCTTCCAGCATAGCTGCTCTCTGTACTTCTGTTGGCAGGATACCACGGCTGGTCTTCAGGATCTTTGCAGCCTCCGGGCTATTGGTAAACCAATCAATAAATTTAGCAGCTTCTTCTACATGTTTGGAGTTCTTTGATACTGAGAAGATCAAACCAGGTCTGGCCAGGTCGCCACTTTCTCCATTAGGTCCAACAGGCATTGGTAAGGGTTGCAAATCATCTGTAGTCTGGTCCTGATATCTGCCAAAAGTACCAGCATAGTTAATTTCATAAGCAACCATATTCTGTATCAATAGTGAGTTAGCAGAAAAGTCATTCATTGATGAAACACCAACTGGTGCAATGGCATTGCTTTCTCTCAGATCAGCAAAGAATTGTAAGAAGCTCTGGATATCTTCCTGATTAATGGTGAATCCCTCGTTATCAAAGGGGAAGGCATCTTCATAGCCTAAGACTGAATATCCATAGTATTTGAAGATATCAAAGCCCATACCTTCCGGGTTTGCTGTAAAGTCAGGAGCTCCATAGACAGTACCATTGGACTTCTCATATACCTCCTGGAACTTGGTTACCATTTCCTCCCAGGTGAAAGGTGCTTCCAGAGGCTCTATACCTAATTTTTCCAATAAGGTGTTGTTCTGGATTAATACCATACCATTAACAGATAAGTTTACTCCATACATTTTGCCATCAAGGGAGCTGGCTTCTACATACATAGGGTTATGGCCACTTACATCAACCATTCCAGTAATATCAACCATGGCATCAGCATCACGTAAGTCTGGATACCATTCCATAACAGTTGTAAAGATATCTGGTGCATTACCGGCCATTACCTGTGAGAACAATTTGTTCCTGAAGCCTTCAAAACCTGAATATTCAGGAATAATCTCCACATGAGGATTTAATTCTTCATAAAGGGCAATAGCATCAAGTGTAGCCTGATGTCTTGTTTCAGAACCCCACCAGGATACTCTTAATTGAACCTTATCCTGGGCAAAAACAGTAATTGATAATGATAGAATTAATAATGAAATAATTAAAAATCCAATTCTTCTTTTTAGCATATTAATTATCCTCCTGTATTTTTTAGTAAAAGAAATAAAAAATAGTCATCCATTCTTTTCCCGATACAGTAAAGACTTCACCTCCTGTTTGTTTTTTGTAATCCCCTTCTAGCCAAATTATTCTAATACATTAGTATATTTCTGCGTTACAATTATATTAACACACCAAGCTAGAAATGTCAAAATACTTCCCGGTTTACATAAATACCAATAATAGTAATAAGCTACTGGCCCTAAAAACTTTACTGAAAAAAAGAAAGGATAAAGGATAATACATGCCTTTATCCATTATCCCTCATCCCCTTGCCAGAGGTGTTTCTTTATTCAACACCAGCTATTCTTTTTTATAGTTGGTCGGCAACGATCAAGTTGCCCTAATACTATATGGGCTAGACCAAAGCCCAGTATACCTGCCCCTAATCGTTTATCTACCATTTTTACACCTATGGCTGTTACCAATAATCCAAGTCCACTGATTGCCCAGCCAGTGGTGGCTGGATCTGTCATCCTTCTTTTCATTTTGAGTAATTTAAGAGCTTTCAATAAAAAACACCTCCATTAATATTATGACATTTAATGAAGGTGTTTATTAAAATTTATTTTCCTTACTCGTCTATAGAACTGATATCCCCTGCAGTTGCCACCATAACAGCTTTGATAGTATGCATCCTGTTTTCCGACTGTTCAAAAACCCTGGAATACTTACTTTCAAAAACCTCTTCTGTAACCTCCATCTCCTTTAGGCCATATTTCTGGTAAATTTCTTCACCAATACTGGTTTCCCGGTTATGAAAGGCAGGTAAACAATGAAGGAAGATTAATTGCTCATTTTCTGCCTGCTGAATTAAATCAGCATTTACCTGATAGGGGGATAATAATTTAATCCTTTCAGCAAATTGTGCCTCTTCTCCCATGGATACCCAGACATCAGTATAAATGGCATCAGCCTGATAAACAGCTGCCGGATCTGCACTAAGCTTGATTTTAGCACCACTATTTAGGGCCAGTTTTTCCGCCTCTTGAATAAGTGACTTCTCTGGCCAGAGTTCCTCGGGAGAGATTATGGTAAAATCCAGTCCCATCTTTCCTGCTCCTATAAGTAAGGAGTGGGCCATATTATTCCGGCCATCCCCAATATAGACCAGTTTAATACCCTTTAAATAACCAAATTCTTCTTTAATAGTCAGTAAGTCTGCCAGGACCTGGGTAGGATGGTATTGATCTGTCAAGGCATTCCAGACTGGCACACCAGAATACCCGGCTAATAATTGGATATTTTCCTGGGCAAAACCCCGGTAGGCAATACCATCAAAGAGCCTGCCCAGTACCCGGGCTGTATCTTTAACACTTTCTTTTTCCCCTAATTGAAGATCATTTTTCCCCATAAATTCCGGCATTCCTCCCTCATCCCGGGCTGCAACCACAAAGGCTGCCCTGGTCCTGGTAGAGGTTTTTTCAAATATGAGGGCAATATTCTTACCCTTTAAAGCAGAACCCTGAATACCCTTAGCCTTCTTTTCCTTTAATTTAGCGGCTAATTCCAATAAATACTCAATCTCCTCTGTGGAATAATCCAGGAGGGTCAATAAACTCCTTCCCTTAAGATCGATCTCCACCTTCTTCACCACCCTGTTTTTAGTTTATAAATATCCGAACATGTTTATATTTATTCAGTACTATTTATAATTATACATATCCTTTTTAAAGATGTCAACCCTTTTTTCTCTAGTAAACCCTTTCATTAAAGATTAATCTTCATAATTTGAATTCTTCTTTATGGTCTTGATTCTCATTTATATATATATTTATACAATAATTCCTGTATATTAATGAATTTACAGATAATCTTAACTAAGTAATATAAGTGATTATATAAACATAGTTTAATAGTATAGAAGTCTCTAAGCTTATTAAGAGATAAATAGCATAGGTGGGTGGTCCCTAATGGTGGCTGAATCCTTATCAACCATTCTCCTTTTGGCTATTATAGTGGAAGTGGTCACCAATGCCATTAAAGCAGCCTTTCCTTTTGTAAAAGGAGGAGAAGAAAAAAACGGTAGCCGTATTACAGCTACCGTAGTTGGTATTCTTCTCTGTATAACAACCAGAATTGGTATTTTAAAAAACCTCAATATAGATATTTCACTGGATATTCTGGATCATATCATAACAGGTATTATTATATCCAGAGGCGCCAATGCAGTCCATGACCTTGCTTCAACCCTGTCTAAAAATAAACTAAATTAGTTTAATTCCCAGTTCCCTCAATTGTTCTGCAGAAACTTCTGAAGGGGCATTATCAAGTAAAGAGGTTGCTTTCTGTGTCTTGGGAAAGGCAATAACATCCCGGATGGAATTGCTGCCACTTAAAATCATAATTAAACGATCCAGGCCAAAAGCTATTCCACCATGGGGAGGTGTGCCATATTCAAAGGCCTCCAGCAAATAGGAAAACTTATCCCTGGCCTCTTCTTCTCCAATATTGAGGGCTTTAAATACTCTCTCCTGTAAATCCCTCTGATTGATACGAATACTTCCCCCACCTAATTCTTCTCCATTGAGAACCAGGTCATAGGCTTTTGAACGTACCTTTTCCGGCTCTGTCTCAAGAAGGTCTAAGTCTTCATCCAGTGGAGCTGTAAAGGGATGGTGTACTGAAACATAGCGTTTTTCCTCTTCACTGTATTCAAACATGGGGAAATCTATCACCCAGAGAAATTCATAAATATCTTCTGGAATCAAGTCAGCCTCCCGGGCAATCTTCAGGCGGAGATTACCCAGGGCATCTGCAACAACCTTCCTGTTATCAGCTACAAAGAGGAGTAAATCACCTTCTTCTCCTTCCATTATTTCAATAATCCTGGCTATTTCTTCTTCAGTCAGGAACTTGGTAATAGGTGATTTTATTTCTCCTTCTTTTAAGGCCATCCAGGCCAGGCCCTTGGCATTAAACTCTTTGACATAATCTACATAGCCATCAATAGTCCGTCTTGGTGTATCAGCACCACCTTTAAAATTAATGCCCTTTACCTGGCCACCATTGGAGACAGTAGCACTGAAAACCTTAAATTCACTGTCCTTGACCGCAGGAGAAATATCCTTCAGTTCCATACCAAAACGGAGATCAGGCTTATCTGAGCCAAACCTATCCATGGCTTCCTGATAAGTCATAACTGGTATTTGAGCCGGTAATTCCACATCCCTGAGGGCAAATAGCCGTCTCATTAAACCATCAACTAATTCAAAAATATCCTCTCTGCTTATAAAGGACATCTCAATATCAATCTGGGTAAATTCTGGTTGCCGGTTTGCCCGCAAGTCTTCATCTCTGAAACATCTGGCAATCTGAAAATATCTCTCTATACCCGCAACCATTAATAATTGTTTATAGATCTGTGGTGATTGTGGTAAGGCATAAAAGGAACCTGGATTAACCCTGCTGGGTACCAGATAATCCCGGGCTCCTTCTGGAGTACTCCTGGTCAGTATCGGAGTTTCAATCTCCCAGAAACCTTTTTCATCCAGATAATCCCTGGTGATTTTGCTTACTTTATGACGCAAGCCCATAATCTCCTGCATCTTCGGCCTTCTCAAATCAAGATAACGGTATTTTAGTCTTATCTCTTCACTGACCCCGGTCTTATCCTGGATTTGAAAAGGAGTGGTTTTAGCACTATTTAAGATCTTTATTTCCAGGCCATTTACTTCAATCTCACCGGTGGAAATCTCCGGATTTATATTTTCTACCGGCCTTGCCTCAACCCGCCCTTTTATAGCTACTACATACTCTGAGCGCAATTTATTGGCAGTCTGAAAGGAATCCATGTTTATCTCTGGATTAAAGACCACCTGGACAAGACCGGAACGATCCCGTAAATCAATAAATATCAGGCCACCAAAATCCCTTCTTTTATGTACCCAGCCCATTAAAACAACTGTTTCACCAACATATGCTTTATTTAATTCTCCACATAAATGTGACCTTTTTAATTCTCCTAGTTCCTGTTCCATTTTGAATTACTCCTTTCTACTCCTTTCTAAAATTCTCCTGGAGTATATTTTCCAGGACCATCTCCTGCTGGTCTCCTGTTTCCATATCCCTGACTATTGCCTTTCCCTGGGCAAGTTCATCTTCCCCAAGGATAATTGCATATTTAGCCTGCAGGCGATCTGCTGTCTTCAACTGGCTTTTCATATTACGGGCCAGATAATCGATTTCTGCCTTATAGCCTTTATGCCTTAATAGATATAAATATTTTAAGGCTTCCTTCCTGGCCTGATCACCTATAGTAACTATAAAGAGGTCCAGTTCAGGGCTTTCCGGCAACTTAACCTGCTCTTTTTCCAGGGTTAGCAATAATCTTTCCATACCAGCAGCAAAACCTATTCCTGGTATAGATCTGCCCCCAATTTCTTCCGTCAAACCATTGTAACGGCCTCCGGCCAGGACTGTATCCTGAGCACCCAGGCCTCTATATTTTATTTCAAAAACTGTATTTGTATAATAATCCAGGCCCCTGACCATCCTGGCATCAATTGTATAATCAATATTCAGGAAGGAGAGATACTCCTGTACCTGGTCAAAATGTTCCCGGCAATCAGGACAAAGATAATCCAGGATACTGGGAGCATCAAGGCTGATCTCCTTACAGCCCTTTTCTTTACAATCCAGGACCCGCATTGGATTACGATCAATTCTGGACTGACAATCCTGGCAGAGCTCCTCCCGGTACTGATTAAGATAAGCCTTTAATTCTTTAAAATATTCCCCCCGGCAGGCAGGACAACCTATACTATTAATATATACATCCAGTTTTTCCAGACCCAGTTTCTTTAAATAATCTACCCCCAGGATAATAACCTCTGCATCAAGGGCTGGATCATTAGAACCAAAAACCTCTACCCCAAATTGGTGGAATTGACGAAAACGACCAGCCTGTGGTCGTTCATATCTGAACATAGGGCCTATATAATAAAGTTTTACCGGCTGGGCCTGCCCATATAGTTTGTTTTCCAGGTAAGAACGGACAATACCTGCTGTACCTTCCGGACGCAGGGTTATACTCCGCCCACTTTTGTCAGTAAAAGTGTACATTTCCTTTTCCACTACATCAGTGGTTTCTCCAATACTTCTCTGAAACAACTCTGTATATTCGAAGATAGGAGTCCTGATCTCCTGATAATTATAACTGGCCATTAATTCCCTGGCCACTTCTTCGATATACTGCCATTTTAAAGAAAGGGGGGGCAAAATATCATTTGTCCCCCGCGGTGCATTCATCTTCATCTGCTCACCCCATTATCTGTCTTCCATAATTAAACCGAGTTTTTTGCCTTATTCTTCAGTATTATTTTCCACAACTTCTTCTGTTTCAGCTGCACTTGCTTCCAGGGCTTCCTGAGCTTCCATAAACATTTGCTGAATTTCATTGATCTTATCCAGTTCTCTTTGAGCTCTTTCCTCATCCCCTAACTGGCTAAAGGCAATATAGAGCTGGTAACGGGCTGTAAAGTCTTCTCCAGCCAGTTCAGAAGCCTTGTCCAGGAGGATTTTAGTATCCTCTTGATTATCTTCTCTGGCCTGTAACATGGCATAGTAGTAATATAAATCCCAATCCTCAGGATAAAGGTCTACAGCCTTATTCATTGTTTCAATAACTTTATCATTTTCATCTAAAGCCAGGTAGGCTTCTGCCAGATAAACATAAAGCATTGGTGCCTGGTACTGTTCCAGGGCCTTCTTGAGTTCTTTGCTGGCCAGTTCAAATTCTCCATGGACCAGGGCCCTATAACCATTTAAGGATGGATCTTTGATGGAAATTTTGCTCTTGGCCTTGAGCTCATTAAACCAATTGACGAAGGCTGAATCCTGTTTCCGGGCCAGTAATTCATTTTTAATTCCTTCCCTGGCTTCTTCGTATTCTTCCCCGACAGCCAGTTTTTTGTCTACCAATTTAACCAGATAATAGGCATCATCTGCTTCCATTATCTCACTAATTTCACCTATCTCCAGAGTAAAAGCATTTTCTATAATTTCAGTTGGCAAATAGTAGGCATTTCTATTAACCCTACCTATATTTACCAGGTGGAAATCAGAAACTTCCTCTGCTATTGTGGCAAAATCCTCACCATTTTCAATCCTCTTTAAAGCATCTTCTATTATATCCCTGGCATTTTCCATTTCCTTTTCTTTTCTGATTAATTCAAATTCTACTTCTTCATATTCACGAACAATATCTTCTTCTTCCACTACCACATCTTCATAAGAACGTTCAATAACCTGTGCCAGACGGTCATTGTTATCCAGGGCATTCTTGATTTGCTGTCTTAATTCCTTTATACTACTTTGATTATTTTTCAGCTCTGCTTCCAATTCCTCTTCAGTCATCTGATTACTTTCCAGTATCATGGCATAATACTCATCAATATCTTCCTCTGTAATCTGAGATTTGATTTTGAGCCTGTCAGCCTCCTGAAAAAGTAATTCTGTGTTAATAATATTATCTAATACCTCGTACTTGAAAGGAAACTCCTGGTCCCGGCTAATATAATTAGAACCAAGTTGATTATAAAGGGCATAGTAAAATTGTTCTCCTGTAATATCCGCACCATTAACAGTGGCTACTGTAACTCTGTTAGAGCCACCGGAAGAGCCAACACCATATAATAAGCCGGTTACAACCATGGCAACTGCTACAACTATTATAATTACTGTACTATATTTCTTTAGTTTATTAAACAAAACGTCCACTCCTTTCTATAATACTGTTTAATTTTATCCTATTAGCTTAAAAATGTCAACTTATATATCTCTTGAACTCTGCTATGGTAGTGCTTGGTCCATGGCCAGGCAAAACTATTGTCTCATCAGGTAATTGCAGTAATTTTCTGATAGAATTAAATAAGGTTTGCTGGTCTCCACCGGGAAAATCAGTCCTACCATAGCCATTTTTAAAAATGGTATCACCACTAAACAAAATCCCTTCCTCTTCATTATACAGGCAAATACTTCCAGGGGTATGGCCTGGGCTATGAATAACCCTGAAATTTCCTATAAGATCCCCTTCTTCCAATAAACTGTCAGGACTAACGGTTTCGATCAGGTCTCCAGTAAAATAGGAGAGGTTTTTTTGACCATCCATTAAATATTCTTTATCTTCTGAATGTATAAACAGCTTTGCCCCGGTTTTTTCCTGTATATAAGCCACCGCTCCAATATGATCAAAGTGCCCATGGGTAAGGATAATCTTATCCACTTCCAGGTTTTTTTCCTGAATAAAGGCCAGTATTTTCTCCCCATCTGCACCTGGATCAATAATAAAAGTACTATCCTGATCTGACACAAGATAAGAATTGGTACCATTGAAGCCAAGTTCCATTCTATGTAACTTCATTTGCAAATCCCCCAGTTCTATTATTTTCCTCCCCTAAAATTCTTTTTTACTATCCAGGAGGATAGTCACCGGGCCATCATTAATTGATTCAATCTCCATCATAGCCTGAAATTCTCCACTGGCAATTTTTAATCCTGTTTCTTCTAGAGCCTCCAAAAAAGCAAGATATAGCTCTTTGGCTTTTTCAGGAGCTGCAGCAGCAGTATAATTGGGCCGCCGCCCTTTACGACAATCTCCCAGGAGGGTAAATTGAGAAATTAGGAGGATCTCTTTTCCCAGTTCCAGGGCTGAGAGATTCATTTTACCCTCTGCATCAGCAAAAATTCTTAAATTCACTATCTTATCCACCAGGTATTCTAAATCTTTCCGGCTATCATCGGCTGCAATTCCCAAAAAAACCAGGAGACCGGCCTGGATTGCACCAATAATTTTGTTATCTACAGAAACAGTGGCTTCTTTAACCCTTTGTACTACAGCACGCATAATTCTCTTTCACCCCTGAACAAAATTTCACAAAAAGAAAGAACTGGCATCAGGCCCTATGAACAGAGAGTATTCCTGGTATCTGGTCCAGTTTCTGCATTATTTCCTGCATATGTTGCAGGTTATTTAATTCCAGAGATAACTGGATATGGGCTCTATTATACCTATCTGTCCTAGCCACTACTGAAGAGAGTTCTATCTGTTCTTCCTTCATTAAGGAAGTAATGTCATTTAATAAGGCCTTTTTATTGTAGGCTTCTATAGCCAGGTTCACCTGGTAAAATTCATTTTCCCTATTATCCCATTCTACAGGGATAATTCTTTCTTTTTCTGTATCCACCAAAATCTGCATATTGGGACAATCAGCCCTATGTATGGAAACACCCCGGCCTCTGGTGATAAAACCATTGATTTTATCTCCAGGTACAGGGTTACAACATTTGGCCAGCCTAACCAGCAAATTCTCTACCCCTTTAACCCTGACCCCTTTATCTGTAGAACTACGGTGTGGAGATTTGCGTTTCTCTTTCAGGGCTAATACATCAGATAGTTCCGTATTTTCCTGGACAACCTTCAGGCGGTTTACTATCTGTTGGGCAGTGACCTGGTTATAACCAATCATCTCCAGTATTTCTTCAGCAGTGTTCTTGCCCATTTTTTTGGCCAGCCGCTCAAATTCCTTCTGCCTCTCGCTATCTTTTAATTCTATCTGGCGTCTACGGAGTTCTTTTTCAACCAGCTCTTTACCTCGCTGGAGAATCTCATCCCGGGCCTGCATCTTAAACCAATATTTTATTTTACTGCGGGCCTTGGATGTCTTGACAAAGTTCAACCAATCCCGGCTGGGGCCTGTACTAACCTTGGTGGTCTGGATTTCTACAATATCACCATTCTGCAACTGGTAATCCAGAGGTTTTATCTGGCCATTTACCTTAGCCCCAATACAGCTATAACCTATCTCGGTATGAATGGAGAAGGCAAAGTCTACCGGTGTAGAATCCCTTGGTAAAGAAATAACATCACCCTTTGGTGTAAAGACAAAGACCTCATCTTCAAAGAGATCGATCTTGAGAGCCTCCATAAATTCCTGGGGCTCCTGTAATTCCTTTTGCCATTCCAGCAATTGCCTCAACCAGGATAATTTCTCCTCAAAAGCCTGGTCCCCGGTTTTACCTTCTTTATACCGCCAGTGGGCAGCAATACCATATTCTGCTGTCCGATGCATTTCCTGTGTCCTGATCTGGATTTCCAGTGGATCTCCCTTAGGGCCAATCACAGTTGTATGCAGGGATTGATACATATTTGATTTTGGCATGGCTATATAATCTTTAAACCTGCCTGGTATAGGTTTCCAGAGTTCATGGACTATGCCCAGTACCTCATAACAACCCCGGACAGAATCCACAATAATTCTTACAGCAGTCAGGTCATAGATTTCTTCAAATTCCACCTCTTTTTTCTGCATCTTTTGATAGATACTATAGAGGTGTTTGGGCCTGCCATAAGTCTCAGCTTTCAGTTTGGTTTCATTAAATCTAGCCTGCAAAATATCCAGGGCCTGTTGGATATCCTTTTCCCGCTGAGCCCTATTGGCAGCTACCTTTCTGGCAACTTCATAATATTTCTCTGGTTCCAGAAAAAGAAAAGCAAGATCTTCCAGCTCCCATTTCAGCCTTGAAATACCCAGTCGATGGGCCAGAGGGGCATAAATCTCCAGGGTTTCCTGTGCTTTGATAATCCTCTTTTCCTTATTAAGGTATTTCAAGGTCCGCATATTATGCAGGCGGTCGGCCAGCTTAATCAAAATAACCCTGATATCTTCTGCCATGGCAATAAACATTTTGCGTAAATTTTCCACCTGGAGCTCTTCCCTGGTCTGAAACTTTAACCTGCTTAATTTGGTTACCCCATCTACCAGTATGGCAATCTCTTCACCAAATTCCTTTCTGATAGCTTCACTGCTTACTTCTGTATCCTCCACTACATCATGAAGGAGGGCAGCAGCGATAGAGATAATATCCAGCTCCAATTCCGCAAGGATAAAGGCTACCCCCAGGGGATGTTCTATAAAAGGTTCGCCGGAATACCTAAACTGCCCCCTATGGGCTTCCTCTGCATAAGCATAAGCCTTTTCTATAATAGAAAGATCAGGGTCCTGCATATATTTTTTTATCTGAGCTAAAAGATCTTCCAGCAACATTTAAGTCCTTCTCACTCCTTCATTAATGAAAAAACATCATAAGCGGCCAATAACTCTCTTCCCTTGAGGCTAGATAATTCGTATAAAAAGCCGATACCGGCAACCTTTCCACCCAATTCCTCGATTAATTGAACTGCAGCGACTATGGTTCCTCCTGTAGCCAGTAAATCATCAATAATAAGAACCTTATCGCCTGGGGCTATAGCATCCCGGTGAATCTCGATCTCATTACTGCCATATTCCAGGTCATAGCTTTTTGATAAGATTTCTCCAGGTAATTTGCCTGGCTTTCTGATAGGAATAAATCCTTTTCCCATCCTTATGGCCATAGGGGCTCCGAACAAAAATCCACGGGCCTCTATACCAACAATATAGTCAAAATCAAAGTTCTGGTAGTAATCAATCATTCTATTTATTGCTTCATCAAAGGCTGCAGCATCTTTTAATAAGGGAGTTATGTCCTTAAATATAATTCCCTCTTTAGGGAAATCTGGAATATCCCTGATAAATTTTTGTAAATCCATTCCATATCCTCCTTTTATGATTTAAGTTGATCTATTAATACAAATAAATCCCTGCCCAATGCTAATTTGACAAAAGCGTCAAAGTTCTTGACTATATTAATATTATTATTATAACTGATGGAGTTAGATAAGTCCAGCTTTTTGCCAGCTTCAGCCAGGAGAAAAATCCTCTCCCCCACCCTGTTAATAATATTTAATTCTTCAAATATAGTCAAGGAATTCTCTACCTTTTCTTCAGAGGTGCAGCTAATTTCTGCCATAATTTCTGCAAGGAATAATTCAGGCCTGGCCTGCTTTTTTAAAAAGTTATATAATTCTGTAAGATCATTAGCAAGAGGTAATCTGGCTGCCAGTATCTTTTTATTCAGCATTAGTTCCCTGGCAGAATAAAGGAGATGTACTTTTATAGCCGCCGGCTTCACGAGGGCCAGGACCCTTTGCATTTCCTCCAGGGAAAAAGGTAGGGAAAGAAAAACCAAATCCCATTCAAAGGTATCCTCCTGCCAACTGGCCAGATCCTGTAACATCCGGTAAGTAAAAAATAGTATGCCTTCCCTGGCCTCCTGATATTGCTCATATTCCCTTTTATTTTCTGCAAGAAAGACCAGGCCTTTTCCCAGTTCCTTAAGGCTTTGCCGGTAATAATTAAGGTTATTGACATAAACCAGGAATTTATCCCTATAAGCCAGTAATTCCTTAAAATAGGCATTAAAATCAGGACACCCTCTCTTATCAGCCAGGATAAAGTCCTGGCCCCTGTAATAGATAGGGAAATCTCCTGCATCCTCTCTCTTTTTCCAATCCTTCAGATTCAACTGTAATTCCTTTTTACCATTCCACTGGTTTAATTCCAGGGTAAAAAGCAGGTCCACCGGCTTGTTCATAAAGTCCTTCAGTTCACCTTCAAAAGCAAAGGCAATACCATTAAGGCCATTATCCAGAGTAAATTTCAGGTGTTCCCCCTCTTTACCTACCTTATAGGCCCTGTCTATTTTAGCCTCACTCAGGAGCAGGTTAGGCCTGGGATTCCCTACACCATGGGGCTCTAACAAAGATAATTCTGCAAAAAAATCCTCATTAATATCCCCTGCTTCCAGGACCAGGTCCAGGTCTATTTCAGGGATTAAATCTTCCTTTACCAGCTTTTCATCTAAAATCCTATTAAAATGCTCCTTAAAAAACCCTATTTTATCCTGAGCTATTGTCAGGCCTGCCGCCATTTCATGACCACCAAAGGCCTCCAAATAGGCAGAAGAGTCCTGGAGGGCCTGAAAGATATTCAGATTCCTGATACTGCGGCAAGACCCCCTGCCTATTCCATCTTCATTGATAGCAATAAGAATAACAGGCCGGTAATACAATTCAACTAATCTGGAAGCAACAATGCCAATAACACCCTGGTGCCAGCCTTCCCCTGCCAGGACAATCCCTTTCTCTTTGTTTAAATCGACCTCTCCCTCTATCTTTTCTTTTGCTTCCTGAAAAATCCTTTCCTCTACTGCCTGCCTTTCTCTATTTTCTGCCCGTAGTTCCAGGGCAATCTCTTCAGCTACCAGTTCATCCTCTGTAATTAATAATTCCACACATTTTTCTGCACTATCCATTCTACCGGCAGAATTTAGATGGGGGGCCAGGATATAGGCAACATTACCAGTATTGATATTCCGGCCAGCCAGGCCAATTGCCTGGATTAATTTCTCCAGGCCTATATTTCCGGTGTTTTCAATTAACTTTAACCCTTCCCTGACTATAATCCGGTTTTCCCCGGTCAGGGGAACAATATCTGCTATGGTTCCTAAAGCAACCAGGTCAAGGAGATTGGTCAAATCAGGAGAAAGGTACCTGTTACTTCTCCTGTATTCCAGGGCCTGGCAGAGCTTAAAGGCTACCCCTACTCCAGCCAGAGTCTTATAGGGATAGGGATCATCTTCCCTGTGGGGATCAATAACTGCCAGGGCAGGAGGGATTTCCCTGCCAGGCTGATGATGGTCAGTTATAATTAGATCAAGGCCCTGGCTATTACTGTATTTAACTTCTTCATGGGCAGATATTCCACAATCCACCGTAATTAATAAGTCATAACCTGCCTGGATAAATTCTTCTACTGCAGCCTGATTTAAACCATATCCCTCTGTCTTACGCCGGGGAATATAGTAGTCCAGCTGAAAATTATAGGCCCTTTTAAAATAATGGTATAGTAAGGCAATGGAAGTAATACCATCAACATCATAATCCCCATAGACCAGGACCCTTTCTTTCTTCTTTATAGCCTTTTCTATCCTTTCTACCGCCTCCTCCATATCTTGCAATAAAAAGGGATCCTCCAGATCCTCCAGGCCCCCATATAAAAATCCATTAATAGCTGTTTCCTCTCTTAGGCCCCTATTAGCCAGTAATTGCATAAGCAGAGGGGATAAAGCACCAATTTCTTTAATTGTTCCTTCTCTCTTGATACACCATTTTTTCTTCATTATAAATGTTCTCCACCTGTTTATTTTTCTTCCTTGTAACTATTCCATAATCTCAAGCTGTTTTCTGAATAAAAGTTCCAGGAAAAAGAAAAACCCCTCGAAAGGGGGCTTTTTCTTAATAATACTCCTGTTCTCTCCTAGGCTTCCTCACTGGTAAACTTAATCGACTTGCGGCTATAGGAAAAAGCCAGAAAGATAATAATTGCAGTTACTGTATTAACAGCTGCTGCAGGTAATACTACTGTATAAAAGAGAACCTGAAAAGAACCGGGCAAACCGGATATTAAAGCAGCTGAACCCAGGAATACAGAACCACTGATGATAGTACCCAGTGCGGTTATAATTCCGACAGCAAGACGCTGATCAAGCCTGTCTCCTATTGCCTTGATTATCAGGCTGACCAGTAAAAATGTAACCAGTTTGTCAATTAGATTGGCATACTGTCCCCCGGGAAAAGTTGTGGTCAGGGCTGTAAAAATACCTGTTGCCAATGCAGCCAGAAATCCCAGCTTAAAATCCCTCTTAACAATCAAAACAATGAAGAGCATAGCCAGGGAAAAATCAGGCTTCATTCCCAGGACAATTGCAGGAAAAAAGGCATGTAATAAAAACCCAATCCCCACCAACAAAGCTGTCTCCGCTAAATCTCTTGTCTTAATGACATAACTCTCTCTACTCATCTCTTCTCACCTTTCTCTATAGAATTTTTTTTATTATATCGGAATAATCTATCTTTGTCAAGAATAGGATTATTCCTCTTCAGTACTGGCATCCCTGTCTTCAGTATTATCACTGGTTTCATTATTACCAGCAGTAGAATCAGAATCATAGTCCCCGGATTTAGCCAGTAAATCCTGATAGTTTCTTTTCATTTCTTCCAGTTCAGCCAGGAGCTCTTCTTTCTCCCTTTTTTCCATTTTGATTTCTTTATTTAATCTCAGGCTGCTTAAGGAAGTAACCAGGGTCATTAAGATGGCACCAAAAACTATTGCTCCCAGGACTATTAGAACCAGGGATATATTAAAATCCCAGACAAATAAACGGATTAAGACAGGACTGGCATTCTGAATAGAAAAAACAGCAATAAATAAAGCAAACAATAAAATCAAGAGAATCTTTTTGTTCACCCCAATACCACCCCCGGTTTGAGAAGCAATTCTGGCAGGTGCTTATATAAGCCCCTCCTTGTTTAAAACCTGGCCTTAATTATGATCAATTAATCTCATCCTATTTAATGGCCAGTAAACCCAAAAGGCTTTCCCGGAAATTGACCTGTACTTCACATTACCAACATAGGACCGTATACGGCTATCAGCACTATCATTCCGGTTATCCCCCATGACAAAAACCTCGTCTTCCCCTACCAGATAGGGGCCATAATCACCCAACATCTTTTCATATAAATATTCTTCTTTCAGGGGTTGCCCGTCTATGTAAGTAATGCCATCTTTAATAAAAACAGTTTCACCGGGAAGGCCTATTACTCTCTTAATAAACTTACTGTCCGGCTGACCATTTGGTGTGAAAATTATAATTTCAAAACGTTCTGGTGGACGAAAGCGATAAATAAACTTATTGACAAATAACCTCTCCCCATGATTAAGAGTAGGATACATGGATTTTCCGTCAACAATAAAGGATTGAGCTACAAAGGTTATTATAAATATTGCCAGGATACCAGCTATTAGCAGTGATTGAAAAAATTCCTTAATATCTCCCCTATCAAGCATAAAAATCCTCCACCATCAATTATTCTTCAGACTCTATTAGCTCCTCACTCTTATTGTCTTTTACTTCAGCCTTTTTCTCTACTCTGGAAATACTATTGCGTACGAAATCAATATCTACATTGGATGATACACGTAGTCTAATATTGTCTTCTTTAATCTTTATAATTTTCCCTTTAATTCCGCCAATAGTAACTACCTGATCTCCTGGTTGCAGGTTGGACAACATCTCCCGATGGGCCTTTTCCTGCTTTCTCTGTGGCCTGATGATTATCAGCCAGAAAAAACCTAAGATAACTGCAAAGTATATTACCATGCTTAAGATACTGTTCATTGGTGTTGCTTCCATTAATAAAACCTCCTCTAATTATATTTTTCTATACAGTATTTTATTCAACAATCCATATAGAAATCCTGCAAAAAAATAATTATTCTTCATATTTGGCATAAAAGCTCTCCCGGAATTCCAGAAACCTGTCTTCCATGATAGCCTCCCGGGCCTTTTCCATTAGTTTTTGGAAGAAATAGAGATTATGATAGGTAGCCAGCCTGACCCCAAGGATCTCTTTTCGATTGAAAAGGTGCCTGATATAGGCTCTGCTATAATTTTGGCAGACATAACAATCACAATCCGAGTCCAGGGCCGTAAAATCCTTGGTATATTCTCCATTTCGGATTGTCAGCCTGCCCTGGGAAGTATAGACTGCACCGTGTCTGGCAATCCTGGTTGGCATCACACAGTCAAACATGTCAATACCCCTCATGACTCCTTCCAGTAAATCCTCCGGTGTTCCTACCCCCATCAGGTAACGGGGTTTATCTGCTGGCAGCAGTGGAACAGTGAATTCCAGGACCTCATACATTTCCTCATTTGGTTCCCCTACACTTAAGCCACCAATGGCATAACCGGGAAAACCAATCTCCAACATTGCCTCTACACTTACCAGCCGCAGGTCTTCATGAATACCACCCTGAATAATCCCAAATAAGGCCTGTTTTTCATTGGTCATAGCTGCCTTGCATCTTCTGGCCCATCTAATGGTTCTTTCCAGAGAACGGGCCAGGTAATCATAATCAGCAGGATAGGGAGGACATTCATCAAAGGCCATTACTATATCAGAACCCAGGTCCATCTGTACCTCCATGGAAATCTCCGGAGAGATGAACTTTTTTGACCCATCAATATGAGACCGGAAATATACTCCCTCTTCAGTAATCTCATTCAGGGCAGATAGGCTGAAGACCTGAAAACCTCCACTATCAGTCAGAATGGGCCTGTCCCAATTCATAAATTTATGTAAGCCTCCTGCTTCTGCAATCAGCTTAGAACCAGGCCGCAGGTAGAGGTGATAGGTATTGGAGAGGATAATCTGGGCACCTATCTCTTTTAATTCCTCTGGAGTCATAGATTTTACTGTGGCCTGGGTTCCCACAGGCATAAAGACAGGAGTCTTTATTTCACCATGGGGAGTATGGAGTGTGCCTGCCCTGGCTCCTGTATCCTTTTCTTTATGTAAAAGCTGAAAGTCTATTGCCAAATTCCTCATTCCTTCCTACAAAATAAATAAAAGATCCTGGTTGATAAATATGGTCCTGAAAGACAAAGGCCTAAATAATAAACATGGCATCACCGAAACTGAAGAAACGGTATCTATTGGCCACGGCCTGCTCATAGGCCTTCAGAACCTGGTCCCGGCCGGCAAAGGCACTTACCAGCATTAAAAGGGTTGACCGGGGCAGATGAAAATTGGTTACCAGGGCATCGACTACCTTAAACTCATAACCAGGATAGATAAAGATATCTGTCCAGCCCTTACTGGCTGTCAATTGACCCTGCTCACTTGCAATTGCTTCCAGGGTTCTGGTAACTGTAGTACCCACAGCAATAACCCTTTTCCCCTCTGCCTTTTTTTGATTGATCAGGCCTGCTGTCTCCTGACTGAGTTCATAGTATTCGGCATGCATTTGGTGTTCTTCAATATTGTCAACTTTCACTGGCCTGAAAGTCCCCAGGCCCACATGGAGGGTCAAATAGCTTCTTTCAATACCTTTCTCCTCCAGTTTCTCCAATAATTCAGGAGTAAAATGGAGGCCAGCTGTCGGGGCAGCAACAGAACCCCGTTCCCTGGCGTAGACAGTCTGGTAACGGCCTGGATCAGCCGGCTTTTGGTGTATATATGGTGGCAGGGGTAATTCCCCTAATTCATCAATGATTTCATCAAAATTGCCCTCATAGGAGAACTCCATCAGCCGGCCTCCATATTCCGTATAATCCAGGGCCTTGCCCACCAGTTTCCCTTCTCCAAAGGAGATTTCAACACCCTGCTTGACCCTTCTGCCAGGCTTAACCAATACTTCCCAGATATCCTTCTCCTTTTCATTAAGGAGCAAGACCTCTATCTCTATCCCGCTTGAAAGCTTTTTTCCCATCAACCTGGCCGGGATTACTTTGCTGTTATTCAAGACCAGGAGGTCTCCTGGAGCCAGATAATCTATTATGTCTTTAAATTTCCTTTCCTCTATCTTGCCACTTTCTCGCCGGAGAATCATTAAGCGGGATTCATCTCTAACCTTTGCCGGGTTTTGTGCAATTAACTCTTCTGGTAAGTGATAGGTAAAATCATCTACTTTCACATTAATATACCTCCAGGATTATTATCAATATTATTTGCCAGTTTTTAAAAATATATGATATAGATTCAATCAAAGAGGCTTCTTTCTGGCCCTTGATAATCCAGGCCCAGATGTTTATAGGCTAGAGCAGTAGCCACCCTGCCCCGGGGAGTCCTTTCCAGGAAACCAATCTGCAATAAATAGGGTTCATAGACCTCTTCGATGGTTTCACTCTCTTCATTAACAGCAGCAGAAAGGGTATTCAGTCCTACCGGCCCTCCGCCGAATTTACAGATAATGGTCTGTAATAATTTATGATCAAGGCTATCCAGGCCAAGTTTATCAATTTCCAGGAGATTTAAAGCAGCATCTACTACCTCTTTTGTAATCTCTCCCCCTGCCTGGACCTGGGCGTAATCCCGGACCCTTTTTAACAATCTATTGCTGATCCGGGGAGTCCCCCTGGAACGCCTGGCAATCTCCAGGGCACTTTCTTCTTCTATTTCTATATCCAGGATCCGGGCAGAACGCCTGATAATCTCACTTAATTCCTGATTATTATAAAGCTCCAGTCTATTAATAATTCCAAACCTATCCCTTAGAGGGGCACTCAATAAGCCTATTCTGGTAGTAGCCCCTACCAGGGTAAAGGGGGCCAGATCCAGCCGTAAGGAACGGGCACTGGGACCCTTGCCTATAATGATATCAAGAGAAAAGTCTTCCATGGCAGGATATAAGACCTCTTCCACCACCTTGTTTAACCGATGGATCTCATCAATAAAAAGCACATCATTTTCCTGGAGATTAGTCAAGATGGCAGCCAGATCACCAGGCCTCTCAATGGCCGGGCCAGATGTAACATGGATATTGACATTTAACTCATTGGCTATAATATTGGCCAGAGTGGTTTTCCCTAAACCAGGGGGCCCGTATAAGAGGACATGATCAAGGGCTTCTCCCCTCTCTCTGGTGGCTTCAATGAAAATACGCAGTTTTTCCTTGACATTGGCCTGGCCGATATAGTACTGCAACCTCTGGGGCCGTAATGTTCTATCAATAAGCCGGTCTTCTTCTCTTTTGTTTCCTGAAATAATCCGTTTATCCAACATCACTAAATCCCCTTACCTAAATAAGATAGAACTGCCTTCAATCTTTCCTCAATACTGGTTCCCCCATCCAGCTTTAACTCTGCCAGAGCCCTGTCAATCTCGGCACTGCTATAACCTAAGCCCATCAGGGCATTATAGAGGTCTTCATCAAAATAACTTTCTGCCAGATCTATTTCATACTTATCAGCCATTTTCTCCATTTTATTTTTCAATTCCAGTATTAGTCTCTGGGCTGTTTTCATACCTACTCCGGGAATCTGTTTTAAAACAGCTACATTCTCTGTCAGGATGGCATCTACAAACCTGTCTGCAGATATAGTAGACATTATCTTCAAGGCCACTTTAGGCCCAATACCGGATATACCTATTAAAGTAATGAAAAGCTCCCGGTCACTCAGGCTTTTGAACCCATAAAGCTGTAAGGCATCTTCCCTGACATGGGTATAAATATATAAGTCCAGTTCCCTGTCTTTGTTAATACTGATTTCTGGATTTACCAGCTCTACCAGGTAGCCTATATCACCGACCTTAAGAATAATTTTGTTTTCTTTTTCCCAGATAATCTGACCCTTTAAATAAGCAATCACAGATAATCCTCCCATTTTACCTTACTGATGATAGTTCTGCTATTTCCATGACAAATAGCAACAGCCAGGGCATCAGCAGCATCATCAGGTTTTGGCAAGCTGGATAAATTCAATAAAGCCTTGACCATCTGTTGGACCTGATCTTTAGTAGCCCGGCCATAGCCCACCACAGACTGTTTCACCTGTAATGGGGTATATTCAGCCACCTTGATACCTGCCTGGGCTCCTGCCAAAAGAATTACACCCCTGGCCTGTCCTACCTCAATAGCTGTTTTGGCATTTTTATTAAAAAACAACTCCTCTACAGCCATCTCCTCAGGTTGATATGTATTAATTAAGTCCGTCAATTCCTGATATATATTCAAAAGCCTCTGGCTATTTGTTTCTCCAGCAGAGGTCTTGATAACTCCATAATCACAAACCCTATATTTATTACCCTTTTTTTCGATAAGGGAATAACCGACAATAGCCAGTCCAGGGTCGATACCTAAAATAAGCAAAAAACCACCCCTAGTCTTGATTTAGATTCTTTAATCATCATTAATCCTGCTAATATAACCATCAAGAAGAGCCAGGAGCTCTTCTTCACTGGCAATCCTGAGACCTTTTTCTAAAAGCTGCTGTTCTTCAGGTGCTAATTGTTCTATCTCTATATCTGTTATTGCCTTTAAGCTTTTCTTTTCTTCATTGCCGGAAAATATAGCCAGCCTACCTTCCACTATACCAAGATAAGCCCCCTTAGTCTTTTCTTCATAGTCAAGAGGAAAACTGCTAATATCTTTTTCCTGGCCAGCCTGGAAACTGTCAGGACCTTCATCATTAACCAAATAGAAACTGCCAGCATTATTTTCGATTCCAGGATAGGAAGTATTGTTGGTAATTCCTGTAGCCGGAGGCCTTTCAGAATTAGGCAGGCCATTATCTCCCACTTCATTCCAGAGAAGCAGGATAATAAAGATCAAGACCAGAACTGTCACAAGTCTCTTCATAGAAAATCAGCTCCTGTATATTCTTTGCCTTATTATTCCCTATAAAGCAAAAAATATACAAAGGACACTGATTAATTCAGTGTCCAGGCTTTTCTATACTTCTTCGGCAATTTCCTGCATAATTTCATCCGGGATATCGAAGTTTGAATAAACTTCCTGTACATCATCATGATCTTCCAGTACATCCATCAATTTCAGGGTTTTTCTTGCTGTATCAGCATCCAGTTCAATAGTGTTTTCTGGAATCATGGCAATATCAGCAGAAACAAACTCGATCCCTTCCCCTTCCAGGTTTTTCCTAACCTCTTCCATATTAGCTGCTTCTGTATATATATTTACTAGATTACCCTCTGTAACTATATCATCAGCTCCAGCTTCTATAGCCATTAGCATTAAGGTATCTTCATCTAAACCTGTATTGTCCAGATCCACTACCAGTTGTCCCCTACGCTGAAACATCCAGGCAACGCAACCGGTTTCACCTAGATTACCTCCATATTTTGATAAGAGATGTCTTATTTCTGAAGCAGTCCGGTTACGGTTATCACTCATCATTTCCATGTATAGGGCAACACCACCTGGACCATATCCTTCATAAACAAATCTCTCATAATTTACACCACTGATTTCACCAGTGCCTCTTTTAATCGCCCGTTCGATATTGTCATTAGGCATATTTTGATCTTTTGCCTTTTGTATCACTAATCGCAGTTCTGAATTTGTATCAGGATCTCCGCCACCCTCTCTGGCAGCTACGGTAATCATCCTGCTAAGCTTGGAAAACAGCTTACCACGACGGGCATCTTCTCTACCTTTTTTATGTTTTATATTGGCCCACTTAGAATGACCAGCCATATGCAATTCCTCCCTTCCCATTCACCCTTCAATTTTAACATAAAGCGTCGATTATTTCAATAAAATAAATGTCAAGGACTGATACCTTCCTTGACATATCTTTTCTTTAAACTATGCTTATTGGGTTTGTCTTAATTGCCTGATAATAGTCTGCAGGCTTTCTTTACCTTCCTTTTCCCACCGTTCTAAAAACTCATCAATCTCTTCCAGACCTTTTTTCATGGTCTCTATATTGCCATCTCCTACAAAGGGATCCTCTGTGTCAATATTTTGAATCATATTAATGGCTTTCTTTAAAGGATACTGTATTTTGTAGTAAATCTGATCAGTCACCACTACCACCTACCTGTTTTTCAATATTATTACGGATTGTAGTTAATTTGGGTATAGCCTCATTTTCTATAAATCTTATATATCCTTCAAGGGTAATTATTCTATTGTCAAGAACCCTTTCACTCAGGTCAATACTCGAAAGATCAAAGTCTTCAACTTTATTTATCGTAGATGTAAGACGGTCTATGGCATCTAAAACATTTACTTTTCCCATTTCAACACCCCATTTTGTTAGATTTATTAATATTATAATATCTTTGCTTAAAAAAAATTCAAAATATGTAAAATATCTATAGCTCTGCTACTGCCCTATTTTTTCCAGTATTTTTGGCCTTGTACAATAATTGGTCCACCTTATCTACAAATTCTTCTTTGGTCCATCCTTCTTCATACTCTGCTACTCCTATACTTACTGTGATATTAAGGGGTTTTTGGTCTTCAATATCAATCTTTGTATTGGCAACTACCTTGTTTAATCTTTCTGCAAAACTATAAGCAGCCTTGATATCTGTGCCAGGCAAGAGAATGGCAAATTCTTCTCCTCCATATCTGGCTACTAAATCTCCTTCTCTACTATTACTTAATAATATGTCGGAAAGTTTCTTTAATACTTTGTCCCCGGTTAAATGACCGTATACATCATTGACCTTTTTAAAATCATCAATATCCAGAATTATTAAAGAAAGTGGCCACAGCTTTTTCTCTTTGATTAAAAAATCCAGCTTGTTTTGAAAATAGGCATGGTTATATAAGGAGGTCAGTCCATCCTTTTGGGCCATTTCTTCCTGTTGCCTATATAACTGTGCATTCTGTAAGGCTATACTGACCTGATTAGCAAAAGATTGCAAAAAGTTGTTATCAATATTATTGAGATGGGTTAATGTAGGATCAAAGATGTTTATTGAACCAAATAAATCGTCACCTCTGCTAATAGGTATAATAACAAATTGTACTTCTTCGCCTTTTTTGATATTCAGGGAAGGTAACAACTCTAATATCCTATCACCAACCCTGGTAACTCCAGAGGATAATTTTTTTTCTTTTGCCAAATATTCATAGATATCTTTGGTGAAATTTAGTTCTATCTCCTGGCTGGATTGAATAGTCTTGATCAGGACTTTTTGTTTACGGGTATAGACTTCTTCACATAATTTGTTCTTAAAAACTGTAATAGAGCATGTCCGTAAGCCAATTAGCCCAACAATAGCATCCAGTGTTTTGTCCAATAATACCTCAAAATCCAGGGTAGAGTTAACAAAATTACTGACTGTCTGTAGGGTAATCAGTTCTCCCAATCTCTGTTCCATTTTGACATAATAATAATTGTTTTTGATCAAAAGAAAAATATATTTGGCAATAAAGCGGAAAATATTCTCATAATCCTGGTTAAGCTCCAGTGTGTTTTGATAGCAAAAATATAAAATCCCCAGAAAATCATTATCTTCCTCTAAGGGTAAAAGTAAGACATCATCAGTTTCTTTCAGGATAAAGGGAATAGTTATAAATACATCTTTGCTTTTTTTAATCACTGGTTTCTTTTCCCTTTGTAACAAGTTAATAATATTTTCCTGTAAGGTAAGCTGCTTAATTTCGGGATAAGTTATAGCCCTTAAGCTGCCACCTTCAAAAAGATAGACCCCAGATAATAAAAAAGAAAAGTACCTGCTGACAAAATTATAAATTTCCTTTAATATATTGCCAGGTGCAGCAGTACCTAATGATAGAAAAAAATGCAAAAACTGTTTTTCAAAAGAGCCTAAAGACATAATTTTTCCCCCGTATCTCCTATAAATGAGTTATTATGGAATCTTTCAGGGAACAATTTGATTAAAAATTTGCTCAATTGCTCCTATAATTACATACGAGGAGAAACAAAAGTTTGATTTATTGCCAGGATTTAAACAAGATTATGTACATGGAAAAAGTATAAGTTGACCTGTAAGCCGAGTTCTGTCGTGGATGATCATCTGTCTTAGATATCAGTTACCTGAATATCTTTAGCGTCTTTACCCGGAGAAAAGGCGGGCCACCTTATCCTTCTCCCTATTTAGACTTTCTCCAGATGGGGTTTACCTAGCAGCCCAGTCACCTGGACCCTGGTGAGCTCTTACCTCACCTTTTCACCCTTACCTATTAAAAAAATAATAGGCGGTATATCTCTGTGGCACTTTCCTGGGAGTCACCTCCACTGGATGTTATCCAGCACCCTGCCCTATGGAGCTCGGACTTTCCTCAGCCATTATTCATGGCCGCGATCACCCGGTCAACTTATACTGTTTTCTCCCTCTAAATTACAATGCTAGTATAACATAGACAATTTTCTAATGTCAAGTGTTCTAAAGGATTTAACTCCTGATAGCACCAAGCAGGTCCTTATAGGTTTCTGGGTCCATTCCCACTTCTTTGCGGGGCAATATTAAGTCACTGCCACTGACTTCCGCGCAGTCTTTACATATTTTGGTTTCAGGCAAGGCCTGGAGTCTTTCAGGATTAATCCCCTTTCCACAATAGAGACAGGTATGGTAAAAAAACAACATAAGATCTCCCTTTCCTGAAAAAATACTTAAGTTAAATAATTCCAGGGTTCTGTATTAAGCTCTGATTTGTATAGCTTAAGCCCAGGTAAATTCTGATTAAAATAATCATATAGTAAAGATTTTACAATAACCTCAGTCTGATAATGGCCAGCATCTACAAGTCCAAGGCCCAATACTTCAGCCTCTTGAGCCTGGTGGTATTTTATATCCCCGGTAAGTAATAGATCTGCTCCTTCTGCTGCAGCAAGGGAAATAAAATCTGCCCCACTCCCACTACAGATAGCAATAGTCTTAACACCTGTATTGAGATCACCAACATAGCGTAATTGTTCTATCTTTAATTTCTCCTTGACCATTTCTAGGAATCCTCCTAAAGAAATTTCTGTATCTAAAGAACCAATCCTGCCTGGTCCAGGTTCTGTCATTAAATCATCTTCAGCCCTTAAGTCCCTTACTGCAGTCAAACCAAAGATATTGGCCAGGTAATCATTAATCCCGCCTTCTGCCTTATCCAGGTTAGTATGCATAGTAAAAACATTTATTTTGTTGGCAATAATTTTGTAAATCATTCTGCCCTGCTGATCCTCTTTTTTGATTTTTTTAAGAGGCCTAAAGATAAGTGGATGGTGGGTAATTATCATTTGGCAATTTTTTGCTATAGCTTCATCGACAACGGCTTCATTTATATCCAAGGATAACAAAAGGCCAGTAACCTCCTGTTCAAGTTCACCAATCTGTATGCCGGTATTATCCCAGGCATAGGCCAGGTTTTGAGGTGCTAATTTATTGGCCATGGCTATTATGTCTTTAACTTTATACATAAAATCTACCCCTTTATTTTATTCATAAGTAAAGCATTATGTTCATAGAAAACAAAAAACCCTGTCCTGATTAAGAACAAGGCCTTATAATAAATTCTTGCAAATCACTCCAGATAGTCCTTTAATTTCTTGCTCCGGCTGGGATGCCTTAATTTCCGCAAGGCTTTCGCCTCAATCTGTCTGATTCGCTCCCTGGTAACACCAAACTCCTTACCAACCTCTTCCAGGGTGCGGGGACGGCCATCTTCTATGCCGAAGCGCAATTCCAGAACCCTTTTTTCCCTTTCGGTTAAAGTATCCAGGACATCATCAAGCTGTTCTTTCAAAAGGATAAAAGAAGCAGCTGAAGCTGGAGCTGGAGCATCTTCGTCCTCGATAAAATCACCCAGGTGGCTATCCTCTTCTTCCCCAATAGGTGTTTCCAGGGAAACAGGTTCCTGGGCTATTTTCCTTATTTCCCTCACCTTTTCCGGGGAAATGCCCATTTCTCTTCCTATCTCTTCCAGGGTAGGCTCCCTTCCCATTTCCTGTAACAATTGCCTGGAAACCCTGACTAACTTATTAATTGTTTCCACCATATGGACCGGAATACGTATTGTTCTGGCCTGGTCAGCAATGGAGCGGGTTATGGCCTGGCGTATCCACCAGGTGGCATAGGTGCTGAATTTGAAACCTTTCCGGTAATCAAACTTCTCCACTGCCTTGATAAGTCCCAGATTACCTTCCTGAATCAGGTCAAGAAAGAGCATGCCTCTACCAACATATTTTTTGGCTATACTGACAACAAGGCGCAGGTTGGCTTCTATGAGTTTCCTCTTGGCTTCTTCATCCCCCTGCTCCATTCTTTGTGCCAGCTCTATCTCTTCTTCTGCACTTAAGAGAGGAACCTTCCCAATTTCTTTCAGATACATCCATACTGGATCATCAATACCTATTCCATCAGGAACAGAAATATCCAGGTCTTCTTCCTCTATTTCTTCATCCAGAACATCTATTTTTCCACTTTCATTCTCATCTTTAATATCTATGTCCATCTCATTAAAGAGTTCATATATTTTTTCTATATCATCTGAATCCAGCTCAATTTCTTCCAGGGCATCCATAATCTCTTCATAGGTTAAAAAACCATCTTTTTTCCCTTTATCAATCAGGTTCTGTACTTCTCCAAGCTTTACTGGGTCTTTTTCTTTGTATTTAGCCATAAAATTCCCTCCTTTCAACAAATACAGGTAAATATTAAGCAGTTATCCTGATAAATCTCAATAATAACTGATTAATTTCTCCTAAACTATAATCTTTATTGGCATTTAATTCTCTATAAATATCCCTCTTAATTTTTTTGCTAAAACTACTGATAATTTCCCGGGGATGCTGGTGATTATCCCTGACCAAGAGGGCCATAATAAGCTTTCTGCTCTCCTCATCTACCCTGGCTATTAATTCATCCAGGTTATCAGTAGCCTCTGCCAATAATACTTTTACCAACTTCTTATAAGGACCTGTAAAATTAACAGGCTCTAAATATTGCAAGAATTTTTCTCTCTCTGCAATTTTCTCCAGGTATAATTTTAAAAAATTGCCTTCAATATTATTTATATTTACCTTATCTCTTGTCTTATTATCTATTTTAGTATATCTGTAATTATAATTTTTATCCTTATTTTTACTATCTTTACTCCGGTACAGCCTGATAGCTTTATTAATAGTTTCTATTTCTATATTATATTTTTCAGCAAGAGCCTGAACATAAATATCTCTTTTAACCTGGTCATCTATTCTGGCAAATAAGCGGGCTAATTCTTTAGTAAAACTGATCTTGCCTTCTATTGTTGCTGGATCATGTTCTTTTTCCAACTGCTGTACCTTATAATCAATCAGGCTTACTGCGGACTCTACTAAACTACTAAAGCCTTCTTTTCCTTCTTTTTTGATAAAGTCATCAGGATCCATACTGGCTGGTAGCTGAATCACTTTTACATTTAAGCCTTCCCTTTCCAGTAGTTCCATTCCTCTTAAGGTAGCCGCAGCTCCTGCTGTATCAGCATCATAGGCAATGTAAATATTTTGGGCATATCGTTTTAATAGTCTGGCATGTTCTGCAGTAAAAGCAGTCCCTAAGGAAGCTATAGTATTATTGAGCCCATATTTATGGGCTGTCATTACATCAGTATATCCTTCCATAACTATTGCACTGGCACTTTCCCTGATACTGTTCCGGGCCCAATTTAGACCATAGAGGTTTTCACTTTTCTTAAAAATCACTGTTTCCGGGGAATTAAGATATTTTGGTGCAGAATTGCTTTCCTCCAGTATCCGGCCGCCAAAGGCAATCACTTCTCCCCTGATATTAAAAATCGGGAAAATAACCCGATCCCTGAAACGATCATAATAATGACCACTTTTACCCCGGGTAACAAGCCCTGCCTTTAAGATCTCTTCTGTAGTAAAGCCTTTTTTCAGAAGGAATTTCAGCAGGCTGTCCCATGTTTGGGGAGCATAACCAAGATAATAGTTCCTAAAGTCCTCTTCAGTAAATCCTCTTCTACTCAAATATTCCAGAGCTTTTTTTCCTGCTGTAGTTTTTAATAAGATATAATGATAGAACCTTGCTGTTAAACTGTGTAAATTAAAGATTCGTTCTCTTTCCAAAATCTCCTGCTCTTGATAAGGACTATTATAAGTAGGGATACTTAGGCCAGCCCGGCTGGCCAATACTTCCAGGGCCTCCTTAAAGGTGATATTCTCTATCTCCATCAGGAATTTAAAAAGGTCTCCTCCTGCTCCACAGCCAAAACAGTAATAAAACTGATTTTCCTGATTCACATTGAAGGAAGGGGTTTTCTCCTGATGAAATGGACAAAGTCCCTTGTAATTATTACCAGACCTTTTTAATGGGACATAGTCAGATATAAAATCTACAATATCTACGGTGTTTTTGATTTTTTCTACAAACTCCTCGAAGTTCCCCGACAATTTTTTTCACCCTTAATTAAAAATTCTGCATGCATTAAAAAATTCCTGCATCTATTTTTCTTTTTTTATAATTGACCAAAAGCACTTAAAGGTTTTCTTTCCAGGGTAAGGGAACAAATAATTCCTGCCATTTTTTTATGGCATAGGTATCAGTCATCCCAGCAATATAATCAACAACCAACTGTTCCTTTTCACTTTTTATGGACTTGTTTTCAGGGATAACCTCCGTAGGATTATTCATATAATAGGCAAATAAACTTTTGACTAAATTGATGGCCTTGTCTTCTTCCTTTTTAGCCAGAGAATCAATATAAACATTCTCATAGAGAAAGGCCCTTAATTCTTCACTGGCCTTTTCCACTGCCGGGGACCGCCTGATCTTCTTTTCCCCCCAACTATGGCTGATTATATCCCTGATCATCCGGTCTACCCTGGCAGAATGGGTATAGCCCAGGACATCTAAAATATGAGCCGGTATATCTTCCAGCTTGATTATTCCTGCCCGGATAGCATCATCAATATCATGATTTATATAGGCAATCCGATCGGCAAACTTGACAATCTGGCCTTCCAGGGTCTCCGGTTCTGTCTGGCCGGTATGGTTTAGAATCCCATCCCGTACTTCATGGGATAGGTTCAGGTCTTCTATTATATCCACGACCCGCAGGCTTTGTTCATTATGTTTAAAACCATTTTTACATACATCTTCCAGAGCATATTCACCAGCATGTCCAAAAGGAGTATGGCCTAAATCATGGCCTAAAGCTATTGCTTCAGTCAGGTCTTCATTTAAAGCCAAAGCCCTGGCGATAGTCCGGGCAATCTGGGCTACCTCCAGGGTATGGGTTAACCTGGTCCGATAATGATCCCCTTCTGGAATTAAAAAAACCTGGGTTTTATGCTTTAACCGCCTGAAAGCCTTGGAGTGGATTATCCGGTCCCGATCATGTTGAAAGATTGTTCTAATATCACATTTCTCCTCTTCTTTTGCCCTTCCTTTACTGTTTTTACTCAAACAGGCGTAAGCTGATAAGGTGCTGGCTTCTCTTTCTTCTATATCAATCCTTTTTAACAATTCTTTGTCCTCCCCCAAAGAGTATTTTTATAGAAGAATCCAATATATTAGATTATGCCAGTAATCTGCCTTTATTTTTTAAAGTTCTACAACTTAAGCCTCTTATTCTACTATAACTGTATTACGGTCAATCTCCAGGGTATAATCTTTATATAAGGCTGCAGCTCCAGCCAGGAGGGTTAGATAAGGAAACAAAACCAGACTGATTACTCCTGCTATAACTGGTATTTCCATTAAGGTTTGTTCTTCATTTTTTACTACAATCTTATTGACATTGCCTTCCTTGATTATTTCTTTGATTTTATTGATTAACTCCTGGGCCTTAACCTGGATTACATCAACATGTTTCCCTGCCTTTTGCTTTTCTTTTTCCAATTTTATTATGGCAGCAATCAAATCTCCATTACAATCTTCTAAGGCTTGATAGGCTGCTTCATAAGAAACTCCTAACCGCTTTCTGATTTGATCTATTTTTTCTAAAAGATCCATCTTATCACCTCAGTTTAAGTTTCTCCTAATTTTTTTATCATATGCAAAAAATCATAGGATTTTATCTTTAATTCCAGGTGATATTTGATAAAAGCATCACTTAGTTGGTCCAACTGCCGGTATTCCCTTTCTGTGCCTTCCCAGTCTCTTAGTCCTTTAAAGCCATTATTAATGATTTTTTTTAAGCTTTCTACCATCTGCACAGATAAGATATAGCCCTGAAAACGGAAATCCTCTTGATTATCCTGGTAACATTCCGGACAAATTAAGCCCCCCTGCTGGACATGGAAATAATTTTTTTCAGCATAGGCCAGCTTTTTATTGCAGCTGACACAATAATCCAACTGGGGTTTTAAGCCCAGGACAACCAACAGGCTTATCTTGAAAACCAATTCTATATAAGGTAATTTCTCTTCTTCTACCATTATTTTATGTAGGGTAGATAGAAGAAGTGCAAAAAGGGCTTCATTGGCCTGGTTCTCCTGGCTTACTTTTTCCACAGCTTCAGCGACAAAGGAGGCATAGGCCATTTTGATTAAGTCTTCCCGCACTTTATTAAAAGTAAAGATATTTCTTATTTGATTAATCCTGTCAATGGATTTCCCCCGATAGATTGTTATCAGATTATAGTTAAAGGGCAAAACAATGCCGGAAATGGAACTTTTACTTTTGCGTACACCTTTAGCCACAGCCCTGATCTTCCCGTAATCTTTCGTAAAAAAGGTAATTATCTTATCAGCCTCTCCCAGATCAAATTGTTTCAGCACTATGGCTTCTGTCCTCAAAATAGCCATTTTAACCTTCTTCTTCGGATATGCCTTCTCCGTTGACTATGGCTACTCCAGAACTTGTTCCAATCCTGTTAGCACCGGCATTCAGCATATCCAGAGCATCCTGATAATTTCTAATGCCACCAGAAGCCTTAACACCAATGTCCCTGCCAACTGTTTTTCGCATCAGGCTGACATCTTCTATAGTAGCCCCGGCAGGACCAAATCCAGTAGAGGTTTTTACAAAATCAGCTCCAGCATTTTTGGCCAGGAGGCAGGCCTGTACAATCTCTTCTTCATTGAGATAACAGGTCTCCAGAATGACTTTGACAATGATATCAGAAGAAATACCGGTGGTTTTGGTGGCATCAACTACAGCCTTGATATCATTTGCTACCAGCTCATAGGCTCCTGATTTAAAGGCCCCTATATTCATGACCATATCTATTTCCTGGGCACCATTTTTTACGGCATTACGGGTTTCAAAGGCTTTGACCTCGGTAGTATTGGCTCCCAGGGGGAAGCCAATCACTGTTGTTACTTTTACAGAAGTATTTGCCAGTAATTTTGCAGCCATAGGTACAAAGATAGGGTTTACACAGACTGAAGCAAATTCATAATCATAGGCTTCCTGACATAAGTCCCTAATATCCTCCACCCTGGCTGTAGGTTTTAATAATGTATGGTCAATCATTTTAGACATATCACGAGGTTTAATCGCCATAAAAATTCACTCCCTGAACGATATTGTGTTCTTCACAAGCTATATTCTTCACCTTTGGGATTATTCCTTCATCTTTCTCTTTTTCTCCTATTCCCTGTAACCCATTCTCCTGACTAACTCTTCTTTTTCCCGCCAGTCTTTTAATACTTTTACCCAGAGATCCAGATAAACATCAGTTTGTAAGAGATTCTCAATATCTGCCCGGGCCTGTCTCCCTATTTCCTTTAACATTCTGCCATCTTTACCGATAATAATACCCTTATGGGATTTTTTCTCTACAAAGATATCTGCCCTGATATAAAATAAGCCATTTTCCCTTTCAGCCATTTCCTCAATAAGGACAGCAATTCCATAAGGGATCTCTTCCCTGGTTAAGTAAAAGATCTTTTCCCTGATCATCTCCGCAATAATAAACTGTTCAATCTGGTCAGTAATCATGTCCTCAGGATAATACTGGGGTCCTTCCGGTAAATGCTGAAAGATAATATCAATGAGATAATCAATATTATCACCATCAAGGGCAGAAATAGGGATAACACTTTTCCCTGTCTTTTCTTCTATCTCCTTTACTTTCTCTGCCAGTTCATCCCCTTTTAATTGATCAATTTTATTTAATACTACCAGAATGGGTTTTTTATGGGCTTTTAGTTCCTGGAAGACAAATTCATCCCCCTTGCCAAAAAAACTGCTGCCATCAAGCAAAAAGAGGGCCAGGTCCACACCATCAAGGCTTTTATATACCTGATCCAGCATGAATTTATCCAGTTGATTCTTGCCTTTCAGGACTCCCGGGGTATCAACAAAGATAATCTGTCCCCTTTCCTCGGTATAAACAGCCTGAATTCTATTTCTGGTTGTCTGGGGTTTAGGTGAGGTAATGGCAATCTTTTCCCCAATTATCCTATTTACAAGGGTTGATTTCCCTACATTAGGCCGGCCAATAACTGAAATAAAACCTGATTTAAAAGTCATTTTCCATATCCTTTCTGCTAAAAGCTCCTGGTAATAATTCTTTAATTAGATATTGCTGATACTCTCCCTGGAGGTTGGCCAGGACAATCTGGATATCCTCCCCATATTCCAGGATAACCTGGCGGCAGGCTCCACAGGGAGGAACTGGCCGTTCAGTATCAGCAACAACAAGTATTGTATCAAAATCCCTATTACCTTCAGAAACAGCCTTAAAGATAGCTGTTCTTTCAGCACAATTAGTTAAACCATAAGAAACATTTTCTATATTGGCTCCGGTATATATTTCCCCATTTTTACATAAAAGGGCTGCTCCAACGGCAAAATTAGAATAGGGTGAATAGGAGTTTTCCCTTGCTTTTATTGCAATTTCAAGCAAATGGGCAATTTTTTTATCCACAAATTTTCACTCTCCTTATTTTCACACTCCTTAGATTTAATCCAGGCCTGTCTCATTTTCTGACAGGGCAGAATCAGCTTCATCTATTTTTTCTCCTGTATTTTCCTCTCTAATTTCCGCTCTTGTTTCTGCTTCAATATTTTCTATGTTCTCTTCTGTGTTATCTTCAGTGTTTTCTCCTGTAATTTCCTCCTGCTTTTCTTCTTCGAGCTCTCCTGTCTTTTCTTCACTTTCCACCAGCTTGCTGCTATCCTGGTATTCTACCTTTATGGTATCTGGAACTACCTGGATCCAGGTCTGGCCAGGATTAAAGGTCAGCTTCTCACTCTGCATATTATAAAAACGGGTAAAAGAATCAGTATCCTTGATCCAGAAACCCTCTATTACTACTCCATCTTTAAACATCAAGGCTGCACCACTACCCTCTAATTCTATCTCCAGCCGGCCTTCAGCATCGACAGCCCTGGTATTGGTATATTGTATTATTATATTGTTTGCTGTAATCTGTTTATTATTATCCAATAAATGAGGGGTTTCCATGAAGCCATAATAACGGTAATATAGATTTTCTTCTTTATTATACCTGTAAATGATATAGGTACCACCCCAGTAAGGGATCCTGATAAAGTCTGCTTTTTCATCAGTAGGCTTGATAAAACTGACCGGCTGGAAATCAAATCTTTCACTATACTCCTGCCCGATCATTTGGTCTAAATACCTTTCTATCCTTTTACTTCCTGTATACAGGTTATGGGGGGCCCTCCGATCACTGCTCCGCCAATAATACTGTCCATTGTAGATTTGATCCAGGTGGGCTACCTGGCCCTCAGCCAGGATGGCAAAACCCTCCGGGCTGGCCCCGGCATGTAATAATAAGGCATCATATTCCCTGGCTATTTCTATAAAATATGGTCTGGCACTACGTACCGGGCCTATCTTTTCGGGGATCTTATCCCAATATAAAGCCAGAAATCTGGTAATACCTCCCTCAACCAGGAACTCGTAAACAATAGAGGCTTCCTCCAGGCCTGATTGGGGCCGGGAATAGGGTGAGTTTTCTATAATAACCATTAAAGCCTTCCTTAGATAATAATCATCTACAGGCTCTCCGGTAAATGGGGAATAATAGATTTTGCCAGAGAAGGAAGCTTCCCCTCCTGCTTCTTCAGCAATAAGTTGCCCTTCTGGAAGACCCTCTAGATCTACAAGGGAGAAATCAGGAATATCCTCTTTTTCACCTTCCTCCCCCAATTCACCTGTTTCCTGATCCAGTTCGGTAACTGGTTCTTCTGTCAGATAAGTATCCTGGGATAGGGCCTGCTCATCCCGGCTGCTGTCTTCTGCACCGGAACAGGCCACAAGGATAAGTATTAATAATAGTAAAATACCAGCATAAGAGATTTTTTTCATCAAAATCACCTTTCATAATTACTTTGACCGCTTAAGCGAACTTCTTCCTCAATAGTAATATCCATTCTGATCCCAAAATTCCTTAATTGGTTTTTAATTATATCAAGGCTGCTGGCTAATACCTCTGGGTTGCCTATGGCCTTAATTGTAATGGGATTGACCGGAATTGGTTTATTATTGACCAGGATAGTAGGCCCTACACAGCGGATGGCAGAAGTCACATTGAGGCGTTGGCCGCCTACCTCTATACCCGTTGCACCGGCAATTTTAAGTTCATTGACAATATTCCTGATATCCTGATCATGGACTATCCCTGTATTCTCGTTATTACCCATATTATCATAAACCATTACAGTTATACCCTTGCCAGTCAGGGCATCATAACCGGCCTTTTGTTCCAGGGCCTTTAACTGTCTTTCCAGGGAAGCCACCTTGGTCTGAAGAAAATTAACCTGATTAAAGATATCTCCAGTAGGTACCAGTCTGGCCCTGCCATCTATAATTTCTATTTCCAGGGTTAGATTAAAGGAAAGATCCTCTATCCTTTTTTTACTTTCTTCTGTGAGGATATTATCTGGATCCAGGATCTGCATTTCATTCTCAAACTTGGCTATGGAAATCTTCCCTTCCTGGGGCAGGCTCTGGCTATTTATGATACTAAAGATGAGATTAATCTCTTTTTCCTGTAATAAGCGGAAAATAACATCCTGGGTTTGCCTGCCATAATCCAGCATTAAACTGGCTACAGCCTCTTCGTTTTCGGCTTTTTCTATTTCATATTTAAATTTGGCCAGGATATCCCTTACCTCTTTATTGTTGGCCAATTCATAGCTGGCAGCCAGATCTTCACTATATTTTATCACAGATTGAGCACCCTGTTTGGCCTTATCCAGGGGAGTAATTTCTCCTGGCAAATAGATCATACCCAGGACCCGTGCCAATATAATGATATTAGTAATAAGGGCTAATATTAAAATTATACGAAATAAAATGGTTCCTATTTGATTTTTCACTGTCTCCCCTCCTGTAAATACTGGGGCTAAATTTATCTTACCCTTCTAGCCCGGTATAATATAAAACAAGCCAGCACTATAAAAAGAAAGAGTGGAATTAAATACCAGGCCAGGGCTATCTCTTTTAGAATTTGTATCAGTTTATCCAGAAAAACCAGATAAGCTACTATAACTGCATTAAAAGCCGCCACCAATACTGCTGCTGCAGAAACATTTTTAACAATTTTGGCCCTGATATTATACTCACTGGAAATCATATCTATTATTATTTCAACAGCTGTATTGAATAATTCCATTGATATTACAAGAAAGATAGAGAAAAAGACCATTAACAACTCTGTCCTGCTTATCTTGAGAAAGGCACTCAGCAGGAGGGCCAGAATTGCAATAATAAAATGGATTCTCATATTCCTCTGGGTCTTCAGTGTATGCTTTAAACCTGCAAAAGCATTTTTAAAACTCTCCATCAGCTGTACTATATTCAACTTTTTTCCCCCATTATCTTTCCCTGCTTAGCTTTAATTTATTTAAGACTTTTTCTTCCTTGAGGCGCATCACGGCCTCTTCTTCTGCTGACTGGTGATCATAACCCAGCAAATGCAAAATACCATGTACAGCCAGAAAGCCTAATTCCCTTTCCAGGGAATGGCCATATTCCTCTGCCTGGCTGAGGACCTTTTCAGTGGAAATGATAATATCCCCCCAGATCTCCTCATCCATTGGGAAAGAGAGGACATCAGTCGGCTCATCTATACCCCTATATTCTTTGTTTAATTCCTGGATTTGCTCATTATCCACCAGGGCAAAACTGATTTCTCCCTCTTTATAGCCTTCCATTACAGCTGTTATATCTGCTATATCCTGGAGGAGCTTTTCCAGGTCCTCATTAAAGTCAAGGACATCCTGCATATTATTTATTGCTATCTTTATCATTTTTATCAGCCTTCTTCATTTCTTTTAAAACATTTTCTGGATAATCGATTCGCTGGTGGTATATACCAGTCAGGACCTTAACAAAACTATCTATAATAATATCCAGTTCCCTGAAGGTTAGATCTGATTCATCCAGCTGTCCCTCGATTAATTTGCCTCTAATTAATTCTCTAACCAGGCCTTCTATCCTGTTTTGATTGGTTTTGCTGAAATTTTTCGAACGCACTGCTGCCTCAGATATATCTGCTAACATGATAATGGCGGCTTCCTTGGATTTTGGCTTTGGCCCATCATAGCGGAAATCACTTTCTTCCACTAAATCATGTTTATTCTCTTCCAGGGCCTGTTGATAAAAATAGCCGATCAGGTTTGTACCATGATGTTGTTTTATAATATCTATTATCTGTTCTGGTAATTTATACTCCCTGGCCAGTTCTACCCCGTCTTTGACATGAGACTTAATTATTAAGGCACTTAGATTAGGTGATAGCTTATCATGGGGGTTCTCCCTGCCCATATGATTTTCTGTAAAAAAGTAGGGCCTTTTTATCTTACCAATATCATGGTAATAAGAACCAACCCTGGCCAGAAGAGAATTGGCACCAATATTATTGGCCGCTGTTTCAGCCAGGTTAGCCACTATGAGACTATGGTTATAGGTGCCCGGTGCATCAAAGACCATCTTGCTCAAGAGCGGGTGGCTGGGGTTGGATAATTCCAGTAATTTTACTGATGAGGTTAAACCAAAAAAGTTCTCCAGATAGGGCAATAAACCATTGGCAAAGATAGCAACAATAATACCATTGGCAACGGCCATAATTAAATCCCCAACAATATGCCACCAGTTATCCAGATGATTGATAAAGCCTAATCCTATAACCAACAAAGACAGGACTCCACTGACATTAAAGCCAGCCCTGACCAGGTCATTTCTCTGGCTTAACCTGGAGACACTGAATATACCCACTAAGCCACTGACAAAACCCAGTAAGGCTACACTGTAATCACTATTAAAAAGCAAGGCCACCATCAAACTAATAAAGACAGTAATAAACATGGCTGTTTCAGTACTGATTAGTATTGTAACCAGTATAGAAACCATGGCTACCGGCAACAAATAAGGCAGATAAAAATAATTTACTGCTGGGATGAGATCTATTATTTTTGCTAAGACGAGAATAATTAAAACCATCACTTCCAGAAAAGCCAGTTTTCCTGGATCATCCCAGATTTCCTTTTTATATTTTTGTAAATAAATGCTAGCAATGGCCACCAGAGAGAGTACTATAAAAATAACCCCTGTAATGGAAAGAAAATTGACCTCTGGTTTCAGGAGGCCCAGGGCTTCCAGTACCTTTATATCATCTCCTGTTACAACATCACCACTCCTGACAATCATCTCATCCTGTCTGACAGTATAGGTTACAGGAGTAACCTTCTTTCTAGCTTCCTCTCTCTTCTCATTTGTTGCCACTTCATCAAAGATCATATTAGGCCTGATAAATACTTCCAGTAGATCAGCTAAAGCCAGCCGGTGTTCCCTGGAAATATCCAGAGCCATTAGTTCCTGGGTGACCCCTTCTTTGATTTTAGGTAAATCCTCTGGGGTAAATTTCTGCTGATAAATATTATCAACTAATCTGTATGCCTCTATTTCCAGGACCTGCAATTCTTCTTCAGAAGAAATCAGTAAATTAGCAATGGTTTCATCACTTACCGCCGGGTTTTTTTCGATAATTCTTGCTATTATCTTCTCTTCCTCAAGAAGCTGCCTGCCTACTCCATTTTCCTGTAGATCTTCTATATCTTCCCGGAGACCCTCTTCATTTTCCAGCAGGCCTTCTTCCCTATCCTGAAGCCCCTCTGCAGAACTTTCCAATAAGGCCAGTTCTCTTTTGGCATCCCTGATTACTGTGAAATAATCACTGAAATCCCTCTTTACATTTTTATTGATATTAACATCCTCTTCATAAACCCGGCCAACCGATTGGGCCGCCCTTTCCCTGAGCTCATTGGTCTTTTCTTCATCAACAAAGGTGATTGTACGCGGAGCCGTAATATCCATCCTGCTAACCTGGCCCTCTTCCAGCTCAATGGGATTAGGGATAAAGTCAATGGTCAGAATTAAGGAAATAGCAACAACAAAGATTACACTCCAGAAAATCCTGATATATTTGGGGTTGAGATTTATTTCCTGGGGGAAAACCTTCCGCCACCATTTCTTTATTTTTTCAAATGATTTTAACATAACTAATTCCTACCTTCATACCTTTCATAGGCTTTGATTATATCTTTAACCAATTTATGTCTTACAACATCCTCTTTACTTAGATATATAAATTCAATTCCTTCTATATCTTTCAGGATAGCCTGTACCAAATTTAAGCCTGAAATTTTATTATCCGGCAGATCAATCTGGGTAATATCCCCAGTAATCACCGCCTGGGAATTTAAGCCCATTCTGGTCAGAAACATCTTCATTTGTTCCGGAGTAGTATTCTGGGCTTCATCAAGGATAACAAAGGAATTATCCAGGGTTCGGCCACGCATATAGGCCAGGGGAGCAACTTCAATAATATCCTTGCTCAGGTAAGTGCTAACTTTCTCCGGGCCTAGAATATCATATAAGGCATCATATAAAGGCCGTAAATAGGGGTCAACCTTTTCCTGGAGATCACCTGGCAGAAAACCCAGTTTTTCCCCTGCTTCTATGGCTGGCCTTGTTAATATTATTCGCGTAACATCCTTATTTAATAAAGCCTTGACTGCCATTACCATGGCCAGATAGGTTTTCCCTGTACCGGCCGGGCCGATGGCAAATACAATAGAAGACCTTTTGATGGCATCTATGTAAACTTTTTGGCCCAGGGTTTTAGGCCTGATTTTTTTACCCCGGTAATTTACCTGTAATATTTCATTATAAAGGTCATGGAGATTCATTAAGGGGTTTTTCTTCAATAAGCCTACAATATATTTGACCTCCTGTTTGCCAAGGCTCTTTTCTTCTAAACTGATCCCCAGTAATTTGCTGATTATGTTTTCTGTTTCCTTTACTGCTTCTTTTTCACCTTTTATCTTGATAATATTGCCCCTTACCAGGAGATCGATCCCCATTTCCTCTTCAATTATCTTGATATTTTCATCTTTATGTCCCAGAAAATTTCTTACAGCTTGATAATTTTCTACAATTAGCTCTTTTTCAATTCCGGCCACTAAAATCCTCCTTCAAACATGCAATATTTTCTTCAGTTTTTATCATCAATCTCAGCTTTATTTTCTCATTATTATTATCTTCATTTTCCACTACTTCTAAGTAAACTGATTCTATTAGAGAACCCTCCTCTATATGTAAAAGTATCCCTGCCAGGGCCTTTTCTTTGGCTTTAAACAAGGCCAGTTCAGCACTATTATTCATTTCTAATATTTTTATCTCCTGATACTCTTCCTTAAATAATTCGATAGGAAGAGAAATATTCCTCCATGCAAAAATCTTTTTAGAGCTTCTTTTCAGCCGGTATTGATCATAGGGAGGGATAGTTGTGGAAAAACGGATCAGCCGGTCAGCAAGCTTAACCCCCCATTTAGTCCTCTTCTTTCCGGTATTTATTATTAACTGTTCCTTTAAGGGAGATTCAGCCCTTGCTTCATACCAGATTTCAGCCTTTATTATAGCCCGGGCTTCCCCGTCGCTCCCCGGCAGAACCAGGACCTGGCCTTCTGTAACTGTATCCCCTTCCTTTACTAGGGCCTGGCCCTTCAGGACAATTAGTTTACTGATAATACCATCCTTGCTGGCAACCAGGGCACCTTTCTCAACAGGCTTAACCAGTTTTTTTTCCACCAGGTCTACAGTTAAACGGGTACCTTGCCAGGACAGGTCTGCCCAGGATATGGCCGGAATCCTTTGTAAGAGGTAGTTTTCAATTTCCATTAAATCCAGGTCTTTTTTTAAGATTCCCTTTCTTATCCCGGCTTCTTCCAATACCTCCAGGATTGTTTCTTCCTCTATATTTTCCAGCCCCTTGAACTCATAGGACCACAAAAAGGAAGTTCCAAGCTTAAAGATAAATAAAATCATTAAGATACCCAGGAGGAGAAAAACTCTCCTCCGTATTTGCAAAAATAAAAAAGGAAAACCTCTTTTTTCAATTATCCTGACCTGACACTTCCGCCTGCGCAATAAGGGCCTTAATCTATTATAATCATCCTTATATAGATAAGCCCGGTAATGGTCATAGCTTAGATATTCTATGTCCCAGAGGAGAATGCCCTCTTCACTGATCTGGCTTATAAACCTGCCCAGGGCATTACCCCTGATATCTATTTTCAAATAACCCTTCCAGTAGTGAAGTATTTTTTTATTCAACCCTGTCTCCCCCTTTTCGCAGCTCATAACTTATAGAAAAAATTTTGCCGGAGATAGTCAGGGTTTCCCTGTTAATTTCACAGATAGATAAATCCTTGCCCTGTAAGATTATAAAGCCATTTTTTATCTTAACCTTAATTTCTTCACTCTGGAAATAACTGATTCCTTTATGATTTTCCAGGTATAATTTATTATCAAAGACCAGCAGTAACAAGGGTAAATCCATGATTATATCTGCCGGTAAATCAAAAAGGCGAATAAACTGTCTTTTAAGCTTATCCATCAGAAAATCCTCCTCCCTGCATATAAAATTTATGCGAAGAGGAGTTTAATAATGCTTCTTATATTATACCACAATTTCAAAAACTACATGGTAAAGAGGGAACAATTCCTCTTTTTCTTCCCAGGTAGAGTCAATAACAGGGTCTTTCCCGGAACAAGCCTCTACCTGACTCTTCCGCCTTCCTGAAGGCAGAGGACAGAAGAGGACGGTCTGCCTGTGTTCCTCCATAAAAAATTGGCTCAAGGACACAGGAGAACCGTCCCCCTGTTTTTTTATCTTCTACAACGGGGTTCCCCTAGTATTTCCTGAAAGATAATTCCCTTGATTAAATCTTCTTCAGTAATACCTTCAGAAAAAAGACCCTTTTGCTCTTTTCTCTTGCTTCTTTGCTTTACTCTGGAGCCGGTTTTTTTAGCCTGGTTCCTCTCTATACCTGGATCCTCTGCAAAATAAGGATTCAGGTCCGGCACAGGGAGGTCCTCCACCACTGTCCGGCTACTGGTAGTTTCATAGACAGGTACAGAAGTTTGTGGTTTGGCCTCCCTGGTCTCCCCTACAGGTTTTTTTTCCTGTATTAATTCTTCTGCCCCCTGTTTATTGATTTTTTCCATCAACTTGCTTATTCCAGAAAATATAATACTTATAGCCACCAGGAGAGATATAATATCTTCCATATTCTACTCCTTCTATTCCTTATCAGACTTTGATCTATTATCTTTACCTATATCTGATATATTTTTGCGCATATCAGTATCAGCCTGTAAGTTTTTAAGATTCCAGTAATCCATTACCCCCAGCTTGCCGCTTCTTAAAGCCTCTGCCATGGCCTTGGGTACTTCTGCTTCAGCCTCAACCACCTTGGCCCTCATTTCTGCTACCCTGGCCTTCATTTCCTGTTCCTGGGCAACAGCCATGGCCCTTCTTTCTTCCGCTTTGGCCTGGGCAATTTCCTTGTCAGCTTCGGCCTGATCGATCTGTAATTGGGCCCCGATATTTTTTCCTACATCTACGTCTGCAATATCAATTGACAATATTTCAAAGGCAGTACCGGAATCCAGTCCTTTTTCCAATACAGTCTGGGAAATAGAATCAGGATTTTCCAGTACCATTTTATGAGTAGATGAGGAACCAACAGTAGTTACAATACCTTCACCAACCCTGGCCAGTATGGTCTCCTCTCCAGCACCCCCTACCAGGCGTTCGATATTAGCCCTGACTGTAACCCTGGCATGGGCCATAACCTGGATACCATCCTTGGCTACAGCAGAAACTACAGGGGTCTGGATAACCTTGGGATTAACACTCATCTGGACAGCTTCCAGGACATCCCGGCCTGCCAGGTCAATGGCTGCAGCCCTTTCAAAGCTAAGGTCAATCTCTGCCCTCTGGGCAGCAATTAAGGCATCAATAACCCGGTCTACATTACCACCAGCCAGGTAATGGGCTTCCAGCTGATCACTGGTAACGGTTATTCCAGCTTTGTGAGACTTGATCATGGGCTGAACAATAGCAGAAGGCGGAACCCTTCTTAAACGCATCCCAATTAGCGTAATAATACTGACCTTTACTCCAGCAGCCCAGGAAGAAATCCAGAGACCGACAGGAATAAAGTAAAAGAAAAACGGTACAACTATTACTATCAGAATAATGATAAACAGGGCAATTATACTCATACTATTCATCTCCCTCTATTTTTTTTACTACAATGCGGTTACCCGCTATTTTTGTAACCATAACCTCTACACCTTTTTCTATAAAACGGCCTTCACTGACTACATCTATTCTTTCCCCATCTATCTCTACAATACCAGCTGGTCTTAAAGGAGTTACTGTTTTCCCCTTTTTATTTAATAACTCTTTCCGGTCACTCTGTGCCCGATAACCAGCTTCTACGGTCTGGCTTTCACCTAAAGCAATCCTCCTGGAAAGGGCACTACTGCCAAAGAACTTTAACATGATAATAAAGCCAGCAATACTTAAAACCAGGACTGTTGCTATACCTATCATAGCAGCATCAAAATTGGGGAAAAGGAAGTAAATACTGGCCAGAATAAGTATTAAACCACTGATTCCAGTAAGACCAAAACCTGGTGTTACAAAAATCTCTACTGCCAGCAAAATTAAGCCAGCCAGAAATAGGACCGCAAGGCCCCAGCCAGCTAAACCATAATAGATATGGCTACTGAATACTATGGCCAGAGATAATAAGCCCACAGTTCCAGGCAGGCCAAAGCCTGGCAGGAATATCTCTGCAATTAAGCCCAAAAGGCCGATAGTAAGCAGGATAATTGTTACATAAGGCCTGGTGATAATCCGGGCAGCCTTTTCTGCCATGCTCTGTTCTACTTCTACAATTTGCCCGGGACTATAGCCCAGTTCTTCATATAACCTGAAGTGATTGGCTACCTTATAGTCTGCTATTTGATGTTCTATAGCTTCATCAACAGTCAAAGTAAGTAGTTTCCCCTTAGGAGAAATCCCCTCAATCTCTATATCCTTATCAACCATAGCTGCTGCCAGTTCTGTATTTCTGCCTCTGGCCTCTGCTGTAGCCTTAAACTCCTTGCGGACAGCAGAGATATACTTTTCTTCCTCCGGCCTGGTCTCTGCAGCCCCAATACTACTTCCCTCAGCCATAACCAGTTTTTCTCCCGCCAGGGCAATCAAAGCTCCGGCAGACCAGGCTCTGCCCCTGACATAGGTCACTGTATAAATATTGCTTTTCAGGATCAGGTCTCTGATCTTAATAGCCGGATCCAGGTATCCACCATATGTATCAATCTCAAATATTACCAGATTTGCTCCCTTTATATGGGCCTCTGCCAGGGCCCGCTCTGTTAATTTAAATAAACCATTGTCAATATTGCCTGTAATCGGTACCTGGTAAACCAGATCAGCCCGTTCTGCAGCTACATAATTAAAAGAGCAAAAAAACAAAAAGAAGATAGCACTAAAAAGGAATAATTTTAAATAAGCTCTTTTCTTCATTTTTCACCACCATTTCTAGATAATTTAGTAAAAACCTCCCATATATTCTTTAATATTATTTTACCAGTTCAGTTAAAACCTTTACAGCTTTCAATTAATATTATAATTCTCAAAAAAAAGCAAAAGTCCTGCTTGAACTGGAAAATATAAAGCCAGGGTCATTGAGGCCCTGGTATATATAGTTTAGCTATTCTATTTTTCCGGTAAGTAGGCTGCCAGAATTTCAATCTCCTGATTTAATTTCTTCAGCATATTCTTTTCACCGGTATTTTCATATTCTTTAATTGCCTCACGGCGTTCTTCTATCTCTCTCTGAAGAACTTCAAGAACTTCATCATCTTCCAGATCTTTTCTCTTTTCAATTTCCAGATTTTTTATTGCTGCCCTTGCTGTTTTAATTACAGATAATTTTTCCTTTTCTTTATTTTTCATGGCTAATTTCATATCTTCCAGCAGCTGTTCCTTTAGCGACGAGATCTTTTTCACCCCCTAACAGAGATCCCCTAACTTTTCACCACCTAAGAGATGGAAGTGAACATGATATACCACCTGTCCGCCATCATCCTTGCAGTTAGCCACCATCCGGTAACCCCTTTCAGCTATATTATATTCCTCTGCCAGCTTTTTGGCTACCTGATACATATGGCCAACCAATTGATTGTCCTCTTCCTCCAGGTCATAAATTGTAGGGATATGTTTGACAGGAATGATTAAGAAATGAATAGCTGCCTGTGGATTGATATCTTTAAAAGCCACCACCTGCTCATCCTTGTACAAAAGCTCAGTTTCCATTTCACCATTGGCAATTTTACAGAATATACAATCTGACATCTTTTTCCTCCTCCTTTTATGATTATATATTCGCTTTTAGAAATGAAATTCCTCTTTTTACACTATTTCACCGATAACAGTTTCGTGGCTATGGCTTTTCAGCAATTTCACCTTGACCAATTGGCCCATATAGGTCTCATCTGCATCCACCAATACCCTTAGATAATTATCGGTCATCCCTGTTAAGAGCTTTGTTTCCTGATCCCTCTTTTCCTCTACAATTACTGGCCTTACTGTACCAAGAAACCTGCTTTGATATTCCAGCATTAATTCCTCATTTAAGGCCAGCATTTTATTGCTGTAAATCTTTTTCTGTTCGGCAGAAACCTGTTCCCCCATCCGGGCTGCCGGTGTTCCCTCTCTTTTGGAAAAGGGAAAGACATGGAGGCGACTAAAGGCCATTTCTTTGACAAAATTATAATTTTCCTGAAAAGCCTCTTCATCTTCTCCTGGGAAACCAACAATCACATCAGTAGTTATGGCTATATCCTTTATTCTTTCTCTAAGTTTTTCTACCATGGCTCTAAATTCAGCTGTACTATAGGGCCTTCTCATCAATTTCAGTATTTTATCACTACCACTCTGTAAGGGTAAGTGGAGGTGGGGACAGACTTTCTGTTCAGTAGCCAGGATATCTATTAAGCCTTCTGTTATTTCGGTTACTTCAATAGAACTTAAACGGATATGTTCCAGGCCATCTATTTTAACCAATTCCTGCAATAATTGCTCCAGGCTATCCTCTTTACCCCAGTCAGTACCATAGGCACCCAGATGGGTTCCAGTGAGAATAATCTCTTTGACACCCTTGTCCACCAATTCCTTGATTTCTTCCCTTACGGATTCAGGCTCCCTGCTCCGCACTGGTCCCCGGGCATAGGGAATAATACAATAACTGCAGAACTGATTACAACCTTCTTCTATCTTCACATAGGCCCTGGTGGTCTCCTGCAGGCTTTCCACCCTCAAATCCTCAAAAACACTTAAATCCTGCCTCTTCAGGATTTCTATATTGGCTGATCCCAGTTTTTGAAATTCCTCTACATATTCTACAATATGGCTGCGGTTACTGGTCCCCAGGAAGAGGTCTACACCTTCAATCCCCTTGACTTCATCTGGAGCCACCTGGGTATAACAACCCACCAGGGCTACAATGGCCTCTGGGTTGATCCTCCTGGCCTTCCGGGCCAGCTGTCTGGATTTGCGGGCTGCTTCATTGGTTACTGTACAGGAATTAACCACATAGACATCTGCCTCTTCATTAAAATCAACAATATCATAACCTTTTTTCTTAAATAAATCCATCATTGCCTCTGACTCATAATGATTTACCTTACAACCCAGAGTATGGAATGCAACTTTTGCCATTCTTTAGCCTCCTAATTCTCCTGCCTGATATAAAAGAGCAGTCAATGTTACAAAGCCTGCTGTTTCTGTTCTCAAGATACGGGGACCAAGGCTTACTGCTATTCCGCCGGCTTTCTGGACAAAGTCTACCTCTCCTTGAGAAACCCCCCCCTCAGGGCCGATTATAATCAAGATTCTTTTCTTTTCCTGTAAATTGACTTTTTCCAGGACACTCTTTAAGCCCCGCCCTTTTTCTTCTTCCCAGGGGATTAAGACCAGATCAAATTCGGGAAAAATACTATCCAGCTGGCGGAGATTATAGAATTGATCGATGAGGGGTATCCGGCCCCGCCGGGACTGTTTGGCAGCTTCTTCCGCTATTTTCTGCCACCTTTCCCGCCTCTGGTCCTGCTTTTTACCCTCCAGCTTAACAATAGTCCTTTCTGTATTCAGGGGTATAATCCTCTCTATCCCCAGTTCTGTACACTTCTGAATGATTAATTCCATATTGCTTTTCTTGGGGATAGCCTGAGCCAGAGTAACCTCCAGGACAGGTTCATTCTCATTCCGGTAACTTTCCTTAATAACTGTTATGACCGCATCATCCTGAAAATCCCGTATTTCCACCCGGTGATCCAGGCCATCACCACTGGAAACAATGATTTCCTCCCCAATCCCCAGGCGAAGGGACCGGTAAATATGATTATAATCACTACCACTAATCCTGATTATCCCCTCAGAAATATCTTCAGGCTGAACAAAAAACCTGTGCATCCTTAACACCTACTTCCCAATAACCAGGGCAACCCAGTCATTTAAGACCTGCTCATCGATAAGTTTATAACCCAACTCATAGGCCTTTTCTAAAACCAGATCCCGTTTTTTCATGATAATACCAGATAAGATAATGATAGGATCCTCTTCCAGAAAAGGTGCAAGGGTGGGCAGGAGTTTTATAATCAGATCATGGATAAGATTGGCTGTAATAATAGAAAACTTGCCATTAAGGTTTTTGGTCATATCTCCCTGTAAAACCTCAACCTGGCCTTCCACCTGGTTAATCCTGATATTTTCCCGGGCTGCTTCTACAGCCAAAGGATCTATGTCTACAGCTGTTATATCTTTTATTCCTAGATAAGCAGCTACTATAGCCAGGATCCCGGTACCAGTACCAATATCCAGCATCCTTTTTTCCTCCCAGCCAGCTCCAAGATGTTTTTCCATCAGTTCTATACAGAGACGGGTACTTTCATGGCTGCCGATACCAAAGGCCATCCCCGGATCAATCCTGATAATCTTTTTCTCTTCATCAGCAAGGGACTCCCAGCTGGGGGCAATTATAAATTTCTCGCCAATTTCCAGTGGTTTAAAGAATTTATGCCAGTTGCTGGTCCAGTCCTCATCTTTCCGCTCCTGAACTGTAATAAGAGTTTCACCGGCATTGAGGGCATAAGCTGGCAAGTCATTGATTCTCTTCTTTAATGTTTCCAGCAAGCCAGGAAAATTTTCATCATTATTATAATAAGCAGTAATTTTAACCCGGTCTCCACATTCCTCAAAAACTACACCATTACTGCCCAACTCATTCAGGATATTGGCCACTGCCTCAAAAGACTCTGCACCTATTTCAATACTTAATTCCTTCCAGTTCATCTTCACACTCCTAAAGCATCACGTACTTTTTTTAACCAGCTTTTCTGCTCCGGATTGATCTCATCACCACTTACTTCAGCAAACTCCAGGAGCAATTCCTTCTGTTTGGCATTCAATTTCCTGGGGATAACCACTTTGACCGTCACAAATTCATCCCCCCTGCCATAGCCATTCAGATGGGCAATACCTTTATTCTTCAACCTGAAGGAAGTCCCTGGCTGGGTTCCTTCCGGTATTTGAAACTTAACCTTGCCTTCCAGGGTTGGTACCTCAATCTCGTCCCCTAAAGCAGCCTGAACAAAACTGATGGGCACCTCACAATAGATATCATCTCCCCGCCGGGTAAAGATTTCATGGGGTTTTACCTGTAATAAAATATATAAATCCCCATTGGGAGCACCTGGATCTCCTGCTTCACCTTCTCCTGCCATCCTTAATCTGGTTCCAGTTTCAACACCAGCCGGAATATTGACAGTTATCTTCCGCTCTTTTCTTACTTTACCACTACCATGACAGGTAGTACAGGGGGTTATAACTATCTTACCCTCACCAGCACAACGGTTACAGATCCTGGTCTGGGTAAAATGGCCAAAAGGAGTCTGCTGGCTGATCCGGATCTGGCCACTTCCCTGACAATCAGGGCAGGTTTTTACTTCTGTTCCCGGTTTGGCTCCACTACCATTACAGGTATTACAGGACTCAGTCCTGGGGATAGTTATTACCTCTGAACCTCCAAAAGCAGCCTTTTCAAAGCTTATCTCCAGCCGGTACTGCAGGTCACTACCCCGCTGGGGGCCCCGCCTCCTGCTGCCACCCATACCACCAAAGCCGCTAAAACCACCGAAGAACATATCAAATATATCATCTAAACCACCAAAGCCGCCCCGGGCAAAATCTTCAAAATTAAAGTCATTTTCGTTGATTCCAGCATGACCATACTGGTCATAACGGGCCCTTTTATCTGGATCACTTAATATCTCATAAGCTTCAGAGAGTTCCTTAAACTTCTCCTCTGCCTGGGGATCATCTTTATTTACATCAGGATGTAGTTTGCGGGCCAGCCTGCGATATGCCTTTTTTATCTCTGCCTCATCAGCATCCCGACCAACTCCCAGTACTTCATAATAATCTCTTTTACTGGCCAAACCTTCCACCACCTTTCCTAAAACTGAGAAAAGAGGGAGAAAAACTCCCCCTTTTATTCTACAACATTTTAATTAAAATCTCACCTATTATTCCTTATCTTCATCATCCTTAACTTCTTCAAAATCAACATCTACTGTTTTTCCATCATCTTCACTGTTTGCGGCCCCGGCATCAGCACCTCCAGCAGCCTGTTGGTCTGCCTGGGCTTTCTGGTATAATTCGGTGCTGAATCCTGTTAAGGCATCTGTCAGGCCTTCTATTTTTTGCTTGATTTCCTCAATATTATCCCCTTCCAGGGCTTTCTTTAATTCATCCTTAGCCTTTTCAACCTTATCCTTAACCTCCTGGCTAACCTTATCTCCGGCATCTTTCAGGGTCTTATCTGTTTGATAGATCAGGCTGTCAGCTTCGTTCCTGGTTTCGATTTCTTCTAAGCGTTTTTTGTCCTCTTCTTCATGAGCCTGAGCCTCTTTTACCATTTGTTCAATCTCTTCATCAGTGAGGCCACTGGAGGACTTTATGGTAATATTCTGTTCATTACCAGTACCCAGATCCTTGGCAGACACATTTACAATACCATTTGTATCAATCCTGAAAGTTACTTCAATCTGGGGAATTCCCCTTGGTGCAGGAGGTATATTGGTCAACTGGAAACGGCCCAGGGTCTTATTATCTTTGGCCATCTTTCTTTCACCCTGGAGAACATGGATATCAACACTGGTCTGATTGTCAGTAGCAGTGGAAAAGATCTGGCTTTTTTCTGTCGGAATAGTGGTATTCCTGTCAATTAATTTGGTAAATATACCCCCAAGGGTTTCAATACCCAGGGATAGAGGTGTAACATCCAGGAGGACGATATCACTGACTTCACCGGCCAGGATACCACCCTGAATAGCTGCACCCATTGCCACAACTTCATCAGGATTAATACCTTTATGGGGTTCTTTACCAATTAAGTTCTTTACTGCTTCCTGAACAGCCGGTATTCTGGTAGAGCCCCCAACCAGGATAACCTCATCAATGTCTGAAGGGCTTAAACCGACATCTTCCAGGGCCCTTCTGGTTGGCCCCATGGTTCTTTCTACCAGATCAGCAGTCAGCTCTTCAAATTTTGCCCTGGTAATATCTATATCCAGATGTTTGGGGCCATCTTCAGTCTGGGTAATAAAGGGTAGGTTTACATTGGTAGTCAACACTGAAGAAAGCTCTTTTTTGGCCTTTTCAGCTGCATCCTTCAGTCTCTGCATGGCCATATTATCATTTCTAAGATCTACACCATATTCTTTCTTGAACTCATCTGCCAGGTAGTCGATCAGCTTCTGGTCAAAATCATCTCCACCCAGGTGATTATCTCCACTGGTAGCTATAACCTGAAATACACCATCACCTAATTCAAGGATAGAGACATCAAAGGTACCTCCACCAAGGTCAAAGACCAGGATAGTCTGTTCTTTATCATCATCTAAACCATAAGCCAGAGAAGCAGCTGTAGGTTCGTTGATTATCCTCTTAACATCCAGGCCAGCAATCCTGCCGGCATCTTTAGTAGCCTGGCGCTGGCTATCTGTAAAATAAGCAGGAACAGTAATAACGGCTTCTGTTACTGTTTCACCCAGGTATTCCTCCGCATCCCTTTTTAGTTTTTGCAGGATCATGGCAGAGATCTCCTGGGGGGTATGATCTTTACCATTAAGATTTACCTTATAATTAGAACCCATATGAGTTTTAATAGAACTTACAGTCTGATCTGGATTGGTAATAGCCTGCCTTTTGGCAGTTTCTCCAACCAGTCTTTCTCCTTTTTTAGAATATGCTACAACAGAAGGAGTGGTTCTATTACCCTCTGCGTTAGGTATAATAACAGGTTCACCGCCTTCAATTACTGCGACACAGGAATTGGTTGTTCCCAAATCAATACCGATGATTTTACCCATTTTAATTTCCTCCCTTATATAATGTTATATTGCTAAATAGATGGATAATTTAAAAATATATTTAAACCGCTGTACAGCAGTTAGAATTCACAAAACAAATGATAGTTTTACCAAATATTGTATTATTTTCCAGCAGCAGGGAAAAGGCCTTTTATTTAGCCACCTTGACCATGGATGGCCTGATTACCAGTTCCTTATTTAATATGTAACCCTTCTGGAGTTCTTCCACCACTATACCGGATTCATGTTCCTCACTTTCAACCTGTAGGACAGCATTATGATAATTATGGTCAAACTCTTTACCTACTGCCTCGATATTTTCCACACCCTGTTTAGCCAGAAAATCCAGCAATTGTCTATGGATCATCTCAATCCCCTTGCGGAAATCTTCACCACTTCCCTCCTGGGCCAGGGCCCGGTCAAAATTATCCAGTACTGGCAGCAAATCTTCCATTATTGCAGCTACTATTGCAGCCTGTATTCTTTCTGCTTCCTTTTCATTTCTTTTTCTATAATTGCTAAAATCAGCCTGTAACCTGACCAGGCGGTTATTGAGGGCTTCTTTTTCCTCTTCTTCTGCAGCCAGCTTTTTTTCTATTTCAGCTATTTTCTCCAGCAACTCCTCAGTACTGGGTTCTTTATTTTCCTCTCCTGCCTCTTCTTCCACCTTATTTTCTTCTAAGGTCTCTTTTTCTTCAGTTTCCGTATTTACTTCCACTTCTTCATTATTATCTGTTCTTTCTTCCAGATTTTTTTCTTCAACCTTGCTTCCATTTATATTTTCCATCTTCTCACCCACTTAACTCAGAAATTATTTTACTTATTAATCTGGACATGGTATTTACTGAGGCCAGAACCCGGGGATATTCCATCCTGGTTGGGCCAATTACACCAATCCTGCCAATAGCACTATTATCAACAAAATAAGTAGCTATAACTACACTGCATTTTTGCATATCCTTGATTATATTTTCCTGGCCGATTAATACTACCAGGTCTTGCTCAGGTATTTTAACAAAAAGATCTTTCAAGATTTCTTCCTCTTCCAGGATCTTCATTACCTTCTTCAGGCTATCTCTATCATTGAATTCAGGTTGATCCAGAATATAGGAAGTACCACCGAGATAGATCTTAAAATCATTAGGACTGGAAAGGACAATAATCCCTTTATGGATTGAATCCAGGATATCACCGGGAATATCTACTTTGCCCAGTAATTCGGCACTTAATTTTTCCAGGTAGTCAGGAGTAATACTCTCCAGATCCCGATGGCAGAGCTTATCATTAAAGAAATTGTTCAGGTAGTTTATTTGCCTGTTGTTTAGAGGACCATTGAGTTTAATAATCTTATTATGCACCAGGCCAGTATCTGTTATAAGCAGCAACAAATAACTCTGACTATCAACCGGAGTTAATTGAATGTGTTTTATTCGAACATTTGGGGCCAGTGGTTCAGATACAATTGAGGTATGTTGAGTGATCCGGGAAAGCATCCGGGCTAAGTGGCTCATTATATTCTGAATCCCATTCTTATAATGGAGATCCTTCAGAATTTGTTCTACCTGTATCTTCAGGTCGATCTCCTGGGGAAAGGCCTCTTCACCCCTCATCAGACTATCTACATAAAAACGATACCCTTTATCAGAAGGTATTCGTCCGGCAGAGGTATAAGGTTGTTCAATCAAGCCCAGTTCTTCCAGATCAGACATCTCATTTCTAATGGTAGCTGAACTGATGCCTAGTTTATATGTCTTGGCCAGGGTTCTGGAACCAACAGGTTCTGCAGTTAAAATATGTTCATGAATAATGGCCTTAAGTATTCTCTTCTTGCGCTCATCAACCTTTTTAACCACAAAAATTCACCCCTTTGTTAGCACTCTCATTTAAAGAGTGCTAATCGTTAATAATAAGATAACACAAGAGAATTACTTTGTCAATATCAAGGCAAAAATTCCATAAAAACTAAATTCCCCAATAATAGGCCCTTTTCTGTTAAAGAGATTCTATCATTACCAATGGTAATTAATCCCTGTGACTGCAATTTCTCTATTTCCCTGGCATAGTATTCAGTTAAACTGACATTAAACATCTTATAGAATTCTGTCAGGGAAACCCCTTCCAGTAAACGAAGGCCCATAAAGACCATCTCTGCCATTTGTTCTTCTCTACTTAATTGTATTCTTTCCTGGACCGGTAATTCCCCCTGGTTTAATTTCTCCATATATAGAGATAGGTCAGCATGGTTCCAGAACCGCTCTCCTCCCATAAAACTATGGCTACCAGGCCCTACCCCCAGATATGGTCTGAACTCCCAATAAAGGCGGTTGTGCCTGGACTGATAGCCATTCCGGGCAAAATTGGAGATTTCATAGTGTTCATAGCCACTGGCCCTTAAAAACTGCCGGGCCAGGAGGTACATTTCTGCATCCAGGGAATTATCTGTTTCTTCAAATTCTCCGGCTGCCAGGGAGCTGGCCAGGGGAGTGCCTTCTTCGATCTGCAGGCTATATAAGGATACATGGTAGGGAGAGAGCTGAATTGCCTGCTGGAGAGTCCTTTCCCAATCTGCCAGCTCCTGGTCAGGGATAGCATAGATAAGATCTATACTATAATTATCAAAATACCGGCCGGCCAATTCTATCTTCTCCCTGGCTTCCCGGGCATCATGCCTCCTGCCCAGGAAACTTAATTCCCGGTCATTAAAGGATTGTACCCCGATACTGAGCCTGTTAATACCGCTTTTTCGATAGGCCTGAAGCTTCTCCCCTGTTAAAGAAGATGGATTTACTTCCAGACTTACCTCTGCAAGAGGAGAAAGGGAAAACTCTTGAGAGATCAGGTCCAGTACTTGAGCCAGCTCTTCTGCTGACAAAAGGCCAGGTGTACCACCACCAAAATAAATAGTCTCCAGTTCTACTTTCCTGCCTTTACCCTGTAATAATATAGAATAACTTAAAAGCTCTTTCTTGAGATAAGACAGGTATTTCTCCAGTAAAGCCTGCTCAAAATTTACTGAGTAAAAATCACAGTACCTGCATTTCCCCTGACAGAAGGGGATATGCAGGTATAAACCAAAAGTATCATTATTAATATCATTATTCATATCTCTATTCATCTTCATCACGCTGTAATACGGCCATGAATGCCTCCTGAGGGATTTCCACCTTACCCACCATCTTCATCCGTTTCTTGCCCTCTTTTTGCCTTTCCAGCAGCTTTCTCTTTCGGGTCACGTCTCCACCATAACATTTGGCCAGAACATTCTTCCTTAAAGCCTTAATATTCACCCGGGCAATAATCTTATTCCCAATGGCTGCCTGGACAGGCACCTCGAACATCTGCTGGGGAATAAGTTTTTTCAATCTGCTGACCAGGGAACGGCCTTTTGCTTCAGCTGTATCAGCATGGACAATAATAGATAGGGCATCTACCGGCTCCCCGCTGATGAGGATATCCAGTTTCACCAGTTTGCTCTCCTTAAAGCCGATAAACTCATAATCCAGGGTTGCATAACCACGGGTCCTGGACTTCAAATGATCGAAAAAGTCAGTGATTAATTCACTTAAAGGTATATCATAAACCAGCCTGACCCTGTTTTCATCAATATATTGCATATCCTTAAATTCTCCACGATTTTGCTGGCAGAGCTCCATGGCCTGGCCAACAAACTCATCAGGTAAAAAGATCTCTGCCTTTACATAGGGTTCTTCAATCTTTTCGATATTATTGACATCAGGGAAATCCGCCGGATTTTCTATTTCCAGGATTTCTCCATCTTTCAAGCTTATTAAGTATTCAACACTGGGAGCGGTAACAACCAGGTCCAGCCCATATTCCCTTTCCAGCCTTTCCTGGATAATCTCCATATGGAGCAGACCCAGAAAACCTACCCGGAAACCAAAACCCAGGGCTTCTGATGTTTCCGGTTCATAGGTCAGGGAAGCATCATTTAGCTGAAGTTTTTCCAGGGCATCATTTAAGAGGCCATAATCAGCATTATCTGTCGGATATAGCCCACTATAAACCATGGGTTTGATCTTCTTATAGCCAGGCAAAGGTTCACTGGCCGGGTTCTGGGCACTGGTTATGGTATCTCCCACCCGGCAGTTTTTCACATCTTTAATACCGGCTATGATGTAGCCTACCTCTCCACTGGACAGGATACCGGTCTTTACCATATCAGGTTTAAAGACACCTACTTCATCCACCTCATAAACCTTATTATTGGACATCAGTTTGATCTCTTCCCCAGGCTTTACCTGTCCATCAACTATACGTACATAGGCGATAACCCCCTGGTAGGCATCATAAATAGAGTCAAAAACCAGGGCCCGGAGGGGACTGTCAATAGTATTCTCCGGTGCCGGGATATATTTTATAATGGCATCCAGAATATCCTCAATACCGGTTCCATCCTTGGCACTGGCCAGGATAGCCCCTTCCACATCAATACCAATATCCATTAGCTGTTCCTTTACCCAATCGGGATTAGCACTGGGTAAATCGATCTTATTAATAACCGGAATTATCTCCAGGTCATGTTCCAGAGCCAGGTAGATATTGGCCAGAGTCTGGGCTTCCACCCCCTGGGAGGCATCTATCACCAGAAGTGCCCCTTCACAGGCTGCCAGGCTGCGGGAGACCTCATAGGCAAAGTCAACATGTCCGGGTGTATCGATGAGATTTAGTTCATAACCCTTATATTCCAGACGTACTGCCTGGGCTTTGATGGTTATGCCCCTCTCCCTCTCCAGGTCCATCTTGTCCAGTACCTGGTCTTTCATCTCCCGTTCAGATAATACTCCAGTATATTCCAGTAATCTATCAGCTAAGGTAGATTTTCCGTGATCTATATGGGCAATTATGCAAAAATTACGGATATGATCAGTTTTCCCCTTCAAGCAAGTTCCTCCTTCTTCCACTAATTCATAGAATATTATAACACTGCCCCGTTTTTTTATCAACAAGCAAGGGAAATATCCCCTGCTCATCATTTTTACACAAACCTTTACTGTTATTTATATCATTAAAAAGGCGGGACTTCTCCTGCCAGAAAAAAATACCTTATCGTATCATCTAGCTATTTCTTTAATTACCTGATTTATCAAATTCTTACCTTGTGCCATACACATTGGAACACCACCTCCTGGAAACACCCATTGACCTATCATATAAAAGTTACGTAATCCAGGTAGTTTTTTAGGTAAAATAACACCAAATGTATCCACTGTAGGCAGCCATCCCTCATAAGATCCTTGCCAATTACCTGTATATCTCTCCCAGGTAACTGGAGTAGCAATATCAGCTATCTCAATATCTTCCTTAATTCCGGGTAATATTTCTTCCAATACATTAATATAAGATTTCAATATTCTTTCTTTTTCTCTATAATATCCATCTCTATCTTTTTCGTATAATTCTTTCCAATAGAAATAATCACTTTCTATTTGTGTTTTAAGAACACTCTTCCCTTTAGGTGCAAAATCTTGATCATGACAATAGTGGAAAAAACCTGACCAATAAATCTCTTTGCCATTAATTATAATAGGCTCTCTTAATTTAAAATCATATATTGCTGGCATACCTGAAAAATCTCTTTTAACTCCTAAACTTATTGATATTATTGGTGGCCATAATTGGGGCTTATGGTAAAATTCTTTAATCCTTTTAGGAAGGTAGTTTCCCTCAAGCATTTCAAATAATGTTGTTCTCCCATCACAGGCGGAGATTACAATATCTGCAGGAATAAACTTTCCATTGTCCAGTTCAATTCCAATTGTACAGCAGTCTTTAACAATGATTTTTTTGACCCTACAATTATAGTGTACTTTTCCACCCAGGTCAGTATATTTCTTTTCAATCTCTTGCGCAAAATTTAAGGAACCACCCAGTGGATAACCAGCTTCCTTTCGGTGCATAAAACTTAGTGGCATAATTGCCATCAAAGCTGGTAATTTTTTAACAGGAAATATCCGGTAAAGCATTTCCTTTAAAAGGTTATTACTAAATAGGCTATCGAAAAACTCTTCTACCGTAATCTTTTTCAATTTCATAAAGGATGGCATGAAAGGAAGGAGTTTGATAAAATCCTTGAACTTAAAATTTCCAAAATCACCATCCATCGGAGGATTGAACTCCGTATATTTTTTTAAAAGATTGATATACTTCTTGAGCCCTCTCTTCTCTTCTGGGAATAAGCGCAACAATTCAGATTCAAACTTATTGATATCCGTATAAACAGTCATCTTTAAACCATTTGCTGAGATAACGCGAAATATATCAGTATAGAGAAATTCAATAGAATCAGCTATACCCAGTTCCTTAAAAATAGGGTACAAAGTGGTCCCTTTGTTTGAACCTATTACCCAGTGAAGACAATGATCAAATAGATAATCGCCTCTTTTCCAGGATGTACAAACACCCCCAGGAACTGAGTGCATCTCATATATCTCAGATTGGAATTTGTTCATTTGGGCATAACATCCAGTCGATAATCCAGCTATACCAGCACCAATAATCACTATTTTTTTATTCATTTAGCCCTCCGACCACTAAGAATTTAAACCTAAATATTATTTAATTGCTGTTATAGGTGGATCTTATAGGTGCTTCTAAATAACTGACAATTTTCACTGTTGGTTTTATTAGTTTATCTAAATCTTATACTCCTTCTACCATTTTGCTATCCTTAAAACCTGGTTGCAACAAGTCCACCGCTATATGTGAAGTAACCTTATTAAAACCTATTTCATTATTACTGGCTTTTATTAATCTTTTTTATAGTTATAACTATATTCATCATATTCTTCCTTATTTCCTTCTTTTATCATATTTATAAATCCTAAGGATAGATTCTTCGCCTTTTTCAACATATACTCCAACATATTTTTCAGTGATTATAATTTGAGGTACATATTCAATAAAATCATCCCTTATTTCATCTTTCCATAAAATATCTCCTGTTTTTATATCCATAACTGTAAAACTATCTAAAAAAATTTATAACAAATCATTTTTAATTTTAGGTTCAAAACTATAATATATAGATATATCTTTTTCCCATAATTTATTAAATTCATAAAGATCTAAAACTATTAATTTATTATTATCACAATAAACTATATATTGGTCACTAACGCCAAAATACAAAGGCATCTGAGAATGCCCTTTAATTTTTCCAATATATTTGCCTGTTTCTTTACAGATTATTTCATTTTTATCTCCAAATAAATATTTTTGATTCTGTCTAATAAGATAGTTGCTTTTGCACATTGTAGAATCGATTTTATATTTTATCTCAGCAGTATTTTTATCAATCTTGTAAAGATAATTACCTAATACAAAAATATGTCTGTCTGAGGTTCCCCCATTAAATTAGACACATAGTTTAAATATATTTCTCTCGTTTTCGTATTCTTCCGGACTTTTATAGTCCAGGGATGAATGTAAACGAATTCTGTTATAAAAAAATCTCAATATATTCAAAAATATCCCTTCTGGCCTGCTTTC
>Ga0208693_1000007_pt1 | contig 244162 bp, 216 predicted proteins | sample AD_UKC071_MetaG_FD_184438 | JGI IMG/M metagenome (GOLD analysis project Ga0208693, IMG submission 184438) | Active sludge microbial communities of municipal wastewater-treating anaerobic digesters from USA - AD_UKC071_MetaG (SPAdes) (version 2) | ecosystem: Engineered > Bioreactor > Anaerobic... | reverse complement strand
CATCTCAAAGGCTCCTATCTGACCTGACTTCATTCCTTGGCATAGGCTTCGCACCGCGCGGCAGCGTTCCTGCTGCGGGCACAAGGACACCTGCGTCCCGGCCTAACCAGCGGTGCATCCATGCCAAGGAGTGCACATGTCAGAGTTCCAGTTCATCGAGTTCCTGTCCGCTGACCCCGTAGAGCGGGCCATCGCTGACCGGGTTGCCGGCATCCTCAACAATCCCCGCCTTAGCCGCGCGCAGCGCGAAACACTGGTCAGGCAGGCGCAGCGTGACCTGATCGGCTATCGCCAGCACAAGGGCAGCAGGGAACGCCTGCTACAACTGGCGAAGGCAGTGCCGGTAGACAAGGGGGCCATCGCCATCAGCGTGCAGGTCAGGGCAGGGCGCTTACAGGTAGGCGTCACCCATCCCCAGCAGGGCTTCACGTGGCTGGATGCCGGCATCGCGCCGCCTGAGTTCGGCCCCAACATCCCGGCCATTGCCTTGGTACGCGGCAAGGCAGGCAGCAGGCGGCGCAGCGCCCCGGTTGACCCCATCGCTGCCCGGCGCCGTGAGTTGGGCAGCAGGCCATGAAAAACGGCCCCAAGGGGCCGTTCGTAGTCGGGGGCTAGTGCAGGGTCAGCCGTCGGCCATCGCCCGCGTTAGGCATCCATGCGGGCCAGTTCATCCCATGCGCGGCGCAGCCGGTCGGCCAGCACCAGTTCAAGGTCAGTTGCGTCCTTGCGAGCGTCGGCCAGTGCCAGCAGGTGCGGCGTGGACAGGTCATCAAGGCCAGTCATCAGGGTCACGTCATCGTGTGCGACGGTCAGGGCTGCGGCATTCATGCGGGTTCTCCGTTGGGGTTGATGAAGCCTCAATTGTGGAGTGCACCGCGACGGATGGGAAATTGTATTTCCTCATGAAACCCTCGCCGTTAGTCGATGTTAGGCTATGAATATAATAGCAAGGCTAACACGTTAGCGCGGCTGCTGATGGTGCTGGCATGGGGGCGATGTGAGAAAAAATGAGGGGGGTACCCCCCACCGGGGTGGTCCAACGCGATGCACCCCGCCCCCCTAGGTCAATCTCTTGCGCACGCGCGAAACCAATTTTTGAAATCGAAAGTGCTATTTTTCCAAGCGCGGCGCCACGCCCCTATAGCTCGCTAAGTAACTGGCGCAGCATGACGCGCCGCATGGTGAGTGGGCCACCGACGGTCTTGTCCTGCCGAAAGCGCTCTGGCACTTCGCCGGGGGATAAGGCCAGCGTGTATGCCTCAAGCTCTGCGTGCGGCGTTTCGTGCCTCAAGCTCCATTCCAGGCATTCCACCTGCCGTTCGGTCGGCATGTCAGCGTTCGCGCCCAGGCGGAGCGTTTGCCGCAGGTGCGCTTGGAACACCAGCCGCAGACGGCGCAGCTTGGTCGGCGCGTCCAGCGTGGCCCACGTGTCACGCGTGCCGTAGTGATCCACCAACTCCGGGCACACCAGCTCTATCGGCGTTGCCGGGTTCTGTCGCCATTCCAGTTCACGCCAGAACTCCAATACCGATTCCCGCACCAGCGGGGTAGCTATCGGCCACAGGGCAATGTGTGGCCGCCCATGTCGCAGGCTCCATTCCAGCACGTCAATCATGCGGTCAGTGCCTGGTCGCCGCGAGTCCTGAAACCCGCTCCAGTCCACGGTCAGCTTGAAGCGGTCAGAAAACACCATGTCGAGTGCCGCCATGCGCTCGCGTTTGCTGGCACGGTTCCAAGGGACAGGCGTGCAGCGCGTGAGGTCGGGGAACAGTTCGTGGATGGGTGGTTCCATTGGCATCTCCTTGCCGAACCACCATACACAGCACACGTTAAGGTGCACTAACTTTGACGGGCTTTCCGACGGCGGCGCAGCCGGGCATCAGCGCAGTCGTGTTGCCCCCGACGGATTCAGGGTGCCTATCGCCTCCAACGCAGCCAACAAATCCACTTTAGGGTGGCTGTCGCGCAGGGCACGGCGCATCATCTCGCGGCGCACTTGGATTTCGTTTAGTCTGTGGATCATCCGAATTCGCCGCGCCGCAGCCATCACCGCCGGGCGCGCAGCGGCGACTATCTCGCGCAAGCGCGCACCCTCCAACCTGCCGACCGCAGGCATGCATATCAACACCCACAACGCGATGAAGTTGATCGGATTGCGGGCTTCGCGGAAAAACTCACGTGCCAGTTCCAGCACTTCCGGCACATCGTCGCGGGGCATGTCGTAGCGACCGGCGGTGAAGCCGATCAGCGCGCGGGCCGATTTCATGTCGTCTTCGGCGCGGTCTAGGCCCAAGCCCAACTCCAATTCACACGCAGCACCCATCAGCGCGTGCAGGCCTTCATAGACGACGTGGTCATGGCTGCTGCTGTTGACTTCGCCGGCACGCCTCTTACGGGAGACACAGTCGATGCGCACCCAGCGGACAGAGTTTCGGGTCAGGATGTAGGCGACGATGTGCGCCGCCTCGTGCACCGCAGTGCGTGCACGTTCCAGTACGGTTGCGGCGCTCAGTCGTTTTCCGCCCCGTTCAAGGATGAAACACAACTGTTCGTCGTTCATGGCCGATGGGCGCGGCCAGCGTCCATAGTCCGGCTTGAACGCGAGGGGGGCACTGCGCGTGCGCGGGGGCATCATGTACTCGGCAAAGGCCCGAACCACGTTGCGGCGGGGGGTAGGGGCGGGGCGATAGTGCGTATCGGTAGTCATGGGGTTCCTCAGTTTCGGTTGATCGTTGGCATCAGTCGCTGGTATCGACGGGTCTTTACGCCGGGTTTGGCCCATGCCGTCAGGTGCCTGCGCCCCGAACGGGGCCAGTGACGGCGCCAGCCTGACAACTCAAGGGCCACCGCCAGGCGACGGTCATGCTTGCTGGCTCCGACAAGGGCCGCGAGTTCTCGTGTGGTTAGCCACTTCGACGGGTGAGCCTCCGCCAGTTGGACCAGCGCGCGCTGTAGAGCGAGTAGCGGGCGTGCCGGCAAATTGGGCTGTAGCGACCGGGTGGGGGGTGGTGGTGACGGGTGTGACGGATTGAATCGTTTCACCTTCAGCCCTATAGAACGCTCTATAGGAAGGGAGGGTGTTTTTGATTCATCCGTCACACCCGTCACTTTCATGGTGCAGCCCTCCCCGTCGAAGTGGCGGCGCCCGCAGGCTTGAGGCCGATGCCCTGATAAATGGCGCCCTTGTTGGTTCTGAACTTTTGGGTGCCCCGCGACGCCATCTTGTCGGCGAAGCGCTTTTCGCTCAGGACGCCATGCCCGCCGCCACGGCACCAGTCGGCGAAGTGGGTGTACAAGCGGCGCGCGCCGATCTCACCCCCCTCGGTCGGTTGGACAGACTCGCCCAGCCATTGACCCATGACATCGGAATCCGTCCGATAGGTGCTCACCTCCTGGCGGACGCGCTCAGGCACCGCGAGTCCTCGCGCGAGCCATTCCCTCGTGCCGGCAAGGCCCCAGTTCAGGATGCCCGGCAGTTCAGCGGTCAGCTTGCTCTCCAACTCCTTGTCTCGCTCAGACTCGCTGAATTGCCGGTTGAAGGGGATCAGGACGACACGGCGCCATATGCCTTGATCGTCGCCACGAATGACGGGCTTGTGGTTGCAAGCCATGATGTGTTTGGCGGTCGGGGGAATCTCCACAGGGGCCGCGTTGAGGCCGCGCGCCACCACAACGTCACCGCCCGTTAGCTCCTTCACCTTGGCTTCGTCCAGCCGCGAGCCGTCTTCCACCTCGCTGCTGATGGCGAGCCTCGCGCCGATCAGTCGGGCTAGCTGTGGTGTTGCCTTTTCGGCGCTCTCCGCATTGCGCCCCTCGCTCATGTAAAGCTTCGCCGGGACTTGCTTGGCGTAGTCGCCCATCGTCTTGCGTATTACGCTGAGGAGCAGCGACTTGCCGTTGGCGCCGGTGCCGTACAGGAACACGAACACCTGTTCGCGGGTGCTGCCTGTCAGGTAGTAGCCGAACGTCCGCTGCATGAGCGACACCAACTCCATGTCCCCCTCAAACATCTCTGAAAGGGAGCGCTCCCACAGCGGGCACCGGGCGTCGGGCGCCCAAGTGGTGCCAACGGTGCGAATCATCATGTCGCCCTTGGTGACCCGCCTAGCCTGACCGTTGCGCAGGTCTACATGCCACCCGTCGGCGGTCTGTATGACCATCGGGTCGGCATCGGCTTCATGGGGCAAGAATGGAATTCCGGGGGTCGCTTTCAGCAGCGCGAGCGCCGCCTCGATTCGCGGCCTGTCCAGTGAGCGGCTACCCCATGCGGCCACGCGCTTGGCGGTATCACTGTCGTTGGCCTCGCGGGCTTCGTCGTAAATGCCGCGCAAGACGTGGCCAGCCTCATTCGCCATGAGTCCGTGCTTATCGGGAATCCAGCGGTCGCGGAACACCACCCAGCAGTCAGCGCCAAGGTCGTAGCGGACGCCCCCGTCAGCGGCTTTGAACAAGCGCGCTGCGTTGCCGGTGTCGTTCAATGTCTGCGTGACTGGCAGTGTCTCCGCGACGACGGCGGGTTGCCCGTCATCAGTCACCGTCACAGCGGGCAGGGTCACATGCTGGTGCCACGGGGGCGACCAGCCGTTATTCATGGCCTTGTGGTACATCGTGGCGACCTTGATGCCGTTGCCACGGTCGCTATTCCAGACGTTGGCAAAGCTGCGCGCGTCAAAATCGGCTGGCGCGGTCTGGCTCCATTCGAGTGCCACCTGTTTACCGTCGTTGCCCAACGCATCGCGGACGGCCCACACGACGTTTCGCCAAGTGTCTCGGTCGCAGCCGTCCGCCACCGCTGCGGGGATGTGCGCCAACGCGCTACGTATCACGTCGACGGTCGGAGCCGGCCACGTTCGGCGGCCCAAGGCTTCGTCGTTGGCCTGGTCGGCGTCTGCACGGGAATAGGCTGGCTTTGTGGCGGTCAGCGCCACGGCGTTACGGTCACGTTTCGCCTCTTTCCGTTGATCGACAAGTTCCCCCACTTTGGCGAGGACTTCGGGCGGCGCTTCACGAATCGTGCCGATGCCGCCGGCGCCAGTGAGCGCGATAAATCCGCTCTCGCCAAAAACCTCCAACTCACCTGGCGCCTTAATATTGCCGGAGTTGCCAAGCACCAAGAAATGCACGCCCGTCCCGGATACGCTTTTTTCAATGGCCGCGTAGGGCGCGAGCAGCTCCCAAGCGCTGCGCTGTTCGGGCATCAGCTTCACTTTTCCGGTTTCCGGGTCGATGCAGTTGTCTACATCGAGGGCGACAAGGCCGCAGTTCGGGCTAAATATCAGTCCAACACCGGCAAACGCGCTACTCCCGCGCCTGGCTTCGCGGATAGCTTCGTCAAGGGTCATCAGCTTGGCCGCAAGAGCGGGGTCTTTGTAGCCACCGCGCAGCAGTTCAAATCCCCCGACGCCACGGACATAGGGAATCTTGTCCAGCTTGTCGGGTCTGCCGTCGCGCGTCTTGGTCTTGTAAAGGCAGAATACCTGTAGCTCCGCAATGGGGCCCAGGATTTCACGCAGCTTTTCGTAATTGGGCTGGATGCCCAAACGTGCTGTTCCGCTCATGCTTGCGCACCGTCCCTACGCGCAGCGGGGTTCGCAAAGCCGGCTGCTTTCCATTCGCTTGAAAGGGCTGCACGTCGGGCCTCAACTTGCGCGCGGTTTCTCCACTCGGCGAGCCACGTGCCGGCACTCAACAACAACTCGCCAGCGCGGTTGAGTTCCTTGCCGGACAGCTTGTCAGGCTGGCCCAGCATGCTCGACGCCACTTCCATCCAGTCAGTGATTAGCTGCAGGTTCCTGCTGCATGCAGCATCAATCGCGCCCAGCTGGTCGGCCGTATGAGTGGTGCCCGGCGCGCTCATGCCGACACCCCCGCTCCCACATTGGCCTTGCCAGCTTCGACGTCGCGCTCGGCAACGCGTGCGGCTTTCCAAGCCAGTAGTTCGTCCGACAACCATGCCGACGCACGGGGGCCGATCTTGACGGGCTTCGGGAACAGCCCCACGTCCGCCTGTTCGTAAATGCTTGAACGCCTTAAGCCGGCAAATGCCTCTACCCTTTTCAGGCGCACGAACACGCCGGGTTGTAGCGGCTCCACATGGACCGCCGCCTCCTTCGCAATTTCCATTGTTAACCTCACATTACCGGGAACGTCCGGCACGTATGTGAGTGTCGAATTGGAATTACTGCGACGTTTCGGGCATGCCGGATTTAATGGTCTTGACGTCCTTGCGCAGCGTGTCGATTGCTACCTCAGGCATGTGGGGGAACCGCTCGCGCAGCGCCCTAGCAACGTCTTTTGTCTTGGCCCCCGGGTGCTGCCTTAGTATTTCTTCGACTGCGCCCAGGCGCTGCGCCCGTTGCGCGACGTTGGGGTGCGCTTGCGCCGCCTGGACCATCTGTTCCTGAAAGGCACGCGCCCCCTGCTGCCGTCGTCGGGTCGCTGCTCGCCGCTGCGCATCTTCCCTCCCTTGAATATCGTCTCCCAGCGCCTCTGCGCTGCTCGAATCAACCAGCGCGAGCCAGTCGCGTCGGGCGTCCGATGGCATGGCCTGTAGGTTCCTGGCGATGATGCGGTGTGCCTCGGCTACGACTACTTGATCGGGGTCTTTCGGTGGTCTTCCACGCCTGCGCGGCGCCACGCGTGCGGCATCCATGACGCCATCTAGCGGCGTCTGAAATGCGCGACCTTTCACGCTGCTGCCCTCTGCATGGGCACTACGTTGCTGTCACCCTCGGCGCCGGTGAAAAGACCCTCAAGGTGCTGCCCCAGGGCGTCGAACGCCCTTGCTTGGTCGGCCTCGCGCCGGTCGCGCACATAGACGCGGGTTACGCGGCTCTGGATGATGTGGTTAAGGCATTCGTCGATTACGTCGGCGCTGAACCCCAGGCGGCCCATGATGGTTGCCGCAGTGCGGCGCAGGTCGTGCGCTGTCCAGTGCCCACCGGACAAGCTCAGGCTGGCCGTGTTGAGGCTGCGGTGACTCAGTCGCTTGCCTTCGTCGGCTCGCTGGCGGTCGGCCAGTTGCTTGCCGAATGACTTGATGCACACGGCCCCGGTGCCGCTGCGGTTCGGAAAGACCCAGGGCAGTAGCTCGCCATCCGCGCCTCGCTCGCGCATGGTGTGCAGCGTCTTGAACCGCTCGATGGCGAACGCTGACAGATGGATGGTGTGGTCGCGTTCGTTCTTGGACTGCTCGGGCGGGATGTGCCACGTCGCGGCGTCCAGGTGGACGTACTCCCATCGGGCGTTCATCAGTTCGCCGACGCGGCACGCCGTCGCCAGAATGAGTGCTATGGCAATTTCGGAGCGGGCGCCCATGCGGGCGCCGGGCAGCTTCTGCACGAGTTGGCGAATCTCGGCATCGGTCAGCCACCTGTCGCGCTCGGTTTCGCGGCCACCGACGGCGCGCTTTTCAACAGTGTCCAACACGTTGCGGTCAACGACCTCGCGGTGCACCGCGTAACGCAGCATTTGCTTGAGGTCGGTCAGCAGCACGTTTGCCGTGCGCAGCTTGCCCGCTGCCTTGGGCACATCCAGCACGGTCATGAGGTCGGCCTTGCGCACGTCGGCGACGGCGACGTGGCCCAGGGTAGGGAACAGATATCGCTCGAACTGACGCCGCGTGTACTCGCCGCCGTCCTTGCGCCCGGTGCGCTTGCCGTCAGCGCCGACCCCTGGCTGCAAGTCCACGGCCGCCCACCGCTCGAAGACTTGGCGCACCGTCAGGCGGCGCGATACTGCCAATTCAGCCTGCTGGCGGGCTTCTTCCTCGGCGCGGACGCGGGCCTGTTCGTCACGGCGCTGCCGTTCGAAGTACCCCTTCAGGTCGTGCACCGGGGCTATCCCATGTGTGGCGTCTCCCCGATACAGCGCCGACCATTTGACGGCGACCTGGCGCGCCTTGGCTACCGTCAACCCTGTCCGGCCCTGGTGGTCGTAATCGCCGATCTTGAGGCTGCAACGCCTGCCGTTTCCGTCGGTGTAGCGGTAGAGAAAGGTACGGTCGCCAGCCGGCGTGATGCGACCCACGAAGGCGCCGCCGCCGCGCCCCAAGGATTCGGTCAGCCAGTTGTCGCGGCCGTCCGCTGTAGTATTCATGGCTGCTGTCGTGATGGTTGCCATATCGCCCTCGCTGAGATTCTGGTAGCCGTCTGGTAGCCGCAACGCGGCGGCAGTAGCCGTAAGATAGCGGACTTCTGCGGAAGTTCAACCCCTTCAGAAAACAAAAAAAGTTAACATTGACAATGCGTTAGCCACAATCACCAGTCTGTAGCCGTCGTAAATACGATTGAATGGGGTGCAAGGGGTAGCGATTTCGAATCCCGCCACGCCGACCAATCCACATAAGGGGCTACAGCTATTAAAGTTGTAGCCCCTTTTTTTCGGCCGCGGCCGGCGCGATGGCCACGCCGCAGTTCGTTGGCAGAATATCGAGCCATGCGAGATTCATCCCTGTCCGCCGCGCCCGTTGATGCCTGGAACGTGGGCGACGTGGCGCTGTCCAGCCGCTTTCTGCTGGGTACGGCCGGCTATCCGTCGCCCCAGGTGCTGGGCGATGCGATACAGGCGTCGGCCACGCAGATCGTCACCGTGGGCCTCAAGCGGCAACTGGCCGCGGCGGGCGACAACGGGTTCATCGAGATCATCCGTGGCGCCATGAAGACGCAGGGAGCCCGTCTGCTGCCCAACACCGCCGGCTGCCGCACGGCGCGCGAGGCGATTCAGCTGGCGCACATGTCGCGCGAGCTGTACGACACGCCCTGGGTCAAGCTGGAGGTGGTGGGCGACGAATACACGCTGCAGCCCGACCCGATCGAGCTGATCGAGGCCGCGCGGCAACTGGCGCGCGACGGGTTCACCGTGTTTCCGTACTGCACCGATGACCTGGTGACCTGCAAGCGCCTGCTCGACGCCGGCTGCCCGTTGCTGATGCCGTGGGGCGCGCCCATCGGGTCGGGCCAGGGGCTGATCAACCCGTTTGCGCTGCGTACCCTGCGCGAACGCCTGCCGGACGTGGTGCTGATCGTCGACGCCGGCATTGGCGCGCCCAGCCACGCGGCGCAGGCGCTTGAAATGGGCTACGACGCCGTGCTGCTGAACAGCGCCGTCAGCCAGTCGCCGGACCCGGTGCGCATGGCCGGCGCGTTCCGGCAGGCCATTGAAGCCGGGCGCGCCGCTTACCGGGCCGGCGTGATGACGCGGCAGGATTTTGCGGTGGCGACGACGCCGGTCACCGGCGACCCGTTCCTGATCGGTGGCTGAAGGCGCTCTCGCATGAATTTGCCAATGGCCCCTGCACCCGGTCACGCCAGGCCCATCGTCTGGAGCATCGCCGGCAACGACAGCGCGGGCGGCGCCGGCCTGTCGGCCGACCAGCGCGCCGCGCAGGCGTTTGGCGTGCACCTGTGCCCCGTGGTGGCGGCGGTCACGGCGCAAAGCTCGACCGGCGTGACGCGCATTGACGAGGTATCGAGCGAGGCGCTCGACGCGCAACTGCACGCGCTGGCCGCCGACATGCCGCCGGCCGTCATCAAGACCGGGCTGCTGGGCAGCGCCGCCCACGTGCTGACCGTCGCGCGCTGGGTGGACACGCTGCGCCAACGCGCGCCGGTGGCGCTGGTTGTGGACCCGGTGCTTCGGTCCAGCACCGGCGCATCGTTTGCGGCCGACGATGTGCTGGACGCCTATGTGCGCGAACTGCTGCCCCGGGCAACCTTGGCCACGCCCAACGAGGCCGAGGCGCGACGGCTCGTCGCGGCGCTTGACCCCTCTGTGGGCGCAACCACGGCCCCTGCACTTGCGCGGCGTCTGCGGGCGACGGGCGTGCAGGCGCTCGCCGTCACCGGCGGCGACAGCGCGGGGCAGGGCGCGCACGCGACGGACTGGCTGGATACGCCGCACGCGAGCGGCTGGCTGTCGTTGCCGCGCATCGACACGCGCCACACGCACGGCACCGGCTGCACCTTTGCCACCAGCGCGGCGGCGGCCTTGGCGCTGGGCTTTGTACCGGCCGACGCGCTGGTGCTGGCCAAGATGGCGACGGCGCAGGCGCTGAGCCACGGTTATGCGGCCGGGCAGGGCGCCGGGCCGGTGGCGGCGGTGGGCGGTTTTGCAACCGATTCATCGCTCATGCCCACGCTGACGTGGGGTGATCGCTTCGAAATAGATAGCAACGCGCCGACGCACCCGGGGCGGGCGGCTGCCGACATCGGCCTGTACGCCATCGTCGACAGTGCCGAGCGCGTGGCCCAGGTCGTGGCCGCCGGCGTGCGAACCGTGCAATTGCGCATCAAGACACCGGACGCGCCCGATGCGGCCTGGCACGCCGCGCTGCGCGAATCGATGGCGCTGGCGCTGGCCGCGTGCGCCGTCGCCGGCGCCACCCTGGTGGTCAACGACCACTGGCCGCTGGCCGCCGAACTGGCGCCAACCCACCCCGACACGCTGGCCGTGCATCTGGGCCAAGAAGACGTGCTGGCGCTGGGCGATGCCGGCCGGGCCGCACTGGCGGCCACGCGCCTGCCGCTGGGCATCAGCAGCCACAGCCTGTGGGAACTGGCGCGCGCCCGCGCCTTGAAGCCGTGGTACCTCGCCTGCGGCCCTGTATGGCCCACGCTGACCAAGGCCATGCCCTGGGTGCCGCAAGGGCTGGACAACCTGGCCTGGTGGGTGCACATGGCCGGCGTGCCGGTGGTGGCCATCGGCGGCATCCTGGACCTGGACCAGGCCACGCAGGCGGCCCGCAGCGGCGCCAGCGGCGTGTGCGTGGTGCGCGGCCTGGGCGACCTGCCGGCGCGCACGGTGCCGGCGTGGCAGACGGCGATCCAGGCCGGTCGCGGTGCCGCGCCGCTGCCGGTGCCGGCGTTTCCGCACCCGTCGCTCAAGGCCTGAAGGCGGCCGCGTGCCGGGGGCGGCGGGCTGGTCAACAATAGGGTGGGGCGCAACGCTGTGCCCGAGCGGTGGCCGGCCGCTCCGGGCGCCACAGATGCTTCATATTCGATAGCTATAAATCCTTATTACATCAGCGCAAAAGGCGTGAATCGACATGCAAACGTTTGATCTGACCCAGGAATATGTGCGCGTGCTGACCATCGCCACCAGCGACTCGGGCGGTGGCGCCGGCGTGCAGGCCGACCTGAAGACTTTTGCCGCGCTGGGCTGCTACGGCATGAGCGCCGTGGCCGGCCTGACGGCGCAGAACACGCAGGCCGTCAGCGGCATCCACATCGCGCCGCCGGAATTTCTGGCCGCGCAGATCGACGCCGTGGCGCAGGACATCGGCGCGCACGCGGTCAAGATCGGCATGCTGTTCTCGGCCGACGTGATGCGCGTGGTGGCGGCCGCCATCGACCGCCATGCGCTGCCGCACGTGGTGGTCGACCCGGTCATGGTGTCGGCCACCGGCGCCGCGCTGATCGAGCCCGACGGCGTGCAGACGCTCGTGGCCGAGCTGTTTCCGCGTGCTGCGCTGGTCACGCCCAACCTGCATGAGGCCGAATTGCTGCTGGGCCACCCCGTCGGCAGCGCCGCCGACATGGCCGCCGCCGCGCAGGCGCTGCTGCAGATGGGCGCGCGCGCCGTGTTGCTGAAGGGCGGCCACCTGCCGGGCGACACCGTATTCGACGTGCTGCTGGAGCGCGGCGCCGAGCCGCAGGTGATGCAGGCCGAGCGCGTGGCCACGCGGAACGTGCACGGCGCCGGCTGCACGCTGTCGTCGGCGCTGGCCGCGTTTCTGGCGCAGGGTCTGCCGCTGCGGCTGGCGGCCGAGGCGGCGCACAGCTTCGTGCTGGACGCGCTGAAGGAAGGCGCCATGGTGCGCACCGGCCACGGGGTTGGCCCGCTCAACCATGGCTTTTCGCCACGCGCCATGGTGCTGCGCGACCTGCCGCGCGCCGCGCCGCCGCAGGCGGGCTGACGCAGCGGCCGCGCGCCATTCACCGCTTGACCGATGCTGTGCTTCGTCAACCCCGAGCAGGCGCAGCACGCGCCGCGCTTTGAAATCTTTCGCGGCGAGCGCGTGCCCTGCCACGAAGGGCCGCCGCGCGCCGCCTTCGTCGAGCAGGCGCTGCGCGAACAGGGCCACGTGCTGCGCGCGCCCGACGTCGACAGCACGCCCTGGCTGACGCAGGTGCATGCGCCGCGCTATCTCGACTTTCTGCGCGGCGCGTGGCACGACTGGCTGGCGCTGGACGCAGCCAACGCCGACCGCCAGCCGTTTCCGTCCGTCTGGCCGGTGCGCACGCTGCGCAGCGACGTCGAGCCGCACAACTTCATCGCCCGCCTGGGGCTGTATTCGATGGACAACGGCTCGCCGCTCAGCGCCGGCACCTGGGCGGCGGCCAAGGCAGCGGCCGACTGCGCCGCCAGCGCGGCCCGGGCACTGGGTGGCGGCGCGCGGGCGGCCTTCAGCGCCAGCCGCCCGCCTGGCCACCACGCGGGCTGCGACTTCATGGGCGGCTACTGCTTCATCAACCACGCCGCCGTGGCAACGCAGGCGCTGCGGGGTGGTGGCGCGGCGCGCGTGGCGGTGCTGGACGTGGACTACCACCACGGCAACGGCACGCAAAGCATCTTTTACGACCGCGCCGACGTGCTGTTCTGTAGCATCCACGGCGACCCGCGCACCGAATACCCGTTCTACCTGGGCCATGCCGATGAAACCGGCGTGGGCGAGGGCGCCGGCCACAACCTCAACCTGCCGCTGCCCGCCGGCAGCAGCGCAGGCACCTGGTTCGACGCGCTGCACACCGCCTGCGCGCGCATTGAGCGCTACGGCGCCGAAGCGCTGGTGGTGTCGCTGGGCCTCGACACATTCGTGGGCGATCCCATCAGCCAGTTCCAGCTTCTCACGGCAGACTTCGTGCGCCTGGGCGAGCGGCTAAAGCGCCTGGGCCGGCCCACCGCCTTCGTGCTGGAAGGCGGCTACGCGGCAGCCGAACTGGGCCGCAACGCAGCCTCCGTGCTGCAGGGGTTTGAGGCATGAGCGTGGAACACGTCGACACCGTCGTCGTCGGCGCGGGCGTGGTCGGCCTGGCGGTGGCGCGCGCGCTGGCGCAGTCGGGGCGCGAGGTGCTGGTGCTGGAAGCGGCCGAGGCCTTTGGCACCGCCACCAGCGCGCGCAACAGCGAGGTCGTTCACGCCGGCATCTACTACCCGGCCGGGTCGCTGAAGGCACGGCTGTGCGTGCAGGGCCGCGACATGCTGTATGCGTACTGCGCGGCGCGCGGCGTGGCGCACCGCCGCTGCGGCAAGCTCATCGTGGCGTGCAACGACGCCCAGGTGGCCGAACTGCACGCCATCGAGGCGCGGGCGCGCGCCAATGGCGTGGGTGACCTGCGCTGGCTGGGCCGCGCCGAAGCGCTGGCGCTGGAGCCGCAACTGGACTGCCAGGCCGCGCTGCTGTCACCCTCCACCGGCATCATCGACAGCCATGGCCTGATGCTGTCGCTGCTGGCCGACCTGGAACATGCGGGCGGCCTGCTGGCCGTGCATTCCAAGGTCAATTGGCTTGCAGCGCTGTCTGATCAAGGGCAATCAGCTATCAAATTGGGAGTATCCGCGGGCGATGGCGATGGCGCCGAACTGGAACTGCAGGCGCTCCAGGTGGTCAACGCCGCCGGCCTGGGCGCCATCGCACTGGCACACCGCACGCAGGGCCTGGCGCCACAGCACCGGCCGCCGCTGCCCACGCGTTGGGCCAAGGGCAACTACTTCACGCTCAGCGGCCGCGCGCCGTTCAGCCACCTGATCTATCCGGTGGTCGAGCGCGATTCGCCCAGCCTGGGCGTGCACCTCACGCTCGATTTGGGCGGCCAGGCCAAGTTCGGCCCCGACGTGCAATGGCAGGACTCGCCCGATGACTACCGTGTCGACGCGTCGCGCGCCGACGCGTTCTACGCCGAAGTGCGCCGCTACTGGCCCGGCCTGCCCGACGCCGCGCTGCAACCCGCCTACGCCGGCATCCGGCCCAAGCTGACCGGGCCCGGCGAGCATGCGGGCGATTTCGTCATCCAGGGGCCGCGCGAACACGGCGTGGCGGGCCTGGTGAATCTGTTCGGGATCGAATCTCCGGGGCTGACGAGTTGTCTGGCCATTGCCGACGAAGTGGCGGGGCGCTGGATTGGTCCGTGAGAAAACCGCCACGACGATCCGCGGCGGGAGCGCGGCAAGCGAAAATGCCAGCCGATGGCTGCGCTGGTGACGAGAACACGACGCGACGGCTGATAACGGTTGGAGGGTTGACGATGGCGATCTTGGGTTGGCTGCTGCTGGCGGTGCTGCTGGTGCTGTGCGTGTATGCCGTGATGCTGTACAACGGGCTGGTCACGCTCAAGCACAACGTGGCCAAGGCGTGGGCCAACATCGACGTGGTGCTCAAGCAGCGCCATGACGAGTTGCCCAAGCTGGTCGAAACCTGCAAGCAGTTCAAGCAGTTCGAGCAGCAGACGCTGCAGCGCGTGATCGAGGCACGTTCGCGCGTGCACCAGGCGCGCGAGCGGCACGACGTGGCCGCCTTGGGCGAGGCCGAGGGCGCGCTGCGCACGGGCCTGGGCCGCCTGTTTGCCGTGGCCGAGGCCTACCCCGAACTCAAGAGCAACCAGAACTTCATGCAGTTGCAGCAGCGCATCAGCTCGCTGGAGGGGTTGATCGCCGACCGGCGCGAGTTCTACAACGACTCCGTCAACCTGAACAACGTGCGCATCTAGCAGTTTCCCGACGCGCTGCTGGCGCGCATGTTCCATTTCAAGCCACAGCCGCTGCTGGAGTTCAGCGCGACCGAGACGGCCGACGTCGACATAAAGCAATTGTTCAGCTGAAATCGCTGCCGCAGGCCTGGGGTCGAGCATGGTGTCGTGGACTGCCGTCTCCCCATTCGGTGCGCGGTGGCGCTCATGGCCGGAGGTGGCGGGCCTGTCGAGCGCGAGCGTGTTGTGCTTCGCGCTGGGCTCGCTGGTGTACCAGGGCTACGCACCGATGCGTGTGCCGGCATTTGCCTTGCTGCTGGTGGTCAGCTTCGTGGCCTGGGTGCTGGGCTATCGCAGGCAGCGCGAGCTGGCCAGTGTCCCTGTCTCGCGGGTCGACACCGCGGCGCAGGGCTACGTCAGGCTCAGTGGCCAGGCGCGCTGCATCGAAGACTGGCCGCTTCTGGTGGCGCCTGCGTCGCTGCGCCAGTGCCTGTGGTACCGCTGGCAGACTTTTTCCAAGGACAGCGACGGCCATTGGGTAAGGGACGACGAGGACGAAAGCCATCGGTCGTTCTGGCTCGACGATGGCAGCGGCTCGTGCTTCATCGACCCGGACGTCCTAACCATCCTGCCCAGCGAGGCCCACAAGCGCACGCGCCGCGAAGCCGGGCGCATGCAGCACGAATGGGTGATCATGCCCGGCGAGCCGATACAGGCGGTGGGCAACCTGCGCACCCGCCATGCCAGCGCCGAACTGGACATGGCAGGCGACGTCCGCGATCTTCTGGCCGATTGGAAGAAAGACCGCAAGAGCCTGCTGGAGCGATTTGACCTGGATCGCGACGGCGAACTGGACCTGCGTGAGTGGGATCTGGCACGGGGCGCCGCCCGGCGCGAGGTGGAGCGGTCGCACAACCAGGTGCGCGAGCAGGCCGCGTACACACACTACCTCGAGGCGGCGCAGGGACGGCCCAGCCTGGCATCGGCGGTCGCGCTGGACAAACTGGGGCGCAACTACCGCTGGCAGGCGTGGTTTCACCTGGCCACGTTCTTCGCCTCGCTGCTCATCCTGATCTGGGCGCTGCGCCCTTCATAGGCGAGGGGGGCTGCTGCACTCTATCAGGCTGCGCGGGCCGGCGTGGCCTTGGCCAGCGCCTGCGCCGCTTCACGCACCAGCCCCGGCCCCTGATAGATGAGCCCGGTGTAGATCTGCACCACGTCTGCACCGGCTTCAACCTTGGCCACGGCGTCGGCGCCGCTCAGAATGCCGCCCACGCCGATGATCGGGAAGCCCTTGCCCAGCGCGGCGCGCAGCTGGCGCACCACGCGGTGGCTGGCTTCGCGCACCGGCGCGCCCGACAGGCCGCCGGCCTCTTCGGCGTGCCGCAGGCCGGCGACGGCTTCGCGCGACAGGGTGGTGTTGGTGGCGATCACGCCGTCAATGCCGTGGCGGCGCAGCGCATCGGCAATGGCCTGCACCTGGTCGCCGTCCAGGTCGGGCGCGATCTTGAGGAACAGCGGCACCTGCTTGCCATGCTCGGCGGCCAGTTCGCGCTGGCGCGACTTCAATGCGGAGAGCAGGGCGTCCAGCGCGGCGTCGCTTTGCAGGTCGCGCAGGTTCTTGGTGTTGGGGCTGCTGATGTTGACCGTGACGTAGTCGGCATACGGGTATACGCCGGCCAGGCCCAGCAGATAGTCGTCGGTGGCGCGCTCGATCGGCGTGGCTGCGTTCTTGCCGATGTTCAGGCCCAAAATCATGCGCTCGCCATTGTCAGTCAAGCGCTGATCGCTATGAAAACGTGAGCTTCTGACGTTGCGCACGAACACGTCCAGCCCCTCGTTGTTGAAGCCCAGGCGGTTGATGAGGGCCTGCCGCTCGGGCAGCCTGAACATGCGCGGCTTGGGGTTGCCGGGCTGCGCCAGCGGCGTCACCGTGCCGACTTCGACAAAGCCGAAGCCCATGGCGCCAAAGGCGTCGATGGCGCGGGCGTTCTTGTCCAGGCCCGCCGCCAGCCCCACGCGGTTGGGAAAGTTGAGGCCCGCCAGCGTCACCGGGTCGTGCACGCGCGGCGCGGCCCACGCGCACTGCAGCGGCGTGCCCTGGCCGCGCGCCAGCATGTCGATGGTGAGTTCGTGCACCGTTTCAGGATCCATGCCGAACAGCACGGGGCGCGCCAGACCGTAGGGGAGCAGGGCCATTGGATAATTCTTCTCAAATCGTTTTTTGCAATCAAGGAATTGTCTCAAATGACCCAGGCCGACATGACGCAGGACCAACTCAAGGCCATGGTGGGCCAGGCCGCGCTGGATTACGTGGTGGCGGGCGAGATCGTGGGCGTGGGCACCGGATCGACGGTCAACAAGTTCATCGACGAACTGGGGCTGATCAAGGACCGCATCGCCGGCGCGGTGTCGTCGTCGGTGGCGTCCACCCAGCGGCTGCAGGCGCTGGGCATTCCGGTGTTCGACTGCAACGACGTGGGCGAGCTCGCGGTCTACATCGACGGCGCGGACGAGATCGACCACCGCGGCCACATGGTCAAGGGCGGCGGCGCCGCGCTGACGCGCGAGAAGATCGTCGCCGCGCAGGCCCGGCGCTTTGTCTGCATCGCCGACGAATCCAAGCTGGTCGAGCGGCTGGGGCGCTTTCCGCTGCCGGTGGAGGTGATCCCCATGGCCGCGCAACGCATCGCGCGCCAGTTTGCCGCCATGCAGGGCCAGGCCACGCTGCGTCTGAAGGACGGCGCACCGCTGGTCACCGACAACGGCCAGCACATCCTGGACGTGCGCGGGCTGCTGATTGCCGATCCACTGGCTTTTGAAAGCGAAGTCAACCAATGGCCCGGCGTGGTGACGGTGGGGGTGTTTGCCCATCAGCGCGCGCAGGTCTGCCTGCTGGGCACGCCGGCCGGCGTGCGGACGCTGAAGTTTGACTGAGCGCGCCATGCCCCCGTCCGGGCGCCTGCTGGCGACCGTGCTGCGCGCCATGGTGGCCGCCGCCGCGCTGTCCGGGCTGGTGCTGGGCTGGCGCTACGCTGCTGGTCCGTCAGACCCCGACGGGCCACCCAGCGTGCGCGTGCTCAAACTGCTGCCCGGCACTTTCATGTGGGCTGCCGCGCCGGACGACGCCCGTTACCTGCCCGATGGGCTGCGCGCCGCCGACGCCGCGCGCCTGAAGCTGCTGCTGTTGCGCGACGAGGACGGCGTGGTGAGGGGCTTTTGGCTGCCGCAGCAGGACGGCCGCGCCAGCGTGCCGGTGGCCGCGTCGCTGGCCACGCCCGGCATCCCGTGCGACGACTTGGCGCCCGACTTTGCCGCCGGCGACATCGCCTGCCGCCAGGCGGCGTCGGGCATGGGCTTCGGCCAGCGGCACCGCTGGTCGCTGCAAGGCCGGGCGCTGACGCCCGGCACGCCGGACTTGTACCTGGCCGCGGGCCGCGAAGTCGACGGCGACTGGGTACTGCAGGCCGTGCGCTGACGTTGGCCATGCCGGGCATACTTGGCCTCTGGCGCCGTGTCATTGGCGCGCGACGCTATTGAATCGATAGTCATGCAACCCATGCAATTCGGCCCGGTGCGCGTGTACCTGGGCGACAAATCCGGCAAATACCCCGACGGCAATCAGGTCGTGGTGCAGGGCGCCGACGCCCGCGTGGCGTTTGACACGCCGCTCAGTTCGCGCCACGTGGGGCCTGACCTGGACGGCGTGGACGCCGTCATCCTGGGCCACGTGCACGAAGACCACGTGGTGTCGCTCGGCCGCCTGCGCCACGCCGCCGTGCACGTGCATGAGGCCGATTTGGCCGCCGCCCAATCGTGGGACGGGCTGGCGCGCCACTACGGCTATCCGGCGCCGGTGCTGGCCGCCATGCGCACCGTCGTCGAGCGCGACTTCAGCTGGCAGCCGCGCCCCGACGCCACCGGCTACGGCGATGGCAGCAGTTGGGACCTGGGCGGCGGCGTGCGCGTGCGCGCCCACCACTTGCCGGGCCACACGGCGGGGCATTGCGCGCTGGTGGTCGAAAACGAAGGCTTGGCGTTCATCGGCGACATTGACCTGACCGGCTTCGGCCCCTACTACGGTGATGCCACGTCGGACCTGCGCCAGTTCCAGCGCAGCCTGCAGGCGGTGCGCGCGCTGGACGCCCGCGTCTGGGTCACGTCGCACCATCGCGGCGTCATCACCGACCGCGCGGCCTTTGAGCAGGCGCTGGACCGCTTCGCCGCCAAGGTGGACGAGCGCCACGAACGCTTGCTGGCTTACCTGCGCGAGCGGCCGCACACGCTGGATGAGTTGGTCGCGCGCCGCCTGATCTACCCCGTGGGCGTTGAACTGCCCTACGTCGACAGCGCCGAGCGCCGCAGCATTGCCATGCACCTGGACGTGCTGGTCGAGCAAGGGCGCGCGCGCCGGGTGGACGAGGGACTGTACGCGGCGTGACCGGCGGCCGCCATCGGCGCGGCCCTCGCGCCAAAACAAAAGCGGCCCGCAGGCCGCTTTGTCGATGGGAATCCCTGGCGGAGCAGGCGGGATTCGAACCCGCGGAGGGCTGTTAACCCTCACACGCTTTCCAGGCGTGCGACTTAAACCACTCATCCACCGCTCCGTGGAACCACGTATTGTAGCAGCGGCACCCGCGCCCTGGCTTGCATTGGCTCGACACGATCTTCGGGCGCCGTTTCTCGCTCCCGCGCTTGACCAGACTGCGTCAAAAGCTATCACAAAGGTAGCATTTGGCAACCGGTGCACCGCTGCACCGATCAAGCGCGATCGGTAGGCGAGGGGTTGGCCTGCCCAGCCTGCACCATCTTCATGGCCGAGGTGACGAGCGCCGATACCTCGGTCATGTTGCTGGGCACCACCAGCGTGGTCTTGGCCTGGGCGGCCAACTGGCTGTAGGCTTCGACGGCTTTTTCGGCGACCTTCAGTTGCACCGCCTGTTCGCCGCCCGGCTGGCGGATGGCGGCGCCGACGCGCGCCAGGGCCAGAGCGGTGGCGGTGGCCACTTCGGTAATCGCGGCGGCCTGGCCTTGCGCGGTGTTGATGGCGGCCTGCTTTTCGCCTTCGGACTTGGCGATGGCGGCCTGCTTCTGCCCTTCGGCCAGGTTGATTTCTTCCTGGCGCTTGCCCTCGGACGTGGCGATGACGGCGCGCTTTTCGCGCTCGGCGGTGATCTGCGCCTGCATGGAGCGCAGAATTTCGGCCGGCGGCGTCAAGTCCTTGATTTCATAGCGCAGCACCTTCACGCCCCAGTTCAGCGCCGCCTCGTCGATGGCCTCAACCACCTTGGCGTTGATCATCTCGCGTTCTTCAAAGGTCTTGTCCAGCTCCAGCTTGCCGATGACGCTGCGCAGCGTGGTCTGCGCCAGTTGCGAGATAGCGGTGATGTAGTTGCTGGAGCCATAGCTGGCGCGCATCGGGTCGGTCACCTGGAAGTACAGGATGCCGTCCACCTGCAGCTGCGTGTTGTCGCGCGTGATGCAGACCTGGCTGGGCACGTCGAGCGGGATTTCCTTCAGGCTGTGCTTGTAGGCCACGCGATCAATGAAGGGCACCAGAAAGTTCAGGCCCGGCGACAGCGTGGTGTGGTATTTGCCCAGGCGTTCGACCACCCAGGCGTTCTGCTGCGGCACCACCTTGACCGAGCGGGTGATGAAGATGACGACGATGATGAGAAGGATCAGGGCGATTTCCAAGGCGGCTTCCTTTCTTGCGACGGAGTGGGGGGTGTCAGGCAGGGTCCACCAGCAGGCGGCTGCCCACCAGTTCTGCCACGCGGTGCGGCCCGGGGCGGGGCGCGGTGCCGGGGCGATGCATCACCGTCCAGGCGGCGCCACGGTAGCGGATCTGCGCCGTGCCGTCGGGGTTCCAGCCGTCGACCTGCACGATTTCACCCACGTCCAGGTTGACGCTGCGTTCAGCGCGCGCTGAGGGGTCGCCCGGCCGGCGGCGGCGCAGCAGGTAGCACGCCACCACGGCCACGCCGCCCACCAGCGCCGCCGCCACGATCTGCGCGTTCAGCGGGGCGCCCAGGTGCGCGGCCAGCGCGCCGGCCACGCCGCCGATGGACAGCATCAGCAAGTAGAAGGTGCCGCTCAGCAGTTCCAGCGCGACCAGCACGCCGGTCATGATCCACCACCAGGTCGAATACGCCATGCTTGACTCCTTGTGTCGGTCCGATTGTGGCTGGGTGGCAAGACTATTTGAAAAGATTGTGGTTCATTCCGCCGCCGCGGGTGTGATGCGCTGCACCAATTCCGTACACTTGCGCGCTATTGGCCGTCTGGCGGCTGGAGCATTGCTGCATGAAATTCCGTTTTCCCATTGTCATCATCGACGAAGACTACCGCGCCGAGAACACCTCCGGCTTCGGCATTCGCGCCCTGGCGACCGCCATCGAGGCCGAGGGTTTCGAGGTGGTGGGCGCCACCAGCTATGGCGATTTGAGCCAGTTCGCCCAGCAGCAAAGCCGCGCTAGCGCGTTCATCCTGTCGATCGACGACGAAGAGTTCACCGCCGGCCCCGACCCCGACCCCGCCGTGTTGAGCCTGCGCAACTTCATCCAGGAAGTGCGGCGCAAGAACGAAGACGTGCCCATCTACCTGCACGGCGAAACCAAGACCAGCCAGCACCTGCCCAACGACATCCTGCGCGAATTGCACGGCTTCATCCACATGTTCGAGGACACGCCCGAGTTCGTGGCCAAGCACATCATCCGCGAGGCCAAGAGCTACCTGGAGGGCATTCAGCCGCCGTTCTTCAAGGCACTGCTCGACTATGCCGAAGACGGATCGTTCTCGTGGCACTGCCCAGGGCATTCGGGCGGCGTGGCGTTCCTGAAGTCGCCCATTGGCCAGATGTACCACCAGTTCTACGGCGAGAACATGCTGCGCGCCGACGTCTGCAACGCGGTCGAAGAGCTGGGCCAGCTGCTCGATCACAATGGCGCGATTGGCGAGTCCGAGCGCAACGCGGCGCGCATCTTCAACGCCGACCATTGCTTCTTCGTCACCAACGGCACCAGCACATCCAACAAGATGGTGTGGCACCACACGGTGGCGCCCGGCGACGTGGTGGTGGTCGACCGCAACTGCCACAAGAGCAACCTGCACGCCATCATCATGACGGGGGCGATCCCTGTCTTTTTGAAGCCCACCCGCAACCACTACGGCATCATCGGGCCGATCCCGAAATCCGAATTCGAGCCCGAGGCCATCAAGGCCAAGATCCGCGCCAACCCGCTGCTGGGGCACGTCGACGCCGCCAAGGTCAAGCCGCGCATCCTGACGCTGACGCAAAGCACCTACGACGGCGTGCTGTACGACACCGAGGCCATCAAGGGCATGCTCGACGGCTACGTCGACAACCTACACTTCGACGAAGCGTGGTTGCCGCACGCGGCCTTCCACCCGTTCTACGGCACCTTCCACGCCATGGGCAAGAAGCGCCCACGCCCCAAGCAGAGCGTGGTGTATTCCACCCAGTCGATCCACAAACTGCTGGCTGGCATCAGCCAGGCCAGCCACGTGCTGGTGCAGGATTCGCAACAGGTCAAGCTGGACCGCTACCTGTTCAACGAGGCGTACCTGATGCACACCTCGACCAGCCCGCAGTACAGCATCATCGCCAGCTGCGACGTGGCCGCCGCCATGATGGAGCCGCCGGGCGGCACCGCGATGGTGGAAGAAAGCATTTCCGAAGCCATGGACTTTCGTCGCGCCATGCGCAAGGTCGAAGAAGAATTCGGCAAGGACGACTGGTGGTTCCAGGTCTGGGGCCCAGACAAGATCGCCGCTGAAGGCGTCGGCAGCGCCGACGATTGGGTGATCAAGAACGGCAGCGCCCAGAAAAGCTGGCACGGCTTCGGTACGCTGGCGCCGGGCTTCAACATGCTGGACCCGATCAAAGCCACCATCGTCACGCCCGGCCTCAACCTGGACGGCAAGTTCGACCAGACGGGCATTCCGGCCAGCATCGTCACCAAGTTCTTGGCCGAGCACGGCGTGGTGGTCGAGAAGACGGGCCTCTACAGCTTCTTCATCATGTTCACCATCGGCATCACCAAGGGCCGCTGGAACACGCTGCTGACGGCGCTGCAGCAGTTCAAGGACGACTATGACCGCAACCAGCCCATGTGGCGCATCATGCCGGAGTTCTGCGCCCAGCACCGCCGCTACGAGCGCATGGGCCTGCGCGATTTGTGCCAGCACGTGCACGAGATGTACGCCAAGTACGACATCGCGCGCCTGACCACCGACATGTACCTGAGCGAGCTGACGCCCGCCATGAACCCCGCCGATGCCTATGCCTGCATCGCGCGCCGGCAGGTCGAACGGGTGGAAATCGACGACCTGGAAGGCCGCGTTACCGTGGGGCTGGTCACGCCCTATCCGCCGGGCATTCCGCTCCTGATTCCGGGCGAAGTGTTCAACAAGAAGATCGTCGACTACTTGAAGTTTTCGCGCGAATTCGCGCTGATGTGTCCGGGCTTCGAGACCGACATCCATGGCCTGGTGGAAGTCGAGGACGACCACGGCCAGATCCGCTATTACGCCGACTGCGTGGCGCAAGGCGGCGGTCGCGCGCGAGTGACGCCGGTGACCGACATCGACGACATGATCCAGACTGCCACGGATTCGCCCTACGCCAGCAATTTCTGAGCTGCCGCTGGCTTATCATTGACCCATACAGAGAGAAAGGAGAAACGATGTTTCCTGAATACCGTGACCTGATCACCCGCTTGAAGGGCGAGGGCACCAACCACCGGTTTTTGCATCTGTTCGAGAAGCACAACGAGCTTGATCACAAGATTTCGTCGCTGGAATCGCACGACGCCGGTGGCATTCACACCGAGATCGAGACGCTGAAGAAAGAAAAGCTGCACATCAAGGACGAGCTGTATACGCTGCTGCGCAACGAAGCCGCGGCGTCCAAATAAGGCGCTCCTGTTGCCGTGCCGCCGCCCATGGGCGTGCGGCGTCCGCAAAAAAACAACCCGCTTCGGCGGGTTTTTTGTTGCCTTTTTATGCTCTGTGCGCGCATCGGAACACGCTCAGAGCTATGAATTCAGGACGGCGTGACGTGCACGCACCGCTCAGCGAATGTCGCGAAAACGGGGCTCGTCGCTGCGCACGCGCACGAAACTGGCGAATCGCGGCAGGCCGCTGCCGGCGTGCAGTCCGCGATACCGGTACGTCACCCAACTGCCCAGGGGCGGCGGCTGCTCGCGCTGGGCGTCGCTCAGGCCGGTGCCCAGGCGAAAGCGCTGGCCCTGCGGCGTTTCGACCAGCAGGGCGCCCAGCCGGCCCGCGTGGCGGCCCGTCCCCGGCAGATGGCCGACGACACGGGCTTCGGCGTCGTCGTGCAGCTTCAGCTTGAGCAGATCGTCGCCGCGCCCGGCGCGGTACAGCGACGCGCCGCGGTGCAGCATCAGGCCTTCGCCGCCGCCGCGCACCACGTCGCGCAGCCACGCCTGCAGTTCGGCATCGTCGGCCACCTTGCGCTGCGGCACGGCCACCACCCATGGCTGGGCGATGGTCGCGACGGTGGTGCGCAACGTGTCCAGCCGCTGGTCAAAGGTGCCTGGATGCGCGGGCAGATCAAACACCATGAAGCGCATGCGGCGCCACGCGTCGTCGCCGGCTTGCGCGCGACCGACGGTGGATTGCGCGTGCTCGAATGCGCCGCGCCCGGCCCACAGCTCGCCGTCCATCGGGGTGGCGGGCCAGCCTTGGGTGAACCAGTCGGGCGCGTTGACGCGTTCGCCGCCGCGTGTGGTCAGCTGCCGGCCGTCCCACACGCCGCGCACGCCGTCGTATTTTTCGCTGACCCAGTAATCACCCAGGTCGATGCCTGGGCGATAGCGACCCGCCAGCAGCAGCGCAGGTGCGTCGCGCTGCGCCCATGCACCACCGCCATGCCCGGCCGCCAGCATCGCCGTCAAGACGGACAAGGCACGCCGACGATTGATCACTATCAATTCGGTAGCTGCAGACGATTGCCTGATCAGGGCGCGGGCCTGATTTGATCAAAAAACCGGGTCATCCGACCATGTCGGCGCTCAAGCCTGCCGTCTGGCTGAAACCGCCATCGACGTAGGTGATCTCGGCCGTCACGCCGGCGGCCAAGTCGCTCAGCAAGAAGGCCGCCACGTTGCCCACGTCGTCGATGGTGACGTTGCGGCGCAGCGGCGATGCGCTGGCCACGGTGCCCAGCAGCTTGCCGAAATCCTTGATGCCGCTGGCGGCCAGCGTCTTGATCGGGCCGGCCGAAATGCCGTTGACACGAACACCGCGGCCGCCCAGCGCCTCGGCCATGAAGCGCACGCTGGCTTCCAGGCTGGCCTTGGCCAGGCCCATGGTGTTGTAGTTGGGGATCGCCCGCAGCGCGCCCAGGTACGACAGGGTGAGCAGCGCCGACTTGTCGCTCAGGTAGGGCAGGGCGGCCTTGGCCATGCCGGGAAAGCTGTAGGCGCTGATGTCGTGGGCGATGCGGTAGTTCTCGCGGGAGAGGCCGTCGAAGAAGTTGCCGGCGATGGCCTCGCGCGGCGCAAAGCCGATGGCGTGCACGAAGCCGTCGAACGTCGGCCAGGTCTTTGAGAGGTCGGTGAACATGCGCTCGATCTGCTCGTCGCTGCCGACGTCGCAGTCGAAGACCAGCTTCGAATCAAACTCGGCCGCGAATTCGGTGATGCGGTCCTTGAAGCGCTCGCCCACGTAGCTGAAGGCCAGTTCTGCACCCTGATTGCGGCAGGCGCGCGCGATGCCGTAGGCGATGGACCGGTTCGACAACACGCCGGTGATCAACAGTTTCTTGCCCGCCAGAAAGCCGCTGGGGTTGGACATGTGATTGTTCTCCTTTTCAGAAAAAGGGGTGGGCCTTCGCATCGCGAAAGGCGGCCCCAAGCTGCTAAAACGCGCACCTCACACGCCGTTCGCGCTGAGCCTGTCGAAGCGCCGCGTGAACACTTCGACAGGCTCAGTCCGAACGGATCGGAGTCTTGCGCGCCTTACCTAAGCCGGGAGGGGTCCACCCTGTTGTTTGGCGTCAGAATTGTCGCATGCGTGTTTTGCTTGCATTCCTGCTCGCGGCCTGTACGCCCGCCACCTGGGCGGCCCACGGCTACGCCCTGTGGGGTGACATGAAGTACCCGCCGGGCTTCAGCCATTTCGACTACGTCAACCCCAGCGCGCCCAAGGGCGGCGAGATTCGCCTGGTCAGCAACCTGCGCCTGTCCACCTTCGACAAATACAACCCCTTCACCATCCGCGGCGGCGCGCCGGCGTACCTGAGCCAGCTCATGTTCGACAGCCTGCTGGCCGGCTCGCTGGACGAAGAGGGCGCCGGCTACGGCCTGCTGGCCGAAGACGTGGCGGTGGCGGCCGATGGCCTGTCGGCCACCTTCAGGCTGCGCCAGAACGCGCGCTTTCACAATGGCGACCCGGTGCTGGCGGCGGATGTGAAACACAGCTACGACACGCTCGTGGGCAAGCACACCTCGCCCGCCTACAAGACGCTGCTGATCGACGTGGCCGGCGTCGATGTGGTCGATGACCGCACCGTGCGCTACCGCTTCAAGCGCGCCAACCGCGAACTGCCGCTGACGGTGGGCGGCCTGCCGGTGTTCAGCCGCAAATGGGGGCGGGGCAAGCCCTTCAACGAGGTGGTGATGGAGCCGCCCATTGGCAGCGGCCCGTACAAGATTGGCCCGGTGAAGTTCGGCAAGGACATCACCTACGTGCGCGACCCCGACTACTGGGCTAAGGATCTGAACGTGCGCCGCGGCACCGCCAACTTCGACCGCATCAACGTCAAGATCTACAAGGACAACACGGCCCGGCTGGAGGCGCTGAAGGCCGGCGAGTTCGATCTGATGGCGTTTTATTCCGCCGGCGACTGGGCGCGGCGCGTCAACGGCAAGCGCTTCGACTCGGGCGAACTCGTCAAGGGCGAGTTTCAGCACAAGCTGCCCACCGGCTTTCAAAGTTACGTGCTCAACACGCGCCGGCCGCTGCTGCAAGACGTGCGCGTGCGCCAGGCACTGGGGCTGGCGATGGACTACGAGTGGATGAACCGCCAGATGTTCTACAACTCGTACCAGCGCGTGCGCGGCCTGTTCGGCAACACCTCGTGCGCCGCCACCGGCACGCCATCGGCTGACGAACTGGCACTGCTCACGCCCTGGCGCGGCAAGATCCCCGACGCCGCCTTCGGCCCCGCCCATGAACCGCCGCGCACCGACCGTCCGCAGGATCCCGTCGCCGGCGGCCTGCGCGAGAACCTGCGCCGCGCGCAGAAGCTGCTGGCCGACGCTGGCTGGACGGTACAAAACGGCACGCTGCGCAACGCGCAAGGCCAGCCCTTCGTGCTGGAATACCTCGACAGCAACGAAGGCGGCGCCCGCACCGTCACGCCCTGGATGCGCAACCTTGAAAAGCTGGGCATTACCCTGCGTTTCCGCCCTGTGGACTTCGCCCTGTACCAGCAGCGCCTGCAGAAGTTCGACTTCGACATCACCACCATCGCCTACGCCGGCACCGCCAACCCCGGCCAGGAATACGCTGACCTGTTCGGCAGCCAGGCGGCGGATACCGAAGATTCAGGCAACCTGGCCGGCGTGAAAAGCCCGGCCGTCGACTCCATTCTCGACCGCATGGTCGCCGCTAGAACGAAGCCCGAGTACCTGGCCGCCTGCCACGCCCTGGAGCGCGTCATCACCCACAGCCACGTCTTCATCCCCCAGTGGTACAGCGGCACGCACCGCATGGCGTACAACGCGCACCGGCTGCAGAAACCCGAGGTCACGCCGCCTTACTTTCGGGGGGAGGCTTGGGCGATTGATGCGTGGTGGGCAAGGCCAAGCAGTGCAAAGTGACGCGCCATTGCGCACAATGGTTCATGCGCATATCATGCGCATATGACCGCTTCTCTTCCGCTTCAACCCCGCAAACGCCCCGTCAACCTGACGCTGAGCGAAGACTTGGTGCAGGAAGCCAAGGCCTTGAGCGGCAATCTGTCGGCTACCGTCGAAGCCATGCTGACCGAGTACGTTGCGCGGGCGCGTGGTGAGCGAGCGCAACGGCAGCGCGAAGCAGACGCTGCGTGCCGCGAGTGGAACGCCGTGCTGGACGCCATGGGCGGCTCGTTTGCCGACGACCATTCCACGCTCTGACTTCTGCCGTGGCTCAGTTCGACGTACACGTCAACCGGGGTGCGCGGCGCGCCGACGTCCCTTACTTCGTGCTGGTTCAGTCGGCTTTGTTCGACAGCTATCGTCGCCGCGTCGTCGTTCCGCTGGTGCGCGCGGGTGTGTTGGCCACCGGCATCCAAAGCGCGGGCTCGCGCATGCATCCGTCTTTTGATGTCGACGGACAGCGTGTGGTGCTTCAGCCGCTCGACATGGTGTCGGTCGATGTGGCGGTGCTGGGGCAGCCGGTCGCGTCGCTGGCCGCGCAAGGCCAGATCATCACCGACGCGCTGGATGAACTGTTCACGCGCTCGTGGGGTTAGTGTCGTGTCACCGATCATCTGTCGGTCTGCACTTGCCCTCGACTCGCATCGCGGCGTTGCAGTCCTTGCCCATACTCTCGGTATGGGCTGCGGCCTGCGCCTTGCGCTTCGAGCCGATGGCGGCGCGCCGCCTGCGACATCTGATCGGTGACACGACACTATCCCGCCATGTTCGCCTACATCCTCAAACGCCTGCTGCTGATGATCCCCACGCTGCTGGGCGTATTGCTGCTGACCTTCGCCGTGATCCAGTTCGTGCCGGGCGGGCCGGTGGAGCAGTACCTGGCCGAGGCCAAGGCGGGCGCTGGCGGCGGCGCGGCCGAGGGGGGCGGCATGGCGTACCGCGGTGCGCAAGGGGTGGATGCCAAGCGGCTGGAAGAGATCAAGAAGCTCTACGGCTTCGACAAGCCGCCGCACGAGCGCTTCGTGCAGATGCTGGGGCAGTTCGCGCGTTTCGACTTAGGAAGGAGCTTTTTCCAGAACAAGGACGTGTGGACGCTGGTGAAGGAGAAGCTGCCGGTGTCGATCAGCCTGGGGCTGTGGACGTTTTTCATCAGCTACCTGATCAGCGTGCCGCTGGGCGTGGCCAAGGCGGTGCGGGCGGGCTCGCGCTTTGACCTGGTGACGACGCTGCTGGTGCTGGTGGGCTACGCGATTCCGGGCTTTGTGCTGGGCGTGGCGCTGCTGGTGATTTTTGGCGGGCAGTTGCAATGGTTTCCGCTGCGCGGGCTCACGTCGGCCAACTGGGACGAGCTGAGTTGGGGCGCAAGAATCGTCGATTACCTGTGGCACATCACGCTGCCGGTGACGGCCATGGTGCTGGGCAGTTTTGCGGTGACGGCGATGCTGACCAAGAACGCCTTTCTGGAAGAAATCCGCAAGCAGTACGTGCTGACGGCGCGCGCCAAGGGGCTGACGGAGCGCCAGGTACTGTGGAAGCACGTGTTCCGCAACGCGCTGATTCCCATCGTGACGGGCTTTCCGGCGGCCTTCATCGGCGCGTTTTTTACCGGCGCGCTGCTGATCGAGACGCTGTTTTCGCTCGACGGGCTGGGGCTGCTAAGTTACGAAAGCGTGATCCGGCGCGATTATCCGGTGGTGCTGGGCACGCTGTACCTGTTCACGCTGATCGGGCTCGTCACCAAGCTGATCAGCGATTTGACCTATGTCTGGGTCGATCCGCGGGTGAAGTTCGATTGAGTGGCTGTGCGCCTTGAATTTGCAGATCGAATCAGGCTGTAGCGCTTGCTCATCCAGCGCGAGCAGCTATCTAAAATATAGCTGTTTCCGCGCCACGACAAGCCCCTGGCGATGTGCGCGAAACCCGACCCAGGTCAGCGCCCGGCAAGGGCGCCCGCCCTAAACTGCCGGACGGATGCGGCCCGAGGGGCTGCCCAGATCACAGAAAGGCAAGACATCCATGGCTTTCACCACCCAGTACCAGGCCCTGCGTTGCACGGCGGCCGATGCGCTGCGCCACGTGCAAGACGGCGACACCATCGTGGTGCCCACCGGCGTGGCCGAACCGCCCGCGCTGCTGACGGCGCTGTCGGCGCAGCGCACGCGTTTCAATGATGTGACGGTGTCGCAAATCCTGCCGGTGCGCAAGTTCGGTTATTTCGACCCGGCCACCGTACAGCACGTGCGGCACACGGCGTACTTTCTGGGCGGCGCCTCGCGCCCCGGCGCGCAGGAGGGATGGATCGATTACCGGCCCGGCTATTTCTCCGAGATGCCGATGCTGTTCGACCGCGGCCTGATGCCGGCCGACGTGGTGTTTGCCCTGGCCTCGCCCATGGACGCGCACGGTTATTTCGCGATCAGCCTGGGGCCGGACTACACCATGGCCGCGATCAAAAAAGCGCGCGCCGTGGTGCTGGAGGTGAACCCGCACGTGCCGTTTGCCTACGGCCAGTGCCACATCCACGTGTCGCAGGTGGCGGCGCTGGTGGAAGACGAAACGCCCATCACCGAGGTCGGCCTGCCCAAGATCGGCCCGGTGCAGCGGGCCATTGGCAAGTACGTGGCCGACATGATCGAGGACGGCGACACGCTGCAAATCGGCTTTGGCGCCATCCCCGACGCGGTGGTGATGCAACTGACCGACAAGCGCGACCTGGGCGTGCACACCGAAATGATTGGCGACGGCATCATGACGCTGGTGGAGGCGGGCGTGGTCACCAACCGGCGCAAGAACTACCTGCCCGGCAAGATGGTGGCCACCTTTGGCCTGGGCTCGCGCAAGCTGTACGACTTCATGGACCACAACCCGGCGCTGGAGATGCACCCGGTCGATTTCACCAACGACCCGTACCTGGCCAGTCAGAACGACCACCTGATCGCCATCAACGCCAGCATGCAGATCGATTTGTTCGGGCAATGCGGGTCGGAGACGCAGGGCTTCAAGCCGTATTCGGGCACCGGTGGGCAGGCGGATTTCGTGCGTGCGGCCAACCGCAGCAAGGGCGGCAAGGCGATCATCGTGCTGCCATCCACCGCCAAGGACGACACCATCTCGCGCATCGCCCCGGTGCTCAGCCCCGGCACGCACGTCAGCGCCGGCAAGAACGACACCAACTACGTGGTCACCGAATACGGCGTGGCGCAACTGCGCGGCAAGACGGCCAAGGAGCGGGCCCGGGCGCTGATCGGCATTGCGCATCCCAAGTTTCGGGATGAACTGACCGAGGCAGCCAAAAAGATGAAGTTGCTTTGACGCGCCCGCCACGTTTTGCATGCCGCGCTCAATTGTCATACAATGCATGACAATAAACCTGTGGAGATCGCCATGCGCGTGAATGCCCGTTTCGAAGGCGATGCCGAGCAGCAGGTGACCTACCTGGCCGAGGTCACGGGCATGGGTGTGAGCGAAGTGCTGCGCACCAGCGTACAGCACTATTACGACACCGTGCGCGCACAGCGCAGTGGTTTGAAGCACCTTGCCGCCTTCATCGGCCAAGGCGACAGCGGTCGCAGCGATGTCGCCAGCCGCTACAAGCAGCAACTGGGCGACGACTGGCACGCCAAGCACAGTGCCGGCGCCCGGCGCGCGCCCACGGCCGTACACGAGCCGGCGCCGCCGCCTTACAGCGCCTTGTCGGCGCGCGCCAAGCCAGGCGGCGCTGCATGATCATTGCCGACGCCGGTTTTTTCTACGCCCTGGTGGATCGCGGCGACGCCTGGCACCGCCGCGCGGTCGCCATGCTGGACACGCAGTCCGAAGGCTGGATCACCACCTGGCCGGTGCTCACCGAGGCCACCCACTTGCTGATGCGCTGGATCGGCCCAGACGCCGCCCAAGCACTGCTGCGCGAGGTGGCCGACGGTGCCATCGCCGTGTGGCAGTGGTCGGCCGACGCCAGCATTCGCCTGCCTGCGTTGATGGCGCGCTATGCCAACTTGCCCATGGACCTGGCCGACGCCTCACTGGTGCTGTTGGCCGAGCACCTGGGCCACGGCCGCATCCTGACCACCGACGAGCGCGACTTTGGCGCGTATCGCTTCAAGAGCCAGCAGCCGTTTGAAAATCTGCTTGCGTCGCCATGAACACCCAATTTGTCTAAAATAAACTCTAATTTGGACAAGTGAGGTGCGGCATGGACTGGAACATTGGAAACGCGAAGCAGCAGTTCAGCGAAGTCGTGCGCTTGGCCGTGAACGAGCCGCAAGCGATTTACAACCGCGACAAGCCAGTGGCGGTGGTGATTTCGGCCGAGGAATTCGAGGCGTATCGGGCGTGGAAGGTCAAGCAAAAGCGGCCGACGCTGAGCGAATTGTTTGATGAATTGCGGGCCACGTTGATGGCCGAAGGTGCCGAAGACGGCATAGAAATCCCCCAACGTACAACCCGTTACAACCCGATGGTGGACGACCCGCATTACTGGGACGAACCGGACGCACGCCATGAGTCAACCAAGGACTGAATCGCAGTGTTTCTGGCTGATACGAACATCCTCAGCGAGCTGATGCGCCCGGCGCCGCACCCCGGCGTGCGCAAATGGCTTCACGATGCGGTAGGTGCCGGATCGATGGCGATTTCAGCCATGACGTTCGACGAAATCATGTACGGGTTGACACGCAAGCCCAAGCCGCAGTCTCTCTTGGTGTTCAATCGCATCGCGGCACAGAGCGTGGTGGTGGATGTGACGGAGGCCATTGCTCGGCGTGCCGGTGAATTGCGTGCGCTGCTTTCGATGGGCGGTCAGGTGCGCGAGCAGGCCGACATGCTCATCGCCGCCACCGCACAGGTGCACGCGCTGACGCTGGTCACGCGCAACGTGCACGATTTCGATGGCTGCGGCATCGTGGTGCTGAATCCGTTTGCGGAGTAGGCAGGTGAAAAACGCAACGAACCGACATGCCATCGACATCAGCCATGAATGAAGTCGGTTCGGCATCCCCCAGCCGCCGCGCCTGGCAGCGCTTCAAGCGCAATCGACTGGGTTTCTGGAGCCTGGTGGTGTTCGTCACGCTGGTTGCCTTAAGCTTGCTGGCCGAAGTCATCTCCAACGACAAACCGCTGGTGGTGCGCTACGACGGGCAGTGGTACTTTCCGCTGGTCAAGACCTATCCCGAGAAAACCTTTGGCGGCGATTTCGAGACCGAAACCGACTATCTTGACCCCTTCATCCGCGATCGGTTTGCAAAACCCGGCAACTGGGCCGTTTATCCGCCCAACCCCTACGGCCACAAAACCATCAACTACTTCGCCAAGTCGCCCAATCCGGCTGGCCCCACGGCCGACAACTGGCTGGGCACCGACGACCGCGGGCGCGATTTGCTGGCGCAACTGATCTACGGCTTTCGCGTCAGCGTGCTGTTTGCGCTGGCGCTGACCTTTGTCGGCACGCTGCTGGGCATTGCCGCCGGCGCGGTGCAGGGTTTCTTTGGCGGCAAGACAGACTTGGCGTTTCAGCGCTTCATCGAAATCTGGGGCTCCATGCCCGAGCTGTACCTGCTCATCATCTTCAGCGCCATCCTCTCGCCCAGCCTGGGGCTGCTGCTGGTGCTGCTGAGTCTGTTCGGTTGGATGGGGCTGTCGGACTACGTGCGTGCTGAGTTCCTGCGCAACCGCCAGTTGGATTACGTGAAGGCTGCGCGCGCGCTGGGCGTGCCCAACCGGCACATCATCTGGCGCCACATCCTGCCCAACAGCCTGACGCCGGTGGTCACGTTCTTGCCGTTTCGCATGAGCGCGGCGATTCTGGCGCTGACCTCGCTCGACTTCCTGGGCCTGGGCGTGCCGCCGGGCACGCCGTCGCTGGGCGAGCTGCTGAGCCAGGGCAAGAACAACATCGACGCCTGGTGGATCTCGCTGTCCACCTTTGGCGTGCTGGTGCTGACGCTGCTGCTGCTCACCTTCATGGGCGATGCGCTGCGCGACGCGCTGGATCCGCGCAAGGCGGATGCGTGAAATTCAATACCTTCACCGCAGAGGCGCAGAGAGCGCAGAGTTGCGCCGAGAAAAATCATCGGTATTGCTCTGCGAAAACTCTGCGTCCTCTGCGCCTCTGCGGTGAAGATGGCCGCCTATGACCACCCCTTTGCTTGCTGTTCGCAATCTGTGCGTCGCCTTCGGCCCCAAGACGGTGGTCGATGGCGTGGGCTTTGCCATCGCCCCTGGCGAAAAGCTGGCGCTGGTGGGCGAATCCGGCTCTGGCAAAACGGTGACGGCGCTGGCGCTGCTGCGCCTGCTGCAAGGCGCGCGGGTGAGCGGTCAAGCGCTGTTCAACGACGGCCAGCACACGCGCGACCTGCTGGCCTTGCCCGAACGCGAATTGCGCGGCCTGCGCGGCGACGACATCGCCATGATCTTTCAAGAGCCCATGACGGCGCTGAACCCGCTGATGCCGGTGGGCGAGCAGATTGCCGAGGTTTTGCGGCTCAAAAGGGCGCTGACGCCCGCCCAGAGCGCGCAGGCAGCTATTGAATTGTTAGCAAAAACCGGCATCCCCGAGCCGGCACGCCGCGCCGGCGCCTTTCCGCACCAGCTGTCGGGCGGCCAGCGCCAACGCGCCATGATCGCCATGGCACTGGCGTGCGAGCCCAAGCTGTTGCTGGCCGACGAGCCCACCACCGCGCTCGACGTCAGCCTGCGCGGCCAGATCCTCGATCTGCTGGGCGATTTGCAGCGCGCCAACGGCATGGCCGTGCTGCTGATCACGCACGATCTGAACCTGGTGCGCCGCTTTGCCGACCGCGTGGCGGTGATGCAGCACGGCCAGCTGGTGGAGCAGGGCGCCACGGCGCACATTTTCAGCGCGCCGCAGCACCCGTACACGCAAAAGCTGATGGCCAGCAAGCCCGAGCGCGACGTGATCGAAGCGCCGCCCACGCCCGGCGCCACGCCCGCGCTGGCGGCGCAGGGGCTGCGCGTGGTCTATCCCACGCCGCTGCCGGGCCTGCGCGGCTGGTTCAAAAAGGGCGAGTTTGTCGCCTTGCAGGGCGCCGACTTCAGCATCGCGCCCGGTCGCACGCTGGGCGTGATTGGCGAATCCGGGTCGGGCAAATCCACGCTGGCGCAGGCCGCGCTGGGCCTGCTGGCGCGCTCGCAGGTCAGCGGCGACGTGCAGGTGGCTGGCCAGCGCTGGCAACTGAGGGCCGCCGCCGACCAGCCGCTGCGCCGCGTGGCGCAGGTGGTGTTTCAAGACCCGTTCTCGTCGCTCTCGCCGCGCCTGACGGTGGAAGAAATCGTCGGTGAGGGCCTGCGGGTACATGCGCCCGAATTGCCCGCGCCCGAGCGCGCCGCCCGCGTGCGCGCGGCGCTGGCCGACGTGGGGTTGGACGAGCAGCAGTTCCCGAACCTGTTGGCGCGCTATCCGCATGAATTCAGCGGCGGCCAGCGCCAGCGCATTGCCCTGGCGCGCGCGCTCATCATCCAGCCGCAACTGCTGGTGCTGGACGAACCCACCAGCGCGCTCGACGTCACCATCCAAAAGCAGGTGCTGGCGCTGCTGCAGCGGTTTCAGCGCGAACGCGGGTTGAGCTACCTACTCATCACCCACGACGTCGACGTGGTGCGCGCCATGGCGCACGACGTGCTGGTGCTGAAGGACGGCGAAGTGGTTGAAGCCGGCACGACCCAGCAGGTGCTGGGCGCGGCGCGCCACCCTTACACGCAGAAGCTGGTCGAAGCAGCGTTTGGCCGCCACCCAGCGGCGGACACCAGCCGGTAAACCTGCCAACCCTTCAAGCCGCCCGTGCCGCGCCCGCCGCCGCGCAGACCAGCACCACCAGCCAGGGTGGCACCTTCCAGCGCATCAGCGCCAGCAGCGCCGCGCCGGCCAGCAGCGCGTCGGCCCAGCCGCGCAGGCCGTGCCTGCCCACCGGGTCGATCAACGCCGCCAACAGCACACCCACCACCGCCGCGTTGACGGCGGCCAGGGCCGCGCGCGCGCGCGGGGCGGACTTAAGCTGCTCCCAAAACGGTAGTGCACCGGCCACCAGCAGAAAGGCGGGTAGAAAGATCGCCAGCAGCGCCAGCAGGCCGCCCGCCCAGCCGTTGGGTGCGTCGGCACGCGCTGCACCCAGAAAGGCGGCGAAGGTAAACAGCGGCCCCGGCACCGCCTGCGCCGCGCCATAGCCGGCCAGAAAAGTGTTTTCGCTCACCCAGCCGGTGGGCACGACCTCCGCCTGCAGCAGCGGCAGCACCACGTGGCCGCCGCCAAACACCAGGGCGCCCGCGCGGTAAAAAGCGTCCACCAGCGCCAGCGCGGGCCGCGCACTGGCATCGGCCGTCTGCACGGCCAGCGGCAGGCCCAGCAGCAGCACGAAAAACAGCGCCAGCCACCCTGCGCCATCACGGACCGGCGCGCCGGTCGCTGCGACAGGGGGCGCGGCCGCTGGCGTGCGAAGCCCGCCCGCCGCGCCCAACGTCGCCGCGGCCGCCATCAGTGCCACGGGCGCCCAAGGTGCCGGCCACAGCAGGGTCAGCGCGGTGGTCGCCAGCGCCAGTGCGCGGCGTGGCCGGTCGGGGCATAAGGGGCGCGCCATGCCCCACACCGCCTGCGCCACCACCGCCACCGCCACCACCTTCAGGCCGTGCAAGGCGCCTTGCGCCAGCGGGTGCGCCATGTCCCAGCGCGACAGACCGAGCGCCAGCCCGATCAGCGCGATGGCCGAGGGCAGGCTGAAGCCCGCCCAAGCCGCGCATGCGCCGGCCAGGCCCGCGCGACGCAGGCCCAGCGCCATGCCCACCTGGCTGCTGGCCGGGCCAGGCAGAAATTGGCACAGCGCCACCAGGTCGGCATAAGCCGCTTCGTCCAGCCAGCGCCGGCGCAAGACGAACTCGTCACGAAAGTAGCCCAGGTGCGCCACCGGCCCGCCAAACGACGTCAACCCCAGGCGCAGAAACACCAGCAGCACGCGCCAGGCGCTGTCGCGGGGCGCATCGGGCAAAGGGGCGGCAGGCTGACTCATCGTTCGCGCAAGCATAGCGGGCGCGTATGACGGGCGCCGGGCGCCGATGCCGGGTGACATGACCTGCGCGACTGGCATGCGACGTGCTTCCCAGCTTGTCAAACCCGCGGTTTTGATGCTAAAATCAGCTTGATTTGACGACCACATGGGCGGCCTAGCACCCGCCCATTTTTTATGCCCGACGTTTTGGCGGGCCTTGGCGCAACTTTCACGCAACTTCATAAAGGCCACGTGGCACTGCAGCAGACCATTGACGATACCGTGCGTGGGCTCGGTTTTGAATTGATCGAGGTGGAGCGTTCCGCCGGGGGTTTGCTGCGCGTCACCATTGATTTTCCGTGGTCCCGGGGTGCGTCCGAACAGTTGATTACCGTCGAGGATTGCGAACGCGTCACGCGGCAGTTGCAATATGCGCTGGAAGTCGACAACGTCGATTACCAGCGGCTCGAAGTGTCTTCGCCCGGTATCGACCGTCCGCTGCGTCACGCGCAGGACTTTGAGCGCTTCGAGGGTGAACTGGTCGACCTGACATTGAAGGCCCCCATCGGCGCGGCCGCTGCCGGCCAGGTGCATGCCAATCGCAAGAAGTTTCGTGGTGCGCTGCAGCGCGCCGAGGGCAGCAGCTGGCGCATCGTCTGGCGCGACGAACCGGTCGTCAAGCCCGGCCAGCGCGTCAGCGCCAAGCGCGCCCCCGCGCCCGAGCAGGCGCTGACGTTCGAGCTGGATGAGTTGCAATCCGCGCGCCTGGCGCCGGTGGTGGACTTCAAGGGCCGCAAATCGCCCCCGAAGAACGCCGAAAACATGGAATAACGCAGATCGAAAGCGCCCCAGGCGCTTTCATTCAGAGAGCAATTGGAGTTGGTGGAATCATGAATCGCGAACTGTTGATGCTGGTCGAGGCGATTTCGCGCGAAAAGAACGTCGAGCGCGACGTGGTGTTTGGCGCCGTCGAGGCTGCCCTGGCGCAGGCTGCCAAGAAGCAGTATGAGGGCGAGGTCGATATCCGCGTGGCGATTGACCGCGATACCGGCGTATACGAAACCTTCCGCCGCTGGCACGTGGTGCCCGACGAGGCCGGCCTGCAACTGCCCGATCAGGAAATCCTGCTGTTCGAGGCCAAGGAGCAAATCGCCGACATCGAGGTGGACGAATACATCGAAGAGGCCGTCGAATCGGTGCCCATCGGCCGCATCGGCGCCATGGCGGCCAAGCAGGTCATCCTGCAGAAAATCCGCGACGCCGAGCGCGAGATGCTGCTCAATGACTTCATGAGCCGGGGCGAGAAAATCTTCACCGGCACCGTCAAGCGCATGGACAAGGGCGACATCCTGGTCGAATCCGGCCGGGTGGAAGGCCGCCTGCGCCGCAGCGAAATGATCCCGAAGGAAAACCTGCGCAACGGCGACCGCGTGCGCGCCATGATCATGGAGGTCGACCTGACGCTGCGCGGCGCGCCCATCCTGCTTTCGCGCTCCGCCCCTGAGTTCATGATCGAGCTGTTCCGCCAGGAAGTGCCCGAGATCGAGCAGGGCCTGCTCGAAATCAAGAGCTGCGCGCGCGACCCCGGCAGCCGCGCCAAGATCGCCGTGCTGAGCCACGACAAGCGGGTCGACCCCATTGGCACCTGCGTCGGCGTGCGTGGCACGCGCGTCAACGCCGTCACCAACGAATTGGCGGGCGAGCGCGTGGATATCGTGCTGTGGTCCGACGATCCGGCGCAGTTCGTCATCGGCGCGCTGGCGCCCGCCAACGTGTCGTCCATCGTGGTCGATGAAGAAAAGCACGCCATGGACGTGGTGGTGGACGAGGAAAACCTGGCCATCGCCATTGGCCGCGGCGGGCAGAACGTGCGCCTGGCGTCCGACCTGACGGGCTGGAAGATCAACATCATGGACGCCAACGAATCGGCGCAGAAGCAGGCCGAGGAGACCGGCTCGCTGCGCCAGCTGTTCATGGAAAAGCTCGACGTCGACCAGGAAATCGCCGATATCCTGATCGAGGAAGGCTTCACCAGCCTCGAAGAAGTCGCCTACGTGCCGATCCAGGAAATGCTGGATATCGATAGCTTTGACGAAGACACCGTCAACGAACTGCGCGCCCGCGCCAAGGACGCGCTGCTGACGCAGGAAATCGCGCGCGAGGAAAGCGTCGACTCGGTGTCGCAAGACCTGCGTGACCTGGAAGGCCTGACGCCCGAGCTGATTGCCCGCCTGGCCGAAGCCGGCGTGCAGACGCGCGACGACCTGGCCGACCTGGCCATCGATGAATTGACCGAGATCACCGGGCAGTCCGAAGAAGACGCCCGCGCGCTGATCATGAAGGCCCGCGAACACTGGTTCGCCGACCAAGAGTAACGGGCCATGGAGACCGACACAGCATATGACGAACACCACCGTTGCCGATTTCGCGAACGAACTCAAGCGCCCGACTGACGCCCTGATGGAGCAGTTGCAGGCCGCTGGCGTGGCCAAGCAATCGGCGTCCGATCCGCTCACCGACAGCGACAAGCAGAAGCTGCTCAACTATCTGCAGACCAGCCACGGCACCGACACCGCGCCGCGCCGCAAGATCACGCTGACCAAGAAGACCACCAGCGAGATCAAGCAGGCCGACGCCACGGGCAAGGCGCGCACCATCCAGGTCGAAGTGCGCAAGAAGCGCACCTTCATCAAGCGCGACGACGAGCCGGCGCCGGCCGAAGCGCCTGCGCCCGTGGCGGCGCCCGCCGAGCCGCCCGCGCCACCCGCCACACCCACCATCGACGCCGCCGAACAGGCGCGCCGCGAAGAAGAAGCGCGCCGCCAGGCCGAACTGCTGCGCCGTCAGGAAGAAGACGCCCAGCGCCGCCGCGAACGCGAAGAGCAGCAGCGGCAAGACAGCGCGCGCGCCAGCGAGGCGCCGGCGCCTGCCACGCAGCCGGTCGCTGCACCTGCACCAGCGCCCATGACGGCCACCCCGACCGAACAGGCCGCCGCCGCGTCGGCACCCGTCTCTACTGATCCGGTGCCCGCGCCGCAAGCGCCCGCAGCCACCGCCGAGCCAGCTGCCGTGCCTGCCACGCCCGCGCCAGAGGTGCCGGCATCCGCACCGGCGCCGGCCCCGGCACCCGCGGTGTCCGCCGCCGAAGAAGAAGCGGCCCGCCTTCGTGACCAGGAAGCCAGCCGCCGCAAGGCGCTGGCCGAGGCCGAGGCCATTCGCGCCATGATGAGCGCCCCGCGCAAGGTGCTGGTGGCCAAGAAGCCCGAAGAGAAAAAGGCCGACCCGGCCAAGGGCACGCTGCACAAGCCGGCCGCCGGCGCAGCGGCCAAGACCGGCGCGCCCAGCGGCGGCCAGAAAGAAGTCAAGTCGGCCAAGCTGTCGTCCAGCTGGGCGGGCGATCCGGCCAAGAAAAAGGGCATCCCGACCCGTGGCGACAGCTCGGGCGGCGTGGGCCGCAACAACTGGCGCGGAGGCCCGCGCGGCCGCCGTGGCGAGCGTGATCGCGACGACCACGCCCAGGCCGCGGCGCCGGCCGAGCAGCGCGTGCTGGAAGTGCACGTGCCCGAAACCATCACCGTGGCCGAACTGGCGCACAAGATGGCGATCAAGGCATCCGAAGTCATCAAGGCGCTGATGAAGATGGGCCAGATGGTCACCATCAACCAGCCGCTGGACCAGGACACCGCCATGATCGTGGTCGAGGAAATGGGCCACACCGCCGTGGTGGCGGCGCTGGACGACCCCGAAGCCTTCACCGACGACGAAGTGCAGGCCGCCGCGGCCGAAGCGCTGCCGCGCCCGCCGGTCGTCACCGTCATGGGCCACGTCGACCACGGCAAGACCTCGCTGCTGGACTACATCCGCCGCGCCAAGGTGGCGGCGGGCGAAGCCGGCGGCATCACGCAGCACATTGGCGCTTACCACGTCGATACGCCGCGGGGCGTGGTGTCGTTCCTCGACACGCCCGGCCACGAGGCCTTTACCGCCATGCGTGCACGGGGTGCGCAGGCCACAGACATCGTGATCCTGGTGGTGGCCGCCGACGACGGCGTCATGCCGCAGACGCGCGAAGCCATCAAGCACGCCAAGGCGGCGCAGGTGCCCATCGTGGTGGCCATCACCAAGTCCGACAAGCCCGAAGCCAACCCCGACAAGGTCAAGGGCGAGCTGGTCGGCGAAGAAGTCGTGCCCGAGGAATTCGGTGGCGATTCGCCGTTCATCTCCGTGTCGAGCAAGACCGGCCAGGGCATCGACGACCTGCTCGAGCAGGTGCTGCTGCAGGCCGAGGTGCTGGAGCTCAAGGCGCCGGTCGAAGCCGCCGCCAAGGGCCTGGTCATCGAAGCCAGCCTGGACAAGGGCCGCGGTCCGGTCGCCACCGTGCTGGTGCAATCGGGCACGCTGAAGGTGGGCGACGTGGTGCTGGCCGGCCAGACCAGCGGCCGCGTGCGCGCCATGCTGGACGAAAACGGCAAGCCCACCAAGTCGGCCGGCCCGTCGATCCCGGTCGAAATCCAGGGCCTGACCGAAGTGCCGCAGGCGGGCGACGACTTCATGGTGATGGCCGACGAGCGCCGCGCGCGCGAAATCGCCACCTACCGCGCCGGCAAGTTCCGCAACACCAAGCTGGCCAAGCAGCAGGCCGCCAAGCTGGAAAACATGTTCGCCGACATGACGGCGGGCGAGGTCAAGCACCTGCCCATCATCATCAAGGCCGACGTGCAAGGCTCGCAGGAAGCGCTGTCGCAGTCGCTGCTCAAGCTGTCGACCGACGAAGTCAAGGTGCAGCTGGTCTACACCGGCGTCGGCGGCATCAGCGAATCCGACATCAACCTGGCGATTGCGTCCAAGGCCATCGTCATCGGCTTCAACGTGCGTGCCGACGTCGGCGCGCGCAAGCTGGCCGAGGGCAACGACATCGACATCCGCTACTACAGCATCATCTACGACGCCGTGGACGAGCTGAAGACGGCCATGTCCGGCATGCTGGCGCCCGAGCAAAAGGAAGAAGTCATCGGCACCGCCGAAATCCGCACCGTGTTCGTGGCCTCCAAGATCGGCACCGTGGCTGGCTCGTACGTCACCAGCGGTGTGGTGCGGCGCGACGCGCACTTCCGCCTGCTGCGCGACAACGTGGTCATCTACACCGGCGAGATCGATTCGGTCAAGCGGCTCAAGGACGACGTGCGCGAAGTCAAGGAAGGCTTCGAGTGCGGTATCAAACTCAAGAACTACAACGACATCAAGGAAGGTGATCAGCTGGAGTTCTTCGAGATCAAGCAGATCGCGCGGACGCTGTAATGCGCGAATGCGGTACGCGAAGAGCGCAAAGAATTCGCGAAGGACGCGAAAGATTAAAAATTGAATAAAAATGGCTTTAAGCGCTTGCCAGGCAAGCGCAAGCAGCTATCAATTTAATATCGTTTTTCGCGCCCTTCGCGACTTTCACGCCCTTCGCGTCCTGGAATTTTCTCGACCATGCCCAAACGCAGTTCCACCCCCAATCGCGGCTTTCGCGTCGCCGACCAGATCCAGCGCGATCTGGCGGAACTGATCGCGCGCGAGTTGAAGGACCCGCGCGTCGGCATGGTCACGATCAACGCGGTCGAGGTCACGCCCGACTATGCGCACGCCAAGGTGTTCTTCAGCCTGCTCACGGGCGATGCGGCCGAGACGCAAGAAGCGCTGAACCACGCCGCGGGCCACCTGCGCAACGGGCTGTTCAAGCGCCTGCACATCCACACCGTGCCCACGCTGCACTTCATCTTCGACCGCACCACCGAGCGCGCGGCCGACATGAACGCGCTCATCGCCAAGGCGGTGGCATCGCGCTCGAAGGAAGACGACACGCCATGACCGCCACCCCTCGTGCACGGGTGCAGCGGCGCCCAGTGCATGGGGTGTTGCTGCTCGACAAACCGCTGGGCCTGTCCAGCAACCAGGCGTTGCAGAAGGCCAAGTGGCTGCTGCGCGCCGAGAAGGCCGGCCACACCGGCACGCTCGACCCTTTGGCCACCGGCGTGCTGCCACTGTGCTTTGGCGCTGCCACCAAGTTCAGCGGCCTGCACCTGGACGCCGACAAGACCTACGAGACCACGGTGCGGCTGGGCCTGACCACCAGCACCGCCGATGCCGAAGGCGAGGTGCTGCGCCACCAGCCGGTGAATTGCAGCGTCGGCCAGGTCGTCGAAGTGCTGGACCGCTTTACCGGGTCGATCAGCCAGGTGCCGCCCATGCACAGTGCGCTCAAGAAGGACGGCAAGGCGCTGTACGAATATGCGCGCGCTGGCCAGACGGTCGAGCGCGCGCCGCGCGAAGTGGTGATCCATGAACTCGACCTGCTCGACATGGATCTGACCGGCAACACGCCTTACCTCAGCCTGCGCGTGCGCTGCAGCAAGGGCACCTACATCCGCACCCTGGGCGAAGACATTGGCCAGGCCCTGGGTTGCGGCGGTCACCTGTCGCAACTGCGCCGCACCGTGACCGGGCCGTTTGCGGTCGGGCAGTGCATCACCCTCGAACAACTCGAAGCTATGGCCGAGCCCGAGCGCCTGGCGGCGCTGCGCCTGACCGAGGCGCTGCTGGCCGATCACACGCCCGTCACGCTGGTGGGCGACGATGCCGGGCGCTTTTTGTCCGGCATGCGCCGGCGCGGCGCCTGGCCCGATGCAAACCAGGTCGCCGTCTTCGGCGCCGCGCCGCGCGCGCTGCTCGGCACCGCGCACGTGAAGGCGGGCGAACTCATTCCGGGCCGCTTGCTGAGCCCGATGGAAATCCAGCAAACCCTGACACAGACAGCGCCTGACGCTGCAAAAACCGAAGCAATCGCATGAGCAACAACCAGATTCGCAACATCGCCATCATCGCCCACGTCGACCACGGCAAGACCACCATGGTCGACCAGCTGCTGCGCCAGTCCGGCACCTTTGCCGACCACGAGAAAGTGGTCGACACGGTGATGGACAACAACGCCATCGAGCGCGAGCGCGGCATCACCATCCTGGCCAAGAACTGCGCGGTGTCGTGGCAGGGCACGCACATCAACATCGTCGACACGCCCGGCCACGCCGACTTCGGCGGCGAGGTGGAGCGCGCGCTGTCCATGGTCGACGGCGTGGTGCTGCTGATCGACGCGCAGGAAGGCCCCATGCCGCAAACGCGCTTCGTCACCAAGAAGGCGCTGGCGCTGGGCCTGCGCCCCATCGTGGTGGTCAACAAGGTCGACAAGCCCGGCGCGCGGCCCGACTACGTGATCAACGCCGCGTTCGACCTGTTCGACAAGCTGGGCGCGACCGACGAGCAGCTCGACTTCCCGGTCGTTTACGCCTCGGGCATCAACGGCTGGTCCAGCCTGCAGGAGGGCGCGCCCGGCGAGCAATGGGGCCCCGACATGTCGGCGCTGTTCGACACCATTCTTCAGCACGTGCGCCCGCACGAGGGTGACCCGGCCGCGCCGCTGCAGCTGCAAATTTCGGCGCTGGACTATTCCACCTTCGTCGGCCGCATTGGCGTGGGCCGAATCAACGCCGGTACGCTGAAGCCCGCGCAGGACGTGCTGGTGATGGAAGGCCCGGACGGCCACCAGTTCAAGGGCCGCATCAACCAGGTGCTGGCGTTCGAGGGGCTCGACCGCGTGCAGGTGAAGGAGGCTTTCCCCGGCGACATCGTGCTGGTCAACGGCATCGAGGATCTGGGCATTGGCGTGACGTTGACCGACCCGGCCAACCCCCAGCCGCTGCCCATGCTGAAGATCGACGAGCCCACGCTGACGATGAACTTCTGCGTCAACACCAGCCCGCTGGCGGGGCGCGAGGGTAAATACGTGACCAGCCGCCAGATCTGGGACCGGCTGCAGAAAGAGCTGCAGAGCAACGTCGCCCTGCGCGTGCAAGAAACGGACGAGGAGGGCGTGTTCGAAGTCTCCGGCCGTGGCGAACTGCACCTGACCATTCTGCTGGAAGAAATGCGCCGCGAAGGCTACGAGCTGGCCGTCAGCAAGCCGCGCGTGGTGTTTCGCGACATTGACGGCGAAAAGTGCGAGCCGATCGAGCTGGTCACCATCGACATCGAGGAGGGCCACCAAGGCGGCGTGATGCAGGCGCTGGGCGAGCGCAAGGGCGAGTTGGCCAACATGGAGCCCGACGGCCGTGGCCGCGTGCGGCTCGAATACCGCATTCCGGCGCGCGGGCTGATCGGGTTCTCCAACGAATTCCTCAACCTGACGCGCGGCAGCGGCCTCATCAGCAACATCTTCGACCGCTACGAGCCGTTCAAGGGCGACATCGGCGGGCGCAAGAACGGTGTGCTGATCAGCATGGACGACGGCGAAATCTTCACCTACGCCCTCGGCAAGCTGGACGACCGCGGCCGCATGTTCGTGAAGGCGGGCGACCCGGTGTACGAAGGCATGATCGTCGGCGTCCACAGCCGTGACAACGACCTGGTGGTCAACGCCACGCGCACCAAGCAGCTGACCAACTTCCGCGTCAGCGGCAAGGAAGACGCCATCAAGATCACGCCGCCCATCGCGCTGACGCTCGAATACGGCGTCGAGTTCATCGAGGACGACGAGTTGGTCGAAATCACGCCCAAATCCATCCGCCTGCGCAAGCGCCACCTGAAAGAGCACGAGCGCAAGCGCGCCAGCCGCGAAGCAGCCTGACGGCGTGGGGCTGCTGATATCATCCCCACCACCCAAAACCTGTCTTCGCTCGTCATGCTTCGCAAACTTTATTGGTCCGCCCGCTCGCTCTTTGCATCTCCGCCGCCGCCCGCGCCCGACTTTTACAGCCGCTTCGGCGGCCTCTGGACAGATAGGCGAGACGCGCTGGCCGAACTGGATCGCCGCGCCAAGGCCGACCCGGCCGTCGCTGCGCTGCGCGACAAGCTGGCCTTCTTCATTCGCAATGGCTACGCCATTCTGGAAGGCGCGGTCGACCACCAAGCCATCGACGCCTACAAGGCCGACCTGCTGGCCGCCGCGCGCAACAACAGCACGCCGCTGGTCGCCAGCGTGCCGGTGCATGGCCCGCAAGACAAGGACGTGGTGCCGCTGGCGCAGGCCGACCTCGACGCGCCGCTCACCAAGGTGCTGGACACCTACGTGCACCTGCCCAGCGCCTTGTCGCTGGCGTTCGCCGACCCGATCGTGCAGTTCTTGAAGATCGTCTTCGACGACGGCCTGCTGGCCTTTCAGGGCCTGCATTTCGAGCGCGGCTCCACCCAGGCCGTGCACCAGGACACCGCCTACGTGGTGCTGGAGCAGCCGATGCACCTGTGCGCCAGCTGGATCGCGCTGGAAGACGTGCAGCCCGGCTCGGGCGAGCTGATGTACTACGAAGGCAGCCATCGCCTGCCCGACTGGCTGTACGGCGGCGCGTACAAGCACTACAACCACGAGCGCGACAAGCACGAGGAGCACATGGGCCACCTCAAGGCGCTGGTCGACCGGTCCGAGGAGCAGGGCCTGCCGCTGCGCACCTTCCTGCCGAAGAAGGGCGACGCGCTGATCTGGTCGGCCGACCTGGCGCACGGCGGCTCGCAGATCACCGACCCGTCGCTGACCCGCCGCAGCCTGGTGACGCACTACACCGACGCATCGACCAAGCCGTATTACTTCCGCTTTCTGCCCGCCGACCGCCAGAAGATTGTGCCGGTCAAGCCGGATTGCGCGTTCACGTCGATGTATTACTGACCTGGCCGTCGCCGCTGCAGCGCAGGGTGTCGACGCCCGTTCGCAACAGCCCGCGCCGGCGCGCACAGGCGCGCTGCGTCTGACGGCCCGACGGGTCGCGACGCCGCGCTCACAGCTCTCTCACCCCGCTTGCGACCCATGAACCGCCCCGCATGGAGCCACACCCGCGCGGTGTGGACGATGGTGCTTGTCACGCTGCTGTGGTCCACGGCGGGCGTGGTGTCGCGCCAGCTGACAGCGGCGCAGGGCTTTGAAGTCACTTTCTGGCGCAGCTTTTTCACCGCGCTGTCGCTGCTGGTCATCCTGCCGCTCTGGCAGGGCGCGGGCGTGTGGGCGCGCATGCCGTGGCGGCGCGGCGCGTTCTGGCTGTCGGGCGCGTGCTGGGCGACGATGTTCACCGCCTTCATGGTGGCGCTGACGCTGACCAGCGTGGCGCGCGTGCTGGTCACGCTGGCGCTGGGGCCGCTGCTGACGGCGCTGCTGGCGCGCGTGGTCACCGGGCACCGGCTGCCCGGCCGCACCTGGGCGGCCATCGCCGTGGCCGGCGTGGGCATGGCGTGGATGTTCGGCGGGCAGATGGGCGGCGCTGCGGGGGGCTGGCTCGGCTCGGTGGTGGCGCTGGGCGTGCCCCTGGCGGCGGCCATCAACTGGTCGGTTACGCAGCGCAGTCAGGCGCACGGCGAGCCGATCGACCTGGTGCCGGCCGTGCTGCTGGGCGCCGTGATCTCCAGCGCCGTCACGCTGCCGCTGGCCTGGCCGTTTTCGGCCACGGCGCGCGACCTGGGCTGGCTGGGCTTTCTGGGGCTGACGCAGCTGGCCATTCCGTGCGTGCTGGCGGTGCTGTGCGCCCGCGTGCTGGCCGCTGCCGAGGTGTCGCTGCTGGCCTTGCTGGAAGTGGTGTTCGGCATCGCCCTGGCCTGGGCGCTGGCGGGCGAGACCCCGCAACGTGAAGTGTTGGCGGGCGGCTCGCTCGTCATCGGCGCGCTGGTGGTGAACGAGTGGCTGGGCTGGCGCGCCGCGCAGCGGGCCGCCAGCCGCACGGCTGACAGCGACGTGGCGCCGCTCGGCCCCGCCTGAAGCCATGGCGCCCGCCGCACTGGCGGTTTGCGCGTCAAATAGCCGCCGACCGCCCGCGGGATAAGCGTATTAAGCTATCATTTTTATATTGTTGACTCTTGCGCGCGACGGCGCCACAGCCCATGACCCTGACCTCGACGCCCGATGCGGCCCCCCTCGTCATCACCGAACGCGCCGTCCATGGCGTGGGCCTCATCACCCTGAACCGGCCGCAGGCGCTGAATGCGCTGTCGCTGCCCATGGTGCGCACGCTGACCGACACACTGCGCAGCTGGCAGCGCGACCCCGGCATCAAGGCCGTGGCCATTCGCGGCATGGGCAAGTCGCCTGACGGCTTTGCGCCGTTCGGCGCCTTCTGTGCGGGCGGCGACATCCGGTTCTTTCACCAGGCTGCGCTGGCGGGCGATGCCGCGCTGGGCGATTTCTTCACCGAGGAATACGCGCTCAACCACCTGATCTTCACCTACGGCAAGCCCTACATCGCGTTCATGGACGGCATCGTCATGGGTGGTGGCATGGGCCTGTCGCAAGGCGCCAGCCTGCGCGTGGTGACCGAGCGCACCCGCATGGCCATGCCCGAAACGCGCATCGGCCTGTTCCCCGACGTCGGCGGCGGGCACTTCCTGGGCCGCTTGCCCGGCCATCTGGGCGAATACATCGCGCTGACGGGACACGTGCTGAAGGGCGACGCCGCCGTGGCCGCCCGACTGGCCGATGGCAGCGTGGCCTCTGCCGAGCTGCCCGCCATTTGGCAGCACCTGGCGGAGACCGACTGGCCCGACGGCGCGGCCGCGCAGCGCTGGGTGGCGGCGCAGTTTGCGCCGCCCACGGCCGACCGGCTGCCGCACCAGGGCGAGATCGACCACTTCTTCGGCCAACCCGACGTGCCCGCCATCGTGGGCGCGCTGGAAGCCGCCGATTCCGCCTGGGCGCGCGACACCGCGGCCGAGCTTCGCACGCGTTCGCCGCTGATGCTGCACGTGACGCTGGAGCAGATTCGGCGCGCGCGCGGCATGGCGCTGGCCGACGAACTGCGCATGGAGCGCGACCTGGTGCACCACTGCTTCCACCTGCGCGAGGCGCAGGGCAGCGAAACGGTGGAAGGCATCCGCGCGCTGGCCGTCGACAAGGACCATGCGCCGCGCTGGAACCCCCAGCGCATCGAGGACATTCGCCCCGACATGGTGGCGCCGTTCTTCGTCAGCCCGTGGGAGCCGGTGGCGCATCCGTTGGCATCGCTGGGCGGTTGAATTTGCATCCGATTGGCGTCTTGCGCACGCCAGTGGCGCGTTTATAGCTATTTAAACGGTAGCGTCGACTGTAAAACTGGATGGGTGATGGCATCACGCACGCAGCCATTGCACCCCGATACCGCCCATGAAAAAAGCCGTGGGTCACCCCACGGCTTGGGACTGAAGCGCGCGACCGGCAGATGCCCGTCGCGGCCCATGCGTCAGCGGCGCGCGATGCGCCAGTTGCCACCCACGCCGTCGCCCAGCTTGTCGCCGGCCTTGGCGTCTTTCACAAAGTAGTACAGCGGCATGCCCTTGTACGCCCACTGCTTGCTGCCGTCGGCGCGGGTGATGATGGTGTAGTCGCCCAGCGGCACGGCCGAGGCCGTCACGCCCAGGGGCGGCCAGTTGGCGGCGCAGGCGTCGACGCAGGCCGACTTGCCGCTGCCCGCCACGTCGCGGCTGAACACGTACAGGGTGCGGCCGTCCGGGCCGATCAGGGTGCCGTCCACGGCCTGCGTGGGCGTGCTGGGGCGTGCGTTGGCGGGCACGTTGCCGGCGGTGGGCTGCGTGGTGCCGCAGGCGGCCAGCAGGGCAGCGGTGGCGATGGCGGCGGTCAATGCCTTGATGTTCATGCGAAGCACTCCTGAAGTCAGTGGATAACCCGAAGAGTGTAGCCCCCGCGCATGCCGCCGGCCTGTGGGACAACAGGCCGCGTCAGCGGTGGCGCTCTTTCATGGCGCGCTCCACCTCGCGCTTGCCTTCGCGCTCCTTGATGGTGTCGCGCTTGTCGTGCGTGGCCTTGCCCTTGGCCAGGGCGATTTCGCACTTCACGCGGCCGTTCTTCCAGTGCAGGTTGATGGGCACCAGGGTGTAGCCCTTTTGCTCCACCTTGCCGATCAGGCGCCGGATCTCGTCGGCCTTCATCAGCAGCTTTTTGGTGCGCACGGCATCGGGCCGCACGTGGGTGCTGGCGGTGCCCAGCGGGTTGATCTGGCAGCCAATGACGAACAGCTCGCCATTGCGGATGACCACGTAGCCATCGGTCAGCTGCGCCTTGCCGGCGCGCAGAGCCTTGACTTCCCAGCCTTCCAGCACCATGCCGGCTTCGAAGCGTTCTTCGAAGAAATAGTTGAACGCGGCTTTCTTGTTCTCGGCGATGACCGGGTTGGGTGACTTGGGTTTCTTGGTGGCCATCTGTGAAATATGGAGCGCTGCTCGCACTTTGCAAGCGGCTCGGGCGGCAGGCGCCGCGGGCGGGCGCCTAAAATCGGCGTGCAGCGTGCATTCTATGAAATCTGTCCACAAGTCCGTCCTGATCTGGTACACCGCCCAGGAGATGTTCGACCTGGTGATTGATGTCGAGCGCTATCCCGACTTTCTGCCCTGGTGCGACCACGGCAAGGTGCTGGAGCGCCAAGAGCTGGGCCTGACCGCCGAGGTCGGCATCGACTTCAAGGGCGTGCGGCAGGTGTTCGTCACGCGCAACGAACACGTGCCCGGCCGCGAGGTCAAGCTGCACTTGGTCGAAGGGCCGTTCTCCAAGCTGGAAGGCACGTGGCAGTTCACGCCGGTGCGCGAGGGCGAACGCGCCTGCCGCGTCGACCTGAAGCTGGACTACGGCTTTTCCAACCGCCTGTTGGCCACGCTGGTGGGGCCGGTGTTCGACAAGATCGCCAACAGCCTGGTCGATGCGTTTGTGCAGCGCGCCGAACAGGTCTACGGCAGCGCGGTGGCGTAAGCGCGGTGGTCTCCGTCATCGTGGCCTATTCGCCAGCGCCGCGCGAAGTGCACGAAGTGGCGCTGACGCTGCCCGACGGCAGCACCGTGCGCGACGCGGTGGCGGCCAGCGGATTGGCAGCGCGCTTTCCAGACTTGCCCGCCGCGGCCGGTTGCGTCGGCGTGTGGGGCCGCAGGGCAGCGCCGGACCACGTCTTGCGCGAGCGCGACCGGGTCGAGATTTGGCGCCCCTTGCGCGTCGACCCCAAGCTGGCGCGGCGTGAACGGTTTGGGCAGCAGGGCACGCGCGCGGCCGGGCTGTTTGCCAAGCGCCGACCCGGGGCCAAGCCCGGCTATTGATGGCTGCGGTGGGCGGTGCGCCCCGGCCCAGGCAAGGCGGATAGCGCGCCGCCGTTAGTTGCAGTCAGACGCGATGATGGCGTTGGCGCGCTTCAACTCTTCGGCGCGCTGGGCGTCGTCGAGGAATTCACGCTCGCCCTGACTGTTGACGCGCGCCATGCGCATGCCCGACTCGATGGTGGCCTTGGCGCTTGTCGCGCGCTTGCAGTTTTCAGCCCGGGCGGCGGCGGTGCGGGCGTCGTCGGCCTTTTTCTTGGCGGCTTCGGCTTGTTCGGCCTTGCGCTTTTTTTCTTCCAGCGTCTTGTCCACACCGACAGGGGCGGCGGCGGCGGGGCGGCTGGCAGCCGGCGAGGCGGGTGCGGTGGCATCGGCGGGCGCGGTCATTGCGTCGCGAGCCGGCGTCGTGCGTCCCCCGCGCGGCTGCGCCAGCACGTTCTTGGCCGGTACGTCGGCGGGCGGCGGGCGGTCGCTGAACACGCGCCTGCCGTCCTTGTCAATCCACTGGTACTGGGCATGGGCCGCCATGGCGGCGGCCAGGGTCAAACCAAGGATCAGGGCGCGGGCAGGTTTCATGGTGAAGGCAGTTTAGCGGCGGGTGTCCAAGACAAGCTTTTACCAAACGCCGCGCGGCGCCAATCTGCCGACAGCCGGCGCACCGGCGGTACCCGCGTCATGCCCGCTGTTTACAATTCGTCTTTTGGAGCCTTCATCCATGCGCCTTCTCGGCAAAGCGCTCACCTTCGACGATGTTCTGTTGGTGCCCGCGTTCTCCCAGGTCCTGCCCAAGGACGTCAATCTTTCCACCCAGTTCACCCGCAACATCCGCCTGAACCTGCCCCTGGTTTCGGCCGCGATGGACACCGTGACCGAAGCGCGCCTGGCCATTGCCATCGCGCAAGAGGGCGGCATCGGCATCGTGCACAAGAACCTCACCGCGCAAGAGCAGGCGGCGCAGGTGGCCAAGGTCAAGCGCTATGAAAGCGGCGTGCTGCGCGACCCGGTGGTCATCACGCCCGAGCACACCGTGCTCGACGTGATGCGCCTGTCGGACGAGCTGGACATCAGCGGCTTTCCGGTGCTGGATGGCGGCAAGGTGGTCGGCATCGTCACTGGCCGCGACATGCGCTTTGAAACGCGCTACGACGTCAAGGTACGCGAAATCATGACGCCGCGCAACAAGCTCATCACGGTGGACGAGAACGCCAGCGCCGCCGAGGCCAAGGCGCTGCTCAACAAGCACAAGCTCGAGCGCCTGCTCATCATCGACGACCAGGACCGCCTGAAGGGGCTGATCACGGTGAAGGACATCACCAAGCAGACCACCTTCCCCAACGCCGCGCGCGACGCCGACGGCCGCCTGCGCGTGGGCGCCGCCGTGGGCGTGGGCGAGGGCACTGAGGAGCGCGTCGAGGCACTGGTCAAGGCCGGCGTGGACGCGCTGGTGGTCGACACCGCCCACGGCCACAGCCGCGGCGTGCTCGAGCGCGTGCGCTGGGTCAAGCAGAACTACCCGCACGTGGATGTGATCGGCGGCAACATCGCCACGGGCGCGGCCGCCAAGGCGCTGGCCGAGGCGGGCGCCGACGGGGTGAAAGTCGGCATCGGCCCCGGCAGCATCTGCACCACCCGCATCGTCGCCGGCGTGGGCGTGCCACAGATCACCGCCATCGACAACGTGGCCACCGCGCTGCAGGGCAGCGGCGTGCCCCTGATCGCCGACGGCGGCGTGCGCTACTCGGGCGACATCGCCAAGGCCATTGCGGCGGGCGCCAGCAGCGTGATGATGGGCGGCATGTTCGCCGGCACCGAAGAAGCACCGGGCGAGATCGTGCTGTTTCAGGGCCGCAGCTACAAGAGCTACCGCGGCATGGGCAGTATCGGCGCCATGCAGCAAGGCAGCGCTGACCGCTATTTTCAGGAAAGCAGCACCGGCAACCCCAACGCCGACAAACTGGTCCCTGAAGGCATCGAAGGCCGCGTGCCGTACAAGGGCAGCGTGGTCAGCATTCTGTTTCAACAGGCGGGCGGCTTGCGTGCGTCAATGGGGTATTGCGGTTGCGCGACGATTGAGGATATGCGCTCAATGGCCGAGTTTGTGCAGATCACGGCGGCGGGGATTCGTGAATCGCATGTGCATGATGTGCAGATCACGAAGGAGGCGCCGAATTATCGGGCGGATTGATATTATGAAAAACAAATTTTATGTTTTATTGATTGTAGTTGTGCTTCTTGCTGGTTGTGCGTCGAATCCAGAATCGATTATGTCTAATCCGGAGCCTACTGCCCAATCACTGAATGGAAGAAAATTCGCCGATCACGGAAATTCGACCGATAACTTGTTTGGCCTGCAAGCCGTTCGAAGATTGCTGCGCCCATTTCCTGTATTATGCAAAAGCGATGGAGGTTCGATCAAGTTGGGAAATAACGTCCCCTATATCTCAGGCGGGCGCGCCCAGGATGGCAAATTTATTTCTGGAATTGGTGGAGCAGGCAGCGTCGACTGCATGCAAGGCGAAACATTGCTATGGCGCGTCACCATTGGTGTTTATGATGGCGGCTTCCGCAGCGATCCATTTCTGGATAAAATCTCAGGTGTTACATATTTCGGTTATCTGAGGGTTCGCTATGAAACTGGCAGTCAGGTGCAGGAAAACGCACGAAAGCAAGAGCAAGATCGTATCGCGTCCGAGCAGAGACGTCAAAATGCGCAAGAGTCGCGCGAGCGATGCATGGCAATGCGTACGACCTCAGTTAAAAGTTTTCGAGATGTAATAAAAACTGGCGATGTTGTGCGAGTCAAACTCATGCGCGGCCTCGTTGTGGAGGTCAAGCGCCCACTGGTTCTGATTCAATATGACTCCAGCAATGCGGTGACAAATAATCGGCAGAGCGAATGGATTCCAATAGAATCGGTCGAGCCGGATATTCCACATTGTTTTTGAGCTACGAGACCGCGTATCGCGCTGGTTGAAGGCGTCAGCCCGGCCGGGATTTGTCGCATCTGCCTTAGGGCGCCTGCTCGCAGATCCTCCAGTCACAGCGCCCACGCGCGAGAAGGAAATGGGGTCAGAGCAAATTTTCGGGGGAAATTGGGGGAAATTGGTGGGGGAAATTGGGGTCAGAGTAATGTTTCGTGATGACCGCTTGACGTGCGGGTCGATGGGACCATGCAATCCCGGTATTCGCGTCAAGAGCACAACCATGCTAAAGTAAGGATTCCTTTCTTCAAGGAATCCCGCCATGCTCGCCAAGATGACCTCCAAGAACCAGATCACCCTGCCCAAGGCTGTGGTGGCGCAGCTTCCGCCGTCGGAATATTTCGAGGTGGAGGCGGTGGACGGTCGGTTGATGTTGACACCCGTGCGCCTGCAAAAAGCCGACGCCGTGCGCGCCAAGCTGGCGGCCTTGGGCGTTGACGAGGACGACGTGCGCGACGCTTTGGCTTGGGCTCGCCAGGGTGACTGAAGCTGCAACACGTTCAGGCGATGGCTTGCGCGTGGTGCTGGATACCAATGTCGTGTTGTCGGCGCTGCTGTTTGGGGCGGGTCGTTTAAGCGGGCTGCGTGCGCACTGGCAGAACGGACGGTTGATGCCCTTGGCCAGCAAGGCCACGGCGCAAGAGCTGATGCGCGTGCTGGCTTACCCCAAATTCCGCCTGACCGCGGCGGATCGGCATGAGTTGCTGGCGGACTATCTGCCGTACGCCGAGGCGGTCGACGCGCCAGAGGCGTCGACTGGCCTACCGCAGTGCCGCGACCCCAAAGACCAGATGTTTCTGCTGCTTGCGCAGGCGGGCAACGCGGATGCGTTGGTCACGGGCGATGACGACCTGCTGCAACTGGCCGGCGCGGCGACGTTGCCTTTCTCGATCTGCACGCCCTCCGCATTGGTGGAGCGGTTGGCAACAGGCGACAATTGACCCATGAAACTCGCCGAAGCCCTGCTGATCCGCGCTGATCAGAAAAAGAAAATCCTTTCGTTGCGCGAGCGCATTGCGCAGAACGCGCTGGCGCAAGAGGACGATGCGCCGCGCGAGTAAGTGGTCAAGTTGTTCGTCGAGCAGCAGAACATGAGCACTCGTCCGTCAATGACGTATAATTGGACGCATGCTGACCATCTACGAGACGCCGACATTTGTCGCCGAGGCGGCCCGAATTTGGTCTGACGAGGAGCGGCTGGCGTTCTTTGAATGGATCGCGTCGCAACCCGAAGTGGGCGACGTCATTGCCGGCAGCGGCGGATGTCGCAAGGTGCGCTGGTCGCGGTCTGGCATGGGCAAGCGGGGCGGCGCTCGGGTCATCTACTTCGCCCGTTTGGTGGCGGGGGAACTGGTGATGCTGCTGGTCTATCCCAAGGCCGTGCAGGACACGATTCCCGCGCACATCCTTAAAGCTGTCCGAAAGGAGTTGGAAGATGCCTTCGACAATTGAAAAACCCGCCCGCAGCAGTCAAGTTGCTGGTGAGGCGCTGGGCATGAAGCTGCTGCAATCCGTGCGCGAGATGAAGGCGCGCAACTTTGAGCGCAGTACTCAAGTGCCAATGAACGAAGTCGCCGAAGCACGGCAAAGCACGGGCATGAGTCAGGCTGAGTTTGCGTCGGCGCTCAGCATTTCCAAGCGGACGCTGCAGGAATGGGAGCAAGGCCGACGCTCGCCATCGGGCGCGGCACAGACTCTGATTCGCATTGCGCGCAAGCACCCCGCTGTTGTGCGCGAGGCGCTGTCACTATGAAACTCGCCGAAGCCCTGCTGATCCGCGCTGATCAGAAAAAGAAAATCCTCTCGCTGCGCGAGCGCATTGGGCAGAACGCGCTGGCGCAGGAGGGCGATGCGCCGCGCGAAGACGTGGCCAAGCTGATCGCCGAATGCTTTGCCGTGATCGCCGAGCAGCAGGCGCTGGTGCTGAAGATCGACGCCGCCAACGCCGCCGCCAAGTTGCCCGACGGCCGTCCGCTGGCCGCCGTGCTGGGCCAGCGCGACGTGCTGATGCAGCAGCACAGTGTGCTGAAAAGCGCAGTGGAAGCCACGCACAAGGAAGAAGACCGCTACAGCCCGCGCGAGATCAAGTGGGTGCCGCAGATTGACGTGACGGCGACGCAAAAGCAGATGGAAGACTACTCGCGCAAGATCCGCGAGCTGAACGTGCAGATTCAAGAGACCAACTGGCGCGTTGAACTGTGAACTGGATACTATGATTTTGAGAGCTGCTCGCGCTTGCCCCTCAAGCGCTGGCGGCTGATTTACCGATATTTTTCTGGAGCGTACCGGGCGAGCACAAGACCCCGGCTGGCCGCCAGGGGGTTGAAAACATGCTGGGGGCCTTGTCACGGCGCGAGGGGCAGCGCCACACGATGACCCATCAGCCCGCCACCCCTGACCCCGCACACCGTACCCTGCACACATCACCACCATGTGCTGACGGTACGCTCCTCCTCCTTCATGCGGCGCTGTCGTTTTTAACGCTCACGCCAACACGCCTGAGCCGCTCGCCATCGGATGGTTGACGGCGTCAGCCACACCCGGATCGGCCGCCTGCGGCCCTTGCGCAGCCGCGCGCAAATCGTCCAGCCACAGCGCCCACACGCGGGCGCGTTCCCGCTCGGGCAGACGCAGCAGCGCGGCGGGGTGCCAGGTGACGAACACGGGCCGCCCGCCCGGCCCAGGCCTCCAGCGGCCGCGCGACTGAGCCAGCGTGACGCCGGGGCCGAGCAGGGCGCGCGCGGCGGTGGCGCCCAGGGCGAGCAGGGCGGCGGGCTGCACCAGATCGATTTCGCGCAGCAGCCACGGCAGGCAGGCGGCGGCTTCGCGCTGGCCGGGGGTTTTGTGCAGGCGGCGCTTGCCGCGCAGCTCGTGCTTGAAGTGGCGCACGGCGTTGGTCAGGAACAGCTCGCCACGGTTTAGCCCGGCGCGCGCCAGCGCCTGATCGAGCAACCGGCCGGCGGGACCGACGAAGGGCTGGCCGGCCAGGTCTTCCTGGTCGCCAGGCTGCTCGCCCACCAGCATGAGGCGCGCGCCGAGCGGCCCGTTGCCGTTGACGGCCTGCGTGGCGCAGACGCCGATAGGGCAGGCGGCGCAGGCTTGCACGGCGGCGTGCAGCGCCGCCAGCGAGGTGTGGCGGGGGGCCAGCGCGGGCGTGTCTGCGGCGCTGGGGCGCAGTCCGGACGATTGAGGCGGGGTTGGCGTTTTTAAAGCCAAATGCGGCTCTGGCGCTTGCCCATCAAGCGCCACCAGCTCTTGATCTAGCAAATGTGCCGGCGGCGACGCACCCTCGCTGGCTGCCAGCATGGTGGCGGTGCGCGCGGCGGCGCCGGCGGCCAGTTCGCTGATGGCGGCGGCTTCAGGCAGGTTGGCCCAGTATTTGCGCGGCATGTGCTGCCGCATCAAGGGCAGGTTGAGCCGCGCGGGGTTGAAGATGTGACGGTAGTAGGTGAGCCACAGCGCCTCGCCGTCGTCGGCCGCCGGGGCCTGGGCGCGCTCGGCGCCGGGGCCGAATTGCAGGCGCTGGCTGCTGGGCGACCAGCGCACGCTTTGGCGCGGCGTGAGGATGGCCCAGCGCATGCTGGCAAAGCGGCGCGCGAACCACGGCGCCACGGCTTCAAGCACGTCGTGCTCGGGCTCGAACCAGGCGACATGCAGGGTGTCGGCCCCGTTGTGTGCATTGGTGTCTGGCGCCGCATCGTCGCGCACGGGGCGAAAGCGCACGAAGGCGCGCATCTTGTACGCATCGCGCTGCACGGCGCGGGCCATCTGGCGCAGGCGCAGCCATTCGGCGTCGAGCGGGTCGTGTCGCAGGCCCGGCTCGTGCACCAGGCGCCAGAGTAGGGCGTAGAGCGCGTCGAAGCGGCCCGGCGCGCTGTGCAGCACCACGCGGCGCGCAAGCGCGAGGAAGGCGCTGGGCACGAGGGGCGCCGCACCGGCGCGCGGCCGGGTGGCGCGGGAGACCGGCGTGCTGGACTCTGCGCCCGGTGGCAACCCTGCGCCGGCAAACAAGTCAGCTGCAAGGGGCGCTGACCCCCGGTGTGACGTGCCCGCGCCGTGCCAGGCGCCGATGGCGTCAGCAGGCGGCACGCCGTCGGCCAGCAGGGCGCGGGCGCGTTGCCGAAAGCGCGTGAAGGCAGGGGTTACCGCCACGACGTCGTCGCGCGCTGACGTCGCGTTGTCCGCTGGGGGCGGCGATGGCGGCGCGCTGGTAGGTTTGGAGCTACCCGGCATTGCTATCTAAAACAGAGCTGCTTGCGCAGGCTGAGCAAGCGCGGGAGCCGTTTTTGACCTTGAAGCCGCCGCTGCCACCAGCCGCTGCGCCGCGCCGGCGGCGGGCCGATGATCGACCAGCACCACGAACGGCAGCACGCGCCGCACCGGCACGCGCAGCGCCGTCAGGTCGGCCATGCGCAGCCGCCGCGCGCGCCGCGCCATGAGCAGGCGGCTGACGGCGCGCACGCCCAGCCCCGGCACGCGCAGCAGCTGTTCGCGCGGGGCGCGGTCCAGATCGACGGGGAACTGCTCAGGGTGCGCCACGGCCCACGCGGTTTTGGGATCGACCTCCAGCGCCAGCATGCCGCCCGCCGTGGGCGCGATCTCGTCGGCGGCAAAGCCGTAGAAGCGCATCAGCCAGTCCGCCTGGTACAACCGATGTTCGCGCAGCAGCGGTGGTGCCTGCGCCGGCAGCGTGGCCGAGGCATGCGGGATGGGGCTGAAGGCCGAGTAGTACACGCGCTTCAAACGATAGGCGCCATACAGCTGCGCGCTGGTGGCCAGGATGGTGGCGTCGCTCGCGCCGTCGGCGCCGACGATCATCTGCGTGCTTTGGCCGGCGGCGGCAAACGTGGGCGCGGCGGCGCGGCGCGGGCGGGCGCCGGGCAGCAGGCGAATCGGCTGCGCTTGCTGCTCGCGTTTTTGCGCCTTGGCGTCGTCAATCGACAGGCGCAGACGCGCCATGCTGCGGCGGATGCTGGCGCTGTCTTTTTCGGGCGCCAGTTGCTTTAGGCCGGCTTGCGTGGGCAACTCGATGTTGACCGACAGGCGATCCGCCCAGCGGCCTGCCTGGGCCAGCAGGTCGGGCGAGGCATCGGGGATGGTCTTGAGGTGGATGTAGCCGCGAAAGTCGTGCACCTCGCGCAGCGTGCGCGCCACGCGCACCAGTTGCTCCATGGTGTAGTCGGGGCTCTGGATGATGCCGCTGGAGAGAAACAGCCCCTCGATGCAATTGCGGCGGTAGAAGTCGAGCGTGAGCGCCACCACTTCTTCGACCGAAAAGCGCGCGCGTTGCACGTCGCTGCTGCTGCGGTTAATGCAGTACGCGCAGTCATAAAGGCAGAAGTTGGTCAGCAGGATTTTCAAGAGCGAGATGCAGCGCCCGTCGGGCGCAAAGCTGTGACAGATGCCAGCGCCTTCGTTGCTGCCAATGCCGCCCTTGCCGCCGCCCGCGCGCGACGAATCGCGCCGCGTGCCGCCGCTGGAGGCGCAACTGGCGTCGTACTTGGCCGCATCGGCCAAAATAGCAAGCTTGGCGTCGAGTTCCACTGTTTGAATATACAGTGATTTGTGCGCGCTTGTCCTTGGCTTTTGACATACCGGCCACCGCTTCATGCAACACCAGAAAATCCTCATCCTCGACTTCGGCTCCCAGGTCACGCAGCTCATCGCCCGCCGCGTGCGCGAGGCGCATGTGTATTGCGAAGTGCATCCATGCGACGTGACCGACGACTGGGTGCGCCAGTACGCCGCCGACGGCACGCTGAAGGGCGTGATCCTCTCCGGCAGCCACGCCAGCGTGTACGAGGTGGATGACCGCGCGCCCGATGCCGTGTTCAGCCTGGGCGTGCCCGTGCTGGGCATCTGCTACGGCATGCAGACCATGGCGCAGCAGCTGGGCGGCAAGGTCGAAGGCGGCCACACCCGCGAGTTTGGCTACGCCGAAGTGCGCGCGCGCGGCCACACGGCGCTGCTCAAGGGCATTGAGGACTTCCACACGCCCGAAGGCCACGGCATGCTGAAGGTGTGGATGAGCCACGGCGACAAGGTGACTGAGTTGCCTTCGGGCTTCAAGCTGATGGCGTCCACCGATTCGTGCCCCATCGCCGGTATGGCCGACGAAGAGCGGCGCTTTTACGGTGTGCAGTTCCACCCCGAAGTCACGCACACGGTGCAGGGCAGGGCGCTGCTGGAGCGCTTTGTGCTGGACATCTGCGGCGCGCAGTCGGATTGGGTGATGCGCGATCACATTGAAGAAGCGGTGCAGAAAATCCGCGAGCAGGTGGGCGATGAGGAGGTGATCCTGGGCCTGTCGGGCGGCGTCGACTCGTCCGTCGCCGCCGCGCTGATCCATCGCGCGATTGGCGATCAACTGACCTGCGTGTTCGTCGACCATGGACTGCTGCGCCTGAACGAGGGCGACATGGTGATGGACATGTTCGCTGGCAAGCTGCACGCCAAGGTGGTGCGGGTGGATGCCAGCGAGCTGTTCCTGCGCGAGCTGGCCGGCGTCAGCGACCCGGAGCAGAAGCGCAAGATCATCGGGCGCCTGTTTGTGGATGTATTCAAGGCAGAGGCGGAAAAACTCAAGGCCGCTGGCGCTACGCAAAACATAGCTGCTGGCGCACTTCCGGCGCGCGGCGCGACCTTTTTGGCTCAAGGAACGATTTACCCCGACGTCATCGAATCCGGCGGCGCCAAATCCAAGAAAGCGGTCGTCATCAAGAGCCACCACAACGTCGGCGGCCTGCCCGAGCAACTGGGCCTGAAGCTGCTGGAGCCGCTGCGCGATCTGTTCAAGGACGAAGTGCGCGAACTCGGCGTGGCGCTGGGGCTGCCGCACGACATGGTGTACCGCCACCCGTTCCCCGGCCCCGGCCTGGGCGTGCGCATTCTGGGCGAGGTGAAGAAGGAATACGCCGACCTGCTGCGCCGCGCCGATGCCATCTTCATTGAAGAGCTGCGCTCCACCATCGAGCCGCACAGCGGCAAGACTTGGTACGACCTGACCAGCCAGGCTTTCACCGTCTTTTTGCCCGTGAAAAGTGTCGGCGTGATGGGCGACGGCCGCACCTACGATTACGTGGTCGCCCTGCGTGCCGTGCAGACCAGCGACTTCATGACCGCCGACTGGGCCGAACTGCCCTATGCGCTGCTCAAGCGCGTGAGCAGCCGCATCATCAACGAAGTGCGCGGCATCAACCGCGTGACGTACGACGTGTCATCCAAGCCACCGGCGACGATCGAGTGGGAATAGCCACTTGCACGCACACGCGACGCGCAAGCGGCCAGGAGCGTGCCGCCGCGGCTGTCATAGCTGTCGCCACCCCGCACGTGCCGGCACGCGGGCGCCGCTTCACTCCATCTTGAAATTCACGCGCTGCAGCACGTCGCGGAAGGCTTTTTGCGTGTCCTGGATGCGAGTGCCGAACTCTTCCGGCGTGCTGGCGGTGGGGGTCACGCCCAGGCTTTCGACGCGGGTGGCGAACTGGGGCGCCTTGACGATGGTGCTGATGACGCTGTTGTAGCGGGCAATGATGTCCTTGGGCGTGCCGGCGGGGGCCAGCATGCCGGTGTAGCCGGTGGTCAGGTAGCCCTTCAAGCCCTGCTCGACGTAGGTGCCGACATCGGGCAGTTCGGCCAGGCGGCGCGGCGACTCGACGGCGATGATGCGCACCTGGCCCAGCTTGTGATACTGCATCATCACGCCCACCGACCCGATGCCGGCCGGGATGTGGCCGGCCACCAGATCCTGCGCCACCGGCCCGTCGCCACGGTAGGGTGCGGGCGTGAGCGGGGTCTTGAGCTCGGTGGCGAGCAGCCGAACGCCGAAGTCGGGGTCGGACAGCGGGGCCGGCACGCCGACGTTGCCCTTGCCCGGATTGGCCGCCACCCACTGCAGAAAGCTGGACAGGTTGTGGACGTTCGGTCCCACCACCTTCGGGTTGACGGCCATGACGTCGGCCGACAGCGTGGCGAGCGCGACCGGGGCGAAGTCCTTCAGCGTGTCATAGCCGGGATTGCGCACGGTCAGCGGAATCATCGCCAGCGCATGGCTGTTGGAGAAGAACAAAGTGTTGCCGTCCGGCGCCGCAGCCTTGAGCGCGTTGGCCGCCAGCTGGCCGCCTGCGCCGGGCTTGTTCTCGACCACCACGTTGCGCTTGAGCGCGCTCGACATGTCGTGCGCGATGTGGCGTGCCAGCGCATCGGTGCTGCCGCCGGCCGGAAAGCCGACCAGGATGCGGATCGGCGGCGCGCTGGTGGGATCCTGGGCGTGGACGAGAGCGGGGCCGAGCAAGCCGGCGGCGGCCAGGCCGAGGGTGGAGAGCGAAAACGCGCGACGCTTCATGGACTGCACCTGATGTGGAAATGACAAGGAAGGAGGCTGCGCAGCGCGCCGCCGGAGGGTTACGATGATAGAGGCGCGAGGCCCGGCCAAGCCGTGCTCGCAAACCCCGACAACCCTTGAAACGAGTCCGACATGACTGTCCTGATCGCCGGCGGCGGCATCGCCGGCATGGCGCTGGCGCTGACCTGCCACCAGATCGGCGTGCCCGTGCGCGTGTTCGAATCGGTGACCCGGCTGGCGCCGCTGGGCGTCGGCATCAACCTGCAGCCGAGCGCGGTGCGCGAGCTGATCGAGCTTGGCCTGGGCGAGCGGCTGGATTCGATCGGCGTGCGCACGCGCGACTACGGCATGTACACCCGTCGCGGCCTGCACATCTGGACCGAGCCGCGCGGACTCGATGCAGGCTATCGCTGGCCGCAGTATTCGGTGCACCGCGGCCAGCTGCACATGCTGCTGTACGAGGAGCTGCTGCGCCGCGCCGGCCCCGACGTGGTGGAGCTTGGCTGGTCCGCCACCGGTTTCGACCACCAGCCCGATGCCGCCGTGCTGCACCTGCGCCACCGCGATGGCCGCACGCGCAGCGAGCGCGGCGCGCTGCTGGTCGGTGCCGACGGCATTCATTCGGCCATCCGCCACCAGATGGTGCCGGACGAGGGCTCGCCCAAATGGGGCGGCGCGCTGCTGTGGCGAGGCACCAGCGTGGCCAGGCCGTTCAAGACCGGCGCCTCGATGGTGATGATCGGCCACAGCGGGCTGCGCTTCGTCAGCTACCCGATCGGCCAGCCCGATCCGCAGACTGGGCTGCAGCTCATCAATTGGATCGCCAACCTCAACCACCCGCCTGGCGAGCCGTGGAACAAGGAGGACTGGAACCGCGAGGCGAACCTGGCCGACTTTCTGCCGCGTTTCGAAGGCATGGTGTTCGATTGGCTGGACGTGCCGGCGCTGGTGCAAAGCGCGACCAAGGTGTTCGAGTACCCGATGGTCGACCGCGACCCGCTGCCGCAGTGGACGCGCGGACGTGTCACGCTGATGGGCGACGCGGCGCACGCGGCCTACCCGGTCGGCTCCAACGGCGCCGGTTCGGCCATCATCGACGCGCGCCAGATCGGCCGCGCGCTGCTCGACCATGGCCTGACGCCAGCCGCGCTGCAGGCCTACGAGGACAAGATGCGTCCGATCACCACCCAGGTCGTGCTCACCAACCGCGTGGCGGGGCCAGACCACATCCTCGACATCGTGCAAGAGCGCTGCGACGGCTGGTTCGAGCACATCGACGACGTCATCTCGCAGCAGGAGCTGGCCGACCATGCCAGCCGTTACAAGGCGATCGCCGGCTACGCCATCGACGCCATCAACGCCGCGCCGCCGACCATCGCGCCGGGCGAGCGCGTGCCCGCCTGAGGCAGCACCGATGATCCAGACCCGCCCCCTGTTCGTGATGACGGCCGAAGTCGCGCCGGCGCAGGTCACGCCCGATGGCCCGTACGGGACGCGCCGCTTCATCCCGGTGACCGGCGGCCGCTTCGAGGGCGAGCGCCTGCGCGGGCGCATGCTGCCGGGCGGCGCCGACTGCCAGCTGATCCGCCCCGATGGCGTGGCCGAACTCGATGTGCGCACCACCTTCGAGACCGACGATGGCGTGTTGTTCCTGATGCGCGGCCTTGGCCTGCGCCACGGCGCGCCCGAGGTCATGGCACGCATCACCCGCGGCGAAGAGGTGCCGGCGTCGGACTACTACTTCCGCGAAACCATGATCTTCGAGGCGCCGCGCGGCCGCTACGACTGGCTGAACAAGCTGGTGGCCTTGGGCGTGGGCGAGCGGCGCGCGGCGACGGTGCTGCTGCACATCCACGAACTGCTGTAGGCGCGGGCCAGGGCGCGCTCAGCCCCTCTTGCCGGCCGCCGCCTGCATCTGGATCAGCGCCTTGAGCTGACCGCGCAACTCGGCCAGGTCCTTCTGCTGGCTCAGCATCAGGCCCCGCAGTTCGCGCTGCTGGGCGATCACTCACACGCCCGGTGGCATCGACCCGTCTTACACTGAATCGGTCAGGGCCACCGGCGCCCGATTGGAGGAGACCCACATCATGGCAACGAATCCCACCGCACAGGCCCAGGTCGCGCTCGTCATCGGCGCGGGCGATGCCACCGGCGGCGCCATCGCCAGGCGCTTTGCGCGCGAAGGCTACGTGGCCTGCGTCACGCGCCGGTCGGCCGACAAGCTGCAGCCGCTGGTCGATGAGATCACGGCGGCCGGCGGTCAGGCGCGCGGCTTTGCCAGCGATGCGCGCAAGGAAGAGGACGTGGTCGCCCTCGTTGAGCAGATCGAGCGCGACATCGGCCCGATCGAGGTGCTGGTGTTCAACATCGGCGCCAACGTGCCGTGCAGCATCTTGGAAGAAACGGCGCGCAAGTATTTCAAGATCTGGGAGATGGCGTGCTTCAGCGGTTTTTTGAATGCGCGCGAGGTGGCCAAGCGGCAGGTGGCGCGTGGGCGCGGCACCATCTTGTTCACCGGCGCCACGGCGGGGACGCGCGGCGCGGCGGGCTTTGCCGCGTTTGCGGGCGCCAAGCACGCGCTGCGCGCGCTGGCGCAAAGCATGGCGCGCGAGCTGGGACCGCGCGGCATCCATGTGGCGCACGTGGTGGTCGACGGCGCCATCGACACCGAGTTCATTCGCACGCAGTTTCCGGATCGCTATGCGCTGAAAGAGCAGGGCGGCATCCTCAACCCCGACCACATTGCCGAGAATTACTGGTACCTGCACGGCCAACCGCGCGATGCCTGGACGTTCGAGCTGGATCTGCGGCCGTACATGGAAACCTGGTGACTATACATTTGATAGCTGCTTGCGCTTGATAGGCAAGCGCCAGAGGCACTTTTTATATAAATCCGAAAGACCGTCATGGGCAAACAAGTTGAATTCTTCTTCGACGTCGGCAGCCCCGCGTCGTACCTGGCGTGGACGCAACTGCCCAAGCTGTGCGCCGACGCGGGCGCCGAGCTGAAGCTGCGCCCCATGCTGCTGGGGGGCGTGTTCCAGGCCACGGGCAACGCATCGCCGGTCGCCGTGCCGGCCAAGGGCGCCTACACCTTCATCGACTTCGCGCGCCACGCCAAGCGCTACGGCGTCACGCTGGTGCGCAACCCGCATTTCCCGATCAACACGCTGACGCTCATGCGCGCCATCACCGGCGCGCAAATGCACGCGCCCGAGCGCGCGGCGGTCCTGATCGACGCCGTCTTCAAGGCGATCTGGACCGAGCAGCTGAACATGAACGACCCGGAAGTCGCCTCCGTCGCGCTGGCCAACGCCGGCTTTCCGGCCGGGCTGGTGGCGTCGTGGGTGGGCGATGCGGCCGTGAAAGCGCGCTTGAAGGAAACCACCGACGAAGCCATCGCCCGCGGCGTGTTCGGCGCGCCGACCCTGTTCGTGGGTGATGAGATGTTCTTCGGGCAGGATCGGCTGGAGTGGGTGCGCGAGGCGCTTGAAACTTCCTGAATGCCGGCTGCTGGCGCGCCGCGGCTATTGAGTCAGAGGCGGTTCGTCCCCGAAGTCAAACGCCAGTGGTTGTGGTGCGCGTTCGGCGCGGTGGGTCCGCAATGTCACTGGCCAGCAGCCATGCCCCGGCGGACCGGCAATTCGGGCCGGATCGTTTTGATGCCGCCCGATGAAGCCGTCCAACCGGTGATCGTTGATGCTCACGGCGCGCGGTCCTCTGCGGTCTGCACCGCCTCCACCAACGCCACCACCGACAACGGCGCCGACCCTTCCGCCTTGTTGTTGATGGTGACGTAAGCCCGCTCGCCCGCGCCCGTGGTGCCGGCGATCACGCGGGCCAGGTGCTGGCGGGTTTCCAGATCGGGATCGACCAGTTGGTCGAACGGCTCGTACTGCGCCTTGGCGACCTCGTAGCCGTAAGCGCCGTGGCGGCGGTGCAGGTTCCAGCGGCACACCAGCGGTCCGGGCCACAGGGCGCGCAGCAGGGGTAGCTGGTCCTCGATGGGGGGCATCTTGGCGTGCAGGCCCAGACAGTAGGTGACGGGGTTGCCACTGGCCTCTCGCGCGGCGCGCAGGGCGCGGGCGAGCAGCGGGGCGTGGGCGGGCGCCAGAAAGGCGGCGTCGCGCACTTCCAGCGCGATCACGCCATCGGGCGCGGCGGGCGCCAGGCGGGGCAGGGCGGACAGCAGGGCGCCGATGCGGTCGATGAGCGCGGGCACATCGGCCAGCAGGGCGCGGGGCAGGGGGCTGATCTGGAACACCAGCGCACCGACGCGTTCACCCAGGCCTTCGAGCGCGGGCGCAATGAATTCCTGCACCGCCAGGTCGGCGTTCAGGAAGGCGGGGTTGGGCGCCATGCCGCGCCCGTCTTCGGCGCGCACCAGCGCATCGCACACCAGCGCCGGCGCCTTGACGACGAAGCGAAAACCCGGCGGCACCTGCGCCGCATAACGCGCGTACTGGCTGGCCGACAGCGGGCGGTAGAAGGCGCGGTCCAGGCTGACGCTGCCCAGCAGCGGGTGTTGGGCGTAGGCGGACAGGCCTTCCTTGGACAGCTTCGCTTCCGCATAGTCGCCGCCCCACACCAGGCCCGCCCAGCCCGGGAAATGCCATGACGACGTGCCCAGGTACAGCCCGGCAGGCAGGGCGCGGGCGAGCGTACGCGTGGCGTCATCCGCGTCGGCAGGCTGCACGCCGGTGGGGGCACGGCGCGCGTGGCGCGGTGGGGTGGGCAAGGCGGGCGCCGACCTTTCATCTGCCCGGGGCGCTGCATCGTCCGCCCCCGGCAAGTCAGCTGCCGGCTCGTCGAACAAGCCGGTCTGCTCAGGCGGGGGTGGCGTGGCGGGCATGAGATCAGACCAAAATGGGGCGCTGGCCGTTGATCTGTGAGCGCAGCCAGCTATCTGAAGCATAGCACCCCGCGCGCGTGCGCGGCGCGGCGGCGAATGCGCCAGAATCGCGTCACGGCTTGGCGCCGTTGCCCCCACCATGTACCTGCCCCTGCACTTCAACCAGCGCGACCCTGCCGTGGCGGCGCGCCTGATGCGCGAACACCCGTTCGCCAGCCTGATCACCACGGACGAAGACGGCCTGCCCTTTGTGACGCACCTGCCGCTGCATCTTTGGGAGCGGGGTAGCGAGGCGGGGCAAGCGGAAGCGGGCGAATCGGCATCAAGATTCACGCTGCTGGGCCACGTCGCGCGGCCCAATCCGCAGTGGCGCCACCTGGCCGAGCGACCGCGCGCCGTGGTCACCTTCATGGGGCCGCACGCCTACATGTCGCCTCGCGTGTACCCCGATCTGGCGCGCGTGCCGACGTGGAACTACATCGCCGTGCATTGCACCGTGACCGCCCGCTTGCTGCCGCACGACGACGCCGAGGCGAAGGACCGGCTGCTGAAATGCCTGATTGGCGACCACGAACCCGCCTACGCCGAACAATGGCGGGCAATGGACGCCGAACTGGCGCACAAGCTGCTGCAGGGCGTCGTCGGCTTTGAGCTGACGGTGACCGACTGGCAGTGCAAGGCCAAGCTCAACCAGCACCGGCCCGAGGCGCGCGTGGCGTTGCACGCGGCCTACACCAGCGGCACGCCGGACGAGCGTGCGCTGGCGGAGTGGATCGAGCGGCTGGGTTTTGCGGCGCCCGCACCAGCCTCCGCCTCTTGAGGCCATGACGGCGACACGCTGACCATGCGCCTGCTCGGACTCATCGGCCTGCTGGCCGCCGTCGTCATCGTCGGCCTGTTGGCCAAGACGTCGCTGCGTGGCACGCGCGCCGAGCAGCCGTCCGCCGCGGCAATCGTGCCCGGCATTGCACCGGCGACGCCGGCGTCGAGCGTGCGCGCACAGGCGCAGCAGATTCAGCAACAGGTTCAGCAAGCGCTGGACGCCGCCATGCAGCAGTCCGCCCGCAGCGTGCCGGACGACGCGCGCTGAAGGCGAAAGCCGCACAACGGGCGATATGGAGAATGCACATCCACCATGACTGACGAGCACACGCCCCGGGACGACATCGCCGCCATGCGCCTGGCGCTGGCCGAAGCGCGTGCCGCCGCCGCCGCGGGCGAAGTGCCGGTGGGCGCCGTGCTCGTCAAGGACGGGCGCGTCATCGCCACCGGCCGCAACGCGCCCGTGGCGGGGCACGATCCGACCGCGCATGCCGAAATCGCGGCGCTGCGCGCGGCGGCGCAGGCGTTGGGCAATTACCGGCTGGACGGCTGCACGCTGTTCGTCACGCTGGAGCCCTGCGCCATGTGCGTCGGCGCCATGCTGCACGCGCGGCTCGATCGCGTGGTGTACGGCGCGGCCGACCCCAAGACGGGGGCGGCCGGCTCGGTCGTCAACCTGTTGGGCGAGCCGCGGCTGAACCACCGCACGGCGGTGCAGGGCGGTGTGCTGGCGGACGAATGCGCGGCGCTGCTGCACGATTTCTTCCGGCCGCGCCGCGTCAACCCCAGCCCGTTGCGCGACGATGCGCTGCGCCCGCCGGACGCGGCCTTTGCCGACCTGCCTGGTTACCCGTGGGCGCCGCGCTACATCAGTGACCTGCTGGCGCTGAACGGCTTGCGCATGCACTATCTGGACGAAGGGCCGGCCGACGCGCGCCGCACCTGGCTGTGTCTGCACGGCAATCCGGCGTGGAGCTACCTGTATCGGCACATGATCCCGGTCTTTGTGGGCGCGGGCGACCGCGTGGTGGCGCCCGACCTGATCGGGTTTGGCAAAAGCGACAAACCCAAGAAAGAGGCGGCGCACACCTTTGCGTGGCATCGCCAGGTGCTGCTGGACCTGATCGAGCGGCTGGACCTGCGCGACGTGGTGCTGGTGGTGCAGGACTGGGGCGGCCTGCTGGGGCTGACGCTGCCCATGGCCGCGCCGCAGCGCTACCGTGGCCTGCTGGTGATGAACACCACGCTGGCCACGGGCGACGTGCCGTTGTCGGATGGTTTCATCGCGTGGCGCGACTGGTGCGCCAAGAACCCGGCGTTCGACGCGGGCCGCCTGTTCGCGCGCGGCAACCCGCAGATGACGGCGGCCGAATGCGCGGCCTACATGGCGCCGTTTCCGGACGCCGGCCACCGCGCCGCGACGCGCGCGTTCCCGCGCATGGTGCCCGAACGCGCGGACGACGAGGGCGCCGCCGTGTCGCGCGAAGCGCGCGAATTCTGGCGCCACGCCTGGCAGGGCCGCAGCCTCATGGCCGTGGGCGCGCAGGACCCGGTGCTGGGGCCGCCGGTGATGACGGCGCTGCAGCGCGACATCCGTGGCTGCCCCGAGCCGTGGATGTTGCCGCAGGCAGGCCACTTCGTGCCCGAGCAGGGCCGCGTGATCGCCGAACGGGCGCTCAACCACTTCGCCCGCTGAAGGCGCGCGCGGCGCGGTTGAATATAATTTTGATAGCTGCCTACCCAGTCACAGAGCGGGTAGGGGCGTTATTTTGTTGAAAATTGGGTTGACCATGGCACATGTGTACGTCTATTCCCCCTCGGGCGCGGTGCGCGACCGCGCCGCCTTCCAGCGCGGGGTCAAGCGGCTGAAGGCGCTGGGGCACGATGTGGAGGTCGATCCGGCCGCGCTGACCAGCTGGCAGCGCTTTGCGGGCGACGACGCCACGCGCCTGGCCGCCATCGGCCGCGCGGCGGCCAGCGGCGCCGACGTGGCGCTGATCTCGCGCGGCGGCTACGGGTTGACGCGCTTGCTGGCCGACATTCCGTACCGGCAGATCGCCCGCGCCATCGGCAAGGGCACGCGATTCGTCGGCTTCAGCGACTTCACCGTGCTGCAACTGGCGCTGCTGCAACAGTGCGGCGGCGTCACCTGGGCCGGCCCGGCGCTGTGCGAAGGCTTTGGTGCGGCCTATACCGGCGACGCCGCCGAGGGGCATGGCGGTGCAGGGCAGGGCACCGGCCCCGACGAGATCATGCTGGCCTGCTTCGACGACATGGTCACCGGCGTGGGCGAGGGCACCGGGTGGCGCCTGCCCGCGCGCGATTTGGCCGCGCTGGGCCAGCGCACAGGGCGCCTGGCCGCGCGCGCGCCGCTGTGGGGTGGCAACCTGGTCATGGTCGTGTCGCTGCTAGGCACGCCGTATTGGCCGGACACCCAAGGCGGCGTGCTGTTTCTGGAAGACGTGGGCGAGCACCCTTACCGCGTCGAGCGCATGCTGAACCAGTTGCTGCACGCCGGCGTGCTGGCACGCCAGAAGGCCATCGTGCTGGGCCAGTTCACCGACTACCAGCTCAGCCCGCACGACCGCGGTTATTCGATGGCCAAGGTGGTCGACTGGCTGCGTGGTCAGGTCAAGGTGCCGGTGCTGACGGGCCTGCCTTTTGGTCACGTGCCGACCAAGGTGCTGCTGCCGGTGGGGCTGGCGGTCGACCTGCTGGTGGAAAACCGCGACGCGCTGCTGCTGTGGGGGCATCAGCACTAACCCACGCTGATGCAACGACCGGAGCAGCAGCCCGCTGCGTGCGCCGCTCAGGTCCGCACCTTGGTCGAACGGCTGACCATGCCCTTGGGCAGCAAGCCGTCAAAAAGCGCCGAAATGCTGGCCATGCGCTTGCGCGCCCGCTTTTCGCCGTGCAGGCCCGCCAGCGCCGCCATCAGGTCGGCGCGCACGTACCACAGGTCCTGCGCGTCACCCGCAAGACGAATGCGGCGCGCCACGGTCGGATACTGGTTGACGCCTGCTTCGCCCAGCAGATCGAGCATGGCGAAGCGAATGTCTTCCACGCGGCCATGTTCCGTCTTGTGACTCGACAGGCGGCTGTACCACGCGCTGAGTCCGCCCAGCATGAACCATCGCTTCATCGGCTTATTACAACTTTGCTTACTTGCGATTACGAATGCTTGCATGTTAGTCGCCAGCGCTGCAATGCGCCAGCGCAGCGGCGACACCTGCGCGATGCATTGCTTTTAAAACAACGAGATGCGACGTTTTGCAGACGTGAATCCGCATGTCTCCCATGGCCGAAAGTGTCATGGAGGAGGACGCAAAACAACCGCAAGCCTGCCAACGCAGGCCCGTGGTCGCACTGTTATATTAACATAATACACATCGTATGAAGTAATTGAGACGTGCCGACGTGCTACTTGCCGCCGTCCGGCTGCTGCGCATCCACCTGGGCAACCAGCTGTCAGGCTGGGGCCGGAACGGCTGGTCGATTGCGCGCGGCGGCAGCGGCGTAGCCGACGGCGTGCCCGGCACGGCGCTGGCATCGCGCCTGGGGCAACCGGGGAACAAAAAAAATTTTTATCGCAATAGGGGGCGTCTCAGAAAACGGAAAATAAAGCACGATAAGCGTGAAATTTAGCCTCAATATTAGTTTCGACGTTTACTGCTTACGCGTAGGTTCATAGAGGCTGCGAAAAGCAGTAGGCAGCATACCTGCCTCTCGTTTGAAAAATTTAACGAAATTGGTAGCTTCATCAAACCCTAGATCAGCGCCAATAGCTCCTATAGATTGGGTTGTATGGACCAGCAACCTCTTCGCTTCAAGCGCGATATGCTGCATCAAATAGGTTTTAGCAGTCACTCCGGCCACAGTCAGCACTGCACGATTCAGGCTTTTCTCCGAACATCCCAGATGCGCAGCATAGTCATGAATGTGATGCTGTGTTCGCAGTTTTTCTTCCACCATTTTCTTAAAACGAACGAACCTGATATGAGTGGCATGGTTTGCGTCAATTAGTTTGCTGGTGCCATCCTTGACAAATAATTCAATACGAACAAGGAGGTAGAACAAAGCAGCACACATCAAACGGTTGCCATCAACCGGATCAGAGCATTTGGCAGCACTATCCGCCATCTGGGAAATGATGCTCAATGCCACGCTTTGCTCGTCAGTGGCGGGCATCAGTTTGGTCGGCAAGGCGCTAAAAAAATCTTCAGACCCCCCAAAAGCACGACTTTTCAGCGAGGTTGGCAATGCCTCTGGCCTAAATACAACCAGCCAGCCGTCCCAGTGCGATTCAAAATCAAACGCATGAACCTGTCCAGGTTTGACCACCACCCAACTACCCGTCGCACAGGGGATCGGTACAAAGTCAACGACATGAGTTAACGCGCCCTCAGTTACTGCTATGAGGTGACAGAAATCCACCCGATGAGGAACTGCTCTCCACCCCTTAGCAATTGCTCGTTTGCGTAGATCAGCGAAACGTAGAACCTCGACGTCTAAACGGGCAGTGTATTTGACAAGCTTTAGCTCTGAGACGTTCGGCATCATCAGCACCTGGTATGCAAAATGTCCGAATTCTACCATTCTTGGTTAGGTTTTTACCTCGCAATCGCAGTACGCCTGATCGACACTCTGCCTGACCATAACTAATGGAAGGAATCATGAGTGATGTAGCCCATTGCCCTTGCTGCGGAGCCGTGGCAAAGGTAACTAGAGATGAACATGGCGCGCCTGTAACTTTTAAGGCGATTCAGGACGAAGAGTTGCTGCGCAAGGTGCAGCAACTGAAAAAGGCACTGGCAAAGTTCATCGGCCCAAAAGATTCAGACTCATCTGCGTCTGAATAAACCAAACTTGTTTAAATCAGGAGAAATCAAATGACCAAAGATGAAGTTCAAGCCATCGTTGCACCTTTTTACCGTCAGGCTCTGACAGTGAATCAGGAAGCCACCTCGGCAGGCGTCCTGGAAAAAATCCTAGCGGACAATTTCCAGTCCATTAACAGCCAGGAAGTCAAGGATAAGGCTACGCTGATCAAGCAAGTCGGGTTTTTCTGGCAATTGATTCCTGATCTGAAGTGGGAGCCGCAAGATCTCGTGATCGGCGTGGATGGCAAAAAGGTCGTCGTACGTTCGGTGGCAACAGGTTCACCTAAAGGCAATTTCATGGGCCTTGAATTGGATGGCAGCAAGGCGTTCAAGATCGACACGACCGACATCCATGAAATCGAAAACGGTCAGATCGTGCGCGTGCATCACCTCGAAGACTGGGCAACTGCAATGAAGCAACTGAAGGGCTGATTCGGGAATTTTTCGACCAATCATCACAGGTTTGCCATGACAAATACGGTACGTTTACCACGCTGGTTTCTATTGCCTATCTCGCTATGGATGGCCCTGCAACTAGGGCGCTTGATCGCCATACCGCTTATTCAGGGAGTACTGGCGCAGCATGAGTCTCCAGTGTGGTTTTTTCCGGCGCTGATTGACGTGGTGGTGGCAGCAGCCACGCCTGTGATGATTTTCCTCATTTGGCGCACTCGCACTCCGCAGATATGGCTGGCCTGCTGGACCTACTTTGTGGTGTCGATTTTTGATCACGCCAGTGCCATTACAGCCACGATACTGGCTGGTCCGCCACTGGTTTTTGTCGCCATGTTTCACATGCCGCCCGATGCCCACATGCAAGGCATTTTGCAAGGGCCAGGTGGGCAAGCTGTTATCGACATTGTTTTCATGGTTTTGCTTGCGAATCACAAAGTCAGGGCTAGTTTTGGCCTTGACTCATAAACTTCATGACTTTACTGATGGCTCCACGCCAATTATTTACAGATAACGTTGAAGGCAACCAAAGAGATGAATATCAGCCATAGTGTCGAAATTGCCACTTTCAAACTAAAATCCAGTGCTAGCGATGCTCAATTGTTGCAGCTTGAAGATCGTATCCGTGCAGGACGTATTAGCCAAATGCCAGGTTTCATTTCTCGTGAGCTTCTAAAAGATGAAGCCAACGAGGAGTGGGTAATGGTGATGCGATTTGCCACTCGAGAGCAAATGGATGCGTGGATGGCAGCCATCAAAGAGGTGCCGGAAATGCGAGAGCTTGCGGCCTTGATTGACATGACCACCATGAGCATGCGTTTTTTCACGCATACCTCCACTGCCGTACCTATCGATGAAAAAAAGACGCGTGGTTTCGTTGGTGAGGCGCGATTTCACCTTAATCCAGGCGTTTCCGAAGCCGATTTTGCAGCGATGGAGGAACCGATCCGGACTATCCTTGCCACTCAACCTGGCTTTCTCAAGCGCACTTTAGGAAAGGGAACTGATGGGCGCATGGTGGTGACAATTGTTTGGGAGACAAAACTGCAAGGCGCTGTCTGGACTGACGCATCCAAGCGCTTTGAGGTTCTGCAAAAACAGCATGCCATGATTGATTTTTCGAGCATGGACGTGTACGCCTATGAGCAAATATTGTGATGGTCAGTCCCTTGAAGCCGCCAATTGAATCTGAATCCCGCAGATACGGCCTCCTGATTGCATGCCATGCGTGGGCTCTTGGGTTACTGCAAATTGTCGCTGGCAGCCAAAAGTTGATGGGGGCTCCCCGCATGGTGGCGGAGTTTCACGCCTTCGATCTGCCTCATTGGATGTTGATCTACATTGGTACGGCTGAAACAATTGCTGGACTAGCTCTTTTGTGGAACCCGACTCGTTTACCGGCTTTGTTCGCTAGTTGCATGCTGTTGACCTGGGGAGTTGTAGCCACATGGACGGCGAAAATGGCGCCACTGGCGTGGCTACCCACTGTGTTATTGATACTGACAGGATTCGTCACCTGGCAGCAATCACTAACAGATTCTATCAATTATCGTCGCCAACAAAATTAATCATCTGCTTCATAGGAAAAACTGTCATGCATCCTTCCGTCAAACGATACGCTCCCGCTCTTGTGGCATTGCACTGGCTTATGGCCCTGATGATCATCGCCATGCTGTTTGCGGGGCCATTTCATTACTGTGGCTACGCCTAACAACGACCCCGAGAAAATAGGCCATTTAAAAGGTCACATGATGATGGGCATGGCAGTGGGGGTATTTTTGATTGTCCGTCTTGTGCTTCGTTGGTTTTCTACAAAGCCTGAACCAGCTAGTTCCGCCATGCCTTGGGCAGACAAGCTAGCGCGACTCATGCATATCCTGTTTTATATTCTGATTTTTCTTCAAGTCGGTGCAGGCATGGCGATGTCGATTGGCGCCAATTTGCCGGATATTGTGTTCAATGGAAATGGCAGTTTGCCGACGGATTTCTGGTCGCTGCCTACGCGAGGGATGCACAGTGCAATTGCCTTGGTTCTGGCTGGAATGATTTGTTTGCACGCCGGGGCTGCTCTTTACCATCAGTTTGTACTTAAAGATGGCTTGCTCGCCCGGATGTGGTTTGGCAAAAGGAACTGACACCGTGAATAGTGTCCAAGAGGTTTGCAAACAGGATGCAGGTGTTTTTGTCCCAGAAGTCAATCTGAAAAAGTGTGAAGGTAAGGCCGATTGTCTGACGGCTTGCCCTTATCACGTTTTTGAGGTTCGACCGATTGATGATGAAGACAAACAGGCACTTAACTTGTTGCAGCGTTTCAAGCTGTCTATCCACGGCGGCAAGGTGGCCTATGCCGTCAATGCAGATCAATGTCGCGCCTGCGGTGACTGTGTTGCAGCTTGCCCGGAAAAAGCGATCACTCTGGTAAGAGCAAAGGCAGGTTAATGATTGTCAGCTTAAGCTATACCCTATCCTGATGTCAGGAAGGGCCACCCATCATCGTCAGAATAGAGTTGCAATTTGCATTTATTGACACCTGCACCGAAAGGTCATAGATTTCTTCCTGACACTTTTCGTATTGGGAGGCATCTTGCAGGGTCAACGCATCGGCTACGTCCGGGTCAGCAGCTTCGACCAGAACCCGGAACGGCAACTGGAGCATGTCGAAGTCGGCAAGGTGTTCACCGACAAGGCGTCGGGCAAGGACACGCAGCGGCCCGAGCTTGATTCGCTGCTGGCCTTCGTGCGCGAAGGCGACACCGTGGTGGTTCACAGCATGGATCGCTTGGCGCGCAACCTTGATGACTTGCGTCGCCTTGTGCAAAAGCTGACCAAGCGCGGCGTGCGCATCGAGTTTGTCAAGGAGAGCCTGACCTTCACCGGCGAGGATTCGCCGATGGCGAACCTGATGCTGTCGGTCATGGGGGCGTTCGCCGAATTCGAGCGGGCCTTGATCCGCGAGCGACAGAGGGAAGGTATCGCGCTCGCCAAACAGCGCGGAGCCTACCGGGGCCGCAGGAAAGCGCTGTCGCCCGAACAGGTAGCCGATCTACAGCAGCGTGCCACCGCCGGTGAACAAAAAGCGAAGCTGGCCCGTGAGTTTGGGGTGAGCCGGGAGACTCTGTATCAATACTTGAGATTGGATCAATAGAGACATGCCGCGTCGTTCCATCCTGTCCGCCGCCGAGCGGGAAAGCCTGCTGGCGTTGCCGGACACCAAGGATGATTTGATCCGTCAGTACACGTTCAGCGACACCGACCTGTCCATCATTCGGCAGCGGCGCGGCCCTGCCAATCGCCTGGGCTTCGCTGTGCAGCTCTGCTATCTGCGCTTTCCCGGCGTCATCCTTGGCGTTGATGAGCCGCCGTTTCCGCCCTTGTTGAAGCTGGTTGCTGAACAGCTCAAGGTCAGCGTAGAAAGATGGAGCGAGTACGGGCAGCGGGAGCAGACCCGGCGCGAGCACCTGGTCGAGTTGCAAACGGTGTTCGGCTTCCAGCCGTTCACCATGAGCCACTACCGGCAGGCCGTCAACACATTGACCAAGCTGGCCATGCAAACCGACAAGAGCATTGTGCTGGCCAGCGCTCTGATTGAGCACCTGCGGCGGCAGTCGGTCATTCTGCCTGCCATCAACGCCATCGAGCGGGCGAGTGCTGAAGCGATCACCCGCGCCAACCGGAGTATCTACGACGCTTTGGCCGAACCGCTGGCGGACGGGCATCGCCGCCGTCTCGATGACCTGCTCAAACGCCGGGACAACGGCAATACGACCTGGCTGGCCTGGCTGCGCCAGTCACCCGTCAAGCCCAATTCGCGGCACATGCTGGAACACATCGACCGCCTCAAGGCGTGGCAAGCACTTGACCTGCCGACCGGCATCGAGCGGCTGGTGCATCAGAACCGGCTGCTGAAGATTGCCCGAGAAGGCGGGCAGATGACGCCCTCCGACCTGGCCAAGTTCGAGCCGCAGCGGCGCTATGCGACGCTGGTCGCGCTCGCCATCGAGGGTATGGCCACCGTCACCGACGAAATCATCGACCTTCACGACCGCATCCTGGGCAAGCTGTTCAACGCCGCCAAGAACAAGCATCAGCAGCAGTTCCAGGCATCCGGCAAGGCGATCAACGCCAAGGTGCGGCTGTTTGGCCGCATTGGCCAGGCATTGATTGAGGCCAAGCAAGCTGGCCGCGATCCATTCGCCGCCATTGAGGCCGTCATGTCCTGGGATGCCTTCGCCGAAAGTGTCACAGAAGCGCAAAAGCTCGCGCAGCCCGAGGACTTCGATTTCTTGCACCGCATCGGCGAGAGCTACGCCACGCTGCGCCGCTACGCACCGGAATTCCTCGATGTGCTCAAGTTGCGGGCCGCGCCCGCCGCCAAGGACGTGCTCGACGCCATCGAGGTACTGCGCGGCATGAACAGCGACAACGCCCGCAAGGTGCCTGCGGACGCGCCGATCGACTTCATCAAGCCGCGCTGGCAAAAACTGGTCATGACCGACACCGGCATCGACCGGCGCCACTACGAGCTGAGTGCGCTATCGGAGATGAAGAACGCGCTGCGCTCTGGCGACATCTGGGTGCAGGGCTCGCGCCAGTTCAAGGACTTCGAGGACTACCTGGTGCCACCCGCGAAATTCGCCGACCTCAAGCAGGCCAGCGAATTGCCGCTGGCCGTGGCTACCGACTGCGACCAATACCTGCACGACCGGCTGACGCTGCTGGAAACGCAGCTCGCCACCGTCAACCGCATGGCGCTGGCCAACGCGCTGCCTGACGCCATCATCACCGAGTCGGGCCTGAAGATCACGCCGCTCGACGCGGCGGTGCCCGCTACCGCGCAGGCTCTGATCGACCAGACGGCGATGATCCTGCCGCACGTCAAGATCACCGAACTTCTGTTGGAGGTGGATGAATGGACGGGCTTCACCCGGCACTTCGCGCACCTGAAATCGGGCGATCTGGCCAAGGACAAGAACCTGCTGCTGACCACAATCCTGGCCGACGCGATCAACCTGGGCCTGACCAAGATGGCGGAGTCCTGTCCCGGCACGACCTACGCCAAGCTGGCCTGGCTGCAAGCCTGGCACATCCGCGACGAAACCTACGGGGCGGCGCTGGCCGATCTGGTAAACGTGCAGTACCGGCATCCCTTCGCCGAGCATTGGGGCGACGGCACCACGTCATCGTCGGATGGCCAGAACTTCCGCACCGGCAGCAAGGCCGAGAGCACCGGGCACATCAACCCGAAGTACGGCAGCAGTCCAGGCCGGACGTTCTACACCCATATCTCCGACCAGTACGCGCCGTTCCACACCAAGGTGGTCAACGTCGGCGTGCGCGACTCGACCTACGTGCTCGACGGCCTGCTGTACCACGAGTCCGACTTGCGCATCGAGGAGCACTACACCGACACGGCAGGCTTCACCGATCACGTCTTCGCCCTGATGCATCTCTTGGGCTTCCGCTTCGCGCCGCGCATCCGCGACCTGGGCGACACCAAGCTGTACATCCCGAAAAGCGATGCCCCCTATGACGCGCTGAAACCGATGATCGGCGGCACGCTCAACATCAAGCACGTCCGCGCCCATTGGGATGAAATCCTGCGGCTGGCCACCTCGATCAAGCAGGGCACGGTGACGGCTTCACTGATGTTGCGCAAACTCGGCAGCTACCCGCGCCAGAACGGCTTGGCCGTCGCCCTGCGCGAGTTGGGGCGCATCGAGCGCACGCTGTTCATCCTGGACTGGCTGCAAAGCGTCGAGCTGCGCCGCCGCGTACATGCCGGACTGAACAAGGGCGAGGCGCGCAACGCGCTGGCCCGCGCGGTGTTCTTCAACCGCCTGGGTGAAATCCGCGACCGCAGTTTCGAGCAGCAGCGCTACCGGGCCAGTGGCCTCAACCTGGTGACAGCGGCCATCGTGCTGTGGAACACGGTCTATCTGGAACGGGCAGCACACGGACTGCGCAGCAACGGCCAGACCGTCGATGACGGTCTGTTGCAGTACCTGTCGCCGCTCGGCTGGGAGCACATCAACCTGACCGGCGATTACCTCTGGCGCAGCAGCGCCAAAATCGGCGCGGGCAAGTTCAGGCCGCTACGGCCACTGCAACCGGCTTAGCGTGCTTTATTTTCCGTTTTCTGAGACGACCCCCAATAGCACGTCATATATCGGCATCTCGGCTATCAGCCCCACGGGGCCGGAAGCTTGATCGATAGCGCGCCGGGCTCGTGCCCAACTGCTCGCGAAAGTGATGCCTCATGGCCTCAGCAGAGCCGAAGCCGATGCTGGTGGCCACCTCTTCCACCGAGAAATCGGTCGACTCGAGCAGTGCACGCGCCTGCGCCAAACGCTCTTGCATCACCCAGTGGCCGGGCGCAGTACCAGTGGCCTCCTCGAAGCGACGAATAAACGTGCGCCGGCTCATACTTACTCGCTCGGCCAGGCGCTTGATCGAAAGATCATCACCGAGGTTGTCGCGCGCCCATGCGAGGAGATTTGAGAGCGGCTCACCGCTGGTCGGCACCGGACGGGGAATAAACTGGACCTGACCGCCTTCGCGGTGTGAGGGGATGACCAGGCGGCGCGCCACTTCGTTGGCAACGGTTGCGCCGAAGTCTCTGCGCACCAGGTGTATGCAAAGGTCGAGACCGGCAGCGCGGCCAGCGGAGGTCAGTACATCGCCGTCATCGACGTAGAGCACGGTGGCATCCACCTGCAGGCTCGGGTAGCGGCGTGCGAGCAGATCAGCGTGCGCCCAGTGCGCGGTGACTCGGCGGCCGTCGAGCAGGCCAGCCGCGGCGAGCACAAAGACACCGGAGCAAATCGACATGATGCGCGTACCGCTCGCATGCGCCCGCCGTAGCGCGGCCAATAGCGTCGATGGTGGCGTTGCATCGATGTCTTGCCAGCCTGGCACGACCACCGTGCCAGCACCACTGAGCGCTTCAAACCCGGCTTGCGCCACGAGTTGCACCAAGGCACCGGCGGATACAGCGCGCCCTGGAGATTCTGAGCACACCGTGAGGCAGTACCAATCGGGCCCCATGTTCGACAGGCCGAATACCTCGTGCGCAATGCCAAGCTCGAACGCATTGACCCCGTCGTAGGCAACTAGCGCCACAAGCGGGTTGGACAGCTTCAAAACCGTGGTCCGACGCTGAGACAAAGGTTTTGGCAACAGACTTCTTGTTGGCACGTTTTTCACTATATATGTCATTCATGCCACTTGTCAAAGGCAGGCGCGCAACCGAGAGTCGGCATGCATCAAGTGTGCCTATCCGCGCAACGTGTCCGAGCTCTCGATGCATTCCACCTTCACCGCATGAAAGAAATGACCATGAACCTCATAGGAACCAAGACTCCCCCCTGGTCCGGCACCGCCTATCGACAAGGCGAACAGAAACGAATGTCAAGCGAGGACTTCGCCAACCGCTGGCATGTTCTGTACTGGTACCCGCTCGACTTCACCTGGATCTGCCCGACCGAAATCCAAGGCTTCCAGGCCCTGCTTACTGAGTTCAAGCGTCTTTCGGTCGACGTGGTAGGCGTGAGCACCGATTCGTTTTACAGCCACCACGCATGGTTCCATGACCGCAAGATTTTCCCGGAAGAGATCACGCACCCCGTGCTGGCTGACACCAACCACTCGATCAGCCGCGCCTTCGACGTGCTGAACGAGCAGGCCGGCATTGCGTACCGCGCCACGGTCATCGTTGATGACAAAGGGCTGGTGCGCAGCCAGCACATCAATGATTTGACCGTGGGTCGCAGCACCGCCGAGGTGCTGCGGTGCAGGCCTTGCAGAGCGGTCAGCTCTGCCCTGCCGACTGGAGCAAGGGCGGCAAATTCGCCGGCCCATCGCGCTGAAGCGAATCTTGCTGCGTTCGCTTCAGCCACGTTCAGTTTCTCAAACCCTGCGCGGAGAACGTCATGCCCCCTCGCTTCATGGTGCTCGCAATGCTTGTCTGCTCGCTTTGGGCAAGTGTGGGAATCGTCATCAAGGCAACTTTGGCGGATGCGCCGCCGCTCGGTTTGGGGGCAATCCGCATGTTGGTGTCCGGTGCCGTGCTCTGGGTTTGGCTGACCTGGCGCTCCCGCGTTGGTGCGACTTCGCGATGGATCGGCGTGCCATGGAGGCTCGTGTCCCTCGCCACGCTGTTCTACATGCTTTTGCAAGGCTTCACGCATACCGGGTTCAACCATACCTCGGCGGCGCGTGGCATCGTGCTGCTGAACACGACGCCGCTTTTCGTCGCTGCCTTGGCGCATTTCGTCGCGCCGCAAGAGCTGCTCAACGCCATCAAGCTCGTTGGAATCGCCCTTGCCTTCGCTGGTGTCTATGCAATCTTCGCGCGCTCGTTCGACGCGGGCGGAACGCGGCTCGGCGACTTGCTGATGTTGTCGGCCGCGCTCAGCTGGAGCTTGCACACGCTCGTGACCAAGCGCGCCACACAGCGTATGGACTCGGGCTCGCTCATGCTGGTGCAGTTTCTGGGTGCCGGCATGGCGTTGCATTGTTGAGCGCGGCCGTCGAACCACCGTCTGCCTGGCACGCGACGCCCAAGCTCGCCGCTGGCGTGGCCTACCTTGCGGTAGTGGGCACCGTGGTGTCATGGATGCTGTGGGTTTACGTACTGAAAAACGTGCAGGCTGGCGCCGCCAGCTCATTCGTCTTCAGCGTCCCGCTGATCGGCATCGCGCTCAGTTGGCTGCTGCTGGGCGAACGCGTCACCCTGCCTTTCATCGTGGGCGCACTGATGGTGAGCCTGGGCATCACGCTCGTGAATTGGCGCCGCGCGCCGACCACACCGACGTCGGAGCCGACGCGCGCAGTCAGCTGAAAGTCATCGCGCCGCGGTGAGGCGCGCTGCGCTCACCACTGGCCACGGCCAGCCGGCGCGGCGGGCGTTGTGGGTGCAGTCGGCGCCGGGATTGGGGCGATCTGCGGCGGGACGCCGGGCGGCATGATCTGGGTGGCCTGGGGGATGCCCTGGGTTGGGCCGAGGCGCTGGCGCGACCAGCGCAGCGCGGTCTCGATCAGCTCGACCGAATCCGGCCGTTCAGCGCGGCGGGCAAAATCCAGCGCGGTCATGCCTTGCTGGTTGCGCATGTTCAGGTCGGCGCCGGCTTCGATCAGCAGCTTGACGGCTTCGGGCGTGCCGTATGACGCAGCCATCATCAGCGGCGTGGTGCCGTTGGGCGATTCGGCGTCGATGAAGGCGTGTTCTTCCAGCAGCAGTCGCATCAGCTCCAGGTGGCCGCCGGTAGCGGCGTAATGCAGCGGCGCCCAGCCGGGCTTGTTGACGTCGCCGCCCTTGGCGATCAACCGCTTGGCCATGTCCAGCTGGCCCTTCAGCGCCGCCATCATCAGCGGGCTTTCGTCGGACGCGTTGCGCGTTTCGGCCTTGAAGCGCGGCGAATCGATGAGTTGCCTGGCCACTTTCAACGACCCTTCCTGCAGCGCCATGTACATGCCGGGCACGCCTTTTTCGTTCTTGCTGTTGGGATCAACCCCGTCGGCCAGCAGGCCGCGCATGGCGATGTCGTTGTCCTGCTTGATGGCGCGGAAGAACGCCCCCGTGTCCTGCGCCCAGGCCAGCGGCAGCGCGGCGGCGGTGATCAGGGCGGCGGAAAGCTGGCGTAGTTTCATCAAGAAACCCTCGAAAACAAACGGGTGAAATTGGCGCTGGTGATCTCGCCGATGCGCTCGGCAGTGGTGCCGCGCAACTCGGCCAGGCGCGCCGCCACGTGGGGCACGTAGGCCGGCGTGTTGGTCTTGCCGCGGTACGGCACGGGCGCCAGGTAGGGCGAATCGGTTTCGATCAGCAGCCGGTCGTCGGGCACCAGCGTGGCGACTTCGTGCAGTTCGCGCGCGTTCTTGAAGGTGACGATGCCGGACAGCGAGATGTAATAGCCCATCTCCAGCGCGGCGCGCGCCACCTGGCGCGTCTCGGTAAAGCAATGAAATACGCCGCCCGCGCTGTCGGCGCCGCCGTCCTCGCCCTCTTCCTCCAGGATGGCCAGCGTATCGTCGGACGCCGCGCGCGTATGGATGACCAGCGGCACGCCCGCCTGCCGCGCGGCGCGGATGTGCACCCTGAAGCGGTCGCGCTGCCACGCCATATCGGCAATGTCGCGGCCGCCCTTGCGTTCTTCCATCTGGTAGTAGTCCAGCCCGGTTTCGCCCACGGCCACCACCTTGGGCAGGCGCAGCGCGGCCAGCAGTTCGTTGACGTCGGGTTCGTGCACGCCCTCGCTGTCGGGGTGCACGCCGGCCGTGGCCCAGAAGTTGTCGTATTGGGCGGCCAGAGCCTGCACGCGCGGAAATTCTTCCATCGTGGTGCTGATGCACAGCGCGCGCGTGACCCGCGCGGCGGCCATTTCGGCCCGCACGCGGGCCATGTCGCCCGCCAGTTCGGGAAAAGTCAGGTGGCAGTGGGAATCGGTGAACATGCCAAGGGCCGGCAACAAAACAAGCGCACGGCACACACGACCGGCGTGGCCGCCGATGCTAGCAGACCCCTTGCCGCAGCGCCGGCGGTCAGATGGTCTGGGTGGGCCGGTCAGACCGCAGCGCGGCGCCCAGAATCTGCTCGATCCGGTGCTTGAGCTGCTCGGACTTTTCGTCCTTGGGAAAGCGGATGCCCACGCCCTGCGTGCGGTTGCCGGTCGACCGCGCCGGCGTGATCCACGCCACCTTGCCCGCCACGGGGTAGCGCTGCGGGTCGTCCGGCAGCGTGATCAGCACGTACATGTCGTCGCCCAGCTGATAGTCGCGCGTCGTCGGGATGAACATGCCGCCCTCGGCAAACAGGGGGATGTAGGCCGCGTACAGCGCCGCGCGCTCCTTAATCGCCAGCTGGATGACGCTGGGCCGGGTGGCGGATGGCGAAACGGACGGTGGGGACGACATGGCGTGCGGGCAGCGCTGACGGGCTGTCAGCGCCCTGAGTTTAGGGCCTGGCGCGCGGCGCTGACCAGCGCTTCCGTTGCCAGGCCGGCGTTCAGCGGGTGTTCGGCCGTGCGGGCCGATTGCGCCAGTTGCTGCCACCAGCGCGTCAGCGCCCCCAGCGGCAGCGGCCCTGACGGCAGGTCGGCGGAGTCGAAAAAGCGTGGCGCGCCGCCCACGCGCAGCGCCATCAGGTCGTGGCACAGCTTCTGCAGGCGCGCCACGGCCTCGGGCAGCGGCACGTCAGCCAGCGCCGCCGTGTCGCCCCGCGCCAGCGCGCGCGGCAGCAGCGCCCAGCGGCGGGCTCTGTCGCTCGCCTGCGCCAGGGCCAGCGCCTCGGCCGGGCGGCCACCGGCGGCGCGCAGCAGGGCGGCGCCCTCCTCGCCCGCCACGCCTTGCGCGGCCAGCCAGGCCAGGGCTTCGGCAGGGTCGGGCCAGGCCAGCGTGTGGCTTTGGCAACGGCTGCGAATGGTGGGCAGCAACTGGTGCGCGGCATCGGTCGCCAGCACAAAACGCACGTCGCCGGGCGGCTCTTCCAGCGTTTTCAACAGGGCATTGGCGGTGATGGCGTTCATGCGCTCGGCCGGATAGACCAGCACCGCCTTGCCACGGCCGCGGCCGCTGGTGCGCTGGGCGAATTCCACCGTCTCGCGCATGGCATCGACGCGAATGTCCTTGCTGGGCTTGCGCTTCTTGTCGTCGATGTCGGCCTGCGCCTTTTCGGGCAGCGGCCAGCCCAGCGCGATCATGTCGGCTTCGGGCATCAGCACGGCCAGGTCGGCGTGCGTGTGCACGTCGATGCCGTGGCAGCTGGCGCACTGGCCGCAGGCGCCCTGCGGCGTGGGCTGGTCGCACAGCCAGGCGCGGGCCAGGCCCAGCGCCAGCTCGAACTGGCCCAGCCCCGACGGCCCCTGCAGCAGCCAGGCGTGGCCGCGGCGCGCCAGCAGCGCCTGGAGCTGGCGGGCGATCCACGGCGCCGTCACGACAGCCACCCCCTGCCCTGCACCGCCGCCCGCACTTCGGCACCCACGGCCTCGCGCGGCTGGTCGGCGTTGATGCGGGCAAAGCGCGCGGGCGACTCGGCGGCGCGGCGTGCGTAGCCGGCGCGCACGGCGTCGAAGAAGGCGGCCGGCTGCGCTTCGAACTTGTCGGGCACGCGCACGCCGCTCAGCCGCCGCGCGGCGACGTCGGGCGGCAGGTCGAACCAGATCGTCAGGTCGGGCTGGAGCAGAGGGTTTTCAGCCAAATCGGGCGCCAGCCCTTTCTGGTCCTGCGCAAGACGCTCTAAAACAGATAGCGACTGCCAGTCGAAGCCGCGCCCGCCGCCCTGGTAGGCAAAGGTGGCATCGGTAAAACGGTCGCACAGCACCACGTCGCCGCGCGCCAGGGCGGGCGCGATGACCTGCGCCAGGTGGTCGCGCCGGGCGGCGAACATCAGCAGCGCCTCGGTCAGTGCGTCCATCGGCTCGTGCAGCACCAGCGCGCGGATTTTTTCGGCCAGCGGCGTGCCGCCTGGCTCACGGGTGCGCACCACGGTGCGGCCGGCGCGCACAAAGGCGTCGGCCAGCGCGTCGATGTGGGTCGACTTGCCGGCGCCGTCGATGCCCTCGAAGCTGATGAACAGCCCTCGGTCTTTGATGGTGAAAGCGCTACTCATGGAGGGTCGGCGCGCAACGCCACGAAGTAGCGGGATATCAGAAACGCCGCGCGCGGACCTGCGCCGCGCGCTGGCGTTGTCCCCCCTCGCGCAGCAGAGGGGGGAAGGCGCGTCAGCGACTCAGGGGGGTGTTTCACTGCCCTCCCCGCTGGTACTTGTTGACAGCCCGGTTGTGCTCACCCAGCGATTCGCTGAAGTGGCTGCTGCCGTCGCCGCGCGCCACGAAGTACAGCGCCTTGGTCTGTGCCGGCTGCACCGCCGCCATCAGCGAGGCTTTGCCCGGCATGGCGATGGGCGTGGGCGGCAGGCCTGCGCGGGTGTAGGTGTTCCAGGGCGTGTCGGCCTGCAGGTGGCTGCGGCGCAGGTTGCCCTCAAAGGCGTCGCCCAGGCCGTAGATCACCGTCGGGTCGGTCTGCAGCCGCATGCCGATGCGCAGGCGGTTGACGAACACGCCGGCCACGTGGGTGCGGTCGCCGGCCTGCCCGGTTTCCTTTTCGACGACGCTGGCCAGGATCAGCGCCTCGTCGGCACTCTTGAGCGGCAGGCCGGGCGCGCGCGCATCCCACGCGGCCTGCAGGCGTTTTTCCATCAACTGCATCGACTGGCGCAGCACGTCCAGGTCGCTGGCATTCTTGAAGTAGTGGTAGGTGTCGGGGAAGAAGCGCCCCTCGGCCGCCACGCCGGGCTTGCCCAGTTTTTTCATGATCTCGGCGGGCGTCAGCGCTTGTGTGTCGTGCCTCAGATGCTCTGCTTTTAAGAGCGCATCGCGGAACTGCTTGAACGTCCAGCCTTCGACCAGCGTCACCGCCAGCGCGATGCGGTCGCCACGCACCAGTTTTGACAGCAGGTCGGCCGGCGTCATGCCCTGCGTCACGGCGTAATCGCCCGGCTTGATGGTCTGGTCGCGCCCCGCCAGGCGGAAGTACCAGCCCAGCAGATCGGGCTGCGTGCGCACGCCGCCTTCCACCGCCTTGAGCGCGGCGGTGCGGGTTGACGCGCCGGGCGGCACGGTGATTTCCACCCGTTCGGCGGCCAGCGGCAGCGGCTGCGTGGTCCACCACCAGGCCCAGCCGCCGGCCGCCAGGGCCAGCGCCAGCAGCAAAGCCAGCCATTTGAAAAGGGTTCGCACGGGGTACAAAGCGTCCAGAAAACGAGCCGGCCATGATAATTCAGCCCATGTCCCAAGCCGTACCCCCCGTTTCGACCGCCGCAGCCCTGAACGGCGTCGCCCCCGTGCCCCAACTGGGTGTGATCCGCGCCCAGGGTGAAGACGCCGCCGCGTTCCTGCAAGGCCAGCTGACGCAGGACGTGGTGCTGATGAAACCCGGCGAGGCGCGCCTGGCCGCTTTCTGCAACGCCAAGGGCCGCATGCTGGCCAGCTTTCAGGTGCTGAAGGTGAACCGCGACGAATTGCTGCTGGTCACCAGCGCCGACCGGCTGGCCGCTACGCAAAAACGCCTGTCGATGTTTGTGCTGCGCGCCAAGTGCAAGCTGAGCGACGCCACGAGCGAGGTGGCGCTGGCTGGCCTGCTTGGCGATGCTGCGGTTTCGATAGCTTCCGCCGCTTTGCCATCCAGCGCTGGCGGCCCCTTTGACCATCCGTTCACCATCGCCCTGCCGCCCGCCGACGGCACGCCGCGCGCTCTGTGGCTGGCGCCCGCCGGCACGCCGCTGCCGCCCGGCGCCACGGCCACCGAAGCCGACTGGCTGCTGGCCGAAGTGCGCGCCGGCGTGGCCCGCATCACGCAGCCGGTGGTTGAGGCCTTTGTGCCGCAGATGCTGAACTACGAAAGCGTGGGCGGCGTGAACTTCAAGAAGGGCTGCTACCCCGGTCAGGAAGTGGTGGCGCGCAGCCAGTTTCGCGGCGCCATCAAGCGGCGGGCGTTCGTCGGCCAAGTGGCGGGCGAAGCGCTGGCGGGGCAAGAGGTGTTCGACGCCGCCACGCCCGATCAGCCCGTGGGCCTGATCGCGCAGGCCGCGACCGTGCCAGCAGGCACGGCGGTCATCGCTTCGCTGCAACTGTCGGCGCTGGACGGCCAGCCGGACCTGCGCGTGGGCACGGCCGACGGCCCGGCCCTGGCGGCGTTGCACCAGCCCTACCCGCTGCTGGACGACATCTGATGCCGATTGGCCGCGCGGCCAGTTCAACCCACTCAGCGCAAGCGGGGGTTCAGTCCAGCGCCCGTGCCATGCCGATGTGGGGGATGCCCACTTCGTCGTACGGCTCGCCATACGGCGTGTAGCCCAGCCGCTGGTAAAAGCCCTGGACGCTGCGCTGCGCGCCCAGCACCACGCGCCGGTCGCCGCGGGCGCGGGCGGCCTGTTCCAGCGCCTGCACCACCTGCCGCCCCACGCCTGAGCCGCGCAGCGTGCGGTCAACCGCCATGCGGCCGATGCGCGCCGTGCCGCTGGCGGCGTCGCCCTCGCGCAGCAGGCGGCCTGTGGCCACGGGCATGCCGAGCAGGTTGGTGACGAGGGCATGCACGGCGGTCTGGTCGGCTTCGTCCCACTCATCGTCGCGGGCGATGCCCTGCTCTTCGACAAACACCGCCGTGCGCACGGCCGACGCGCCGTCGCGCAGCGTGGCCCAGTCGCCGGTCTGCACGCGGGTGACGGGCTGGCCGGCCTCGAAGGCCTCGATCAGCGCGCGCAGCGGCGCCGGCACCGGGCGGTTGGTCTGCGTGGCCGGATCGGCATAGACGTAGACCAGCTCGCCCGCCGTCAGCAGCTGTTCGCCCCGGAAGATGGCGCCGACAAACGTCATGGACGAGTTGCCGATGCGGTCGCAGCGCAGCGCCACGTCCAACCGGTCGTCCATCAGCGCCGAGGCGTTGAACTCCACCGCCGTCTTGCGCAGGAAGATATCGCCCTGCAGCCGCTGCATGGCCGCCTCATAGGGCATGGCCAGCGCGCGCCAGTAGTCGGCGACGGCGCAGTCGAAGTACATCAGGTAGTGAGGGTTGAAGACGATCTTTTGCATGTCCACCTCGGCCCAGCGCACGCGCAGGTGATGGTGGTGGCGGAAGTCGGTGGGTTTCATGGGGCGGCGTTGAAATCAAAAATGTCTGGTGTGAGTTGGATCTCGAGAAAGACCGAATACCGGACGCAGAGGACGCAAAGGATTCGCAGAGGACGCAAAAAAACAGCCAAAAAATTTTCAGGTTTTCTTCTGCGTCCTCTGCGTCCGGCTGTTTTTGTCTTTTAAGAAAATCGGGCGCTCGCGCTTGCTAGATAAGCGCACGCAGCTATCGTCATCATAGCAATCAGCCCGCCGGCGACGGCAGCCCGAAGGCCTCGCGCAGCGCCGCCGCCGCGTCATGGTGCAGCTGGCGCGCCTCGGCGATGGCGCGGCCCATGGTGATGAAGCCGTGGATGACGCCGCGGTAAATCTCCAGATCGACCGGCACGCCGGCGGCGCGCAGCTTGTCGGCGTATTGCACGCCCTCGTCCACCAGCGGATCGCATTCGGCCAGGCCCACCCAGGCGGGCGCGACGCCGTCGACGTCGGCGCTTTTCAGCGGCGCAAAGCGCCAGTCGCTGCGGTCCACCGCGTCGATGTAGTGGTGGAAGAACCAGTCGATCAGCACCTTGTCCAGCACCGGCCCGTGCTCGAACAGGGCGTGCGAATCGGTGTCCTGGTGGTCGGTGGTGCCGGGGTAGATGAGCAGTTGCAGCGCCAGCTTCAGCCCCTCGTCGCGCGCGTGCAGGGCGCTGACCGCCGCCAGCGTACCGCCGGCCGAGTCGCCGCCGACGGCGATGCGCGTGGTGTCCAGCCCCAGCGCGCGGCCGCCCTCGCCCGCCAGCCAGTGCAGCGCGTCCCAGGCGTCGTGCACCGCCGTGGGAAAGCGCCATTCCGGCGCCAGCCGGTAGTCCAGCGACAGCACGGCCGCGCCGCTCAGCTGGCTGATGGTGCGGCAGAAGATGTCGTGCGATTCGATGCTGCCAATGGTGAAACCGCCGCCGTGCGTGTACAGCAGCACCGGCAGCCCGGCATCGTGGCTGGGGGCGACCAGGCGCGCGGGCAGCCGGTGGCCGTCGCGGGCCGGAATGTGAAGGTCTTCAACGCGCGCCAGCGCCGGCTTGGGCACGTCGAGCACGCCGATGGACTTGGCGTGCAGGTCCTTGGCCTGCTGCGCCGACAGCGTGTGCAGGGGCGGGTGCGGCGCCTTGGCCATGCGCTCGACCAGCAGGCGCATGGCGGGCGTCAGGCGGGCGTGGATGTCGAAGGAATGTTTCATGAGAAAAACCGGCGCTAGCGCTTGTCGGTCAAGCGCTGGCAGCTATCAAAATAAGAGTTGTCTGAGCGGCGGCGCGGGCTCAGGCACGCCCGCCACCCTGCGCATGATGCCCCAAGGGCGCCGACGGCGCCGGTTGCCGTCAGCCGCCGCGCCGCCCTATCGGCCGGCGAAGCGCCCGCGGCAGCCGCGGTCAACCCAGATCTGGCCGCGGCCGTCAAAGCCCCAGCTGCGGCCTTCCTGGCAGGCGTCGCTCGACATCTGCTCGGCCAGGTACGGGCGGCCCCAGCGCGGGTCCCACGCGCAGGCGTTGTAGCGGCGTTCGACGCTTTCGCACACCACGCCGCTGCCGCCGTAGCCGTAGGCGCCGCCGGTCTGCGCGCCGCTCCAACCCTGCGCGGGGGCAAACTCACCCCGGCAGCCGTAGCGCACCCAGACGCGGCCGCGGTTGTCGCTGCCCCAGCTCTGGCCCTCGACGCAGGGGGAATCCGACAACTGGCGCACCAGCGTCAGGCGCGTGGCCACGTTGGCGCGGCATTCGCGCTGGCGGCCGTTGTCGCTTTCGCAGCGGATGGCGTAGCCGTCGCTGTAGCCATAGCCCGACGGCACGCCGGGGACGCCGCCCATGGTGCCCTGCCCCCAGCCCTGCGCGGGGGCAAAGTCGCCCCGGCAGCCGTAGCGCACCCAGACGCGGCCGCGGTTGTCGCTGCCCCAGCTCTGGCCCTCGACGCAGGGGGAATCCGACAACTGGCGCACCAGCGTCAGGCGCGTGGCCACGTTGGCGCGGCATTCACGCTGGCGGCCTTCGTCGCTCTGGCAGCGCACGGCGTAGCCGTCGGCCTGCCCATACGCCGGTGGCATCCCGGGCTGGGCGCCGTAGGCGTCCACGAATTCGGCGCGGCAGCCGGCCATGACCCAGACCGAGCCAGCGCCGCGGCTGCCCCAGGTTTGGCCCTGCACGCAGGCGCTGGACGACAACGTGCGCGCGATGGCCGGCGGGCCGCTGAACGGCGTGCGGCATTCGGCGAACGCGCCGTCGCGGCTTTCGCACACCACGGCTTGGCCGCCGTATCCGCCGCCATAGCCGCCTGCGGGCGCGCCGTAGCCGCCCATGGGCGCTCCGCCGTACCCACCGATCGGCGCGCCGCCATACGCAGGGCCGCCCCACGGCGCCTGGCCCAGCGGCTGACCGATGGGCCGGTCGTACTGCGCGTGGGCGGCCAGCGGCGCCAGGCCCAGGGCGGTCAGGGCCAGCGCGGCGGCCAGGGTACGAAAACGGTGCATGTCTTGCTCTCCTAGAAAAGTGGCTGCCCAAGCGGCGGCATGGTGCCTCAACGCAGCGGGCGGGCGCGCGGTTGTCGGCCGGCGCCGGCACACGTCAATCCCAGGCGCTGTATGAGGCGCTGGCGCTCACGCAGCAAGCGCCAGTAGCTATATTTGCAATAGCAACCGGGTGGGTTCAGCGGAATTTCACCGTCACCGGCTGCAGGCCCGGCACGCCGTCGTAGTGCACGGTCGCCGTCAGGCCCGGCTTGGGCGGCAGCAGGGCCGAGAACGAACCAAGGCTGATGACCTGCCCCGGCCGCATGGCCAGCCCCTGGGCTTTCAGCGCCTGCGCCAGCCAGACCACGGCATTCAGCGGGTGGCCCAGCACGTCGCTGCCCTTGCCGCCGCCCAGCGCCGCGCCCTGCGCGTCGACCAGCCGCACGTTCATGTCGCGCAACTGGTCGGACAGGCGCGCCCGGCCCGCCGCGTCGGCCGGCACCGCCAGCGGCGCGCCGCGCACGCCCAGCCGCGAGCCGACGTTGATGGCGCTGATGCCGGCGCCGTTGAGCTTGGGCGGGGTCTGCACCACCAGATCGGGCAGTTCGATGAACGGGATGATCTGGTCCACGCTGGCCAGCACCTCGGCCGGCGTGGTGGCGCTGTTGATGGCGGCGTCCTTCACGCGCACCAGCAGGTCGGCCTCGTACAGCGGGCGCGAGCCGAAGCCGGCGTCCAGCGTGGCGCCGCTGTCCAGCAGCATGTTGGCGTACAGCGCGCCCCACACCGGCTGGTCGGTGTTGAAGCGCTTTTGCACCGCCGGGTTGGTCAGCCCCGCCTTGTAGCCCACCAGCGGCCCGGCCTGCGCCGCCAGCCGCTGCTGCAGCTTGGCGCGCGTGCACACGGCGTCGGCCATGGTCAGCTCGGCCGGCAGGTCGGTGGCAGGGCGGCGCCCGTTGTAGTCGGCCATCATCCGGTCAACGGCGCCATCGGTCAGGCAGCCCGGCGTGGGGGCGATGACCGGTGCGACGGTGCTGGCGCAGCCGGCCAGCAGGGCCACGGCGGCGCCCACGGCCAGGGTTTGTAGCGTGCGGGACTTCATGCGGCGATCTCCTCGGGGTTTGATTGAATAATGAAGCGGCTGCATCGTACTTTGGAAAACATTGCATGGCCCTCATCCAATACCTGACGCAAATCGAATTCGACTACGGCGCGCTGGCGCAGATCCAGGCGCATTGCCAGCGCGCGGGCATCACGCGCGCGCTGGTGGTCACCGACAAGGGCGTGCGCGCCGCCGGCGTGCTGCAGCCGGTGCTGGACGCGCTGGGCGGCGTGGCCGTGGCAGTGTTCGACGACGTGCCGTCCAACCCCACCGAAGCCGCTGTGCGCGGCGCCGCGCAGCTATACAAAACAGAGCGCTGCAACGGCCTCGTCGCCGTCGGCGGCGGCAGCCCCATCGACTGCGCCAAGGGCGTGGCCATTGCCGCCACGCACCCCGGCCCGCTGAAAACCTACGCCACCATCGAAGGCGGCAGCCCGAAGATCACCGACGCCGCCGCGCCGCTGATCGCCGTGCCCACCACCGCCGGCACCGGCAGCGAGGTGGCGCGCGGCGCCATCGTCATCGTCGACGACGGGCGCAAGCTGGGCTTTCACAGCTGGAGCCTGATGCCCAAGGCTGCCATCTGCGACCCGGCGCTGACGCTGGGCCTGCCGCCCATGCTCACGGCCGCCACCGGCATGGACGCCATCGCGCACTGCATGGAAGTGTTCATGGCGCCGGCCTTCAACCCGCCGGCCGACGGCATCGCGCTGGAAGGCCTGCGGCGCGGCTGGGCGCACATCGAGCGCGCCACGCAGGGTGGCAGCGACCGCGAAGCGCGCCTGAACATGATGGCCGCCAGTATCCACGGCGCCATGGGCTTTCAGAAAGGGCTGGGCTGCGTGCACAGCTTGAGCCACAGCCTGGGCGGCGCCAACCCGCGCCTGCACCACGGCACGCTGAACGCGGTGTTTCTGCCGGCCGTGATCCGCTTCAACGCCGGGGCCGAATCGCTTCAAAAAGAAGAGCGCCTGGCCCGCATGGCGCAAGCGATGGGGCTTGAAAAAGGCGCCGACGTGGCGCAGGCCGTGCACGACATGACGGCGCGCCTGGGCCTGCCCACCGGCCTGCGCGCCATGGGCGTGACCGAAGACCTGTTCGACGCCGTGATCGAACACGCCCTGCTCGACCACTGCCACAAGACCAACCCGCGCATCGCCAGCGCGGGGGACTACCGGCGGATGCTGGCCGCGTCGATGTAAGCCCGGCCACACGGCCGGCGCCGCTCACAGCGACAGCAGCCGTGCCGGGTCTGGCCGGGCCAGCCAGGCTTCGAATTCATCCGCCAGTTGGTTCGCGGCTTGCACCGCGATGGTCCAGGCGCGCACGCGCTCGGGGTGCGACAGGTGCTGGAAGTCGGTGCGGTCGGGCAGCTTGGCGCCGGGCAAGGTGTTGACCCAGTCGGGGTTGGGCGCCAGCAGCAGCATGCCGTCGAGGAAGGGCGTGGCGCGGTGGCGGCGGCGCAGCGGTTTGTCGAGCCAGCCAGGCACCACGGCTTGCTGGAAGTGCGGGTACAGCACCAGCCCGGGCGACGATGGTGGCACCTCAGGTTCTGACGTTTTTTCGGCTCCGGCGCTGATCTGGTGCGCGTGTGCAGCTATCGAATGTGAAGCAAGATAGTCCAGGTGCAGGTGGTAGTCGGTGATGCCGCCGTCCCAGTAGGCGCCGCGCGGTGCGCCGGGAATGTCGTGCACCGCCTTCAGCATGAAGGGGATCGAGCCGCTGGCCTGCAGCGCCGGGTAGAAGTTGTCGGCCGTCAGCGTGGCCCGGTGCGTGCGGTAGTCGCGCGTGCCAAAGGGCAGCGGCGGCAGCGCGCCGTCGTGCGGGGCCGAGAACACCACGCGCTCCAGCCAGGCGCCCATGGCGGCGCGGCTGGCCAGGTTGGTCATGCCCGCGCCCAGGTAACCGGCGGCGGTACGCCAGCGCCCTTCGCGCCCCAGCAGGTGGCGCCCGCGCGTGGTCATCACGTGCAGCCGGTAGCGCGGGTGCGACAGGATGTCCGGCACGTGGCCTTCGAACATGGCGCGCAGGTTGTCGGCAAAGGTGGCGCTGACCTGCTCGGGCGGCGGCAGCTTGCGCCCGGGCGGCGCCTTCATGTCGCCGTGGATATAGCCGTGTTCCAGCGCCTCGAACCCAGCCACCGCGTGCGGCATGCAGGCGGTGGCCATGCGCCAGGCGCCGATGCTGGCGCCCACCAGGTCCACCGGCTGCGCGCTTTGCGCCAGCCAGCGGCCGAAGATGAAACGGTCCAGCGGCCCCAGCATCAAGCCCTTGGGCCCGCCGGCGGCGGCAGGAATCACGCCGATGTCCGACGGCGCCAGCCCATGGCGCTCGATGTGGCGGCGCGCGGTCGGCCCGGCGTACAGCCGCAGTGCCTGCATGGGCGCCGTCAGAAGGTGATGACCTTGTCGGCGCGCAGCGTGGCGTCGGCCAGTTCGGCCAGGGTGCCGATGGTGACGCCGCCGACCAGCGGCAGGTTCAGCAAGCCGCGATTGCCGGCGCAAGTCTTGCACAGGCGCACCGGCACGCCGTGGCCGATCAGTTGCTCCAGCATTTTCTGCAGTGTGTTGCCGGAGGCGTCCTGCTGGTCGGGCAGTGCCAGCACCGTGGCGTCGGACATCAGAAACACGTCGAGCGCGGGCGCCTCGCCCTCGCGCCCCGCCAACGCCAGCGCCAGCCGCAGCGCGGACAGGCAACGCTCGCTGCCGTAGGGCGGCGCGTGGACGATGATCAGAATCTTTTGCATGGTGACAAGCCTTCCAATTTCCAGTCCCTTGATCGTAGCGCGCCGCGTGCGATGCATCTGGTCACGGTTTGTCGCGCTTTGGGTCGGAACCCCCGGGGCATGAGGGGTTCACACCTTCATGACCGCGTCACAAGGCCGTGGCATACCCGGCGTGCCGCCCCGCTCGGCGGCACCGCCCAGGACCAAAGGAGACAGCCGTGCATTCCTTGTTTTCAAAACTCACCCTGCGCTGGGTCGAAGTGGTGACCGGCGCCGCGCACGTGGACACCGCCCTGCGCGCCGCCATGCGCCAGGCCGATGCGCCGGCACCCGCCCAGCCGCGCCCGAAGGCGCCGCGCGCCAGGCAGGCCGCGCGCAGCCGCCCGCCTGCACGCAGCGCCGTGGCGCGGCCGGCTGCCTGAACCTGTCTGCTACGAATAACGTAGCTGTCTGCGCCCGATGGATCAGCGCCAGAGCGCTATTTGGTGCCCAATCCCTTGAGCTTTTCAAACGCCGACGCCATGGCGCTGGCAGGGGCGGGCTGGCCCGATCCCCGACCGCCCGGCGCACCTGAATAGCCGCCGCGCCCGCGACCCGCGCTTTCAAAGCGGTTCTCGCGCGGCCGATCATCACCCGGTTGGCGCCGGGGCGCCTGCGCGTCCAGCTTCATCGTCAGGCTGATGCGCTTGCGCGGCACGTCGACTTCGAGCACCTTGACCTTCACGATCTGGCCGGTCTTGACGACTTCGCGCGCGTCGTTGACGAACTTGTTGGCCAGCTGGCTCACGTGCACCAGCCCGTCCTGGTGCACGCCCAGGTCCACGAAGGCGCCGAACTGCGCCACGTTGCTCACCGTGCCTTCCAGCACCATGCCTTCGCGCAGGTCGGCGATGTCTTCCACGCCGTCGTTGAAGCGCGCCACCTTGAAGTCGGGGCGCGGGTCGCGACCGGGCTTTTCCAGCTCGGCCAGGATGTCCTTCACCGTGATGGCGCCGAACTGCGGCGTGGCAAAGGCGTCGGGCTTGAGCGGCTTGAGCAGTTCGGCGCGCCCCATGATCTGGTCGATGGGCTTGGCCACCTTGACGATGATCTGCTCGACCACCGGATAGGTTTCGGGGTGCACGCCGGTCATGTCCAGCGGGTTGTCGCCGCCGCGGATGCGCAAAAAGCCCGCGCTCTGCTCAAACGTCTTGGGGCCGAGGCCGCTCACGTCCAGCAACTGCTGGCGGCTCTTGAACGCACCGTGCTGCTCGCGCCAGCGCACCACCGCCTTGGCGACGGTGCCCGACAGGCCCGAGACGCGGCTCAGCAACGGCGCACTGGCGGTGTTCAGGTCGACGCCGACGCCGTTGACACAGTCTTCCACCACGGCATCCAGCGTGCGCGCCAGCTCGCTCTGGTTCACGTCGTGCTGGTACTGGCCGACGCCGATGGATTTGGGGTCGATCTTGACCAGTTCGGCCAGCGGGTCTTGCAGCCGGCGCGCGATGCTGGCGGCGCCGCGCAGGCTGACGTCGACGTCGGGCAGCTCTTGCGAGGCGTATTCGCTGGCCGAATAGACCGAGGCGCCGGCTTCGCTGATCACTACTTTTTCGATAGCTGGCCGCGCTTGTCCTGCGTGCGCCGGGGCCGCTTTCTGCATCAACTTGATGAGATCGCCCGCCAGCTTGTCGGTCTCGCGGCTGGCGGTGCCGTTGCCGATGGCGATCAGTTGCACGCCGTGCTTGTCGACCAGCCTGGCCAGCGTGTGCAGGCTGCCGTCCCAATCCTTGCGCGGCTCGTGCGGGTACACCGTGGCGGTGTCGACCAGCTTGCCGGTGGCATCGCACACGGCCACCTTCACGCCGGTGCGGATGCCGGGGTCCAGCCCCATCACCACCTTCTGCCCGGCGGGCGCGGCCAGCAGCAGGTCGCGCAGGTTGTCGCCAAAGACTTTGATGGCGACTTTTTCGGCGTCTTCGCGCAGGCGGGCGAACAGGTCGCGCTCGGTGCTCAAGCTGAGTTTGACGCGCCAGGTCCAGGCCACGCATTTGCGCAGCAGGTCGTCGGCGGGGCGGCCCTGGTGCGACCAGCGCAGGTGCAGGGCGATGCGGCCCTCGGCCAGGCTGGGCGTTGCGATGGTTTTGGCAGCCGTAGGCGCTGGTTCCGCCTCGGGCACCACCAGCTTGGCATCCAGAATCTCCAGCTGCCGCCCGCGGAACACCGCCAGCGCGCGGTGGCTGGGCACGCGGCCGATGGGCTCGTCGTAGTCGTGGTAGTCGCGGAACTTGGCGACTTCGGGGTCGTTTTCGTTCTTGCCAGCGGCCAGTTTGCTTTGCAGCAAGCCTTCGGCCCACAGCCATTCGCGCAGCGACTGCACCAGCGCGGCATCTTCAGCCCAGCGCTCGCTCAGGATGTCGCGCACGCCGTCCAGCACGGCGGGCACGGTGGTGAAGTCTTCGCCGCCCTCGCCTTTTTCGGCTTTGACGAACGGCTTGGCGGCCTCCTGCGGATCGAGCGTGGGGTCGGCAAACAACTGGTCAGCCAGCGGCTCGATGCCGAATTCGCGCGCGATCATGCCCTTGGTGCGGCGCTTGGGCTTGTAGGGCAGGTACAGGTCTTCCAGCTCCTGCTTGGTCGGCGCGGCGTCGATGGCGGCGCGCAGCTCGGGCGTCAGCTTGCCCTGCTCCTCGATGCTTTTCAGCACGGCGGCGCGGCGGTCGTGCAGCTCGCGCAGGTAGGCCAGGCGCGCCTCCAGCTCGCGCATCTGCACGTCGTCCAGGCCGCCGGTGGCCTCCTTGCGGTAGCGGGCGATGAAGGGCACGGTAGCGCCGCCGTCGAGCAGGTCGACGGCCGATTGCACCTGGGCTTCGCGCACCTTCAGTTCGGCGGCGATCTGGGCTGTGATGGAAAGCATGGACTTTGCGGCGCCGTGCGGTGACCGGCGGCGCCCTTGAAAAAAGCGTCGGAGTTTGCCATACGGCGCGGGGTGTTCGCCGGCGTCCACGCCCCCCTGCGTGACCGCGGCAAACAGCCGGGTGACGAACGCTCGACGAGCCCGCCGCATCCCCCCGTCACGCCACGCGCCGCAGCGCGCCGGTCAGGACTGCGCCGTGCGCAAGGCCTTGCGCAGTTCCACGCCAATCTCGGGCCGCTCGGCAAACGGGTCGGGCGGGTTCTGGATGTTGACGATGGCATCGGTGCGCGACTTGACGTTGCCGAGCGCCCGCGGGTGGCTGAACACGTAGAACTGGTCCTGCTCGATGGCGTCGAACACCTTGCGCGCGACGTCGGCGGCGGTCACCTTGCCGCTGCCGGTGGCCTTGTCCGTCATGGCCTGCTGGATGCGCTGGCTGGCCGTCATTTCGGCCGCCGGCATGTCGGCCGGGCGGTTGCGCTCGCTGTTGTGGATGCCGGTGGCCACGAAGTACGGGCACAGCACGCTGGCGCTGATCTGGTCGGTGACGAGTTTCAGGTCCTGGTACAGCGATTCGGTCAGCGCCACCACGGCGTGCTTGCTGACGTTGTAGATGCCCATGTTGGGCGGCGTCAGCAGCCCGGCCATGCTGGCGGTGTTGACGATGTGGCCCTGGTACGCCGGGTCGCGGCGGGCGGCGTCCAGCATCATGGGCGTAAAGCTGCGCACGCCGTTGACGACGCCCCACAGGTTGACGCCCAGCACCCATTCCCAGTCCTTGACGCTGTTTTCCCAGATCAGGCCGCCGGCACCGACGCCCGCGTTGTTGAAGATGAAATGCGGCGCGCCGAAAGCGGCCTTCACCTTCTCGGCCAGACGGTCCATGTCTTCGGGCTTGCTGACGTCCACGCGGCGCGCCAGCGTGCGTGCGCCGGCGGCGCGAATTTCGGCGTCGGCCGCGTCCAGCGCGTCCTGCTGGATGTCGACCAGCACCACGTTCATGCCGCGCTGCGCGGCAATGCGCGCGCATTCCAGCCCGAAGCCCGAGCCGGCGCCGGTCAGCACGGCGGTCTTGCCCTTGAAATTGTCGATCACTGGTACATCTCCTGAATGTGAATTCGTTGAAACAGCCGAACAGCCGGACGCAGAGGACGCAAAGGATTCGCAAAGGACGCAAAAGGAAAACCCAATTTCTTGGCTGTTCTTTTGCATCCTCTGCGCAACTCTGCGTCCTCTGCGTCCGGCTGTCCTTTTTCTTAAACCGGCATCGCGCGCGCCACGATGGCGTCCACGTCGGCCCCCGCGCCCAGCGTGCCGAACACGTCGTGCCGCTGGGCGATGCGTGAATCGCAGAACGCGCCGAACACCGCTGCTGGCGCGGTCTGCGCCAGCAGGGCGGCCTGCACGATCAGCGCCACATCGCGCGCCAGCGTGCGCGCCGTGGTCTCGCTGGCGTGGGCGTCGATCAGCATCGGCAGCGCGTCGATGGCGCGGTCGAGCGCCGCGTGCTGGCCGCGCGCAGGCGCCAGTTCGTGCGCCAGCGCGCCGGCCACATCACCCTTGCGCAGTGCGCGCAGCAAGTCCAGCGCCATGATGTTGCCGGCGCCCTCCCAGATGCTGTTGACAGGCATCTCGCGGTAGATGCGCGCGGGAATGCCCTCGCCGCCCTCTTCCACATAGCCGTTGCCGCCCAGGCATTCCATGGCTTCCTGCGCGAACGCACTGCCGCGCTTGCAGATCCAGAACTTGGCAATCGGCGTGAGCACGCGGGCCAGCAGGCTCTCGTGTTCTTCGCCCGCCCGGTCAAATGCGCGCGCCAGGCGCATCGACAAAGCGGTGGCCGCTTCGCTTTCGAGAGCAAGGTCGGCCAGCACGTTCTTCATCAGCGGCTGCTCGACCAGGCGCTTGCCAAACGCCTGCCGCTGGTCGGTGTGGTGCAGCGCAATCGACAGCGCCTGCCGCATCAGCCCGCTGGTGCCCAGCGCGCAGTCCAGCCGCGTCATGGTGCCCATCGACAGGATTTGCGGCACGCCACGGCCCGGTTCGCCCACCAGCCAGGCAACGGTGTTGTCAAACTCGACCTCGCTGCTGGCGTTGGCCTGGTTGCCCAGCTTGTCTTTCAGGCGCTGGATGCGCAGCGTGTTGCGCGTGCCATCGGGCAGCACGCGCGGCAGAAAGAAGCACGACAGGCCGCCCTCGCCCAGCCCCTCCACATAGGCCAGCACCAGGAAGGCATCGCACATCGGCGCCGAGAGGAACCACTTGTGGCCCGTGAGCCGATAGCGCTCGCCCCAGTCGTCGCGCCCGTCGTGCACCGCGCGCGTGGTGTTGGCGCGCACGTCGGAGCCGCCCTGCTTCTCCGTCATGCCCATGCCCATGGTCACGCCGGTCTTGTCGCGCCAGACTTTTAGCTGCGGGTCGTACGCGCGGGCTTCCAGCTTGGGCGCCCAGTCGCGGTGAATGGCGAGGTTGTCGCGCAGCGCGGGCGTCACCGCGTAGGTCATCGAGATCGGGCACAGAATCGACGGCTCGGCCTCGGTGAACAGCATGAAGCCCGCCGCGCGCTTGACGTGGGCGTGGCCGCTGGCCTGCTCGGCCGCCGCGTACGGCGTGCCGTGCAGCCCCGCCTCGGCGGCGGCGGTCATCAGCGCGTGGTAGCTGGGGTGGAACTCCACCTCGTCGATGCGATGCCCAAAGCGGTCGTGGCTCTTGAGCTGCGGCGTGAATACATTGGCCAGCCGCGCGTGGCGCTGCATCTCGGCACTGCCAGCCAACGCGCCCAGCGCCTGCAGCGGCGCAGTGTCCAAACCCAGCGCGTTGAAGCGGATCGCGTCCTGCAGCGCGCGGTTGCCGCTGAACAGGTTCACGTCGGCCAGCGGCGCGGGCTGGTTGAAGACCTCGTGCGTGGCAGACATGGCCCCCTCCTTCAGATCAGCTTGACCAGCTGCTTGCCGAAGTTCTTGCCCTTGAGCAGGCCCAAGAAGGCCTCGGGCGCGCTGTCGATGCCCTGCGCGATCGTTTCGCGTGGCTTGAGTTTGCCGGTGGCCACCAGCGTGCCCAGTTCCTTCAGCGCCTCGGGCCACACTTCCATGTGCTCGCTGACGATGAAGCCCTGGATCAGCAGGCGGTTGACCAGGATCAGCGCAGGGTTCTGCATGGGCAACGGCTGGCCGTCGTAGCCGGCGATCATGCCGCACAGGGCGATGCGGGCGAAGGCGTTGGTGCGCAGCAGCACCGCGTCCAGGATGTAGCCGCCCACGTTCTCGAAGTAGCCGTCGATGCCGTTCGGGCACGCGTCCTTCAGCGCCTTGCTCATCGTCTTGACATCCGGGTGCTGGCGGTAGTCGATGCATTCGTCGAAATGCAGTTCTTCGACGGCGTACTGGCACTTTTCGGGGCCGCCGGCAATACCGACCACGCGGCAGCCACGCGCCTTGGCAAGCGCGGCAAAGGCGCTGCCCACGGCGCCGGTGGCGGCGCTGACGACCACGGTGGCGCCTTCCTTCGGCGCGATGATCTTCACCAGGCCGTACCACGCCGTGACGCCCGGCATGCCCACCGCCCCCAGGTAGAACGACAGCGGCACGTGCGTGGTGTCGACCTTGCGCAGCATGCCCGGCGCGTTGCCGTCAACCACGCTGTATTCCTGCCAGCCGCCCATGCCGACCACCTTGTCGCCCGCGGCAAACTTGGCGTGCTTGCTGTCCACCACCTCGCCCACCGTGCCGCCAATCATCACTTCGCCCAGCGGCTGGCTGGCGGCGTAGCTCTTGCTGTCGTTCATGCGGCCGCGCATGTACGGGTCCAGGCTGAGGTAATGGTGGCGCACCAGCACTTCGCCGTCTTTCAGCGGCGGCGTGTCGGTGGTGACCAGCTTGAAGTTGCTGGCAACGGCTTCGCCCTGGGGACGGTTGTCGAGCAGAATCTGGCGGTTTTGCGGCATGGGTAACTCCTTGTGCTATGAATGTAATAGCTGCCTACCCGCCTCTGGCAAGGTCTGGCAGCGGTTGAAACGCTAAAAATCAGTCGGTGGGCAGCGGACCCGGGGTGTGGTCCGGCCGCTCGGCCGGCGCCACGTACTTGAAGGTGCCGGTGGCCGTGGCGCACAACTGGCCCGCCGGGTCGTAGATGGCGCCTTCGACAAACGCCATGGTGCGCGTGCGGTGCAGCAGCTTGCCCTTGCCGACCAGCGGCTCACCGCTTTTCGATGCCGGCGCGGGCCGCATGAAGCTGGTCTTCATCTCGATGGTGACGATGCCGCTGTCCACATTGGCGCTGCGCGCGGCCGTGGCCATGATGACATCGAGGAACGTCATCACCGCCCCGCCATGCGCCACGCCGAACGAATTGCAGTGCTCGGGCCGTGGTGCGAAATGCAGCAACGACTCGCCACCGTCGAAGCGCTCGAGCGTGAAGCCGAGGTGGTGGACGAACGGGATGACGGCGCCGAAGTCGAGGCTCATTGGGAGCCCCTGCATTCCCCCCGCTCCCGCGTGCGGGCGAGGATTGGGGTGAGGGCGAACGGCGCCTGCGCTTGATGCGCAGCTTGCCCCTCACCCCTGCCCGCTCCCCCGAGGGGCGAGGGAGAAAAACCCAAGCGCTTCAAGCGATTACCCACCCGTCACCACACTCACGCCGCCATCCACCGCCAGCCACTGGCCGGTGATGTGCTTGCCGGCGTCGCTGGCGTACAGCAGCGTGATGCCCTTCAGGTCCTCGTCGTCGCCCAGACGCTTGAGCGGCGAATGCGCGGCGAGCTTTTCCTCGCCCAGTCGCTCCAGCGTGCCGCGCGTCATCTTGCTGGGGAAGAACCCCGGGCAGATGGCATTGACCGTGATGCCGTACTTGCCCCATTCGGTGGCCAGCGCGCGCGTGAAGTTGACCACCGCCCCCTTGCTGGTGTTGTAGGCAATGGTCGGAATCTCCGGCGGATTGCCACCCAGGCCCGCGATGCTGGCGATGTTGATGATGCGGCCTTGTTTCCGCGCAATCATGCTTTTCTTGGCCACGCGCTGGCTCAGCAAGAAGTAGCCGCGCACGTTCAGGTTCATCACCTTGTCCCAGGCGTCGAGCGGGTGGTCTTCGGCCGGCGCGCCCCAGGCCGCGCCGGCGTTGTTGACCAGGACGTCGATGTCACCCATGCGCTCCAGCGTCTCATCGGCCAGGCGGTGGATGTCGGCCTCGACGGCGCAGTCGGCGGCAACCCAGCGCGCGTCGATGCCGGCGGCCTGCAGATCGGCCACGGCCTTTTCCAGTTCGTCCGCCTTGCGCGAGCTGATCATGACGCGCGCGCCGGCCTCACCCAGCGCATGCGCCATCTGCAGGCCCAGTCCGCGCGAGCCGCCGGTGACCAGGGCGGTCTTGCCGGTCAGATCGAACAGTTGTTGGATGGTGCGGGTCATGGGTTCTCCGTTGAGCGTTGAGCGTTGAGCGTTGAGCGGGTCGATGAGTCGTTCTGAAGGCTCACGTTGAACGCCGAACGCCCAACGCCAAACCTCTTCTCAGAATGCCGCTTCGGGCATGTCGGCGCACGTCATGTCGCGGCTTTCCACCACGCGCAGCCAGGCGTCGATCTTGGGCAGTTCGTAGTGGAAGAAATAGGCGGTGGTCGGCAGCACGCCGTACAACTTTGCTCCATTTTTTGGAGCATCTTCGGGCGCGACCAGGGCCAGCTCCAACCACGTCCACGCCAGCACCACATGGCCAAAGGCCTGCATGTAGGGCACGGCGTTGGCCAGCGCCTCGGACGGATTGCCCGTGGCCCAGGCGGCCTTGGTGACGGCGCCGATCCGCGCCAGCGCCTTGGCGAGCGCGTTGGCATGGGTCGCCAGCGCGGGCTGCTGAATGGCGCGCTCGATGGTGGCGTTGACGCGCCCGGCCAGCAGTTGCAGCCCGCGCCCGCCTTCCATCAGCACCTTGCGGCCCAGCAGGTCCATGGCCTGGATGCCGTGCGTGCCCTCGTGGATCATGTTCAGGCGGTTGTCGCGCCAGTACTGCTCCACGGGGAAGTCGCGCGTGTAGCCGTAGCCGCCGTGGATCTGGATGGCAAGCGAGTTCGCCTCCAGGCAGTTCTCGCTCGGCCAGCTTTTCGCAATCGGCGTGAGCACTTCGAGCAGCAGGCGCGCTTCGTCGGCGCTTGCGGCATCGCCGGTGTGCTGCTCGTCGACCAGCCTGGCGCAGTACAGCAGCAGCGCCAGCGCGCCTTCGCAATAAGCTTTTTGCGCCAGCAGCATGCGCTTGATGTCGGCGTGCTCGATCAGGCGCACGGGCGGCTGCGACGCGTCCTTACCCGCCGCACCGACCGGCCGGCCTTGCGTGCGCGTCCTGGCGTATTCGAGCGAAGCCTCGTAGCCCGCCAGACCCAGCATGGCCGCGGCCATGCCGATGGCGATGCGCGCCTCGTTCATCATGTGGAACATGCAGCGCAGGCCCTGGTGCGGCTCGCCGACCAGGTAGCCCACGGCGCCGGCTTGGCCATCGACCTTGAACTGCCCTTCGCCAAAGTTGAGCAGCGTGTTGGTCGTGCCGCGCCAGCCCAGCTTGTGGTTCAGGCCGGCCAGCGCCACGTCGTTGCGCACGCCGGTCAGTTGCCCTAGCGTATCGACCAGCTTCTTCGGCACGATGAAGAGCGAAATGCCCTTGACGCCCGGAATCAGCTTGCCGTCCGGCCCCGGAATCTTGGCCAGCACCAGGTGCACGATGTTCTCGGTCAGCTCATGCTCGCCCGACGAGATCCACATCTTGTTGCCGCGCAGGCGGTAGCGCGGGCCGAGCGGATCGTTCTGATCTTCCAGCACGGCGCGCGTGGTGATGTCGCTTAAGGACGAGCCCGCCTGCGGCTCGCTCAGGCACATGGTGCCGGCCCAACGGCCGTTGAATTCGTTGGCGGCAAACACGCGCTGCTGCGCCTCGGTGCCATGCACCATCAGCAGGTTGGCGTTGCCCACCGTGAGCAGGTTGGAGCCGATGCTGATCGACGCCTTGCCGAAGAAGGCATTGGCCGCCGCTTCGACGAGGTACGGCAGCTGCATGCCGCCGTGCTCGTAGTCCTGCGCGGCGGCGAGCATGCCGCTTTCAGCGTAGGCGGCGCGCGCGTCGTGCGTGGCCTGCGGCAGCACCACGCGCAGGCTGCCGTCGGCATTGGTTTCGGTGCGCGGCTCTTCGGTATCGACGAGGCGGTTGAAGGGCGCGTACTTCTCGCGCGCGATGCGCTCGCAGGTGTCCATCACCGCGTCGAAGGTCTCGCGCGAGTGCTCGGAAAAGCGCGCGCGCCCGGTCAGCGATTCGGCCTTGAGCCAGTCGTACAGCAGAAAGTCGAGCGTGGTTCGCAGGTTCATGGACGAAATCGGCCTCAGGTCGGCGTGGAATCCCGATGCTCAGCTATCTCATCGATAGCAAACGATCACAGCACCTCAAAAATGCCCGCCGCGCCCATGCCACCACCGATGCACATGGTCACCGCCACGCGCTTGGCCCCGCGGCGCTTGCCTTCGATGAGCGCATGGCCCGTCAGCCGCTGGCCGCTCACGCCATAAGGGTGGCCCAGCGCAATGGCGCCGCCGTTCACGTTCAGGCGGTCGGCGGGGATGCCCAGTTTGTCGCGGCAGTACAGCACCTGCACGGCGAAGGCTTCGTTCAGTTCCCACAGGTCGATGTCGCTGACCTTCAGGCCCAGCTTGGCCAGCACCTTGGGCACGGCGAACACGGGGCCGATGCCCATTTCGTCGGGCTCGCAGCCGGCCACGGCAAAGCCGAGGAAGCGGCCCATGGGCTTCAGGTTGTGCTTGGCCGCGTAGTCTTCGCTCACCACCACGCAGGCGCCGGCGCCATCGCTGAACTGGCTGGCGTTGCCGGCCGTGATCAGGCCGCCGGGCAGCGCGGGCTTGATGCCGCTGATGCCTTCCTTGGTGGTGCCTTCGCGCGTGCCTTCGTCTTTGGAGACGGTGACTTCCTTGGTGCGCAGGCCCATCACGGGGTCGGCCACGCCGGCGGTGACGGTGATGGCGGCGATTTCATCGTCGAACTTGCCCGATGCCTGCGCCGCCACCGCCTTCTGCTGGCTGGCGGCGCCGTATTCGTCCATGGCGTCGCGGCCGATGTTGTAGCGCTTGGCGACCTGCTCGGCGGTCTGCAGCATGCTCCAGTAAATGGCGGGCACCTTGGCTTCGAGCGCCGGGTCCTTCATCATGTGCAGGTTCATCTCCTGCTGCACGCAGGAAATGCTTTCCACGCCGCCGGCGACGAACACATCGGCCTCGCCCGCAATGATGCGCTGCGCGGCCAGCGCGATGGTCTGCAGGCCCGACGAGCAGAAGCGGTTCACCGTCATGCCCGAGGTGGTGACGGGGCAACCGGCCATCAGCGCGATCTGGCGGCCGATGTTCATGCCGGTGGCGCCTTCAGGGTTGGCGCAGCCCATGATGACGTCGTCGACGGCACCAAACTCGATGCCCGCGCGCTCGATGGCGTGCTTGACCGCGTGGCCGCCGAGCGTGGCGCCATGCGTCATGTTGAAGGCGCCCTTCCAGCTCTTGGCGAGCGGCGTGCGGGCGGTGGAAACGATTACGGCGGAAGTCATTGGTTTGCTCCTGATTCAATAGCTGCCGGCGCAGATACCGCACCGACCTGACGCTGATTTAGCTGAATGTCTTACCCTCGGCGGCCAGTTTGGCGAGCAGCGGTGCGGGTTGCCAGAAGCTGCCGTCATCACGCGGGTTGCGCGCAAAGCGCTTCATGCTTTCGGCCACGTTGAACAGGCCCATCTGGTCGGCGTACTTCATGGGGCCACCGCGCCAGATCGGAAAGCCGTAGCCCGTCAGGTACACCATGTCGATGTCGCTGGCCTTGCTGGCAATGCCGTCTTCGAGGATGTGCGCGCCTTCATTGACCAGCGAATACACCAGGCGCTCCACGATCTCCTGATCGCTGATCTTGCGCGGCGTGATGCCTTGGTCCTTGCGGTGCTTCTCGACCATCTCTTCCACCAGCTTGGACGGGATGGCGTCGCGCTTGCCGGGCTGGTAGTCGTACCAGCCAGCGCCCGTCTTCTGGCCAAAGCGGCCCAGCTCGCACAGCAGATCGGCGGTCTTGCTGTACTTCATGTCGGGCTTTTCCTGATAGCGGCGCTTGCGGATGGCCCAGCCGATGTCGTTGCCGGCCAGGTCGCCCATGCGGAACGGGCCCATGGCAAAGCCGAACTTCTCGATGGCCTTGTCCACCTGTTGCGGCGTGGCGCCCTCCTCCAGCAAGAAACCGGCCTGGCGGCTGTACTGCTCGATCATGCGGTTGCCGATGAAGCCGTCGCACACGCCCGAGACCACGGCCGTCTTCTTGATCTTCTTGGCAATCGCCATCACGGTGGCCAGCACGTCCTTGGCCGCGGCCTTGCCGCGCACCACTTCCAGCAGCTTCATCACGTTGGCCGGGCTGAAGAAATGCATGCCGACCACGTCCTGCGGGCGCTTCGTGAAGGCGGCGATCTGGTCCACATCCAGCGTGGAGGTGTTGCTGGCCAGGATGGCGCCAGGCTTGGCCACTTCGTCCAGTTTCTTGAACACCTGCTCCTTGACGCCCATTTCCTCGAACACCGCTTCGATGATGAGGTCGGCGTCTTTCAGGTCGTCGTAGTTGAGCGTGGCCGTGAGCAAGGCCATGCGCTGGTCGTACTTGTCTGCTTTCAGCTTGCCCTTCTTGACCTGACCTTCGTAGTTCTTGCGGATGGTGGCCAAGCCCCGGTCCAACGCCTCCTGCTTGGTCTCCAGAATGGTCACCGGAATGCCGGCATTGAGGAAGTTCATGGCGATGCCGCCGCCCATGGTGCCGGCGCCGATCACGCCGACTTGCTTGACCTCGCGCGGCTTCACGTCGTCGCCCACGTCGGGAATCTTGCTGGCGGCGCGCTCGGCGGCAAAGATGTGGCGCAGCGCCTTGCACTCGGGCGTCTGCATCAGGTTGATGAAGATCTCGCGCTCCTTGGCCAGCGCGTCGTCGAACTTGTACTTGGTGGCGTTCTCCACCGCGTCCACGCACTTGGCCGGCGCCGGAAAGTTCTTGGCCATGCCCTTGACCATGTTGCGCGCGAACTGGAAGTAGGCATCGCCATTGGGGTGCTTGCACGGCAGGTGGCGCACCAGCGGCAGGGGTGAGCCATCGGCGTGCCTGGCGGCCACTTCGCGGGCGAAGGCCACCGCTTCTTCCAGCAGGGTTTCGGGCGACGAAGCCATCTTGTCGAACAGCTTCTGGCCGGGCAGGCTGGCCAGCAGTTCGCTGTTCACCGGGTCGCCCTTGACGATCAGGTTCAGCGCGGTTTCGGGGCCCAGCACGCGCGGCAAGCGCACGGTGCCGCCGGCGCCGGGGATCAGGCCCAGCTTGACTTCGGGCAGCGCGATTTTGGCCCCCGGCGCGGCGATGCGGTAGTGCGCGCCCAGCGCCAGTTCCAGCCCGCCGCCCATGGCGACGGAATGCACGGCCGCGACCACGGGCTTTGGCGAGTTTTCAACGGCGACGATCACCGACAGCAGGATCGGCTCCTGCATGGCCTTGGCTGAATTGAATTCGCGGATGTCGGCGCCGCCCGAAAACGCCTTGCCCTCTCCCGTCAGCACGATGGCTTTGACGGCCGGATCGGCGTTGGCTTTGTCCAACCCGCTGGTAATGCCAACCCGCGTGTCGTAGCCGAGGCCGTTGACGGGCGGGTTGTTCATGGAAATGATGGCGACGTCGCCTTGGACCTTGTAGTGCGCGGTCATGGGTGCTGGACTCCTGGGTTTCTCGTGAGGGGGCGCGGGTGGTGCGCACCGGGGACAACCGGTGCATTTTGAAAGATGAAGCGGCTTGCTGCAATGAAGCTTGTCGCCGCAGGGACAAAACCGATCATGGCACGCGCCGCCGGCACGGTGGTCAGCTCACCGCCCTGGCCGAGACGCGGCCGACGAGGTGCCCGGTGGCGGCGGCCACAGCAGCTGCCACCGGATCGATTGAGGGCGCTGACGCTTGCCAGACAAGCGCACCAAGCTATTAAAAATATAGTAACGGCGCTGTCGGCGAACGCCAGCGCCGTCACACTTCCAGCCATTCCTTGCGGGTGGCGGCGTCGGCGCGCAACTGGTCGGGCGTGCCCTCGAACACGATGCTGCCGTGGCCCATCACCAGGGCGCGGTCGGAAATGCGCATGGCAATGGTCAGTTTCTGCTCGATCAGCAGCACCGAGATGCCGCGCTCCTTCAGCTTTTTCAGGTATTCGCCCACCAGTTCGACGATTTTGGGCGCCAGGCCTTCCGTCGGTTCGTCGATGATGATCAGGTCGGGGTCGCCCATCAGCGTGCGGCACAGCGTCAGCATCTGCTGCTCGCCGCCCGACATGACGCCGGCTTCGGTGTGTTCGCGCTCCTTCAGGCGCGGAAACATGGCGTACATGTCGTCGAACGTCCAGCGGCTGCCCCGGCCAGAGCCTTTTTGCCCCAGCAGCAGGTTCTGGTGCACCGTGAGCTTGGGGAAGATGTCACGGCTTTCGGGCACATAGCCCAGGCCCAGGTGGGCGATTTCGAACGGCTTCTTGCCCAGGATGGGCTGGCCCTTGAAGCGCACGTCGCCGCGCGCATCGACCATGCCCATCACAGCCTTGGCGGTGGTGGAGCGGCCTGAGCCGTTGCGCCCCAACAGCGCCACGATTTCGCCTGGCCGCACGTCGAACCGCACGCCGTGCAGCACGTGGCTCTTGCCGTAGTAGGCGTGCAGGTCGCTGACCTGAAGCGTGGACTCTGCCATCAGTGCGCCCCCGCCTGTTCTTCGGCCACCACCGAACCCAGGTATGCCTCTTGCACGCGCGCATTGGCGCGCACCGCCTCGGGCGTGTCGAAGGCCAGCACCTCGCCGTACACCACGACGGCGATCTTGTCGGCCAGGCCGAAAACCACGCCCATGTCGTGCTCCACCGTCAGCAGCGTCTTGCCCACGGTGACTTCCTTGATCAGCTCGATGAAGTGCCGCGTCTCGCTGCGGCTCATGCCCGCGGTCGGTTCGTCCAGCAGGATCACGCCGGCACCGCCGGCAATGGTGATGCCGATTTCCAGCGCCCGCTGCTCGGCGTAGGTCAGGTTCATGGCCAGGGTGTCGCGCTTGGCCTGCAGGTGGATCATGCGCATGAGCTGCTCGGCGCGTTCGTTGGCGTCGTGCAGGTCGGCCAGGAACTTGAGGAAGGTGTAGCGGTAGCCCAGGCTCCACAGCACGCCGCAGCGCAGGTTCTCGAACACGCTCAGCTTGGGGAAGATGTTGGTGATCTGGAAGCTGCGCGACAGGCCGGCGCGGTTGATCTCGTACGGCTTCTTGCCGTCGATGCGCTGGCCGTTCAGCAGGATCTCGCCGCTGCTGGGCGCAAAGCGGCCGCTGATCAGGTTGAACAGCGTGGACTTGCCGGCGCCGTTGGGGCCGATCACGCCCACGCGCTCGCCCGGCTGCACCGTCATGCTGACGCCGCGAATGATCTCGGTCTTGCCGAAGCTTTTGCGCACGTCGCGCAGTTCAAGGGCGGGCGGGCTCATCCGTGCATCTCCTGGTGCTTGATGCGGGCTTCGATATCGGCCTGCACGGCGCCCCACTGGCGCGCGAAGCGGCGGCGCGCCCATTCGAAGGCCGCGCCACCAGCCAGCGCCACCACGGCGGCGGCGGCCCAGTGCATGGGTTGCGACACATCCAGGTTCAGGCCCATGAAGCGCAGCGCGCCGCTGCCCGCGCCTTCCAGCTGCAGGTGATAGACCATCTCGATCAATGCCGACACCCCCGCCAGCGCCACGATGCCCAGCACCGCCAGCAGCGCGTAATGCGGCAGCAGCTCCTTCAGGCGCCCGAACTTGGCCACGCGCAGGTTCATCATCAGCAGGCTGGCAATGCCGCCCGGCGCGTACATGACCATGAACATGAAGATCAGGCCCAGGTACAAGAGCCATGCCTTGGTCAGCTCGGAGAACAGCACGAAGGCCAGCACCATCAGCACGGCGCCGATGATGGGGCCAAAGAAAAAGGTCGCGCCGCCAAGAAAGGTGAACAGCAGGTAGGCGCCCGAACGCGCGGCGCCCACCACCTCAGCCGTGACGATCTCGAAGTTGAGCGCCGCCAGGCCGCCCGAGATGCCGGCGAAGAAGCCGGCCACGATGAACGACAGATAGCGCACGCGCTGCGCGTCGTAGCCGACAAATTCAACCCGCTCGGGGTTGTCGCGCACGGCATTCAGCATGCGCCCGAGCGGCGTTCGCGTGAACGCATACATCGCCGCCACGCAGATGAAGGTGTACACGGCGATCAGGTAATACACCTGCCGCGGCGGCCCGAAGCTGATGCCCAGGAACGGCTCGCCCACCATGCGGTTGCCCGACACGCCGCCCTCGCCGCCGAAGAATTCGGGAATCATCAGCGACATGGCAAACACCAGTTCGCCCACGCCCAGGGTGATCATCGCGAAGGTGGTGCCCGCCTTCTTGGTGGTGACGTAGCCCAGCAGCACGGCAAACAGCAAACCGGCCAGGCCGCCGACCAGCGGAATCAGCGACACCGGAATGGGCAGCTTGCCCGCCGACACGGCGTTGAGCGCGTGGATCGCCAGGAACGACCCCAGCCCCGAATACACCGCGTGGCCGAAACTCAGCATGCCGCCCTGGCCCAGCAGCATGTTGTATGACAGGCAGGCAATGATGGCGATGCCGATCTGCGACAGCAGCGTGATCGACAGGCTGCTGGACAGCACCAGCGGCGCGATCAGCAGCACCAGCGCAAAGCTGCTCCAGATGACCCAGCGGGCCAAATCCAGCGGACGGTAGCGATAGACGTTGGCGGCCATGCTCAACCCTCCCGCGTGCCCAGCAGGCCCTTGGGCCGGAAAATCAGGATCAGCACCAGCAGCAGATACGGCAGGATCGGCGCCACCTGCGACACGGTGAGCTTGACCAGCGAATTGGCCTGCGCCGCCGCGCCCAGCTGCACGCCCAGGCTGGCCAGCAGCGAGCCCAGCGAATAGTCCAGCGCCACGGCGAAGGTCTGCAACACGCCAATCAGCAGCGACGCCACGAAAGCCCCCGCGAGCGAGCCCATGCCACCCACCACCACCACTACGAAGATGATCGATCCGACCGTGGCGGCCATGGCCGGCTCGGTGAGAAAGGTGCTGCCGCCGATGACGCCCGCCAGCCCGGCCAGCGCAGAACCGGCGCCAAACACCAGCATGAACACGCGCGGCACGTTGTGGCCCAGCGCCTCGGCGGTCTCGGGGTGCGTCAGCGCGGCCTGAATCACCAGGCCGATGCGCGTGCGCGTCAGCAGCAGCCACACCGCCACCAGCATGACCACCGCCACCAGCATCATGAAACCGCGCGTGGCCGGAAACGGCGAGCACACCACGCGCACGGCGGCGTCGGCGGCGTGGCACAGCTCGGGCGCGGCGCGGCCCCAGACCACGCTCAGGCCTTCGGACGAGTGGTTGATGAGCGTGAACACCGGCCCCTGCAGCATGTCGGGCGGGCGAAATTCCAGCGCCAGCCGGCCCCAGATGAGCTGAACCACTTCCAGCACCACATAGGACAGGCCGAAGGTGATCAGCAACTCAGGCACGTGACCGAAGCGGTGCACGCGCCGCAGGCACAGCCGCTCGAACACGGCGCCCAGCGCACCCACCAGCAGCGGCGCCAGCACCAGTGCCGGCCAGAAGCCGGTGAACCGCGAGATGGTGTAGCCCAGGTAGGCACCCAGCATGTAGAAGCTGGCGTGCGCGAAGTTCAGCACGCCCATCATGCTGAAAATCAGCGTCAGGCCGGAACTCAGCATGAACAGCAACAGGCCGTAGCTCAGCCCGTTGAGCATCGAAATAAGGAAGAATTCCATGCGGGAGCTTGTGAATTTGGAACCAGCGCGACCTGATCGTCCGATGGCCGCGGAGCAGGCCACGCGGGGCCGCCGCGGAGCGGGCTTGGCCCGGCCGCCGGCGGCGTCCCCCCTCAGGGGGGAAGGCGCGTCAGCGCCTCAGGGGGGAGCTTACTTCGGCCGCTTCATCTGACAAGACGTCGGCGTGCTGGACACGTAGTTGGGATACTCCTTGACCGGCACCAGCGTCATGCCCGTGTTTTCGGGGCTGTACGGATTCTTGGCGTCGGCTTTTTGCCAGACCGACACATACAGCGGCTGCTGCAACTGGTGGTCGTTCTTGCGCATCTCGATCTCGCCGTTGTACGAGTTGGCCTTCAGGCCTTCCAGCACGGCGGCCACCTTCACCGGGTCGGTGGACTTGGCCTTGGCCATGGCCTCGCCCAGCAGCTGGTAAATGCGCGGGATGGAGCCAGTGTAGAAGTCGTCGTTGTACTTGGCCTTGAACTCGTCCATCCACTTCTGCATCTGGCCGCCCATGTTGTAGTGGTTGTAGGCCACCTGGTAGACGCGGCCTTCGCCGTTCTTGCCCAGGGCAGACGGCGTGCCAGTGACGCCCGTGTAATAGGTAAAGAACTTGCCGTTGTAGCCGCCCTCGTTGGCGGCCTTGATGAGCAGCGACAGGTCGGACCCCCAGTTGCCGGTGATCACGGTGTCGGCGCCCGACGCCTTGATCTTGGCGATGTAGGGCGCGAAGTCGCGCACCTGACCCAGCGGGTGCAGGTCTTCGCCAACGATCTGGATGTCGGGCCGCTTGCGCGCCAGGTTTTCCTTGGCGTACTTGGCCACCTGATGCCCGTGCGAATAGTTCTGGTTCATCAGGAACACCTTCTTCACATCGGGCAGATCCTTGATGTAGGTGGTCATGGCTTCCATCTTCATCGACGTGTCGGCGTCGAAGCGGAAGTGCCAGTAGCTGCACTTGCTGTTCGTCAGGTCGGGGTCGACCGCGGCGTCGTTCAGGTACAGCACTTCCTTGCCGGGGTTGCGCTCGTTGTGCTTGTTGACGGCGTCGATGATGGCCAGCGCCACCGAAGAGCCGTTGCCCTGGGCGATGTAGCGCACACCCTTGTCGATGGCGGCCTTCAGCGCGTTCAGGCTTTCGGCGGGGCTGAGCTTGTTGTCGATGGTCTCGAACTCGAACTTGACACCGGCCGGGTTGCCCTTGCCGCTGAATTTTTCGGCAAAGAACTTGTAGCTCTTGTCCTGGTTGGTGCCCACCGGGCCCATCAGGCCGGTGAGCGGGTCGATGCGCACGATCTTGACCACCTCGCCCTGCTGGGCGCAGGCCGCGCCGGCCGCCGCCAGCGCCACCGCGAACACCATCGATTTGACACGGTACTTCATGCTTGTCTCCTGCATATGCGTATTGAGGGATGCGCCGAGGGTATCGCCCCGCCTGGCACACGGCATCGGGTTTTGCCCTGAGCCACTGTCGCCTACGTGCCTGTGCGCTGGCACGCGGTGGTTGCTACATAAAATCTAGCGCCATAGCCAGAATCAGCAAGCGCCGACGGCCGATAAGACTCGGCGCCATCGGCGGCGGCTTACGCGCTGGGCAGCCGGTAATCCTTCAGCTGTTCGCGCAGCCGGGCCTTGAGCATCTTGCCGGTGGCGCCGATGGGAATCGAGTCGACGAACACCACGTCGTCCGGAATCTGCCACTTGGCCAGCTTGCCCTCGAAGAAGGCCAGCAGCTCGTCGCGCGTCACTTCGGCGCCGGGCTTCAGCGCCACGGCGACGATGGGCCGCTCGTCCCACTTGGGGTGCGGCATGCCGATGCACGCCGCCATGGCCACCGCCGGGTGCGCCATGGCGATGTTCTCGACGTCGATGGAGCTGATCCATTCGCCGCCCGACTTGATGACGTCCTTGCTGCGGTCGGTGATCTGCATGAAGCCATCCGCGTCGATGGTGGCCACGTCGCCGGTGGGGAACCAGCCACCCCGCAACGGGTCACCGCCCTCGCCCTTGAAGTAGCTGCCCAGAATCCACGGGCCCTTGACGTACAGATCGCCATAGGTCTTGCCGTCCCAGGGCAATTCCTGCTCGTCGGCGCCGACGATCTTCATGTCGACACCGAAGATGGCGCGGCCTTGCTTGAGGCGCAGCTTCATCTGATCGGCCTCGGGCAGGTCGCGGTGCTTTTCCTTCAGCGTGCACAGCGTGCCCAGCGGGCTCATCTCGGTCATGCCCCAGGCGTGCAGCACGTCCACGCCGTACTGGTTGCGGAAGGTGTCGATCATGGCCGGCGGGCAGGCCGAGCCGCCAATCACGGTGCGGTTCAGCGTCGAGAACTTCAGGTTGTTCTGCGCCATGTGGCCCAGCATCATCTGCCACACCGTGGGCACGCCGGCGGCGAAAGTCACCTTCTCGCCCTCGATCAGTTCGTAGACCGACTTGCCGTCGAGCGCGCCGCCCGGAAACACCACCTTGCACCCCGTCATGGCCGCCGAATAGGGCAGCCCCCAGGCGTTGACGTGGAACATCGGCACCACCGGCAGCACCGCGTCGCGCGCCGACAGCGACATCACGTCCGGCAGCGCCGCCGCGTAGGCGTGCAGCACGGTGGAGCGGTGGCTGTACAGCGCCGCCTTCGGGTGGCCCGTGGTGCCGCTGGTGTAGCACATGCTGGAGGCGGTGTTCTCGTCGAACACCGGCCAGTCGTAGCGGTCGGACTGGCTGCCGATCCACGCCTCGTAGCTGACCAGATGGGGGATGCCGGTGTCGGCCGGCAGCTTGTCGGCGTCGCACAGGGCAATCCACTGCTTGACGCCCGGGCAATGGGCCTGGATGCCCTTGACGATGGGCAGGAAGGTCATGTCGAAGCACAGGATGCGGTCTTCGGCGTGGTTGACGATCCAGGCGATCTGCTCGGGCAGCAGGCGCGGGTTGACGGTGTGCAGCACGCGGCCCGAGCCACTGACGCCAAAGTACAGCTCCAGGTGGCGGTAGCCGTTCCAGGCCAGCGTGCCGACGCGGTCGCCCGCCGCCAGGCCCGACGCATCGAGCGCATTGGCCACCTGCATGGCGCGGCGCCGCACATCGGCCCACGTATAGCGGTGGATGTCGCCTTCGACGCGGCGCGACACGATCTGGCCATCGCCATGGTGGCGCGCGGCGTGTTCGATCAGCGCGGAAATAAGCAGCGGATGGCTCTGCATCAAACCCAGCATGGTTTCTCCTGTCAAGGCGGGTATTTGTAAGTTCAATCGAAGCAAATACTAATCCATCGCTGCGCACCGGCGTGCCGCCTTGGCGACCGACCGCGCAGCATCGCCGGCGGTCGCCGGGCGCTTGAAGACTATCGTTGTGATAGCAATAAATCCTTTGATGAAAAGCGCTGGCGGCCTATTTCATTTGCCGCCAGCGCGTACGACCCTGCCCTGCCCGTTGCCATCGACCCCCCAACCCTGCGCGCGCGCCGCCAAGCGCCGACAATGCCGCCCATGCAGGACAGGCTGACTTCCCCGCCCCCGGCGACCGACCTGGGGCTTGACTGGCGCCATGGCTTCGAACGCCTGGGCACCGCCTTTCACACGCCGCTGGCGCCCATGCCGCTGCGCGACCCGTACTGGGTGGCGCACAGCGAAGGCATGGCGCGCGAGTTGGGTCTGGCCAACGAGGGCTGGCGCGCGCAGGACGCGCTGCAAGCCTTTGCCGGCAACCGCGTGCTGGCGGGCAGTCGCCCGCTGGCCAGCGTGTACAGCGGCCACCAGTTTGGCGTGTGGGCCGGCCAGCTGGGCGACGGGCGCGCCCACCTGCTGGGCGAAGTGCGCACGCCCGCGGGCGACTGGCTGGAGCTGCAGCTCAAGGGCAGCGGCCTCACGCCCTATTCGCGCATGGGCGACGGGCGCGCCGTGCTGCGCTCGTCGATCCGCGAATTTCTGGCCAGCGAGGCGATGCACGCGTTGGGCGTCCCCACCACCCGCGCGCTATGCATCACCGGGTCTGACCAGCCCGTGCGGCGCGAAACGGTCGAAACCGCGGCCGTCGTCACCCGCGTGGCGCCCAGCTTCATCCGCTTTGGCCATTTCGAGCATTTCAACGCCAACGGACAGGTGGACGAGCTGCGCCGGCTGAGCGATTACGTCATCGACCGCTTCTACCCCGACTGCCGCGCCGCGTCCAACCCCGTCGCCGCGCTGCTGGCGGCCGTCACCCGGCGCACCGCCGAGCTGATGGCCGACTGGCAGGCCGTGGGCTTCATGCACGGCGTGATGAACACCGACAACATGAGCATCCTGGGCCTGACCATCGACTATGGCCCGTTTCAGTTCATGGACGGCTTCGACCCCGCGCACATCTGCAACCACTCTGACCACAGCGGTCGCTACGCCTACCACCGCCAGCCGCAGATCGGCTACTGGAACTTGTTTGCGCTGGCCCAGGCGCTGATGCCGCTGATCGACGACCAGCAGGCGGCGCTGGACGCGCTGGAGCCGTACAAGACGCTGTTCGCCGCCGCGCTGGACCAGCGCATGGCCGCCAAGCTGGGCCTGCCGCAGGCCAGCGACGCGTCGCGCGCGCTGGTGCGCGAGGTGCTGGAGCTGATGGCGCAGGAGCGCACCGACTGGACCATCTTCTGGCGGCGCCTGTCCCATCACGTGGGCGGCGCACCGGCCGACACGGTGCACGAGCTGTTCGTCGACCGCGCGGCCATCGCCCGCTGGTTGCTACAGTATCAGGAGCTAATTGCCCAATATGATCGGGCGCTGGCGGCCGATTTGATGCTCAAGACCAACCCCGCCATCGTGCTGCGCAACCACATGGCCGAGGAAGTCATCGCCCGCGCGAAACTCAAGGACTTCCAGCCCATCCAAGACCTGCTGGCGCTGCTCGAAACGCCGTTCGACGAGCAGCCCGCACACCCGCGCTGGGCCGACTGGACCGGCTTTCCGCCCGACTGGGCTTCCCACATCCAGATAAGCTGCTCGTCATGAACCATCCCGTGCAAAAGACCGACGCCGAATGGCGCGCCCTGCTGGCCGAAAAAGGCGCCGAAGCGCCCGCCTACCAGGTCACCCGCCACGCCGCCACCGAGCGCCCCTATACCGGCAAGTACGAACAGCACTGGGCCGACGGCAGCTACCACTGCATCTGCTGCGGCGCCAAGCTGTTCGATTCCGACACCAAATTCGACGCCGGCTGCGGCTGGCCCAGTTTTTCGCTGGCCGTGCCCGGCGCCATTGAGGAGCGGCGCGACACCAGCCTGGGCATGGAGCGCGTCGAAACCGTCTGCGCCAAATGCGGCGCCCACCTGGGCCACGTGTTCCCGGACGGGCCGCAGCCCACGGGCCTGCGCTATTGCATGAATTCGGCGTCGCTGGACTTCCAGAAGCCCTGAGTCGCCCTTCCGCACGCCTTGCATGGCAGCGGCGACAATACCCTTGCGCGTTATACATGACACGCTCGGCGGTCGGCCGCCCTGCGCCGCCGCCATCCCGACTTCGTGATTCCCGATGAAACTGCTGCTCGACTTTTTGCCTTTGGTGCTGTTTTTTGTCGCGTACAAGATGTACGGCATCTACGTGGGCACGGCCGTGCTGATGGCGGCAACGGTGGCGCAGATGGCCATCATCTATGCCATCGACAAGAAGCTGACCACCATGCACAAGGCCACGCTGGCCTTGATCCTGATCTTTGGCGGGCTGACGCTGTTTCTGCAGGACGAACGCTTCATCAAATGGAAGCCCACGGTGCTCTACACCGCCATGGCCGTTGCGCTGGCGGTGGCGCTGTGGGCCTACCGCAAGAACTTCCTCAAGATGATGCTGGGCAGCCAGCTGGCCCTGCCCGACCCGGTGTGGAACCGGCTGACGCTGGCGTGGGTGCTGTACTGCCTGTTCATGGCCGCCATCAATGGCTACGTGGCGGCGTTTTTCTCGACCGACGCCTGGGCCAACTTCAAGCTGTGGGGCTATGTGTTTCCGCTGGCCTTCATCGTGGGCCAGGGCATTTACGTGGCGCGCCATCTCAGCGACGAAGCGCCGGCGGAGAAGACCGAATGACCACCCTGCCCCTGGCCGACCGCATGGCCGCGCGCCTGCGCGAGCAACTGCAGCCCACCCAGCTGGAGGTGCTGGACGAAAGCTGGCAGCACGAAGGCCACGCCGGCGCCAACGGCACCGGCTTGGGCACGCATTTCCGCGTGCGCATTGCGTCGCCGCATTTCGACGGCCGCCCGCGCGTGGCTCGGCACCGCATGGTGTACGCCGCGTTGCAGGACTTCATCGACCGCGATGGCGTGCACGCGTTGGCGATCGAAGCGACAGCCGCCTGAGCTGACGGGGCTTGCCCCTTCTGGCTTCGCGCAGGGGCATCACGCCAGCGGCCGGCACGGGTGCGTTCGCGGCGCTCGCCAGCGCGGCTTGTTCAAGACGCCATAATTACCTGTTTTCTTCGCCGCCACCGCGGCATCATCCCCTCCCGGCAGGGAGCTTTCCTCAGCCTGACCACATCATGAACAAGTCTCTCCTGGCCACCACCGCCACGGCCCTGCTGGCGGGCGCGCTGGCCCTTCCCGCCCTGGCCCAGAACGTCGCCATCGTCAACGGCAAACCGGTGCCCAAGGCGCGGCTGGACGCGCTGGCCACGCAGATCAAGGCCCAAGCCGCGCGCGCCGGCCAGCCCGTGCCGCCCGACGTGGAAAAGCAGTTGCGCGAAGAAGTCATTGCGCGCGAAATCTTCATGCAGGAAGCGCAGCGCCGCGGCCTGGAGGCGTCGCCCGATTTCCGCGCCAAGATGGATCTGGCGCGCCAGAGCGTGCTGATCAACGAGTTGTTCGCCGACTTCCAGGCCAAGAACACCGTGACCGACGCCGAAGCCAAGGCTGAGTACGACCGCGTGGTGGGCAGCCAGGCGCCCCAGGCCGGCGCCAAGGAATTCAAGGCGCGCCACATCCTGGTCGAGAAAGAAGACGAGGCCAAGGCCATCATCGCCCAGATCAAGAAAGGCGCCAAGTTCGACGACATCGCCAAGAAGCAGTCCAAGGACCCGGGCTCTGGTGCGCAAGGTGGCGACCTGGGCTGGGCCAACCCGCAAGGCTACGTGCCCGAGTTTGCCGACGCGCTGAAGAAGCTGGACAAGGGCCAGATGACCGACGCGCCCGTCAAGTCGCAGTTCGGCTGGCACGTGATTCGCGTCGACGACGTGCGCGAGGCCAAGGCGCCCGATCTGCCGCCCTTCGAGCAGGTCAAGCCGCAAATCGTGCAGCAAATGCAGCAGCAAAAGCTGGTGAAATACCAGGAAGACCTGCGTGCTAAGGCCAAGGTCGAATAAGCGCGCCGGCCGGCGCTGCGCCACGGGGCAGCCTTCGGGCTGCCCTTTTCTTTTGCTATCGAAAAAGAAGCGTACTGCGCTGATCCGCCAAGCGCTACAGGCCAGTTATTGCCTCAAGCCGCGCGCCACGCGCCCCACGCCATCAGCGCGCCGATCAGCACCGGCTGGTGCAGCATGTAGTAGCTCAGGCTCCAGCGCCCCAGCGGCGCGATGGCGCGCGACAGCGTGCCGGGGGTGCGCGCCATCGCGGCGCGCCAGCGCGGCCACTGCATCAGGCCTACGCCCAGCCACATCACGCCCAGCCAGGGCAGCAGTGGCACGTAGTCTTCGGTGATGGGCTTGTGCGTCACCAGCCCCAGCCAGTTGAGCCAGCGGCTGTCCAAAGCCGTCGCCCACCCGGCCGGCGCCTGCGTGCGCAGCCCCTCGCCCGCCAGCGGCGTGGCGGCGATCAGCAGCACGGCGCCCACCCACGGCACGGCGCCGCGCAGCCAGCCGCGCACCAGCAGCCAGCGCGTGATCAGCAGCATCACGGCCATGCCATGCAGCACGCCAAAGCTGATCCAGCTGTGGGGAAACATCAGCGCCGCCCCCGCAGTCACCAGCAGCGCACACCCTGCCACCTGCCCCCAACGGCGCCAAAAGCGCGGCCAGCTCTGCCCCTGCTGCACCGCCAGCGCCTGCCCCATGCCCGCGCACAGCAGAAACAGGCTGACGATGCCGGTGCGCTGCCCCGTCCACAGCGGGTCGGCGTAGAAGTTTTGGCGGATGTGGCCGAAGTGGTTCAGGTCGAAGGCGAAGTGGTAGGCCGTCATCCACAGCATGGCCGCGCCGCGCAGCGCGTCGATGCCGAAAAAACGGGTGGATGGGGCGGCCATGTCGGACAAGCGGCGCCGCGCCCGGGCAGTGCGGAGCATGACGCTGTAGGAAGAAGGCGAAAGCGGCAATCTTAGCGACCGCAGGCCGCCATGCGTGGCTAGCATCGACCCCGTCTGCCGGCCGATCTCTGCCGGCCGATCCGCCCCACCGGCGACGCTGTCCGTCATGAGCCCGAACCCTTCCCCATCCACCCGCCCGCCCCGCCGCACCCTGCTGCGCTGGGGCTTGGGGCTGGTCGCGGCCCTGCTGGTGGTGCTGGGCGCCGCCCTGGCGTGGCTGACCTGGAACGACTGGAACCGCTCGCGTGCCTGGGTGTCGCAGCAGGTGTCGCAGGCCATCGGGCGCGACTTCGAGATCCGCGGGCCGCTCGACGTCGACTGGCAGTGGCCGCAGAAGATGGAAACCGGCTGGCGCCGCTGGATCCCGACGCCGCTGGTCAACGCCGACGACGTGCTGATCGGCAACCCGCCCGACTTTCCGGCCAAGGGGCCGCACTTTGCCCACATCGGCCGCGCGTCGGCCGACATTGCCCTGCTGCCGCTGTTGGCGCGCCGCATCGACATCCGCAGCGTGACCTTGAGCGAGCCGGACGTGCGGCTGGAGCGCGTCGACAAGGAGCGCAACAACTGGACCTTCGACTTCCGCCGGCAGCCGGACGGCGCGCGCGGCCGCTGGAACGTCACGCTGGGCCGGCTGCTGCTGGACAAGGGGCAACTGGGCTATGAGGACGCCTTGCGCCAACTCAGTGTGTCCAGCACGGTCGAAACGCTGGCGCCAGACGCCACCGAAAACGGCCGTTACGGCGTGGGCTTTCAGTTTTCGGGCTGGCACGACAAGGCCGAGGTGCGCGGCAGCGGCAAGGCCGGGTCGCTGCTGTCGCTGTCTGAAGAACAGCTCGACTTTCCGCTGAAATTCGACGCCCGCGCCGGCCGCCTGGGCGCCACCGCCGAGGGCCACATCGCCAACCCGCGCCACCTGTCGGGCGTGGATTTCCAGGTCACGCTGCGCGGCGGCAGCCTGGCCGACCTGTATCCGCTGACCGGCATCGTGCTGCCCGACACGCCGCCGTTCAACACGCGTGGGCAACTGGTCGGCACGCTCAAGCCCGACGCCTCGGTGTGGGACTACCGCGGCTTCACCGGCACCGTGGGCAAGACCGATCTGGCCGGCGACGTGACCTACACGTCGCGCCAGCCGCGCCCGCTGCTCAAGGGCACGATGCGGTCCAAGCTGCTGCGGCTGGAAGACCTGGGCCCGGTGGTGGGCGCCAAGTCCAACAACCCGGAGCGCAGGCAGCGACCCGGCAAGGTGCTGCCCGACGACCCGTTCGACACCAGCCGCTGGAACAAGATGGACCTGGACCTGCAGTACACCGGCCAGCGCATCGAGCGCCCGCAGGCCGTGCCGCTGGACAGCCTGAAAGTCCACGCCTTCATGGAAGACGCGGTGCTGAAGCTGGCGCCGCTCGAATTCGGCGTGGCCAAGGGCCGCTTCAAGACGCAGGTGCTGATGAATTCGCGCGTCAAGCCGATGCAGGTGTCGGTGCGCGGCGACGTGCGCGACCTGCATCTGTCGTCGCTGTTTCCCAAGATCGAGCTGATGAAAAAGAGCCTGGGCGACGTCGATGGCGGCATTGCGCTGGATGGGCGCGGCAATTCGGTGTCGCAGATCCTGGCGTCGGCCAACGGCGAGGCGCGGTTGTACGTGCGCGAAGGCATAATGAGCCAGCTGCTGCTGGACATGGCGGGCCTGAACCTGGGCAGCGTCATTGTCACCCGTCTGTTCGGCGCCGACAAGGAAGTGCGCCTGCGCTGCGCCATCGCCGACGTGCCGATCCGCGGAGGCGTGGCCCACATGCAGAACGTGAAGATCAACACCGAAGAAGCGCTGATCGACATCACCGGCACCGCCGACATGCGCAACGAGCAGTTCGACATCGACGTCAACCCCAAGGCGTACGACCTGAAGTTCTTCTCGCTGCGCACACCGCTGGAAGTGCGCGGCCCGTTCATCAAGCCGCACGTGGGCGTACAGGCCGGTCCGCTGATCGTGCGCGCGGCCGCCGCGGTGGCGGCGCTGGCGGCGGCACCGGGCGCGTTGGTGCTGGTGCCCATTACCGTGCCGGGCGCCGAAGACAACGCCGACTGCGCTCCGCTGATGGCCAAGGCGGGGCAGCCCCCGAAGGCCGGCGTGCCGGCGCTGTCGGCATCGGCCGCCGCGCCCGCCACATCGGGCCGCAAGCCCGCCGCGCAAATGCCCGCAGCGGGCGAATTCTCGGGCGGGCAGCAGCGCTGATCACTGCCTCGCCCTCTGAGATAGCGCCTCGAAGGGCGTGCACTTGTGCCCGCGTTCAGCGTTCACTCGGGCAATGCTCGCCCTGCCGCCGAGGTCACGCGGGCACAAGTGACCGCCCTGCGGTAGAGCCTGGAAAGGCCACGTCCGCCACCTTTTTTGCTATCAATAAAATAGCTGCTCGCGCTGAACTGGCAAGCTTGACGTGCGGATTTGAACGATAATCCGCGCATGGCCCTGCCCCACCAGCTAGAACTGCTCAGCCCCGCGCGCGACGCCGACATCGGCATCGAGGCGGTGAACCACGGCGCCGACGCCGTCTACATTGGCGGTCCGGGCTTTGGCGCGCGCGCCAGCGCCGACAACAGCGTGGCCGATATCGAGCGCCTGGCGCGCCACGCGCACCGCTACGACGCACGCATCTTCGTCACGCTCAACACCATCCTGCGCGACGACGAGCTGGAACCCGCGCGCCGTCTGGCCTGGCAGGTGTACGAAGCCGGCGCCGACGCGCTGATCATCCAGGACATGGGCCTGCTGCAGCTTGACCTGCCGCCCATTCAGCTGCACGCCAGCACGCAGACCGACATTCGCACGCCCGCAAAGGCGCGCTTCCTGCAGGACGCGGGCCTGTCGCAGATCGTGCTGGCGCGCGAGCTGGACCTGGGCGAGATCGCCGCCATCCGCGACGCGCTGGACCCGGCGCGCTGCAGCATCGAATTCTTCATCCACGGCGCGCTGTGCGTGGCCTACAGCGGCCAGTGCTACATCAGCCACGCCCACACCGGCCGCAGCGCCAACCGGGGCGACTGCAGCCAGGCCTGCCGCCTGCCCTACCAGGTGCTGGACGCGCAGGGCCGCTTTGTCGCGCACGACGCGCACGTGCTGTCGATGAAGGACAACAACCAGTCGCTCAACCTGGCGCCGCTCATCGACGCCGGCGTGCGCAGCTTCAAGATCGAGGGCCGCTACAAGGACATGGGCTACGTGAAGAACATCACCGCCCACTACCGGCGGCTGTTCGACGAGATTCTCGACGCGCGGCCCGAGCTGGCGCGGGCCAGTTCAGGCCGCTGCACCTTCAGCTTCACGCCCGACCCGCAGCAGAACTTCAACCGCGAATTCACCGATTACTTTGTCAACGGCCGCCAGCAAGACATTGGCGCCTTCGACACGCCCAAGAACCCCGGCCAGCCGGTCGGCTTCGTCACCCGCGTGGCGGCCGACCATTTCGACCTGATGGCCGACGACCCCGCGCTGGTGCTGCACAACGGCGACGGCCTGTGCTACTGGGACGCGCAGAAGGCGCTGGTCGGCGCGCAGACCAACCGCGTCGAGGCGCTGGCGGGCGGCGCGTGGCGCGTGTTCCCCAAGGACCCGATGGGCGCTTTGCATGACCTGCGCAAGGGCACCGTGGTCAACCGCAACCGCCGCATGGACTGGACGCGCACGCTGGACAAGAAATCCGCCGACCGGCGCATTGGCGTGTGGCTGAAGCTGTCCGAAACGGCGGATGGCCTGCGGCTGGCCGCCACCGATGAAGATGGACACACGGCGGCAGCGCAGGTGCAGCTTGCGCACGATGCTCCCAAGGATGTAGCAGGCAGCGACGCCAAACTGCGCGAATCGCTGGGCAGGCTGGGCGAAACGCTGTTCACGCCGATCGACATCGCACTCGATCTGCCGCGCCCCTGGTTCGTGCCCGCCAGCGTGGCCAACGCGCTGCGGCGCGACGCCATCGCCGCGCTTGAAGCCGCCCGCGCCACCGCCTGGCAGCGCCTGCCGCGCGCCGTGCCGGTCGAGCCGCCAGCGCCCTACCCCGAGGATTCGCTCTCGTATCTGGCAAACGTGTTCAACCACGCCGCACGCGACTTCTACGCCCGGCACGGCGTGAAGGTGATCGACGCCGCTTACGAAAGCCACGAGGAAGAAGGCGAAGTCAGCCTGATGATCACCAAGCACTGCGTGCGCTATTCACTGAGCCTGTGCCCCAAGCAGGCCAAGGGCGTGATCGGCGTCAAGGGCACCGTCAAGGCCGAACCTTTGCAACTGATCAACGGCAAGGAAAGGCTGACCCTGCGCTTCGACTGCAAGCCGTGCGAGATGCACGTCATGGGCAAGATCAAGCGCGGCGTGCTGCAAGCCGGCGCGCGCGACGCCGCCGAGCACGCGCTGCGCTTTTACCGGCGACGGCCGGTGACGCCCGCCATGACCGATTGAAATGGCCGCTGGCGCGCGCCACCATGGCGCGAGCAGCTATCATTTTTGGATCAACCCAACAGCCGGACGCATAGGACGCAGAGATTTCGCAGAGGACGCAGAAAAACCAGATAGAACATCTTCGGGCTGTTTCTTTTGCGTCCTTCGCGAACCCTTTGCGTCCTTCGCGTCTGGTTTTCGGTTACCTCTCAAATTCGCCATCGTTCTGAACCCAAGCTTTGAAAGACCCCATGAAAATCCTGCTCCCCGTCGACGGCACCGAACTGTCCCTGCACGAAACGCGTTTTGCCCTGCAACTGCTGCGCCAGGGTCTGCAGGCCAGCTTTGTGCTGGCCAACGTGCAAGAGCCAGCCAGCTTCTATGAAATGGTGACGGCCAGCTCGCCCGAGCTGATCGAGGGCGCCGCGATGGAAGCGGGTGAAGACCTGATGGAGCCGTCGGCCCGCCTGCTGCGCGACGCCGGCGTGCCTTTCGAGACCGCCGTGGTGCAAGGCGATCCGGCGCAGGCGATGCTGGAGCTGATCGAGCAGTTTGGTTGCGACATGGTCGTCATGGGCAGCCGCGCGCTCGGGCCGGTGCGCCGCTGGCTCGAAGGCGGATCGACGTCGCAGCGGCTGGTGCAAAGCTCGCCCGTGCCGGTGCTGCTGGTCACGCCGCCGGAGCCGGTGGCAGAAGGCGCCTGATCTGGCGATCTTTTGTGCGCCAGCGCTGATCCCTTCTGCCTGTCCAACTATTTTATCGATAGCGCCGGCGCACGGCCGTTTCAAGCCACGCCCAGCGCCCGCAAGCCCGCCGCCGTGGCAGCGGCGATGACAATGACCAGCAGGAACGGCGCGCGCAGCATCAGCGCGACCACGGCCGCCACCAGCCCGGCGGCGCGCGCATCCAGCACCACCCGGCCGCCGCCGTCGAAGGTTTGCACGGCCACCAGCGCCGCCAGCAGCGCCACCGGCAGGTAGGCCATCATGCGGCCCACCAGCGGCCCGGCCAGCCAGCGCTGCGGCACCAGAAAGCCCGCGAACTTGGTGGCCCAGGACAGCAAGCCGGCCAGGATCACAGCGCTCCAGGCGCTCATGGGCGGCGCTCCTGCAGCGCCGCGGCTTCACGGCCCGCCACCCAGTTGGGCCGCGCGCCAGCCAGCACCGCCACCAGCGCGGCCAGCAAAATCGGCACGCCCGGCGGCACCCAGGGCGTGGCCAGCAGCGCCACCGCCGCCGCGCCCACCGCGATGCGGCGCGCCGCGCGCGAGGCCAGGCGGGGCCAAAGCAACGCCATAAACGCACCCGACGCGGCAGCATCCAGCCCCCACGCCTTGGGGTCACCCAGCGCATTGCCCAGCAGCGCGCCGGCTAGCGTCATCGCGTTCCAGAACACATACACCGACCAGCCCGTGGCCCAGAAGCCCACGCGCTGCTGCGCCGGTTCGGCCTGCGCCAGCGCGACGGCGGTCGATTCGTCGATGGTCAGCTGTGCCGCCACCGCGCGCGTCACCCCGCGCGGCCGCAGCACACGCGCCATCTGCACCCCGTAAAAACCGTTGCGCAAGCCCAGCAAGGTGCTGGCCGCCACCGCCGCCGCGCCCGAGCCGCCCGACGCCAGCACGCCGATCAACGCGAACTGCGAGCCCCCCGAAAACAGCAGCGCCGACAGCGCCACCGCCTGCCACACGTTCAGCCCCGCCGCCACCGCCAGCGCGCCGAAGCTGAGGCCGTACAAGCCGGTGGCAAAGCCCACCGCCAGGCCCTGGCGGGCGGCGGGACGGGTTTCAGGGGTCAGGGGGAACATGGGAAACCACGAGAAAACAGCCGGACGCGAAGGACGCAAAGGATTCGCGAAGGACGCGAAAGAACAGCCAAAAGACGGTTTTTTGACATTTTTGCGTCCTTCGCGAAATTTTCGCGCCCTTCGCGTCCGAATGTCCGGATGCCGACTTCACCCCACCCAGCGCCGTGCATTGCGCCAGATCTGCATCCACGGGCTCAAGTCGCTGGGCGGCAGCGGCGTGTAACTCATCTGGATGTTGCGGAACACGCGCTCGGGGTGCGGCATCAACGCGGTGAAGCGGCCGTCGGCCGTGGTCACCGCCGTCAGGCCGCCGGGGCTGCCGTTGGGGTTGAAGGGGTAGGCTTCGGTGGCGGCGCCGGTGTTGTCCACATAGCGCATGGCGGCGATGACGTTGGCCTGATCGCCGCGCGCGCTGAAGTTGGCAAAGCCCTCGCCATGTGCCACCGCGATCGGCACGCGGCTGCCGGCCATGCCGGTGAAGAACAGGCTGGGTGAATCCAGCACCTCGACCAGCGACAGGCGCGCCTCGAAGCGCTCGCTGACGTTGGTGGTGAAGCGCGGCCAGGCCTCGGCGCCGGGGATGATGTCGGCCAACTCGGCAAACATCTGGCAGCCGTTGCACACGCCCAGGCCGAAGGTGTCGCCGCGTGCGAAAAAGCCCTTGAACTGGTCCGACAGCGCGGGGTTGAAGGTGATGGAGCGCGCCCAGCCGACACCTGCGCCCAGCGTATCGCCGTAGCTGAAGCCGCCGCAGGCGACCAGGCCCTTGAAATCCGACAGCTTGGCGCGACCGGTTTGCAGGTCGGTCATGTGCACGTCGAAGGCTTCGAAGCCCGCCTCGGTGAAGGCGTAGGCCATCTCGACGTGCGAGTTGACGCCCTGCTCGCGCAGGATGGCGACCTTGGGTCTGGCGACCGAGAGGTTGAGCGTTGGGCGTTGGGCGTTGGACGCGCCACCCTCACCCCTGCCCTCTCCCGCATGCGGGAGAGGGAGTAAATCTCCGGCGCCCGGCTGTTGGCTCACTCGCCCCTCTGGGGAGAGGGCTGGGGTGAGGGGCTGCCGCGCATCGCCAAGCACTTCATTTTTAATAGCTGCTTGCGCTTGCCCCACCTGCGCCAGGGCCATTTTGTGCTTCAAATCATCGCTGAGCAGCACGTTCAAACCCGGGTCGTGTGGATCGCCCACCGCCGCGTGCTCGGCATCGGCGCAGGCGGGGTTGTCGCGCCCCTGCGCGATCTTCCAGCTGACGCTGTCCCACACCTGCTGCAGGTCGTGCAGGCTGGCGCTGAAGATTTCCTTGGCATCGCGCCAGATGCTCAATTGGCCCTTGCCTTTTTCGATGCTTGATGCGGATGGCCGCGTCTTGCCGATGAAGTGGCTGTGCTTGCTCAAACCATGCCCGCGCAGCGCCTGCATGACGGCGTTGCGCTCGTCCGTGCGCACTTGCAGCACCACGCCCAGCTCTTCGCTGAACAGGGCTTTCAGCGTCAGCTCGTCGCGCCGCGCGCTGACCTGGCTGGCCCAGTTCTTGGCGTCGCCGTAGTCGGCGCGGCTGTCGCTGATGCCGTCGCCCTCGGTCACCAGCATGTCGACGTTCAGCGCCACGCCGACTTGGCCAGCAAAGGCCATTTCGGCCGCGGCTGCCAGCAGGCCGCCGTCGCTGCGGTCGTGGTAGGCGAGGATTTTGTTCTCGGCGCGCAACTGGTTGACGGCGGCGACCAGCGCTTTCAAATCCTGCGCGTCATCCAGATCGGGCACGCCGTCTTGCACGGGGCAGCCGCTTTGTCCCAGCGCCTGCGCCAGCACGCTGCCAGCCAGGCGGTGACGGCCACGGCCCAGGTCGATCAGCACCAGCGTGGTGTCTTCGGTATCGCGGTTCAGTTGCGGCGTGAGCGTGCGGCGCACGTCGGCAAGAGAAGCAAAGGCGCTGACGATCAGGCTGACGGGCGAGGTCACTTTCTTCGCGGCACCGGTCTCGTCCTGCCACTGCGTGCGCATCGACAGGCTGTCCTTGCCGACGGGGATCGACACGCCTAGCGCCGGGCACAGTTCCATGCCGACGGCCTTCACCGTGGCGTACAGCGCGGCATCCTCGCCCGGCTCGCCGCAGGCGGCCATCCAGTTGGCGGACAGCTTCACGCGCTCCAGCTCGATGGGCGCGGCCAGCAGGTTGGTGATGGCCTCGGCCACTGCCATGCGGCCCGATGCGGGCGCATCCAGCGCGGCCAGCGGCGTGCGCTCGCCCATGCTCATGGCCTCGCCCGCGAAGCCCTTGAAATCGGCCAGCGTGACGGCGCAATCGGCCACCGGCACCTGCCACGGCCCGACCATCTGGTCGCGGTGCGTCAGGCCGCCCACGCTGCGGTCGCCAATGGTGATGAGAAAGCGCTTGCTGGCGACGGTGGGGTGGCTCAGGACTTTGATGACGGCGTCTTGCAGGGTCACGCCGTCGAGGTTGAGGGGAGTGAACTCGCGCGGCACGGTCTGCACGTCGCGGTGCATTTTTGGGGGCTTGCCGAGCAGCACGTCCATGGGCATGTCGACGGCCGCACCACCCTCACCCCTGCCCTCTCCCGCCAGCGGGAGAGGGAGTGACACCGCGCCGCCGCCTTCTTCGCCCCCGGTCTTGTCCCCTCGCCCCTCCGGGGAGAGGGTGGGGGTGAGGGGCAGCTGCGCTTCCTCCACAACCAGTTGCCGCGCCTCGGTTGCCACCCCCACCACCGCAAACGGGCAGCGCTCGCGCACGCACAGCGCCTCGAACAGCGGTAGCGACTCGGGCGCGATGGCCATCACGTAGCGCTCCTGGCTCTCGTTGCACCAGATTTCCTTGGGCGCCAGGCCGCTTTCTTCCAGCGGCACGGCGCGCAGGTCAAAGCGCGCGCCGCGGCCAGCGTCGTTGGTCAATTCAGGGAAGGCGTTCGACAAGCCGCCCGCGCCCACGTCATGGATGGCCAGGATCGGGTTGTCGGCCCCCAGCGCCTGGCACTGCGTGATGACCTCTTGCGCGCGGCGCTCGATCTCGGGGTTGCCGCGCTGCACCGAATCAAAGTCCAGGTGCGCCGCATTGGCGCCGCTGGCCAACGAACTTGCCGCGCCGCCGCCCATGCCGATGCGCATGCCGGGGCCGCCCAGTTGAATCAACAGGCTGCCGGCGGGAAACTCGATCTTTTGCGTCAGCCGCGCGTCGATGCTGCCCACACCGCCGGCGATCATGATGGGCTTGTGATAGCCGCGAATCACTTTGTCGTGAGCCCCGCCCACTTCCAGCTCGTATTCGCGGAAGTAGCCGGCCAGGTTGGGGCGGCCAAATTCGTTGTTGAACGCCGCGCCGCCCAGCGGCCCCTCGGTCATGATTTGCAGCGGGCTGGCCATGTGTTCGGGCTTGCCGACCGTGGATTCCCACAGCTTGCTCACAGTGAATCCGGTCAGCCCCGCCTTGGGCCGCGCGCCGCGCCCGGTGGCGCCTTCGTCACGGATTTCGCCGCCCGCACCGGTGCTGGCGCCGGGGAAGGGGCTGATGGCCGTGGGGTGGTTGTGTGTTTCCACCTTCATCAGCACGTGGCGCGTTTCGCTTTGCTTTTGATAGCTGGCCGCGCTTGTCCCGACTGCGCCAGCGGCCGATTTGGCTTGAAACGCTTCAACCGAGTGCCCGTCCATCACCGCCGCGTTGTCGCTGTAAGCCACCACGGTGTGCTGCGGGTTCTGCTGGTGCGTGTGGCGGATCATGCCGAACAGGCTCTTGTCCTGCGGCACACCGTCGATGGTGAACTGCGCGTTGAAGATCTTGTGCCGGCAATGCTCGCTGTTGGCCTGCGCAAACATCATCAGCTCCACGTCCGTCGGGTTGCGGCCCAGTTGGGTGAAGGCTTGCAGCAGGTAATCGATCTCGTCGGCGGCCAGCGCCAGGCCCCAATCGGTGTTGGCCTGCTCCAGCGCCGCGCGGCCGCCGGCCAGCACATCGACGTGCGCCAGCGGCTCGGGGTGCAGTTCGGTGAACAGGGCTTTGGCTTCGTCGCGCGAGGCCAGCACGCTCTCGGTCATGCGGTCGTGCAGCAGCGCGGCGATGGCGTCCAAATCACTTTTTGATAGCTGGTTGCGCCCGACCAGCTTGCGCTTGAGGCCGATTTGGTATTCAACGATGCGTTCGACGCGGTGCAGGCCCAGCCCGCAGTTGCGTGCAATGTCGGACGCCTTCGACGCCCATGGCGACACCGTGCCAAGGCGCGGCGCCACCACGACCCGCGCGTCCGGCGCGGCGCCCGCGTCCGCAAACGGCTCGCCGTAAGTCAGCAGCGCGCCCAGGCGCGCCAAGGTTTCGCTGCCCGGTGCTTCATCAAACCCTGCCAGGTGGACGTAGCGCGCGCGGAGGGTTTCGATGGCGGGGTGGATCGCCTGCAGGCGCGGCAGCAGCTGGCGGGCGCGAAAGTCGCTGAGGGCGTTGCCGCCGTCGAAGAAATGGAGGTTCATCGCAAACGTGGTTAAGCAGGGGTCTCGATATGGCGCTGGCGCTCGGCGTCGGTGGCCAGCAGCATCGGCAGGCCGCGGTCAAAGCTGAGCAGCTTCATGCCGTTCTGCACGGCCGTGGCCAGCAGCCAGGCGTCTGTCACCTGCCGGTGGCCCATCAGGCCGCCGGAGCAGGTGGCGAGCACGGCCGCCAGGTCGGGCGCGGTGTCGATGTAGCGGTGTTTGGGGTGCGCGGTGTTGCGCAGCAGCAATTCGGCCACCTCGCCCATGGCCAGCGCACGGCCCGCCATGACGGGTTGGCACAGCAGCCGCACAAACGCCGCCTGCGTGAAGGCGCAGGTGGCCCAGCCGCCACGGGCGTGGCGGCCAAACCAGTCGCGCATGCGTTCGTGGTGTTCGTGCGGCGGCCAGCACAACGCGATCAGCGCGTTGGCGTCAAGCAGGTGGCTCAAGGCGTGTCGTCCAGCAAGGCCTTGACTTGCGCGGCGGTGACGCGCGGGGTGTCGGGCGGCAAGTCGTACACCCAGATGCCGTTTTTCTGCACCAGCGCCAGACGCTGCTCGGTGGACTGGCGGATCAGCTCCGACACGGCCTGCCCGAGCTTGAGCGCGCGCGCCTGGGCATACGCCTGCGCGGCGGCAAATGCATCGCTTTCGAGGGTGATGGTCGTGCGCATTTGATGCACTCCTGTGAATTTGATGCGATTTTACCGCGCATGCATCAAATTGACGGCGACCGCGGTCGCGCTGCCCGGTAGGCGCGCCAAGCAACGATCAGCACCCGCAACGATAATTCGCCCCATGACGATCACGATCAAGGACGCCGCCGGCATTGCCGGCATGCGCGAAGCGTGCCGCATCGCCTCGCAGGTGCTGGACGACATCACGCCCCACATTCGCCCCGGCATCACCACGCTGGAAATCGACCGCCTGTCGGCCGAAAGCATGGCCCGCCACGGCACGCGCTCGGCCACCGTGGGTTACCAGCCGCCCGGCTACCCGCCCTACCCCGGCCACGTGTGCACCTCGGTCAACCACGTGGTGTGCCACGGCATCCCAGGCGACAAGCCGCTGAAAAAAGGCGACATCGTCAACGTGGATGTGACGGTCATCACCCAGGACGGCTGGTACGGCGACAACAGCCGCATGTTCGAGATTGGCGAGGTGTCGATTGCCGCCAAGCGCCTGTGCGCGCTGACCTTCGACGCCATGTGGCTGGGCATCGAGCAGGTCAAGCCCGGCGCGCGGCTGGGCGACATTGGCCATGCCATCCAGAAGTTCGTCGAAGGCCATGGCCTGTCGGTGGTGCGCGAGTTTTGCGGCCACGGCATCGGCCAGAAGTTCCACGAAGACCCGCAGGTGCTGCACTACGGCAAGCCGGGCACGGGCGAAGAACTGGTGCCGGGCATGACCTTCACCATCGAGCCCATGATCAACATCGGCCGGCGCGATATCAAGGAGATGAACGACGGCTGGACCATCGTCACCCGCGACCGCAGCCTGTCGGCGCAGTGGGAACACACGGTGCTGGTCACGCCCACCGGCTACGAGGTGCTGACGCTGTCGGCCGGCAGCCCGGCCACGCCGGACTTCGTCAAGGGCATGGCGGCCACGGCGGCCTGAACGGCGGGCAACCCGCGATGCCGGTCGCACCCGCCGCCACCGATCCGCGCATTCCTGCGCTGCGCGCGCAGTACCGCGAGCAAAAGCAGGCCCTGTTCGACGGTCTGCGCAGCGGTCCGGGCACGCGCGGCATTCGCGGCGCGCTGGCCCGCCTGGCCGGGCTGACCGACGAGACGCTGCGCGGCCTGTGGCGGCTGGACGGCTTCGACGACCGCTTTGCGCTGGCGGCGGTGGGCGGCTATGGGCGGGGCGAGCTGTTCCCGTATTCCGACGTCGACGTGCTGCTGCTGCTGCCCGAAGGCAGCGACCCCGCGCACGACGACGCGCTGCGCCAGCGCATCGAAACCTTCATCGGCCAGTGCTGGGACGTGGGGCTGGAGATCGGCTCCAGCGTGCGCACGGTGGACGAATGCCTGGCGCAGGCGGCGGGCGACGTCACGGTGCAGACGGCGCTGCTGGAGGCGCGCCTGATCGTCGGCAACCGCGCGTTGTTTGGCGACTTCCAGGCGCGTTTTACGACGCGGCTGGACGCGCTGGACTTCTTTGGCGCCAAGCGGCTCGAAATGGGTCAGCGCCACGTCAAGTACGAAGACACGCCCTACGCGCTGGAGCCCAACATCAAGGAATCGCCCGGCGGGTTGCGCGACCTGCAGGTCATCCTGTGGACGGCGCTGGCCGCGGGCATTGGCGGGCGCTGGGAAGACCTGCACCGCGCGGGCCTGGTGACGGCGCATGAATTGCGACAGCTGCGCCACAACGAATCGGTGCTGTCGGCCATCCGCACGCGGCTGCACCTGATCGCCGGCCGGCGCGAGGACCGGCTGGTGTTCGACCTGCAGAACGCGGTGGCCGAATCGTTCGGCTTCCAGCATCGCCACGCCGCCGACGGCCGCATCATGCTGCGTTCCAGCGAAGTGCTGATGCGCCGCTATTACTGGGCCGCCAAGGCCGTGACGCAGCTCAACCAGATCCTGCTGCAGAACATCGAGGAGCACCTGCGCGCCGCGCGTGGCGAGCCGGCGCCGCCGCTGCGCCGCATCAACGATCGCTTCTTCGACCGCGACGCGCTGATCGAGGTCGCCAGCGACGACCTGTACCAGCGCGAGCCGCACGCCATCCTCGAAACCTTTCTGCTGTACGCGCAGACGCCCGGCCTGAAGGGGCTGTCGGCGCGCACGCTGCGGGCGCTGTACAACGCCCGCACGGTGATGAACCAGAGCTTTCGCACCGACCCGGTCAACCGCCGCACCTTTCTGGCCATCCTGCAGCAGCCGCAGGGCATCACGCACGCCTTTCGGCTGATGAACGGCACCAGCGTGCTGGGGCGCTACCTGTGGGTGTTCCGCCGCATCGTGGGGCAAATGCAGCACGATTTGTTCCACGTCTACACGGTGGACCAGCACATCCTGATGGTGTTGCGCAACATGCGCCGCTTCTTCATCGCCGAGCATGCGCACGAATACCCGTTCTGCTCGCAGCTGGCGGCCGGTTGGGACAAGCCGTGGATCCTCTACACCGCCGCGCTGTTTCACGACATTGCCAAAGGGCGCGGCGGCGACCATTCTGACCTGGGCGCCATGGAGGTGCGGCGCTTTTGCCGCGACCACGGCGTGCAGCAGGCCGACGCCAAGCTGATTGAATTCCTCGTCAGCCACCATCTGCTGATGACGCGCATCGCCCAGAAGGAAGACCTGAGCGACCCGGAGGTGATCCAGTCCTTCGCCAACGTGGTCGGCAACGAGCGCTACCTGACGGCGCTGTACCTGTTGACGGTGGCCGACGTGCGCGGCACCAGCCCCAAGGTGTGGAACGCCTGGAAGGGCAAGCTGCTGGAAGACCTGTACAAGCTGACGGTGCGGGCGCTGGGCGGCCGCGCACCCGACGCCAACGCCGTCATCGAATCGCGCAAGCGCGAGGCGCTGATCCAGCTGGCGCTGGCCTCCGAGCCGCACCAGTCGCACAAGGCGCTGTGGGACACGCTGGACGTGAGCTATTTCATGCGCCACGACGCCGGCGACATTGCCTGGCATACGCGCCATCTGGCGCGCCACGTGCGGTCGTCAGCAGCTATCAAATCAGAAGCAGAAGACGGCGCTGGCAAGGCGCTGGGCGCTGAAACGTCGCCAAGAACCATCGTGCGCGCCCGGCTCTCGCCCGTCGGTGAAGGGCTGCAGGTGCTGGTCTACGCCAGCGACCGGCCCGATCTGTTTGCGCGCATCTGCGGCTACTTCGACCGCGCGGGCTTTTCTATTCTGGACGCCAAGATCCACACCACGCGCAACGGCTTCGCGCTCGACACCTTCCAGATCGTCAGCCCGCTGGTGCCCGACCACTACCGCGAGTTCATCGGCATGGTCGAGTCCGACCTGCCGCCGGCCATCGACAGCCAGGTGGCGCTGCCCCCGCCGCGCCTGGGCCGGGTGTCGCGCCGGGTCAAGAGTTTTCCGGTGGCGCCGCGCATCGACCTGCGCCCCGACGAAAAGGCGCAGCGCTGGCTGCTCACCGTCACCACCAGCGACCGCGTTGGCCTGCTCTACAGCATCGCCCGCGTGCTGGCCGCCCACCAGATCGACCTGGAGCTGGCCAAGATCACCACGCTGGGCGAACGGGTCGAGGACATGTTCCTGCTGCAGGGTGCGCAGCTGCAGCACAACAAGACGCAACTGGCCATCGAGCAGGAATTGCTGGCCGTGCTGGAGCACAACTGATTGCTGCCAAAGCGATCAACTTGACACCTTGCTGTTTCATCCTCGTTCCCGCGAAGGCGGGAATCCAGTGGTGCTGCCCAAGAGAAACTGCCGGTGAATGCATGGATTCCCGCCTTCGCGGGAATGACATGTCTTTTCAAGCCGTTTGATTGCGAAGCACTAAGCCCGCAGGCAGCCGGCAGGATCACCCCCCAGCGCGCGCCAGTCGCGGAAATAGCTTCTCTGCATTGCCGCGGTCGATGGCATGGCGCTGCGCGGGCGTGAGCGCATATTCGTCCAGCAGCCGCGCGAAGTGCAAGGAACGGGCATGCGGCGCAAAGGGCCAGTCGCTGCCGTAGGTGATGCGTGCGGGGTCGGCAAAAGCCAACAGGCTGGGCAGCGCGTAGGGGCTGCTGGAAAGCGCCAGGTCGAAGTAGAAGCGCCTGAGGCGCGCCAGGCCCTGAGCCGTGTCTTCGCCGCTGTCGGAGCAGGCCCGCGCCATGCGCTCGGCCGCGAACGGCACGAAGCCGCCCGCGTGCGACAGGATGATCTTGAGATCCGGGTAGCGCTCCAGGCAACCCGTGCGCGCCAGGTTGATTGCCGCGCGCGTGGTGTCCAGCAGAAAGTCGGCCACGAACGGTGCGATACCGGGCACCGGTGGCGTGGGCAGCGACGACGGGTGAACGAATACCACGGCCTGGCGCGCATTCAGCGCGGCCATCAGCGGCTCCCACGCCGGATCGCCCAGATAGGTGCCGTTGACGTTGGCCAGCAGCACCACGCCGTCGGCGCCCAGATGATCGAGCGCATGCTCGGCTTCGGCGATGGCGCCGGCCACGTGGGGCAGCGTGAGCGTGGCGAAGTAGCCAAAGCGCGCGGGGTCATGCCGCATCACGCTGGCGGCAAATTCGTTGACCTCGCGCGCCTTGTCGCGTGCTTCGGTGTCGTCGCCCAGGTGCACGCCGGGTGTCGACACCGACAGGATGGCGCTGGCGATGCCCGCGCCGTGCATCAGCTCCTGCGCGCCGTCCACGCTCCAGTGCGGGATGGCGCGGCCGCCGGCGTTCAGCCCGCGCGCGGCCAGCCACGCGGCATACGTCGGGGGCACGATGTGCTGGTGGGTGTCGATGCGCACCGGTTGGTCAGCATGGGTCATGGCGGTCCTCACTCAGCCTGCAGGCCGGCCTGCCGGGCAGCGCCTGCCCACATCTTTTTCTCGCGCGCCAGAAACTGCCGTGCCTCGGCCACGCTGCCCCCTACCGGGTAGGTGGCCGTGGTCTGCAGCTTCTGGATCAACGCGGGCGACTTCAGCGCCGCGTTCACCGCTTCGTTCAGTGCCTGGATGCGCGCGGGCGGCGTGCCCTTGCCGGCGAACAGCATGAACCAGCCCGACAAATCGAGACCCGGCACCGTGTCGCGAGCCAGCGGAAAGCCTTCCAGGCCCGGCAACACGCGGTTCGATGTAACGGCCAGCGCTTGCATGCGCCCGGCCCTGACCAGGGGCAGCAAGGGTGCAATGCCATCCACCGACACCTGCGTGTCGCCGCCCACCACCGCCTGTATCGCCTGCCCGCTGGTGCCCATGGGCACGTTGCGGATGCGCACGCCGCTCATCTGCTCCAGCAATTCGCCCGACAGGTGCGGCACCGACCCCCGTGACGGGCTTCCCAGTGTCAGTTCATCCGGCTTGCCCTTGGCCTGCGCCAGCAAGTCGCCCAGCGTCTTGATGCCGGACTTGGGGTTGGCGACGAACAGCATCGGCGTGTCCGCCACCACCGCGACGGTTTCGAAATCCTTTTCCATGTCGTATTTGGCGGCGCGATACAGCAGCGGCGTCAGCGTGACCACTGCGGCCTGCGCCAGCAGCAAGGTGTTGCCATCGGGGCGTGCCGACTTGGCGGCCATGGTGGCCACGATGCCGCCCGCGCCGGGACGGTTGTCCACCACCACCGGCTGGTTCAGTCGCGGCTGTAACTCGTCCGCCAGCAGGCGCGCCACGATGTCGGGCGCGCTGCCGGCGGCCGACGGCACCACCAGCGTTAGCGGCGCCGCCGCGTGGGCGCCTGCCGCCCACATGGCCGCGGTGGCCCACATCGCCCCAATGAACGCGCGTTTGCGCATGGCTTGTCTCCTTCTTGGTAATGGGGCCGCCGCGCCATGCGGACGGCCACACGACACCAAGCTTAGAAGGCGCGAGAATTCGCGTCTACCGGATTCAACGCATAAGCCAAATCGACGCCATGGATATCAGAACCATCGACCTGAACCTGCTTCCCGTGCTGGACGCCCTGCTGCGCCAGCAAAGCGTGACGCTGGCTGCGCGCGAGCTGGACATGAGCCAGTCGGCCCTGAGCGCCGCGCTGGCGCGCCTGCGCAAACTGCTGGGCGACGAGTTGTTCGTGCGCACCGGGCGCGGCCTGCTGCCCACGCCGCGCGCCAGCGCCCTGGCCGAGCCGGTGGTGACGATTCTGGAGCAGGTGCGGGAGCGCGTGTTGCATGGCGGCGCGTTCGATCCCGCCACCGCGCGGCGCGCGTTTCGCATCCTGCTGTCCGACGTGGGCGCCTATGTGCTGCTGCCGCGGCTGGTGCGCGCGGTGCGGGCGCAGGCCCCGGGCGTGTCGCTGACCTTGCGCCCGCTCACCGGCACCGATATTGCCGCCGACCTGGCCGATGGCCGCATCGACCTTGCCGTGGGCAGCTACCCTGGGTTGCCCGAGTCGCTGTTTCAGCGCCGCCTTTTCGAACGGCACTTCGTCGGACTGGTGCGGCGAGACCACCCGCTGGCCGGCCGGCGCCCGACGCTGCGCGGCTTTGCCGCCGCCCCACAATTGGTGGTGCGCATGACGTCCGGCATTCAGGAACACATAGACGCCGTGCTGGCCGCGCGGCGGCTGGCGCGGCGCGATGTGCTGGAGCTGCCTTCATACCTGATGGTGCCGCCGCTGCTGCTGGCCACCGATTTTCTGGCCGTGCTGCCGGGCCAGTTGGCCGACGCCTTCATGCACGAAGCCGCGTTGTCACCGGTCGACCTGCCGCTGGCGCTGCCGCGCAGCACCATCCGGATGCACTGGCACCGGCGCTATCACGACGACGCCGGCAACACATGGTTGCGCGATCTGGTGGCAGCAGAGCTGACCGACGGTTAGCCGTGCGCGCGATGGGGGCCGGCGCGTGATTGCGCCGCCGCGTGTCCGTGCCCGTGCCCGTGCCCGTGCCCGTGCCCATGGTCATGGTCATGGTCATGGTCATGCCGATGTTCCGCCTGATGACCGTGCGCGTGCGCCGGGGGCGGCGGCATGGGGCCGGGGTGGGCCAGGCTGCAGTCGGGGTGCGGCGCGTCGTCGTTCCAGTCGATGGCGACCGTGACGTGCTCGATCGAAAACCGCCCTTTCACCGCGTGTTCGACGGCGCGCGAAACGATGCGCGCATCGTCGTCCTCGACCAGCCGCACGTGCAGCGTGGCCAGCGCACGGCCCGACGTGATCTGCCACACGTGCACATGGCGCACTTCGGCCACGCCGGTCACGGTGTCCATCAGGTAGGCGGCGATCTGCTCCGGTGCGGCGTGGGCCGGCGCGCCTTCCAGCAGGATGTGCAGCGACGTTTTCAGCAGCACCCAGGCGCTGCGCAGGATCAGCAGCGACACCACCACCGACAGGATCGGGTCGATCGGCGTCCAGCCGGTGGTCCAGATCACCACCGCGGCCAGCACCGCGCCGACGGAACCCAGCAGGTCGCCCATCACGTGCAGCACCGCGCCGCGCACGTTGACGTGGTCGCTGTCGCCGCGCGTCAATATCCATAGCACCCACAGGTTGACCAACAACCCCGCCACCGCGACACCGAACATCGGCCCGGCCAGCACCGGGTGCGGCTGATGAAAGCGGCGCCACGCTTCCCACAGAATCCACACCACGATGCCGAACAGCGTCAGCGCGTTGACGAAGCCGGCCACCACTTCGAACCGCAGGTAGCCAAAGGTGCGCCGGCTGTCCGCCGCGCGCCGCCCGAAGCGGAAGGCCGCGTAGGCCAGCGCCAGCGCCGCCGCGTCGGTCAGCATGTGGCCCGCGTCGGCCAGCAGCGCCAGCGAGCCGGACATCAGGCCACCCACCACCTCCACGATCATGAAGGCAAAGATCAGAACGAAGGACAGCAGCACCTTGCGCTCGTTGTGGTGGCTCACCGTGGGCGCGTGCGAATGGTGGTCGTGTTCGTGGTGGTCGTGCACCGACATCGGATCAGTTCGAGGGGATGAAGCGATGCCTGCATTCTAGGTGGCCGTCGATGCCGGCCAAGGCGAAAGGGGTGTGCGCTTGGGTGCAATCCTTGCGCTTCAATTTGCCCTTTAACGCTTGCCAGAAGCCGGCCTGCAGCTACGAATACGATAGCTTCATAGGTCACACCGAGGCGACGACGCGGTCCGCCGCGTGGGCGCTACGCCGCCAGTTGCGCCCACACCTTGTCCAGCCGCTTCACGCTGACCGGCTGCGGCGTGCGCAATTCCTGTGCGAAGAGCGACACGCGCAGTTCCTCCAGCAGCCAGCGCAGTTCCTGCAGGCGCGCGTCCTGCTGGCCCTTGCGTTCGGCCACCAGGCGCCAGTAGCGCTGGTCCTGCGCGCGCACCTCGGCCATGCGCTGCGTGTCGCGCGCGGGGTCGGCGCGCAGCTTGTCCAGGCGCAGCACGATGGCTTTCAGGTAGCGCGGAAAGTGTTGCAGCGCGGTCCACGGCGTGGCGGCCAGAAACTGCCTAGGCATCAGCCGCTGCAACTGTTCGGCGGCGTCGCGCGTGGCGTCGGGCGCGCCCTTGGTGTCCTTGATCTTGCGCGTGGCGGTGGCGTATTCGGCCAGCACCGTGCCGGCCAGGCGCGCCACCTCGTTGGCGATGAGCGTCAGGCGCGCACGCCCTTCGTCCACGCGGCGCTTGAAGTCGGCCTGGTTGGCGGGCAGCGGCTCGGTCAGAAAGGCGCGGTCGAGCGCCACGTCGATGATCTGCTGCCGCAGTTCCTCCGCCGTGCCCAGCGGCATGTAGGCCACGCCCATCTTCTGCAGGTCGGGGATGTTCTTTTCGAGGTACTTCAGCGCGTCCTTCACCTGCAGCGCGAACAGCCGGCGCAGCCCCAGGCGGTGGCGGGCGGCAGCGACTTCGGGTTCGTCGAACACCTCGATGCCGACCGCATCGCCCGCATCGATGAGCGCCGGAAAGCCGACCAGCACCTGCCCCTTGCGGCGGATTTCCATCAGCTCGGGCAGCTCGCCAAAATCCCACGCGGTGTGGCGGGCGTCGGCCGACGTCGCCGGTGATTCTATGGTTTTGATAGCTGCCGGCGCTTGTCCAGAAATCGCTGCAGGCTGTTTTTTGTCATGATGCGGGGGCGCACCGGGTGCTGAACTGCCCTCCGCCTCGCCGCCCGCCGCGGTCGGCGGCAAGGCGGCACGCAGGCCGGCCAGCGCCTGGAAGGCGCCGCGCGCCTCGCCGCCCAGCTCGGCCTTCAGCGCGCCCAGGTGGCGGCCCTGCCCGCGCTGGCGACCGTGTTCGTCGACCACGCGGAAGTTCATGAACAGGTGCGCGGGCAGCATGTCCAGCTTGAAGTCGGTACGCTTCACATCGAGGCTGGTCGCCTCGCGCACGCGCTTGAGCAGCGCGTCGACCAGGCTGCCCTGGCCAAAGACCTCGGGCGCGCCCAGCAACTCGTTCAGGCGCGCGGCGCTGTCGGGCAGCGGCACGAAGCGGCTGCGCGGCTTTTGCGGCAGGCTTTTCAGCAGCGCCTGGATCTTGTCCTTCAGCATGCCCGGCACCAGCCATTCGCAGCGCGCCTCGCTCACCTGGTTCAGCACGAACAGCGGCACCGTCACGGTCAGGCCGTCCTTGGCGTCGCCGGGTTGGTGCAGGTAGCTGGCGGCGCAGTCCACGCCGCCCAGGCGGATCATCTTGGGGAAGGCGCTGGTGGTAATGCCCGCCGCCTCGTGGCGCATCAGCTCGTCGCGCGTCAGGCGCAGCAGATCGGGGTTGGCACGGCTGGCTTCGCGCCACCATCGCTCGAAGTCGCGCCCATTGCTGATGCCCTGCGGCACCTGCGCGTCGTAGAAGGCGTAAATCAGCTCGTCGTCGACCAGCACATCCTGTCGGCGGCTCTTGTGCTCCAGCTCTTCGACCTTGGCGATGGTCTTGGCGTTGGCTTGCAAGAACGGCAGGCGGCGCGCCCAGTCTTCGGGCCATTCGCCGTTGACCAGCGCCTCGCGGATGAAGATGTCGCGCGCGGCATGCGGGTCAACCGCGCCGTAGCTTCGGCGCCGGCCGCCATAGACGGGCAAGCCGTACAGCGTGGCGCGTTCGAAGGCGATCACGTCTTGCGCTTTTTTCTCCCAGTGGGGCTCCAGCAATTGCTTTTTTAATAGATGGCCGCCGACTTCCTCGAGCCACACGGGTTCGATGTGGGCGACGCCGCGACCGAACAGGCGCGTGGTTTCAACCAGCTCGGCGCAGACGATCCACTTGCCGGGCTTCTTGCTGAGGTGCGCGCCCGGATGGCGATGGAACTTGATGCCGCGCGCGCCCAGGTATTCGCCGCTTTGCGCGTCGTCGCCTTCCAGCTTGCTGCCAACGTTGCCCAGCAGACCCGCCAGCAGCGATTTGTGCACGGCGTCATAGCCAGCGGGCTGCTGGTTTTCCTTCCACTGGTGCTCGGCCACCACGGTGTGCAGCTGCGTGTGGATGTCGCGCCATTCGCGCACGCGGCGGATGTTGATGAAGTTCTGGCGCAGCAGGCTTTCCCATTGGCGGTTGCTGAGTTTGTGCTGCGCTGCGCCCTCACCCCCGCCCTCTCCCGCAGGCGGGAGAGGGAGTTTCTTGCCATTTGCGACAGCAGTGCCCACGGCGTCTCTCTGTCCCCCTCTCCCGCTGGCGGGAGAGGGTTGGGGTGAGGGTGGCTCGCCCAACGCCCGCCGCGCCGCCTCCATCGCCAGCGCCGCGCGCTGTGCGGCAGGCAGCGCGGCCAGGTTGGCCGGCTGCGCCTTCGCACCCCGCCCCTCCTGCGCCGCCATCTCACCGCGCGTCTTCACCACGTGCCCGCCCCGCGCATCGTGCAGCCACTTCCACAGCCGCAGGTAGCCGCTGAACTCGCTCTTCTCGTCGTCGAACTTGGCGTGCGCCTGGTCGGCCTGCGCCTGCGCTTCCAGCGGGCGGTCACGCACGTCCTGCACGCTCAGGGCGGCGGCGATGACGAGCACTTCGCGCAGGGCGCCGCGCTCGCGCGCCTCCACGATCATGCGGCCGACGCGCGGGTCGAGCGGCAGGCGCGCCAGCTCGGCGCCCAGCGGCGTCAGCGCTTGCGCCTCGTCCATTGCGCCCAGCTCCTGCAGCAGCTGGATACCGTCGGCAATCGCGCGGCCCGAAGGCATGTCAAGGAAGGGGAAGTCCTCGACCCGAGCGCCCTCGCCGCCCAGGTGCAGGCTCTTCATGCGCAGGATGACGGCAGCCAGCGACGAGCGCAGTATTTCGGGGTCTGTAAAGCGTGGGCGGCTGGCAAAGTCCTTCTCGTCGTACAGGCGGATGCACACGCCATCGCTCACCCGCCCGCAGCGCCCGGCACGTTGGTTGGCCGCCGCCTGGCTGACGGGCTCGATCAGCAGCTGCTCCACCTTGCTGCGATAGCTGTAGCGCTTGACGCGCGCTGTGCCTGGATCAATCACGTATTTGATGCCCGGCACCGTGAGCGAGGTCTCGGCCACGTTGGTGGCAATCACGATGCGCGGCGCGCCGTGCGTGTCGAACACGCGGTCCTGCTCGGCCTGGCTTAGGCGCGCGAACAGCGGCAGCACCTCGGCGCCGCGCGTGAGCGGGCTGTGCGCCAGATGCTTGCGCAGGTGGTCGGCGGCGTCGCGGATTTCGCGCTCGCCGGGCAGAAAGATCAGGATGTCTCCGGCTGGCCGGCCGACCCACACCTCATCCACCGCCTCGGCAATGGCGTCGTTCAGGTCGTGGTCGCGCGATTCTTCAAACGGTCGATAACGCTGCTCGACCGGATAGGTGCGGCCCGACACCATCAGCACCGGCGCGGGATTTCCGCGCGCATCGGCAAAGTGCCTGGCAAACCGATCCGCGTCGATGGTGGCCGAGGTGACGACCACCTTCAAATCAGGCCGGCGCGGCAAAATCTGCTTCAAATACCCGAGCAGAAAGTCGATGTTGAGGCTGCGCTCGTGCGCCTCGTCGATGATGATCGTGTCGTAGCTTTTGAGCAGCGGATCGGTCTGCGTCTCGGCCAGCAAGATGCCATCGGTCATCAGCTTCACGCTGGCGCCGGGCGACAGGCGGTCGTTGAAGCGCACCTTGTAGCCGACCACGTCGCCGAGCGGCGTTTGCAATTCTTCAGCGATGCGCTTGGCGACGGATGTGGCGGCGATGCGGCGCGGCTGCGTGTGGCCGATCAGGCGGCCGCGCTCGCCCGCCTTGGCATTGCAGCGGCCCCGGCCCATGGCCAGCGCGATCTTCGGCAACTGCGTGGTCTTGCCCGAGCCCGTTTCGCCACAGACGATGACGACCTGATGCGCATTCAGCGCCGCCATGATCTCGTCCTTGCGCGCGCTGACCGGCAAGCTGGCCGGAAAGTCAATCAACTTCGGCTGGTTGGCTGCTACAACTTCAGGACGGCGATCGCGCGCCGGGCGTGCGCTGCGGGGCGATTCGGTATGAGAAGGATGGGGTTCAGTCATGGGGTGCGGGATTATCCCAGTGCGCGACACGGCAAAAGCCCGCGCGGCGGCCATAGCATGTGCGACCGCATTTGCGCGTTTTCAACCCGAGGTACTTTTCATGATCCGAACCGTTTGCACCGTCGCTCTCTTGGCCAGCCTGGTCGCCTGCGCCAGCGCGCCTGCCGTCCCGACGGCGGTGACCGCGCCCGAGAAGCCAGTCGGCATCGACAACGACGTGGCCGTCGGCCTGGTCGATCTGGCCGCGCACAAGATGCCCGGCAACACCGCCGACTACGACCTGCGCGCCCGCACCATCACGCTGCAACCGGGTGGCGGCGCGCCCGCGCACCCGCACGCGGGGCGCCCCGGCATCGTGCGCGTGACCAAGGGCACGGTGGTCGAAGGGCGCGGCAGCGCGCAGCGTGTGCTGAAGACGGGCGACTTCTGGCTGGAGACGCACGACACCACGCACTGGTTCCGCAACCCCAGCAGCACCGACGTGGCCGAGCTGTGGATCGTGGACATGGTGCCGAAGAAGAAGTGAAACAGACCTTCTGTCGCCTACTACACTATTGATAGCTGCTCGCGCTTGACTATCAAGCGCTGACAGTCAATTTCACTTGATTGGCAAGGAGTCTCAGACGCGCCACTGATAACTCCCTCTCCACCCGTTAGGGGGGAGAGGGTTGGGGTGAGGGGGCGCTGCCGCAGGCAGCGTCAGGCGTTTCCTCAATAGCGGCCACTGACCCTCACCCCAACCCTCTCCCGCCAGCGGGAGAGGGAGTTAAAACCACGCCTCTGAGACTCGTTGATAGTCAAGCAATTTCATTCTTGAGTTTTGAGCGAGCGCGTTACACCATCCCGGCCAGCCGCTCGCGCACGATCTGCTGCGCCTCGGCCATGATGCGGTCGATCAGTTCCTTCACCGTCGGGATGTCGTGGATCAGCCCCGCCACCATGCCGCACGACCAGGCGCCGGCGTCCATCTCGCCATCCCTCATCACGCGCGGGTACACGCCGCCGACCTCGGCAATGATGTCCTCGAACGTGATCTTGTCGCCCAGTTCGCGCTCCTTGGCCAGCAGGCGCTCGACACCGGCGTTGTTCAGCACGCGCTCGGTGTTGCGCAGCGGGCGCATCACCAGGCGGGTGTCCAGCTCGCTGGCTTGCAGGATGGCCTGCTTGACGTTGTCGTGCACCGGCGCCTCTTGCGTGGCGATGAAGCGCGTGCCCATGTTCATGCCCTCGGCGCCCAGCGCCATGGCCGCCACCAGGCTGCGCCCATCGGCCATGCCGCCCGAGGCGATGAAGGGGATCTTCAACTCCTCCGCCGCGCGCGGCAGCAGGATGAAGTTGGGCACGTCGTCCTCGCCCGGGTGACCGCCGCACTCAAAGCCATCGACGCTCACGGCGTCGCAGCCAATCGCCTCGGCCTTCAGCGCGTGGCGCACCGAGGTGCATTTGTGGATCACCTTGATGCCCGCCTCTTTCAGCATCGGCATCCATTTCTGCGGGTTGTTGCCCGCTGTCTCGACCACCTTGATGCCGCCATCGACGATGCTGCGCACGTAGCCGGGGTAGTCGGGCGGCGTGCGCGCGGGCAGAAAAGTCAGGTTGACGCCGAAGGGCTTGTCGGTCATGGCGCGGCAGCTCGCGATTTCTTCGGCCAGCGCAGCGGGCGACGGTTGCGTGAGCGCCGTCAGGATGCCCAGCCCGCCCGCGTTGGACACGGCCGAGGCCAGCGGCGCCAGGCCGACAAAGTGCATGCCGCCCTGCACGATGGGGTATTGAATGCCGAGCATGTCGGTGATGCGTGTGCGCATGAAACGTCCTCTGTGTGGATGGTGTGAAAGCCCAGGCCGCGATTGTGCGGAATGGCGCGCGCGGCGGCGTAACGCGCGCGACAGCCGCGTCATGGGCGTGCGCGGAACCACCGCGCGCCAGCCGTATCCAAGCGGGCACCCGGCATTTTTTGCGCGCCGGGCCAAGCCACGCCATGAAACGCCCGACCGCTACCCGCCCACCCGCCCCGCCGGCCACCGCCCGCACGGTGCGCGGTACGGCGCGCGCGCCGCGCAACCCGGTCGCGCTGGCGCTGGCGGCGCGCCGTGCCTCGGGCGCGGCGGGGCGCCATGCGCCGGCCATTGGCGCGCAACGCGCCGCCGCGCGCGCGGCCCTGATCCGCCAGTGGCGCGCGGGCGAGCGCAATTGACGGCCCGCGCCGCATGTCACGGGCAGCGCCGCATCGGCGCTGTTGTTGAAGCCATTTCGCCTTTCAGCGCCCACCTGGCAAGCACAGACAGCTATCAATAAAGTAGTAATCAACCGCGCACCGCGGCGCCGGCCGGTGCGCGCTGATCGCTACACTTGGCGCTTTGCGCGGCCGCCGCGCCGCAGCCACCCTGCTCCGCCGCATGTCCACTGTCTTCAATTTCACCTTCGTCCCCTGGTTCCGGTCCGTCGCGCCGTACATCCACATGCACCGCGGCAAGACCTTCGTGGTGGGAGTGGTGGGCGAAGCCATCGCGGCCGGCAAGCTGGCCAGCATTGCCACCGACCTGGCGCTGATTCAGAGCATGGGCGTGAAGATCGTGCTGGTGCATGGCTTTCGGCCGCAGGTCAACGAACAGTTGCACGCCAAGGGGCACGCGCCCAAATACTCGCACGGCCTGCGCATCACCGACGAGGTGGCGCTGGATTCGGCCCAAGAAGCCGCCGGCCAGCTGCGCTTCGAGATCGAGGCCGCCTTCAGCCAGGGGCTGCCCAACACGCCCATGGCGGGCTCCAAGGTGCGCGTGATTTCGGGCAACTTCCTGACCGCGCGGCCCATGGGCATCATCGACGGCGTGGATTTCAAGAGCACCGGCGTGGTCCGCAAGGTGGACGTGGCGGGCATCACGCGTTCGCTCGACGCCGGCGCGCTGGTGCTGATTTCGCCCTTCGGCTTCTCGCCCACGGGCGAGGCCTTCAATCTGGCGATGGAGGAGGTCGCCACCTCGGTGGCCATGGCGCTGCAGGCCGACAAGCTGATCTTCCTGACCGAAAAGCCGGGCATTCGGGTGCGACCGCTGGATGCGGAGTCCGACGACAACCCCATCGACACCGAAATCCCGCTGGCCGAGGCGCGCGCCCTGCTGCAGCGCCTGCCGCGGCCAGAAGCACCCACCGACGTGGGCTTTTACCTGCGCCATTGCGTCACGGCCTGCGAACACGGCGTCGAGCGCAGCCACATCCTGCCCTACGCGGTGGACGGCGCGCTGCTGCTGGAGGTGTACGTGCACGACGGCATCGGCACCATGGTGGTGGATGAAAAACTGGAGAGCCTGCGCGAAGCCACGCCCGACGACGTGGCCGGCATCGTGCAGTTGATCGAACCATTCGAAAAAGACGGCACACTGGTCAAGCGCAGCCGCACCGAGATCGAGCGCGACATCGGCAACTACAGCATCGTCGAGCACGACGGCGTGATATTTGCCTGCGCCGCGTTGTACCCCTACCCCGAGGCGAAGACGGGCGAAATGGCGGCCGTCACCGTGTCTCCGCAAAGCCAGGGCCAGGGTGATGGCGAGAAAATCCTGAAGCGCATTGAGCAGCGCGCCCGCGCGATGGGGCTGGAAAGCATTTTCGTGCTGACCACGCGCACCATGCACTGGTTCATCAAGCGCGGATTCGTGCAGGTGGACCCCGAGTGGCTGCCCGAGGCGCGCAAGCGAAAGTACAACTGGGACCGCAAAAGCCAGGTGCTGGTCAAGAAGCTGTAGTGCCCTAAGGCCTGTTCACGCTATTTTTAGCCCTGCGAACCTGCTCGAAAAACCGCCCATCCAGGCGCGACGACGCCCAGACCGGGCGTCTGCGCTGAGAGCGCAAGGACGAGTGGCGGTTTTTCAAGCATGTTCCCTGCGGTTCGCGATCAAAAAGGCCATCGCCAGCGTTGCCATCCTTGCCAAGGTAGCTACCTTGGCAAGGATGGCGCCTTTGGCGAGTGGCCTTTTTGACTCGCAACGCAGCGCTAACAATAGCGTGAACAGGCCCTAGCCGGCGCGCGTCGGTGCGCCACGCCGTCAGGGCGGTAGGCGCTTTTCCTACTCCACACGCACGCCATTGCCCCTAGATTTGGTATGCATCGGCGCGCCGGCCAGGCGCCTAAGCCGTGACACGCAGATCAAGGGATGGAACATGGAAATTTTGTGGTTCCTGCTCGTCGGCCTGGTGGCGGGTTGGTTAGGCGGGACATTATTGGGCGACCGGACGTACGGTGTCGGCGGCGACCTCATCGTGGGCATGCTGGGCGCCATGCTGGGCGGCTATTTTTTCAGCACGCTGGGTGTTGAATTGAGTGGCAGCCTGTGGGCCAACATTGCCGTGGCTGCGCTGGGCGCGCTGATGCTGATCGTGGTGCTGCGCCTGGTGAAGGCCCCGCTGCCCTTCAGGACCGCGCGGCATGTCGCGCCCGAGCTGCCCAATGAGGATGAACGCTAGGCCATGGCGGCCCGCGGCGCCTTCAGCGCAGCGACCAAGTGGCGCGCCGCGGCGCCTTCAGCAGCGCGGCCAGAATCAGCCCGATGAAGATCACGAACCAGACGAACGACCAGTTGGCGATGGTGCCGCCCAGAAAAGTCCAGTCGATCGCGCTGCAATCGCCCGAGCCTTTGAAGATCATGGGAATGGCGCGCTGCAGGGGAAAGGATTCGATCATGCCGTACAAGTCGCGTCCGCAGGTGGCAACTTCTGGCGGATGCCATTGCAGCCAGCTCTGGCGCGCCGCGGTGAACGCGCCGAAGGCCGCCATACCGGCGGCCAACAACCCCCACAACCGCCAGCCCGCCATGGTGCGCGAAAACGCGGCCAGCGCGCAAAACACGCCCACGATGATGAGCGCGTAGCGCTGCACGATGCACATCGGACAGGGTTCCAACCCCACCACGTTCTGCAGATACAGGATGCCAAACGCCAGCATGGCCAGGCAGATCAGGGCAATGGCGCCAAACACGCGGCGCGGACGAGCAAACAGGGAAGCAGGCAAGCGGGTTCTCCAGGGCAACACCATGCGCAGCAAGCCACGCGGCGGGCGTCGGTAGGTGCCCGCGGCGCCGCGGAAGTTCCGCCCATGTCTGGCCAAGGCCAAGCGGGCGGCGCCATGAGACTACTATTCTAATAGCGTGCTGCGCAGCACTGGCAACCGCCCACAGCGGTTTTGCTGCACCTTGGGTGGAGCCGCCGGGGCGCGGGCGCGTCGCCTCGGCGTTGGCGGCGCCCGCCCCAGCTCACTAAAAAGCCTCGTGGGGGTCGTCATTCAGGCGGCGTTCTGTTTGACCCAGGCCGCGAAGGCATCGACGAACTTCTGCACGAAGTCCTTGCTGGCTGCGCCAATGGCACCGTCCTGCACCAGGCCGTCTTTCCATTGGATGAACATTTCGTTGCCCCCGAGCGTGGGCATGTTCAGGTAAGCCAGCACGTTGCGCAGGTGCTGTTGCGCCAGCGCGGTGCCGATGACGCCCACCGACACGCCGCACACCGCCGTCGGCTTGCCGGTCCACACGCTTTGGCCCCAGGGGCGCGACGCGTGGTCGATGGCGTTTTTCAACACGCCGGGAAATGATCGGTTGTATTCGGGCGTGACGAACAGCACCGCGTCGGCGGCCTTGATCTCCTGGCGCAGGCGCGCCACCGGTGGCGCGGCGTTGCCGTCATCGTCCTGGTCGTACAGCGGCAGGTCGTCGATGCGGATGAACTGCGGCTTCAGGTCGGCCGGAAACTGCTTGACCAGCGCCTCGGCGAACTGGCGATTGAACGAATCCTTGCGAATGCTGCCAACGACGATGGCAACGGTTTTCTGGCTCATGGGGCTTCTTCTCCTTGGGTGATGACGCCAACCCCCGGCTGCTGGCGCAGCGGCACTCGTTGGCGTGTGCTGCCAATGATGCTTGATCTTCAAAAACTTTGCGCGCGGCAAGGGTTGGCGCGCCTGGTGTAAAGAGCGCCGCACCATAATTGCCGCATGGCAGAGCTGGACAGCACGGACTTGACGGCCGACCCCGGCCACGACACCAACGGCATGGGCGAACGCCGCCGGCAGCGCGGCATTCAGTCGATCGAGGTCGGCATGCGCGTGCTGCAGGCGCTGACCGAGCAGCGCCGGCCGCTGCCCTTGAAGGACATCGCCCGCCTGGCCGACATGGCGCCGGCCAAGGCGCACCCTTATCTGGTGAGCTTCATGCATGTCGGGCTGGTCAAGCAAAACCCGCTGACCGGCCACTACGAACTGGGCCCCGGCGCGTTACAGCTGGGCCTGGCGGCGCTGCAGCAGCTTGACCCGCTGACCGAGGCCAGCCAGGAGGCTGCGCAGCTCGCCGCGCGCTCAGACCTGAGCATTGCACTGGCGGTGTGGGGCCAACTGGGGCCGACGGTGGTGCGGCTGGACGAGCCGCGCTATCCGCTGCACGTCAACCTGCGCGTGGGCACGGTGATGTCGCTCTTCAACACCATCACCGGCCGCGTGTTCGCCGCCTACCTGCCTGAAAAAATGGTGCGCAGCATGCTGGAAGACGAACATCGCCGCGTGGTGGGCGGTGCTTCAGCCAGCTTTGACGCACCCGACGTGCGGGCGATGCTCGACGAGATTCGCGCCACAGGCATGGGGCGCGGGCTGTCAACGCCGCAGCCGGGCGTCAACACCCTGTGCGCGCCGGTGTTCGGCGCCGACGGCCACATTGCGCTGGTGATGACCATGATCGGCCCGCAGGGCGTATTCGACGCCGCCATCGACAGCCCGGCCGGCCGCCTGCTGCGCGAACACGCCGCCAACGTGTCGCGCCGACTGGGCGCGCGATGAACGGCGCGCGGTTGGGTCGACGCTCTGTTCAGTTTAAACATTGTCAAATTCATTGACTCATGACGAATTCAGACCTAAAATTCGCCCAACCCCCTAAGGAGACACCATGACCGAAAAGAAATTCGCCTCCCAGGCCGATCTGGAAGAAAAGAAGATCAGTTGGGAAAAGCTCAGCGACAACGCCTACGCCTACACCGCCGAGGGCGACCCCAACACCGGCGTCATCATTGGCGATGATGGCTGCATGATCATCGACGCCACCGCCACGCCCGTGGCCGCGCAAGGCGTGATCAAGAAGATCCGCGAAATCACCGACAAGCCCATCAAATATGTCGTGCTGACGCACTACCACGCCGTGCGCGTGCTGGGTGCTTCTGGCTACAAGTCGGAAGGGCTCGAGCAGATCATTGCCAGCCACGACACCTACGACCTGATCGTCGAGCGCGGCCAGCAGGACATGGATTCCGAGATCGGCCGCTTCCCGCGCCTGTTCCAGGCCGTCGAAAGCGTGCCCGGCCTGACCTGGCCCACCATGACCTTCACTGGCGAAATGACGCTGTGGCTGGGCAAGCTAGAGGTCAAGCTCAAGCAAGTCGGCCGTGGCCACACCAAGGGCGACTGCATCGTGTACCTGCCCAGCCAGAAAATCTGCTTCTCGGGCGATCTGGTCGAAGCCGACGCCGCCTGCTACACCGGCGACGCCTACCTGGCCGACTGGCCGCAAACGCTCGACAACCTGGCGGCCATGAAGTTCGACAAGCTCATCCCCGGCCGTGGCCCGGCCCTGATGACGCCCGCCGACGTGCAAAAAGGCCTGGCCTACACGCGCGACTTCGTGTCCACGCTGTACACCAGCGCGCAAGAAGCCGTGGCCCAGGGCATGGACCTGAACGCCACCATGAAGCACACGCGCAAGGCGATGGACCCGAAGTTCGGCCAGGTCTTCATCTACGAACACTGCCTGCCCTTCGACGTGACCCGCGCGCACGACGAAGCCAGCGGCGTTCGCGACCCGCGCATCTGGACCGCCGAGCGCGACCAGCAGATGTGGCACGCGCTGCAGAAAGAAACGCCCTGAACGCCCGGCGCCGCCTCTTCCCTTTGTTCCAGGGTGGCGGCGTCCGCGCATGGCGGGTTGAATACCTACCAATTCAATAGCATTACATCTAGGTTTGGCGCGGACAACCGCCCTAAAAGAGCCAAAATTTGTTGCCAGGAGACAAACGGTGCAAAAAACCTTCACCTACCCAAAGTTCGATTTCGTGCCGCCGCCCGAGTTGGCCAGCGGCCAGCCGGGCCACTACCCCGTGGTGGTGGTCGGCGCCGGGCCGGTCGGCCTGTCGGCGGCCATTGATCTGGCACAAATGGGCCAGCGCGTGCTGGTGCTGGACAACGACGACACGGTGTCCATCGGCTCGCGCGGGGTGTGCTATGCCAAGCGCGCGCTGGAAGTGCTCGACCGCATGGGCTGCGGCGACAAGTTCGTGCAAAAAGGCGTGAGCTGGGACGTGGGCCGCACCTTCTTCCGCGAAGACGAAGTGTTCAGCTTCAACCTGCGCCCGCAAGAGCACCACCTGCGCCCCGGCATGGTCAACCTGCAGCAGTACTACCTGGAGGAATACCTGCTGGAGCGCTGCAAGCAACTGCCCAACCTGGAAATCCGCTTCAAGAACAACGTCATTGCTGTCACACCCGAAGAAGAAAAAGCCACGCTGCGCATCGAGACGCCGGGCGGCGCCTATGGCCTGAGCGCCGACTGGCTGATCGTCGCCGACGGCGCGCGCTCGCCCATCCGCACCATGCTGGGGCTGGACATCGAAGGCAAGATCTTCATGGACCGCTTCCTCATCGCCGACGTGGTGATGGCGGCCGACTACCCGGCCGAACGCTGGTTCTGGTTCGACCCGCCTTTTCACCCCAACCAGTCGGTGCTGCTGCACAAGCAGGCCGACAACGTCTGGCGCATCGACTTCCAGCTCGGCTGGCAGGCCGACCCCGAAGAAGAGAAAAAGCCCGAGAACGTCATCCCCCGCATCAAGGCCATGCTGGAGCAGCAAGGCGCCAAGGACCGCGAATTCGAGCTCGAATGGGTCAGCGTCTACACCTTCCAGTGCCGGCGCATGAACCGCTTCAACCACGGCCGCGTGCTGTTCGCAGGCGACGCGGCGCACCAGGTCTCGCCCTTTGGCGCGCGCGGCGCCAACAGCGGCATCCAGGACACCGACAACCTGGCCTGGAAGTTGAAACTGGTGATGGACGGCAAGGCGCCCGCCACCTTGCTCGACACCTACAGCGACGAGCGCTGCTTTGCCGCCGACGAGAACCTGATGAACTCGACGCGCTCGACCGACTTCATCACGCCCAAGAGCGCCACCAGCAAGACCTTCCGCAACGCCGTGCTGGGCTTGGCGGGCAAATACCCGTTCGCGCGCGCGCTGGTCAACTCGGGCCGGCTGTCGGTGCCCAGCTGGCTGACCGAATCGCGCCTGAACACGCCCGACGCCGACGCCTTCCAGGGCGACATGATCCCCGGCGCGCCCATGGCCGACGCGCCCGTGAAAACCGCCGCGGGCGACGGCTGGCTGCTGCATCAATTGGGCAACCGCTTCCAGGCGCTGCATTACGTTCAGGACGCCAGCGCGCTGGACCCGGCCACCGCCCAGTCGCTGGCCGAGCTGGCCACGGGCGCCATTGCGGTTGAACCCATCGTCGTGGCCCAGAAAGGCCAGGCGCCCGCGGGCCTGAAAACCCTCATCGACACCCAGGGCTGCGTGGCCGAGCGCTACGACCTGCAGCCGGGCACCACCTACCTGGCGCGGCCCGACCAGCACGTGGCCGCCCGCTGGCGCGCCGCCGATGCCACCAAAATCAAAGCCGCCCTGGCACGCGCCACGGGCAACGCCTGACGCCCAAGCGGAGACAAACCATGCCCCTGAACACCCAAGCCAACTTCCGCGAAACCGGCAAGCGCTATTTCCAACCCTTCTCGCCCGGCGACGATTTCTATGAAGCGCTGATCGACATGCACCGCGACCTGAGCGACGAACAAAGCGCCATGGTCAACGCGCGGCTGATCCTGCTGCTGGCCAACCACATCGGCGACATCGGCATCCTGCGCGAGGCGATGCAGATCGCGCGTGAAGGCGTCTGAGCCGCTCAAAGGAGAAAAGCATGGCCATCATCGAGAAAATCCACCACGTCGCCTACCGCTGCAAGAACGCCAAGCAGACCGTGGAGTGGTACCAGAAGTACCTCGACATGGACTTCATCCTGGCGATTGCCGAGAACGAAGTGCCCTCCACCAAGGAGCCGGACCCGTACATGCACATCTTCCTGGATGCCGGTCATGGCAACGTGCTGGCCTTCTTCGAGCTGCCCACCCGCCCCGAAATGGGCCGCGACCCCAATACCCCCGCCTGGACGCAGCACCTGGCGCTGAAGGTGGATTCGGTCGACACCATGATGAAGGTCAAGGCCCGGCTGGAGGCCGACGGCATTGAGGTCATCGGCCCGACCGACCACACCATCTTCCAGTCGATTTACTTCTTCGACCCGTCGGGCCATCGGCTGGAGCTGGCGGCCAACACCTCGACGCCGGAGATGGACAAGGAATTGGACCGCGTCAAATGGGAAATGCTGGACGAGTGGGATCGCACCAAGAAGGCGCCCGAGCACGCGCGCTGGATGCACGACGGAAAGGGACTCACCCCCTGAGTCATTGCCGCGACGGCGGCAATTCATGCATCCACCACCGGCCACGTGCGCAGGTTGCGACGTGATTTCGGGCGCTGACGCTTGCCACGCCAAGCCACGCTGCTATTGTTCGTATAGCAAAAGGATCACGATACCGTTGCGGCCGGCACCGACCGGCTCACGCCATCTTGACGGCGGTGCCCGTCACCGACACCAGCATCATGCCGTTGGTTTCGCCCAGTACTTCGTAATCGAAGTCGATGCCGACGATGCCGTTGGCGCCCAGTTCCTTGGCCGCCGCCTTGGCTTCATCCAGCGCCGCCTCGCGCGCGCCGGCCAGCGCCCGCTCGTAGCCACCGGCGCGGCCGCCCACCACGTCGCGCACGCTGGAAAACATGTCGCGGAAGATGTTGGCGCCAATGATGGCTTCGCCGTTGACCAGGCCCAGAAACTGCGCCACCTGCGCGCCACCCTGGCCCTGCGGCACGACGGTAGACAAAAAGAAATCACTCGACGATTTGGAAAACCAGCCCATGCATGCGCTCCAGTAAGACAATCGGCTTTAGCATAGCCTATGCATTGGCATAGGCTATACTTGTAGCTCGTTTGGCTTCACGGAGGTTCTGCCATGAGCGCCCTGCCCCAAGACGTTTCTCCCGCCCCCAACAGCCGCCGCGTGCGCTTCTTCCGCAACGGCGCCAACCAGGCCGTGCGCATTCCGCGGGAGTTTGAGTTGCCGGGGGAGGAGGCGGTGATCGAGCAGATCGGCGACAAGCTGGTCATCCGCCCGTTGGCCGCGCCGCTGGTCAAGGGCAGCGCCGCCTCGCTGGCCGCCGTGCTGTCCACCATGGAGCCGATTGACGATGAGTTTCCGGACGTGGACGCGGGCTTGCTGCCGCTCGATGACATCGAGCTATGAGCTTGCCGCACACCCTGCTGCTCGACACCAACATCATCTCCATGCTGATGCGCGACCCGCATGGCGCGCTGAGCCGCCAGCTTGACCGCGCCCGTGCCCAGGTGGCTGATCTGCGTGTGGTCACCAGCGTGGTGGTCGATGGCGAACTGCGCTTTGGCCTAGCGCGCCGTGCCTCGGCCAAACTGCAAGACGCTTATGCCAATGTGATGCAGATCATCGAGGTGCTGCCGCTGCCACCGGAGGCGGCTGAGCCTTACGCCGCCCTGCGCGCCCAACTCGAAGCCCAGGGCCAGCCCATCGGCCCCAACGACGCCTTGATCGCCGCCCATGCACTGGCGCTGGGCGCCACGCTGGTCAGCGGCGACGATGAATTTGCCCGCGTGCCGGGGCTGAAGGTGGAAAACTGGCTGCGGCCGCTGAACACGCACACAGCCTGAGCGCCCAAGGAGCGCCTGTTACACCTTCGCCAACGCCTGATCCAGATCGGCCAGCAAATCGTCGATGTGCTCGATGCCGACGCACAGGCGCACGGTTTCTTCCTTCACGCCGGTCTTGGCCAGCTCTTCGGGCGACAACTGGCGGTGCGTGGTGCTGGCCGGGTGCGTGGCCAGCGACTTGGTGTCGCCGATGTTGACCAGGCGGGTGAACAGCTGCAGCGCGTCCAGAAAGCGGGCCCCCGCCGCCCGCGCATCGTCGCCGGTGCTGGACTTGACGCCGAACGTGAACAGCCCCGAGGCGCGCCCTTTCATGTAGTGCTGCGCCAGCGCGTGGTCTTCATGGTCGGGCAGGCCGGCGTAGCTGACCCAAGCCACCTTGGGGTGATTTTGCAGGTATTGCGCCACCTTCAAGGTGTTGTCGCAGATGCGCTCCATGCGCAGCGCCAGCGTTTCCATGCCCTGCAGGATTTGCCAGGCGTTGAAGGGCGACAGCGCGGCGCCGGTGTTGCGCAGCGGCACGACGCGCGCGCGGGCAATGTAAGCGGCGGCGCCCAGCGCTTCGGTGTAAACGACGCCGTGGTAGCTCACGTCGGGCTCGTTCAGGCGCTTGAAGCGCGCCTTGTTCGCCACCCAGTCGAACTTGCCCGAATCCACGATCACGCCGCCCAGCGTGGTGCCGTGGCCGCCCATATACTTGGTGAGCGAGTGGATGACGATGTCGGCACCGTGCTCGATGGGCCGCATCAGATACGGGCTGGCCACCGTGTTGTCGACGATTAGCGGCACGCCCGCCGCGTGGGCAATGGCGGCCACGCTGGCAATGTCGGTCACGTTGCCGGCCGGGTTGCCGATGGTTTCGACAAACACGGCCTTGGTGCGCTCGTCGATCTGCTTGGCAAACGACTGCGGATCGCGGTGGTCGGCAAAGCGCGTGGTGATGCCCAGCTGCGGCAGCGTGTGGGCAAACAGGTTGTAGGTGCCGCCATACAGTGCCGTGCTGCTGACGATGTTGTCGCCCGCCTCGGCAATGGTCTGGATGGCGTACATGATGGCCGCCTGGCCGCTGGCCACCGCCAGCGCCCCAATGCCGCCTTCGAGCGCCGCCACGCGCTTTTCCAGCACGTCGGTGGTGGGGTTCATGATGCGGGTGTAGATGTTGCCCGGCACCTTCAGGTCGAACAGATCGGCGCCGTGCTGCGCGCTGTCGAAGGCGTAGGCCACGGTCTGGTAGATGGGCACGGCGACGGCCTTGGTCGTCGGGTCGGGCGTGTAGCCGGCGTGCACGGATTGGGTTTCAAACTTCCATTGGTCGGACATGTCGCTCTCCTTTTAGAACGTTGATTACTATAAAACACGTAGCTGCTCGCGCTTGATGGGCAAGCGCTGGCGGCCTTTTTGACTTGAATTTTCTGGTCAACCGCCGTCCCGCAACGCCAGGTTGTTCAGCTTGTCCAGCCGCGCCGGCCAGGTGCCCTCGCGCGCGCTCTGGCGCAGGATGCGCGTCCAGGCGACCCAGGCTTCCCAGGCCACGCGCTTGTCCCACGCATTGCCCCAGGCGCAGAAGGCGGCCAGCGCGCCGTCGGCGGCTTGCGCGGCATCATCGGCGCGGCCGGCCGACAGGTAAAGCTGGGCCAACACCATGCGCGGCTCGCCGACCCAGGGGTTGTGGCGCACGGCTTGCTCCAGCACGCCGGTGGCGACGTCCAAATCGACCAGCGGCACGTCTTGCTGCACCACCGACCAGTACAGCGCGGCGCCGGCGGCATCGTCGGCGGCGCTCAGGGGCTGCGTGCAGTTTTCAAACACCGGCGGCATGGGCAGCAGGTTTTTCAGCGCCGGGTGCTGCAGCGCCAGGCCCAGCCGGTTGATCTGGTGCAGCATGCGGCCCGACGGGCGCATCGGCCCCGGCCACAGCGACGCGGCCCAGTGCACGGCCTGCGGCCGGTGGTCGTTGGGCGCGGGAAAGCGCGAATACACGTCGTCTTGCCAGCTCGACCACTGCTCGATGGTGTCGGCCATGCTGACGATGAGAAACGCCGCCACGGTGCGCGCCGGCAGCGTCACGCGGCCGCCGTCGTTGCGCGCCAGCGGCATGCTGCCGTCGGGCTCGAGCTGGCCGGCCAGCGCTTTGTCGATGAATTCGCGGCGCGACGCGGTGCAAAAGGCGTAGACCAGTTCTTCCGCCTCGTCGCCAATCAACGCCTGCAGGCCGGCGCGCTCGGTGCTGGCGTCGAACTTGACCAGATCGACAAAGGCGTTGCCGTACACGCTGTGCAAAAGCCCCAGCAGGCGCACGTCGCGCGGCTGCTGCCACATGGCCAGGCTGCGCGCCACGCCCACCAAGTGGTGGCGGAAGGTGCCGGCCTTGTGCCAATCCTGCCCCACGCCGCGCGACAGCACGGTGGGCAGCACGGGCGCCAGGTCGGCGTCTTTCGACAGCCATTCTTCGTCCAGCAGGCTCTGGGCGCGGGCGAACACGGCGGGATCAAGCGGATAGGGCGGCAAAGGCATGGTTCGGTGCGTGACGGAAAGAAAAGCGCGGCCACAACCCACGGGCCGCAAGGTCAAGTGTGACATGGCGGCCCGCCGCATTGCCATGGGGGACAATCGCCGGTTGAACGGCCCGGCCCCACGCGGGCGCCGGGCATGGCCACCATCAAGGAAGGAAGCGACACATGGCACGCATGGTCAACTGCATCAAGCTCGGCACCGAGGCCGAAGGCATGGATTTTCCGCCCTACCCCGGCGAGCTGGGCAAGCGCATCTGGGAGAGCGTCAGCAAGCAGGCTTGGCAAGACTGGCTCAAGCACCAGACCATGCTGGTGAACGAAAACCGCCTGAACCTGGCCGACCAGCGGGCGCGGGAATACCTCAAGCGGCAAATGGAGAACCACTTTTTCGGCGCCGGCGCCGACCAGGCCGCGGGCTACGTGCCGCCCAGCGCTTGACACCTGACGCCAGCAATTCCGACGCCGCGCTGCCGGGCCTGCGCCGCCAGTACCACTTTCGCCCCGGCCCGCGCGGGCTGCGCGCCTGGGACGTGCACCGGCTGATCCGCCTGACGCGCGGCCTGCCCGTCATTGACGTGCTGCTGGCCGCGCTGCGCGAGCTGGACCAACCGTACTGGTTCAGCCCTGAGGACGACGCCCCAACGCCGCGCGCGATCGTCGCGCACGTCCAGCTGATGGATGGCTGCGACTTGCGCTGGCCCATCATTCTGTGCGCCGACGGCGGCGTGATGGATGGCATGCACCGTGCCGCGCAGGCGCTGCGGCTGGGCCACACGCACATCCGCGCGGTACGATTCGGCGAAACCCCGCCGCCCGACTTTGAAGGCATGGCACCGGCGGATCAACCCCCAGCGGCGCGCGCGCCGTCCGTCTGAAGCAGCAAGCGACATGCCCGACGACACCGCCCATCGGCGCGCCGACGGCACCCTGGCCGACCCGCACGTGGGCGACATTCACCGCCGCGGCATCGACCAGGGCGAAGCCGACCTGACCCAGGCACGGCAGGTCTTTCTGCAGGGGTGCGGGCTACTGGGCGAAGGCGACGCGCCCACCGCCTGGCAAGGTGCGGCGCGCTGGGCCGTGCTGGACACGAGCTTCGGCATGGGCCGGCGCTTCTTCGCCACCTGGTACGCCTGGCAGCAGCAACGGCAACGCCCGGCGCGGTTGTTTTACACCGCCGTCGAAGCGGCCGTGCCCGAGGCGCAAGACCTGGTGCGCAGCGCGTCACCTTTCGGCCCCTTGGCCCCGCTGGCCGCCGAACTGGCCGCGCAGTGGCATGGCCTGTTGCCGGGCGTGCACCGCCTGCGGCTCGACGGCGGGCGCGTGCAGCTGACCCTGGCCGTGGGCGCCGTGCAGCCCATGCTGGCCGAACTGGCGGGCGAACACGACAGCATCTTTCTGCACAGGCTCGGCACGGACCACCGCCCCGAGCCTTGGAACCCGCACACGCTGAAGGCCGTGGCGCGGCTGGCGCGGCCGGGCGCGCGCGCGGCGGGGTGGGGCATGCCCTGCGAGGTGCGCCAGCAGCTGGCCGCCTGCGGCTTCGTGGTCGAACCGACGCCGGAACTGCCGCAGCAGCCGCAAGCGCTGCGCGCCCTCTACGCGCCGCGCTGGGCGCCGCGCCCGCGCCGCGATGCCGCCGCGCACCCCGTCGCCACGCAGCCGGCGCGCTGCGCCGTGGTGGGCGCCGGGCTGGCCGGGGCGGCAGTGGCGCGGGCGCTGGCGCTGCGCGGCTGGCAGGTCACCGTGCTGGATCGCGCGCCCGAGCCTGCCGCCGGCGCCTCCGGCCTGCCGGCTGGCGTGGTGGCGGCGCACGTGTCGCCCGACGACCGCCCGCTGTCGCGCCTGACCCGCGCCGGCGCGCGCGCCACGCTGGCGGCGGCGCGCGAGCTGCTTCAGGAAGGCATCGACTTCGCCGCCACGGGCGTGCTGGAGCGCCACGCGCCGGGCGAACGGCGCCTGCCGGCCAAATGGCAGGATGCTATTGATTCAGAAGCTGCTGGCGCAGGTGTGGCAAGCGCTGAAGCCCCAATCACCCAAGAAAAAGCCGCGCAAGCCGACGTCCCGCTGAACGCCGAGCAGCGCGCGCTGTGGCACACCCACGCCGGCTGGCTGCGCCCGGCCGCGCTGGTGCGCGCGCTGCTGCAAACACCCGGCATCACTTGGCGGGGCGCGGCGCCCGTGGCCCGCATCGCGGCGGCCGGCACCGCGTGGCAACTGGCCGATGCGGCCGGAGCGCTGTTGGCCGAGGCCGAGCTGGTCGTCGTCACCGCCGGCTTTGATTCGCTCGCCCTGCTGCAAGCCGCCACCCCTGCGCAAGACGCCCGCGCCCTGCCCCTGCACGCGCTGCGCGGCCAAGTCGCCCTGGGCGCCATGCCCGGCGGCGCGGCAGACGCCCTGCTGCCGCGCTTTCCCGTCAACGGCCACGGCAGCCTGGTCGCCCACCTGCCAGGGCCAGATGGCGCATGGTGGGTCACCGGCTCCACCTTCGAACGCGGCAACCCGGCCGCTGAACTGCGCGCGCAAGACCACGACCACAACCGCGAGCGCCTGGCGCAGTTGCTGCCCGCCGCCGCCGCCGCGCTGGACGCGCAGTGGCGTGACGGCCGCGCGCGCGCCTGGGCGGCGGTGCGCGCCACCCTGCCCGACCGGTTGCCCGCGGTCGGCGCGTGGCGGTCCGATCATGAGCAAAAAACGCCTCCAGCGCTTGATTCAACTGAGCGTGATGCTATTGAACTTATAGCAAAAGAAGAGGCCCTGCCACTGCACCTGCTGACCGGCCTGGGCGCGCGCGGGCTGACGCTGTCGCTGCTGGCCGCCGACATTCTGGCCGCCTGGTTGCACGGCGAGCCGCTGCCGGTCGAGCGGTCGCTGGCGCACGGCCTGCGCGCGGCGCGCTGGCACGGCGCCGCGCCGCCGCGGCCATGAAAAAGGGCCACCCGAAGGTGGCCCTGGCGATGATCGACCGGTCAGGCGATCAGTTCAGCGGCACTTTCTTGCCGTCCTTGTACGCGTACAGGGTGATGGCGGGGTTCTTCAGCTCGCCGGTCGGCTCGAAGGCGATGCTGGCGGTGACGCCTTTGTAGTTGGACTCGATGATCTTGGGCGTGTAGACCTTCGGATCGGTCGAATTGGCGCGCTTCATGGCGTCAACCAGCAGCATGGTGGCGTCGTAGGTGTACGGGCTGTAGACCTGGAACTGGCCAGGGAACTTGCCGTCGTACTTGGCCTTCCAGGCCGCGCCGCCCGGCATCTTCTGGATGGAAGAGCCGCCTTCGGCGCAGACCACGTTGCCCAGCGTCTTGGCGCCAGCGGCCAGTTCGGCCAGCTTCACGGTGCAGATGCCGTCGCCACCAAAATACTTGACGTTGCCCATGCCCAGCTGCTCCATCTGGCGCAGCATGGGGCCGCCCTGCGGGTCCATGCCGCCGAAGAAGATGCCGTCGGGGTTCTTGGACTTGATGGCCGTCAGGATGGCCATGAAGTCGGTGGCCTTGTCGGTTGTGAACTGCTCGTCCACCACCTGGATGCCCTTTTGCTTTGCCGTGGCCTTGAACACGTCGGCCACGCCCTGGCCGTAGGCCGTGCGATCATCGATGACGGCGATGCGCTTGAGCTTGAGCGCGTCAGCCGCGTAATAGGCCAGGCCAGCGCCCAGCGCGTTGTCGTTGGCGATGATGCGGAAGGTGGTCTTGTAGCCCGGCTTGGTCAGCGTGGGGTTGGTGGCGGCACCGGTCACCATGGGCACGCCGCAGTCGTTGTAGACCTTGGACGCCGGAATGGTGGTGCCGGAGTTCAGGTGGCCCACCACGCCGTTGACCTTCGAGTCGCACAGTTTCTGGGCGGCGGCCGTGCCTTGCTTGGGATCGGCGGCGTCGTCCTCGGCCTGCAGCTCGAACTTGATCTTCTTGCCACCGATGGTGATGTTCTGGGTGTTAAGTTCCTCGACGGCCATGCGGGCGCCGTTCTCGTTGTCCTTGCCATAGTGCGCCTGGCCGCCGGACATGGGGGCCACATGGCCGATCTTGACCACTTGCACGTCCTGCGCGGATACCGTGCCGGCCACCAGGGCAAAAGCGGCGACCGCGGTCAGTTTCAGCTTCAATTGCATTTCGAGAACCTCCATTTAGGGGATGTAAAGTCGAGACGTGAATTGTGCTCAACGGGCGCGAACGATAGCGCACTTCATACGCTGCGCGAATCAGGAAAACGATAGTGTCGGAGGCGCGTCGCAAGCAGGGTTTGTACTGATTTGCTAGCTGTTGCCACCTTCGGCGACGGCCTTGGTGACCGCCTCGCGCACCACGTCACCCACCGCCTTTTGCAACCGGCCGTTGAAGCCCAGCATGTGTTCATGCAGCACGCGGCCCACGGCCTCGGCGACCAGGCGATCCAGCTCGGGCGCCAGGCGGGCCAGCAGCGCGTCGACCGCCAGCTCGACGGCCTGGGCCGATACGGGCGCGGCGGCGGTGACCGGCACGGCGTCGGGCTGCGGCTCGGCGGCGGGCTCGGCTGGCGCGGCGGCGGCATCGCCCGGGCTGATGACTTCGGTCAGCGTGGGCACGAAACGCGAAACGGGAGGCGGCGCGAGGGGCGGCGCCGGGGGCAGCAGGGATTCATCGTCGGTCGGCATGGGCGTCACTCCTTGGCGGCCAGGTCGTGCCGCTGGATGTCGTAGCCGCGCTCGGCGTAATGCCGCCAGCGCAAGCGTGCGTGGCCGCGGTCGGCGTCGTCGGTGGCCACCAGCTCGATCAGGCGCTCGAAGCGCTCGAACCCCTCGGGCACCGGGTCACCCAGATGCACCAGCACCCCGGCGTCGGGCAGGCGGGCGCAACGGTCGGCCAGCACGATGGGCGTGACCGCCAGCATGGCCGGCGGCGCGCCGGCCGCGCAATGCGGCACGAAATCGAGCGCCGAAAACGACCACAGCTGGCTGTCGAGCGCCGCCAGCACGTCGGGCGGGCCAACCACGCCGACCCGCTCGCCCGCCGCGTGCGCCTTGCGCAGCAGGCGGCAGGCGTAGCCCAGCTTGTCGGGCACGTTGAAGTGAAAGGCGATTCGGGTCAAGCGATGCCTCTGGCGGTGCGGCGCGGGGCCGGTGTCATCTCGTCACGCCGGCCGGCTCAGGCGCGCTTGCGCTTGCCTTGGCCACTCTTGGCCGCCGCCTTGCCGCCCTTGGGCGCGCGGCCCGGCGCGGGGCCGGCCTGGTCCAGCAGGTATTGCAGCAGCAGCCCCACCGGGCGGCCCGTGGCGCCCTTGGCGCTGCCGCCTTTCCAGGCGGTGCCAGCAATATCCAGGTGCGCCCACGGGAAGGCAGAGGCAAAGCGCTGCAAGAACTTGGCCGCCGTGATGGCGCCGCCCGGTCGCCCGCCCACGTTGGCCACGTCGGCGAAGTTGGTCTTCAACGCCTCGGCATAGTCCTCGTCCAGCGGCAAGCGCCAGCACGGGTCCAGCGCCTGCTCGCCAGCGGCCACCAGGGCCTGGGCCAGCGTGTCGTCGGTGGCGAACAAGCCGCTGCGCACGCCGCCCAGCGCGATCACGCAGGCGCCGGTGAGCGTGGCAATGTCGATCACGGCGCGCGGCTTGAAGCGCTCGGCATAGGTCAGCGCGTCGCACAGCACCAGGCGGCCTTCGGCGTCGGTATTGAGGATCTCGATGGTCTGACCGCTCATGCTGGTGACCACGTCGCCCGGCTTGACGGCGCCGCCGTCGGGCATGTTCTCGCAGGCGGGAATCAGGCCCACCACGTTGAGCGCCGGCTTCAGTTCGCCCAAGGCGCGGAACACGCCCAGCACGCTGGCCGCGCCGCTCATGTCGAACTTCATTTCGTCCATTTCGGGCGCGGGCTTGAGCGAAATGCCGCCCGTGTCGAAGGTGATGCCCTTGCCCACCAGCACCACCGGCGCGTCGGACTTGGCGGCGCCGTCGTAGCGCAGCACGATGAAGCGCGCTTCCTGGCGCGAGCCCTGGGCCACGGCCTGGAAGGCACCCATGCCCAGCTTGGCGATGTCGCGCGGGCCCAGCACCTCGCAGCGCACGGCCGGCAGCTTGGCCAGCGCCTGCGCGGCCTGGCCCAGCTGCGTTGGCGTGGCGTGGTTGCCGGGTCGATTGGCCCATTCGCGCGCCAGCTCGACGCCAGCGGCCATGCCCACGGCGCGCTGAAACGCCTCGCGCGCCAGCGCGGTGTTGGGCACGCCGATCTGCACTTCGGTCAGGCGCGGCGCGCCGTTCTTGGGGTTGTCACGCTTGCCCTTGGTGGTGCGGTAGACGTAGGCCGCATCGCCCGCCGCCAACGTGGCGGCGCATACGGCGGCGGCGTCCACCGGCTGCGCGAAGCACAGAGTCAGCGACTGGGTCGGGCTGCCCTTGAGCGCCGCCACGCCCGCGGCCACCGCCTTGCGCACCCGGTGCGCCGCGCCATCGCCGATGCCCAGCAACACCACGCGGTCAACCGCCACGCCCTGGGCGCCGTAGCTGGACAGCAGCGCCCCGGCGTCGGTCTTGAAGTCGCCGCTGCCCAGCGCGCGGCCGATGAGCGCCGACAGCGCATCGTTGCCCGGCTCAAAGCCGTCGGCCACCAGCACCGCCAGCGCGGGCACCGACATGGCGGCCGCCTCGGCCAAGCGCAGCGATTTGAGTTGGAAGTCCATAATCCGTGTTTTCCTTTCAACCGGGAAGCGGTGGCGGCATGCGCCGCGTGGCAACCTGGCACGACGTCGGCGTGGGCCATGGGCACGCGCACCGCGCCGCGTCGGGCCGCGCGCCACGGCATCAGACAGGCCGATCCGCCGCCGCTTTCCGAGTTCGACTGATGTTATTCGATTCGTCCCTGCGCAAAGAACTCGGTCGCAGCTTTGGCGCGACCCTGGTGGTGCTGGTCACCATCGTGATGACGGTGATGCTGATCCGCACGCTGGGCCAGGCCTCGGTCGGGCGCGTCAACCCGTCCGAAGTGCTGCTGGTGATGGGCTTCACGGTGCTGGGGCACTTGCCGACCATCCTGACGCTTAGCCTGTTCATTGCCATCACCGCCACGCTGACGCGCATGTACGCCGCCAGCGAAATGGTGGTGTGGTTCGCCAGCGGCCAGGGCTTGCTGACGTTTTTGAAGCCCGTGCTGCGCTTTGCGTGGCCGGTGCTGCTGGCGGTGGCGGTGCTGGCGCTGCTGGTGTGGCCGTGGTCCAACCAGCAGATCCGTGAGCTGCGCGACCGCTACCAGGCGCGCGGCGACATCGAGCGCGTGGCGCCCGGGCGCTTCATCGAATCGGCGGGCGGCCAGCGCGTGTTTTTCATCGACAAGGACACGGCCGACGCGCAGACCGGCCACAACATCTTCATCACCACCACCGAGCGCGGCAAGGAAACCGTGACATCGGCCCAGAGCGGCCGGCTGGACACGCTGAATGGCGAGCGCTTCATCATCCTGGAAAACGGCCATCGCCTGGAAACCGACCTGCAGACTGGCGAGACGCGCATCAGCCAGTTCGCCGAATACGGCAACCGCGTCAGCCAGCGCATGGCCGGCCCGGCTGCCGCCGACGCGCCGTCGATGAAGCCCACGCCCGCGCTGCTGCGCGAGCCTACGCCGCGCCACCTGGGCGAGCTGTCCTGGCGCCTGGGGCTGGCGCTGGCGGCGCTCAACTGCGTGATCTTTGCGCTGGCGGCCACGCGCGTGAACCCGCGCGTGGGACGCAGCGCGGGGCTGGTGTACGCGCTGTTCGCCTTCGTCACCTACTACAACCTGATCAACTTCGGCGAAAACTGGATCGGCCGCGAGCGCATCGGCTTCGTGCCCTACGTGGTGGTGCTGCACGGTGGCATCTTCGTGCTGGCCATGGGCTGGCTGCTGGCGCGCCAGAACGACTGGCTGAGCCGCTGGCGCCTGCGCCGCTCGCGCAACGGGGGCGCGGCATGAAGACGATCCGCCGCCTGATCTACACCGAAGTGCTGCGCGCCGTGGGCTTTGTGGCGCTGGCCTTTTTGGCGCTGTTCTTCTTCTTCGACCTGGTGGACGCACTGGGCGACGTGAACCGCGGCGCCGCGGCCGGCTACCACGTGGGCTACGCGCTGCTGTACACCGCGCTGCAGATACCCAACCACCTGTACGAGCTGCTGCCCATCGCCGCGCTGATCGGCACCATCTTCGTCATGGCGCGGCTGGCGGCCAGCTCGGAGTTCACCATTTTGCGCACCAGCGGCCTGGGCCCGCTGCGCGCGCTGGGCACGCTGCTGCTGCTGGGCGTGGGCTTCGTCATCGTCACCTTCCTGTTCGGCGACTACGTGGCGCCCACGGCCAACCGCGCCGCGCAGAACCTGCAGGCGCGCTTTCTGGGCGACATCACGGTGGGCCGCACCGGTGCCTGGCTGAAGGAACGCCAGGCCGACCGCAACTACTCGGTCAACGTCGGCGCGCTGACGTCGGACGGTACGCTGAACCACGTTCGCATCTTTGAATTCAGCAACGCCGACGGCCGGCCGCTGTCCACCACCAAGGCGGCACGGGGCCGATTGGGCGCCGACGGCTGGCAGCTGCAAGAAGTGGAGCGCCGCACTTTCGAGCAGGCCAGCGCGCCCGACCCCCGCGTGGCCGTGGCGCGGCTGGAGCGCTGGACCTGGCCGACCGAGCTGTCGCAGGACATGGTGGCCGCCGCGCTGCTGAGCCCCGACCGCATGCAGACGGTGGACCTGTTTCAGTACATCAACCACCTCGAAGGCAACGCCCAAAGCGCCCAGCGCTACGAAATCGAGTTCTGGCGCAAGGTGTTCTACCCCTTGAGCTGCCTGGTGATGATGGTGCTGGCGCTGCCCTTTGCCTACCTGCACTTTCGCGCCGGCAACATCACGGGCTACGTGTTCATCGGCGTGCTGGTGGGCATCAGCTTCTTTTTGCTGAACAACGTGTTCGGCTACGTCGGCAACCTGCGCAACTGGCAGCCCTGGCTGGCGGCGGCGGCGCCGGGCATCATCTATTCGGTGCTGTCGCTGGGCGCGTTCGGCTGGCTGGTGCTGAGGCAATGACATGACCACCGCCACCGTCCTGTTCGCCCACGGCTCGCGCGACCCGGCCTGGCGCGCGCCCATCGAGGCGGTGGCGGCGCGCATGCGCGCGCTGTCACCCGGCGCACGGGTGATGTGCGCCTATCTCGAATACACGTCGCCCACGCTGCAGGACGCCGTCGTCGCGTTGCGCGCCGCCGGCGCCACGTCGGTCGCCATCTGGCCGATGTTTCTGGGCACCGGGCGCCACGCGCGCGAAGACTTGCCACTGTTGGTCGACGCACTGCGGGCCGCGCACCCGGGCGTCGCCATCACGCTGCATCCGGCCATTGCCGAACACCCCGACGTACTGCAAGCCATGGCACTGGCCGCGCTGAACCGGCCACCGTCTTAGACGTTAATTCATATAATGATCGGGATTCATATAAACGACTATGAACCTGCATCAATTCCGATTTGTCCAGGAAGCCGCGCGCCGCAACCTGAACCTGACCGAGGCGGCCAAGGCGCTGCACACGTCGCAGCCGGGCGTGTCCAAAGCCATCATCGAGCTGGAAGAAGAACTCGGCATCGACATCTTCATGCGCCACGGCAAGCGGCTAAAGCGCATCACCGAACCCGGCCAGCATGTGCTGGACAGCATTGCCATCATCCTGCGCGAAATCGGCAATTTAAAGCGCATTGGCGAGCAATACAGCGCGCAAGACACCGGAACCCTCTCCATCGCCACCACCCACACCCAGGCGCGCTACGTGCTGCCGCCGCCGGTGGCGCGCCTGCGCGAGCAGTACCCCAAGGTCAACATCAGCCTGCACCAGGGCGCGCCCGACCAGGTGGCGCGCATGGTGATTGAGGAAACGGCCGAAATCGGCATCGCCACCGAATCGCTGGCCAACTACCCCGAACTGGTCACCCTGCCCTGCTACGAATGGCAGCACGTGCTGGTGCTGCCCTCCAGCCACCCGCTGGCAAAAAAAGAGCGCCTGACGCTGGAGGACATTGCGGCGCAGCCGCTGATCACCTATCACCCCTCGTTCACCGGCCGCACGCGCATCGACACTGCGTTTGCCCAGCGCCACCTGGCGCCGCGCGTCGTGCTGGAGGCGATTGATTCGGACGTCATCAAGACCTACGTGCGCCTGGGGCTGGGCATCGGCATCGTGGCCGAAATGGCCGTCGCGGGCGACAAGGACCCTGACCTCGTCGCGCGCCCGCTGGGCCAGCTGCTGGGCCAGAACGTGGCGCGCATCGCCCTCAAGCGCGGGGCCTACCTGCGCGACTTCGTGTATCACTTTGCCAGCCTGCTGTCGGACAGGCTCGACAAGAACCTCATCCTGAAGGCCATGTCGGGACACGTCGCCGACTACGAGCTGTGACCGATTGCTATTTTGTTGATAGCTGTCTGCGCTTGTCCATAAAGCGCTGGCGGCCAATTCTTATCTGAACCCGGACGGCACAGCGCCCCACGCCCGCTGCGCCCCGTACCCCGCCGCTCCTCCATCGCCATGAGCCCCACCACCCCCCGCTTCCCCTCGCGCCTGCCCAACGTCGGCACCACCATCTTCACCGTCATGTCGGCGCTGGCCACGCAACACAAGGCCGTCAACCTGGGCCAGGGCTTCCCCGACTTCGGCTGCGACCCGAAGCTGGTCGATGGCGTCACCGCCGCCATGCAGCAAGGCCACAACCAATACCCGCCCATGCCCGGCGTGCCCGCGCTGCGCCAGGCCATCGCTGCGAAAATTGAAGCGCTCTATGCCCGCCCATACAGCGCTGACGCGGAAATCACCGTTACCGCCGGCGCCACGCAGGCGATCCTCACGGCCATCCTGTGCTGCGTCGGCCCGGGCGATGAAGTCATCGTGCTGGAGCCCTGCTACGACAGCTACGTGCCCAACATCGAGCTGACCGGCGCCACCGTGGTGCGCGTGCCGCTCACGCCCGGCAGCTTCCGCCCCGACTTCGACAAGATCGCCGCCGCCCTCACGCCCAAGACGCGCGCCATCCTCATCAACAGCCCGCACAACCCCAGCGGCACCGTCTGGTCGCCCGAAGACATGCGCCGGCTCGACGAGCTGCTGGCGCCCACAAACGTCCTGGTCATCAGCGACGAGGTGTACGAGCACATGGTCTACGCCCCGCTGCGCCACGAAAGCGTGGCGCGCTACCCGGGCCTGGCCGCACGCAGCTTCATCGTCAGCAGCTTCGGCAAGACGTACCACGTCACCGGCTGGAAAGTCGGCTACGTCGCCGCCCCCGCCGCGCTCACGGCCGAATTCCGCAAGGTGCACCAGTTCAACGTGTTCACCGTCAACACGCCCATGCAATACGGGCTTGGGGCGTACCTGCAAGACCCCGCGCCCTACCTGCAACTGCCCGCCTTCTACGACGCCAAGCGCCAACTGTTCCGCGAGGGCCTCGCCAACACCAAATTCAGGCTGCTGCCCTGCGAAGGCACCTACTTCCAGTGCGTCAGCATCGAAGACCTCGCCGTGCCCGAACGCGACTTGCCCGAAGCCGACTTCTGCCAATGGCTCACCCGCGAGATCGGCGTAGCGGCCATTCCGCTGTCGGCGTTTTATGGGGATGGGTTTGATCAGAAGGTGGTGCGGTTTTGTTTTGCGAAGAGGGATGAGACGTTGCGGGAGGCGGTGGGGAGGCTTGAACGACTGTGAGCAAAACCGCAAGCGGGTTCACCCTAAATACGCTGGACGCAGATTTTTTGACGGCATACTGCCAGACATAATTGATTGTTGAAGGTTTAATAATGAGACCGACAAATCTCGCTTTTCTAAAAATTGCCAAGCGTGCCGAACGGCAAGACGACGAAGTTCTAAAAAAGACTTTTGTTGATTTTGGTTCTGTTTCGATCGCCCTGTCTTCCATTGACCACCAAGTTGTTTTTGGCCGACGTGGAACAGGAAAGACCCATTTATTTAGCGTGCTGAGACAATTGAAGTCAAGCGCCGGCGAGCTAGCGATCCAACTCGATATGCGTAACTTGGGGTCAGCGGGAGGAATCTATGCAGATCCAACTGTCCCAACTTCCCAACGGGCGACGCGATTATTAATTGATCTTTTGTCAGCGCTTCACTCGCGGATTCTTGAGCACGCAATAGAGCACGATAACTTGGTGAATTTGGGTCTAGCAGGAACAGCACTCGATGAATTCTTTGATGCGCACAGTAGTGTAAAAGTGATAGGCACTACTACATTGGAGACAACAACCGCAGCAGAAAACTATTTCGCAGCTGAAACGAAACTCGGTATCGCTGGCCCAGCGCTCACGCCGTCACTTGCTGCGGGCTTCGCTCTAAACGAATCAGGCAAAGAGCAAGTTTCAGCTAAAAAAACCGTCACTGGAACTGAGTCGTACAGAATCAATTTTGGAAGCGTTGGTAGCGCTTTGAGAAAAGTCGTGCAAACTTTGCCAAATCAGCGGTTATGGCTTCTGATAGACGAATGGAGTGAAGTCCCACTTGATCTACAACCGCTGCTAGCGGACTTGCTAAGGCGCGCCATCCTACCCATTGGCGGTGTAACCGTGAAAATTGCTGCAATTGAGCAGCGATGTCGCCTTCTAATTCCAGACCCGTCCGTCGCCCATATTGGAATACAACTAGGTGCGGACGTGTCCGCTGCGCTTAATTTAGACGATTTCATGGTGTTCGACAACGACGAGCGGAAGGCTGTAGATTTTTTTAAGGCGCTGGTTTTTAAGCATGTCCAGGCAGCATTGGAAACTGACCCCTCCGCTAATATAAGGAGCGAATCTTCATTGATATCTCAAGGCTTCACCCAGTCAAACGCGTTTGATGAAGCGGTTCGCGCTTGCGAAGGTGTTCCTAGAGACATGATTCACATATTAAGTCTCGCAGCCCAACGGGCAGGGGTAGAAACAATTTCAGTTGGAGACGTCCGCACTGCAGCGCAGCAATGGTATCAAGCATCCAAGGATGCGGCAGTTAGCGCACACGACCAAGCCAAGAACTTGCTAACGTGGATCGTAGATAGAGTTATTAAGGAGCGACAGACGAAGGCCTTCTTACTCGAGTCAGGCGTTCGTGATGGTTTGATCGATTTTTTATATGATGAACGTGTGTTGCATGTGCTTAGAAAGGGTACTTCGGCGCAAGACATGCCCGGAAAGCGATTTCATGTTTATGGGATCGATTATGGTTGCTACGTAGATCTAATTAATACAGCGCGAGCGCCAAAAGGAATGTTAGACTTGGGAATATCGGAATCAGATATATCGGTGATAGTTCCGAAAACCGATTTCAGGTCTATCAGGAGATGCATTCTCGACCTTAGTGATTTTTATACACAGCAAACATCGACTGCGCCGCAGGCCTCTTTAGATTTATAAGTGTGCTTGAATCTGAAGTTATTTTGTAGGCGGGTTAAGGGCGCAAACCATGCCCTGCGACACTTCCCCTTGTGCACATCCGCTGCATGGCCGGATTCGCCAAGCGAATCAGGGCCTGTCGTCGCGTTCGGCGGGTTGACCGCCGGCGCGGCTCCACGTGGCGAGTGCGGCGGCCAAATCACCGCGCCCAGCCGCGCGAAACACCCCCACCTTCAACCCCCTGCCCTCATCCACATCCGCAAACACCGCCGGATTCGTCACGCGCTCCACGAAGGCCAAGCCCGGCGCATGCGCGCGCAGTTGATCGCGAAGCCACGCCATCGACAACTCCGGCGCGTTCAGGCACAGCAGCGCATGGCCGCCGGGCGCCAGCAGATCGGGCAGGCGGCGCAGCAGGCGGGCGTAGTCCTTGGTGGCGACGAAGCTGCCCTTCTGGTAGCTGGGCGGGTCGGCGATCACCAGGTCGTAAGGGCCGCCGCGCGTCACCTTTCCCCACGAACTGAACAGGTCGTGCGCCAGAAAACTGGCGCCGCCGCTCAAGCCGTTGAGCGCATGGTTCTGCTGGCCGGTGGCGAGGGCGCCGCGCGCCATGTCGAGGTTGGTGACGTGCGCGGCGCCGCCCTGCAAGGCGGCAACAGAGAACGCGCAGGTGTAGGCGAACAGGTTGAGCACCTGGGCGCCGCGCCCTTCACGGGCTTTGAAGTCGGCCGTGAAATCGCGCACCCAGCGGCGACCTTCGGCCATGTCGAGAAACAGGCCGTGGTTCTGCCCGTTCAAGATGTGCACCCGGTAGCGCGCGGGGCCTTCGGTGACGATGTGCGGGTCGGGCACTTGGCCGGCCATGAGATGCGCGCGAGCACGCGCCTGGTGGGCGGCACTGCCCTCGGCATGCGCCTGCAGGGCGTCGCCGCGCGGTTGAAACACCCAGTTCAGCGCCTGACCCGGCGGCGCAATCAGCCGCCAGCGCGCGCGCAGCGCGTCGCCAATGGCCGCCAACTGCGCCTCACTGGCGGGCGCGAAGCTGGTGAGCACGAAGACGGGCGGGTAGGCGTCGAGCGTCCACTGCTCGCAGCCCGGGTACAGCCCGCCACGGCCGTGGAAGATGCGGCACGCATCACCGGGCAGCGGCAAGGCGGCGATAGCGTGGAGCAACGCTTGCATGGCTCATGACAAAAAAACAGCGCGATCTCCCGTCAGACGTGCGCTGGCAGCTATTGAAATAGCAGTATTTGTGCACCACGACCAGCACCGCTCATTCAAGTGCAATGGTGCGAATGGCCTCGAAGAAGGCGGCGGAGCCTTCCTTGTCGTTGTCAGGGCGCAGCTCCATGCGGTTGATGGCGTGGTCAACTTTGGCGCGATAGCGCTGGTCGATCAGCGACAGGTAGTAGGGGCTAATGAAGCGCGCGCCAGCGGCATAGTGCGTGCGCATGGCGGCCAGGTGGATGCCCGGGGTTTTCCATTGCTGGGGATTGAATTCGGGGACACCGTAGTCGCGGATCTGACCTTCCTTTAAAAAGCGCTCAAGCCATTCGCCTTGCACCGCACCGCCGTACAGATTGAAGCCAGGACGCCACATGTGGCCACCGCCCAGCGTCTGGTCGACTGCAAACAACTGGCGGTTCCATGACGAGTTGACTTGCGGCACCACCTGGTGCGAATAGAGTTTTTCGGCAGGCAGGCCAGCGGCCACGGCTTGCTGGGTAAAGTGGGTCAGGAAGCTCGCCGCCTGCGAAGCACGAAACTCATCCCAGTCGCGCGCCAGGGGGTTGTAGTACACGTCCTGCGTGTCCTTGGGCAGGTCGACCCAAGCATGGACAGCCCCCACCAGCTCGGGCGGCAAACCCACGCCGGGGTTGGACGACTTGAGCCAGCCCAGGCGCACCAGCAGGTTTTGCAGCCACATCGGCACATACTGACGCCATCCCCTGCGCGTGCTACCCAGCCCTTGAGCGCCCGCGGGCAGGTGGTCAGACACGCGAGATTGGTCGCGCGGCACGACGGTTATGGCGCGCTCGCCCAGCACGTATTTCCCGCCGACGGTGCCCACCACCACTTGCAGCCGGTGGCGCCCCGGCGCCAGGATTGAAAAATCCAGGTCGTGCCGAAAGCCGACGTTGGGGGTGGTCACGTCGTCGCGCGCACGGTAAACGTCTAGCCGATTCAAGCCCCGTTCGATGGGCCCGACACGCTCGCCGTCGACATACAAATCCAGCGAAGTGACCTTGCCTTGCGGATCCCACAGCCACCCGCCCACGGGCAGGAGACCGGGGGCAAAGGCGTCGTAGTGCTCGCCAAAGCTGCTGAGGGTGGTGTTGCGAATGTCTTTGCCTGGCGCAGGCACCTTGTCAAAGCCAAGGTAATCAAAACCGTGGGCGCGATTGAATTGAGTGATATCGCCGTACTTGCGCTGCAGCCATGCCCTGAAGTCGGCCACGCTGCGCGGGTCGTAGTCGGTGACCTGGACATGATCGAAATTGCCGGTGCCATTTTCAAAATCGGGGAACAGCTGGTGCACTTCGCCCATCAGGGTGATGGCAACAATGAGGCGCTGGACTTCTTCAGGCAATTGCCGCACACGCCGGGCGATTTCCCGCATGGCTTGGTAACGGTAGTGGTTGACGTCGATCTTTTCGTCGGGCCGCAGCGTGTAGGGATGGATGGGGTAGCCAAAGTAGTTGAGCTTGAGCGGCTGGCCATCAGCCAGTTTCATCAAGTTGTCCGGGTTCTTCACCAACTCGACGGGCAGCGCGCCGATCGAGTCGAAATGGCTGCTGGACAAATAAAGCACAAGCGGTCGCTTGGCGTCGGCCATGAGCCGCATGATCGCGTCCAGGTGTTTGTCGTCCAGCACCCAGACGCCACGCGCATCCTGCCGATAAAGCTCCAGCAGTTGAACGGTGAGTGTGTAGCCCACCTGCACCTTGCCCTGCGGGCCGCCGGGCTCCAACGTGTCCATCAGGCGCGTGAGCGCGGCGGCACCGGTTCGGCCGCTGTCCATGCAGTAGCGAAATGCATCGAAGGCGTGGGCGAACTTCTGCTGCGTCTGCGCCTCGTCGCACTGCATAAGCCCTTCGATGTTGGGCAAGATGTACATGGGCGATTCGCGCTCGGCGGCCATGGCCGTAATGCCGATGAGCAAAAGACAAGAGGCGATCAGGCGTGTCAGCATGGGCATGGGGTTCGGGAAAAGCCTAGAAAGAAAAATCCCGCGCTGCCACGGTGTGCAGCACGGGATTTCAAGGTGTGTGCTGTGGCCCGCCGCCGCGGCGGGTGTCCACGCAATGCTATCAGCGCTTTTGTGGCGGCAAATCCGTGCAGCTGCCGTGCGCCACCTCGGCCGCCATGCCGATGGACTCGCCCAGCGTGGGGTGCGGGTGGATGGTCTTGCCGATGTCGACGGCGTCGGCCCCCATCTCGATGGCCAGGGCCACTTCGCCGATCATGTCGCCCGCGTGCGTGCCGACGATGCCGCCGCCCAGAATGCGGCCGTGGCCGTGCGCCTCGGGGCTGTCGTCGAACAACAGCTTGGTCATGCCCTCGTCGCGGCCATTGGCAATGGCGCGGCCCGAGGCCGTCCAGGGGAACAGGCCCTTCCTGACCTTGATGCCCTGCGCCTTGGCCTGGTCTTCGGTCAGGCCGACCCAGGCGACCTCGGGGTCGGTGTAGGCCACGCTGGGGATCACGCGGGCGTTGAAGGCAGCCTTGGCCAGCGCCTCGTCGCCCTTCAATTCGCCAGCGATGACTTCGGCCGCCACGTGCGCCTCGTGCACCGCCTTGTGCGCCAGCATGGGCTGGCCGACGATGTCGCCGATGGCGAAGATGTGCGGCGCGTTGGTGCGCATCTGCACGTCGACGTTGATGAAGCCGCGATCCGTCACCGCCACGCCGGCCTTGTCGGCCCCGATCTTCTTGCCGTTGGGGCTGCGGCCGACGGCTTGCAGCACCAGGTCGTAGGTCTGCGGCGCGGGGGCGCCCTCGCCTTCAAAGCTCACCTCGATGCCCGCATCGGTCGCCTTGGCGGCCACCGTCTTGGTCTTGAGCATGATGTTGTCGAAGCGCGGCGCGTTCAGCTTTTGCCACACCTTGACCAGATCGCGGTCGGCGCCCTGCATCAGGCCGTCGAGCATTTCGACCACATCCAAGCGCGCGCCGAGCGTGCTGTAGACGGTGCCCATTTCCAGCCCGATGATGCCGCCGCCCAGGATGAGCATCTTCTTGGGCACCGATTTCAGCGCCAGCGCGCCGGTGGAGTCGACGACGCGCGGGTCTTCGGGCATGAAAGGCAGGCGCACGGCCTGCGAGCCGGCGGCGATGATGGCGCGCTTGAACTGCACCACCTGTTTCTTGCCGGTTTTCTCCTGGCCCGTGCCACTGGTTTCTTCGACCTCGAGGTGGTTGCTACCCACGAAGCTGCCGTAGCCCCGCACCGTCGTCACCTTGCGCATCTTGGCCATCGCGCCCAGGCCGCCGGTCAGCTTGCCGATGACTTTTTCCTTGTGGGTGCGCAGCTTGTCGATGTCCACTTTCGGCGCGCCGCCGTAGTCGATGCCCAGCGCGGCGAGGTGGCTGACTTCGTCCATCACCGCCGCGACGTGCAGCAGCGCTTTCGACGGGATGCAGCCGACGTTCAGGCACACGCCGCCCAGTTGCGCATAGCGCTCGACCAGCACGACTTTCAGGCCCAGATCGGCCGCGCGGAACGCCGCCGAATAGCCGCCAGGGCCGCCGCCGAGCACGAGCACGTCGCAGTCGAGGTCGGCACTTCCTGTGTAACTGGCGCCCGCAGACGCCGGCTGTTCACTCCCTCTCCCGCCTGCGGGAGAGGAGCCTGCCCCGGACTCGATCCGGGGTTGGGGTGAGGGCGCGGGGGCAGATGCAGGCGCAGCGCTTGGCGAAGTCGCCCCACCCTCACCCCTACCCTCTCCCGCCGCGGCGGCAGAGGGAGAAGAAGCCGCCGCCTCCAGTGTCAACAACACACTGCCCTCGTTCACCGTATCGCCCAGCTTGACGGCCAGCGCCTTGACCACGCCCGCGTGACTTGACGGGATCTCCATCGACGCCTTGTCGCTCTCCACCGTGACCAGGCTCTGCTCCACCTTCACCGTGTCGCCAGGCTTGACCAGCACTTCGATGATGGCGACGTCCTTGAAGTCGCCAATGTCGGGCACCTTGACTTGAATTTCAGCCATGTCAACGCCCCCCGATCACAACAGCACACGGCGGAAGTCGCCGAGGATCTGGGCCAGATACGCGTTGAAGCGCGCCGCAGCCGCACCGTCGATCACGCGGTGGTCCCACGTCAGCGACAGCGGCAGCATCAGGCGCGGCTGGAAGGCCTTGCCGTCCCACACCGGCTCGATGTTCGAGCGGCACACGCCCAGAATCGCCACCTCGGGCGCGTTGATGATGGGCGTGAAGTAGCGCCCGCCGATGCCGCCCAGCGACGAGATGGTGAAGGTGGCGCCGCTCATGTCGGCCGGGCCCAGTTTGCCGTCGCGCGCCTTCTTGGCCAGCGCGCCCATTTCTTCGCTGATCTGCAGCACGCCCTTCTTGTCGGCGTCCTTGATGACCGGCACGACCAGACCGTTGGGCGTATCGGCCGCAAAGCCGATGTGCCAGAACTGCTTGTAGATCAGCGCGTCGCCGTCCAGGCTGGAGTTGAACTCGGGGAATTTCTTCAGCGCCGCCACGCAGGCCTTGATGAGGAAGGCAAGCATGGTCACCTTGACGCCACTCTTCTCGTTCTCCTTGTTGGTCGAGACGCGGAAGGCTTCGAGGTCGGTGATGTCGGCGTCGTCGTGGTTGGTGACGGCCGGGATCATGATCGCGTTGCGCAGCAGGTTGGCGCCGCTGATCTTCTTGATGCGGCTCATCTCCTTGCGCTCGATCGGGCCGAACTTGGCGAAGTCGACCTTCGGCCACGGGATCAGGTTCAGTTCGCCGCCGCCCGTCACCGCGCCACCGCCGGCCGCCGGCGCGGCGCCCTGAGCCTTGGTGCGCGCGGCGCCGGCCATCACGGCCTTGGTGAAGTTCTGGATGTCGTCCTGCGTGATGCGGCCCTTGGGGCCAGTGCCATGGACTTCGTCCAGCGGCACGCCGAGTTCGCGCGCGAACTTGCGCACGGACGGGCTGGCGTACGGCAGGCCCACGGGCGGTTTGGTCGGATCGTGCGGGGCCGGTGCGGCCGCGCCGTTTGCTTCTGATTTGATAGCTGCTTGCGCTGGCTGGGCGGGCGCTGGAGCCTGTTTTGATTCAGAAGCCGCCGGTGCGGCGGGTGCCGGTGCGGCGGCCGGGGCTGCGCCTGCGCCTTCGACGATGGCCAGCAGGTCGCCTTGGTTGATCTTGTCGCCGACCTTGACCTTCATCTCCTTCACCACGCCGGCGTGGCTCGACGGAATTTCCATCGACGCCTTGTCGGATTCGACGGTGATGAGGCTTTGCTCGACCTTGACCGTGTCCCCGGGCTTGACGAAGACCTCGATCACGGCCACGTCCTTGAAGTCACCAATGTCGGGCACGCGCACTTCCACCGCGCCGCCAGCAGCCGGTGCAGCCGCGGCGCCAGCGCCCGCCGTATCGGCCGCGCGCGCGACCGCCGCGGCCTGGCTGGCACCGGGCACCACTTCGCTGCCGCCCACCGGCGGCTCGGCGTTGACCGGGTTCACGGCGGCGGCGGCGCCTTCCGCTTCGAGCAGCAACACGACGCTGCCTTCGTTGACCGTGTCGCCCACCTTGACCTTCAGCTCTTTCACCACGCCGGCCATGCTCGACGGGATTTCCATCGACGCCTTGTCGCTTTCAACGGTGATGAGCGATTGCTCGGCCTTGACCGTGTCGCCGGGCTTGACCAGCACCTCGATCACGCCCACGTCCTTGAAGTCGCCGATGTCGGGGACCTTGACTTCCACCAATGCCATGTTTGTCTCCTCGCCTCAGGCGTACAGCGGGTTGATCTTGTCGGTCTGGATGCCGTACTGCTTGATGGCATCCTGCACGCGGCTCATGGACAGCTTGCCGTCGAGCGCCAGCTCGCGCAGCGCGGCCACCACGATGTAGTGGCGGTTGACCTCGAAGTGCTCGCGCAGCTTGCTGCGGAAGTCGCTGCGGCCGAAGCCGTCGGTGCCCAGCACGGCATAGCGGCGCGCCTGGCCTTTGTCGTCCTTCGGCATGAAGGGGCGAATCTGCTCGGTGAAGGCGCGGATGTAGTCGGTCGAGGCCACCACCGGCCCGGCATGACCGGCCAGCTGCTGCGCGACGAAGGGCACGCGCGGCGTTTCGGTCGGGTGCAGCAGGTTCCAGCGCTCGCAGTCCTGGCCCTCGCGCGCCAGTTCGTTGAAGCTGGGGCAGCTCCACACGTCGGCCACCACGCCCCAATCCTTCAACAGCAGCTCTTGCGCGGCGATGCTTTCGCGCAGGATGGTGCCCGAGCCGAGCAGCTGCACGCGTGGCGCGCCGCCCTTGCCGGCCGCATCGGCGCCGGGCTTGCACAGGTACATGCCCTTGATGATCTGCTCTTCGGTGCCTTCGGCAAGGCCGGGCATCGGGTAGTTCTCGTTCAACAGCGTCAGGTAGTAATAAACGTTCTCCTGCTTCTCGACCATGCGCTTCAGGCCGTGGTGCAGGATCACGCCGACTTCGTGCGCAAACGTCGGGTCGTAGCTGATGCAGTTGGGCACCGTGCTGGCCAGCACCTGGCTGTGGCCGTCTTCGTGTTGCAGGCCTTCGCCGTTGAGCGTGGTGCGGCCGCTGGTGCCGCCGAGCAAAAAGCCGCGCGCCTGCATGTCGCCCGCCGCCCAGGCCAGGTCGCCAAAGCGCTGGAAGCCGAACATCGAGTAGTACACGTAGAACGGCATCATGATGCGGTTGCTCGTGCTGTAGCTGGTGGCGGCGGCGATCCAGCTGGCCATGCCGCCGGCCTCGTTGATGCCCTCTTGCAGAATCTGGCCGGCCTTGTCTTCCTTGTAGTACATCACCTGGTCGCGGTCGACCGGGGTGTAGAGCTGGCCCTTCGGGTTGTAGATGCCGATCTGGCGGAACAGGCCTTCCATGCCGAAGGTGCGTGCCTCATCGACCAGGATGGGCACCACGCGCGGGCCGAATTCCTTGTCGCGCAGCAGCTGCGTCAAAAAGCGCACGAAGGCCTGCGTGGTGCTGATCTCGCGCCCTTCGGCGGTCGGCTCGAGCACGGCCTTGAAGGTCTCCAGCGACGGGATGGTGAAGCTCTCGTCGGCCTTGGTGCGCCGCACCGGCAGGTAGCCGCCCAGCGCCTGGCGGCGCTCGTGCAGGTACTTCATCTCCGGCGTGTCGTCGGCCGGCTTGTAGTAGGGCAGCTTGTCCAGCTCGCTGTCGGGGATGGGGATGTTGAAGCGATCGCGGATGTAGCGAATGTCCTCGTCGGCCAGCTTCTTGGTCTGGTGCACGGTGTTCTTGCCCTCGCCCGCCTTGCCCATGCCGTAGCCCTTGACGGTCTTGACCAGCAGCACCGTCGGCTGGCCCTGGTGGTGCTGGGCGTTGTGGAAGGCGGCATAGACCTTCTCGGGGTCGTGGCCGCCGCGGCGCAATTCCCAGATCTCATCGTCGGTCATGTGCTCGACCAGCTTGGCGGTCTCGGGATATTTGCCGAAGAAGTGCTTGCGCACCCAGGCGCCGTCGTTGGCCTTCATGGCCTGGTAGTCGCCGTCCAGCGTCTCCATCATCACCTGCTTGAGCTTGCCGGACTTGTCGCGCGCCAGCAGTTCGTCCCAGCCCTTGCCCCAGAGCAGCTTGACGACGTGCCAGCCGGCGCCGCGGAAGTCGCCTTCCAGCTCCTGGATGATCTTGCTGTTGCCGCGCACCGGGCCATCGAGGCGCTGCAGGTTGCAGTTGATGACGAAGATCAGGTTGTCGAGGTTTTCGCGCGCCGCCAGGCTGATGGCGCCCTTGCTCTCGGGCTCGTCCATTTCGCCGTCGCCCAGGAACACCCAGACCTTGCGGTTGGCGGTGTCGGCGATGCCGCGCGCGTGCAGGTATTTCAGAAAACGCGCCTGGTAGATCGCCATCAGTGGGCCCAGGCCCATGCTGACGGTGGGGAACTGCCAAAACTCGGGCATCAGCTTGGGGTGCGGGTAGCTCGACAGGCCCTTGCCATCGACTTCCTGGCGGAAGTTTTCAAGCTGATCCTCGGTGATGCGGCCTTCCAGGTAGGCGCGGGCGTAAATGCCCGGCGCGCTGTGGCCCTGGAAGTAAATGCAGTCGCCGCCATGGCCTTCGCTCTCGGCGTGCCAGAAGTGGTTGAAACCGGCGCCCCACATGCTGGCCAGCGACGCGAACGAGCCGATATGGCCGCCCAGGTCACCGCCGTCGTCGGGGTTGTGCCGGTTGGCGCGCACCACCATGGCCATGGCGTTCCAGCGCATGTAGGCGCGCAAGCGCTTTTCGATGGCGATGTTGCCGGGCGAGCGGGCTTCCTGCGCCGGCTCCAGCGTGTTCACGTAGCCGGTGGTGGCCGAAAACGGCAGGTCGATGCTTTGCTGGCGCGCGTGTTCCAGCAGTTCTTCCAGCAGCGCGTGGGCGCGCTCGGGGCCCTCGCGTTCGATGACGGCGGACAGGGCGTCCAGCCATTCACGGGTTTCCTGAGCGTCGATCTCGGCGGCGGCGATGGCGTTCGCCTTGGGATCCTCTGACATTGCTTGTCTCCTCGTCTTTGTAGGGATGGTGGGCATTGTGAATGAAGCCGTGATCATCGCACAAAACATTCATTTTTCAAATAGAGAATTTATATATCACCATATGAAATAGTAGATGGGTTGAGCAACATCATCGGTGTGGCAACTCGGTGCCACTACACTGGCCGCCCATGTCCAACCACAGCGCCGCCACCGTGCCCGATCCCAGCGCTGCGCGCCAGGGGTGGCAGCGCGTGTTGCTGGGGCAGGACCGCATCGTGCACCTGGCGCCGTTGGCCGCCGTGCTGCTGTTTCTGGCCGCCATCGTGTCGGCGTTCTGGTATCTGCGGCTTGAAGAAGTGCGGCGCGAGCAGGAGGCCGTCAAGCGCGACGTCGAATACAGCCAGCAGCGCCTGCGCCTGCGCCTGCTGGAGCGGCAAGAGCAACTGATGCGTCTGGCGCGCGACATGGCCGACCGCGAAATGTCCACGCTGCAGTTCGACTTTCGCGCCGAGGCGCTGGTCACGCAGTTTCCCGAATTGCTGGCGCTGAGCTGGCTGGACGGGCACCGCCAATTGCGCGCCACGCAGGCATCGCCCAGTGTGTCGCCGGTGCGCGATTGGGTGTCTGAAGGCCAGCTGAAGACTGGCGACGCCGAAACCGGCTTCGGCCTGGCGAAGGACTTGCGCCAGCCGGTGTACACCCAGCCCCTGGTGGCCCAGGGCACCGAACCCGAGCTGTACCTGCACGTGCCGATCACGCCGCGCGGCGAATTCGCCGGCACGCTGCTGGCCGAATATTCGGTGGACGGGCTGCTGCGCTACAGCGTGCCGGCCGAAGTGCTGGCCAAGTACGCCGTCGCGCTGCTCGATGCCAAGGGCCAGTTGCTGGCCGGCCAGACCATTCCGGATCGCCAGGGCCTGGCCGAGCTGCTGCCGTGGGCCGGCAAGGTCAACGAGTTCGAAATCCCCGTCTCGCCCGTGGGCAACGGCCTGGTGCTGCGCGCGCAGGCCTGGCGCACGTCGCAGGGCGTGGTGGGCGGCACGCTGTTCTGGCTGGTGGCGGTGCTGGCGACGATGACGGCCTGGATGCTGATCGCCAACTGGCGCCAGTCGCAGCGGCGCCAACAGGCGCAGCACGCGCTGCAGGCCGAAACCAGCTTTCGCCGGGCGATGGAAAACTCCATGCTCACCGGCATGCGCGCGCTCGACCTGAACGGGCGCATCACCTACGTCAACCCCGCCTTCTGCCAGATGACGGGCTGGAGCGAGGACGAGCTGATCGGCCAGACCGAGCCCTTCAGCTACTGGCCGCCCGAAGACCGCGACGCACTGTCTGCGCGCCTGAGCGACGAACTGGACGGCGGCGCCGAATCGTCGGGCTTTCAGATGCGGGTGCAGCGCAAGGACGGCACGGTGTTCGACGCCCGGCTGTACGTGTCGCCGCTGATCGACGCCACCGGCAAGCAGACCGGCTGGATGGCGTCGATGACCGACATCACCGAGCCCAACCGCGTGCGGCGCCAGCTTTCGGCCTCATACGAGCGCTTTACGACCGTGCTGGAAGCGCTGGATGCTTCTGTTTCCGTAGCACCGCTGGGCAGCGAGGAGCTGCTTTTTGCCAACAAGCTGTACCGCCAGTGGTTCGGCGCCACCACCGGCGGCCACCTGGGGCTGGTGGCGCGCGCCGGCACGCCGCAAACGCAGCTGGCGGACGAGGGCCTGGACTCGGTGGATTCATTTGCCGGGTTGCCGCTCGACAGCCTGGCCACGACGCCGGTGGCCGAACAGGTCGAGGTCTACATCGAGCGGCTGGACAAATGGCTGGAGGTGCGTTCGCGTTACCTCAACTGGGTGGACGGCCGGCTGGCGCAGATGGTGATCGCCACCGACATTACGGCGCGCCGCCATGCCCAGGAACAGGCCGCCGCCCAGGCCGAGCGCGCGCAGACGGCCAGCCGCCTGATCACCATGGGCGAAATGGCCTCCAGCGTGGCGCACGAATTGAACCAGCCGCTGACGGCCATCAGCAACTACTGCACCGGCATGATCTCGCGCATCAAGGGCGGCAGCATCAGCCAGGACGACCTGCTGGGCGCGCTGGACAAGACCGCGCGCCAGGCGCAGCGCGCCGGCCAGGTGGTGCAGCACATCCGCAGCTTCGTCAAGCGCAGCGAGCCGCGCCGCGAATGGGCCGAGGTGGCCACCATGATGGAACAGGTGGTGGAGCTGGCCGACATCGAGCTGCGCCGACGCCAGATCCGCCTGACGCACCAGATCGCCCCGGGCCTGCCGGCGATGTATGTCGACCCGATCCTGATCGAGCAGGTTGTCATCAATCTGATCAAGAACGGCGCCGAGTCCATCGACGCCGCGCAGCGCGTCACCGGCAACCGCGTGGTTGACCTGCGCGTAATGCAGCGCGACGTCGAAGACCTGCCCACCATGCACTTCAGCGTGACCGATTCGGGGCGCGGGCTGTCGCCCGAAGCGCTGTCGCGCCTGTACGAAGCCTTCTTCTCCACCAAGGCCGAAGGCCTGGGCATCGGGCTCAATCTGTGCCGCTCGATCATCGAGTCGCACCAGGGCCGGATCAGCGCGGAGAACCTCTACAATGCCGGCCAAGTCGTGGGCTGCCGCTTCAGTTTCTGGATTCCGGTGGGCCCCGTTCCGGATGCGCTGGCATCCACCCCGAACGCCAGGACAGTTGCATGAGTTTGATTCCGAAGCGAGGCACGGTGTATGTGGTGGACGACGACGAGGCCGTGCGCGATTCGGTGCAATGGCTGCTCGAAGGGCAGGACTTCCGCGTGCGCTGCTTCGAATCGGCCGAAGTGCTGCTGGCCCGCTACGACCCGCGCGAAGTCGCCTGCCTGATCGTCGACATCCGCATGGACGGCATGAGCGGGCTTGAATTGCAGGACCGCCTGATCGAGCGCAACTCGCCGCTGCCCCTCGCCTTCATCACCGGCCACGGCGACGTACCGCTGGCCGTCGACGCCATGAAGAAAGGCGCGATGGACTTCATCCAGAAGCCCTTCAAGGAAGACCACCTGGTGCCGCTGGTCGAGCGCATGCTGGAGCACGCCCGCACCACCTTCGCCGAACACCAGCAGGCCGCCACGCGCGATGCGCTGTTGGCCAAGCTAACCGGCCGCGAGGCGCAGGTGCTGGAGCGCATCGTCGCTGGCCGCCTGAACAAGCAGATTGCCGACGACCTGGGCATCAGCATCAAGACGGTGGAGGCGCACCGCGCCAACATCATGGAAAAACTCGGCGCCAATACCGTGGCTGACCTGTTGAAAATTGCGCTGGGGCAGAACTCGGGCAAGACCTGAGCCGCGAGCCGCCATCCTCACACTCTTTTTTTGATAGCTGCTCGCGCTTTACTGACAAGCGCCAGCGGCTTTTTTGTTGATAAATCACCATGACAGCTCAATTGATTGACGGCAATGCCCTGGCGCAGCAGGTGCGCGGCGAAGTGGCCGGGCGCGTGGCCGCGCTGAAAGCCCGTGGCGTGCAGCCGCACCTCACCGTCATCCTGGTCGGCGAAGACCCGGCCAGCCAGGTCTACACGCGCAGCAAGGTGGCCGACAGCGAACAGACGGGCCTGGGCGCCACGCTGGAGCGCTACCCCGCCGACATGACGCAGGCCGACCTGCTGGACCGCATCGCCGCGCTCAACGCCGACCCGGCGGTGCACGGCATCCTGGTGCAGTTGCCGCTGCCCCCGCACATGGACAGCCACGCCGTCATCGAAGCCATTGCGCCACACAAGGACGTGGACGGCTTTCACGTCGCCAGCGCGGGCGCGCTGATGGTGGGCCAGCCCGGCTTTCGGCCCTGCACGCCCTACGGCTGCATGAAGATGCTCGAATCCATCGGCATAAAGGACCTGAAAGGCAAGCACGCCGTGGTGATTGGCCGCAGCAACATCGTCGGCAAGCCGATGGCCATGATGCTGCTGGCCGCCAACGCCACCGTCACCGTGTGCCACAGCGGCACGCCCGACCTGGGCGCGCTGACGCGCCAGGCCGACATCGTGGTCGCCGCCGTCGGCAAGCGCAACGTGCTGACGGCCGACATGGTCAAGCCCGGCGCGGTGGTGATCGACGTCGGCATGAACCGCGACGACGCGGGCAAGCTGTGCGGCGACGTCGACTTTGCGGGCGTGAAAGAGGTCGCCGGCTGGATCACCCCCGTGCCTGGCGGCGTCGGCCCGATGACGCGCGCCATGCTGCTGGTCAACACCATCGAAGCGGCGGAGCGGACGAGCCGCTGAGACAAAAAAAAGCCCAACAGCCGGACGCAGAGGACGCAAAGGATTCGCAGAGGACGCAAAAGTAAAACCAAAATTTTTTTGAATTCTTTCTGCGTCCTCTGCAGAAATCTCTGCGTCCTCTGCGTCCGGCTGTTCGAGTGCCCGAAGAGTTCCACACAAATCAGGCTCCAGCGCAGGCTCCACAAGCGCAAGCAGCTATCGTTTTCATACCGTCATGCTTGACATTCCACGCCCTGCCCCCAACTGACGCGCCATGCCCAACCCCCTCCTCGACTTCACCGACCTCCCCCTGTTCGACCAGGTTCGCCCCGAACACGTGGGCCCCGCCATCCACCAGCTGCTGACCGAGTCCGAAGCCGCGCTTGAAGCCACCGTGGCGCCCGAGCTGCCCGCCGACTGGCTGACGCTGTCGCGCACGCTCGACGTCGCGACCGAAAAGCTCGGCCGTGCCTGGGGCGTGGTCGGCCACCTGAACGCCGTCATGGACACGCCCGAGCTGCGCGCCGCCTACAACGCCGCGCTGCCCAAGGTGACCGAGTTCTGGACGCGTCTGGGCAGCGACGAGCGCCTGTACGCCAAGTACAAGGCCATCGACCCCGCCGCCCTGAACGCCGAGCAGCGCCAGGCGCACAAGAACGCGCTGCGCGGCTTCGTGCTGGGCGGCGCCGAGCTGCAGGGCGCGGCCAAGGAGCGCTATGCCGCGATCCAGGAGGAGCAAGCCGCCCTCAGCCAGAAGTTCAGCGAAAACGCGCTCGACGCCACCGACGGCTACGCCTACTACGCCACCGAGGCCGAGCTGGAGGGCGTGCCGCCCGACGTCAAGGCCGCCGCGCGCGCCGCCGCTGAAAGCGAAGGCAAGGCGGGCTACAAACTGACGCTCAAGCTGCCCAGCTACCTGCCCGTGATGCAGTTCGCGCACGACCGCGCGCTGCGCCAGCGCCTGTACCGCGCCTACGTCACGCGCGCGTCCGACCAGGCCGAGGGCGATGCCGTGAAATACGACAACGCGCCGTTCATCAAGGACATCCTGACGCTGCGCAAGGAAGAAGCACGCCTGCTCGGCTACGCCAACTTCGGTGAAGTCTCGGTCGTGCCCAAGATGGCCGATTCGCCGAAACAGGTCGTCGACTTTCTGCGCCAACTGGCCGCCAAGGCCAAGCCCTACGCCGAGCGCGACGTCGCCGACCTGCGCGCCTTTGCACAATCCGACCTGAAGCTGGCCGACCCGCAGCCCTGGGATTGGCCCTACATCAGCGAAAAGCTGAAGGAAGCGCGCTACGCCTTCAGCGAGCAGGAGGTCAAGCAGTACTTCCAGGCGCCCAAGGTGCTACAAGGGCTTTTCAAGATCGTCGAGACGCTGTTCGAAGTCGCCATCCGCCGCGACGTGGCGCCCGTGTGGCACCCCACGGTCGAGTTCTACCGCATCGAGCGTGACGGCAAGCTTCTGGGCCAGTTTTACCTCGACCCTGGCGCGCGCAACGGCAAGCGCGGCGGCGCGTGGATGGACGACGTGCGCGCCCGCTGGCTGCGCCCCGACACGGGTCGGCTGCAAACCCCGGTCGCGCAACTGGTGTGCAACTTCGCCGAAGGCGTCGACGGCAAGCCGCCGCTGCTGACGCACGATGACGTCATCACCCTGTTCCACGAATTCGGCCACGGCCTGCACCACATGCTGACGCAGGTGAACGAGCACGACGTGTCCGGCATCAGCGGCGTCGAGTGGGACGCGGTCGAGCTGCCCAGCCAGTTCATGGAAAACTTCTGCTGGGAATGGGATGTGCTAAAGCACATGACGGCGCACGTGGATACGGGCGAACCGCTGCCGCGCGCGCTGTTCGACAAGATGACGGCGGCCAAGAACTTCCAGGCCGGCATGCAGACCGTGCGCCAGATCGAATTCGCGCTGTTCGACATGCTGCTGCACACCGAGCACGACCCGGCGAAGGACTTCCAGCCGCTGCTGGACGCCGTGCGCCAAGAAGTCGCCGTGATCCAGCCGCCGCCGTTTTCGCGCACCGCGCAAACCTTCAGCCACATCTTTGCTGGCGGCTACGCGGCGGGCTACTACAGCTACAAGTGGGCCGAGGTGCTGAGCGCCGATGCCTACGCCGCGTTCGAGGAAAGCGTCACGCCCGAAGGCTTGCCCAGTGTGGAAACGGGGCGAAAATACCGCCGCGAGATTCTGGAAGCCGGCGGCAGCCGCCCGGCCATGGAATCGTTCAAGGCCTTCCGCGGCCGCGAGCCCAGCCTGGAGGCGCTGCTGCGCCACCAGGGCATGGCGTAAGCGCCCGCTCCCCTCCACCGCACCTGAGCGCCCCAGCCATGCCTGTCCGTCATCCTTCGATCGTCGCCTTCCTGGCGCTGTTGGCCGCGGGCATGGCCGTGAGCGCGCAGGCACAGGTGCAGCGCAGCGTGGGCGCAGGTGGCCGCGTCACTTATTCCGACCGCGTGACGGCAGCGCCGGAACCCACCCCGGCCGCGGCCCCTGGCGCGGGCGTGGCCAACCTGCCGTATCAACTGGCCCAGGTGGCGCAGCGCTATCCGGTGGTGATCTACACCAGCCAGGACTGCGCACCCTGCCAGAGCGGGCGCAACCTACTGGTCAACCGCGGCGTGCCGTTCAGCGAAAAGACGGTGGAATCGAACGACGACATTGCCTCGCTGCGCCGCCTGGCCGGCACGCAGGACCTGCCGGTGCTGACCATTGGCGCGCAGCGCCTGCAGGGTTATTCGGACGCGGAATGGTCGGCTTACCTGGACGCTGCAGGCTACCCGAAGTCGTCGCAGTTGCCCGCCAGCTACCGCCGACCAGCCGCCACACCCCTGACTCCGCCGCGCGCCACGGCTGCGGCGCAGGCGCCGGACGCACCGCCCGCCTACCGCGCCACGCCGACGCCAGAGGCGCCCAGCATCGCGCCGCCGCGCACACCGACCAACCCGGCCGGCATCCGGTTCTGACGCCGCGCGTTCAGGCGCGCGTTCAGGCGCGCGTTCAGCGCAACGCCCACAGCGCGGCGCTGATGGTGAAGAACGACGCCACCGTGGTGCCCAGCAGCGCCGCCGCGGCCAGGCCTTCGTGGCCGTGCTTCTGCGCCAGGATGGGGTAGATGCCGAACATGGGGCACGCGGCGGCCAGCACGACGCCGACGCGCAGCTTGGCGTCCAGCGGCGGCATACCCAGCGCTTCCAGCCCCCACAGGGCGGCAAACGTCAGCAGCGGGTGCAGCACCAGCTTGCCGACGGCGATGGCCGCCACCTGCCGGCGCATGCCCGCCAGCCCCAAGCCCGCCAACGACCCGCCGATCACGAACAGCGACAGCGCCGCGCTGGCCTGCGCGAACAGGCCGACCGACTTTTCCATCGGCGCCGGCAGCTTCAGCCCCAGCGCCGCCGCGCCCAGGCCGGCCACCAGCGCCAGCACCATCGGGTTGCGCAGCAGCCCCGCCGCGGCGCCACGCACCACCGCCCGCCAGTGCCCGCCGCCCGCGGCAGCGTCCATCAGCGCCAGCAGCAAGGGGATGAGCAGCAGGTTTTCGACCAGCATGTTCATGCCCAGAATAACACCCGCCACCGGCCCCAGCACCAGCAGGTTGATGGGATAGCCCACAAAGCCCGAATTGGGGCAGCACATGCCCATGGCCTGCACCACCGACGTCACCGGCGCCTGGCCCGCCACGCGGCGCATCCAGAGCAGGCCCAGCGCCATCGTCGCCAGGCCGCCCAGCGCAAACACCGCCATGTAGCGCCATTCCAGAATGTCGCCCAGCCGGCGCTTGGCGACGGCGTCAAACAGCAGCGCCGGCAGCGCCACGTACAGCACGAAGCGGCCCAGCACGCGCATGTCGCCGCGCTCGAACAGCCCCGCCCGCGTCGTCAGCCAGCCCAGTGCAATGGCGATGTAGATGGGGCCGGTGATGGCAAGAATGTCGATCATGGCCACCTGCCCGCGCGGCATGGAAAGCGGCGCCCGCACACACGGCAGCCCGCGCCGATGGCGCCTTCAGCACCGACCACGGTGTGCACCCGCACGATCATTGGCGCTCGATCTTTGCCTTGGCGATCACGTCGCTCCAGCGCCGGATGTCGCCTGCCAGCATGGCCGCCGCATCGCCCGCGGTGCCGGGCCGCGGGTCGAGGTTGAGCGCCTCCAGCTTCTGCCGCACCCCGGCGTCCTGCAGCGCGGCGTTGACCGCCTGGTTCAGCCGCTCAATGGCGCCGGCGGGCGTGCCGGCCGCCACGGCCAGGCCATTCCACGACGCGGCGTCGAGGCCTTTGATGCCGGCCTCGTTCGCCGTTGGCACCTCGGGCAGCACGCGGGATCGCCGCGCGCCGGTAACGGCCAGCGCGCGCAGCGCCTTGCTCTGAATCTGCGGCAGCAGCGGGCTCAAAATGTCCAGCCCGGCGTGAATTTGCCCGCTGCGCAGCGCGGTCACGACGTCGGGCGTGCCCTTGAAGGGCACCACCTGCGCCTGCAGCCCGGCGGCGCTCTTGAACAGCTCGGCCGCCAGGTGCTGCGTGGTGCCGATGTTGGGTGTGCCGATATCCAGCTTGCCGGGATGAGCGCGCGCAAACTTCAGCAGCTCGCCCAGGGTCTTGAAATCACCCCCTTCGGCCGCGACGATCACCAGGTCGAACGTGGCCAGCGGCGCGACGGGCAAAAAGGTTTTCATCGTGTCGTAGGGCAACGACTTGAACAGCGCCTGACTCACCGCCGTGCCGCTGGAGATCAGCAGCAGCGCATGGCCGTCGCGCGGTGCGGCGGCCACTGTTTGCCCCGCCACCACGCCACCGGCCCCCGGCTTGTTTTCAACGATCACCGGTTGCCCCAGCGTGCGCGCCATGTGCTCGCCCACCGTGCGCGCGGTCATGTCGGCCGCGCCGCCTGGCGCATTGGGCACCACGATACGGATCGGCTTGGCGGGAAACGCGCCCTGCGCACGCGCGGCGCGCCCCACCAACAGGCCGGCGCCAGCCAGCAACCACTGTCTGCGGCTCATGCTTGAAATCTCCTTGCCCGACCATTGTGCGGCGACGCGGCGTTTTTACGGGTAAACACCTAGTTGCCCGCTGTGCGGCGATCTTGTAATTACTTATCTAATATAACGATAATTGCACCACAGGAGACCCCACACATGACCCGTGCCAGCCAGGATTTGTCCGTCGAGATCACCGGCAAGAACAAGGAAATCGCCATCGTGCGCCTGACCCGCGGCAAAAAGCGCAACGCGCTGTCCGACGGCCTCATCCTGGCCATCCGCGATGCCTTCCAGAACCTGCCGGCCAGCGTGCGTGCCGCCGTGCTCGATGGCGAGGGCGAACACTTCTGCGCCGGCCTTGACCTGAGCGAGTTGAAAGAGCGCGACGCCGGCGAAGGCGTGCACCACTCGCGGCTGTGGCACGCCGCGCTCGACGCGCTGCAATACGGCCCGGTGCCCGTGGTGGCCTCGCTGCACGGCGCGGTGGTGGGCGGCGGGCTCGAACTGGCCAGCGCCGCGCACATTCGCGTGGCCGATTCAACCACCTTCTACGCCTTGCCCGAAGGTTCGCGCGGCATCTTCGTTGGCGGCGGCGGCTCGGTGCGCATCCCCAAGCTGGTCGGCGTGGCCCGCATGATGGACATGATGCTCACCGGCCGCGTTTACAACGCCGAAGACGGCGAGCGGCTGGGCTTTGCGCAATACCTGGTGGCCGAAGGCCAGGCCTTCGACAGGGCGCTGGAACTGGCCACCCGCATCGCCACCAACGCGCCGCTGACCAACTACGCGCTGATGCACGCCCTGCCCCGCATTGCCGAACAACCGGCCGACCACGGCTTTATGACCGAAGCGCTGATCAGCGCTATCGCCCAGGCGGCCCCTGAAGCCAAGCAGCGCGTGCGCGACTTCCTCGAAGGCAAGGCGGGCACGAAAGTGAAGAAGGCCTCCTGAGGTAAAAAATCCCCTGGGTCGCCTGCGGCGCCTTCCGCCTGAAAGGGGGACAACGCTGGCGCTCGGGGCGACCCTGAGCGCGGCGTTACCGAATGGCCTGCTCCGCGGCCTTTGGAACAAATCAAGGTCCAGCGCTTGCTGGATCAGCGGAAGCAGCTATCAATATAAGAGTGGAGCGAGACAAGCATGAGCAACCCACAGGCCGCGCCGAAGGCGCCACCGAAGTACCGCCCGCTGACCTTCGGCGTGACCCGCGCCGAGGTGCGCGAGCAGCCAGACGGCGCGCAATACGTGCGCGCCGAACAGCCCCTGGACGCGCATGCCCAGCGCATGTCCGACCGGCTGATCCACTGGGCGCGCGAGGCGCCTGACCGCACCTTCATCGCCCAGCGCGTGCGGACCGCCGACGGCAAGACCGGCGACTGGCGCCACGTCACCTACGCGCAGGCGCTCGACGCCGCGCGCCGCATCGGCCAGGCGCTGCTGGACCGCGGGCTGTCGCAGGAGCGGCCGGTGGTCGTCCTCAGCGACAACGGCATCGACCACGCCCTGCTGGCGCTGGGCTGCATTTACGCCGGCGTTCCGTTTTCGCCCGCGTCGCCCGCGTATTCGACCATCAGCAAGGACTACGGCAAGCTGCGCCACGTCGTCGACACGCTGACGCCCGGCCTGATCTGGGCCGAGGACGGCGACCGCTACGGCGCTGCCATTGCCGCCGTCGCGCCGCAAGGTTGCGAAGTGGCCGTCTCGCGCCACGCCGACCACGCGCACCTGAAGGGCCACGCCAGCACCGCCTTTGCCGACTTGCTGGCGACCGAACCGACGCCCGCCGTCGATGCCGCGCAGGCCGCCACCGGGCCGGACACCATCGTCAAGTTCCTGTTCACCAGCGGCTCGACCAAGCTGCCCAAGGCCGTCATCAACACCAACCGCATGTGGTGCGCCAACCAGCAGCAAATGCGCCAGTCGATGCCGGTGCTGGCCGAAGAGCCGCCGGTGCTGATCGACTGGTTGCCGTGGAACCACACCTTCGGCGGCAACCACAACGTGGGCCTGGTGCTGAACAACGGCGGCACGCTCTACATCGACGAGGGCAAGCCCACGCCCGCGCTGATGCACGAGACGCTGCGCAACCTGCGCGAGATTGCGCCCACGCTGTACTTCAACGTGCCGACCGGCTTCGAGGCGATTGCCAACGCCATGAAAAGCGACGCCGAATTGCGCCGCAACTTCCTCTCGCGCGTGAAGATGTTCTTCTACGCCGGCGCGGCGCTGGCGCAGCCGGTGTGGGACTCTCTTTTTGAGAGCGAAGAAGCCGAGATCGGCGAGCGCATCGTGATGACCAGCGGGCTGGGGATGACCGAATCCAGCCCCTACGGCCTGTTCGTCACCAGCCCCAACGTGAAGGCGGGCGACTTGGGCCTGCCCACGCCGGGGCTGGAGCTGAAGCTGGTGCCCATCGACGGCAAGCTGGAAATCCGCTACCGCGGCCCCAACATCACGCCCGGCTACTGGCGCGGACCCGAGGCGACTGCCGAAGCCTTCGACGAAGAAGGCTTCTTCTGCACCGGCGACGCCGTGACGTGGATCGACCTCGACGACAAGCACCAGGGCCTGCGCTTTGACGGTCGCATCGCGGAAGACTTCAAGCTGGCCACCGGCACCTTCGTCAGCGTTGGCCCGCTGCGCGGTCGAGTGATCGCGGGCGGCGCGCCGTTCGTGCAGGACGTGGTCATTACCGGGCTGAACCGCAAGGAGGTGGGCGCGTTGATCTTTCCGACTCCCGCGGTGCGCTCGCTGGTCGACTTGCCGGCCGATGCGCCGATGAGCGAAGTACTGAAGCAGCACGCGGTGCTGCAGAAATTCCAGAGCCTGGTGACCGATTTGTCGCTCACCGCCACCGGCAGCGCCAACCGCGTCGCGCGCCTGATGCTGCTGGCCGAGCCGCCCTCCATCGACAAGGGCGAGGTCACCGACAAGGGCAGCATCAACCAGCGCGCCGTGCTGAAGGAGCGCGACGCGCTGGTGCAGGCGCTGTATGACGAAACGCCGGGAAACATTGTCATCAAGCCAGGAGTGAATCTCTGATGAGCGCCTGTCTTGCTCCCTCGCCCCCCTGGGGAGAGGGCTGGGGTGAGGGGCCTGCGGCGCTGATCGGTAGCGCGGCTGGCCCCCACCCCAACCCTCCCCAACGGGGGAGGGAGCAAGTCACCCTCACCCCAACCCTCTCCCGCCAGTGGGAGAGGGAGTGAAAACCCAACACAGGAACTGACATGGCCACCAAAGGATTCTTCACCGCCTTCAACGACGTCTGGATGCTGGACGGCGTGCGCACGCCCATGGTCGACTATTGCGGCGCCCTCGGCCACATCAGCCCGACCGACCTCGGCATCAAGACCTCGCGCGAGGCACTGAAACGCGCCGGCGTGCCGGGCAGCGACATTGGCTCGGTCGTCACCGGCAACATGGCGCCGGGCGACTTCGACCAGTTCTTTCTGCCGCGCCACATCGGCCTGTACGCCGGCGTGCCGGTGGAGGTGCCGGCCATCATGGCGCAGCGCATCTGCGGCACGGGGTTCGAGCTGTTCCGCCAGGCCGGCGAGCACATCCAGGGCGGCGCGTGTGATGCCGCGCTGGTGGTCGGCACCGAGAGCATGACGCGCAACCCGATTGCCGCGTTCGACCACCGCACCGGCTTCAAGCTGGGCGCGCCGGTCGGCTTCAAGGACTACATGTGGGAGGCGCTGAAAGACCCCGCCCCCGGCATCAACATGATCCAGACGGCCGAGAACCTGGCCAAGAAGTACGGCATCACGCGCGAGCAGGTCGATGAATTCGCCGCCGCCTCGTTCGCCAAGGCCGTGGCGGCGCAGCAAAACGGCTTTCTGGCCGGCGAAATCGTGCCCGTGGTCAGCGAGAAGTTCGAGCTGGAAGGCTACAAGCCGCGCGGCATCAAGCTGCAGGGCAAGGTGACGGAAGTCGCGCAAGACACGCACCCGCGCCCGTCGCCGCTGGACGTGCTGGCCAAGCTGCGCCCCGTGTTTGAGGGCGGCGTGCAGACCGGCGGCAACTCGTCGGCGCTGGTGGATGCAGCCGCCGCGGCCGTGGTCGCCTCGGGGGCGTATGCGAAGGCCAACGGCAAAAAACCGCTGGCACGCATCGTCGGCGCCGCCGCCGTCGGTGTGCCGCCCGAGATCATGGGCATCGGCCCGGCACCTGCCATCCGCCTGCTGCTGGAGCGCACCGGCCTGAAGCTTCAAGATATCGGCCGCTTCGAGATCAACGAAGCACAAGGCGCGCAGACGCTGGCCGTGGGGCGCGAACTGGGACTGGACCTGGACAAGCTCAACGTCAACGGCGGCGCCATCGCATTGGGCCACCCGCTGGCGGCCACGGGCGTGCGGCTGACGATCACGGTGGCGCGCGCCATGCAGCGCGATGGCCTCAAGTACGGCATCTCGTCGGCCTGCGTCGGTGGCGGTCAGGGCATCGCACTGCTGCTGGAGAACCCGAATGCATCGTGACGGTCTTCCTCCCTCGCCCCTTTGGGGAGAGGGTTGGGGTGAGGGGCGACAGCGCCACGATAGATCAGGCTGCTGACCCTCACCCCCGCCCTCTCCCGCTTGCGGGAGAGGGGGTCACAAAGTCGAAGTCTTAATCAAATCAGCCTCCAGCGCCCTCCCATCAAGCGCAAGCAGCTATCAATTCAATAGTATCAGGAGATGAACCCATGAAGATCGAAGGACAAGCAGCCCTCGTCACCGGCGGCGGCTCGGGCCTGGGCGAAGCCACGGCGCGCGAACTGGCGCGCCTGGGCGCCAAGGTGGCCGTGCTCGACCTGAACCTGGACAACGCCAAGAAAGTCGCGGCCGACATCGGCGGCTTGGGCATCCAATGCGACGTGAGCAGTGGCGACAGCATGCAATCGGCCATCGAGCAAGCCGCCGCCGCGCACGGCCCGGCGCGCATCCTGATGCAGATCGCCGGCATCGGCTCGGCCAAGCGCGTGGTCGGCAAGGACGGCAGCGCGGCGCCGCTGGAAGATTTCATCAAGGTCGTCAACGTTAACCTGATCGGCACCTACAACGCCGCGCGCCTGTTCGCCGCCGCTGCCGCCAAGCTGGACCCGATGGAAGACGGCGAGCGTGGCGCCATGGTGTTCACCGCCAGCGTGGCCGCGTTCGACGGCCAGGTCGGCCAGCAGGCTTACAGCGCCAGCAAGGGCGGCGTGGTCGGCATGACGCTGCCGATGGCACGCGATCTGGCACAGCACGGCATCCGCGTGTGCACCATCGCGCCGGGGCTGTTCAGCACGCCGCTGATGCGCACCTTGCCTGAGCCCGTGCAGCAGTCGCTGGCGGCGTCCATCCCCTTCCCTTCGCGCCTGGGCAAGCCCGAGGAGTTTGCCGAACTGGCCTGCCACATCGTGACCAACGGCCACCTGAACGGCGAAGTGATCCGCCTGGACGGCGCGCTGCGCATGAGCCCCAGATAACCCCCTGCGGCGCTGACGCGCCTTCTCCCAAGCGGGGGACGACGCCAGTGGCCAGGCCCAGCCCGCTCCACGGCGCCCCCGCATGGCCCACCCCACGGCGACTGGTGTTAACACTGAGTCCGTCAAACCGCTTTCAAACGTTGAGTTCCAGACCATGAGCAAGACGACGATTTACGAAGTCAAGGTGATGTTCGGCGACTGCGACCCGGCCGGCATCGTGTTCTTTCCCAATTTCTGCAAGTGGATGGACGCCTCGTCGCTCGACTTCTTCATGCAGTGCGGCCTGCCACCCTGGCGTGAGCTGAAGAAAACGCACGGCATCATCGGCACGCCGCTGCTGGAGATCCACACCAAGTTCTTCAAGCCCGCCACCTACGGCGACACGCTGCAGGTGCACACCCACGTGGCCGAATGGCGCGAAAAAGTCATCGTGCAAAAGCACGTCGTCAAGCGTGGCGACCTGGTGTTGTGCGAAGGGCTGGAAACGCGCGCCTTCGTGGTGCACCCCGACGGCGACCCCGACAAGCTGAAGGCCATTCCCGTGCCCGATTTCATCAAGGAAAAATGCCGTTGAGCACGCGCGCTCCCCGACGCCGCCACGTGCTCGGCTGGCTAGGCGCCTCAATGGCGGCGGCCACGCCATGGTCACGGGCACAGTCCAATGGCCAGCCGGTGAAAATCCTGGTCGGTTTCGCCGCGGGTGGCTCGGCCGATCAAACGGCGCGGCTGCTTGCCGATCAGTTGCGCGTGCAACTCAACCGCCCCGTGCTGGTGGAAAACCGCACCGGCGCGGGCGGGCGCCTGGCGGTCGAGGCGGCCAAGGCCGCCAAGCCCGACGGCGACACGCTGGTGTTCGTGCCGCACGGCGCGATGACGCTGTTTCAGCACATTTACCGCAACCTGCGCTATGACCCCGCGGTCGACTTCGCGCCGATCAGCCGCGTGGCCACCTTCGATTTCGCTGTTGCCACCGGCCCGGCCACCCCGGCCAAGAGCCTGGCTGACTACCTGAATTGGGCGCGCGACCCCGCCAACCGGGCTTCGTTCGGCTCGCCCGGCCCGGGCACGGTGCCACATTTCATCGGACAGGCCTTGGCCGAGCGCGCCAAGCTGCGACTGACCCACGTGCCCTATCGCGGCGCGGCGCCGTCGCTGGTGGATCTGATCGGCGGCGCGGTTTCGCTCGTCATTGCGCCGCTCGCCGACATGGTGGAACACCACAAGGCCGGCAAATTGCGCGTGCTGGCCACCACCGGCTCGCGGCGTTCCGCAGTGCTGGGCAGCATCCCCACGCTCAAGGAAGCCGGCGTCGATCTGGTCGTCGATGGCTGGTATGGCCTGTACGCGCCCGCCGCCGTGCCCGCCGATGCGCTGGCCGCGCTGGCGCGCGCCGTGCAGGGCGCCGCGCCAGCCCTCGCGCAGCCGCTGGCGCGCAGCGCGTTGGTGGCCAGCGCCTCGACACCGCAAGAACTCGCGCAACTTCAGAAGTCGGAAGCCGCCTTCTGGTCGCAACTGGTCACGTCGTCCGGCTTCAAGCCGGAAGAGTGAGATCCACCGACGCCCCACTTTTCAACCCCCCAAGGAGACCACCCATGACCCGCTTCACCCTCAAGGCCATCGTGGCCGCCACCGCCATTGCCGCCAGCGGCGCCGCATTGGCCGACATCACCATCGGCGTCATCGCGCCGCTCACGGGCGCCGCCTCGGGCCTTGGCATCCCGGTCGGCAACCAGGCCAAGCTGTGGCCCAAGACGATTGCCGGCGAAAAGCTCAACGTCATCGTGATGGACGATGCCACCGACCCCAACCAGGGCGTGACCCACGCCAAGCGCTTCGTCACCAACGACAAGGTCGACGTCATCATGGGCTCGGTCGCCACACCGGTGGCCGCCGCCATCGCGCAGGTGGCGGAGGAATCGGGCACGCCGCAGCTGGCCTGGTCGCCCGTGGCCGTGCCGGCGGGCAAGGACAAGTGGCTGTTCCGCATGCCGCAGTCCAACGCCGTGATGGGCCACGCCATCATCGAACACATGAAGAAGCAGGGCATCAAGAGCGTCGGCTTCCTGGGCTACAGCGACGCCTATGGCGAAACCTGGCTCAACGACTTCAAGCCGCAGGCCGAAAAAGCCGGCATCAAGTTCGGCCCGGTCGAGCGCTTTGCCCGCGCCGACACCAGCGTGACCGGCCAGGCGCTCAAGCTCGTGTCGGCCAATCCGGATGCGATTCTGGTCGTCGCCTCGGGCAGCGGTGCCGCCATGCCGCAGATGGCGCTGGCCGAGCGCGGCTACAAGGGCAAGGTCTACCAGACGCACGCCGCCGCCACGCGCGACCTGATGCGCGTGGGCGGCAAGGCGGTGGAAGGCGGCTTCGTCGTCAGCGGCCCGGCGGTGCTGGCCGAGCAGCTGCCCGATTCGCACCCCTCGAAGGCCGAGGCCATCAAGTTCGTGCAGCAGTACGAAAAAGCCTATGGCCCCGCCTCGCGCAACCAGTTTGCCGGCCACGCCTACGACTCGATCATCGTGATGGAAAAGGCGGTGCCGCTGGCGCTGAAAAAGGCCAAGCCCGGCACGCCCGAATTCCGTGCCGCGCTGCGCGACGCCTTCGAGCAGATCGGCAAAACCACCCTGGCGCACGGCGTGTTGAACTGGACGCCGGCCGACCACTGGGGCTACACGCAGGACACCGGCGTGATGATGAAAGTCACCGGCGGCGAGTTCAAGGTCGAGAAGTAAGCCGCCACGCGAGCCGGGCGCATACGACGGCCCGCCTGTGCGGGGGCCGTCATGCTTGCATGAAAAATCCGCTGCCAGCGCTTGAGGATCAAGCGCTGGCAGCTATTAAATTGATAGTTCCATGAACCACTACCGGGTGCCCACGGAAGATCTGGCCTTCATCCTGTTCGACGTGCTGAACGCGCCCGACCAGTTGGCCGCGCTGCCCGCCATGGCCGAGGCCGACGAGCCGCTGCTGCGCCAGTTGCTGGATGAGATGGGCAAGTTCGTCAGCGGCCAGATCGCGCCGCTCAACCGCGTGGGCGACGAGGTCGGCGCGCGGTTCAAGGACGGCGCCGTCACCATGGCGCCCGGGTTTCGCGACGCTTACCAGGCCTTCTGGCAAGCCGGCTGGCCGGCGCTGTCGGCGGCCCCAGAGGACGGCGGCCAGGGCCTGCCCGCCGCGCTGGATGCGGCGCTGTACGAATCCCTGAGCGCCGCCAACCACGGCTGGACCATGGCGCCCGGCCTGCTGCACGGCGCCTACGAATGCCTGAAGCACCACGGCAGCGATGCCTTGAAGGCGCAGTACCTCGAAAAAATCGCCACCGGCGAATGGCTGGCCACCATGTGCCTGACCGAGCCGCACGCCGGCAGCGATCTTGGGCTTTGCTCGACCCGGGCCGTGCCGCAAGAGGACGGCAGCCACCACATCAGCGGCACCAAAATCTTCATCAGCGGCGGTGAGCACGACCTGACCGACAACATCGTGCACCTGGTGCTGGCGCGCCTGCCCGATGCGCCGCCCGGGCCCAAGGGCCTGTCGCTGTTTCTAGTGCCCAAGTTCTACGCCGACGGCACGCGCAGCGCCGTGGTGTGCGAACGCATCGAGGAAAAAATGGGCCTGCACGGCTCGCCCACCTGCGTCATGCGTTTCGACGCCGCGCGCGGCTGGATCGTCGGCGCGCCCGGCAAGGGCCTGGCCGCCATGTTCGTGATGATGAACGCCGCCCGCCTGCACGTGGCGCTGCAAGGCATCGGCCTGCTGTCGGCCGCCTGGCAAAAGGCCGACGCCTACGCGCACGAGCGCCGGCAGATGCGCGCGCCGGGCGCCAGCCAGACCAGCGCCATCATTGACCACCCCGCCGTGCGCCGCATCCTGGACACGCAGCGCGCCTGGATCGACGGCGGCCGCGTCATGGCCTACCAGACCGCGCTCGAACTCGACATTGCCCGCTACCACCCGGATGCCGACCGCCGCCAGCGCGCCGAGCGCTGGTGCGCGCTGGTCACCCCGATCCTGAAGGCCGCCTGCACGCACCAGGCCTTCCACGGTGGATCGGACTGCCTGCAGGTCTTCGGCGGCCACGGCTACGTGCGCGAATGGGGCATCGAGCAGCACGTGCGCGACGCCCGCGTGGCCATGATCTACGAGGGCACCAACGAAATCCAGGCCATCGACCTGCTGGTGCGCAAGGTGCTGGCCGATGGCGCCGCTGGCTGGCTGGCCGTGCTGGCGCAACTTCGCACCGACGTCGACGGCGCCCACCCCGACGCCGCACACTGCCTGGACCGGCTGGTCGAGCTGACCCGCGCGGTCATCCGGGCCAGCGCTGGCGACGCCGCGCTGCCCTACCGCCTGGCCGACGACTACCTGCGAGCCTGCGCCGTCGCCCTGCTGGGCTGGGCCGGCAGCCGCATCGCCGCCGTGGCCAACGCGGCCCCGAGCCCCGCCCGCTGGCAGGCGCCGTTGACCGCGCTGCGCACCTGCGTGCTGCCCGAATTCGACATGCGCGCCGCCATCGTGAGCGCGCAGCTGCCTTCGCCGGCCTGACGCGAGCACCCGCGCGTGCGCGCACCGCGCCGCCTGCCGACCCACAGCACAGTTCATGACACCATTGCACACCGCCGACGGGCCCCGGCGCCCGCCCGCCGCTCGCCTTGGTGCCGTCCGCTGGCCATGGCGCCGGCCGCCGCTGGCGTCGGCACGCTGCGCAGCCTGCGGCCTGCGGTCGACGGGCACGGCGGTCATGATCCGCGGTGTTCGTCTGCCGTGACCTGCCCACCCCACTGCCCTTGGTGCCCGTGCTGCCCGACATGAAGCCGGCCGCCGCACCCCCCACCGACACCGGCGCGCAACGCCGTTCCACCGCCGGCGCGCGCGCGCCGCGGCCGGCCGACGACGTCGACACCCGCTACCTGCAAAGCCTGCTGGGCTACAACGCGCGCCGGGCGGCACTGGCGGTAATTGGCGTGTTCATACCGCGCATGGCGGCGTATGGGCTGCGGCCGGTGGATTTCTCGATCCTGTCCGTCATCCGGCACAACGGCGGCATCACCTCCAAGCAGTTGTGCACCGCGCTGAACCTGCTGCCGCCCAACCTGGTGGGCAAAATTGGCGCGCTGCAAAAGCGCGGTTTGGTCGAGCGCCGCCCCCACCCCACCGACGGTCGGGCGCTCGGCCTGCACCTGACCGAACGCGGCCAGATGCTGGCGGCGCAGGCCGAATTGGCCGCCTTCGAACTGGAAAACGAGGTCGCCTCTCCCCTCACCCCGGCCGAGCGGAAGACACTCATCAAATTGTTGCAAAAAGTTTACGAAGCGTGATTCGCCGGGGCGTGCCGCGGGGCAGAGTCCGGTTTTTGTAGCACCAAACCCACGGCCATCCTTTTCTTGGAGCTATGAAACGTGTAGCGCATAAGATTTTTGCGCTATATTCACTGCAGCATCCAGACGTTACTTGAGGAGAAGCCTGAAATGAGTTCCAAGGAAAACGCCGCCACCGGCCAGTTGCTTGCCCTGCTCGAAGCGCGCTACGCCATCCGCGTCCTGTGGGCGTTGCGCGACGGCCATCCGCAGACCTTCCGCCTGCTTCAGGACAGCGTGGGCGGCATCACCCCTAACACGCTCAACACCCGCTTGAAAGAGCTGCGCGCCGCCAACCTGGTCACCCACGGCTCAGACGGCTACAGCCTCACCGTGAGCGGCGCCGACCTGGTCAAGCGCCTGTCCGACCTGCAAGCCTTTGCCACCAAGTGGGTCGCAGCCCAGGCCAAGAAAAAGTGACACACTGCCGGCGGCGCCCTTGGCGCTGCTCAGGTTTTTCATCATTAAATTTGCCCCAGCCCTTGCCAGGCAAGCGCCGGCAGCTATATTTTTAGAAGTATTTGCCCATGACCACCGGACTGCAGATCATCGACACCCGCCCTGGCACCGGCGCCGAGGCGCGCAAGGGCCAGAACGTCACCGTGCACTACACCGGCTGGCTCTACAACAACGGCCAGCAGGGCGCCAAATTCGATTCCAGCCGCGACCGCAACGACCCGTTTCAGTTTCCCCTGGGTGCCGGCATGGTCATCAAGGGTTGGGACGAAGGTGTCGCCGGCATGAAGGTGGGCGGTCAGCGCACGCTGATCATCCCGCCCGAGATGGGTTACGGCGCGCGCGGCGCGGGCGGCGTGATCCCGCCTCATGCCACGCTCAAGTTTGACGTCGAACTGCTGGGCGTTTCGGGTTGATGTTCGGGCCGGGCCCGGGGCCAATGCCGCGCTGAACCCCGCATGCTTGGCCGCCAGCACACCGCCTTCGGGCGGTTTTTTCTTTCAGGCGCCTGCCAAGCCGGCCCGGACATGCGGCCAGACTTGAAAGCGCGCCGACCGCAACCACATGGAAGAATAGCCCGCTTTCTTTCAGTCATCCTCATCGCACCGACGCATGCCCGAGTCCAAGCCCCCCTATCCCCATTCCCCCTTCGACCCGCCCATGAGCCCCGAGGAGTCCGAAGCCGCCGCAGCCGCCAACGCCGCTGACCTGGCCGCGGCGCACGACAGCGCGCTGGCCGAACTGGGCGCACTCAAAGCCCAGGTGGCCGAGCTGACCGACCAGTCGCTGCGCGCCCAGGCCGAGGCACAAAACGCCCGCCGCCGCGCCGACGACGAGATCGCCAAGATCCGCAAGTTCGCGGTCGAATCCTTCGCCGAAAGCCTGCTGCCCGTGATCGACAGCCTGGAAGCTGGCTTGAAAATCGACAGCGCCAGTGCCGAGCAATTGCGCGACGGCACCGAAGCCACGCTGCGCCAGCTGCTGTCGGCGCTGGAACGCAACAAAGTGGTCGAAGTCAATCCGCCCGCTGGCGCCCGTTTCGACCCCGCCAACCAGCAGGCCATCAGCCTGGTGCCGTCCGAGCAGGAAGCCCACACCGTCGTCAGCGTGTTGCAGAAGGGCTACACCATCGCGGACCGCGTGCTGCGACCGGCGCTGGTCACCGTGGCGGCGCCCAAATAAGCGCACCCAAGCGACCAGTTGCGCTTGAAAAACCCACCCACAGCCGCAGTTTCAGCACATCTACCTTTTTAAAGCATTCACGGAGAACAACATGGCAAAGATCATCGGCATTGACCTGGGCACCACCAACAGCTGCGTGGCCATCATGGAAGGCAACTCGACCAAGGTGATTGAGAACGCCGAAGGCGCGCGCACCACCCCGTCCATCGTGGCCTATCAGGAAGACGGCGAAGTGCTGGTCGGCGCGCCGGCCAAGCGCCAGGCCGTCACCAACCCCAAGAACACCATCTACGCCGTCAAGCGCCTGATCGGCCGCAAGTTCGAAGAGAAAGAAGTGCAGAAGGACATCGCCCTGATGCCCTACCAGATCGCCCGCGCCGACAACGGCGACGCCTGGGTCGAAGTGCGCGGCAAGAAGCTGTCGCCGCCGCAGATCAGTGCCGAAATCCTGCGCAAGATGAAAAAAACCGCCGAGGATTACCTGGGCGAGCCGGTCACCGAGGCCGTCATCACCGTGCCGGCCTACTTCAACGACAGCCAGCGCCAGGCCACCAAGGACGCCGGCCGCATCGCGGGCCTGGACGTCAAGCGCATCATCAACGAGCCCACCGCCGCGGCGCTGGCCTTTGGTTTGGACAAGCAGGCCAAGGGCGACCGCAAGATCGCCGTCTATGACCTGGGCGGCGGCACGTTCGACGTCTCCATCATTGAAATCGCCGACGTCGATGGCGAAAAGCAGTTCGAAGTGCTGTCCACCAACGGCGACACCTTCCTGGGCGGCGAAGACTTCGACCAGCGCATCATCGACTACGTCATCACCGAGTTCAAGAAAGAAGCCGGTGTCGACCTGAAGAGCGACGTGCTGGCCCTGCAGCGCCTGAAGGAAGCCGCTGAAAAGGCCAAGATCGAGCTGTCGTCGGCCACCGCCACCGATATCAACCTGCCCTACATCACGGCCGATGCCACCGGCCCGAAGCACCTCAACATCAAGCTGACGCGCGCCAAGTTCGAGAGCCTGGTCGAGGAGCTGATCGAGCGCTCGATCGAGCCCTGCCGCATCGCCATCAAGGACGCCGGCGTGTCGGTCAACCAGATCGACGACGTGATCCTGGTCGGTGGCCAGACCCGCATGCCCAAGGTGCAGGACAAGGTGAAAGAGTTCTTCGGCAAGGAGCCGCGCAAGGACGTCAACCCCGACGAAGCCGTGGCCGTGGGCGCCGCCATCCAGGGCCAGGTGCTGTCGGGTGACCGCAAGGACGTGCTGCTGCTCGACGTCACCCCGCTGTCGCTGGGCATTGAAACCCTGGGCGGCGTGATGACGAAGATGATCACCAAGAACACCACCATTCCGACCAAGTTCGCGCAGACCTTCTCCACCGCCGACGACAACCAGCCGGCCGTGACCATCAAGGTCTATCAGGGCGAGCGCGAGATGGCCACCGGCAACAAGCTCTTGGGCGAGTTCAACCTGGAAGGCATCGCCCCGGCACCGCGCGGCATGCCGCAGATCGAGGTGACCTTCGATATCGACGCCAACGGCATTCTGCACGTCAGCGCCAAGGACAAAGCCACTGGCAAGGAAAACAAGATCACGATCAAGGCCAACTCCGGCTTGTCCGAGGCCGAGATCCAGCAGATGGTGAAAGACGCCGAACTGAACGCGGCCGAGGACCACAAGAAGCTGGAGTTGATCCAAGCCCGCAACCAGGGCGACGCCATGGTGCACAGCGTGCGCAAGTCCCTCGCCGACCATGGCGACAAGCTGGAGGCGGCCGAAAAGACCGCCATCGAAGATGCCATCAAGGCCGTCGAGGAAGCCCTGAAGGGCGACGACAAGTCCGCCATCGAGTCCAAGACCGAAGCGCTGATGACCGCCAGCCAGAAGCTGGGCGAGAAGATGTACGCCGACGCGGCCGCGGCCGCCCAGGCTGCGGGCGCGGCCGGCGCCGCCCCTGGTGCACAGGGCGCGGCGCCAGCGGCCGACGACAACGTGGTCGATGCCGAAGTGAAAGAAGTCAAAAAGGGTTGATGAGCCGCCGGGCGTGACCGCGGTCGCGCCCTCCCCGCGCCGCGCAGAAGATTCATTCATCCGGATCGACTGCGCGGCGCTTGCGCATCCAGCTATCGAAACCAGAGCATCTCCATGGCAAAACGCGACTACTACGAAGTCCTTGGCGTGCCCAAGAACGCCAGCGAAGAAGAAATCAAGAAGGCCTATCGCAAGCTGGCGATGAAGTACCACCCCGACCGCAATCAGGGTGATGCGCAAAACGCCGAACTGAAGTTCAAGGAGGCCAAGGAAGCCTACGAGATGCTGTCCGACCCGCAGAAAAAGGCTGCCTACGACCAGTACGGCCACGCGGGGGTCGACCCCAACATGCGCGGCGGCCCCGAAGGCTTCGGCGGCTTTGCCGAGGCCTTTGGCGACATCTTCGGCGACATCTTCGGCGGCGCGCGGGGCGGGCGCGGCGGCCAGCAGATTTACCGTGGCGCCGACCTGAGCTACGCCATGGAAATCACGCTGGAAGAGGCGGCGTCTGGCAAGGACGCGCAAATCCGTATCCCCAGCTGGGAATCGTGCGACACCTGTCACGGCTCGGGCGCCAAAGCCGGCACCAGCGCCACCACCTGTGGCACCTGCCACGGTCAGGGCGTGGTGCAGATGCGGCAAGGCTTCTTCAGCGTGCAGCAAACCTGTCCGCACTGCCGCGGCACCGGCAAGATCATCAAGGAACCCTGCGGCACCTGCCACGGCCAAGGCAAGGTCAAACACCAGAAGACGCTGGAGGTGAAGATCCCCGCCGGCATCGACGACGGCATGCGCATTCGATCGGCCGGCAATGGCGAGCCGGGCACCAACGGCGGGCCGCCGGGCGACCTGTTCATCGAGATTCGCCTGAAAAAGCACGACATCTTCGAGCGCGACGGCGACGATCTGCACTGCGTGGTGCCCATCAGCTTTGCCGCCGCGGCCTTGGGCGGCGAGATCGAGGTGCCCACGCTGGGCGGCAAGGCGGCGATCGACATTCCGGACGGCACGCAGGCGGGCAAGCAGTTTCGCCTGCGCGGCAAGGGCATCAAGGGCGTGCGCTCCTCCTATCCGGGAGACCTGTATTGCCACATCAGCGTGGAAACGCCCGTCAAGCTGACCGAGCATCAGCGCAAGCTGCTGAAGGAATTCGACGAATCGCTGAAAAAAGGCGGCGCCAAGCATTCGCCCAGCACCGAGAGCTGGACCGACCGGCTCAAGAGCTTCTTTGGCGCGTGACGGCATGACCTCGTTGGCCAGGTCTGAGGTAGTCTCACGCCGGTAGCCAGCCGACGTTTATGCACATTTCATGCCCGACGCTCCCGCGCCTTCACCGTCCGCCGTCGATTTGAAACGGCCATGCGAGGCCACGCGGCCAGGACGGCGCGCCGGCTGGTCGGTGCGCCCCGCCACCCTTGTCGTGCTGGTGTCGCTGTGGCTGGCCAGTGTCGGCAACGTGGCGCTGTGGCGCGCGATGGGCGCGTTGCCCGAGCTGGCCAATGCGCGCGGCACCGCGTTCATGCTGGCGTTCGGCGTCGGCGTGGCGGCGCTGACCGCCCTGCCCCTGGCGCTGCTGGCCTGGCGCTGGACGCTCAAGCCCGCGCTGATCCTTTTTTTGCTGGCCGCCGCCGGCGGCGCCTTCTTCATGCTGAGCTACGGCATCGTGATTGACCGCACGATGATGGTCAACGTGCTGCTGACCGATGCGCGCGAGGCGCGCGAACTGCTCAGTCCACGGCTGTGGGGCACGCTGGCGGTGCTGGGCGTGCTGCCAGCACTGGTGGTGTGGCGGCTGCCCCTGCGCTGGGCCACGCCGGGGCGGCAACTGCTGCACAACCTGGCGCTGGCCACGGGGGCAGTGGCGGTGGTGGTGGCCGCCGCCGGCCTGTTTTTCGGCGACTTGTCGTCGACCATGCGCAACCACACGCAGTTGCGCTTTCTGATCAACCCGCTCAACTCGTTCTATGCACTGGCCATCGTGGGCCAGCAGCCGGTGCAGCGCAGCGGCGTGGCCGTGCTGCCGCTGGGCGCGGACGCACGCCTGGCCGACCCCGCCGCCGACGCGCGGCCGCCGCTGGTGATCATGGTGCTGGGTGAGACCGCGCGCGCCGACCACATGGGCCTGAACGGCTACGAGCGCGCCACCACGCCCCGCCTGGCGCAACAAAACGTGGCCAGCCTGCGCAACGTCTGGTCGTGCGGCACCAACACGGCCGCGTCGGTGCCGTGCATGTTCTCGAACCTGGGCCGGGAAGCCTTCGAGGACCGCGCGGCCAACACCGAAGGCCTGGTGGACGTGCTGCAACACGCTGGCTACGCCGTGCTGTGGCTGGACAACCAGGCCGGCGGCTGCAAGGGCGTGTGCGACCGCGTGCCCAAGGTCGATTACCGCCAGCTGCAGGCCGCGGCCCCCGATCTGTGCAGCGACGACGAATGCTTCGACGAAGTCATGCTGCGCGGCCTGGACGAGCGCATCGCCCAGTTGCCGGCCGAGCGCCGGGCACGTGGCGTGGTGGTCTTCATGCACCAGATGGGTAGCCACGGGCCGGCCTACTACAAGCGCACGCCCGCCGCCTTCAAGCACTTCACGCCCGAATGCACCACCAACGCCCTGCAGCAGTGCCCGCGCGAGCAGGTGGTCAACGCCTACGACAACACCATTCTGTATACCGACCATTTTCTTGGCCAGGCCATCGACTGGCTGCGCACGCACGACCAGACCGCCGCCACGGCGCTGGTGTACCTGTCCGACCACGGCGAATCGCTGGGCGAGAACAACCTGTACCTGCACGGCCTGCCCTACCGCCTGGCCCCGGACGCGCAAAAGCGCGTGCCGTGGATCACCTGGTTGTCACCGCGGTTCGAACAGCAAAGCGGCGTGACCGTCGCCTGCCTGAAGACCAAGGCCGACGAACGCCTGTCCCACGACCATTACTTTCACACCGTGCTCGGCCTCTTGGGCGTGCACAGCCAGGTGCGTCAGCCGGGCCTGGACCTCACGGCCACTTGCCGAGCGGCGCCGGGCTGAGAACGGCTTCGACCGAAACCGACGCCGGACGCGCTTAGAGAAACCGGTCGAGCAGCTTGCGGCTGTGCTTGTCCATCTCCATCAGATCGCGGATCAGGTATTGCACGCCGTGCGCATCGTTGACGATCAGCAGCCCCGGCCCCAGGCGCCGAATGTCTTCCTCGCCCTTGAGGACGAAGCTGGTCGGCCCGCGGTCGGTTTCCACGACCCAGGTGCTGGGCGTGGCAAAGCTGCTGACGGATTTCAGGCTGCGCAGCACGGGCATGAATTCGCGCTGCTCCAGCGCTTCGGACAGCAGCGCCTGCTCCGCTGCGGGCAGCGCGCTCAGCCTTGGGACCCAGGCCAGTTCGTGGCCATCGGTGTCGACCAGGCTGACGCCTTCGTCGGGCGCCGCGATGGGAAAGGCGCGCACCGCCACCACGCCGATGTGCTCGTTGCCCCGCGCATCGGTCAGCACCAGGCGCCCGAACGCATCACGGCGCAACCCGAAAACGATGCTGGCCGCGCTCATTTGTGCTCCTCCTTCAGCCCGGCCGTGGGGTCGACTTCGGCCTCACGGTCGATGAGCGGCGGCGTGGGCAGGGCCGGCGGGGGCGCGGGCGGATCTTCCGTGACCAGCATGCGGTCGCGTTCGGCCTTTTCCTGCCGCGCCTGCGCTTCGTACAAACGCCAGTACGCGCCGCGGTGGGCCATCAACTGGTCGTGCGTGCCCTCTTCCACCTTGAGTCCCTTGTCCATCACCACCAGCCGGTCGGCCTTGCGCAGGGTGGACAGGCGGTGCGCGATGGCGATGGTGGTGCGCCCGCGCACCAGGTTGTCGAGCGCCTTCTGGATCTCGCGCTCGGTCTCGGTGTCGACGGACGCCGTCGCTTCGTCCAGGATCAGGATGCGCGGGTCGATCAGCAGTGCGCGGGCAATGCTGATGCGCTGGCGCTCGCCGCCCGACAGGCCCTGGCCGCGCTCGCCCACCAGCGAGTCGTAGCCCTGCGGCAGCCGCAGGATGAATTCGTGCGCATGCGCGGCCCGTGCAGCCGCAACGATCTCCTCGCGCGTGGCGTCGGGCTTGCCGTAGGCGATGTTTTCCGCGATGGTGCCGAAAAACAGGAAAGGCTCCTGCAGCACCAGCCCAACGTGGCGCCGGTAGTCGGCCACGCGCACCTGCCGCAGGTCGACGCCGTCCACCAGGATGGCGCCCTGCGTCACGTCGTAGAAGCGGCAGATCAGGTTGACCAGCGTGCTCTTGCCCGAACCCGAATGACCGACCAGGCCAATCATTTCGCCCGGCTCGATGGTCAGGTCCAGCCCACGAATGACCGAGCGGTTGCCGTAGCGCAGCGCCGCGTTGCGCACTTCGATGCGGCCTTCCACCCGATTCAGCGCCACCGGGTTCCTGGGCTCCGGCACGCTGGATTCGTGGTCCAGAATCTCGAAGATGCGCTTGGTCGCCGAGGCCGCCTTCTGGGTGACCGACACGATGCGGCTCATCGAATCCAGCCGGCTGTAGAAGCGTCCGATGTAGGCGATGAAGGCGGTCAGCACACCGACCGTGATCTGCCCGCGGCTGACCAGCCAGATGCCGGCCGCCCACACCACCAGCAGCCCGATCTCGGTCAGCAGCGTGACGGTGGGCGAAAACAGCGACCACAGCTTGTTCAGCTTGTCGTTGACCGCCAGGTTGTAGCGGTTGGCCTCTTTGAAACGGCCAGCCTCGCGTTCTTCCTGCGCGAACGCCTTGACCACGCGGATGCCGGGAATGGTGTCGGCCAGGACGTTGGTCACCTCGCTCCAAACCCGGTCGATCTTCTCAAAGCCGGTGCGCAGGCGGTCGCGCACCACGTGGATCAGCCAGGCAATGATGGGCAGCGGCACCAGGGTGACCATGGCCAGCGTCGGGTCGATGGAGAACAGGATCACCGCCGTCATGCCGATCATCAGCACGTCGGTCGCAAAGTCGAGCAGATGCAGGGACAGGAAGACGTTGATGCGATCCGTTTCCGATCCAATTCGCGCCATCAGGTCGCCCGTCCGGCGGCCGCCGAAGTATTCCAGTGAAAGATTGAGCAAGTGCTCGTAAGTGCTGGTGCGCAGGTCGGCGCCGATGCGCTCTGACACCAGGGCCAGGATGTAGGTTTTGGCCCAGCTGAGCACCCACGCCAGCAGCGATGCGCCCAGCAGGCCCGACAGCAGCAGCGTCACATAGCCGGTGTCGATCTGCTGCCCGTTCTGAAACGGGATCAGCACCTTGTCCATCAGTGGCATGGTCAGGTAGGGGGGCACCAGCGTGGCGGCAGTGGCTGCCAGCGTCAGGCAAAAGGCCACGAACAGGCGCCAGCGGTAGGGCCGTGCAAAACGCCAAAGGCGAAAAAGCGTCCAGGTGGACGGCGGCTTGTCCTCGGGCGCGTCGTCGGTTTCTTCTGCCTCGGGGCCCATAGGCTCATCGGCCAGCGGCAGCGCCACGCCATCCGGCGCACCCCGCGCCGCCATGGCACGCTCAAACTGGGCCAGCAGCTGCAGCGCGGCGGGGTTGTGTCCCAAGGTAAAGCGCCAGACGGCCAATTGCTGCCGCGCATCGCGCAATTCGAGCGTGCCGACACCTGCGTAGTCGTGGTGCGACAGGGTCAGTCCGGGCTGCAAATCCCAGCTGTGCCAGGCGGTTTCGTCCGGAAACCGAGCCAGCAGCCGCTGGTCTGTCATGGTCAGCGTGCCGACGCCGAAGCGAAGCTGACGATTCAGGTCAACTTCCAGCGTGGCCAGCACGTTCTCAGAAGGTCGCAGCGACACCCCCGCCGCGGCCAGGTTGGGGTCAAGCCGCTCGGCCTGACCGACGACAGGGGGGGTGGCAGACGACATGAAATCTGGAAAACTGCGGGCCGGGACAATGCGGGGACAGCGGCCCGCCGCATACGACAATCGAAAGAAAGCGAGCGCACTTCAATGAGGCGAATCGACCAGAACGAGCCTGGCTCGTACGGCGGTGGCGGATTGTATCCCCGCACCCACACCGTGACGACCGATCAACCCGAACCGTTGGCCGCCCCGCGCCCCGCCCGCCAGTTCGCCGACATCGTGATCCGCCGCATGTCGCACCTGCGTGGCCCCAACGTCTGGACCTACCGCGCGGTGATCGAGGCGGTGGTGGACATCGGTGAACTTGAGGACTTCCCCTCCAACACCCTGCCCGGCTTCTATCAGCGGCTGACCGGCTGGCTGCCGGGCCTGATCGAGCACCGCTGCAGCGTCGGCCGGCGCGGCGGCTTTCTGATGCGCCTGCGCGACGGCACCTGGCCCGGCCACATCCTGGAGCACGTGGCGCTGGAGCTGCAGACGCAGGCCGGCATGAAGACCGGTTTTGGCAAGGCGCGCATGACGCACGAACGCGGTGTCTACAAGGTCGTCATCCGCACCCGCAACGAGGCCATCGGCAAGCTGGCGCTGACCTCCGCCCGCGACCTGGTCATGGCCGCCATCAACGACAAGCCTTACGACGTTGCCGCCACCATCGCCAAACTGACCGACATGGTCGACCGCCAGTGCCTGGGCCCCAGCACGGCCTGCATCGTGGACGCCGCCAACGAGCGCGGCATTCCCTCGATTCGCCTGAACGACGGCAACCTGGTTCAACTCGGCCATGGGGCGGCCCAGCGCCGCATCTGGACCGCCGAGACCGACCGCACCAGCGCCATCGCCGAAGGCATCTCGCGCGACAAGGACCTGACCAAGCAGCTGCTGGCCGCCGCCGGCGTGCCAGTGCCCGAGGGCCGCACCGTCGAATCGGCCGAAGCGGCCTGGGACGCGGCCGAGGACATTGGCCTGCCCGTCGTCGTCAAGCCATCCGACGGCAACCACGCCCGGGGCGTGTCGCTCAACCTCAAGACACGCGACGAGGTGATGCACGCCTTCGCCGCGGCGGAGCAGGAAGGCTCCGAAGTGATCGTCGAGCGCTTCATCCCCGGCCAGGAGCACCGCCTGCTGGTGGTGGGCGGCAAGGTGGTGGCCGCCACGCGCGGCGAAATCATCCGCGTCGGCGGCGACGGCAAGTCGACCATCGCCGAGCTCATCGACACTCAGGTCAACACCGACCCGCGCCGCGGCGAGGAAGAGCACCTGCCGCTGGAAACCCTGCGCGCCAACGACCCCGTGCTGCTGCTGCTGCTGCAGCGCCAGGGGCTGACGCCCGACGGCGTGCTGCCGCGCGGCGAATCCGCCGTGGTGCAGCGCACCGGCAACATGGCCATCGATGTGACCGGCCAGGTGCACCCCGACATTGCCGAACAAATGGCACTGGCCGCCCGCGTGGTCGGGCTGGACATTGCCGGTATTGATTTGGTGGTGGAAGACATTACCCAGCCGCTGGCGGCCCAGGGTGGCGCCATCGTCGAAGTCAACGCAGGCCCAGGCTTGCTGATGCACCTGAAGCCAGCCGTGGGCCGCGCGCAGCCGGTGGGCGAAGCCATTGCGCAACACCTGTTCCCGACCGGCACCACCGGCCGCATTCCCATCGTCGGCATCGTCGGTGACGGGCAAAGCTCGCTGGCGGCTCGACTGACCGGCACGCTGATCCAGCTGCATGGCCTCACCGCGGCCACGGGCTGCCGTGACGGCCTGTTCCTGGCATCGCGCCAGCTGGCCAAGGGCAATGCCATGGGCTACGAATTCTGCGAACGCATGCTGATCAACCGCACGGTGCAGGCGGCGGTGTTCGAAACGTCACCGCGCCACATCCTGACCGAAGGCCTGCCCTACGACCGCTGCCAGATCGGCGTGGTCATGGCCATGCCTGGCCCGCAGGGGCTGGAAGACCAGTACATCACCGACGCCGAACAGATGCCCAACGTGGTACGCACCCAGGTCGACGTGGTGCTGCCGCAGGGCGCGTCGGTGCTGAACGCCGACGACGCCCACGTGCTGGAACTGGCCGACTACAGCGACGGCGAGGTGGTGCTCTATAGCCTCAACCCCGCCAGCGAAGCGCTTGCCGCGCACCGCGGCCGCAAAGGGCGCGCCGTATTCGCCCGCGGCGACGCCATCGTGCTGGCCAGCGGCGCCGAAGAAACCCTGCTGCTGCAGTTGCACAGCCCGGATTTCTCTGCCCTGTCGTCCCACCTGCCTGCCGATGTACGGCCGCATGTGCTGGCGGCGGTAGCCACGGCCTGGGCGCTCGGCATCCCAGCGGACCTCATCCGCGCCGGTTTGTTGCGATTCGGTGAAATTCAGGCGGCTTCGGCTGTCCACTGATTCGCACGCTCGTCCGTTGCATCTCTCAGTTGCACTGTCTTTAGGACATTTCATGGAAGTCACCCGCATTCGCGCCCTGCGCGGTCCCAACCTGTGGAGCCGCCGTACAGCCATCGAGGCTGTCGTCACCTGCGACGGCGCAGAGCGCGATCTGCGCACCACCCCCGCCTTCGAAAAGCGGCTGCGTGAGCTGTTTCCCTCCGTCGGCGGGCTGCATGCCAACAAGCCCAGCACCCCCATTTCGATGGCGCACGCGCTGGAGCTGACCGCGTTGGCGCTGCAGGCCGAGGCCGGCTGCCCCGTCACCTTCAGCCGCACCACGCCGACCGAGATCGAAGGCACCTTCCAGGTCGCCGTGCAGTACACCGAAGAAGCCGTCGGCCGCCTGGCCTTTGAAAAAGCCCAGCAGCTGTGCCGCGCCGCCGCCGACGGCGGCAGCTTTGACCTGGCGGGCACGCTGGCCGAATTGCGCGAGCTGGACGAAGATGAGCGCCTGGGCCCGTCCACCGGCGCCATCGTCGACGCCGCCGTGCAGCGCGGCATCCCCTTCAAGCGCCTGACCAGCGGCAGCCTGGTGCAGCTGGGCTGGGGCAGCCAGCAGCGCCGCATCCAGGCGGCCGAGGTCGACGGCACCAGCGCCATCGCCGAGGCCATCGCCCAGGACAAGGACCTGACCAAGAAGCTGCTGCACTCGGCCGGCGTGCCGGTGCCCATGGGCCGCCCCGTCACCGATCTGGAAGACGCCTGGGCCGCCGCCCAGGAAATCGGCCTGCCCGTGGTCGTGAAGCCGCAGGACGGCAACCAGGGCAAGGGCGTGACGGTGGGCATTACCGACCGCGCCCACTTCGAGCTAGGTTACCAAGCCGCATCCGAATACGGTGCCGTGATGGTCGAGCGCTACCTGCCCGGCCACGACTTCCGCCTGCTGGTGGTGGGCAACAAGCTGGTGGCCGCCGCCCGGCGCGACCCGCCGTTGGTCATCGGCGACGGCCAGCACACGGTGCGCGAACTGGTGGCCGAGGTCAACCTCGACCCCCGTCGCGGCGAAGGCCACGGCACCTCGCTGACCAAGATCCGCATCGACGCCATTGCCGAGGCGCGCCTGGCCGCGCAAGGCTTCACGCCCGACAGCGTGCCGGCCAAGGGCCAGCGCGTGGTGCTGCGCAACAACGCCAACCTGTCGACCGGCGGCACCGCCACCGACGTGACCGACAGCGTGCACCCCGAAGTGGCAGCGCGCGCCATCGAGGCCGCACAGACCGTGGGCCTCGATATCTGCGGCGTCGACGTGGTGTGCGAAACCGTCATCAAGCCGCTGGAAGAGCAAAACGGCGGCATCGTCGAAGTCAATGCCGCACCCGGCTTGCGCATGCACATCAGCCCGTCGTTCGGCAAGGGTCGCGACGTCGGCGGCGCCGTGATGGACCTGATGTACCCCGACGGCGGCAATGGCCGCGTGCCGGTCATCGCCGTCACCGGCACCAATGGCAAGACCACCACGGTTCGCCTGACGGCGCACCTGCTCAAGGCCAACGGCTTGCGCGTGGGCATGACCAACACCGACGGCGTGTACGTCAATGGCCGCCAGATCGATTCGGGCGACTGCTCCGGCCCGCGCAGCGCGCGCAACGTGCTGGCGCACCCCGACGTCGACGCCGCCGTGCTGGAAACCGCGCGCGGCGGCCTGCTGCGCGAAGGCCTGGCGTTCGACCAGTGCGACGTCGCCATCGTCACCAACCTGGGCGGCGGCGACCACCTGGGCCTGAACTACATCACCACGCTGGAAGACCTGAAGGTGCTCAAGCGCGTGATCGTGCTGAACGTGGCGCCCACCGGCACCGCCGTGCTCAATGCCGCCGACCCGGCCGTGGCCGCGATGGCGCCGCATTGCCCGGGCCAAGTCACCTTCTTCGCCCAGGACGGCCACCACCCCGTCATTGCCACGCACATGGCGCAAGGCAAGCGCGTGGTGTTCGTCGATCGCGGCGACATCGTCTGCGTCGAGGACGGCTTCATGAAGCGCCTGCCGCTGGCGCGCGTGCCGCTGACGCGCAAGGGCGTGCTCGGCTTCCAGGTCGAGAACTGCATGGCCTCGGTGGCCGCCGCCTGGGCGATTGGCACGCCGTGGGAGGCCATCCAGAAAGGCCTGGCCACGTTCATCAGCGACCTGCACGGGGTGCCCGGGCGCTTCAACGTGTTCGACCACGCGGGCGCCACCGTCATCGCCGACTACGGCCACAACCCCGACGCCATCGCCGCGCTGGTGGCTGGCGTTGAGAACATGCCCGCGCGCCGCCGCTCGGTGGTGATCAGCGGCGCCGGTGACCGGCGCGACGAGGACATTCGCGGCCAGACACGTATTCTGGGCGCCGCCTTTGACGACGTGATCCTGTACCAGGACGCCTGTCAGCGTGGCCGCGCCGACGGCGAGGTGCTGGCGCTGCTGCGCGAGGGCCTGCAGGGCGCGGCGCGCACCGCGCGGGTGCAAGAGATCAATGGCGAGTTCATCGCCATCGACCGCGCGTTGAGCCAGCTCGAGGCGGGTGATCTGTGTCTGATCCTGATCGACCAGGTGGAAGAGGCGCTGGCGCATATCCAGCGACGTGTGGACGAGGCCGCGCTGGCACAAGCCAAACCGACGCCACGCGCCGCCGTCGCCAAGACCGTGCGCAAACCACGCCGCAGCAAGATCGCCACCACCGTGGCGCTGGGTTTGCGACTCTGACAGCCTTGCGGCACGACAAGCAGAAAGCCCGCTGAATCAGCGGGCTTTTTTGCGGGTGGCGCGGTAGTCGGACTTTCCGATGCACCGTGGCGGGCGGCAGGTGCCGTCACATTTTGATAGCAGCCAGCGCAGGCAGCGTGAGCGCTTCAAGCGGAATCAACGGAAAACCATGGCGCGCCACAGCGCAGGCAACCGCGTTTTTCAAAGCGCCAGCCGCGCCCTTGCGTCGGCGTATTCGCGCTTCAGGCGCGCAATCAGTTCGGCCGCGGGCACCACCTGCTTGATGGCGCCTATGCCCTGCCCGCAACCCCAAATGTCCTTCCACGCCTTGGCGGCGCGCGCGTCGCCGCCGGCGGTGCCGAAGTTCATCTTGCTCGGGTCGCTCTGCGGCAGGTTGTCCGGGTCCATGCCGGCGTTGCGGATACTGCCCTTGAGGTAGTTGCCCAGCACGCCGGTGTAGAAGTTGCTGTAGACGATGTCGTCGGAATCGCTCTCGCAGATCATCCGCTTGTAGTCGTCCACGGCGCGCGCCTCGTCGGTGGCGATGAAGGCCGAACCGATGTAGGCGAAGTCGGCTCCACAGGCCTGCGCCGCCAGGATGGCGCCGCCCGAGGCGATGGCGCCCGACAGCGCCACCGGGCCGTCGAACCATTCGCGGATTTCCTGCACCATGGCGAACGGGCTCTTGGCGCTGGCGTGGCCGCCGGCGCCGGCCGCCACGGGGATCAGGCCGTCGGCGCCCTTCTCGATCGCCTTGTGCGCGAACACGTTGTTGATGACGTCGTGCATCACGATACCGCCCCAGCTGTGCACGGCCTGGTTCACGTCCTCGCGGGCGCCCAGGCTGGTGATGATGATGGGCACCTTGTACTTGGCGCACAGCTGCATGTCGTGCTCAAGCCGGTCGTTGCTTTTGTGCACGATCTGGTTGATGGCGAAGGGCGCGGCGGGGTTCTCCGGGTTGGCCTTGTCCCAGGCGGCCAGCGCCTCGGTGATTTCGGCCAGCCACTCATCGAGTTGCTCGGCCGGGCGTGCGTTGAGCGCCGGCATGGAGCCGATCACGCCCGAGGTGCACTGGGCAATCACCAGCTTGGGGTTGCTGATGATGAACAGCGGCGAACCGATGACGGGAAACTTCACGCGTTGCAGAACGGGGGGCAATCTGGACATTTGGGCACTTTCTTGTGCGAGGTTCAAGTTATCCATGGAAAAAAAGCTTGATCGAGCTCATGGCTCAGCTTGCAAGCAGATTCACCGCAGAGGCGCAGAGTACGCAGAGGTTCGCCGAGAATTTCCATAGTTTTCCTCTGCGAAAACTCTGCGTACTCTGCGCCTCTGCGGTGAAAAAATGTGAGCCTGAATTGGCAGGCCCATCACTTAAAAAGGCAGCAAGCGCTTGCCCAACAAGCGCGAGCAGCTATACCAAATGTAGCAATCGGTCAGAACGATTCGAGCGCCAGCGCCGTCACGCTGCCCGCGCCATCGACGATGGCGTCGCGCGTGCCGGGCACGCGTGTCAGGATGTGGTCGGCATAGAAGCGCGCGGTGGCGATCTTCGCCTTCATGAAGGCGGTGTCGTGACCAGCGGCCAATTGCTTCTCGGCCACCAGCAGCGCGCGGCCCAGTTGCCAGCCGGCCACCAGGTTGCCGGTCAGCAGCAGGTAGGGCACACTGCCCGCGTAGGCGGCGTTCGGGTCGGCCTTGGATTGCGCAGCGATGAAGTCCACCACGTCCACAAAGGCTTCGCGCGCGGCCTTCAGGCGCTTGGCGACGGCCTTGGCGTTGTCGCTGCCGGCGGCCAGTTCCTTCTCGGTCGCCTCGATCTGGCTGGCGATGGCCTTGGCCGTCTGCCCGCCGTCGCGCGCCGTCTTGCGGCCGACCAGGTCATTGGCCTGGATGGCGGTGGTGCCTTCGTAGATGGTCAGGATCTTGGCGTCGCGGTAGTACTGCGCAGCACCGGTTTCCTCGATGAAGCCCATGCCGCCGTGCACCTGCACGCCCAGGTCGGTGGCTTCCAGGCTCATCTCGGTGCTGTAGCCCTTGACCAGCGGCACCATGAATTCGTAGAAGGTCTGGTTCTGGCGACGCACCTCGGCATCCGGATGGTGGTGCGCGGCATCGTAGGCCGCCGCCGCGGTGCTGGCCATGGCGCGGCAGCCTTCGGTCAGCGCACGCATTGTCATCAACATGCGGCGCACGTCGGGGTGGTGGATGATGGTGGCGGCGCCCTTCACGCTGCCGTCGACCGGGCGGCTCTGCACGCGGTCGTTGGCGTACTGCACCGCCTTTTGATAGGCGCGCTCGGCAATCGCGATGCCCTGCACGCCTACGGCGTAGCGCGCGGCGTTCATCATGATGAACATGTATTCGAGGCCACGGTTTTCCTCACCGACCAGGTAGCCGATGGCGCCGCCGTGGTCACCGTATTGCAGCACGGCGGTGGGGCTGGCCTTGATGCCCATCTTGTGTTCGATGCTGACACAGTAGACGTCGTTGCGGTCACCCAAGCTGCCGTCTTGGTTGACCATGAACTTGGGCACCACGAACAGGCTGATGCCCTTGACGCCCTCGGGCGCGCCCGCCACGCGGGCCAGCACCAGGTGGACAATGTTGTCCGCCATGTCGTGCTCGCCGTAGGTGATGAAGATCTTGGTGCCGAAGACACGATAGGTGCCGTCGGGCTGTGGTTCGGCGCGGGTGCGCACGGCCGCCAGGTCGCTGCCGGCCTGCGGCTCGGTCAGGTTCATGGTGCCGGTCCACTCGCCGGAAATCAGCTTTTCCAGATAGGTCGACTTGAGCTCGTCGCCGCCCGCGGTCAACAGCGCCTCGATGGCGCCGTCGGTCAGCAGCGGGCACAGCGCGAAGCTGAGGTTGGCCGAGTTCAGGATTTCGCCGCAGGCGGCGCCAATGGTCTTGGGCAGGCCCTGGCCGCCAAAGTCGGCCGGGTGCTGCAGGCCCTGCCAGCCACCTTCGGTGTATTGCTGGTAAGCCTCCTTGAAGCCCTTGCTGGTGGTGACCGACGTGCCCGAATGGCTGGACGGCGCCTTGTCGGCGTCGGCGTTCAGCGGCGCCACCACTTCCTCGTTGAAGCGCGCGCACTCTTCCAGCACGGCCTGTGCGGTCTCCAGGCCCGCATCCTCGAAGCCCGGAATCTTGGCGATTTCATCGATGCGCGCCAGATGTTCGATGTTGAACATCATGTCCTTGACGGGGGCCTTGTAGCTCATGATTTGCTCCTCACACAGATTTCTTCAAAAAAGAAAGGGCATCGCACGCGATGCCCTTGCAAGATGGCAGGCTGCGCCAGACGGCGCGCGCCGGATCAAAGGGCCTTGACCAGTTCCGGCACGGCCGTGAACAGATCGGCCTCCAGGCCGTAGTCGGCCACGCTGAAGATCGGCGCCTCGGGATCCTTGTTGATGGCCACGATCACCTTGCTGTCCTTCATGCCGGCCAGGTGCTGAATGGCGCCCGAAATGCCAGCGGCAATGTACAGCTGCGGCGCGACGATCTTGCCGGTCTGACCGACCTGCAGGTCGTTGGGCGCGTAGCCGGCGTCCACCGCGGCGCGGCTGGCGCCGATGGCGGCGCCCAGCTTGTCGGCCAAGGGGGTGATGACTTCGGTGAATTTCTCGGCGCTGCCCAGCGCGCGGCCACCCGATACGACGATCTTGGCCGCCGTCAGTTCGGGCCGGTCGTTCTTGGCGATTTCCTGGCCGACGAAGCTGCTCTTGCCGCTGTCGGCGGTGGCCTGCGCGGTTTCGACCGCCGCGCTGCCACCGCTGGCGGCTGCCGCGTCGAAACCGGTGGTGCGCACGGTGATGACCTTGGTGGCATCGCCGCTTTGCACCACGGCGATGGCGTTACCGGCGTAGATGGGGCGCTCGAAGGTGTCGGCGCTGTCGACCTTGGTGATGTCGCTGATCTGCGCGACGTCGAGCTTGGCGGCGACGCGCGGGGCAACGTTCTTGCCGCTGGCGGTGGCCGGGAACATGATGTGGCTGTAGCTGCCGGCCAGGGCCAGCACCTGCGCAGCCACGTTTTCGGCCAGGCCGTGGGCGAAGGCTTCGCCGTCGGCGTGAATCACCTTGCTGACGCCAGCGATCTGGCTGGCGGCCTGCGCGGCAGCGCCGGCGTTGTGGCCGGCCACCAGCACGTGGACATCACCGCCGCAGGCAGCGGCGGCAGTGACGGTGTTGAGGGTCGCGGGCTTGATGCTGGCGTTGTCGTGTTCGGCAATGACGAGTGCGGTCATGGTTTGAATCCTAGGGGTCAAGGGGGCGCCGGTCCTTTCCAGGGCACCCGCGCAACTGGCTTGGCCAGGCCGCTGGGTGCGTCCCCCTTGGGGGAAGGCGGCCGGCAGGCCGACTCAGGGGTTAGATAACTTTCGCTTCGTTCTTCAGCTTGTCGACCAAGGTCGCCACGTCGGGCACCTTGATGCCGGCGCCGCGCTTGGGCGGCTCGGTCACTTTCAGGGTCTTGAGGCGCGGCTTGACGTCGACGCCCAGGTCCTCGGGTTTGACCACGTCGAGCTGCTTTTTCTTGGCCTTCATGATGTTGGGCAGCGTGACGTAACGCGGCTCGTTCAGGCGCAGGTCGGTGGTGACGACGGCCGGCAGCGTAACGGCGATGGTTTCGAGGCCACCGTCGACTTCGCGCGTCACGTTGGCTTTGCCGTCGGCCACCTCGACCTTGCTGGCGAAGGTGGCCTGCGGCAGGTCGGCCAGCGCAGCCAACATCTGGCCGGTCTGGTTGGCGTCGTCGTCAATGGCCTGCTTGCCCAGGATGATGAGCTGGGGCTGCTCTTTATCGACCAGCGCCTTCAGCAGCTTGGCAACGGCCAGTGGCTGCAGCTCTTCGGTGGTTTCGACCAGAATGCCGCGGTCGGCGCCGATGGCCATGGCGGTGCGCAGGGTTTCCTGGCACTGCGTCGGGCCGCAGGAGACGGCGATGATTTCGCTGACCACGCCCTTTTCCTTCAGACGAACAGCTTCCTCGACGGCGATTTCGTCAAAGGGGTTCATGCTCATCTTGACGTTGGCAATGTCCACGCCGGTCTGGTCGCTTTTGACACGAACCTTGACGTTGTAGTCCACCACGCGCTTGACGGCGACGAGTGCTTTCATTTCTGGGAATCTCCTGGGTTGATGTTCTGGCACGCGCCCGTCTTGACCGGGCTCGAAACCATTCTAGTGCAGCGCACCGGCATGCCGGCCCATGCGCTTGGAAGGGGCGCGTCAAATAGCACGGTCGTGCTTTTTTAATTATACGGGCAATGAACCCAACGGACGCGGTGCCGCGCCTCATCCACCTGGCGTGCGCCAGGACGGCGGGCGTTTTTCGATGAAGGCCTGCACCCCCTCTTGCGCCACGTCCCACATCATGTTGCACGCCATCGCCTGACCGGCCAGCTGATAGGCGGCTTCGATGCCCAGTTCGCGCTGGCGATAGAACAGCTCCTTGCCGGCGGCGATGGCTTCGCGCGGTTTGGCCAATATGGCGCGCACCCATTCGTCGACCGCCGCGTCCAGCCCATCGGCCGGCACCACGCGGTTGACCAGCCCGCGCGCCCGCGCCTCGTCGGCCGAAATGAAACCGCCCGTCACCAGCATTTCCATCGCTTGCTTGGGCTGCATGTTGCGCACCAACGGCACACTGGGTGTCGAGCAGAACAGGCCCACGTCGATGCCGTTGACGCCAAAGCGCGCCGAATCCACCGCCACCGCCATGTCGCATTGCGCCACCAGCTGGCAGCCCGCGGCCGTGGCCAGCCCTTGCACGCGCGCAATGACGGGCACCGGCAGTTTCAGGATCGACAACATGACCTGGCTGCACTGCGCAAACAGCGCCTGGTAATAGTCGAGGCGTGGGCTGGCCTTCATCTGCTTGAGGTCATGCCCGGCGCAGAAAGCCTTGCCCTCGGCGCCAATCACCAGCACACGCGCCCCGGCGTCGGCCGCGATGGCGTCGAGCTGGCGCTGCAGATCGGCCAGCACCTCTTCGCTCAGCACGTTGAACGCCTTGGGCTGGTTGAGCGTGATCCAGTGCACGCCGCGCTCGTCACGCCGGTGCAGCACGGGGGCGTCGGCCGAAGTATCAACGGGGATGGTAGCGGTCATGCGGCGTCTCCTTGGTTACTACAATAAACGTAGCATCTGACGCTCATCACACAAGCGCCAGAACCCTATTTTGGCTAATTTCAAGCGGCTGCGCAGCGAGCCGTCGCGTATTCAGAAGGCCGCGGAGCAGGCCAAGCGCGGGCGCCGCGCTCGGGGCCCCCCCGAGCGCCAGCGTCGTCCCCCTGGGGGGATGGCAGCCGCAGGCCGACTCAGGGGGGTCAAACATCCGCCAGAACGCGCACGTGGGCCTCCACGCTGCGCGCCAGCGACGACAGGTTGTAGCCGCCTTCGAGGCAGCTGACGATGCGGCCGTTGGCAAAGCGCTGCGCCACCGACTTGATGCGGTCGGTCATCCAGGCGTAGTCCTGCTCGGTCAGGCCCAGCTGGCCCATGTCGTCCTCGCGGTGCGCGTCAAAGCCGGCGCTGATGAAGATCAGCTCGGGCTGGTGCGCTTCAAGTCGCGGGATCCACATCATCTCGACCAGCTCGCGAATGTCCATGCCCTTGGTGTAGGCCGGTACCGGGCAGTTGAGCAGGTTGGGCGCATCCTTGGCCGTGCCTTCAGGGTAGAAGGGGTGCTGGTAGAAGCTGCACATCAGGATGCGCTCGTCGCCGGCCACGATGTCCTCGGTGCCGTTGCCGTGGTGCACGTCGAAGTCGATGATGGCCGCGCGCTTGACGCCGTGGCGCTCGCACGCGTATTTGGCGGCCACCGCCACGTTGCTGAAAAAGCAGAAGCCCATGGCCTGGTTGCGCGTGGCATGGTGGCCGGGCGGGCGCGTGGCGCAGAAGGCGTTTTCGAGTTCGCCGGTCATCACCGCGTCGACCGCGTCGATGGCGGCACCGGCCGACAGCAGCGCGGCGCGGTAGGTATGGCTGTTCATCGACGTGTCGGGGTCGAGCGCGTAATGGTCGGGCCCGCCCGCCAGCATTTCTTCGACCAGGATGTCGTTGAGCCCGCGCAGCGCGGCCACGTGGCGGCGGCCGTGCGCCAGCAGCAATTCGCCCATGGCGGCGGGCGTCGCCTCGCGGCGGTCCAGCGCGTCGCCCACGCCGCTGATCAGCAATCGGTCTTCGATGGCGTCCAGACGCGCGGGGCATTCGGGGTGACCCGCGCCCATGTCATGCTTGCGGCAATCGGGGTGTGTGTAATACCCGGTTCTACCCATGCCAGTCTCCTTCGTTCGCGATACGACTTCAAATATCCGTTACCTTCCTTTCATGGACGTGACACAGAAAATTCAAGCCGTTCTTGATCAGCTTAACACGGTGATGGCGGGCAAATCCGCGCAGGTGCGCGACGGCGTGGTCTGCCTGCTGGCGGGCGGCCACCTGCTGATCGAGGACGTGCCCGGCGTCGGCAAGACCACGCTGGCGCACGCGCTGGCGCGCACCTTCGGGCTGCAGTTTTCGCGCGTGCAGTTCACCGCCGACCTGATGCCGAGCGACCTGTCGGGCGTGTCGGTGTACGAACGCACGCAGGAGCGTTTCGTGTTCCACCCCGGCCCCGTCTTCGCGCAGGTGCTGCTGGCCGACGAGATCAACCGCGCCAGCCCCAAGACGCAGAGCGCGCTGCTCGAAGCGATGGAAGAAAAACAGGTCAGCGTTGAAGGCGAAACGCGCGCCCTGCCCTGGCCGTTTTTCGTCATCGCCACGCAGAACCCTTACGACCAGCTGGGCACCTACGCCCTGCCCGAATCTCAGCTGGACCGCTTTCTGATGCGCATCAGCCTGGGCTACCCCGAGCGCGCCGCCGAGCGCGAGCTGCTGTCGGGCAACGGCCGGCGCGACCTGGTCGAGCAACTGCCCGCCGTGCTGAGCGCCGACGACCTGGCTGCGCTGCAGCAGGCCGTGGGCCGCGTGCACGTGGCCGAGCCGTTGATGGACTACGTGCAGGACCTGATCGCCGCCACCCGCAGCGGCCGCTGGTTTTTGCAGGGCCTGTCGCCGCGCGCCGGCATTGCACTGATGCGGGCGGCGCGCGCACAGGCGCTGGCCAGCGGACGCGATTACGTCGCGCCCGACGACGTACAGGCCATCCTGCCGCAGTGCGTGGCGCACCGCATGATGCCGGTCAGCGATGCGGGGCGCGGCGCGGTCGAGCAGGTGCGCGCCATGATCGATGCGGTGCCTTTACCCTGATGACGCCCATTCAAAAACTACATTTTTGATAGCTGCTCGCGCACGTCAGACAAGCGCCAGCGGCTGATTTCCATCATAATTCTGGCTGCGCTCATCCACCCGGCAGGCATGGCGTCCCCCACCGCTTCGACCATTTCCGCCCCACCCTGGTGGGCACTGCGTGCCCGTGCCAGCGCACGCCTGCGCCGCTGGTGGCACGACCGGCTGCCGCTGTCCGACAGCCTGACGCTGACGCAGCGCAACGTCTACATCCTGCCGACGCGCGCGGGGTGGATGCTGGCGGCCACGCTCGGCGTGCTGCTCATCGCATCGATCAACTACCAGCTCAACCTGGGCTACCTGCTCACCTTTCTGCTGGCGGGCTGCGCCGTCGCCGGCATGGTGGTGTGCCACCACACGCTGCGCGGGCTGACGCTGCACCTGCTGCCGCCGCAGCCGCTGTTTGCGGGCCACCTCGCCACGCTGGACGTGAAGCTGGTCAACGCCCGCCGCGCGCCGCGCCATGCCATCGGCGTGGCCTTGCTCGATACCGAGCATTGGTCCTTCGCCGACGTGCCCGCGCAGGGCGACAGCACGGTACAGGTCAGCTTCAAACCCGCGCGGCGCGGGCTGCATCGCGTGCCCACGCTGACGGCGGAAACGCGCTTTCCGCTCGGCACCTTTCGCGTCTGGACGGTGTGGCGCCCCGCCGCGCGGGTACTGGTCTATCCCACGCCCGAAGCGCAGCCGCCCGCACTGCCGCCGGGCGAGCCGCGCTCGGGCACCGGGGTGGCGGCCGGCGTGCGTGCCAGCGGCGAATTCGACGGCGTGCGCGGCTACCAGCGCGGCGACCCGATGAAGCTGGTGGTGTGGAAGAAGTTCGCCAAATCCGGCGAGCTGGTCAGCCGCGACACTCTGCACATGCAGCGGCAAGAGTTGTGGCTGGACTTCGCCCGCGCCGGCAGCGTGGACGCCGAGGCGCGCCTGTCGCGCCTGACGGCCTGGGTGCTGGCGGCCGACGCGCAGGCACTGGACTACGGCCTGCGCCTGCCGGGGGTCGAGATCAAGCCGGGCAGCGGCGCGGCGCACCGCCTTCAATGCCTTGAAGCACTGGCGCGGGCATGAACCTGAAAGCCCTGGCCCACCTGCCGCGCGATGCGCGCGACACGCTCTTCCTGCTGACCGTCATCGCCTGGGTGATGCTGCCGCAGGTGACGCACCTGCCCATCTGGGCCAGCGCGCTGGCGGCCGGCGTACTGGTGTGGCGCGGCTGGCTGGCCATGGCCGCGCGGCCGCTGCCGGGGCGCTGGTGGCTGGTGGCGCTGCTGGCGGTGGCGCTGGCGGGCACCTGGGCCACGCACCGCACGCTGCTGGGGCGCGATGCGGGCGTCACGCTGGTGGTGATGCTGCTGGCGCTGAAGACGCTGGAGCTGCGCGCGCGGCGCGACGCGCTGGTGGTGTTCTTTCTCGGCTTCTTCACGCTGCTGACCAACTTCTTCTATTCGCAGTCGCTCGCGGTGGCGGCGGCCATGCTGGTGGGGTTGCTGGGCCTACTGACGGCGCTGGTCAACGCGCACCGGCCGGTCGGCCAGCCGCGCCTGCGCGAATCGGCGTGGATGGCCGGAAAGATGGCGCTGGCCGGCGCGCCAGTGATGCTGGCGCTGTTCGTGCTGTTTCCGCGCTTTTCGCCGCTCTGGGGCATTCCGAGCGACGCGCTGGCGGGGCGCAGCGGCTTGTCGTCCACCATGACGGTGGGCCACTTCGCCCGCCTGGCGCTGGACGAGGGCATTGCCCTGCGCGTCAAGTTCGACGGCGCGCCGCCGCCGGCCGGCAGCCTGTACTTTCGCGGCCCGGTGCTGAGCCATTTCGACGGTCGCACCTGGACGCCGCGCGGCGGCAGCGATGGCGACGGCTTCGAAACCGCGCTGACGCCCGGCCCCGCCGACCTGCAATTGCTGGGCGATCCCGTCCGCTACGAAGTCACGCTGGAGCCCAGCAACCGCCCCTGGCTGCTGACGCTGGACGTGGCCGGCAAGCCGCCCCAACTGCCGGGCGACCAGCGCGCCCGCATGACGGCGGACATGCAGTGGCTGACCTACCGCCCCGTCACCGAACTGCTGCGCTACCGCGCCGAAAGCCACCTGCGCTTTCGCTACGGCCTGCTGGGCTGGGACCAGCGACCGCGCCGCGATTTTTCGGCCGACCTGAGGCTGCCGCCCGCCTACAACCCGCGCACCGTGGCGCTGGCCGAACAGCTGCGCCAGACCGTGGGCACCGACCCGCAGGCGCTGGTGCAGGCCGCGCTGCAGCGCCTGCGCACCGGCGGCTACGAATACACGCTGGAGCCCGGCAGCGCCGGCCAGCACACGGCGGACGAGTTCTGGTTTGACACCAAGGCGGGCTTCTGCGAACACATCAGCTCGGCCTTCGTCGTCCTGCTGCGCGCCGCGGGGGTGCCGGCGCGCGTCGTCACCGGCTTTCAGGGGGGCGAATTGAACGGCATTGACGGCTACTGGGTGGTGCGCAACGCCGACGCCCACGCCTGGACCGAAGTCTGGTACCCCACCCAGGGCTGGGTGCGCGTGGACCCGACCGGCGCCGTCTCGCCCGGGCGCATCGGGCAGTTTCAGCGCCTGCGCGCGCCCGACGGCGTGGTGGCTGGCGCCATCGGCACGCTCAGCCCCACGCTGCTGGTGCAATTGCGCAGCGTGTGGGACGCCGTCAACAACCGCTGGAACCAGTGGGTGCTGAACTACACGCAGGGCCGCCAACTCGACCTGCTGCGCAGCCTGGGCTTTGACAACCCCAGTTGGCAAGACCTGGGCAAGCTGATTGCCTACCTGCTGACGGCAGTCGCCCTGGCCGGCGCCGCGTGGGCCCGCTGGGACCGCAGCCAGCACGACCCCTGGCTGCGCCAGCTGGCCCGCGTGCGCCGCCGCTTGGCCGACGCCGGCATCGACGCCCCGCCCCAGGCACCACCGCGCACGCTACTACACGGCGTGGCAGCCAGCGCGCTGCCGACCGAGCTGCGCCAGCCGCTCACCGACTGGCTGCTGGCCTTTGAACGCCTGCGCTACGCCCCCGCTGGCAGCCACGCGGGCCGCAGCCTCGCTACACTGCAGCGCGACTTTCAACGCCTTCCCTGGCCCCGCCGCCGCCCATGACCACCACACCCGACCGACCGCTCGACCGCCGCCGCCTGATTGCTACACTTTACATAGCTGCTGGCGCTTTATCCACGGGCGCCAACGCGCAGAATCGTCCACAACACCGACGCCGCACCGCCAACCCGCCCGAGCAGCGCTACGCCGACCGGCCCGACGCCATGCGCTTCGCCGACGACATGGCCGCGCGCCGTGGCCTGTCGGCCGAATGGACGCGCGCCGCCATCGGCCAGGCCCTGTACCTGCCGAACGTGCCGCGCCTGATGCTGCCGCCCGCGCGCGGCACCGCCAAGAACTGGCGCGTGTACCGCAGCCGCTTCATCGACCCGGTGCGCATCCGCGCCGGCGTGCAGTTCTGGCGCCGCAACCGCGCCGCGCTGGCGCGTGCCGAAGCCGAATTCGGCGTGCCGCCCGAAATCGTGGTCGGCATCGTCGGTGTCGAAACCATCTACGGCCAGAACATGGGCAGCTTCCGCGTCATCGACGCGCTGGCCACGCTGACCTTCGACTTTCCCCCGCAGCATCCGCGCGCGCCCGCGCGGCAGGCGTTCTTCCAGGACGAGCTGGAGCAGTTCCTCAGCCTGTGCCAGCGCACCGGCGTGGACCCGCTCACCCCGCTGGGCAGCTACGCCGGCGCCATGGGCATGCCGCAATTCATGCCGTCCAGCTGGGTCAAATACGCCATCGACTTCGACGGCGACGGCCGCGTCGACCTGTGGAACAGCGAAACCGACGTCATCGGCTCGGTCGCCAACTACTTCAAGGGCTACGGCTGGCAGCCCGGCCTGCCCACGCACTACCCCGTGCGCCTGGCCCCCGAAGCGCAGATGGACGCTCTGCTGGCGCCCGATATCCTGCCCAGCTTCAGCGCTGACAGCTTTGCCGCCAAGGGCGCCCTGCCCCTGAACGGCGGGACCGCCCACCCCGGCAAACTGGCCCTGATTGAGTTGCAGAACGGCGACCCCACCCTGCCCGGCAACGAGCCGCAATACGTCGCCGGCACCGAAAACTTCTACGTCATCACGCGCTACAACTGGAGCAGCTATTACGCCATGTCGGTGATCGACCTGGGGCAGGAAGTAGCGGCGGTGGTGGGGCGCTGACTTTCGTAGCGCGGGCATTCATGTCCGCGCCGAACGGCGTATGTGGCCGACCATCGGTTTCGCGGGCACAAGTGCCGGCCCTACGCGGGGAACCAATGCAGCCTATGCAGCCCCCCTAGCAAAGTCACCCCGCAGCAGGCACCAGAAAATCCCGGCTGACATGCGCCCCCAGCTGGTTCACCCGATCCAGAAACTGCGTCAGGAAAGCATGCAGCCCGGTGGCCAGGATGTCGTCGATGTGGCCGTAGCGCAGTTCGGCGCGCAGGCGGCCGGCGTGGCGCATGGTGGGGCCTTGGGGTTCGGCACCGACCAGCAGCAGGTTGTTGAGCACTTCGCTCATGCAGTGGTGCAGTGAACGCGGCATGGCTTCGCGCAGCATCAGCAGTTCGGCCACGCGCTCGGGTTCGATGACGTCGCGGTAGACCTTGCGGTAGATCTCGAACCCGCTCAGGCTGCGCAGGATCGCGGCCCAGTGATAGAAGTCGTATTCCAGATCCTTCTCGCTGGCGGCGCCGAAGAATTCGCTTTCGACGGCGTGAAACTTCACGTCCAGGATGCGCGCGGTGTTGTCGGCGCGCTCGAGGAAGGTGCCCAGGCGCAGAAAGTGAAACGCCTCGTCCTGCAGCATGGTGCCCAGCGTGACGCCGCGCGACAGGTGCGAGCGGAACTTTACCCATTCGAAGAACGCGCCGGGGTCGCGGTCGAACGCGCCTTCATGGCGCATGCGGCCAATTTCCAGCCAGGTCTGGTTCAGCGTTTCCCACACTTCGGTGGTGAGCGTGCCGCGCACGGCGCGGGCGTTTTCGCGCGCGGCCTTCAGGCAGGCAATGATCGAGGCGGGGTTGTCCTCGTCCAGCACCATGAAGTGCATCACACCCTGCGGCGTGACGTCGCCATGGCGCGCGCTGTAGGCGGGCAGCAGTTCGGACAGCGACAGCACGCCCAGCCAGCCATATTGCGACACCGCCGCCGACTGTGGCAGCAGCGAGGTCTCGTAGTGCACGTTGAGCATGCGGGCGGTGTTCTCGGCCCGCTCGGTGTAGCGGGACATCCAGAACAGGTGATCGGCGGTGCGGGAGAGCATGGGTCAGTTCCAGTTAAGCCTCGAACCCCGGCGCACTGACGCGCGCGGCGGTGTTGTGGTGCTGCGCACCCTGTCCGCTACCGCGGACAGAACGGCGCGCTCGGTGTAGCGGGACATCCAGAACAGGTGATCGGCGGTGCGGGAGAGCATGGGTGAAGTTCCGCGTTGGGCGTTGAGCGTTGAGCGTTGAGCGTGGCAAGCTGTTCAGAACGACTGGCTTTGGCTCTGGCTCTGAAAGCCGGACGCCGAGCGCTGCACCTGGCTTTGCGTGCCAGGGGCCGAACCTTCCTCCAGCACCCAGGTGTCCTTGGTGCCTCCACCCTGCGACGAGTTGACCACCAGCGAGCCCTGCTTGAGCGCGACGCGCGTCAGGCCGCCGGGGACCATCTGCACTTCGGTGCCGCTCAGCACGAACGGGCGCAGGTCGATGTGGCGCGGGGCGATGCCGGCATCGACGTAGGTGGGGCAGCTGGACAGGCTGAGCGTAGGCTGGGCGATGTAGCCGTCGGGCCGGGCCAGCACGGCGCGGCCAAATTCCTCGATCTCGGCCGCGGTGGACGCGGGGCCGACCAGCATGCCGTAGCCGCCAGCGCCGTGTACTTCCTTCACCACCAGGTCCTTCATGTTGGCCATGACGTATTTCAGGTCGTCCGCGTCGCGGCACATGTAGGTGGGCACGTTGTTCAGGATCGGCTTCTCGCCCAGGTAGAACTCGATCATCTTGGGGACGTAGGGGTAGATCGACTTGTCGTCGGCCACGCCGGTGCCGACGCCATTGCAGATGGTCACGTTGCCAGCTCGGTACGCCGCCATCAGCCCGGCGCAGCCCAGCGACGAGTCGGCGCGGAACACCTGCGGGTCGAGGAAGTCGTCGTCCACGCGGCGGTAGATCACGTCCACCCGCTGCGGACCGCGCGTGGTGCGCATGTAGACGAAGCCGTCCTTGACGAACAGGTCCTGCCCCTCGACCAGCTCGACGCCCATCTGCTGCGCCAAAAAGGCGTGCTCAAAGTAGGCGCTGTTGTACATGCCGGGCGTCAGCACCACCACCGTCGGGTCGGCCGACGTGCTGGGGCTGCTGGCGCGCAGGGTTTCAAGCAGCAGGTCGGGGTAATGCGCGACGGGCGCCACGCGGTGCTGGCTGAACAGGTGCGGAAACAGCCGCATCATCATTTTGCGGTCTTCCAGCATGTAGCTGACGCCGCTGGGCACGCGCAGGTTGTCTTCCAGCACGTAGTAGTCGCCTTGGCCGTCGGCGTTGCCGGCGCGCACGATGTCCACGCCCGAGATGTGCGAATAGATCTGGTTGGGCACCGCCACGCCCTGCATGATGGGGCGGTATTGCGCGTTGTTCAGCACCTGTTCGCGCGGCACGATGCCGGCCTTCAGGATTTCCTGCCCGTGGTAGACGTCGTGGATGAAGCGGTTGAGCGCCGTCACGCGCTGCACCAGGCCGCGCTCCAGCATGTCCCATTCGGGGGCGGGGATGATGCGCGGGATCAGGTCGAACGGAATCAGCCGCTCGGTGCCGGCGCCGTCCTCGTCCTTGGCGCCGTACACGGCAAAGGTGATGCCGACGCGGCGAAAGATGACCTCGGCCTCCTCCCGGCGCGCGCGCATGACGTCGGCGCTCTGGCCCGCCAGCCAGCCGGCGTAGCTGCGGTAATGGCCGCGGATCGCGCTGCCGTGGTAGGCCTGCGGGTCGGCCTGGGTCGAGGCCAGGCTTTCGTACATCTCGTCGAACGGGTGCATGGCCTTCGGGGCTCCTCTCAGTTCCTGGCGGTCGGTCGGCATGTGTGCCTTTTCGTGACTAGCATAGCAAGATGCAAGCCATGTCCGGCGCGCGCCAGCCCTCAGGGCAGCCGGTGGTGCCAGTAGCGTGCGGCGTGCGCGCGCTCGCACCGCAGTGCATCGGGTTGTGCACTGTTCCAGCGCATCGCACCACAACGGGGCGAATCGGCCACCCGCACACCGCGCGCGGTGTAGCGCGCCAGAACGTCGGGCACCGGGTGGCCAAAGCGGTTGCGGTAGCCGGACTGGATCAGCGCCCAGTCGGGGCGCACGGCGTCGACGAAGTCCGGCGTGGACGAGGTGCGGCTGCCGTGGTGCGGCACCAGCAGCACGTTGGCGCGCAGGGCGTTGCCGTGCGCAGCCACCAGCACGCGTTCCTGCTCGGCCTCGATGTCGCCCACCAGCAGCGCCGTGCGGCCGCCGCCCTGCACGCGCAGCACGCAGCTCATGGCGTTCGATTTTTTCAGTGCGCCATAGTCCGCCGCGGCCGGGTGCAGCAGCTCGAAGCGCACGCCGTCCCAGTCCCACGCCTGCCCGGCCTGGCAGCGCATGGCGGTGCGCGCGCCTTGCAGCTCGTGCCCTTCCTCAATGGACGACAGCAGCGCCGCGCCGCGCTGCATGGCCAGCACGGCCCCGGCGCCGCCGGTGTGGTCGCTGTCGCGGTGGCTCAGCACCAGTGTGTCGACGCGTTCGCCCAGCGCGCGCAGCAGCGGCACCAGCACGCGGTGGCCGGCGTCGCTTTCCAGTGAATAGCGCGGCCCGGCGTCGTACACCAGCGTGTGGGTGGCGGTGCGCACCAGCACCGCGTTGCCCTGCCCCACGTCGGCCGCCAGCAGCTCGAACTGGCCGGGCACGGGCCGCGCCGGTTGCCACAGCAGCAGGGGCAGCACCAGCGGCAACCCCGCCACGCGCAGCGCCCACGGCCAGCGCAGTGCCAGCAGCAGCGCCCCACCCACCGCCGCCACGCCCAGCGGCAGTGGCGCGCTGGCCAGCGAAACACTGGCGCCGGGCCAGCTGGCCAGCCACTGCAACAGCGCGGCCAGCGGCTGCAAAGCCCAGGCCGCCGCCTGCCACAGCGGCGCCCACGCCATGCCCAGCATGGCCAGCGGCGTGACCACCAGCGTCACCCACGGAATCGCCAGCAGGTTGGCCAGCAGACCCACCACCGAGGCCTGCCCGAACAGGATCAGCGACAGCGGCGTCAGCGCCAGCGTAACCACCCATTGCTCGCGCAAAAGACGCACAAAATGCCCGCGTGCGCCTGTCTGCAGGGCGGATGTTGCTCCCGAATCCGTAGCAAACAGCACGCCGACGGCGACAAAGCTCAGCCAGAACCCCGCCTGCAGCAGCGCCCACGGGTCGGCCAGCAGCACCACCGCGCAGGCCAGCAGCCAGGTCAGCCACCAGGGCCAGCGCACGCCGGCCAGTTTCAGCAGCGACACCGTGGCCAGCATCAGCACCGTGCGCTGCGCCGGCACGCCCCAGCCGCTGAAGAGCGCATATGCGCCCGCCAGCAGCACGCCGCCGATCAGCGCCGCGTGCGGCGCCGGCAGCAGCAGGCAAGGGTCCAGCCGCGCCGGCAGCCCCCAGCGCGCCGAGCGACGCCACAGCCCGCCGACCAGCGCCGCGGCCAGCCAGGCAAACATGGTGATGTGCAGGCCCGAGATGCTCATCAGGTGCGCCACGCCGGTGGCGCGAAAGATGTCCCAGTCGGCGCGCTCGATCACGGCCTGGTCGCCCGTCACCAGCGCGGCGACGATGCCGGCAAAGCGCCGCCCTTCATCACCCTGCCCCGCGCCGCCCGCCAGGATGCGATCGCGCACCGACTGGCGCGCGCGCTCGATGGGGAACGCCGCCGCTTCGCCAAGCCGCCGTGGCGGCGCGTCGCGCGGACCGGCGCGCACGTAGCCGGTGGCGCGCACGCCCTGCTCCCACAGCCACAGTTCGTAGTCAAAGCCGTGCGGATTCAGGTTGCCGTGCGGTGCCTTCAGGCGCGCGGTGAACTGCCAGCGGTCGCCCGCGCGCAACTCGGCCGCCAGCGGGCGCGCGGCGTCGGTTTCGTCCGCGGTGCTGGCCGATCCGTACCACGCCAGCTGCACGCGCGGCGGCACCGCCACGGGTTGGCCGTCGATCTGCGCTGCCTCGACGTCAAAGCGAAAGCGCCAGCCCATCTCGCCGCGCTGCGGCATGCGGCTGACCAGGCCCGTGAGCACCACGTCGCGCCCTTCGATGGCGGGGTCGAGCGCCTGCGCCTGCGCCTGCAGCGCACCCGCGCGCAGCCCCACGCCAGCAAAGGCCGCCAGTGCCGCGGCCAGCGCGCACAGGGCCATCGGCACGCGGGCGCGGCGCCCAGCGCGGGCGCGCCAGGCCAGCACCAGCCCCGACAGCGCCGCCGCCAGCAGTACGCCGTAAGCGGCCGGCTGCCACAGCGCGACTTGCTGCACCTGCGCCGCCGTGCCCGCCACCACGCCCGCCAGCACCGCCGGCAGCAGCAGCCCCACCCGGCGCGCGGCAGGGTCAGCAGGCGGCACGGGGGCAGCGGTCATGTCCACTCGCGCGATCAAATTGCTATGGTTTTAAAAGCATGATGTGCAGTCGCAGCAAGCGCTGGGGCGATGACGGGGCATCAGCCTACCCGGTCAAGGCCGGTTGTCGCCACAGCGCATGGCCCACGGCTTGCTAGCATGCGTAGCGTATCGGATCACCCGATCAGGAAAGCCCATGTCCATCCACGCCGCGCTGCACCACGTCACCCACTACCGCTACGACCGGCCCGTGCAACTGGGGCCGCAGGTGGTGCGCCTGCGCCCGGCGCCGCATTGCCGCAGCAAGATCATTTCGTATTCGCTGGCAGTGGAGCCGACCAACCACTTCCTCAACTGGCAGCAGGACCCGTTCGCCAACTGGCAGGCGCGCCTGGTCTTTCCCGACAAGACCACCGAGTTCAAGGTCACCGTCGACCTGGTGGCCGAGATGGCGGTGTACAACCCGTTCGACTTCTTTCTGGAGCCCGAAGCCGAGCACTTCCCGTTCAGTTATGACCCGCTATTGAAAGAAGAGCTGGCGCCGTACCTGGCGCGCGGGCAGAACGGCGATTTGTTTGAAAAATACCTGGCTGGCATCGACCGCCGTCCGCAGCGCACCATCGACTTTTTGGTGGGCCTAAACCAGCGCCTGCAGCACGACATTGGCTACCTGATCCGCATGGAGCCCGGCGTGCAGACGCCCGAGCAGACGTTGCAAAAAGCCAGCGGATCGTGCCGCGATTCGGGCTGGCTGCTGGTGCAGCTGCTGCGCCATTGCGGGCTGGCGGCGCGCTTCGTGTCGGGCTACCTGATCCAGCTGAAGGCCGACCAGAAATCGCTTGACGGCCCGAGCGGCACCGAAGTGGACTTCACCGACCTGCACGCCTGGTGCGAGGTGTATCTGCCCGGCGCGGGCTGGATCGGGCTCGACCCCACATCGGGCCTGCTGGCCGGCGAAGGCCACATCCCGCTGGCCTGCACGCCGCAGCCCAGCGGCGCCGCGCCCATCGAGGGGCTGGTGGACGAGGCCAAAGTCGAATTCCGCCACGACATGGCCGTCACCCGCATCCACGAATCGCCGCGCGTCACCCTGCCCTACAGCGACGCGCAGTGGGACGCGATCCTCAAGCTCGGCGACGAAGTCGATGCGCAACTGCAGGCCGACGACGTGCGCCTGACCATGGGCGGCGAGCCGACCTTCGTCGGCATCGACGACCGCGACGGACCGGAGTGGAACACCGCGGCACTCGGGCCCACCAAGCGCGTGTTCGCGCTCGACCTGTTGCACCGGCTGAAAGCCAGGTACGGCCCCAACGGCTTTTTGCACCTGGGCCAGGGCAAGTGGTACCCCGGCGAACAACTGCCGCGCTGGGCGCTCAGCCTGTACTGGCGGCCCGACGGCCAGCCGCTGTGGCACAACCCCGCCCTGCTGGCCGACGAACGCCAACCGCAGCAGGTGCGCCCCGAAGACGCCGAGCGCTTCATCCACGCGCTGGCACGGCGGTTGGGCGTGGGCACGCAAACGATTCGCCCCGGTTACGAAGACCCGTGGCACTACATCCAGGCCGAGCGGCGCCTGCCGATCAACGTCGACCCTTTCAACAGCCAGCTGGGCGACGAGATGGAGCGCGCGCGCCTGCGCCGCGTGTTCACGCAGGGGCTGGACAAGGTGATCGGCTACCTGCTGCCGCTGCGCGCGGCCTCGCAACTGGACAAGGCGCCTGACTTCCTGCGCGAAGTCCCGCCCGATCAGCGCCCGCGCTGGCTCACCGGCCGCTGGTGGTTCCGCGACGACAGGCTGTACCTGGTGCCCGGCGATTCGCCCATGGGTTTCAGGCTGCCCCTGAGCAGCCTGCCCTGGGTCAGCGACGACGATCTGCCAAAGTCCTTACCCAAGGACCCTTATGCGCCCGATGAGCCTGATGCGCTGGATGCAAGCGCGGAGGATGCTCCTGAAAAAGAAGCCATCGACCCCAACGACCGCGCGCCCGAACGCGGCGAATCGGCCGCCTGGGTGCCGCGCACCGCACTGGTGGTGGAGGTGCGCGACCCGGTGCGTTCGCACACACCCGACACCGACCTGCCCGAGATCGAGGGCGACGACGAAGCTGCTGAAGCCCGCCGCGCCGCGCGCAGCGCACACCAGGCCGCCGTCGCCAAATACGCGCTGAAGGCGGGCAAGTCGAGCCTGCTGTACGTCTTCATGCCGCCGCTGGACCATGCTGAGGACTACCTGGCGCTGGTCACCGCCATCGAGCAGACCGCCGCCGAGCTGAACCTGCCGGTGGTGATGGAAGGCTACCCCCCGCCGCGCGACAAGCGGCTGAAGATGCTGCAGATCACGCCCGACCCCGGCGTGATCGAAGCCAACATCCAGCCCGTGACGAACTGGCGCGATCTGGTCGACAACACCGAGTTCTTGTATCAACAGGCCTTCGAAAGCCGCCTGTCGGCCGAGAAGTTCATGACCGACGGCCGCCACACCGGCACCGGCGGCGGCAACCACTTCGTGCTGGGCGGCGCCACGCCCGATGACAGCCCGTTTTTGCGCAAGCCCGAGCTGCTGGCCAGCCTGGTCCTGTACTGGCACAACCACCCTTCGCTGTCCTACCTGTTCAGCGGCCTGTTCATCGGTCCCACCAGCCAGGCGCCGCGCGTGGATGAGGCGCGCAACGACCAGTTGTACGAGTTGGAGATTGCGCTGCAAGAGATCCACAAGACCCGCCAGGAACGCGGTGAGGCGATGCCGCCCTGGCTGGTCGACCGATCCTTGCGCAACATCCTGATCGACGTCACCGGCAACACCCACCGCAGTGAGTTCTGCATCGACAAGCTGTACTCGCCCGAAGGCCCCACCGGCCGCCTGGGCCTGCTGGAGATGCGCGCTTTCGAGATGCCGCCGCACGCCCGCATGTCGATTGCGCAGCAGTTGCTGATGCGTGCGCTGGTGGCGCGTTTCTGGCGCACGCCCTACACCGCGCCGGCGGCGCGCTGGGGCACGCAGCTGCACGATCGCTTCATGCTGCCGGCCTATATTCACCAGGACTTCGAGGACGTGATGGCCGATATACGGCGCGCCGGCTACGCCTTTGACAGCGCGTGGTTTGCGCCGCATTTCGAGTTCCGCTTCCCCATCGTGGGCGACGTGAACGTGCTGGGCATGCGGCTGGAGCTGCGCAACGCCCTGGAACCCTGGCACGTGATGGGCGAGGAAAGCACCGGCGGGGGCACTGCGCGCTACGTTGATTCATCGCTGGAACGGCTGGAGATGCGCGTCGCCGGCTTCAACCCCAGCCGTTACGCCATCACCTGCAACGGCCACGCGCTGCCGCTGCAGGCATTGGGCGTCGAAGGCGAATACGTCGCCGGCGTGCGCTTCAAGGCGTGGAACCCGTGGTCGTCGCTGCACCCCTCGATCAAGCCGCACGGACCGCTGGTGTTCGACGTGTTCGACACCTGGTCGGGCCGCTCGGTGGGCGGCTGCCAGTACCACGTGGCGCATCCTGGCGGGCGCAACTACGACACCTTCCCCATCAACGCCTACGAAGCCGAAAGCCGCCGGCTGGCACGCTTTTTCCCCATCGGCCACACGGCCGGGGCGATGGATGTGCCGGCCGCCACGCTGAATGCGCCCGGCTCGCGCGAGTTTCCGTGCACGCTGGACTTGCGGCGCACCAATTGAGTGCAAATGCGACAATGACCGCAACGTGACTGCCCCGCCCGAGGATGAACGCACCGGATCTGCCCGCTGCCGCGCCCCTGTCAGCTGACCGCTTCGAGTTTCCGCCGAGCGACGCCGACCACTTCGACGAAATGCACGCCCGGCCCGCGCTGCACCACGCGCCGGCCGATTCGCCCGAGTGCGCTGCCAGCGGCCCGCTGGCGCCGGCGTGGGCCGAATTCTTCCGCCACTGCGGCCCCGCCCATCCGCAAGAGCTGAGCCGCCGCGCCGCGCAACTGGCGCGCCAGCTGCGCGACAACGGCGTCACCTACAACGTCTATGCGGACGAGGTCAACCTGCAGCGCCCCTGGCCGCTGGACCTGTTTCCACTGCTGATTCCGCCCAGCGACTGGGCGCTGATCGAAGCCGGCGTGCTGCAGCGCGTGCGGGTGCTCGAAACCGTGATGGCCGACATCTACGGCGAGCGCCGCCTGCTGAAAGACGGCCTGCTGCCCGCCGCGCTGGTGCAGGGCCACCCCGACTACCTGCGTGCCATGCACGGCGTGCCGGCCGTGGGCGGCAACTTCCTGCACGTGGTGGCCTTTGACCTGGCGCGTGGCCCTGGCGGCCACTGGTGGGTGGTGTCGCAGCGCACGCAGGCGCCGTCGGGCTTGGGCTACCTGCTGGAAAACCGCTCGGCCGTGTCCACCCAGTTTCCGGACGCGTTCGAAACCATGAACGTGCGCCGCCTGGCCGACACCTACCGCGGCTTCATCGAAGGGCTGAAGGCCATGGCGCCAGCGGGCGCCGATTCGCACATCGCGCTGCTGACGCCCGGGCCGTACAACGAGACGTACTTCGAACATTCGTACCTGGCGCGCTACCTGGGCGCCACGCTGGTCGAAGGCGGCGACCTGACGGTGCGCAACCAGCGCCTGTACCTGAAGACGCTGCACGGCCTGCGTCCGGTGCACGGGCTGATCAAGCGGGTGGACGACGCCTTTCTCGACCCGCTGGAGATGCGCCCCGAATCGCGCCTGGGCGTGCCCGGCCTGCTGCAGGCGGTGCGCGCCGGCACGGTGCTGGTGGCCAATGCGCCGGGCGCGGGCTTTCTCGAATCCAGCGCGCTGCTGGGCTTCTTGCCCGCGCTGGCGCGGCACCTGCTGGGCGAAGAATTGAAGCTGCCCGCCCTGCACACCTGGTGGTGCGGCGAACCCGCCGCGCTGCGCGCCGTGCTGCCGCGCCTGGACCAGTGCGTCATCAAGCCGACCTATCCGTGGTCGACCAGCCGCGGCACCTTCCGCGCCGGTGTCGGGCCGTTGATGAGCCCGGACGTGCTGGCGTCGTGGGCCGACAGCATCCGCCGCGTGCCCGAGGAGCACACCGTGCAGGCCTACATGTCGCCGTCGCAGATGCCCACCTGGCGCACCGGCGACCCCGCCGGCATCGTGCCGCGCGCGGCCATCCTGCGCGTGTTCGCGCTGTCCGACGGCGCCGGCTCGTGGCGTGTGCTGCCGGGCGGCATGACGCGCCTGGTGGGCGAAAGCGCCGGCCTGGCCACGATGGCGCTGGGCGGCAGCAGCGCCGACACCTGGGTGCTGGCCGATGCGCCGACGATGGAAACGCCCGAGTTCGACCTGAGCGCGCTGGCCCCCATCACGCCCACCGACACCGCGCTGGTGCAGCGCGAGCGCCTGATCACCAGCCGCTCGGCCGAAAACCTGTTCTGGCTGGGCCGCTACACCGAGCGTGCCGAAAGCAGCGCCCGGCTGGCGCGCATTGCCCTGCACGCCCTGCACGGCGAGGAAGAACCCAGCGTGGCGCAGCTAATGTGGCTGGGCCAGCTGGCCGAAACCGCCGGCCTGGTGCCCGAAGACGCGCCTTCGCCGCTGGACGACCGCGCGGCCTTCGAGCACCTGCTGATCCACGGCCTGGCCGACACCGACGACGTGCCCGGCGTGGGCTACGCGCTGCGCAGCCTGCGCCTGGCCGCCGGCGCGCTGCGCGAACGCCTGTCGCCCGAGCACTGGGGTTTCATCAAGGAAGCCGAAGAGCGCTTTCTGCGTGAAGGCGCGGCGCTGCGCGACGGCCCGGCGCACGCCGAAGCCGAGGCCCTGCATTCGCTGACGCAGCTGTCGCGCGCGCTGGCCGCCATCACCGGCGCGCAGCAGGACCGCATGTGGCGCGACGACGGCTGGCGCCTGATGACCATCGGCCGGCAGATCGAGCGGCTGACCTGGCTGTCGGTGGCGCTGTCGCGGGGCTTTTACACCAACGCCGTGCACGACGCCGCCGGCCACGGCGTGGTGCTGGATCTGTTCGATTCGACCATCTCCTTTCACGCCCGCTACCAACGCAGCCGCTCGATGGCCGCGCTGATCGAGCACGTGGTGCTGAACCACCAGAACCCGCGCTCGCTGGGCTGGGTGGTGCAGCGGCTGCGCACGCTGCTGGCGCGGCTGCACGCCAACGACCCGCACCAGCTGGAAGACCTGTCGCTGCGCCTGCGCAACCCGCTGCCCGAAGACCTGCCCATGCTGTGCGAATCCGACCGCATCGGCGACTTCATCCACCTGCAGGCGCTGCTGTCGCACTTCATCGACGTCGGCGCGCACCTGTCCAACGACATCGGGCTGCGCCACTTCACCCACACCGCCGACGCGGCCCGCAGCGTGGGGGCCTGACGCCATGCGCCTGCGCATCACGCACGACACCGCCTACCGCTACGAGCCCGCGGTGCTGACCGCCATGCACATGGTGCACCTGAAGCCGCCGCCCACGCGCTGCCAGGACCGGCTGGACGCGCGCCTGCAGGTCAGCCCGCAGCCGACGTCGATCACCGAATCGCTCGACGTCTACCGCAACGTGCGCACCTTCTTCGAGATTGCCGGCTCGCACGACAGCCTGCGGGTGCGCGCCAGCAGCCTGGTCGAAACCTACCCCCCCGAGCCTGCCGCCAGCACCATCAGCTGGGACGCGGTGCGCGACAGCTTCGTCTACCACGTGGGCGCCGAATGGCACCCGGCGGCCGAATTCATCTACCCCTCGACCTACGTCCACCCCGGCGAGGTGTTCGCCGACTACGCGCGCCCGTCCTTCGCGCCCGGCCGACCGCTGATCGACGCCGCGCGCGAGCTGATGCAGCGCGTGCACGAGGACTTCACCTACGCCAGCCACAGCACCGAGATCAGCACGCCCGCCGCCGAGGCGCTGGCGCAGCGGCGCGGCGTGTGCCAGGACTTCAGCCACGTCATGCTGGCCTGCCTGCGGTCGATGGGCGTGCCGGCGCGCTACGTGTCGGGCTACCTGCTGACGCAGCCGCCGCCCGGCCAGCCCCGGCTGGTGGGCAGCGATGCATCGCACGCCTGGGTGTCGGTGTTTCTGCCCGACCTGGCGGCGCAGGCCGGCGGCCACGGCTGGTACGACCTGGACCCGACCAACCACCGCGACGGCTGGAGCACGCCCGGCGAAGACTTCGTGCGGCTGGCCGTGGGGCGCGACTACGCCGACATCTCGCCCATGCGCGGGGTCATCCACGGCGGCAGCGGCCACCACCTGGACGTCGGGGTTACAGTGGAACCGTGCACCGCCGCCACGCTGGCCGAGGCGCCGCCCCTGTAACCCGACCTACTTTTTTCATCATGAGCGTCTACGACAAACTCCAGCAGCTCGGCATCCAACTGCCGCCCGTGTCCGTCCCGGCCGCCGCCTACGTGCCCTTTGTGCAGACGGGCCCGCTGGTGTTCCTGTCCGGCCACATCGCGCGCCGCGACGGCAAGCCCTGGGTCGGCAAGCTGGGCCAGAACATGACGACCGAAGAAGGCGCCCTGGCCGCGCGCGCCGTCGCCATCGACCTGCTGGGCACGCTGCACGCCGCCGTCGGCGACCTGAACCGCGTGCAGCGCATCGTCAAGGTGATGAGCCTGGTCAACAGCGCGCTCGACTACACCGAGCAACACCTGGTCACCAACGGCTGCTCGGCCCTGCTGGGCGAAGTGTTCGGCGACAAGGGCGCCCACGCCCGCAGCGCGTTCGGCGTGGCGCAGATTCCGCTCGGCGCGTGCGTCGAAATCGAGATGATTGCGGAAGTGGCCTGACGCGGATGCTCTTTATTTGATAGCTTTCCGCGCTTATCTGTCAAGCGCCACAAGCCAAAAACACTAAAACCGGACGCAGAGGGCGCAAAGGATTCGCTGCGGACGCAAAAAACAGCCAACAATGGCTCGAAAGCTCCCTCTCCCTCTGGGAGAGGGTGGGGTGAGGGTCAGCCGCGTGTGATCCATCGCGACGCCACACAGTACCCCACGTCTCAATCCCCCTCGCCCGCCACCGCCCCCTGCAACGCCGGAATGGCGCGCGCCCCCAGCGCCAGCGCGCCGCACACCAGCCAGAACAGCGCGGCCACGCCGGTCACGGTGCCGATCGAGCCGAACAGCATGGGCAGCAAAAAGCTGGAAAAGTTGATCGTCATCACCCGCAACGCCATCGCCTCGCCCTGGCGCTGCGGCGGCGACACCTGGTGCAGCAGGCTCAGCACCATGGGCTGCACCGAGCCCAGGGCCACCCCCAGCACAATGGAACACAGGCCCATCGTCAGCGGGCCGGGCATCAGCGGATAAATCAGCAGCGTGCACGCGGCCGTCAACGTGGCGGCATACATCACGCGCCATTCGGCCACGCGCTCGGCGACCAGCGGCAGCGCCATGCGCACGCCGGCCGCCGCAATGGCGAACGCGCCCAGCAGCGCGCCGATGGTCGACGCCGACAGGCCGCGCTCATGCCCCAAGATCGGCAGCACGAAGGTATGCACGTCCCACGCCATCGCCTGCAGCCAGTTGACCACCAGCAGCCGCCGCAACATCGGCACCGACAGCAGATCCCACACCGACGGCGCGTCGCGCCGCGGCGCGGGCGGCGGCAGCGCCTGTTCGGGCGCGCCGCGCGCCAGCACCCAGCAGGCCAGCGGCAGCAGCGTCAGCAGCCCGAAGGCGGCGCGAAAGCCGGTTTCATGCGCCGGCTGCGGCCCCGCATGGTCAATCAGCAGCCCCGTGACCAGCGGCCCCAGAAAATTGGCCATGGCCGGCGCGATGGCGATCCAGCTGAACACCGTCTTCAGCTCCGACGGATGCGCCGCCGCCCGCCCCACGTGCCGCTGCAGGCTGATCTGCGCCGTGCCAGCGGCCGCGCCGGTCAGCAGCGCCATGGCGCACAGCACGCCGAAGCGCGGCCACAGCACGGCCAGCCCCGTGCCCAGCATGGCCGCGCCCACCGCCAGCCGCAGCGGCAGCTTCAGCCCGTGCCGGTCGGCCAGCCGCCCCGCCGGCAGCGCCAGCACCACCGGCGACAGCGCAAACAGCGCCAGCAGTACGCCCACCTGCACCGCGCTGTAACCCAGTTGCAGCGCCAGCAACGGCGCCGCCAGCCGCGCGCCCGTCATGGCGCTGTGCACGCAGACCTGCGCGGCGACCAGGCGCAGCAGTTCGCGGCTTTTCATGCGGAGGGTCGCGGGGTGGAGACGCCCATTTTTTGAACGCAAAGGGCGCTAAGGTGACGCAGAAGGCGCAAAAAGCCTGTCGATGAAATGCGGCTGGACCTGCGAGAGCGACGCACTGCTCTTCCGTCATTCCCGCGAAGGCGGGAATCCAAGGGCGTATCGAGGCGTCGCGGCGATAGTGGCATGGATTCCCGCCTTCGCGCACTACTGTCCGGTAAACATTTTCATCCGAACAACCTCGGCTGCAGGCCGGCCATTTGTTGTCGATAGCGGCGCCTTCGCTCATACGCCGCTGCTTCGGCCCGCGGCCGCTGAAACAGCGTCGC